>ERZ836441.1-NODE-1-length-611351-cov-19.056374_pt1 | contig 611351 bp, 476 predicted proteins | sample MGYA00519686_ERZ836441 | MGnify/ENA primary metagenome ERZ836441 (study PRJEB31850, sample SAMEA3708800) | human gut metagenome | biome: human gut; feature: human-associated habitat; material: faeces | place: China | collected 2014 ...
CAATAAAGTAGAGCGGCTGCACCAGGGTGCAGCCCTACGATTCGCCGGATTTTGCGACACTCTCATTCAACTTTCGTAGGGTAATTCGTATTATTGGTGTCCGATAAAACCTACAAGGCCTCATTGGGCTTTTTATTTTCCTATGACACCAATAATTTTTTATCGGACAGCCGATGCAATACCGAAACAGGGGGCTTGTCAAGGCATAATATCACTCAGAATAGCCAGTTAAACACGTTTATCGGACAGCAAAAAAATTTTATACTGATTCTATTTCACTCAAATTTTGCGAACTGGAAAATTCGGTCTGCCGTGTCATTACTTAAAAGTGCGGCAAGCCGCACTTTTAAGTAATGACATTATTATAGAACCGGTGCAGCCGCTGATAATCAAAGGGTAGAGCGGATGCACCGGGGTGCATCCCTACGATTCGCCGGATTTTGCAACACTCTCATTCAACTTCGTAGAGTAGTTCGTATCCCGAACTCGCGTCATGAGGTGTTATGCCCGCTCCACGGCTAAATGATGGGATGCACAGGAATTTTCGGCTTGCTCCCTTGGCGGCCCTTAAATACCTTGCCGTGCAGGGGGGCCGTGCAGGGCCGGGGGTACGGAAAAGCCCGGTCGGCGTGTGCGCGCCGGCCGGGCTGATGATTGTCTGCTGCGGGTTATTCCTTGACCATGACTTTCTCGGAGCGGGTGGTGCCGTCGGAGAAGATGGTGATGCGGACGTTGACGCCCTGGCTCGGGCCGCTCAGGCGGGTGCCGCGCAGGTCGTACCACTGCACTTCGCGCACGTCGGCGTCGTTGGCGATGCCGTCGACGCCGGTGGTTGAGGCGAGCTTGAGGTATACGGTGCGGCGGCTGTCGCCGAGTGTGGCCGTCAGGGGCGTGAGGTTGCTGAGGTCGGCGCTGCTCCAGGTGGCGGTGCCGTGCTGGGTGAAGGTCATGTCCTTGGCGGCCCAGCTCAGGCCTGCGGCCTGGCTGACGTGGAAGGAGCCGAGGACGTTGTCGGCGTGGCTGCCTTCGGGGAGCACCACGGCGGAGAATGCCAGGGGGGCGTATGCCTTGTCGGCATGGGCCTTGATGACGGGGTAGCCGTCGGCGTTGGCGGTGAAGCCGTCGCCGAGGTCGGCCTTGGCCAGGGCTGCGGTGGACAGGGGGGTGACGCCGTCGAGGGAGTGGTCGGCGTAGCCCTCCTGCGCGCTGGTGCCTGCCATCTGGGAGTCGTAGTAGTTGTTGGCGTAGTTGACGTAGGTGACGGCGGTGGTGTTGTTGCCTACCACCATGCCGCAGGTCTTGGCGTTGGCGGCCACGGTGCACTCCACTCGACCGACGTTGTAGCAGTTGAGCACCTGCGTGCCGGGGGTGGTGGCGTTCTTGCCCTTGATGGGTAGGCCGACGATGCCTGCGACGTTCTTGCGGCCCTTGAGGTCGCCCTGGTTGACGCAGTTCTCGACGGTGGCCCAGCCGTAGCCGAGGATGCCGGCGATCTTGAAGGAGTTGGCGTCGGTGGTGCCGAGGCTCTGCACCTTGCCGACGTTGACGGCGCCCGAGATGCGGCAGCCGTAGTCGGTGACGGTGGAGGTGTTGCTCTGGCCCACGATGCCGGCCGCGGAGTACGTGCCGGCGGTGACGTCGGCCTGGTTGTAGGCGTTGATGACCGAGCCGGTGCAGCTGCCTGCGATGCCGCCTGCGCCGTAGGTGGTGGCCTGTACGGAGGGGCCGTGGTTCCAGGCGTTGCGGATCTGGACGCGTGTGCCGGCCGCACCGATGATGCCGCCTGCGTAGTAGGTCTTGGAGGCGGTCACGGAGCCGTGGTTGGCCACGGAGTCGAGGTAGGGCGCTTCGTCGGCGGAGCCGGAGTTGGAGTAGCCCATCACGCCGCCTGCGCCGTAGGTGGCTACCACGTCGCCGAAGTTCTCGCAGCGCTCCAGGCGCCAGGAGGAGTTGGACGTGGAGGCCTGACCGAGGATGCCGCCGGCATAGTTGCCGGTGGAGGTGACGTCGGCGCGGTTGACGCAGTCGCGGATGTAGGCGGAGTTCTGCATGGAGCCTGCTATGCCGCCGCAGCCTGCGGAGGTGGCGGAGACTTCGCCGGTGTTCTCGCAGCCGGTGATGGCGAATGGCTCGGTGGGCCACACGTAGCCGACTATGCCGCCGCAGGAGCCGGAGGTGCTGACTACACGGCCGAAGTTGCGGCAGTTGGTGATCGGGGACTTGGTGGAGCCGATGATGCCGCCGGCGGAACCTGCGGAGGTGATGAGGCCGTAGTTGGAGCAGTTGCGGACGTCGGCGCCGGTGTCGGTGCTGCCGGCGATGCCGCCGCCGCCGTTGGACTTGGACCATATCTCGCCGTGGTTGACGCAGTCGTGCACGCGGGCGCCGGTGGCGAGCGTGCCGGCCACGCCGCCCGCGTACTGCATCTTGGCGGCCTTCATGTAGCCGTGGTTGACGATGCCGTATGCCTCGCCGGCGAAGGAGCCGGCCACGCCGCCAACGTACTGGTTGCCGACGAAGGAGACGGTGGTGTCGAGGGTGAGGTCGTAGACCTTGGCGTCGGCGGAGGCGCGGCCGAGCAGGCCGACGTACTTCATGTCCTCGTTGTCGTAGACGGCGCGGATGATGCGCTTGCCGTTGCCGTCGATGGTGCCGGCGAAGAGGGTGGAGCCGTCGGAGCAGATGGGCTCGAAGTTGCCGTTGAAGTCGAGGTCGGCGCCGAGGCGGAAGTGCTCCTGGCTCAGGGGCTTGTGGTACTCGTTGGTGTAGAATGCCACGGTGTTCCACTCCGTCGGGGTGTTGATGACGTAGGGGTCGGCGGCGGTGCCGGTGCCGTTGTCGAGCAGGCGCGGGGTGCCGAACAGGGGTGCCGAGAGGGTGCAGAGGCCGTCGGCGGAGGTCAGCGTCAGGGTGTCGGTGGCCACTGCCTTGCTGGTGGGGTTGACGAGCTTGCCGTCGGCGATGGCGAAGACGGTGCCGTCGGCCAGGCGGGCGACGGTTCCCTGGGGCATGCGGACTACGGCGGCGGTGCGCTTGTCGAAGCGGGACTCCACGCGGGGGCTGGTGGCGAACTCCACGCGGGCGGCGGCGTACCACTGCGATGCGGGCTGCGAGGCGAACGCCTTCAGCACGGGGTAGGAGCCTGCGGCGAACTGCCAGAGGGCGTCGTCGCAGCCTTCGAGCCTGGAGCCCGCGGTGAGCTGGGCGGTCTGCATGGCCCTGACTCCGGCGTGGGCGTTGTTGGCGGCCGCGGCCAGGGCCGAGAACTGTGCGTCGTAGTAGTTGTTGCGGACCAGGGACTGGTCGTTGCCGTAGGGGCTGCCGATGATGGCTCCGCGCGTGCCGTCGGTGCCGTTCTCGAGCACGATGCCGGAGTTGACGCATCCCTGCAGGCCGGTCTCGGCGTTGGCCGTGAAGTCGCCGGCGATGCCGCCGGTGTGGTCGGCGCCGACGATCATGCCCTGGTTGAGGCAGTCGGAGACGTTGCCGGCGCCCTCGCCGAGGATGCCGCCGGTGTAGATGAGCTGCTCGGGGTCGTCGGAGAAGGGGCCGAAGATGGCGTTGGTGACGTTGCCGGAGTTCTGGCAGCCGCGGATCTCGGAGCCGCGTGCGGCGATGCCGACGATGCCGGCGGTGTAGCGGCGGGCGCCGCGGATGCGGCCGGCGTTGTAGCAGCCGGTCACCTTGCCGGTGGCGGCGAGCTGGCAGGCGATGCCGGCGGCGCCGTCGTTGTAGGCGGTGACGTCGGCCAGGTTGACGATGCCCTGCAGCAGGCCGTGTGCCTGGGCCACGAAGCCCACGTAGCTGCCGCCGACGAAGCGGCAGGAGCGATCGACGGTGAAGTTCTTCACTTCGGAGGCCGGGCCGGTGTAGACCATGAAGGCGCCGGTGACGGAGGCCGACGTCGGCACTGCCTGCACGAGGTTGCGGATGGTGTGGCCGTTGCCGTCGAGCACGCCGTTGAAGGCGTAGGCGGGGGCGGTGTTGGAGTAGCCGCGGAAGCCCTGCACGCCGGCGAAGTCGATGTCGCCCTCGACGCGGAAGTGGGTGCCGGTGTAGTCGTAGAGCTCTGTGTCGACGGCGTGGAAGACCTTGTCCAGGTCAGCCTTGTTGCGGATGAGGTAGGGGGACGCTGCGGTGCCTTCGCCGTCAAACTCTTTGGGAACCACCTTGAGGCAGTACATGCGGAAGAGCTGGCCGTCGGCGTTGACGGCCACGAGGGTGTCGGAGCAGAGGGCGGTGGCGGTCAGCGACACGCTGGTGCCGGAGATGGCCAGGCCGTTGCCGGCGGTGGTGTAGCGCATGTCGTGCAGGAAGTGCCAGCTGACGTTCTCGCCCGTGCCGAGGGTGAAGGCAGAGCGGACGTTGCGCTGGTTGTCGGCGGCGCCCAGGAAGAAGGGCACGGCGTCGAGCTGCACTTTTTCCTGGTTGCGGAGGGCCGTCAGGACGGGGTACTTGCCGTTGGCCGGGGTCCAGGCGGCGGCGTCGAGGCCCTTGGGCAGGGTGCCGGAGCTGAGGGTGGCCGTCGGAGTGGCGCCCGTGGTGCCGAAGTTGTAGGAGGTCTGGGCGTCGAAGTAGTTGTCGGCCAGGGTGGCCTCGCCCGGGTCGGCGGTGATCTCGTTGCCGCGCACGGAGCCGCTGACCATCAGGGTGCCGGTGAAGAGGTTGCCGGAGATTTCGGCGGCGGCGTTGGTGACCTGTGCGGTGATGCCGCCGATGGTGGTGCCGAGGTAGCTCGAGATGATGCCGGAGGACTGGCAGTCGTGCACGCCGCCCTTCTCCTGCTTGCCGGTGATGCCGCCGATGATGGCGGAGGAGGAGGAGGATGCCTGGTGCAGCACCTGGCCGGCGAACTGGCAGCGGCGGATCTGTCCGGCGGTGGGGTTGCCGACTATGCCGCCCGCTATCTCGTTGCCGTACAGGCGGATGGTGCCGTAGTAGAGGCAGTCCTCGACGACGGCGGTGTCGCGTGTGATGACGGGGGCTATGCCGCCGTAGCGGGGAGAGTCCTGGTTGCTGGGCAGGCGCACCACGTCCATGTTGGAGACGCAGCGGCGGATCTTGGCGCCGTTGCAGTTGCCGACGATGGAGGACACGAAGTCGGCGCCGGTGACGGAGCCGCCCTGCACGGTGATGTCCTCGGTGACGGCGGCGTTGACGGAGAAGCCGAGCACGCCGCCGTAGTAGCTGCCGGAGAGGCTGCTGCCGGCCACGTCGGCGCCTGCCACCTTGATGTCGTGGACGTGCGCGGCGCTGTATCCGGCCACGGAGCCTGCGTATGACTGCGCGGAGCGGATGACGGGCCTGTCGAGGGTGAGGGAGTGGACGGCGGCGCCGGGGGCGAGCTCGCCGAAGAGGCCGGCGCGGTAGCTGGTGCCGCGGCTCTCGCTGACCTTCAGGCCGGCGATGGCGTGGCCGCGTCCGTCGTAGATGCCGCCGAACTTATAGTCGGCGGTGCCGCCGATGGGCTCGAAGGTCTCGACGTCGCCCAGGTCGATGTCGGCCGTCTGGGCGAAGTGCTTGCCGGCCAGCACGACTTTGTTGACGCGCAGCGCGGTGTTGTTGTTGGCCACGAAGCTGAGGCGCTGCAGGTCGGCGGCGGTGGCGATGAGGTATGGTTCCTCGGCGGTGCCCTTGCCGGCGAAGTCGACGGCGGTGCTGAGGTTTGTCCAGGCCTCGTCGGCGCTCACGCGGATGACGCTGCGCTCGAGCAGGTCGGCGCGGGCCGAGGTGCTGCCGGTGCCGGCGGCCACGCACCAGGGGCCGGTGACGATGCTGTCGCCGGCGAACAGGGCCGCCATGGCGTTGCTGTTGAGCGTGGGCACGGGCGGATTCTTGGTGCGGTCGATGGCCGTCACGTTGTAGTTGTAGAGGTTGACCATGGAGCCCGACGAGGTCTGCCCGGCGCCGATGGCGGTGCGCGGCACGGTGACCTTGCCCACGGTGTCCACGGTGCACTTGATGGCCGCGCCGTGGCCGCCGAAGTTCTTGATCAGCAGCTGGGTGGGGGTGGTGCGGGAGTAGTGGATGGAGTAGGTGTTGACGGGCTTGTCGGTGTTCCACAGCGAGTGGTCGGTCATCTGCGCGTTGTAGCGGTACCACTCGTCGCCGTAGCAGCGGATCTGGCCGCTGGTGGCTCCCTCGGCGATGATGATCATCTCGGGGAAGCGTATGATTCCCTTGGGGGAGACGACGGCGTCGAAGGGCTGGTTGAAGAAGTGGAGGTTGGCGAAGTCGGCCGGGTAGAGCTTCAGCGTGGAGCCGTCGGAGAGGGTGCCGACGACCTGTCCGGGCTGGAAGGTGATGGTGCCGGCGGCGGGGTTGACGGTGCCGGCGAAGGTGCCTCCGGCGTTGTAGAAGTTGGCGATTCTGACGTCGTTGGCGCCGGTGCCGGCGCTGATGGTAAGCTCGCCCATGAAGGTGACGGCCCCGGCCTGCTGGCCGTGGGAGTCCTGGATGTAGGTGCCGAGGATGGCCTGGCGGGTGGTTGGGGCGGTGCGCTCGCCCGCAGGGAGGGTGGCACTTCGCAGCTTGGCGCCGGCCTGGGACTCGGTGAGCACGGCCTGCGAAAAGGCCTCCGTGCCGAGCCGGTCGGGCACCTGCTGCCGCATCTGCGCGACGGCGAGGCCGGGCGACAGGCCCAGCAGGAGCGCGGCGGCGAACAGTCTGGCAATTTTTCTCATAATTGCGGAAATGTTAGTGGAAAAAGTTGTTGGTAAGAAAAAAGTAAGTGGGCGAGGAGAGGGTATGGGGTGCTGCCGGGCGTGACCGCGCCGGGCGCAGGTTTTATCTTTGCATTATCCGCCGGGGAGAAGATAGTGGGCGAAGCCACCGGCTCGGCGTGATCTACCGGATTACGGTGATGTGGAAGCAGGGTGACTTGACTTCGTACTTCACCATGCAGCGGTCGGCGGCGCGGAGGTCGTAGACGGCCTCTGCGAGGGCGAGGCGGTAGCGGGGGTCGTAGACCTCGGTGCCGCGGCGGTCGTAGAAACGGAGGTAGCTGACGTCGAAGGTGGTGGCGTACTGGTGCGTGGAGAACTCGGTGGCGTTGCGGTTGACGCGGCGCAGCTTCTTTACCGAGGACTGTGTGCGCAGCAGGCTTGTGACCTTCAGGCGCAGCGGAGGGAGTCCGCGCCGCGACAGGGTGTCGTTGAAGGCGCGGGCCAGGTCGTCGAGCAGCCGGGCGGCCTCGGGCACCAGGAAGGGCACTGAGTGGCGGAGCGTGTCGAGGCGGTAGGTGCCGGTGTCGCGGACGCGGACCACGGGGCGGTCGGAGGCGAACACGTCGGCCGGGCGCGCGATGGGCCGGATGCCCATGTGCCGGGCGTGGGCCAGCTGGAGGTAGTTGGAGTCGTTGAAGATCTCGCGCATCCTGCGCTCCAGGCGCGGGCGGAGGGAGTCCATGGGCGCGGGCATGCGGCAGTCGGAGCTGCGAGGGCGCTCCGTGGCGGCCTCTTCGGCTGCCTGCGGCATGCTCTCGTCGCCCCACCAGCGCCCGCCGCCGCAGCCCCACAGGGCCGCCGCGCAGAGCGCCGCCAGGGCGCCCGATACAATAGTCTTCAGCTTCACGACCACAAATTTAGTGAAAAATTCTGAAACAGAACAAAATTTTCAAGAGGGTGTTGCAAAATCCGGCGAATCGTAGGGATGCACCCTGGTGCATCCGCTCTCCTTTATGGATTGTCAGCGGCTGCACCAGGGTGCGGCCCTACAATCTGACCGAAATTGTGAATTTTGACACGCCCTCTTATCGCGCTTACTTGCCGAGCTTGCGCAGCAGCGTCAGCAGCGTGTCGGGGAGGTTGATGGCGTAGCCGGTGGAGGCGAATACGACGCGGCCGAAGCTGTCGGCGATGGCCACGACGGGCAGCTGCAGGGGCTGCGGCAGGTTAAGCGAGGTGCGGAGCTGCTCGGCCACGCGCCCGCCCAGGTCCACGCCAAAGTGGATGTTACCCGCCTGCAGGGACGCTCCGGGGAGCGTCCGCGGTTGCTGCCCGGCGGGGTATAGCAGTATCACGTGCTCGGGGCGGGCGGCGTACTGCTCGGCCACTGCCTGCAGGTCGACGAGCAGGTGGGCGCTGGGCTCTGAGCCATCGGCGACGAGGGCCACGACGTAGTAGCCGCGTCCGGCCGTGGAGAGCAGGGACGTCGGCTGGGAGGAGCAGTCGGCAAGCGGCAGGTACTGTGTCTCGGCGTCGAGGGAGCCGATGACCTGCAGCTCGCGGTCGTCGTGGCGCATGACGAACGGCAGGCTGACGGCGGTGTCATTCGGGGCAACGGCGAAGAGCTCGGAGCGGGCCAGAACGCCGCCGTCGGCCAGGCGCTGCCCGGTGGTGAGCATGTACTGGCCGGGATCGAGGCGCACGCCCTGCCTGAGCCATTCCTGCACGGTGATGCCTTCGGGCCATTCCATCTGGCGTGGCAGCAGGTCCGCGCCGACCTGCGACAGCGAGTAGTGGTAGTAGTAGCGGGGCTCGGCCACCAGCGGAGTCTCCACTGTCGACACGGCGAGCCTTGCAGATGCACGCCCCGGTGCGTCCGCCTTTTCGGCGGCCCGGCTGTCGGCGACGTCAATCCAGGCACCTCGGGCGGAGGCGTACTGGGTCTTGCCGGTGACGGGGTCTATGCGGGCCGGGACGCCGAAGGCGCGCAGTCCGCTCACCAGGCATATGCTGGTGCTGAGGGCGTCGGCGGAGCCTTCGCGCCACACGGCTTCGGGGCTCATGCGCAGCAGCTTGGGGTTGCCGTCGCGCCGCTCCGCCACGTGCTTGTGCACGGTCTCCACCCACTTCTGCGGGTGCTCGCGGTACTCGGCGCGCTCTTCAGGGGTGAAGGCGCCCAGGAAGAAGGCCTTGCAGGGCGTCAGCCCCTCGTTCTCCACGCGGGGGTTCAGCACATATTTATTATATAGGTCGGCGTCGAGGGGCGCGGTGCGTGCGGGGGTGTTGCGCAGGTTGTCGTCGAGGACGGCCCGGGAGACGTCGCGGCGGTCCTTCTCGCTGATGCCCAGCAGCAGGTCGAGTGCGCGGCGGCGCTCGGCGCGGGGCACGGAGTCGAGCCAGGCGGCGAGCATGGCATGGTTGCTTCGGCTCTCGACGAGCGCTTTTTCCACGTCTTTTGCGGGTAGACCGAGTTTTTTTGCCAGTCGGCCGGCCTGGTCGGAGGTGGCGAAGGTGGCTGTGTAGGCGTTGCGTATGGAGTCTTCGGCGGCCAGGCGCCGCCTGTTCTCCTGGGCCTGGTCGGGCGTGGCCCGTGGCAGGCTGGCGCTGGCGGGAGGCGGGGTGAGGTCGAAGTCGAGGGTGGCGCGGGAGGCGGGGGTGTAGGCCAGGCTGACGCTCAGGGAGTCGCCGGCGGTGGCCTTCTGCAGGCCGAAGCGCTTGCCGTCGGTGGCCCATACCACCATGTCGCCCCGGCCGGTGAGCAGGCGCGCGGTGCCGGAGGCGTCGGCGCGGAGCCTGGCCATGGGGTAGTACTCGGCGTAGTTGTAGATGCAGAAGGCGACGGTGGCGCCGGGTACGGGATGCCCCAGGGAGTCGAGCACGGTGACGGCGGTGCCGGCCGTGGGGGCGTAGTTTCCGGTGACGTTGATGGTGGTGTAGTGATCGTTGCGGTCCATGACCTGCTCGGGGCCTCGGTAGTCGCCGAAGACGTTGGTGTGCATCATCATGCCGCGCGATGCGGGGACGTTGAACCAGGCGAGGTCGAGAATGGGCTCGGGCTCGCAGGCGCCCAGGAAGTGCCACCGGCCGTCGGCCCAGGCCTCGACCCAGGCGTGGTTGTCGTCGGTGTGCGCCCAGCGGGGTGTGTAGACCTGCCGGGCGGGTATGCCGACGCTGCGCAGGGCGGCGACGGCGAATGTGGACTCCTCGCCGCAGCGGCCTATGGCCTGGCTGACGGAGGAGAGGGGGGAGGAGGTGCGGGCGTCGCTGGCGCGGTAGGTCACCTTCTCGTGGCACCAGTGGTTGACCTCGAGGATGGCCTCGGACATAGTCTTGCCTTTCACCCTCTCTTTCAGCTCCTCGTAGAAGAGGGGGCGGCTTAGGTCGAGGTCCTCGTTGTTGACGCGCACGGGCAGCACGAAGTGGAGCCATTCGCGCATGGGGACCTGTGCGCCCCAGGGCATCTCGGCGCGGGCGCGGAGGGAAGCGTCGACGTTTGCGCCCCAGAATGCGGAGTCGTGCATGGCGCGGTCGGGGTGCGGCATGTGTCTGTATAGGAAGTCGAGGGCCTCCCGGCGGCCCTGTGCCGCCGCGGGCAGCGCCGCCGCCAGGGCCAGCGCAAGAGCGAGCGTTTTCATGAGATTGCCTGTTTTATGGAGTGTACGGTGCCGGGGTCGGTCTCGGGGTATGCGTACTCGTCGGCGCCGGGGGCGCCCATGCTGACGCCGGGGCGGCGGAACGTCATGCGCGATTCGAGGGGCTTGCGGGCGGAGGCGTGTAGCTCGTCGGCGCAGGCGGCGATGCGGGCGGCGTTGTCGGGGGTGACGCCGCCGCCGGCCATGATGGCGATGCCGAACTCCCGTCCCCGCTCGCGCAGGCGCGCCAGCATCTCCAGGCCCTTCTCGGCCGTCGGGGCGCAGCCGGACGTGAGCACGCGGTCGAAGCCGAGCAGGCGCGCCTGCTCCAGGGCCTTCAGCGGGTCGGCCGTCAGGTCGAAGCAGCGGTGCAGGGTCAGCGAGCATCCCGGACGGAGGCGACGCGCGCGCACCACCTGCTCGTCGAGCAGGTCCATGTCGAGGGTGCCGTCTTCGAGCAGCGCGCCCAGCACCAGGCCGTCGGCTCCGGCGCGGATGGCCTCGCGCAGGTCCGTGTCCATCTGCGTGCGCTCCTGCCTGGAGTACACGAAGTCGCCGGGCCGGGGGCGTATCAGCACGTTCACCTTGACGGGGAGCGGCTTGGTGAGCTTGATCAGGCCGACGGAGGGGGTGAGGCCGCCATCGGCCAGGCCGGAGCATAGCTCCACGCGGTCGGCGCCGCCCCGGACGGCCGCCTGCACGGCAGTCAGGCTGCCGCAGCATATCTCGAGTGTCATTTCAGTGTCAGTTCTATTATGTGGTCGGGTCCCTTGGCGGACTCCTTGTCTATGTTGAGCGTCATGCCCGCGTTGCCCTGGCTGATGCGCACCTTTTCGCCTGTGTGGAAGACACGGGCGGCCCTGGCGTTGATGCCTGGCAGGAGGAGTGTGCCTCCGGCGGGGAGGCTGTCGGGGCGGAGCACGTGCACGAAGAGGCGGTTGCCGGCGCGCGTGGTGGCTCCCCATGGCTGCGGCGGCACGTCTCCGGCTTCGGTGCCGTAGATGGTCTCGCCGTTGGCCTTCAGCCATTCGCCGATGCCTTGCAGGCGCTCCAGGCACTGCTCCGGCAGGCGCCCGTCGGGGCGAGGCCCGATGTTGAGCAGCAGGTTGGCGCCCATCCCGGCGCAGCGCACCAGGAGCGCGACGAGCTCGTCGACGCTCTTGTAGTCGGTGTCTTTCACCTTATAGCCCCACATTCCGTTCATGGTCTGGCAGGTCTCGCGGGGCAGGCGCGCCAGGGCCTGGGAGCTGTATCCGGCGGTGTTCTCGCCCGGCACGTCGCGCTCGAAGATCTGTATGTCCTCGCCGTCCTTGACGTCCTCGTGGTGGTTGTTGGCCACCAGGCATCCCGGCTGCAGGGAGTGCACCAGGGCGTACTGGCTCTCCAGCTGCCAGTCGAATGGGACGCTGTCCGAGTCGTGGTCCCAGTAGCCGTCGAACCAGATGGCGCGGATGGGCCCGTAGCCGGTCAGCAGCTCGCGCAGCTGGGTGTCCATGAAGGCGCGGTAGGCGCCCCAGTCGGCGCGGGTGGTGTCGCGCCCGGTGGTGCGGCCCGTGCGGCCGAGGGGGTAGTCCTCTCTTCTCCAGTCCAGGTGCGAGTAGTAGAGGTGGAGCCTGAGGTCGTGGCGGGCGCAGGCCTCGGACAGCTCCTTGAGCACGTCGCGGCCGAACGGTGTGCCGTCGACGATGTTGTAGTCGCTCGTCCGGGTCCCGAACATGGAAAACCCGTCGTGGTGGCGGGCGGTGAAGGTGACGTATCGTGCGCCGGAGGCGGCGATGGCCTCTGCCCAGGCGTCGGCGTCGAAGCCGGCGGGGTAGAAGGCCCCGGCGGCCTTGGAGTACTCGCGCTCGTCGAGTCCGGCGTTGAGGTACCATTCCCCCTGGCCGAACAGCGAGTAGATGCCCCAGTGTATGAAGATGCCGAAGCGGTCGGCGGCGAACTCTCGCCGGCTCTGCCGCGCCTGTAGGCTCGGCTCGTAGGCCAGGGCGCACAGGCAGGCCAGCAGCAATAATGCAGAAACAGCTTTTCTCATGTGTTTACCGTGAAAATGCATGGACGCGCCCCGGTGCGTCCGATACGGATTCATTTGGCATTGTTCATAGTTATGAGCGATGCGGCTCCGAGCAGTGCGGCGTCGGCCTCGGGGAGGGTGGATGCCAGGAACTTGACGTCGGCGTACAGGCCGAGGGCATTCTCCCGGAAGGCGAGCTTCATGGCCGGGGCGAAGTGGCGGAAGGCGTGCGCTATGCCGCCGAAGAGGATGATGGCCTCGGGGTCGGAGAATGTGACGAAGTCGGCGACGCCCCTTCCGAGGGCCTCGCCGGTGCGTCGCATGGTCTCCAGTGCCCACTGTTCGCCGCGGTCGGCGGCCTCGCCCACGTCGCGTGCCGTGAGCGCCTCCGGGGCGCTGAGTCCGTGGCGGCGCAGCTCCTCGCGGCCCGTGTCGGCCACTCCCCGCGCCGAGCAGTAGGCCTGCAGGCAGTCCGGGCGCCCGCAGGCGCACGTCCTGCCCGGCCCGTGCACGCGGATCGAGCAGTGTCCCAGCTCTCCCGCAAAGCCGCGGAAGCCCGTCAGCAGGTGTCCGTCCACCACTACCCCGCTACCCACGCCCGTGCCCAGGGTTAGCATGATGAAGTCCGTCATGCCGCGTGCGGCGCCGTAGCGCATCTCGCCTACGGCGGCCGCGTTGGCGTCGTTGCTGACGGCCACCGGCAGGCGCAGCGTCTTCTCGGCCAGCGTCCGCAACGGTATCGGCGACGGCCACGGCATGTTGGTGGCCGCCTCTATGACGCCCGTCCGGAAGTTGGCGCAGGGCGCCCCCATGCCGATGCCGGCCACCTCTTCGCGCTTCACGCCCGATGCCGACAGCATGCGGTCCACCTCGGCGTCCAGCGCCTGCATGTACTCGCGGGGCGTGCCGCCGGCGGTAGGCAGCGCCGACCGCATGGCCACGACCCCGTCGTCGCATACCAGCGCCAGCGCCGTGTTGGTGCCGCCGATGTCGGCTCCGATCGCGTATTTCTTTTCCATGGCCGCAAAGATACAAAATTTACCGCAATTCCGAAAACCCACTTCCCTCCCTCACCCCTCCCCGTCCACTCTGCCCGGAAATAAAATTTGCTCCCTGGTGTAACTATTCCGCCTCCGATGACGTCTAATTAAAAAACAAGTGTTAACTTTGCAGGCGCGGGGGCGTGTCCCGCCGCCTGCACTGCATAATGTGTGATAACCTGGCAATACCAAACAAAATCATAGCCATATGTTTAAAAACCTCATCCGCCTCGCCCTGGGGCTGCTGTTGCTGGCCGGCCCGGCATCCATGAGCGCCCAGGCAGGCGACCCGATGGCACAGCCCCTGCCGCTGATGGTGAATCCCGTCACCGGGGAGTCGTACGTGCGCTCCGGCAAGCTGCCCAACGGCCTCAGCTACTACATCCTGCACAACGCCGAGCCCAAGGGCCGCGCCAACTTCTACATCGCGCAGAAGGTGGGCTCGACCCTGGAGAACCCCCAGCAGCTCGGCCTCGCCCACTTCCTCGAGCACATGGCCTTCAACGGCACCGAGAACTATCCCGGCAAGAACATGCTCAACTACCTCCAGAGCAAGTCCCTGCGCTTCGGCGCCGACATCAACGCCTACACCAGCTTCGACGAGACCGTCTACAACATCGACAACGTCCCCACCTCCGACAAGCCCCTGATGGACAGCGTCCTGCTCGTGCTGCGTGACTGGTCCTGCGCCATCACCCTCGACGGCGACGAGATCGATGCCGAGCGCAAGGTCATCCAGGAGGAGTGGCGCACGCGCGACGGCGCCGGCAACCGCTTCTACACCAACATGCTCCCGGCCATCTACCAGGAGTACCAGTACCAGCAGATGCCCATCGGCAAGATGGAGGTCGTCATGAACTTCCCCTACGAGGACCTCCGCTCCTACTACCGCAAGTGGTACCGTCCCGACCAGCAGGGCATCGTCGTAGTCGGAGACTTCGACGCCGCCGAGATGGAGGCCAAGGTCAAGGAGATGTTCTCGTCCATCCCCATGCCCGAGAACGCCGCACCCCGCACATACCCCTCCGTGAGCGACAACCGCGAGCCCATCTACTTCCAGTACGAGGACGCCGAGGCTCCCTATTCCCTCGCCTGGATATGCTTCAAGCAGGACGAGACCCCCTTCGCCGAGCGCAGCAGCCTGGGATGGTGGCTCAACAACGTCACCAACGACCTCGTCACCAGGATGCTCGACAACCGCCTGAACGAGTTCGGCCAGAAGCCCGAGTGCGAGTACGCCAGCGCCGGCGTGGACTTCGGCGACTTCTTCGTGTCCAAGACCAAGGACGCCTTCACCGTACAGGTGCAGCCCAAGGGCGACGACGTGGCCAAGGCCACCCGGCAGGCCATGGAGATCGTGGCCCGCGCCTGCCAGACCGGATTCACCGACACCGAGTACCAGCGTGCCAAGGATGACCTCCAGTCGCTCTACGAGACCCGCAAGAACGAGCTCAACACCACCCGCAACGGCGTGCTGGCCAAGCGTCTCATCCGCCACTTCATCGACAACAACGCACTGCCCGGCGCCGAGCTCGACTACCAGCTCTTCCAGATGATTTCCGGCCAGATTCCCGTCCAGGCCATCAACCAGGGCGCCACGCAGCTCCTGACCGACACCAACCAGTGCATAGTCGTCTTCAACCCCAAGAAGGAGGGCTACACCCTGCCCGGCCGCGAAGCCATGCTCGCCGCCGTGGAGGGCGCCATCCACAAGCAGTACGAGGCTTACAAGGACGAGGTCATCACCGAGCCCCTCATCGCCAAGGCACCCAAGGCCGGCAAGATCGCCAAGACCGAGAAGAACGAGACCTTCGGCACCACCGTCTTCACCCTGAGCAACGGCGCCAAGGTGATCCTCAAGACCACCGACTTCAAGAGCGACGAGATCCGCTTCAACTGCTTCGCCCCCGGCGGCTTCGGCCTCTTCAACCCCGCCGACCCCAAGGCCGTCAGCGACCTCAACATGATCGGCACCGCCGTAGAAAGCAGCAAGCTCGGCAACTTCACCAACACCATGATGCGCAAGTATCTGGCCGGCAAGAACGTCAGCTGCGGATTCGGCGTCAATAACCGCACACACGGCCTGACCGGCTACTCGGTCAAGAAAGACCTGCCCGTGCTCATGGAAATCGTCTACAGCTACTTCACCCAGCTCAACCCCGACGCCGAGCAGTACGCCGTCGACCTCAAGAAGGAGTGCACCGACATCGAGCGCGGCAAGAACGACCCCATGACGCTCTTCTCCGACACACTCACCTACTCCATGTTCAACGGCGACCCCCGCTTCGCCGCCGCCACCGTGGCCAGGGCACAGGCTGCCGACTACTCCCGCATGCTCGCCACCGCCAAGGGCCTGCTCGCCAACGCCGCCGACTACACCTTCATCTTCGTCGGCAACGTCGACGAGGCCACCCTGCGTCCCCTCCTGGAGAGCTACATCGCCTCCCTGCCCAGCAAGGGCAAGGCCACCAAGGCAGGCAAGACATGGCCCGTCAGCTACTACACCGGCACCAGGACCGTGGCCTTCGACAAGCCCATGGCGACACCGGCCACCACCTACTACTCCTTCACCTCCGGCCAGGCCAAGATCGACGCCCTCAGCGACATCGACTGCTCCCTGGCAGGCTCCATCCTTTCCAACCTCTTCACCGAGGTGATCCGCGAGAAGGAGGGCGCAGCCTACAGCCCCGGCGCCATCGGCCGACTCAACGAGCCCTACGGCCGCTGGGAGATCATCCGCGTCATCGCCACCAACAGCGAGCAGCAGAACCGCGCCTTCGAGCTTGCCGACAGCCTCATGACCGACGTCCTGGCCGGCAAAGTCACCGAAGAGCAGTTCCAGAAGGTCAAGGGCGCCGCCGTCAACCAGTTTGACATCAAGCTGCGCGACAACGGCTTCTGGATGAGCACCCTGCGCGACAACGAGCTCGGCTACGACACCTACCTGGGCCATAAGCAGCAGCTGGACAACCTCACCCTGCCCGCCTTCCAGGAGTGGTGCCGCGCCCTGCGCCGCCAGAACACCCTGACGGTCATCATGACCGGCGTACCCCAGAAGTAACCCTTCCCCACACCATATAGAAAATCCCGGCGCTCGCCCGAGCGCCGGGATTTTCCATTATGTCTCGATCGCGTCCCTGAAGATCTTACTGGCCAAGCCCTTGCCGGCCTTAAAGCCCATGAAGGCCCTCAGAAGCCCTTGCCCGGCCCTCGCCGGTAGGCCGGCGACACAGGCGGGATGAAAGCGTCCTCGAGGTGCTCGATCTGCCAATGGGGGGCGTCGCCCACTATGGCGATGACGTCGAAGCGCGGTTCCAGCACGTCGCGCTCGCCGGGCGGCAGCGCCTGCACATACGCGTTGGCGGCCCGGCAGACGCGTGCTATCTTGGCGGCGTTGACCGCATACACCGGGTCCACGTAGCCGTCGGCCCGCGCCTTCACCTCCACGAACACCAGCGTGCGCCCCTGCTGGGCCACGATGTCCAGCTCCACATGACCGCCCGACGGCGACCAGTTCCGGTCCCGGATCACGTACCCATGCGCCGCCAGATGCTCCGCGGCCGCCTGCTCCGCCCGCCGCCCGTACTCCGTGGCCCTCCCGGTCTTTCTCATGAGCTGGGAAGCTCCGCTATCCGGGTGAGGATGGAAAGCGCCTCGGAGACGGTGTCCACGCCGGTGACGAGCATCGATCGGCGGGCGTTGAGGTCGCGCAGCTTCGTGCGCGCAGGCTCAACCTGGAAGTAGGTGATGAAGCGGCCGAAGGCCGGAGAGCGGTAATACGCCTCGTTGTCGGCGTCCGGGAAGTAGAGATACATCTTGCCACCCTTCAGGTGCAGGCGCTCCACGCCCAGGCGCCGCGCCGTGGCACGCAGGGGCACTATGTCGACGAGCTGCTCGGTCTGCCTGGGGATGGCGCCGAAGCGGTCGCGGAGCATGGCACGGAACTCGTCGGCCTGCGCCGGAGTCTCCATGGCGTCCAGGCGCCGGTAGAGGGTGATGCGCTCCGCCTCCTGCGGCACGTAGCCGGTGGGGATGAGCAGCTCCAGGTCCGTCTCCACAGTCGTCTCGGCGATGTATTCGGCGTCGTCGGGCACTTTGCCCTCGGCCATCAGCTCCGGGAACTCCTGTGTGCGCAGTTCCGTGACCGCCTCCTTGAGGATGCGCTGGTAGACCTCGTAGCCCAGGTCGGCGATGAAGCCCGACTGCTCGGCGCCCAGCAGGTTGCCGGCCCCGCGTATGTCGAGGTCCTGCATGGCGATCTGTATGCCGGCGCCGAGCCCGGAGTAGCTCTCGATGGTCTGGAGGCGCCGGCGCGCCACGGGCGTCAGCTCCGCCCCGGGGGGGACAAGCAGGTAGGCGAAAGCCTTGCGGTCGCTGCGGCCCACGCGGCCGCGCAGCTGGTGAAGCTCGCTGAGCCCGAAACGCTGGGCGTTGTCGATGAGGATGGTGTTGACGTTGGGCATGTCGATGCCGTTCTCCACGATGGTGGTCGACAGCAGTATGTCGTAGTCGTGGGCGGCGAAGTCGAGGATGGCCTTCTCCACGCGCTCCGGCGGCATCTGGCCGTGGGCGCGCACCACCCGGGCGTCGGGCACCAGCCGCCGGAGCATGTTCTCCAGCACGTCCAGCCTTTCGATCCTGGGAGTGATGAAAAAAACTTGTCCGCCGCGCGAGAGCTCGAAGCTGACGGCCTCGCGCACCGTGTCGTCGTCGAGGGGGGTGACGGTGGTGCTGACGGGCCGGCGGTTGGCCGGAGGCGTGTCGAGGTTGCTGAGGTCCCGGGCCCCCATGAGTGAGAATTGGAGCGTGCGCGGGATGGGAGTGGCCGACAGCGTCAGCGTGTCGACGTTCACCCGCAGCTGCTTGAGCTTCTCCTTGACGGCCACGCCGAACTTCTGCTCCTCGTCGATGACGAGCAGTCCCAGGTCGTGGAAGCGCACGTTCTTGCCGATGAGCTTGTGGGTGCCGATGATGATGTCGATCTTGCCGGCCTGGAGGTCGGCAAGGATCTGCTTCACCTCCTTTGGCTTGCGGGCGCGCGAGAGGAAGTCGACGCGCACGGGCATGTCCTTGAGGCGCTCCGAGAAGGTGTGGTAGTGCTGCATGGCGAGCACGGTGGTGGGCACCAGCAGGGCCGTCTGCCTGCCGTCGACGGCGGCCTTGAAGGCGGCGCGGATGGCCAGCTCCGTCTTGCCGAATCCGACGTCGCCGCACACCAGGCGGTCCATCGGCCTGGCGCTCTGCATGTCGGCCTTGATGGCCTGGGTGGCGCGCAGCTGGTCGGGAGTGTCCTCGTAGAGGAACGACGCCTCCAGCTCGTGCTGCAGGTACGTGTCGGGGGAGTAGGCGAAGCCCTTCTCCTCCTGGCGGCGCGAGTAGAGGGCGATGAGGTCGCGGGCTATGTCCTTGACCTTGGCCTTGGTGCGGTCCTTGAGGCGCTGCCAGGCGCCCGAGCCGAGCTTGCTCAGCTTGGGCGGAACGCCTTCCGAACCACGGTACTTGCTGAGCTTGTGGAGGGAGTGGATGTTGACGAAGACGATGTCGTCGTTCTGGTAGAAGAGCTTGATCATCTCCTGCGTCTTTCCGGCCACGTCGGTGCGGACGAGCCCGCCGAAGCGGCCTATGCCGTGGTCGGCGTGTACCACGAAGTCTCCCGGCTCGAGCTTCTGTAGCTCGCGGAGGCTCATGGCGAGCTTTCCGCCGCGGGCCCGTTCGGAGCGGAGGTTGTAGCGGTGGAAGCGGTCGAAGATCTGGTGGTCGGTGAAGAAACAGGCCCTGGAGGCGTTGTCCACGAATCCGGCGTGCAGGGTGGGGGACACCGGTGTGAAGTCGAGGGCCGTAGGGCCGCATTTCGCACCCCGTTCCGCGAAGATGGCACGCAGGCGTTCGGCCTGGGTGGGGGAGTCGGAGAGGAGGTAAATTCCATATCCCTCGGCGGCATATCGCGCGAAGGACCCCTCTATGAGGTCGAAATTCTTGTGGTAGAGGGCCTGGGGGTCGGTGGAGAAGCGTATCACGTTCGGGCCTTCCGTGTCGGCCTTGGGGGTGAAGACCACGCGCCTGGAGGCCTCGAACAGGGAGCGGAAGGCGTCGGGGCGCACTACCTTCAGCATGGCGTCGGCGTCCCCCTCGCCGGTGATGTCCACCTGCGCCGCCAGCGTCGAGGACGCTATCGCCTCGATGCGCGCCATCAGGTGCTTCGGGTCTCGGCAGAGCCAGACCGTCTCCGGCCCCGCGAATTCCGGCAGAGGCACTCCCCCATCCTCCTCCAGCTCGCCCATGTCGGGCAGGATAGTGACCTCCGAGGGCGTCTCGGTGCTGAGCTGCGTCTCCACGTCGAAATTGCGGATGGAGTCGACCTCGGTGTCGAAGAAGTCGATGCGGTATGGCGCCGGGCAGGCGTAGGAGTAGACGTCGAGGATGGAGCCGCGCAAGGCGAACTGCCCCGGCTCGTAGACATAGTCCACCTGGCGGAAGCCCAGCTCCAGCAGGCGTTCGCGCACCTGCCGCACGGGGATGTCCTGCCCCACCTTCAGGGTCAGGCACGACCGCTCCACGCTCTCTGTGGCCGGCACTTTTTCCGCCAGGGCCTCGGGGCACGTCACCACGAAGCGTATGCGTCCCGAGTGCCAGGCCTTCAGCGACTCCGTGCGCAGGATCTGCGCGGGCGGGTCGGGCTGCCCGTACTTGATGTCGCGGCGGTAGCCGGAGGGGAAGAACATCACCTCCTCCTCGCCGCCCGGGCAGAGGCGCGACAGGTCATGGTAGAGGTAGCCGGCGTCGTCGGGGTCGTCGGCCACCACCACGTAGGGCGTCCCGGGCTTGCGCAGGCGAGAGAAGAGCATCGCCGGCGCGGAGCCGCACAGCCCTGCCAGCGTCAGCTCCCCCTTGGCGCGGATTCCCTTCTCCACGGCCTTGAGCACAGCGTCGGTGGCGAACACCCCGGCCAGTTCCAGCAGCGTCATGATATCTGGTTTTAATAGTGCGGACTGGGCCTCCGGCCCGGTGCCGCACCGGCTTTGAGGACGTTATTTTTTCTTCTTGCCGGGCATTGCCGGGGCGGAGAGGAGGCGGCGGTATTCGGTCGGGTCGAGCAGGATCCTGACGGCGGCCCTGACGGATGGGTCACGCTCCACCTCGGCGGCGTATCGGGCCTGCTCGAAGCCGTAGCGCTCGGCCAGCATCGGCACCAGGAAGCGCTCCAGCTCGGTGCGCGCCTCCGTCAGCTCCGTGCGCGAGTCGCGCTTCAGCGCCTTGCCAAGGGCGTCGAACCGCGCACGTGTCTCGTCGTTCATCAGTCCCTCCCTGGCGGCTGCATTGCGCAGCTCCTGCAGGCCCTTCTCCATGCGGCTCTCGTAGTTCAGGGCCGTGTCGGGCAGCGACGTCACGAACTCCTCCCAGACGGCGTCGGTCATGGCGAAGGGACCCTTGACGCGGGCACCGTAGCGGTTGGCGAAGTCGAACATGTACGGCTTGGAGACGAGGTTGTAGACCAGGTCGGAGTGCGCCAGGGTGTCGCTGACGGATACCTCGGGCTGGAGGCCGCCGCCATCCTTGACGGGGCGCCCGGCGTCGGTGCGGAACGTCTTCGCCAGCGAGTCGGGAGTGTATCCGGGGCGCCCGTCGGCGTCGCGGTGGCTGTAGTCGGCGGCCTGGATGAGGCGGCCCGAGGGGATGTAGTACTTGGCGGTGGTTACCTTGAGCATGCCGTCGAAGGGCATCGGCAGGGTGCTCTGCACCAGTCCCTTGCCGAATGAGCGCTCGCCCACCAGCACGGCGCGGTCGTGGTCCTGCAGCGCGCCCGAGAGCACCTCCGAGGCGGAGGCCGACCCGCGGTCGAGGATGACCGCCAGGGGCATGTCGGGGAAGATGGGCTCCTTGGTGGTCTTCAGCACGCGAGTCTCGCCGGCGTCGCGGCCTCGCGTCTCCAGGATCTTCGTCCCCTTGGGCAGGAACATCGAGGCGATGTCTATGGCCTGCGACAGCAGGCCGCCCCCGTTGTCGGCCAGGTCGAGGATGATTCCCTTCAGCTCCTTGTCGCGCTTGAAGGATTCGAGGGCGCGGCGCACCTGCTCGCCCGTGTCGTCGGGCGAGAACGTGTTCAGCTCGATGTAGCCTATTCCGCCGGGCAGCACGGCGTAGTAGGGCACCGCCGGGATGACGAGCTTCTCGCGCTCCATGGTGAACGTCAGCACCGAGTCCTGCACGTAGGGGCGCACGACGGTGATGGTCACCGGGCTGCCGGCCTGCCCCTTGATCAGGCGCGTGGCGAAGTCGGCGTTCTTGCCCCGCGTGGAGGTGGAGTCCACCTTGACGATCTTGTCGCCCGAGCGCAGGCCTGCGCGGAAGGCCGGCTTGCCCTCCATGGGGTCGGTGAAGTATGCCTGGCCGTCGTAGGTGGCGATGCGTATGCCGATGCCGCCGTACTCGCCGTTGGAGCTGGAGCGGAAGCGGTCCGCCTCCTCCTGCGTGTAATACTCCGTGTAGGGGTCCAGGGAGGCGAGCATGTAGCCCATGCCCATGCGCATTACGGAGTCGATGTCGAGCGAGTCGACGTAGTGCTGCGCCAGGGATGTGTATATGGTGTTGGAGGTGCGCATGGCGCGCTGCAGGGCGCTTTCGGGATCCTGCCGTGCCGGGGCGGCTGCGAACGCCGCCGCCGCTATGGCGCATCCCAGCGCCGGGGCGAGTATCTTGGCTATTTTCATTGATTACAGGTTATGGCGTGACCGGCGGGTGCGGGTAGTCGATGGTGAAATGCAGGCCGCGGCTCTCCTTGCGCTCCATGGCCTGCCGCATGATCAGGTAGGCCACGTTGATGATGTTGCGCAGCTCGCAGAGCTCGCGGCTCGGCTTGCTGACCTTGAACAGGCGTTCCGTCTCCTCGTAGAGGATGTCGAGGCGGTTCCAGGCCCGGTGCAGGCGCAGGTCGCTGCGTACTATCCCAACGTAATAGCCCATGATCTGGTTTACCTCCTTGATGCTCTGGGTGATGAGCACCATCTCCTCGGGGTGGTTGGTCCCCTCGTCGTTCCAGGCGGGGATGTCGGTGCGGAAGTCGTACTCGCCCAGGTGGGCGGCGGCGTGGCGGGCGGCCGCGTCGGCGTACACCACTGCCTCTATCAGCGAGTTGGAGGCCAGGCGGTTGCCCCCGTGCAGGCCCGTGCGCGAGCACTCCCCCACCGCGTACAGCCGCCTGATGCTCGACTCCCCGTTGAGGTCCACGTCGATGCCGCCGCACAGGTAGTGCGCCGCCGGGGCCACCGGGATGTAGTCGCGGGTGATGTCGATGCCCAGGCTCAGGCACTTGGCGTAGATGTTGGGGAAGTGCCTCTTTGTCTCCTCGGCGGGCTTGGCGGTGACGTCGAGGTAGACGTGGTCGGAGCCGGAGGCCTTCATCTCCGAGTCGATGGCGCGGGCCACGATGTCGCGCGGGGCCAGGCTCAGGCGAGGGTCGTAGCGGTGCATGAACTCCTCCCCGTCTATGTTGCGGAGCACGGCTCCGTAGCCGCGCATGGCCTCGGTGATGAGGAACGACGGGCGGTCGCCCGGGTGGTAGAGCGCCGTGGGGTGGAACTGGATGAACTCCATGTCGCGGACGGTGCCCTTGGCGCGGTAGGTCATGGCGATGCCGTCGCCGGTGGCTATCAGCGGGTTGGTGGTGATGGTGTAGACGCCGCCCACCCCGCCGGTGGCCATCAGAGTGACGCGTGCCAGGAACGTGTCCACCTGCTCCGACGCCTCGTTGAGCACGTACGCGCCGTAGCAGGTGATGTCGGGTGTGCGCCGCGTCACCACCTTGCCCAGGTGGTGCTGGGTCAGGATCTCGATGGCGAAGTGGTTCTCGAAGATGTCGATGTTCGGGTTTCGGCGCACGGCCTCGACGAGCTTTTCCTGTATCTCGGCGCCGGTGTTGTCGGCGTGGTGGAGGATGCGGAACTCGCTGTGTCCCCCCTCGCGGTGCAGGTCGTACTCGCCGGCATCGTTGCGGTCGAAGTCCACGCCCCATTCCACGAGCTGGCGTATCTGCCCGGGGGCGTCGCGAACCACCTTCTCCACGGCCCGGGGGTCGGAGAGCCAGTCGCCGGCCACCATCGTGTCGCGGATATGCTTGTCGAAATCGTCGACGGCGAGGTTCGTCACGGAGGCCACGCCGCCCTGGGCGAAGTAGGTGTTGGCCTCCTCGAGGGTGGTCTTGCAGACCAGGGCCACGCGGCCGTGGCGCGCCGACTTGAGCGCGAAGCTCATGCCCGCGATGCCCGACCCTATCACCAGGTAATCGTACTTGTAAGTCATGTCTTGTTATAGTCATAGGCAGGCGCGGACAATCCCGGCCTGCCGACTCTCGATAGTTTCAACGCGCAAAGTTACTAATTTATTGGCATCCGCCCTATTTTAAGTTTCAAACGACAAGGGGGCGCCCCGGTCGGCGGGGCGCCCCCTGTGGGTGGGGAGGGGGTGTTACTTCACCATGAGCTTGTGGATGCGGTCGCCTACCCGGAGCAGGAGGGCGCCGGAGGCGGGGGCGGCGATGGTGCCGCCGCCCGGCTGCAGGTCGGTCTGCATCAGCAGGCGTCCGCTCAGGTCGTAGAGGGCGGCGCGGCAGGCGTTCGGCACGATGACGACGATGTCGCGGCCGCTGACGCTCACCTGTGCGCCGTCGTCGGCGGCGGAGGCCACCCCGAGGGTGTAGTCGACGACTACCGGCGCGGTGGGGTCGGACCATATCTCGGCGATCTCGCCCAGGCTCACGGTCTCGGCCACGGCGGTGACGGTCGCGGAGAGCTGGTATCCCTTGCCTCGCTCGGCCGGGAAGGTGGCCGTCAGGTCGGGGGTGCGGATGTCGCCCAGCCAGCTGACGACTTTCTGGCCGGCGCCCTTGAGCTGGTCCACGGACAGGGAGTTTATGAAGAGCTTGTAGTCGCCGGCGTAGGCGAGCACGACGCGGCAGGAGTCGGCGCCCTGCGCGAAGGTGACCTGGTAGTCGGCGAAGCCCTTGCCCAGCAGGATGTCCTTGGCCTGGAGGGTGTCGCCGGCGGCGTTGAGCAGGTAGGCGGTGGCCTGGCCCTCGTAGAAGGAGCCGAAGGCGCCGCAGGCCAGGCTGGCGCTGACGGTGCACGAGCCGTCCTTGCCGCGCAGGTCGAGCGGCGGGGTGGAGAGCCAGCCGGTGTGGCCGTAGGGCGTCAGCACCATGTGGCCGCGGGCTATGGCCAGGTCGGAGCCGTCCCAGCCGGGAAGCACCGTGTATCTGTCGAGATGGTTGCTGAAGATGAACTCGATGTTGTCGAGCTCGCCCTTGTCGGCGCGGTCGAAGTCCTCGGCCAGGATGTTGACGGTGGTGTCGGCCGGGCAGGTGAAGATGCGGCTGACGGAGAGGATGTACTCCTGGGCGTCGGGCACGGCGTCCCAGGCGGCGGCGATGTCGCCCGAGTGTGTGGACACGCGCAGGTTGCCAGGCGTGGCCAGGGAGTAGATGACCTTTACGACGCGGATCTCGTCGCTGGGCTCGGAGACGCCGGTGCCGTTGGTGGCCCGCACGGTGTAGTAGTAGGTGACGGCGGGGTCGAGTCCGGTGACCTTGTAGCTGGTGACGTTGCCGGTGTCCTGGTCGCGCAGCAGGTATGCCTTCTCGGTGCCGTTGTAGGAGTAGACGTCGAGCAGGTAGGATGTTGCGCCGCGCACGCTGCTCCACCGGGCGGTGAATGACTTGCCGTCGGCCTGCAGGGGCTGCTGGGACGTCGGCGCGGCTACGAATGCCGGGCTCTGCTCGAGCCTGAGGTTCTGCATCAGCAGGCCGGAGGCCGAGAGCATGGGCTCGGCCTTGACGCGGGAGGAGGAGGTGCCGCCCCCGAGGATGATGGAGACGTCGTGCCAGGACGAGTCGGCCAGCATGAGGTTCTGGCTGGCGGAGTAGCCCACGGAGACCTTGAGGACGCCGCCGTAGGCGTCGAGCATGCGGACGCGGGCGCTGACGCGCACCACGCCGCCGTTGGCCGACAGGTTCTGGGAGCTGGTCTGCACGTAGCCCCCGTCCTTGACCATCAGGGCGCCTCCGGCCTGGGCGACCTTGGAGCTGAACCAGCCGGAAAAGTAGGAGCTGAACGAACCGGTGCCGTAGCTGGGGAAGTCGGCGGGGGCGGAGGGTGAGCCCTCGGTGAACTGGGTGAAGTCGGCGTCGAGTACCACGGTGACGTCGGCGGCTGACGCTGCTGCGGGCGCTGCGCCCATGGCCAGGGCCGCCGCCGCGTAGAGTAGTGTCTTTTTCACTCTTGCTTGTTTTTTGTTAGTATTATATATGTGTATTATGAAATACAAGGTCAATATATAACGCGCATGAGGCGTATAAATTGCTTCGGGCGCGAAAAAATTGCCCGGCAGTCCGCATAATTTGGGAAGTGGGGCGTCCTGTCTGCCGGGATGCCTGCTTGGCGGGAGCCGTCCGGGTATGTCAGAGGGGTTTGCGGTAGGCGCGACGGCGGCGGTGCTGGCGCGAGGTGAAGTACTTCCACTGCTCCTGGACGGAGGAGTTGGCGGCCAGTTCGGGGTTCGACTCGGCCCAGCGGAATCCGCGCTTCTGGTACTGCGGGATGAGGTCCTGGAAGAGCATGGCGTTGACGCCCTTGCCCTGGTACTCGGGCTTGATGCCGACCAGCATCAGGTCCACGCGGTCGTTCTTTCCCTTGAGGGCGCGGAGCAGGGGGAGCCACCCGGTGGGGAAGAGCCTGCCGCGGCTACGCTGCAGGCCGCGGCTCAGCGACGGCATGGAGATGCCCACGCCCACGAGCTTCTCGTCGCGGTCCACGATCAGGCTCACCAGGTCCAGGTCCAGCAGCGACAGGTACTCGTTGATGTAGGCCTCGATCTGGCGGTCCGTCAGCGGCGAGTAGCCGTAGAGCTGGTCGTAGGTCTCGTTGATGAGCTCGAACAGCGCCCGCCCGTAGTCGCGCTTGATGGCTTTCTTGTCGGTGTACTTCCTTACCTTGAGGCCGAAGCGGCGCTTGACGATGTCGGCCACGCGGTTCATCACCTCGGGGATGGCGTCGGGAACGTCCATGACGAACTCCAGCCACTCGGTGTCGGGCTGGTATCCGGCCCCCAGCACGTGCTCCTCGTAATAGGGGAAGTTGTAGTTGGTGGCCATGGTGCCCAGCTCGTCGAAGCCGAAGGTGAGCAGGCCCTCGCGGTCGAGGTCGGTGAAGCCCAGGGGGCCGACTATGTGCGTCATGCCCTTTTCGCGGGCCCACTGCTCGGCGGCTCCGAGCAGGGCGGCCGACACGGCCCGGTCGTCGACGAAGTCGAAGAAGCCGAAGCGGGCGTCGAGGTGGCCGGTGCGCTCGTTGACCTGCCGGTTGATTATGGCGGCGATGCGCCCGGCGGGCTTGCCGTCGTGGTAGGCCATGAAGCACTGCGCCTCGCAGAAGTCGAAGGCGGGGTTCTTGTCCGGTGAGAGCGTGGCCACCTCGTCGAGCACCAGCGGCGGCACGTAGCAGGGGTTGCCGCGGTACAGGCGGATGGGGAACTTGACGAACGGCAGCAGGTCGCGCTTGCGCGGGGCGATGGCTTTTACTTCGATCATTTCATGAAGACGATGAGGGCGGTCATGAGCGCTATGGCGATGACGATGGTGGCGATCAGGAAGAGGTACAGCTGCGCCGAGGAGCGTTTCTCGATGGCGAGCTGGAGGTCGGCCACGGTGTGGTAGCCGCCCCCGGCGGCGCGGTTGGCGATCTTGCGCAGGCGCGGCATCTTGGCCGGCAGGTGGTCGAGCACCTCGCCCAGCACCAGGCCGTAGGACCGCAGGTCGTCGTCGGTGTCCTGGCGCGTCAGGTGCTCCGCCTGGTCGTAGCCCACGTTGATGAGCTTGAGGTTCTCGTTGTACTCGGTGAAGATGATGTTGTCGGCCGTGATGGGGTAGTGCACCAGGTGGTTCTCCTGTATGTACTCCAGGGCGTCGATGAGCTGTGTCTGGAGGCGGTTGAGGATGCGGGGCGTGAGGCGCTTCTCGTCGATGAGGCGCCGCAGCGAGTGGCCGTAGACGTCGTCGGTGATGATGGCGCGGCCAAGGCCGGGGATCTCCTCCAGGTCGTTGACCATGACGATGTTGGGGTGCGCCAGGTTGTAGCGCGTGTCGAACTCCCGGTCGAGCATCTGCCGGCAGTGCTCGTCGTTGGCGTAGCGCTTCTTGAGCGCCTTGAGCATGACCCACTTGCCGTGCTTGCGGGCAGTGTAGACGTCGTAGTACTCCTCCTCCCACTCGGGCAGCAGGGTGAGGTCGGACCATTTGCCCGACGGGTCGTCGATAGGTATCTTTTTCTCTTCCTTGCTTGTGTAGCTCATCGTGGGTGGAATTGGTGGTTGTAGGTTGTCGATAGCCGTGCGGGCGGCAGGCTTGCTCTGGAATTGGTGCTTTCTCTCAGCTGATCCTGTCGAATCCGGTGTATGGGCGCAGGCACTCGGGAATGATGATTCCCTCGGGTGTCTGGTTGTTCTCCAGCAAGGCGGCCATGATGCGTGGCAGGGCCAGGGCGGAGCCGTTGAGGGTGTGGCACAGGTGGGTCTTGCGGTCGGCTCCGCGGTAGCGGCACTTCAGGCGGTTGGCCTGGTACGTCTCGAAGTTGGAGACGGAGCTGACCTCCAGCCAGCGCTCCTGGGCGCCGGACCACACCTCGAAGTCGTAGGTGATGGCGGAGGTGAAGCTCATGTCGCCGCCGCACAGGCGCAGGATGTGCCATGGCAGGCCCAGGCCCTCGAGCAGGCGCTGCACGTGGTCCTTCATCTCCTCCAGGGCGGCGTAGGAGCTCTCCGGCTTCTCGATGCGCACTATCTCCACCTTGTCGAACTGGTGCAGGCGGTTGAGCCCGCGCACGTCCTTGCCGTAGGAGCCGGCCTCGCGGCGCCAGCAGGGGGAGTAGGCGCAATTCTTGCGCGGCAGCGAGTCCTCGGCCAGGATCACGTCGCGGTACATGTTGGTGACGGGCACCTCGGCGGTGGGGATGAGGTAGAGGTTGTCGAGGTCGGCGTGGTACATCTGGCCCTCCTTGTCGGGGAGCTGTCCGGTGCCGTATCCTGAGGCCTCGTTGACCACGAATGGAGGCTCGACCTCGGTGTAGCCGGCGTCGGCGGCCGAGTTGAGGAAGTACTGGATGAGGGCGCGCTGCAGGCGGGCTCCCTTGCCGATGTAGAAGGGGAAGCCGGCGCCGGTCACCTTCACGCCCAGCTCGAAGTCTATGATGCCGTACTTCTTGGCCAGCTCCCAGTGGGGCAGGGCGTCGGCGCCGAGCCGGGGCATGGGGCCGCCCTCCTTGACGACGACGTTGTCGGCGGCGGTGAGACCCTCGGGCACGTCGGCGCAGGGGGTGTTGGGGATGCCCAGCAGCAGCTCGCGGATCTGTTTCTCGGCCTCCTCCTGGCGGGCCACGCGGTCGGCCGAGTCGGCCTTGAGGAGGGCCACGCGGGCCTTGGCGGCCTCTGCCTCCTCCTTCTTGCCCTGCTTCATCAGGGCGCCGATGGAGGACGCCAGCTTCTTCAGCTCGCTGGCGGTGGTGTCGTTGGCCTTCTGGAGGCTACGGCGCTCCGCGTCGAGCTCCAGGATGCGCGCGATGGGTTCCTTGGCGTCGAAGCCCTTGACGGCCAGGCGCTCTATGATATGTTCGGGGTTCGCTTTTATGTCTGCGAGTACTAACATGGGTGTCTTTACTTGTCTTCAGCACCGCCGCCTTTTACCGGCACGCGGTTTCACAGATGCAAAAATACAACTTTTCCGCGAAACGGCCAAACACGGCGCCGGATTTGCCCTCTTTCGGGCTTCCGGCGCCGTGTCTCATCGTTTTTTTGCGGGTTATCGGACGGGTGCTGCGAGCAGCTCGTCGATGAGGGCGTGGTTGGTGAGGCGGTTCATGTTCTCGTCGGTGTCGGCGAAGGTGACGGTCACCTCGGAGGCCCCGGCGGGCAGGTCCACGAGCACGGGGTTCGTGAGGCCCCAGTCGTTCCAGTTGGCCACGCCGCGCTGCGGCATGACGACGGCCCCGGCGCGCCTGCCGTTCACGGAGACGGAGCGGATGGCGCACTTGTTCTCGGTGTTGACGGGCCCGTTGCCGTTGGCGTATCGCAGCGTCAGGGCGTAGGTGCCTGCCGCCTTGACGGCTATGGGGATGGTGATGGCTCCGGTGGCGTGGTCGACCTCGCGGAAGCCCTGGCCGTGGTAGCCCTGCACGGGGGCCGCGGGGGCGTAGGAGACTTCCTTGCTGGCTACGGCGGTGCCCTCGCCGGGGAGCTGGAATGCCAGGGTCTCGCCCACGTAGCGGGGCTCGGAGGCGAAGCTGCGGGTGCCGTCGGAGGCCACGCCCGCCACCTGCCATTCGCCGATTTCGGCTACGGGCCAGGAGGTCGTGCGCGTGTCGGCCACCTTGCGGCCGTTGTGGAGCACCTCGTAGCCGGCGATGTACTCGATGGGGTTCCAGCTTAGCTGCGTGGCGCCGGTGGCGGGGTCGGTGTCGAGCCAGGCCATGGGCGTCAGCGGCGCTTTCAGGTTGGGCTGTTCGTTGACCTTGGAAGTAGTCAGGTCGTTGTCGGCCAGCACGATGTCGATGTCGGCGCCGTGGCGCAGCTCGCGGGCGGTCAGGAAGCAGCCGTCGGTCACCGGGCGCTCCTTGCCGTTGACGCGCAGTGTCCTGATGCGGTTGCCGTGGCCGGAGACGGTGATGTTGAGGCGTGCGCCCCGGTAGGGGAAGTTCTCGAGGGTCCGGGTGGCGGCCAGGGCCTTGGGCACCACCGGGGCGATGCGCAGGCCGTCCGGCTCGAAGTGGATGCCGAACAGCACCTGCTGTGTCAGCGCCAGGTTACCGCTCAGCGACCACAGCATGTTCGAGGAGTTGAGCTCGGTGTAGATGTCGCCGTTGTCGAGGTTGAAGTTCTCCTTGTTGGTGGCGAACAGGGCCGCGGGGCGGACGATGGAGCCGAAGCCCTGCATGATGCCGGCCTCGTTGCCGGCCCTGGCGTTGGCCAGGGTCCAGTAGGCGGCCACGAATGGCCACAGGGCGTTGTTGTGGTAGCTGGGCATGTCGGCGATCTGGGGGTAGAAGATGGCCGGGCCGTAGGGGGTGACGGGCACGGACTCGGTGATGGTGACGGCGCGGGCCGGGGAAGCTATGCCGTAGAGGATGGCGAGGGCCTCGCCCAGGGTCTCCTCGCGGTCGAGCAGCACGAGGTTCTGCCGCCCGTAGCGGTACATCCCGTAGTATCCCTTGTCGGGCATGTAGAAGGCGTCGTTGATGAGCCTGGCCAGGCCCTCGGAGCGCGCGGCCCAGTCTGCGGCCTCCTTGCGCTTGCCCAGCTGGCGGGCCATGTCGGCCAGGATGCCCATGGCGGCGGCGTGCACCACGTTGGTGCTCATGGCCTCGGACCGGTATATGTCGGCGGTCTGCATCCAGCGGGGATAGCTCTGCTCGCGCCAGTCGATGAAGGATGTCTCGCCGCGCACCAGGCCGTCGGGGCCGTAGGCGGTGGCGTGGTCGTCGGCCATGGAGCGGACGCCGGCGCGGTAGGCGAACTCGAGCCAGGCGTGGTCGCCGGTGACCTTGTAGACCTCCCAGGCGGCCAGGAGCCAGACCATACGGTCGGTGCTCACGGGCCAGGCGCCCCCCGAGCCGGTGTCCTGGACGATGCGGCCCAGCGGGTCCACCTTCTTGCGCAGGGAGATCATGGAGGCCTCGGGCTGGAGGGCGGCCATGCTCAGGATGATGGAGTAGCTCACGTCGCGGGTCCAGACGCCGGCCCACTCCTTGCCGGTGCGCAGGGTGGTGTCGGGCTCCACGGCGTTGACCATCTCGTCGAGCCCCATGTTGTAGACGGCAGCCAGGAGCTTTTCGGGGGTCTTGAGGCGGGGATAGGCACGCAGGTCGTTTTTCTGTTTCCAGGTCCGGTCCACGCCCATGTAGTAGCCGGGACGGGCGGAGTAGTTGCCGGTGATCTCGAAGGGCGAGACGGCATATGCGCGGAATGGCCCCTGGAGGATGCTGTCGCCGACCCAGGCGTAAGCCGGCGTGGCGACGACGGTGTCTGTGGCGGCGGCCCGCGCTCCGAGGGCGCAGGCTGCGGCGGCTATGAGTATGCAGATCTGTTTCATGACGGGGGTAGTGGGTTGACAATGAACAATGTCAGCTTCGCGCCGGTGAGCGCGAAGCTCGTAGTTCATTGAAAATTACTTGCGGTGTGAGCGGGCGCGGGGGCGCTTCTTTTTATGGGCGGAGAGGGCGGGGAGGGGCCTGTTGGGGTTGCCGGTGTCCTCGATGAGGGCGAAGTCGAGCTGCTTGCGCTCCAGGTCGGCGCGCGCTACCTGCACCTTCACCTCGTCGCCCAGCGTGTAGCGGCGGTTGTGGCGGCGCCCGATCAGGCAGTAGTTTTTCTCGTCGAAGTCGTAGTAGTCGTCGGCCAGGTCGCGGATGGGCACCAGGCCCTCGCACAGGTTCTCGCCGAGCTCTACGTACAGGCCCCACTCCGTCACGCCGGAGATGACGCCCTGGTAGACCTCGCCCAGGCGCTCCTGCATGTACTCGACCTGCTTGTAGCGGATGGAGGCGCGCTCGGCGCTGGCGGCCAGCTGCTCCATGTCGGAGCAGTGGCGGCACTGCTCCTCGAGCTTGTCGGCGTTGGCCGAGCGCTGTCCGTCGGCGTAGCGGCGCAGCAGGCGGTGCACCATCATGTCGGGGTAGCGGCGGATGGGCGACGTGAAGTGGGTGTAGTAGGGCATGGCCAGGCCGTAGTGGCCTCGGTTGTCGGTGGTGTAGACGGCCTTGGCCATGGACCGAATGGCGAGCATGGAGAGCATGTTCTCCTCGCCGCGCCCCTTTACGTCTTTCAGCAGCTTGTTGAGGCTGCGGTTGACCTCGCCGGCGGTGCCGTCGGGCTTTACGCGGTGGCCGAAGCGGGCGGCGATGGAGGCCAGGTTGGAGAGCTTCTCGGGGTCGGGGTTGTCGTGGACGCGGTAGACGAAGCTCTTGGCACGGCGTCCCTTGGCGACCTTGCCGATGTGCTCGGCCACCGACAGGTTGGCCAGGAGCATGAACTCCTCCACGAGCTTGTTGGCGTCCTTGGACTCCTTGAAGTACACGCTTACTGGTTTCCCGTTCCTGTCGATTTCAAAACGGACCTCGGCGCGGTCGAATTCGATGGCGCCCGCCTTGTAGCGCTTCTCGCGGAGCTTCTTGGCCAGGCGGTCGAGCATGAGGACCTCGCCGGAGTAGTCGCCTCGGCCCGTCTCGATGATCTCCTGCGCCTCCTCGTAGGTGAAGCGGCGGTCGGAGCGGATGACGGTGGGCACGATGCGGCGGTCGAGCACTCTGGCGTCGGCGTCCATGGTGAAGATGGCCGAGAAGGTGAGCTTCTCCTCGCCGGGGCGCAGGGAGCAGATGCCGTTGCTGAGGTGCTCGGGGAGCATGGGGATTGTGCGGTCCACCAGGTAGACGCTGGTGGCGCGCTTGCGGGCCTCCTTCTCGATGATGGTCTTGTCCCGGACGTAGTGAGTGACGTCGGCGATGTGGACGCCTACCTCCCAGCGGCCCTCGCCGGCGGGGCGGATGCTCAGGGCGTCGTCGAAGTCCTTGGCGTCCCTGGGGTCGATGGTGAAGGTGGGCACGGCGCGGAAGTCCTCGCGCTTTGCCACCTCCTCGGGGGTGATGCCGGCGTCGATGTGGCCGGCGGCCTTCTCCACGGCCTCGGGATATTTGTACGGCAGGCCGAACTCGGCCAGGATGGCGTGCATCTCGGTGTTGTTCTCGCCCTTCCGGCCGAGGACGTCGAGGACCTCTCCTACGGGGTTCATCTGGTCCTGCGGCCAGGAGGTGATTCGGGCGACGGCCTTGTCGCCCGCCTTGCCGCCGCGCAGGCGGTTGCGGGGGATGACGATGTCGGCGGCCAGGAACTTGGAGTCGGGCACCAGGGCGGCGTAGTTGCGCTCCACCTTGAGGGTGCCGATGAAGTTCTGGTCGTGGCGCTCGATGATCTCGACGACGCGCGCCTCGGGCTCGGCTCCACGGCGGGAGGCGGAGATTTCCACGCGGACGCGGTCGCCGTTGAGGGCGTGCATGGAGTTGCGCTCGGTCACCAGGATGCTCTCGTCGTCGATCGCCACGGAGTTGCGGCCGTTGCTGCGGCGCGAGAAGACGCCCTCCTTGGCGGTGCCTCGGTTGGAGGGGGCCTTGTACTTGCCCAGGGACACTTCCTGGATCTCCTCGGCGGCCACCAGGTCGTCCAGGAGGTTTATGATGTCGTTGCGGGCCGAGGCGTGGGTGGCGCCTATGCCGTAGGCTATCTGCTTGTAGTTGAACGAGCGGCGGGGGTCGGCCCTGAGGAAGTCCATGACGGCCCGGGTCATCTCGCCCTTGCGGAAGCGGCGGGGCGCAGGGATGGCCGCCTTCTTCTTATTATTGTCTTTCATTCTATGGTCGTGTTTATCAATGTAACACCTTGGCGTGTGTTTTTCCTCTTGCAGGAGCGCACCGGGGTGCACCCGAAAACCTGCGGGGTAGGCGGACGCACCCCGGTGCGCCCCTACATATTATAACGCGGAAAGCGCCGTCCGTATTACGCGGGCGGCGCCGTTTTCGGATGGGGTGGTGGCGGACTTCAGATTTGTTCCGCCCGGAACATTGCCGAGCGGAGGTCGTGGAGGGCGGTTTCGGGGTCGTAGCGGCGCATGAGTGCCTCTGGCAGGCCGGGGGCGAGCTCGCGCACCATCAGGGCGTCGAGCAGGGCCCGGGCAAGCGGAACCGCCCTCTCGGGAACGTATCGCCAGGCCGACAGGTGCGCGGCCACCCTCTCCGTGGCACGTTGCCACAGGGGCTTGAGGAGGTCGTCCCTTTCGTTTAGGTCGAGAATTGTCCCGAATGGCGCATCCTGTTCGGCGTCGGCGCCTCCGCCGCGGAAGGCGAGCTGCGACTGAAGCCGCTCCATGAGCCGTGCGCGGTCCGCCGCGTAGGAGAAAAGGGAATTTGTGCTTGTTTCTTTTTCCATGATTTGTTGCTGTTATGTTAATCAAATGTTAATTAGTGTTAAAATCGGGGGGGTAAAATGTGGTCTCTGTTTTACGAGTAAAATTATTTCGTAATTTTGTAGTGTGGATAAAAAAGAACCCAACGAACCGGTGAAGCCTGCGAAGGTGGTAGCCGGTTTTTTTTAGGCTCTGTTCCTTAAAAAATATTGCGTCAGGGCGGTGGATTTTCGCGGAAATTTCGCGAGTTGAAGAGGGAGCGATGCGAGCATCGTGACCGATGAAACTCGGCGAAATTTACCGAAAAGACACCGGTCAAATGCCCAATTATTAAGAAATGTAAAATATGATCCGGTTCATAATGTCAACATCAGAAAAGGTATTGGCTTTGTCTCGCAGCTGCACCTGTGCTTCAGCCTTTTGCCTCAGTCACATAGCTCGCTATGCTCCTTCGGCTGCAAGGCTGAATCCCAGGCACATCTGCGACCCTGACGTTAATATTTTTTGAGGAACAGAGCCTAGCCGTGACCCTGGAGCCTTCCCGGGTCTTTTTTGTGTCGCATCCCGCGCCGTACAGGCCGTCGCCTCCGGGATGCATACCCGTCGTTCGGCCATTAGGCCCGTTTTTGTACTACAAAGTTACGAATAAATTCAGATATATCCAAATTTATTTGTATAAATCAGAATTATTTCGTAACTTTGCACTGAAATTTTAAATCCCCTTCCACATGAATGCAACCGATTTGGGCGCCGTGACCCGGCGCCCCGTGACCCATGCCGCCTATTTCGACGATTTCGAGCGGTGGTGCGAGGAGTGCGTGACGGTGGCCGACAAGCTTTCGGGGCTGCCGGTGCCGTTCCGCCTCAACGCCCCTCAGAAGCGCCTGGCGCGCGTCATGGAGGCCCGGCGCCGCGCCGGCAGGCCTGTCCGGGTAATCCTGTTGAAAGCCCGGCAGTGGGGCGGCTCGACGCTCGTGCAGGCGTACATGGCCTGGCACCAGCTCGTCCGCGCCAAGGGCCGCAATGCGCTGGTGTGCGCACACGTAAAAGATGCGGCGGCGCTGATCCGCTCCACCTACTCGCTGCTGCTGGCGCACTACCCGGCGGAGCTCAAGCCGGGCGGCGAGAAGGAGTGGCAGCTGCGGCCCTACCAGCAGACGCAGGGCACGCTGTGGGTACCGGCGCGCCAGGCGCGGCTGGCCATCACCTCGGCGGGCAGCCCCGACGGCCTGCGCGGCGCGTCTTACCACCTGGCGCACCTCAGCGAGGCCGCTTTCTGGGGCGACGGCGACCCGGCGGCCGCCTCCGCGATCGTCCGCACCGTCTGCGGAACGGTCCCGTCGGCGCCGGACACGGTGGTGGTCATCGAGTCCACCGCCAACGGCCCCGACAACTGGTTCGCCGCCGAATGGCGCCGCGCCGTGGCGGGCCGGAGCGACAAGACGCCCGTCTTCGTGCCCTGGCACGAGATCGAGATCTACCGAAAGCCCCTCTCCCCCTCCGAGAGGGAAAGACTGCCCGCCCTGCTCGACGACTACGAGCTGCGGCTGATGGCTGACGGGGTGCGCCTGGACGCCCTGGCCTGGTACCACGACAAGCGGCGGGAGTACTCCACGCACGCGGAGATGATGGCCGAGTTCCCCTCCACTCCCGAGGAGGCGTTCACCACCAGCGGCGGCAGTCCCTTCCCGGCCCCGTTGCTCGAGGGGCTGGCGCAGGAGGCGGCCGCCGACCTCTCCCCCACCCTGCTGGTGGCCGTGTGCGCGGAGAGCTTCGTCCTGGCGCCTTTTGCCGTGAGCGAGGGGCGCATCCACGCCCTGCCGCACCTGCCGGCCGACTCGCCGGAGGCGCTGATGGCCCTGGCGGAAAGGGAGCTGCGGCGGCATCCGGGGTCGAGCCTGGCGGTCGCCGACTGCGCGCCGCCCGGCACGGTGCGCCACGGCCGCTGGTGCCTGCGCTTCGCCTCGCGCCGCTCCCTGCCGCTCTGCTACGCCGCCGAGGAACCGCTGCTGACGCTCACCGACGACTTACTGGGCGAGATGGCCGACATCCAGCTGCACCTGCTGGGCGAGCGGCGCCTGCGCGACTGCCTGCCGGGCGCCACGGCGCTCTACCGGCGATTCTCGCCGGCCCACGCGCACCGCTCGCCTCTCCTGCTGGGGCGCCTCTGCGCCGGGTACCTGCTCGAGGATGCCCTCCTCTCCCCCACCCTCTCCCCTGCCGAATTCTATGACTGAAAAAACTGAAGACAAATGGAAAACATCACCACACTGCTGGCTGGCCTGCTTGGCGGCGGCGCACTGGTACAGCTTGTGCAGACGCTTCTGCACCGGCGCCAGGAGGGCCGCGCCAGGGAGGCCGAGGCCCTGGGCGCCGAGGTGTCGGCGCTGCAGAAGGCCATCGCCACCCTGCGCGACAACCTCGACGCCGCCGAACAGCGCCACGCCCGCGAACGCGCCCGCCTCGAGGACCGCATACTCACCCTCGAAGAGCAGGTGGGCCGCCTGCGCGACGAAAACGAGCGGCTGCAGCTGGCAGCCTGCTGAAAGGGGCCGAATGCCCCGACACTCTCAACATTCAACTTTCAACCATCATGCGAAAAATCACAGAAATCATCGTGCACTGCACGGCCACGAGGGCCGGCAGGAGTTTTACCGTCAGGGACATCGACGCCTGGCACCGGGAGCGAGGCTTCCGCAGCATCGGCTACCACTGGGTGGTGTACCTTGACGGCACCATCCATCCCGGGCGCCCGGAAGCCGAGACGGGCGCCCACTGCAAGGGACATAACCAGAAAAGCGTCGGCGTGGTGTACGTCGGGGGCCTGGACGGCCGGGGGCGCCCGGCCGACACCCGCACGCCCGCCCAGCGCGACAGCCTGCGCACACTCGTGTGCATGCTGAGAAACCGCTACCCGGGCGCCACCGTGCACGGCCACCGCGAGTTCGCCGCCAAGGCCTGCCCCTGTTTCGACATCAAAGACCTGTAATGAGCCATATGCGTGCGATAACGATTCTCTTGCTCCTCGTGCTGCTGATGGCGGGGTGCTCGCGGAAGGTGTACGTGCCGGTGGAGACGACGGCCACGGAGCGCGTGCATGACACCTTATATGTAAACCGTCTGTGGCGCGACAGTGTGGCGCGGCTCGACTCGGTGGTGGTGGAGCGGCGCGGCGACACGGTGTTCAAGACGGCCTGGCGCGACCGCTACCGGCTCCTGCAGCGGGTGGACACGCTTCGGCTCACGCGCCGCGACACGGTGGTGCGGACGCGGACGGTGACAATACGGCAACCGGCCGCGAGGGCGCGCCGAGGCGCCTCGTGGCCGGTATGGCTGGTGCTGGCAGCCCTGGCGGCTATTTCTCTTCCCGGTCTTTGGCGAGGATGTCGCGGATCTCGGTAAGCAGCTTCTCCTCTGCCGACGGCCCGGCGGGGGCGGCGGCCTCCTCCTGGGCTTTTTTCTTGAAGCGCATCATCACCCGCAGGGCGATGAAGATCGAGAAGGCGATGATGAGGAAGTCGACGATGTTCTGGATGAACATGCCGTAGTTGATGGCCACCTCCTCGATGGCCTCGCGTCCCTGTGCGGCGGGGACGGAGTCCTTGAGCACCCACTTGAGGCTCTTGAAGTCGCCGGCGCCGCCGATGGCGGCGAAGACGGGCATGATGATGTCGTTGACCAGCGACGACACGATCTTGCCGAACGCGCCGCCTATGATCACGCCGACGGCCATGTCGATGAGGTTGCCCTTGAGGGCGAATTCCCTGAAGTCCTTGAAAAATTTTCCCATTGGGTTCGATATTTTTGCGGTTCTCGTTTGTTATGTTCCCGGGAGGCGCCGCCTCCCGAGCCTTAATCGCCCCGTAATTTGCAGAATTGGCGGGAAAGTGCTAATTTTGCAGCGCTGCAGGGTAATACAAGGTAAAGAAGAGCGTTTCCAGGAACGGAGGGAAGGCTCTTGCCTCTGATTGGGAAACGCATAAGGAAACCAAATGTTTTATAACAAAACCAAAAACACACATACCGCAATGACAAAAGTAGGTATTAATGGATTCGGACGCATCGGGCGTTTCGTGTTCCGCGCCTCCACCAAGCGCGACGACATCGAGGTAGTTGCCATCAACGACCTCCTTCCGGTGGACTACATGGCCTACATGCTCAAATACGACACTATGCACGGCCGCTTCGAGGGTACCGTTGACTACGACCTGGAGAAGAGCCTCCTGATCGTTAACGGCAAGCCCATCCGCGTGACCGCCTGCAAGAACCCTGCCGAGATCGGCTGGGGCGAGGCCGGCGCTGAGTACGTGGTGGAGTCCACCGGCCGCTTCCTGACCCAGGAGCTGGCCCAGGGCCACATCGAGGCCGGCGCCAAGTACGTGGTGATGTCCGCCCCCAGCAAGGACAGCACTCCGATGTTCGTGTGCGGCGTCAACCAGGACACCTACGTCAAGGGCACCCAGTTCGTCAGCAACGCCTCCTGCACCACCAACTGCCTGGCCCCCATCGCCAAGGTGCTCAACGATAACTTCGGCATCGTCAGCGGCCTGATGACCACCGTGCACTCCATCACGGCCACCCAGAAGACCGTGGACGGCCCGAGCCTGAAGGACTGGCGCGGCGGCCGCGCCGCCTCCGGCAACATCATCCCCTCCACCACCGGCGCCGCCAAGGCCGTCGGCAAGGTCATCCCCGAGCTCAACGGCAAGCTCACCGGCATCTCCATGCGCGTGCCCACCATCGACGTCAGCGTGGTCGACCTGACGGTGAACCTGGAAAAACCGGCCACCAAGGAGCAGATCTGCGCCGCCATGAAGGCCGCCAGCGAGGGCGAGCTCAAGGGTGTGCTCGGCTACACCGAGGACGCCGTGGTAAGCTCCGACTTCCTGGGATGCACCCTGACCAGCATCTTCGACGCCAACGCCGGCGTGTACCTGACCGACAAGTTCGTGAAGGTTGTCAGCTGGTACGACAACGAGATCGGCTACTCCAACAAGGTGCTCGACCTCATCGCCCACATGGCCAAAGTAAACGGCTAATCCCGACACACACCACCATAAAGGAGGCGCGGCTCACCCCGCGCCTCCTTTTTGTTAAGGCCTCGTTCCTTAAAAAATATTGCGTCAGGGCGGTGGATTTTCGCGGAAATTTCGCGAGTTGAAGAAGGAGCGATGCGAGCATCGTGACTGATGAGACTCGGCGAAATTCACCGAAAAGCCACCGGTCAAAGCGCAAATAATTAAGAAATGTAAAAATATAGCTCTGTTTAAGATGTCAACATCTGCAAGGATATTAGCTCTCACTCGCAGCTGCACCTGTGCTTCAGCCTTTTACCTCAGTCACATAGCTCGCTATGCTCCTTCGGCTGCAAGGCTGAATCCCAGGAACATCTGCGACCCTGACGTTAATATTTTTTGAGGAACAAGGCCTAAAAAAAGTTGCCCGGCTAATATCGTGCCTTGCGGCCCGTTATATCAGCAACAAACACAAATCATAAACATACTTATGCTTAAGAAACTGATACTCATCCTTGCAATCGCCATAGGGGCTTCTGCAGCCTCTGCGAAGCTGCCGCTGGACAAATACACCATCAAGCGCGAAAATCTGCCTGAAACGGCCCGTACGATGCTCTCAGAGCATTTCCCCAAGGCAAAGGTGAGCATGATAAAGGTCGACCGCCATCTGCTGCGCAAGACCGACTACGACGTGAAACTGACCAACGGCACCAAGATAGAGTTCAGCAACAAGGGGGAATGGACCTCCATAGACTGCAAGAAGGGCAGCGTGCCCGAGGCTCTGGTGCCCAAGGCTATCCGCACCAATGTGGCCAAGCGCTGCGGCGACGTGAAGATAGTAAAAATCAGCCGCTCGCTTGCCTATTACACCGTTGGCATCAGCTCCGGCAAAACCCTGAAATATGACAAGCTCGGAATCTACCAGGGCGAGCTGACCGATCGGGAGGCGGAAGCCGAGAATGGAGAGGAGAGTGAGGAGAGTGAAAGTGAAGAGGTAGGGGAGAGCTGAGCCTCAACCCGAAAGCTGAGAGGAGAGAGAAAAGAAAGAAAGGAAAAGAGCCGCAGCCTTATTGAAGCCGCGGCTCTTTTTAGGTTAGAGTTATTGGTTATCAGGTCTTGTAACCGTTAAGCCTTTCGCTTTAAGTAAGTTCAAAAAATTAGTTTATTCTTGTTTGTGTGAATTTAAAAAATCAGGCTTGTGTAATTTTGGAGTCTTTTGAGCCTATTTTGAGTTTTCACTCAGTCACTTAGCTCGCTAAGCTCCTTCGTTCAAACTTAAAATCCATCTCAAAATACTCTCAAAATTCCTACAAGCTAATTTTTCTCACTTACTTATCGAAAAATCGGTTATTTGCCCAACAGGGCCTTGACGGCGCCGGCGAGCTGGGCGTCGATGCCCCGGAGCACGTCTGCCGGCTGGTTGTAGATGAGGATGTCGGGGTCGAGCTGCTGGTTCTCGAGCATGTTGCCGTTGCGGTCGCGGCTGGTGACCTGGGGCACGCCGAAGACTATCTGCGGGTCGACCTGGGTCTCCCACCACACTGCCGTCATGGTGCCGGGCACGGGAGCGCCGACGAGCTTGCCCAGGCCCAGGGTCTTGTAGACGTAGGGGGTGCCGTGGGCGTCGGAGTAGTTGCACTCGTTGACGAGCATTGCGCTGGGCTTGGTCCACTGCGAGAAGGGGTCGGAGCCGATGTACTGGCCGCGGGGGGCGTAGTCGACGTATTTCTTGCCGGAGAGGAGCAAGGCGACGTCGTTGTGGAGCCATCCGCCGCCGTTGTAGCGGGTGTCGACGATGAGGGCGTCGCAGTTGCGGTACTTGCCGAGTGCCTGCTCGTAGACTTCGCGGAACGAGGGTGAGTTCATGCCCTGGATGGAGACGTAGCCGATGCGGCCGCCCGAGAGGCTGTCGACGATGGCCTGGTTGCGTGCCACCCAGCGGTCGCGGAGCAGTTCGCGGTTGCGGCCCTGGCTGATGGGCTTGATGGTGATGGCCTTGGCGGTGCCGTCGGGGAGAGTGAGGTCGAGGCGGGTGTCACGGCCTGCCTTGCCGGCGAGCAGGGGGAAGTAGTCCTGGCCTGCGCGGACGGGGCGGCCGTCGATGGCGGTGATGACGGTGCCGGGCTTCACTTCGGGCTTGGTGGAGAGGGGGCCCTTGGCGAGGACTTCGGCGATGCGGAGGCCGTCGCCGTCGTAGTCCTCGTCGTAGAAGGCGCCGAGGCAGGCTGTGGCGTCGAGGGAGGACATGGAGCCGTAGGCGCGGCCGCCGGTGTGCGAGGCGTTGAGCTCGCCGAGGACTTCGCTGAGGACTTCGGCGAAGTCCTGGCGGTTGTTGATGTAGGGGAGGAAGCGGGCGTAGTTGGCCGTGGCGGCCTCCCAGTCGGTGCCGTGGAGGCTGACGTCGTGGAACTTGTTGTTGACCAGCGCCTTCATGTGGCTGTAGATGTAGTCGCGCTCGGCGGGGGCGGAGTAGGTGGAGCGGGCGTCGAAGTCGATGGTCTTGACTTCGTTCTTGCTTATGTCGAAGCTCTTGACGCGGCCCTTGTTGAGGGTGAAGAGCTTGGTTCCGGCGGTGTCGGGCACGAGCTCGCCGTATCCCCAGCCTTTCTTGAGGAGCTTGGAGGTGCCCTCCTTGAGGTCGGCCACCCAGAGGTCTCCGTCGTCCTCGAATGCGGCTACGTAGTAGAGCTTGTCGCCCTTGGGGCTGAGCCAGTAGTCGCCGAGGGCGGAGGAGTTGGGGGTGAGGCGCTGGCGGCGGTCCTTGCGGTTGGCGAAGTCGAGGGGCGCCTTGGCGGGCTTTGCGGCCTTGTCGGCCTTCTTTCCCTTTTTCTTGTCCTCTTTCTTGTCCTTGGCGGCGGCTTTCTTGGCGTCTTTCTCGCGCTGCTCGTCGAGGGCTATCTCTTCCTTGGTGCGGTTGAATTTCTCGTAGGCGGCGGGGTCCAGCCACATCACGAAGACGTCCTCCTGCGAGCCCCAGGAGCCGTGTGAGCGGTATCCGTTGCGGTCGGAGGAGTAGAGGACGCCTCGGCCGTCGGGTGTCCAGCGGGCGTTGCCGTCGGAGTATCCGGACTCGGTGAGGTTGATGATCTGCTTGCCGTCGGCGCTGACGGCGGCGACGTCGGAGTTGTTCCAGCCTCCTTGGCCGATGTAGCCGTTGAAGAGGAGCCACTCGCTGTCGGGATGCCATCGGTAGCTCTGGTCGCCGTCGACGTAGGAGTAGGCGAACTTGCCGGGCATGACGGTGGTGACGGCGCCTGTGGCCAGGTCGAGCACGCATAGCTCGGTGCGGTCGCGCAGGAATGCCACCTTCTTGCCGTCGGGGCTGATGACGGGCTGGAAGGCGTTGCCGGCGCCGGTGGCCAGAGGGGTCTCGGTGATGGTGGCGGCGTAGGCGAAGGAGGGGTCGTCCTTGCCGATCTCGGCCTTGTAGAGCTGCCAGCGTCCGTCGCGCTCGGAGTCGTAGACGATGAATCTGCCGTCGGGGCTGAAGCATACGTCGCGCTCCTGGCCGGGGGTGGCGGTCACCTGGCGGGTGGTGGAGTAGTCGGCGGGGGTGACGAAGATGTCGCCGCGCACCACCACGGCCACTTCCTTGCCGGAGGGGGCGATGGCCATGTTTGAGGCGGAGGTGCGGCGCACGTTCTGCTCGGAGCGCTCGGGGTTGTCGGCGGTGATGCGCACGTCCAGGCGCACGGGCTGGCTGTCGGCCGAGGCCATGGTCCATATCTCGCCGTTCTGGCTGAAGGCGATGCGGCCGTCGGGGGCGACGGTCAGTGAGCGCACGGGGTTGCCCTTGAAATGTGTGAGCTGGCGGGACTGGCCGCCGGATAGGGTAGTGGCGTATACGTTGAGGGTGGAGTCGGCCTCGCTGACGTAGTAGAAGCTGTCGCCCCGGCCCCACTGTGGGTTGACGCTGTGGTAGGGGGTGCGGGTGAGCTGGCGGAAGACGGGATTCCCCTTGAGGGCGCCCTCCACGAGCCAGACGTCGCTGGTGCCGGACGACTGCTCGTGCTTGCGGAACTTGTCCTCGAAGCCTTTCTTGTCGGTGTACAGGATTCGGCCCTGCGCGTCGACGCTCAGGGCGTCCGACGGGAGGCTGAGCAGCAGCCTGGGGCGGCCTCCGGCGGCGGGCACGGTGTAGAGCTGGTTGAAGACGTAGCCGTTGATGGCCTGGGGCGAGGGCATGATGTTGCCGGCGAAGATGACGGTGCCGTTGTCGGCGAATGCCAGGGGCACCTCGCTCCCGGAGTGGGTGGTGAGGCGCAGGGGCTGTCCGCCTGCGGCGTCGACGATGTAGATGTCGGTCGAGCCCATGCGGTCCGAGCCGAAGGCGATCTTGCGGCCGTCGGGGCTCCATACGGGGCGCGAGTCGACGGCGGGGTCGGTGGTGATGCGCGTGGCGGCGCCGCCGGCGAAGGGCACGGTGTAGATGTCGCCCCGGTATGTGAAGGCGATGGTCTGGCCGTCGGGGCTGATGGCGGTGTTGCGCAGCCACAGGGGATTGGCCTGGGGGGCCGCCATGGCGGCGGCGCCGAGTGCCGACAGCGCTGCCGCTAAGATAAGCTTGTTCATGTATGTCGGGATGATAAGGTTATGCTATGAAGTTGTTTCTACTTATTTGCGAATCTGAAAATTTATGAAGTTGTTCTAATGATTGACTTCTCTTTGTCAATCTTTCAACATCTATCCGGTGTATTTCCATCCACTCATCGGTCACGATGCCCGCATCGCTCCCTCTTCGTGTATGAAAATCCCCTCGGATATATGCTGAAATCTTAACAAAGATCGAAACAACTTCTATATGAAGCGGATGAGCGCGGGACGGAGCACTCGCCAGCGTCCGCCCTCGAAGATGGCGGTGCCGGGGGTTACGGTGTCGACGCTCTCCTTGCCGTAGGTGTCGGTGTCCTCGAGCTCGCAGCTGACGGCCATGAGCAGGTCGGGGTTGGCGAGCACTCGCGAGGCCACCTCCGGGTCGTCGGCCACGGTGTATGTGCCGGAGACGTTGTCGGTCGTCTGGAGGCGGAACAGGGAGTGCTGGGGGTTGAGGCTGCGCTCTGCGCGCACGAACATGCCCTCGCGGTTGGCGCGCCCCAGGTATATGATGCGCTGGCCTGGGCGGGGTGCGGGCTGCGTTTCCGCGTGTCGGGCGGGTCCGGCCTGTCCGACGCCGGGCTGCTGCTGCTCGCGGCGCTGCGTGTAGCGGTCGTTGAGGGTTACCACGGGCGCGTGCTCCTCGGCGCGGGCCTGGGGGCCGAGGGCGGTGGTGGCGCCGGTGCGGGCGCGGTCAGCGTCGGCCTTCTCCTTTTCAGACTTGAGGTAGTTGATGTGGTACTTGTATTCCTCGCAGGCGCGGCGCAGCTCGCGGTTCTCGGCGCGGAGGCTCTCGATGACGCGCTGCGGGTTGTCGTCTGGCTCGAGCTCCGGCTCCACGCGGGAACGGCGATGGGTATCTCTATCTTCGCGGCGCTCGGTGGGGCGCGACGGGGTGGCGGGGGCGGAGAGCGGGTCGGGCCTGCCGCTTACGGACCTCTCTTCTCCGCGGCTTGCGAACCTCTCTTCTCCGCCGATCACGAACCTCTCTTCTCCGCGCTTCTCCTTCTCCTGCCGGCTGAAGTAGCGGGCGGCGTAGACTACCAGCACCACCACCAGCGCCACCAGGATGCAGAGTATGACTATGTATACGGTGTTGGAGCCGGACGATGCGACCTCCTGCTGCTGCGGCTGCTGTGCCATCAGTGAGTCCTCGGCGGCGCTGAGGGCTGAGTCGGCCTCTGCCTGCCTGGTGTCCATGGCGTCGGGCAGCACTGCCGCCGGAACGGAGTCGGCGGGCGCCTGCACGGCCACCGGCTCCTCTGCGGGCTGTTCTTCGGGCTGCCGGGCCTGCGTGTCGTCGGCGGGCCTGGCGGTCCCGGACGGCGCCTTGACGGCCATGGCGCTGATGCGCTTCTTCACCTGCGAGCGGGCAAAGCCCGTGGACTGGTAGTTGCCGGGTGCGGACACGGCTTTCTGCGCGTAGTCGGAGAGCTTCTCCTTGTCCCACGACTCGTAGCCGGACGTCGACGGCAGCTTGCGGTTGAACAGCTCCAGGTTGTCGCGGTCCTTGTCGTTGCGGAGCTTCGCCCTGAGGGCGGAACGGGAACCCACGCTGACCTTGTCGAGATAGTCGGAACCCGGGTTGGCGTTGCGGAGGTACACGATGGCGGCGTGGGTCCTGGCCTGCTCGAGCTCTTCGGGCGTGACGGCGCGCGAGCCGGCCGCGAAGGCCGCCAGCAGCGTCACGAGGGCGAATATGCGTTTCATCATCATCGGTTAATAGACACTTTGGCGCAAAGTTACGAAAATTCCCGCAACGGTGCAAAGCCTCTGCCGTCACCCTCCGACGCGGGTACGGCAGGCAGCCGGCAGCCAACCCTGCGGGAACCGTAAAGCGAGTCCGCCGATACCCACGAACCGGCGGACTCGCATGCGGGCGGTATGCCTTATTTCAGGCCGCGGGAAGTGTATGGAGCCTTGGAAAGGTCTATGCTCAGACGGAATGTCGTGGCTCCCTCGAGCTCCTTGTCCACTACTATGCAGCCGTTGAGGTCCACAGGAGTTCCGGCCTTTACCACAGCCGAGGTGCCGAGATTTTCCGCAGGGAGGACGCCAATCTCGTTCATGTGCCTGAGCACATTGCCGTCCTTGTCGAGAATGTCGAGGGCGACGGGCATTGTGACGGTCACGGTCACCTTGCCGCCGCTCAGTAGTTCCTCGCCTTTGAGGTCGGAGGGATCGGCGTTGAGGCTGAGGTCGGCTGAAGCCACCACCTTGCCTTCCAGCTTGAACATGGGACGGAGGTGGTTCATCCCGTCGAAGAGGAGAGTGATCGGCTCCTTTATGGCGAGCTGCGACGCTTCTGCCTCGCAGGGCGCTTCCCTGCCGCTGAGCCCGGTGGCGTCCGCCTCGATCTTCCGGGCGGTTTCTTCCTTGAGCCTGTCAGCTTCCTCTTGCCTGGATTGGTAGTTGTGCTCGTTCATGGAGCCTGTCAGCTTATCTGACTTTTCCTCGTAGTTCTGCTGGGCGGAGATGATGTCTCCGAACAGGCCGGAAGACGAGGAGCCGCCTCCGCAGGAGGCCAGGGTGACAGCCAGTGCGCATAGCACGGCTGCGGGAAAGGTTGCTTTCATGATGTGAATGTTTATTTGTGGTGGTTGGATTATCGGGCTGGCTGCTGAGATTCCGTGGCCGTGCCGAACTTACCGACGCCTCCGTTGGCGGGAATGGAGCCGGGGCATTCCCTTGTGTGAGGTCGTGGTCTTTGACAACGATGATGTCCCTTTGTGCGGAAATAGTCTCTGCGTTCATGTACCGGTTTGGGATGGCCGATGATTTCGCTGCAAAGTTATGCAGCAATTCAAAGCCCGTCAATCACGGTTTTCCGTGATTTTACGGTAGGCGGCAGATTTTATATGGACTTTAAATAGCAGTGCGTGGCTCAAATTCGCGTTCAAGGCATACACATGGTGCGTTGGCTGACAATCGAAACGGTCGGGATACGCCCGGCGCAGCCATAATTAACGCCGGCGAGAGTGCCGGTCCGCGCCTGCGGGCCGACATAAGGAGCGCCGATTGCGGAATTTTCGCTAACTTTGCGCAAAATTTGGATATTCAATGGCACTAAAATGCGGCATAGTAGGCCTGCCCAACGTCGGCAAGTCCACCCTCTTCAACTGTCTGAGCAACGCCAAGGCCCAGTCGGCTAACTTCCCTTTCTGCACCATCGAGCCCAACGTGGGCGTCATCCCCGTCCCCGACGTGCGCATACAGCGCCTCGTGGAGCTGTGCAAGCCCAGGTCCGTGGTCCCGGCCACGGTCGAGATCGTGGACATCGCCGGCCTGGTCAAGGGTGCCAGCAAGGGCGAGGGGCTCGGCAACAAGTTCCTGGCCAACATTCGCGAGACGGATGCCATCCTGCACGTGGTCCGCTGTTTCGACGACGACAACATAGTCCACGTCGACGGCTCCGTCGACCCCGTGCGCGACATCGAGGTCATCAACACCGAGCTCCAGCTCAAGGACCTGGAGACGGTGGAGGCGCGCATGGCCAAGGCCGAGAAGGCAGCCCGCTCCGGCGACAAGACCGCCCGCGCCCTCATGGCCGTGCTCGAGCCCGTCCGCCAGGCCCTGCTGCAGGGCCGCAGCGCCCGTACGGCCGAGCCCGAAGGCGACGACGACCGCCGACTCTTCCGCGAGCTCATGCTGCTCACTGCCAAGCCCGTGCTCTACGTCTGCAACGTCGACGAGGGCGCCGCCGCCTCCGGCAACGAGTATTCCGCCCGCGTGGCCGGGCTGGCCCGCGCCGAGGGCGCCGATACGCTCGTCGTGGCCGCCGCCGCCGAGGCCGACATAGCCGAGCTCGACACCGAGGAGGAGAGAGCCGAGTTCCTCGAGGCCCTGGGCCTGGAGAGCAGCGGCGTGGCCCGCCTCATCCGCGCCGCATACGCCCTGCTCGGACTCCGGACATACTTCACCGCCGGGCCCGACGAGGTCCGCGCCTGGACCTTCCGTCGAGGCACCAGGGCACCCCAGGCCGCCGGAATCATACACACCGACTTCGAGCGCGGCTTCATCCGAGCCAACGTCATCAAGTACGACGACTACGTGTCGCTCGGCTCCGAGGCCGCCGTGCGCGACGCCGGGCGCCTGTCCGTGGAGGGCAAGGACTACGAGGTGCAGGACGGCGACGTCATGCATTTCCTCTTCAACGTGTAGGGACGGGCGGCCCACGCGCCGCGCTGCAGCGCGGCGCGGACCCTCGTCGCCAACCTTCGTCTCCCGGCCTTTTTCCGCTTTTTTCAACGATTCGAAGGTCGGCTAAAATGTTAATTATCCTTAAAAATTTCCTTTTTTACCCATTCTTTATTGCAATTTTTCTAAAAGTAACATAACTTTGCGGTGACAAAATCGTCCCGGCCAAAGGCTGGGCCTCGAGTCGTTCTTGCTTAAAGCAGAAACAAATCAACTATTGCAGGTCCTCCGGGGCCTTTTGAAACAACCTCACACCCGCAACCGCAATGACGAGCAATCCATCACTCTCGCCCTCTTGTCATACACCGATGCACACCCCCGCCGCGCACAGAGCCGCGGCCGCTGCGTCCCACCGACCCCATACACGCGGCCATGCCCTGCGGCACGGCCCCCTTCCCCCATGCCCCGCCCATATGCGCCCATGACCGCCCCCGCGACGGCCACGGGGCGCCTTGTACGTTGCAGACTTTTCTGTGGCGGCACACCTCTCCATTCCATTGTTGTTCTTCATCTCCGAACTCATGCGTAAGCTGACCGAATAATCCATTTCATTACTTTACAGTTAGTATGCGACACCTTTCGCCGTGAGGCGCGGGGTGTCATTTTTTTCCTCCCCGGCACCCGGCCCGCCACTCCCGTCGCTCTCGCGCCCCCTTGCCCGGACGCAAAAAAAGCCGTACCTTTGTGGCGACATGCGAGAAAAGAACGTGATACTCGACTACCGCGAGCCCAAGCCGCACCGACTGCGCCGCATAGTGTGGTGCGTCGTCAACGCCACCCTGTTCCGCGTGCTGGCCCGCCCGCAGCTGCGGCGCGTCCGCAACGTCCTGCTGCGCCTGTTCGGCGCCCGCGTCCACCCGCAGGCGCAGGTCTACGAGTCGGCCAAGATCTTCGCGCCCTGGCAGCTGACGCTGGGCCGCTGCACCATAGGCCCCGGCGTGGAGCTGTACAACAAGGCCCCCATCGCCATCGGCGACGACACCGTGGTGAGCCAGCGCAGCTTCCTCTGCACCGCCTCGCACGACATCTCCTCGCCCATGATGGCCCTGGTGACCGGGCCCATCACCCTGGGCGACCGCGTGTGGGTGGCCGCCGAGGCCTTCATCGGCCCGGGCGTCACCCTGGCCGACGGCGCCGTGGCCGGAGCACGGGCCGCCGTCTTCAAGTCCGTGCCCGAATGGACCGTGGTCGGAGGAAACCCCGCTCGCCAGATCGGCACCCGAAAGCTCAGAGACCATGATTAAGAAGGATATCACGGAGCTGACAAGGACCACCGTAGCCGAGTACCGGGAGGCGGAGAAGGCCCGGGTGTGCCTGGTGGCCGACAACGTCCGCAGCCAGCACAACGTCGGGGCCATGCTCCGCACCGCCGACGCCCTGCGCATAGCCGAAGTCCACCTGTGCGGCATCAGCCCGGCACCGCCCCACCCGGACATCCACAAGACGGCCCTCGGAGCCGAAGAGTCCGTGGCCTGGCGGGCCTGGCCCGACACAGTCCGGGCCCTGCGCCGCCTCAAGGACGAGGGGTGGACACTCTGCGCCCTGGAGCAGGCCCACGGCTCCGTGCCGCTGCACCTGTTCCGCCCGCCCCGGGACGCGAAAATAGCCCTGGTGGCAGGCAACGAGGTCGAGGGCGTCGGCGAGGAGGCGCTCTACCTGTGCGACCACATCCTCGAGATACCACAGTTCGGCACCAAGCACTCCCTCAACGTCTCCGTGAGCGTCGGCATGGCGCTCTACCAGCTCGTCATCCTCGACGGCCTCTGAGAAGGCGCCCACGGACTTTTGAACTTTTTTAATAGGGAGGGAGCGACCCCGGCGCCCCGGCGCGGTGTTATACAAGTAGCTATGAAAATACTTACGTCAATCGCCATCCCGGTGCTGCTGATGGCCGGGGCACTGCTCCAGGTGCCGGCACGCAGCGGCGACGACATGTTCGAGAAGGCTGTGGGCATCATCAAGAAATACGAGGGCATGAGCACCCCCCGGCACTGGCCCTTCGTGGGCCACGGCCACCTGGTGCTCCCCGGCGAGAAGTTCTCGCGCGCCAGGGCCCTGACGGCCGCCGAGGCCGACGACCTGCTACGCCGCGACCTGCGAAAGCTCTGCTCCCGGTTCAGCCGCTACGGCCGCGACTCGCTCATACTGGCCGTGCTGGCCTACAACATAGGCCCCGGCAACGTGCTCAAGTCCCGGGTCCTCAAGAAGCTCGCCTCGGGCGAGCGCGACATCAAGGAAAGCTACCTGGCCCACTGCCGATACCGAGGCAAGGTGCTGCGCAGCCTGCAGAAGCGCCGCGCCGAGGAATACCATGAGCTATACCTCGGCGACCCCCTCAACCACAGCCTCAACAAGCATTAACCCGCCACACCACTGACAATGTCCGCACTCAGACTCAGACACACCCTGCCGGCGGCAGGCATGGCGCTGGCCGCCCTGCTGCCGGCCGCCGGCTGCCGCAGCAGGCAGGACCGCGCCCAGGCCGAACACGACGCCGTGGAGGCCATACAGAAAAGCGACTCCGTGCCCGTGATCGCCAAGCAGATAGTGCGTGCCGTTGCCGACAGCGACGCGCCCGCCTTCGCCCGCCTCGTAGACTATCCCCTGGAGCGCCCGTACCCCCTGCCCGACGTCGCCGACGAGCACGCCATGATCTCCTACTACCCCGTCCTGGTCGACGACTCCCTGCACCGTGTCGTGACCACCTCTCCGCCGTCGGCCTGGAGCCAGTTAGGCTGGCGCGGCTGGACGCTGCTCGACGGCCGGTACCTGTGGGTCGACCAGTCCGTCTACAGCGTCAGCTACGTGTCGGGCCGCGAGCGGGTAATGCTCGACTCGCTGGTGCGGCTCGAACTGGCATCGCTGGCTCCGTCGCTGCGGGGCGACTGGATCCCGGTGATGTGCCTGCGCGCCGTTGGCGGCACCGCCGTCTACCGCATAGACCTGGCCAAGGGAGCGCATAAGGGGCCGGCCTACCGCCTGGCCAAGTTCACCTCGCCTGCCGTCATGCGCCAGGCTCCCGCGCTGACCATGACAGGCTATGTGGCCGTCGAGGGCAGCTCCGGCATCGCCACCTACCACTTCAGGGCCTGCGACGGCGAGACGGTCTCCTACACCCCCTTCCCGGCCGACGGCAGCCAGCCTACGCTCGACGCCACCCTTCCTTCGGGCCGAGACACCGCCATCGCCGTCAGCCCGTCCCGCTGGCTCGACCTGCTGCCCAAGAAGTAGGGGGGGCGCCTCCATTCGTCCCCGCATTGCCGCAAGGGACCCAAGAACACGGCCATATTCTTAAAAAATGTTAAGAATAGGGCGTACCTATTGTCGGTTTCGGGAAAAGGCATTAACTTTGCACTCGCAAACGGCACTACTGTTTGCGCAAATGTTGTCCATAGAAAGATGGTGCCATAGCTCAGTTGGTAGAGCAAAGGACTGAAAATCCTTGTGTCCCCGGTTCGATTCCTGGTGGCACCACAAAAGACCGCTAATTCTCAATGAGTTAGCGGTCTTTTATTTAACAGAACCCCTCCGGGTCACCACAAAAGTCACCACACCTCACTTAATTTATTGATACAACACGCTTTATGTATATCACAGCGTATGCGTATTTATATGTCTTAATTTCGAACCTACTGATATTCAGTAATTGATCAACAACTATTCATCTTCGTTCACCACCGTTTAACTCCACCAAACCGTCCCGACGTCTCAAACTTTAACAGACTTTAAATATGTCGAAGCCTCAAAAATGTGGTGACCTCGGCCCAAAATCTTGCAGGGTCACCACGTTTAATCGTTAAAATCTCATAATAATTTCGTAACTTTGTGGTCGGGTTGACATAGGTCAGCCCACGACATTTTGAAAATAAGAAGCGGTATGCTCTCTTGTAATTGGAAACGTAGGAACTTTTCAGGATACAAAGATGGCATAGCGGTTCTCACGCATACGGCGTGGGCTGCTATCTCTACATCTGTATCCAAGGTTTCCTACGACCTCCAATTAAGACGTGGCGTTGCAGTCCACGCTTCTGCATTTAATAATCTGCTCTGTCGGACTGATGGGCAAAAATGAAAGATGACAATGGAAATGAAATTCTGTCAGAGCTGCGGAATGCCGCTCAACGATCATAACCACAGCACTAATGCCGATGGCACACCTAATGATGATTACTGCATCTACTGCTACAAGGACGGCAAGTTCACACAGGATATGACTATGGAGCAGATGATTGACCACTGCGCCCAGTTCACCGATGAAATCAACAAACAATTGGGACAAAATCTGACAATAGAACAGGCAAAGGAAATGATGCGCCAGTTCTTCCCTCATCTCAAACGCTGGAAGGATTGATATGTTTATAGCTATTCTGACATATAAGAAGCCTCTTGAAGAGGTGGATTGCTTTCTTCAGGCGCATCGCGATTACCTTGCGGTACATTATGCCGCAGGCAATTTCATTGCCTCCGGCCCTCAAAACTCTCGTATTGGAGGCGTGATAATGATGAAAGCCGATAGCCGTGTCGATGTTGATGCCATTATTTCACAGGATCCGTTTAATCTCAACGGAATCGCCGATTATCAGATTGTGGAGTTCAACCCGACAATGTTCTGTGACGCTGTTCTTTCAAATTTCTTATTGTAATTTGTTGGTATATGGTAAAATTAGAGGATGCTGTTGAAATAATATCTGCGCTTGAGAATGCAGGAATCAAAGTGTTTATTGATGGGGGCTGGGGAGTCGATGCGTTGCTTGGCTATCAATCCCGGGCACATAATGATATTGATATATTTATAGAATCTTCCCATAAAGATAGCGCACTCAAAATACTATACGCCAATGGATATAAGGAAATAAAAACGGACTATACTACTTCGGATCATTCCGTTTGGAAAGACAAGAAAGAACGCCTCATCGATTTACATATATTTTCATATAGCTCCAATCTCAATTTTATATTTGAAGGACAGGAATACCCAAGAGAGGTTTTCTCAGGAAAAGGGAAAATCGGGGATATAGATGTAGTTTGTATACCTCCCGAATATCAAGTACAATTCCATTTAGGCTATGAGCGTGACGTTAATGACATAAAGGATGTTTTAAAAATTTGTGAAACCTTTAACATTGAAATTCCATCAGAGATACTGAAGGAAATTCCACATTAAGACGACTCATATGCCATACATATCAATAGAGAGCGGCAAACTGACCGCTGAACAGAAGAAAGAGCTGATTGAGCGGCTGACATCCACAGCCTCCGAAATAACCCATATCCCGGAGCAGTTCTTCACCGTAACAATCAAGAAATTGCCGGATGAAAAGTTCTTTGCTGTGCAAAGCGCTAAAGCGATGACGGAATAGACGGTAAGTCGATAGACGAAATTAAACGTAACTACAGACCATGAGCTTGACATTACGTCCATATCAACCTTCAGATGCCGCGGTGATTACGTCGTGGCTCAAAAGCGAATACCTTATGCGCCAATGGTGTGCCGACAGGTATGAGCATTATCCTGTCATGCCCGAGGATATGAGCATATACTACGATAGATACATTGACGGACAAAGATCATGCGCCCTTACGATGGTCGATGGTAATGATATTGTTGGATATATCACGCTTCGCATACCGGCAGACGACCTGACGGAACAGCGGCTGGGATTTGTCATTGTCGATGATTCAAAACGTGGTCGCGGGTTGGGCAAAGCTCTTGTTTCAATGGCAATCAAGTATGCTTTTGAAACGCTTAAGGCCACAAAAGTGTCGCTCGGTGTCTTTGAAAATAATCCATCCGCCATCCATTGCTATGAAGCGTCTGGATTCCATAGTGTTTTAAGGCATGATACCGAGAGCTATGAATGTCTGGGCGAAACATGGAACTGCATCGAGATGGAACAGCACAAAGAGCTATGAAAGCAATCGGAATATTATAAAATGAAAACCACAAAACTTGATTATCAGAATGGCAATATAGGGAAGTTATTTCGCTCGCTGTTCTTCCCCACACTGATAGGGATGCTAAGTAACTCTGTATTCCTTATCACCGACGGGATATTTGTTGGACAAGGTATTGGCCCGTTAGGACTTGCCGCAGTCAATATGGTTGCTCCAATGTTCATTCTGATTTGCGGTATCACCCTGATGTTCGGCATCGGCAGTTCTGTCGGGGCATCTATTTGTCTTGCCAGCAAACAACATCTTTCTGCTAAGAAAATAGTATTTCAGTGTTTTTTAAGTGGAGAATTACTGATATTGTTTCTTGCAACTATATTTATCAGTGATCCTAAAGGAATTGTCAACATACTTGGAGCAGATGATTCTATACGGAAGCTGTCTTCGGCATATCTGTTCTGGTTGTTTACGGCGATGATTTGTATGTTACCTCAAATCGGAGGCATGATGGTAATGCGACTTGACGGTTCTCCAAAATATGCCATGTTCAGCCAACTCATACCTGCTATTCTGAATATTGCTTTGGACTATTATCTTATATTTCAGTTGAAACTTGAAACTACCGGTGCGGCATTGGCAACTTCTATAAGTGGCATTGTCGGAGCTTTAATGGTGTTTTTTTATTTCTGTAAATGGTCTGTTAATTTCAGATTTACGAAAATTGCAGATGCATTTGAAGGAATATTGACTAATACTCGATATGCTGTAAAAATTGGGTTCTCCGCATTCTTTACCGAGGCGACAACTTGCGTAATGATGCTTACCGGCAATTATATGTTTATGCGGCTCATTGGCATCGAAGGAGTATCGGCATATTCAATTGTATGTTATCTTTTCCCGGTTTTCTTCTCTTTTGCAAATTCAATAATTCAGTCAGAACAGCCGATAATCAGCTTTAATTATGGCAATCAAGCATACGGCAGGATTGCCGCAACATTTCAACAAGCTATTGGCACCGCATTTTTATCAGGTATTGGACTATCATTGTGCTGTTTGCTGTTTAACAGACCAATAGCTGAAATATTTTTGGGAAATGGCATGGAATATGGATTGGCTGAGGCCGGCATACCATTATTTGCAATTTGCCCGATCTTCTTCATCTCTAATATGGCTGTGATTGGTTACTATCAGAGTATTGAGAAGACATGGATAGCTTCACTCATCTCCCTATTACGAGGCCTTGTGGTATTAGTACCTTCTTTTATTATCCTGCCCTCTTTGATTGGTATTGCAGGATTATGGCTGGCAATTCCAATGTCAGAGTTCATAACACTAACTGTCGCGGGAGGAATATTCCTTTTCAGACATAGGGTTGACATATTAGAGAAATCGCTGACACGATGAATTAACAGCTATGGACCAGAATAAAATTTATCCGCGTTCAAATGATAATCAGACAGTGTATCTGAAATCGGTTGTCACACGGCCGACAATCGAGGTCGGAGATTTCACAATCTACAACGATTTTGTGAATAATCCGCGAGACTTCGAGAAGAACAATGTCCTCTATCATTATCCGATAAATAATGACAGGCTTATTATCGGCAAGTTCTGTTCGATAGCCTGCGGTGCAAAGTTTATATTCAACTGCGCCAATCACACGCTTAAATCACTTTCTACCTACACATTCCCTTTGTTCTTTGAAGAGTGGGATTTGACGAAATCGGAAGTTGCCTCAGCTTGGGACAACAAAGGTGATATTGTGATTGGCAATGATGTATGGATTGGTTATGACGCAGTCATCATGGCCGGAGTTACTATCGGAGACGGTGCAATTATCGGGACACGAGCTGTCGTCACCAAAGATGTCGAGCCATATTCAATTGTTGGCGGCGTTCCGGCAAAAGAGATACGCAAGCGGTTTGCTCCTGAAGTTATAAAGAAACTTATGGAGATACAATGGTGGAACTGGCCCATTGAAAAGATCCGAAGCTCTATTCCAGATATACAATCCGGCAATGTAGATGCATTATAAAATAAAGCCACCGAGATTGCTGATAATTCTCTCTCGGTGGCGTTATTGGTTAGTGTAGCTTTGGCCCTTTGAGGCGTTGCTTGGCTTTTTGCTCTTCGCGGTAGCGTTGGAGAGCCTCGTCAAAGGTCATGCCGGGATGTCGGCTCAGCCACAATTTGAAATCATCCGGGAGAGCTGCTCCATGAGTTAGGCCTTCATCTTGAATCGGTGCGCTGCCGAAAGACGGAGTTGACAACGTAATTCCGGCACCCGGTGATGGCGATGCCTGAGATTGCTTTGCCGCCAACTGTCGCTGGAATGCTTCAGGGATTTTGTGGTCGGAGGGATATGCCCGGCTTATGACAGGTTCTCGTTTGACGAAATCGTACCACATCCAATGGGTAAGAGGCACAACGCCTCCGGGTTCACATATTCCGATGCTGATGAACTTACCCTCCTGATATGCTTGTTGTCTGAGTGGGTCAATCTTTACGCCACATACCACATCCGGCAATGGCGGTATCACAATCGGCTCAGGCTGCTTTGGTTTGGGCTGTGACTTTCGTTGCGGTTGAGGCTGTGGCGATGTCGGTGATTGAACCCTTGCCTCCTGCTGTTTTTCCCGACGAGCCTTGAATTTCACCTCAAGATTCTCGCGGCTGAAAAAGGGGTCAAGTTTCTTGTACCAGAATTCTTGCTTGCCAACCCCATAATAAAGGTTGAGACGCCCTGACTTTCCAATTTTCTGCCGCACTGTTATACCGTTTCTGCGTAACAGTTCAACGTATGATTTCCAATCGGTGACAGATGGAGTGAGATAGACTCTTGCAATGTCGCGGACAAGCTGATATCGGACTTTCTCTTTGCCTCGCAGTTTTGACACGTCGGTGTTGAGTTTGCTCTTGCCCTGTATCAGACGATGTTTCAGATTGAGAGCCTTGCATACACGTTCATTTTTCTTGAAGTTGGTTGTCTGCGTCAGAATCTTACCATCATAATCAACACGGCTGAAAACGATGTGACAGTGAGGATGTGCCTTGTCATAGTGGCGCACCACTATGTAAGGGGTATTGGTCAGTCCCATTTTCTTCATGTAGTCCTGTGCAACTTCCGTCATAAGCTCGTCCGTCATCTTAGGTGTATCGTCGGGATGAAAGTCGAGAGAAATATGCCCGACCGGGTCAGTAATTGACTTACGCTGCCGTGACGGTCGGGAGATATCGTCAGCCATAGCCTTGCGGCCTTCATATATCCTTATATCGCCGGAGGAGGAGATGAGTTTCCAGTCTTTGGAAAGATGGTCTATTATATCCTCGCCTCTGTTGCTCTCATATTTTCGCTCGTCGGCTTTCTGTTGCTTTGACTGCTCCTTGCATAGCTTTTCTTCCAGTTTGCGACGGGTTACGTAATCGACACATCCGCCGAAACCGGAGCCGCCTATTATATACGCTATCATGGAAAATTAAGAGTTTAATTTGGAGAACAGTTCGCGGAACTGATTGAGGTAAAACTGCACATCGCGGGTCATGGCATCAAGACCCCGCTGATGACATAGGCGCAGGAGCTGGTTGAAGTTGTTGCTCATGCCGGAGAGATTCCGGGCGATTCTCATTTCGGATTCATTGAGCCGTGGAACAATGTGGGGATTGAGCGTTACGGAACGGATATATTCGCTGACATTCTTCATTCCCGACCGCTTGACATTGGCAAGCAGCAGGGCGTTTTCAGCTTCGTTGTATCGGGTATGGCGGACGTATGTCTGCCGTTCTTCTTCGGGCAGGGCGGGACGACCGTTGCGGCGTCCTGCTCCAAGATTTGATTTGCGGGTTGGGGATTTGGGCTTCATTGGCTGGGGGGATTGAGGGTTGAGAAATGGAGGGGCATAACGGATTCGGTACACCGGTGTACCGCTCCATCCGGTGTAATGGAGGGTGGCGAGGGGAGCAACATGGTTGCGACGATTTTTGTGTCACAAAAATCTAACCTCGCTTAGCCCCTCCATTACAAATACGGATAGATACGGATGCCCTGTGAGTTACAGCGCTGTCAGATGCTTAATTTCACGCCTGACAGCTTGCGGTTGATAAGGTCGCGGTGTTCGTCAAAGAATGCTTTGAGAACATTGATGACGATATGGGACGGTGCCAGATTCGGTACACCACTCAACCGAGCGAGTGTTTCCAGAGCGTTACGGAGTTCGAGCGGAAGGAACACGGGTTTCTTCTCACCGAGGCTGGTGATGTGGAGAAATTCACGGATCAGCTCATCGAAATCAGCATCAACTTTTTTTGAACTGATACGCGATTTCTTTGACTGTTCCACGGTGTCAGGTTCTTCCTGAACATCCATCCTAAGTGTAACAGAAGCGGGAACCGTGTCGGAATTTTGTCCGTCGGGGACATCAGTCTCCGATGATGACAGCACTGATACTTTCTGTATTTCCGACTCAGGAGTTAATGATGGTATAACAGTAGCACCGGTAAACTGGGACTGCGGTTGCACCGCATAGTCCGATGTTTCGATTACCGTTGATTTGGTTGACTGATGTTCCGGTTGACTGCTTGCCTGTGCATCCGGTTGATTGGTTGGCTCATCAGCATTGAGCTTGGCGATTATTCTTTTACATTCTTCGCCATGCTCCCGGACGAATTTCTCAATGTTCTCAGGTTCCCATCGACAGAGCCATGCGTTCAGCCTCATACCGGAAAGCGGCGGTTCTTTGTCTTTCATGTTCCAGGGAATCGAATACTCTTTAAGAAGAGCCTCCCTTTTCTGCTCAGCTTCTTTCTCCTTACGGGACTGTTCTTCCAGTTCCGCAAGAAATTTATCGGCATCAAAATCGGATGCCTTGGATGGTTTGGTTGATTTTGCCATACTAATTGGGGGTTGTAGCCACCGAGAGAAAAGTCCCGGCGACCGGGTGAGGTGTTGAGTTTGATAAACTGATGAATCGAATTGGTATCAACAACTATATCAGTGCGTTACTCTTTCATCATTGTTTCATCACTATTTTTTAGGCAGTGAAAAGAAAAATTGAGCGAGGGAAAAGAAAAATTGCGTTTTATCTCGGTGCCACCCACTTTTCTTTTCATTGCCTTTCATCCTTTGATGAAATATTGATGAATAACCGATGAAAAGAAAAAACACTGAGAAACAATACTGTATATCTCTTTTCATCAGTTTATCAAAATTCAATGAGAAAAGATTATAAATTCTCTAACATCTGTCGGGTGACGGTATAGTAGCGTCCACACCGGCGTGTCTCGACGTATGATTCTTCATCGCGGAACATACCGACAGTGTAGGTGGTATAGCAGAACGAATTGGAGGCCGGCTTGAGCTTCCAGCAATCCTGCACCACCTTTCGGAGCTGTCCCCGGTCGGCCTTTACCTGACGGTAGCTGAATAGACTGAGGATGTCGTTGAAACAGAAATCAACTTCGTCGATTTTGCGTGAGTCCATTATCTCGGTCAGCAGCTCGGCAAGCTCCAGCTCCACACGGTTGCGGTTGGCTCGGATGATTCGTTGCAGGGCATCGGTGTCAATTATCGCAGGGTCGAACCACATCCGGCTTTCCTCGGCGGTTGACAGCTGCCGATAGGTCAGGGCGTGGAGAAATGACGGTATCTCGTAGCGGATTTTCTCCAGAAACGTGGTGTCGTCGGTGGTGAGCTTCGGAATCTTCCGCACCCAGTAGCGGGTCTCGCCGGGGTCGATGACTACGGGGAGATATTCGTTGTTGGAACACAGCACGAATTTGGCGAAGAAACTCACCTCCTCGCGGTCGCGTCCTTTAGCTTCCATCTTGTAGTTGCGTGTGGTGCTGAGATTCTTCAAACGCTCGGAATCCTCACGCTTGTTGAGCAACACCTCGTCAACCACGATTACGAGTTTACCGTTCCAGTCGTCGTTGAACTGGCTGCGGAAGTTCTCGTTGGTGTTGAACGTGACATTCGCTTCAAATAGCAGTTTGAGGAAATTGAGGAAAGTGGACTTGCCGGTGTTGCGCTCCTCTGACACCAATAGCAGAATCGGGAGTTTCTGCAATGGCATGGTGTAGAGGATTTGCAGGTAGTCGAGACCGAGGTCGTACTGTTCGCCGAAGATATGGCGCACAAGCGATTCGATGCACGGCCATTCTCCCTCTGTGGGGATATGGCTGAGTGGCGAATACTTGTTCTTGAAACTTCCGACAACCGGCTTATAGTCCATATGCGACGGGACACAGCAGAAGCCGTCGTATTTGGGCACGTTGGCAAGGAAGTCCTTGCCGTAGTCCTGACGGATCGCCTCGATTGTCCACGGGATGCTGCGCTCTATCAGTTGTCCGGCGGCGTTGGGCTGTCGGACAATCTTGTAATAGGTGGTGCCGATGCGCTCGAAGCGGTCTTCGGCTTCCGGGGTAAGGGTAGCTTCATCCATAGGCTCAGTCTGCATTGCGGGATTCTATTATGGCTCTTACGTCTCGCTGGCTGTAACGGGTACTGCCGTTAACCTTGAACGAGCGCAATTTGCCGGCGCGGGCCATGTTGAATACGGTTGTCTCGCACACGCCGAGCTGCTCGGCGACTTCCTTCCTTGTGAGGGGACGCTCTTTCTCGGCATCCATATACAACGGGAGGATTCGCTCGCGTGTGGCTTCGATTGTGTCCACCACAAGCTGATGGAGGTCGGAGAGGTGGACAGTGAGGAGAATATTGGGAGAGTCAGGGTCGGACATCGACGCCTGAAGAAGGTCAAAAAGATTCAGTTTCATCTTTGAGAGAAATGAATTTGAAAGATTCTATCGCCTGACTGTCTGACATCATCACACCTCCGGCGACGGATAAAGAGGCACGATGACGGTCCCGAAAAGGACATAGGAGGGCGTCGGCTTCTTTCTCGCTGGAGCCGACAGTCGTTGCTGCCGAACAGTCATGTCCGGCATGGGCGCAGTTGTCCCTGTCCGCTGCCGCCTATGATATAGGCCGACAGCAGGGGCTATCCGCCCGACAGGGGGAATATGCACCGTGTGTGCTGCCCGCTACGGGCGTAGCGCACACTTTCTTCGTTGGTTTTCGGTAGTTTATACCCTTTTCTCTGTGCTATCCTTTCTATTTTATGCGTCAAATACTTTGAGTCCGGCTGTAATCAGACCTTGAAGCATCGCCGCCACTGAATCCACAAAATCCGGCGTGTCTCGGTTGATAACAGTCATCCTACTGTGCATGCGACGCGCACAGAGAACGGGTATGTCATGTGTCTCAGTTGCCGCTTACTGAGGAATTTAAGCCCGTTGAGCATCGCTTCCTTAGGGCGATAGTTGAGGGCTGGCGGTTCCGGCCGCCACCTACGGCTACATTTTCATAGTGTTCCCGGATGCCTTTCATCCGGCCTGAGATGTAAGTTGCTCATGCAACTCTTTCGGGCACAGCATCGTCAAAGAGCATCGTTCCAAGCCCGGCAAATAATGTTGAACGTGCTTTGATGGGGAGCTTGCCCTCAATCGTTACATAAAGATACAAAAAATTCTTCGCATCTACAAATTCGCATAATCCGCAAGCATTTTTCTTTCTCATCGCCTCCCCGGTGTATGTATAACTGATGTGTTATCAGAGTGCAACGAGAAAGGTATGCCGATAACGGCGGTCGGAATTACGGCGCAAAGTCGGGTCATATCCCGCGCGCCCGATGCCTTCGCATCTTTTCCGGCTGCAAGGTTCGGCACACTTTAGACTGTGCGATAGTTTTTCGACCTCGAACCGAGGTCAAATGTTGAAAATCGCTTTGTGAGCTTAATGTGGGTTTGGTTTAGGCACAACCGTCACGGCAGAGCCTCCGCTCCACTATGGCCGTGAGAAACGTCACCACAATCTCCTAAACTCACAATCGGTTCAAAAAGTTCACGGTTCTGTGAAAAATATCATCCATATCCAAAAATAGTTCATGAGCGGTCATCGCTCCCCGCTGGCTATGGACTTTTTTTCAGTGGCAAATTTAGAGAGTAATTCTCATTCCAGCCAAATATTTTCTGCCGGATATACCTCAAGGTTGTACATGTATATCAGTATACACAACCGGTATAGCGATGCCGCCCCTATCATTCGCCAGCAAAGATAATACTGCCGCACCGAAATCTCCAAATTATTTCGAGCATGGTTCCCGTTATTCCGTTCTGGGTTCCTTCTTTTCCCTTCTGAATCGCCGTCAGTAGTCCAAAATTGCTTATAATTCCTCAATGTTATACCTTTTGACCTACTTTTTTGGGGGATATATCAAGGTTTTACAGTTTAGATTGTAGGACTTAGATACAAGCACGGATATGTTTTAATGTGCCATTTATAGTGAAAATATGGCACATTAAATTATGAGTGGAACAATAGATGTGTATATTATACAATTATCAGGATTCTATATATTTCAGGAGTATTATAATAAAGTTGTATGACTCTAATACATAGAACCTAAGAATATGACAATGCTATCCTTTCTTAAAATGATGTCAGTTCACTATTATTCGCTAGCATCCCAGCAACAATTATAAAATCTGGATCTGCACATGATCCCTTTATAGCATTACCGGACTTTGAGTAATGAATGCCGGCATGATATGGATTTCTCTGGCTTGGATGTGATAGTACATCTATCATAATATCCTTATACGTGATATTCCTGCATATTCCCACATTAATTAAGGCATAGCCATATAAAATGTTGCCTTTTGGTACACGAATCATAGACACATTTTCAGGCGTAGGTATTATGTAATTATGGCGAAAAACGGAAACGAAATCTTCGGGCGGTTTTAAATCTCTAAGAAAAAAAGCAGATGGAGAAACCTCATCGTCTTCCACCATCATTGGAGATAGAATTACACGTGCGATATTCTCTTCATCAGTAATATTTTGTAGAGGGAGCTGAATCTCAGACATATCCTAAAATTCTGTGAATTTGTTTTAATGCGGACTTAAACGCCTGTTCAGTAAAAGGCTCTTTCCCACTTATTTGCTTATCGTCTGACACAAAGGCTGCATAAGAAAATTCATCATTCCCAATACTTATTCCAGCAATTGATTTATTTTTAGGAGAAAACAATAATGTACCATTAGGATTGGGAAATAGTCTCCAATGTTTAAGCATTACACTGGGCGTACTTTTGATTGCTATCTTTGTGTTATTATATGCCTTTTCTTCAATCGGACAATCATCCTCGCCATTCCAATTTTCACTTAGTGTCTCCTTCAATGTTTCAAGTTTCTGTAATAATTTAGCTTGAACCTCATAATCATTGCCCAAGGCAGCCATAAGTTCATTTTGAAATGACTCTATTCCTACAAAAATGGGCTGATAACTATTTTCTATTACGTGACAATCAACAGCTACTATTGACATAGCAACTGATAATGATGCGGCAGCAAATGACATTCGCCTACCTGTTGAAGCTGAAAAAGATTGATCAGCTCGTTTCTTGTGAGGCTTGCTTTGCCGAGTTTTAGGCTCTAATATTTCGAAAGAAGTATTCATGATAAATTCTCTCTGCACATTAGATTTAAAATATTATCCGAAATCGTTTCAATAAACCCTTGATAAATCACGTCATTTAAAACAATCGCATCAGAAAGCAAATCGTTTATGCCAATATTTTTCGCTGAAGCATTTAAAACTAATCCAAGATTAACTTTTTCTTTTGAAACAACTTCAGCAGAGAGTACGGCATCTACATTTGCGTTTTCTGCAACTGCATTATTCGATGTTTTAGAAAGCCTAACCGGTTTAGGATCTTCATCAAACTTATACGATAACATATCTACCACGCATCTCTCCTTGAACGTGTATTTGATCATGTCTGTAAAGTTTAAGAAAGCGTTTTCAGACTTTATTGGCCATATATTTATTTTAACGATGTTTATTTGTTCTAAAGTTTCCACTTTTGCAACATCGCTAATAAAACGTAGCAACATACCAATCATAGGTATTGCCGTTTCCGCAAACGTTGTGTAACTATCAGGTCCAATGATAAATTTTGCTTGATCCAAATCAAAAATAAATTTCTTCTGCTCTTGATCAGAAGATACTTCAGCATGGTTTGCTTCTTTATCAGCTTTAGATGACAAATCTAAATTAAAAACTGATTTAAGAAATGGAATCATCCTATCATGAAAATCCACATCAGGAATGGCTGGGGTAAACCTTATGCTTACCTCAGTTTGTTGGAGAAACGTTCTTTTGAAGATCCGATGCTCCGTTGTTGGGTATGGATTTTTAATTGCCATAATATTTCACACTGCAAAATTAGCCATTTTCTTTAAAAGAAACAAATGTTTGGGTGCCAAAGTTGTGTCCTCACGCTTCTAATTACTTAAGTAATTAGAAGCGTGAGGACACAACTCAAATGGCAATATAATTATAATACATTGACTGCAAGTGGCTTATATAAATCACCACAGCTCGCTCTCTTTCTTCGACATGGCGGCGATTTCATCGGCTATCTCCTCGGAGGAGAGCTTGATGTAGTCCATGAAGGTCTTTTGGGTCTTGTGCCCGCTGACGTGCATCATCTGGAGGATGGTGTACTTGTGGCTGAGGTACATGTTCGTTATGCCGGTGCGTCGGGCAGTGTGACTCGTCACACATTCGTAGCGCGGCACGATGACATTGCCGTTGAGGTCGGTTTCCGGCTCAATCTTGTCGCGGTGCATGGCGTCTTTCTGCTTCATTGTGAGCTTGGTCGGCACTTTCTCTTTCAACGACGGCACTTTCTCTGACAGCTCTTTCAGGATGTTCTTGATGTAACGGTTCAACACCTGCTCGTTGGCTTTCGGAATATTGTAGCCGTATTTCTCGCAGATGGCAATCAGATTCTCGTTGAGAATGGGGATTGTCACCTCCGTCTTGGTCTTTTGCTGGACGAGCCGGATGATGCGTGTGCCTCTGCGGGTTGTCTCGAAGTTGTCGGCATTGAGATTGTTGTAATCACTCACTCGCTGACAGGTATAGCAGCCGATGAGAAAAACGTCACGTATATGGTCGTTCTTCCCGGTCAGCGGCATTTCATAGAGGGCCTGCAGCTCGTCCTCGGTGAGATAGATTTCGACAGCCTTGTCGCGGTCTTCAATCTTCTTCTTGACGATGAGAGAAGCGGCACGCTGATTGTCGTGGATGCCGTCGATGAAGGCGGCGTTGATAAGAGCCTTGAGGTTGGTCAGATGCTTGTTGACAACCTTTGGCATATAGCCATGCTTCTGCAAGTAGTTGATGTAGCGCGACACAAACGCACGGTCAATGTCAGCCCATCCGAAACGGTGCAAGGGGTCGAAGCCTTCATAGACACCGATATAACTTTTCCATGCCTTGCAGGAGCCTGGCGCATAATCGTCACTGCCGATTTTCCTTGCACCGCTCTTGATGTCGTCGACAAACTGAATGAGGAACGGCCAGATAAGACGGTTCTTCTCATCAGCGATTCGTTTCTTCTCCTCAGCTTTCAGACGGGCTTTTTCTCTCGCCGCTTCTCTCTTTGCCATTGCTTTACGTTCCGCCTCTGCCGCCTCCTCTTTCGCTCGGCGTTCTGCATCCACTTTCTCCGGCTCGGATATGTAGCGCACATCCATGTCGAGAGCCTCGCGGTCGAAAGTCGTTTTGGCAAGATGCGCCTTGATTATACCTTCAATCTGCGTGAGCTTAGCATGGAGCTGGTAGTTGTTCTTCTGATGGGTCAGCCATGCGCGTGGGGTAGCCGTCGCTTTCTGCCACTCGGTCACCTTGACCTGAAGCAGTGTCGAAATCAACGCGTCAATCTTGCGGGTATGGATGCGGTAGAACAGGGTCGCGTTTCCCTTCTTCATATCCTTTGGGCGGACATGAAACGGGGTCAATTTTCTTGGGGAGGGAGTTGTTGCCATAATTTCGATGTTGTAAAAAGTTTGGTTGTGGCGTTCACGATTGTTCACAATCAGCCACTTTGGTTCTGCAAATATAACAACTCAAACCCCGATTTGTCAAGTCGGGTCACCACGTAGGTCACCACATTTTTTGAATAACGGTGAACAGCCGAATTTTTCTCAAAATTCAAACTATGCTATTATTCAGCGTTTTACATCAACACAAGATTCATCCTCGTTCACGCCCGTTCAGAAACTCAGGTTCTGGTGGCACCACTTGCAAAATTGCCAAGTAATTGAATTTCAATTACTTGGCAATTTTTGTCCCGAACTCGCGTGAGTATGCGCTAAATGCGGCTTTCGATATCATAATACGAACGAAGGTGTCATTTTTCCGCTCGGCGATACACGCACCGAGCATTTCTGCCTTATGACGAAAGAATATTATGGAAATGGCATTTCAGGTTCGCTGGCCAGCCCTGACTTTGACAGAGAAAGAATGAGAGAGATTGACCCCAAAGAGACAACCCGCGCCTTCGCATTCGAGGCGTGGATTAACGCGCCGATGCCGATGGTGACATTGTTTAAGACGCTTGACGTCACACGGTTGCGAAAGGTAAGCTCCCGCAAGGGAATGAGATTCAACATGCTGATGTGCTGGTGCATAGGTCGCGCCGCGAGCAAGGTCAAGGAGTTCTACGTGTTGCCTGTTAATGGCCGGTTGATTCAATATGACAATCTTGCTGTCAATACCATAGTGATGAACCGGGATGGCGGGGTGAGCTCGTGCGATGTGCCGTTTTCAAATGACTTGGCAACGTTCAGCGACGAATACCTCCGGCTTACCAGGCATGTCGCGGAATCGTGCGAAAACCACGACATGACCGACAGCATGGTGATAGGCACCTCGGCATTGGCTCAATATGATATTGATGGCGCGGTCGGCATGTACAGCGGCATCTATAACAATCCGTTCCTGATATGGGGCCGCTACCGCAAGTATTGGTTCAAGACAACGCTGACCGTCTCCTTCCAGTTCCATCACACTCAGATGGACGGCGCCCATGCAGCCCGTTTCCTCGACGGGCTGCAAAAAGAAATTCGCAATATCAAGCTACGATGATAATCCACCGGGGGAATCGCTGTTTCTCTCGGTGGAATCGCGGGTGTCAGTGTGATTTTTCGTGCCTTCGCGGCGTTTTCCGGCTTTTCGGACCGGACGGTGCGGGACGCATCGTGAATCACACGGAGACTTCGGCGCGGATTGCGGGCCAGGGGTCGTAGCCTTCGAGGCGGAAGTCTTCGTAGCGGAAGGCGAAGAGGTCGCTCACGGCGGGGTTGAGGAGCATGCGGGGCAGGGGGCGCGGGGTGCGCGACAGCAGCAGGAGCGCCTGCTCGACGTGGTTGCGATACAGGTGCAGGTCGCCGAAGGTGTGCACGAACTCGCCGGGCCGCAGGCCCGTCACTTGCGCCATCATCATGCACAGCAGGGCGTAGGAGGCGATGTTGAAGGGGACGCCCAGGAAGCTGTCGGCCGAGCGTTGGTAGAGCTGCAGGCTCAGGCGGCCGTCGCTGACGTAGAACTGGAACAGGGCGTGGCAGGGGGGCAGGTTCATGCGGTCGATCTCGCCGGCGTTCCAGGCCGAGACGATGATGCGGCGCGACTCGGGGTGGTTGCGGATGAGGTCGAGGGCTTGGGAGACCTGGTCGAGGTGCCCGCCGTCGGGGGTGGGCCAGGAGCGCCACTGGTAGCCGTAGATGTGGCCGAGGTCGCCGTCGGGGCCGGCCCATTCGTTCCAGATGCGCACGCCGTGCTCCTGCAGGTAGCGCACGTTGGTGTCGCCGGCCAGGAACCACAGTAGCTCGTGGATGATGCTCCGCAGGTGCACCCTCTTGGTGGTGAGCAGGGGGAAGCCCCGGCTGAGGTCGTAGCGGTTCTGGTAGCCGAACACGGAGATTGTGCCGGTGCCGGTGCGGTCCTCGCGCACGGTGCCGTGGTCGAGGATGTGGCGGAGCATTTCCTGGTATTGGCGCATTATTCTGGTTTTTTGGCGGTGTAGATGGCGATGGCCGACGGCGGCAGGACTTTGTATGCGGCGTCGGCGAACCCGGCGTGTCGCATGATGGCTGTCATGTCGTGGCGCTGCGGGCAGGCGGCCACGGAGCGGGGGAGGTATGAGTAGGCGGATCGGTCGCCGCTGAGGATGCGGCCCATCAGTGGCACGAGGGTGCGTGTGTAGAGGCGGTAGCCGAGGCGCATGGGGAGGTTTTTGGGCTCGCAGAGCTCTATGACGCAGAGGCGGCCGCCGGGGCGTAGCACGCGTAGCATCTCGCGGTATCCTTTTTCGAGGTCGGCGAAGTTGCGGACGCCGTAGGCGACGGTGACGGCCTCGAAGGTGCCGTCGGCGAAGGGGAGGGCCAGGCAGTCGGCCTGCCTGAAGTCCATGCCCTGGAGCTGTAGGCGGGCTACCTTGCCGCGGGCGACGTCCATCATGCCCTGGCTGAGGTCGATGCCCGTGACGAAGGCGCGTGGGAAGAGGCGGCGGAGGTGTATGGCGACGTCGCCGGTGCCGGTGGCGACGTCGAGGAGGCTGCCGTCGGTGTCGCCCACGGCCCTTCGCAGCTCGTTTAGGGCGCGGGTGCGCCACCGCACGTGCATGCCCAGGGTCATGAGCGAGTTCATGCGGTCGTAGGCCGAGGCGATGTGGTCGAACATCGCCTCGACCTGCGGGGCCTTCGCTCCTGCCTTGTAGGGATTGAGCTTTTCTACTCCCGGCACGGCTATTTCTGCTCCAGGTAGTCGGTGAGGTTCTTCTCTATCCTGGCGGCTGCGTCGTCCTGGTCGGGTGCGGGGACGAATTCCAGGCCGGTGACGTGCTCGTACAGCTCGATGTATCGGTCGGCCACGGAGCGGCAGTACTCGGGTGTCATCTCGGGCACCTGCTGGCCGGGCTTGCCACAGAAGCCGTGGTCGAGCAGCCACTGGCGCACGAACTCCTTGCTGAGCTGTCGCTGGGGCTCTCCTTTCTCCAGGCGCTCCTGGTAGCCGTCGGCGTAGAAGTAGCGGCTGGAGTCGGGGGTGTGGATCTCGTCGATGAGTATGAGGCGGCCGTCGACGAGGCCGAACTCGTACTTGGTGTCGACGAGGATGAGTCCGCGCCTGGCGGCCATCTCCTGTCCGCGGGCGAAGAGAGCCAGGGCCACCTGCTCGATCTGCTTCCAGAGCTCGGCGGTGGCGAGGCCGGTACGGATGATCTCGTCGGCGGAGATGTTGAGGTCGTGACCCTCGTCGGCCTTGGTGGTGGGGGTTATGATGGGGTGGGGGAGCTGCTGGTTCTCGCGCAGGCCTTCGGGCAGTGGCACGCCGCAGATGGAGCGTGCTCCGGCGGCGTACTCGCGCCAGGCGGATCCGGCCAGGTAGCCGCGCACTATGACTTCGAGCTTGAGGGGCCGGGCGAGCAGGCCGACGGTGGCCATGGGGTCGGGCACGGCCTGCTTCCAGTTGGGGATGATGTCGGCTGTGGCGTCGAGGAAGTAGGCGGCGATCTGGTTGAGGACCTGTCCCTTGCAGGGGATGCCCCGGGGCAGGATGACGTCGAAGGCGGAGATGCGGTCGGTGGCGACCATGACGATGCGGCCGTCGGAGAGGGTGTAGGCGTCGCGCACCTTGCCGTGGTACTCGGACACCTGGCCGGGCAGGCGGAATGCTGTTTCTGTCAGTGGCATTGTTATATGTATTTTTCGCCGAAGCGGAGGCCCACTTCGTTGACTATCTGTTTCACTTTCTGCTCCTGGTCGATGGGATAGATGAGCAGGGCGTTGCCGTTGTCGGCCACGATGTAGCCGTCGAGTCCGGCGGCGACGACGATCTTGTCGCCGGCGATGGCGAAGACGCTGTTGGCGCAGTCCTGCGTCAGGACCTTGCAGTTCTGGGTTACGTTGCCCTCGCGGGTGCGGGGGCTCATCTCGTGCAGGGAGCGCCAGGTGCCCAGGTCGCTCCAGCCCAGGTCCACGGTCTGGACGTAGACGTTGTCGGCCTTCTCCATGATGGCGTAGTCGATGGAGTTGGAGGGTGCGCTGGGGTATGCGTGGCCGATGAAGTTCATCTCGCCGGGAGTGCCGTATACGCCGTCGCCCTCGGAGAAGACGGCGCCGGTCTCGGGGTCGTGCTCGGCGAAGGCGCGGAGGATGGCGTCGGCGCGCCACAGGAAGATGCCGGCGTTCCAGTAGAACTCGCCGCTGCGGAGGAAGAACTCGGCCATCTGCAGGTCGGGCTTCTCGGTGAAGGATTTCACTTTGAGGATGCCGGGCCAGTCTTCGACGGGCTTGCCCTGCTGTATGTATCCGTATCCGGTGTTGGGTCCTGTGGGCCTGATGCCGAGGGTGAGCAGGGCGCCGGTGTCGCGCACGAAGTCGACGCCCCTGGCTATGGCCTCCTCGAAAGCCTGCTGGCGGAGGATGAGGTGGTCGCTGGGCATGGTGACGATGGCGGCCTTGGGGTCGCGGGCGGCGATGTGGTGCGCGGCCCAGCAGATGCAGGGGGCGGTGTTGCGGCGGGCCGGCTCGGAGAGGATGTTGGCCGCCGGTATCATGGGGAGCTGCTCGGCCGCCACGGGGGCGTAGGCGGCGTTGGTCATGAGCAGGACGTGGTCGGCGTCCACGAGTTCCAGGGCGCGGTCCACGGTGGTCTGGAGCAGCGACCGGCCCGTGCCGAAGAAGTCGATGAACTGCTTGGGGCGGTCCTGGCGCGAGAAGGGCCAGAAGCGGCTGCCCACGCCGCCGCACATGATCACGCAGTATGTGTTTTCGAGTCTTTTTTCCATGGGTGGATAATGAATCGGTCTATGTCAGGCCAAGGCCTCCTCCTTGAAGCGGTGCTTGACGCCCTCGACGACGTTGAGGATGTAGTCGCCGAGCTTCTCGGCCTCGCTGATGAGGTCCATGAAGAAGATGCCTTCCTGGTAGTTGTACTTATGGTCGTTGATGTTGGAGATGTTGTCGTCGCGCAGGCGGTTGCGGTAGTTGTTGATCTCGCGTTCGCGGTTGTATGCCTCTATGACGCGTGCCTCGTCGGGGGCGTCCATCTCGCGCAGCAGCGCGAGCATGTTGTCCATGGCGGCGTCGACGATGCGGAACATCCCGGCGATCTGTGCCTGGATCCACTGGTCGAAGTTCACCTTGGCCTGGTTCTTGCGGCGCAGGGTCTTGGAGACGTTGAGGCAGGAGTCGGCGATGCTCTCTATCTCGGAGATGATGCGGAGCATGGCGGCCGTCTCCTTCTTGCCCTCGGGCGAGAGCCGGCCCTCGGCCACCTTGTTGAGGAACATGCCGATCTCGAGCTCCATGTGGTCCGAGATCTCCTCGTACTTCTCTATGCGGTTGACGTTGTCGAGGTATTCCTGTGAGTCGGGGTCGGAGCCCACGAGGGTCTCGGCCATGCCAATCATGCGCTGCACACGCTCGCCGTATACCACGATCTCCTTCTGGGCCTGGGCCAGGTTGAGCTCGGAGGTGCCGAGCAGGCCGCGCCCGATGTACTTGAGGGTGAACTCCTCCTCGGTGTCGCGGTGGCGGGCCGGCATGAGCCAGCACACTGCCTTGACGTAGAGCCGGGTGAACCATATCATCACCAATAGGTTGGCGGCGTTGAAGACGGTGGGGAACATGGCCAGTCCGAAGGCCACGGTCTTCTGGTCGAACGAGATCTTGCGGCCGGCCTCGTCCAGCAGGGTCTTCCCGGACATTGCCAGCTCCTGCGCCCGGTCGATGTCGCAGGGGTCGAGGCCCATGCAGGCGTCGGTGATGTCGCCCACCAGGTGCACGAAGGGGTAGAAGACCAGCAGCACTATGATGGAGCCGACGACGTTGAACAGCACGTGCCCCATGGCCGTGCGCCGCGCCGCCAGGTTGCCGCTCAGCGACGCCAGGATGGGCGTGATGGTGGTGCCGATGTTGCCGCCAAGTATGACGGCGCACCCAAGGGTGAACGAGATCCACCCCTGCGAGCACATGATCAGCGTGATGGCGAACGTGGCCGCCGACGACTGCACCACCATCGTCAGTATGATGCCCACGGAGAAGAATGTCAGCACCGAGACGATGCCCATCTGCGTGTAGTCCTGCAGGAAGGCCAGCATCTGCGGGTTCTCCTCCAGGTTCGGCACGTAGGTGCTGATCAGGTCCAGGCCCATGAACAGGAAGCAGAAGCCGACGATGAACTCGCCCAGCGACTTGTAGCCCCCCTTCTTCATGAACATCAGCGGCACGGCCACCGCCAGCAGCACTATGGTGTAGGTGGAGATGTTGATCTCGAAGCTGAACGCCGAAATGATCCAGGTGGTGACGGTGGTGCCGACGTTGGCGCCGAAGATCACCGCCATGGACTGCGCCAGCGACATCAGGCCGGCGTTGACGAAGCTGACCACCATCACCGTCGAGGCCGACGAGCTCTGGATCAGCGCCGTGATGAGGATGCCGGTCAGCACGCCGGTCACCCGGTTCCTGGTCATTGCGCCCAGGATGTTGCGCAGCCGGTCGCCGGCAACTTTCTGGAGGCCTTCGCTCATCACCTTCATGCCGTACAGGAACAGGCACACGGCGCCCAGGAGCGAAAGGAAATCGAGAACAGTGTAATCCATAAGAGAATGCGGCACGGGGGCTTGCGGTCCCTACCGCGCCGCAAAGTTAGCAAATTTTTGTCAAACCCGGAAAGGCGCCGTTGCCCGCGGCCTGCCGCCGTCTCGGAAATTATTGCTAACTTTGCATTATGGCAATACAGAACCTGGTGCCCACCGAGGGCATGGTCGACGGCGACGAGCGGCGCACTTCCATCCGGCCCGTCGGCAAGGAATATTCGCAGATACGTCCGGCGGCGCAGCTGTCGGTTATAGTGGCGGCCGACCGCGGCGGGGCCATCGGCCTGCGCGGAGGCATGCTCTGGCACCTGCCGGGCGACCTGCGCCGCTTCAAGGCCATCACCACCGGCAAGGCCGTCGTCATGGGGCGCAAGACCTGGGAGAGTCTCCCGCGCCGCCCCCTGCCGGGGCGCCTCAACGTCGTCATCACCCGCCAGCCCGGCTACCGGGCCGAGGGGGCCACGGTCGTCGGCTCCCTGCGCGAGGCCGTGGGGGTGGCCGCCGGCTCGCCGGAGATTTTCTTCATAGGCGGCGGAGAGGTGTACCGCCAGGCCATGCCGATGGCAACGCGCCTGTACCTGACGCGTATCCTCGACCGCGCCCCCGAGGCCGACACCTGGTTCCCCGACGTCGACCCGCGCGAGTGGACGCTCACCGAGACAGAGTCCGTGCCGGCCGACGGGCCCGCACCGGCCTGCCGCTTCGAGAACTACGTCCGTACCGGCCGCGTTGAACCTAAGGACCTCAATGACCATAAAGACCTTAGGGCGCAAGAAAAATGAAAGTAGTCTTCATCAACAAGAGCGACACCCGGGGGGGCGCGGCTGTTGTGACGCTGCGCCTGGTGCAGGCGTTGCGCGCACGTGGCGTCGACGCCCGCATGCTTGTGGCCGAAAAGAACACCGGCCACGACTACGTGGCCCCGGCGGCGCCCGACTGGCGCCTCAAGTGGTCGTTCCTGGCCGACCGCCTGCCGCTGCTGCTCTGCAACGGCTTCCGCCGCAGCACCCTCTTCCAGGTCGACGCCGCCCTCAGCGGCCTGCCACTGCACAGGCATCCCTGGGTGCAGGAGGCCGACGCCGTGGTGCTCGGATGGGTCAACCAGGGTCTCCTCTCGCTGCGCGGCATACGCCGCATCGGCCGGCTCGGCAAGCCCCTGCTCTGGGTCATGCACGACATGTGGTGCATGACCGGCGTGTGCCATCACGCACACCGCTGCCGCTCCTGCCTCGACTGCTGCGGCAACTGCCCGCTGCTCGGCGGCGGCGCCGGCACATGCGACCTCTCCACCACCCTCTGGAAGCGCAAGCGCCGACTGTACAACGACATCGACATACAGTTCGTGGCCGTGAGCCGCTGGCTCGCCGACCGCGCACGCGAGTCCTCGCTGCTCGGCTCCGAGCGAGTGGCCGTCGTCCCCAACGCCTTCCCCGAGGTCCGCGACCTCCCCGCCCGCCCCGAACGTCCCACCCATATCATCATGGTGGCCGCCCGCCTCGACGACCCCATCAAGGGGCTGCCACTGCTTGCCGAAGCCACCAAGGCCATGCGCCGCCTCGACTCCGAGCGTGCAGGAACGCTCCACCTCGACCTCGTGGGAGAGGTCCGCGACCTTTCCCGGCTCGACGACCTCGCCCTCCCCTACACCCTGCACGGCACCGTCGCCGACAAGTCCCGCCTCAAGGAGCTATACGCCCGGGCCGGCGCCGTCGTCTCCCCCTCGCTGTTCGAGACCCTGCCCGGCACCCTGGTGGAGGGGCAGGCCCTCGGCGCCCTCCCCGTCGCCTTCGACCGCGGCGGACAGCGCGACATCATCGACCATCTCGACACCGGCTACCTGGCCGAATGGGACGAGGACCCGCGCCGAGCCGGCGAGAACCTGGCCCGCGGCCTCCTCTGGGCCCTCGACCGCGCCGCCGAACCGGGCCTGGCACAACGCCTGCACGACTCGGTGAATCGCAAGTTTGCCGCCCCCGCCGTGGCCGACGCCTTTATCCACCTTATCCAGAACCAATGAAGACCACCCACCAGCACCTCATACCGCAGACGGCGCCCCTGCGCCAGGCCCTCGAGCAGCTCAACGCCATGGGCGGCGCGCCACTCATCCTCTTCGCCACCGACGACGACGGCCGCGTGGCCGGCTCCCTGACCGACGGCGACATACGCCGCGCCCTGCTCCGCGGATGCACCCAGGAAACACCCGTGGCCCGGGCCATGAACGCAGCTTTCACCGCCCTGCGCCCGGCCGAGGACAATTTCGGCCTGCTCGAGCAGGCCCGCGCACGCAACCTCCGCATGATCCCGCGCCTCGACGCCGACGGACGCCTCGTCGCCCTGCTGGACCTGGACAAGGTAAAAGCCCTGCTGCCGCTCGACGCCGTGCTCATGGCCGGCGGACGCGGCGAGCGCCTCATGCCACTGACCGCCAGCACACCCAAGCCCCTGCTCCAGGTCGGCGGACAGGCCATAATCGACTACAACGTCGCCAAGCTCCGCGCCTGCGGCATCGACCGCGTGCACCTCTGCCTGCGCTACCTCCACGAGCAGATCGAGGCCCACTTCGCCGCACGCCACGCCGACATCGACGCCCGCGCCATCGTGGAGACAAAGCGCATGGGCACTTTCGGCGCACTCAGCCTCGTCAGAGACTGGCGCCACGACGACGTGCTGGTCATGAACGCCGACCTCCTCTCCTCGCTCGACCTGGTGGAGATGTACCGACGCCACCGCGACACCGGCGCCGACGCCACCATGGCCGTCGCCCCATACACCGTGGCCGTCCCCTTCGCCATCATCGACACCGACGGCGACCGCATCATCGGCATGCGCGAGAAGCCGGAGTTCAACTACTTCGCCAACGCCGGCGTTTACATACTGAAGCGCTCCCTGCTCGGCCGCATGGCCGCCGACACCTACGTCGACGCCCCCGATTTCCTGCTGTCGGCCATCGCCGACGGCCTCAAGGTCACCTACTTCCCCATAGTCGGCACCTGGATCGACATCGGCACCCCCGAACAGTACGCCCGCGCCTGCTCCCTCATGAAATAACACACACCCACAATGGCCGAAAGCAACTTCATAGACTACGTAAAGATACTCTGCCGCTCAGGCAAGGGCGGCGCCGGCTCGCGCCACTTCCACCGCGCCAAGTACGTGCCCAAGGGGGGACCCGACGGCGGCGACGGCGGACACGGCGGCTCCGTGTACCTGCGCGGCAACCGCCACATGTGGACCCTGCTGCCACTGCGCTACCGGCGCCACATCTTCGCCACCGACGGACAGGCCGGAGGCCCCAACGGATCCTTCGGCGCCGACGGCGAGGACAAGATAATCGAAGTCCCCGTAGGCACGGCCGTCTTCGACGCCGACACCGGCGACTTCCTCTGCGACGTCACCGACGACGGCCAGACCGTCCGCCTCCTGGCCGGAGGCAAGGGCGGCTGGGGCAACCGCCATTTCGCAACCCCCACAAACCGCGCGCCCCGGTACGCACAGCCCGGACAGCCCGGCGTGGAAAAGGCCGTCGTGCTGGAGCTGAAACTCCTCGGCGACGTCGGCCTGGTAGGCTTCCCCAACGCCGGCAAGTCCACCCTGCTCGGCGCCGTTAGCGCCGCCAGGCCCAAGATCGCCGACTATCCCTTCACCACCATGGAGCCCAGCCTCGGCATCGTCTCGTACCGCGGCGGCAGGTCCTTCGTCATGGCCGACATCCCCGGCATCATCGAGGGCGCCAGCGAGGGCCGCGGGCTCGGACTCCGATTCCTCCGCCACATAGAGCGCAACGCCGTGCTCCTGTTCATGGTCCCCGCAGACTCCAACGACATACGCCACGACTACCAGGTCCTCCTCGAAGAGCTCCGCCGCTTCAACCCCCAGCTCCCCGACAAGGGACGCGTGCTGGCCGTCACCAAAGCCGACATGCTCGACGACGAGCTCCGCGCCGAGCTCGAAAAGGACCTCCCCACGGACCTGCCCGTCGTCTTCATCTCCGCCGTCACCGGGCAGGGCCTCGACCGGCTCAAGGACGTACTCTGGGGCGAGATCAACGCCCCGGAGAACCAACTGGCCGCCTCCGTGGCCGTGCACCGCAATCTCGCGCCCTCACACCGCGTTAAGGAAGAAGACGAGTTCATCTTCGCCCCCGAGCCCGTGGACGACGAGCCCGCCGAACCCAACTGGGAAGAGGACTTCTGGGACGAGGAATCCTCCGTCAACAGCTGACGCCTCCCCCCGGCAGGCGGCTACTCTGCAATTGCCGCCGAGCTGCAGCTCGGCGCCCGGTCTTCCCAGGCCATCAAAAAGAAAGCAATGAAAACCAAGACCATAACAACCCTGCTCCTTCTCCTCTGCCTGGCGCTGCCCGCTCTGGCTAAGGCCCCCAAGGGCGACGCCCGCTTCGAGACCACCACCATCGACATGGGCACCATCCCCGAGAACAAGGGACCCCGCGCAGTGACCTTCACCTTCACCAACATCGGCGACGGCAACCTCGTCATCACCTCCGCCACCGCCCAGTGCGGCTGCACCAGGCCCGAGTACTCCGAGGCCCCCGTGGCCCCCGGCAAGAAAGCCACCGTCAAGGTGACCTACAACCCCAAGGGACGCCCCGGAGCCTTCACCAAGAACGTCACCGTGCGCCTGGCCAACGCCAAGCGCTCCAAAGTCATCCTCAAGATCAAAGGCACCGTAAAGCAATGACACGCCCTCTCAGAGCCACGATAAAGCCCCTCCTGGCGCTTTTCGCCCTGCTCATGGCCTACCCCTCCCAGGCCAAAGTAAAATGGCTCCAGACCGAATACGACTTCGGCACCTGGCACGAGGCCCAGGGCAAGCGCACCGGCATCGCCCGGTTCGTCAACACCGGCCCGGACACCGTGGCCATCGCCAGCGTCCGCCCAAGCTGCGGCTGCACCGGCGCCGACTGGTACCAGGACCCCGTCGCTCCCGGCGACACCGCCTGGGTCAGCTTCACCTACGACCCCACACACCGCCCCGGTCGCTTCGAAAAGACCGTCAAAGTCTACACCGCTCCCGGCCGGCAGCTGCAGGTCATCAACATCCGCGGCACAGTCGTCGGCACCCCCGAGACCCTCCAGCGCGACTACCCAGTGGAGATGGGCGGCCTGCGCATGGCCGGGCTGGAGTACGACTTCGGTGCCACCCCCCAGGGAACTCCACGCCACGGCTACCTCGCCGGCTACAACCAGGCCTCGGACACCATCCGCCCGACCGTGAGCCTGGCCAAGGGTCCACTCGACGCCCGCATCGCCGCCCACGGAGTGGCTCCCGGCGAGCCTTTCACCGTCGGCTTCTTCCTGACCACCCGCGAGCTGAGTCCCGGCGCCCACTCCTGGCCCGTGCGCCTGCACTGCGGCGGCAAGACCCTCAACCTCACCGTGTCGGCCGACATCGAGGCCGTGCGCCCAGCGCTCGACTCCGCACAGATGGCTCGCGCCCCTCGCGTGGCCGTCCCCTCCGCACCCGTCGAGATTCCCGCACCCAAGGGCGGCAGGACCCGCTTCCGCTTCCAGGTGAGAAACGACGGCCTGAGCCCGTTGCACCTGGCACGCGTCTACTCCCGCGCCGAGGCCGTGCGCGTCGACAAGGCCCCCCGCACGCTCAAGCCCGGCAAGGGCGGAGAGGTCGAAGGCAGCATCGACCTCTCGGCTGTCGACGGCCCCGCCTACGGCTTCGTCGTCGAGATCATCACCGACGACCCACTGCAGCCCGTTGCCAAAGTGCGCGTCCTGGGCCGGACCGGCCGCTGACCACGCCTCACCCAATCACCCTCAATTCTTAAAAATCATTAAAAATTTGGCCGATACGGAAAAACATACTACCTTTGCACCCGAAAAGGCATCCGAGTTCCATTCAGTGGAATTTCGGTTCCCATCCAGGAGAGGTGGGTGAGTGGCTGAAACCACCAGTTTGCTAAACTGACGTAGGATATCCATCCTACCACGAGTTCGAATCTCGTCCTCTCCGCCCGGAAGGCCCCGCTGTCCATCAGCGGGGCTTTCTCTGTTTCTGACATCGTCTGCAATCTCCGCTGCGCCTGAAAAGTCTCATCGCGTTTGTGAAAAATCAATGTTGAAGGCATGGAAAAACCTTGCCCCCTATTCGGTTTGACTGTGAATTTTGCGTTCTCGTGGGTCTAATTTTGAGCTAATGGGTTATCAGTCAGCGCTATAGGGTAGTTTTATAATGGACGCGGAAGGTTGCGGTTTAGAAGCCGGATGTTAATTACGTTAACACTATGTGCTTTAATTCTTAAAAAATGTAAAGGATGGCGTGGGTGGTGGATTTTATGCTATCTTTGCAAGTTGCTGACTGAGGCACAGCCGGAAGCTGGTAACGGAATGCCTGATTTGGTTTTTCAAGCCGAATCTGATGTTCGCGAAAGCTGGGGGTAGGATAGCCACGGGAGGCAGACGGAATTATGAGTATGATCAATTTCATGGCCGAGGGGGTGGCGATGCCCGACCTCGACCAGGCCCGGATAGGGGAGTGGGTCGACGCCGTCGCCCGAGCACACGGCAGGTCTGTGGGCCAGGTGACGTACGTCTTCTGCGACGACGACTACATCCTGTGCACAAACCGCGAGTTCCTGCAGCACGACTACTTCACCGACATCATCACCTTCGACTATACACGCGGGCGTCGCATTGGCGGCGACCTCGTCATATCCCTCGACACGGTCCGCTCCAATGCCGAGGGTTTAGGAGTGCCATACTCCCGCGAGCTGCTCCGGGTGGTTATCCACGGCGTGCTGCACTTGTGCGGCATCAACGACAAAGGCCCCGGCGAGCGCGAGATAATGGAGCGCCACGAGAACGAGGCCCTCGCCATCTACGACCGGCTATGAGATACGAATACGACGTAATAGTGGTGGGAGCCGGACACGCCGGCTGCGAGGCCGCGGCGGCCGCCGCAACCATGGGTGTCCGTACTCTCCTTCTGACAGCCGACATGAACCGTGTCGCCCAGATGAGCTGCAACCCCGCCATGGGAGGTATCGCCAAGGGGCAGATCGTGCGCGAGATAGACGCCCTCGGAGGTCGCTCCGGCATCGTCGCCGACCGCTGCTCCATACAGTTCCGGATGCTCAACCGTTCCAAGGGCCCCGCCGTATGGTCCCCACGTGCGCAGATAGACCGCACCAAATACATCGACGAATGGCGGCGCGAACTCGACGCCATTCCCGGTCTCGACCTCTACCAGGACATGGCCGTGCGCCTGCTGCTGAACCCTGAAAACGACCACGTGGAAGGCGTAGAAACGGCCATGGGAGTCGAATTTCGGGCACCCAAAGTGGTGCTGACCGTCGGCACCTTCCTCAACGGTCTGATGCACGTAGGGGAGTGCCACTGGTCAGGCGGACGTCTCTCGGAACCCGCTTCCGGGGGCATCACAGAGCAGCTCGTTGCCCTCGGCTTCGAGGCCGGGCGCATGAAAACCGGCACGCCGGTGCGCCTGCACGGCCCCAGCGTCGACTTCTCCCTCTGCACCGAGCAACAGGGCGACGACCGCCTTGACGCCGAGGGAAACCTCGTGCGCGACCACCACAAATTCTCCTATCTGCCCGAGGTGCGGCGCACACTGCCGCCACGCAGCTGCTATATCCTGCATACCAACCAGGCCGTGCACGACACGCTCCGCGCCGCCCTCGGCCGCTCCCCCCTCTACAACGGCACCATACAAAGCATCGGCCCCCGCTACTGCCCCAGCATCGAGACCAAGATCGTCACTTTTGCCGAGCGCGACTCCCACCAGCTCTTCCTCGAGCCCGAAGGCAGCACCACCCAGGAATATTACCTCAACGGCTTCTCGTCGTCTCTGCCCTGGGACGTGCAGTACGCCGCCCTGGCGCAGATACCCGCCCTGGCGCATTTCCACGCCTACCGTCCCGGCTACGCCATAGAATACGACTATTTCCCGCCGGTGCAGCTGCGGCACAGCCTCGAGACCCGCCGCGTCAGCGGACTGTACATGGCCGGCCAGATCAACGGCACCACCGGCTACGAGGAGGCCGCCGCCCAGGGGCTCATGGCAGGCGTAAACGCCGTCCGCAGCCTCCGAGGCAAGGAGCCCGTGGTGCTCAAGCGCGACCAGGCATACATCGGTGTGCTCATCGACGACCTTGTCAGCAAGGGCGTCGACGAGCCCTACCGCATGTTCACCTCCCGCGCCGAGTTCCGCATCCTGCTCCGTCAGGACGACGCCGACATGCGTCTCACCCCTCTCGGCCACGACATCGGCCTCGCCTCCGACCGCCGCCTGCAGTGCATGCAGAGCAAGAAGATCCAGCGCGACCAGCTCACCTCCTGGCTGAGCGAGAACGCCCTCCGCCTCTCCGCCCCCAACAACGACCTGCTCCAGAGCGTAGGTACGGCGCCCATGAACGCCTCCACCCGCTACATCGACCTGCTCCGCCGCCCCGAGGTCTCCCTGGCGTGGCTCGGCGAGAGCGTACCCGAAGTAGGGGAGCGCCTCGCCCTTCTCGAGCCCGGGCGCAAGGCCGAGATCATGGAGGCCGTGGAAATCCTCGCCAAGTATCAAGGCTACATCGAGCGCGAGCGACAGCTTGCCGACAAGGCCATGCGTCTCGACTACGTGTCCCTGCCGGCTAACTTCGACTACTCCGCCGTCCGTGCCCTCAGCACCGAGGCGCGGCAGAAACTCCAGGCCATGCACCCGGCCACCATAGGCCAGGCCAGCCGAATCCCCGGCGTCTCTCCCGCCGACATAAGCGTCTTGCTCCTTTTGTTGAACCGTTGATGCCTAACCAGGGGAGATGCAGGTACTTAGCCGTGAATTGTTCCACGTGGAACATTAACTTTTCGCGGCTTGTGGAACAGAATACCGTAAGAAAAATCAAAATCTAAAACATACCGACAATGACACTTGAAGAAATCAAGATGACCATTCGCGACGTGGCCGATTTTCCCACCAAGGGAATCATCTTCCGCGACCTGACGACGATGATCAAGAACGGCGAGGCCCTGCGCACCGTCAGCAAGGACCTGGCAAAGATGTACGCCGATAAGGGAGTCACCAAGGTCGTGGGCGTAGAGAGCCGCGGCTTCATCACCGGGGCCATACTGGCTTACGAGCTCGGTGCCGGATTCGTCCCCGCACGCAAGCCTGGCAAGCTCCCCTCCGTCACCATCAAGAAGTCCTACGCCAAGGAGTACGGCATCGACACCATCGAGCTCCACTCCGACGCCATCGACGAAAACGACGTGGTCGTCATTCATGACGACCTCCTGGCCACCGGTGGCACCATGAACGCCGTCTACGAGCTCGTAAAGAGCCTTAACCCCAGGAAGGTCTACATCAACTTCGTGGTCGAGCTCACCGCGCTTGACGGCCGCAAGAACCTCCCGTCCGACTGCGAGATCACTTCGTTGCTGAAATACTGAATCCGCGTTACTGAATCCCGATAAGCCCGATACGGCGCCGGACTGCCACCAGCAGTTCGGCGCAGCTTCTGTCCACAGCTACACAACACCGATCCATTACCCGCTTGTAGGGATGCACCAGGGTGTGTCCGTTGCCCTGGACGTCGTGCCGGGACATTGTGTATGGCGGACGAACCAGAGCGAGTCCCTGCAAGCAACGGAGTATAAGAATTTGAGCGCTTGGGACGTTAATAGGGTATGAGCAATCTTTCCTCGGAAGAAAAGCAGGTCAATCAGGACAAGGAGCTGCTGATGGGCGGCGGACGCGGCATCGACGAGCATGGAAACATACCCGTCGAAATAGCCGACGATCGCCGCGGCGACGATATGTACCACAACCGCCCATCCACGGAACTGCGCAAGAAAATCCTCGCACTGCCCGAGGAACCGGGCGTGTATCTCTACATCGACAGGCACGGCACCGTCATCTACGTCGGCAAGGCCAAGCGCCTCAAGCGCCGCGTCTCCTCGTACTTCAACCGCCGCCACGACTCGGTGAAAACGAATCTCCTGGTCCGCAACATCGCCGACCTGCGCTTCATCGTCGTCCCCACCGAGGAGGATGCACTCCACCTCGAGGACGCCATGATAAAGCAGTTCCAGCCACGCTACAACATCCTGCTCAAGGACGACAAGTCATACCCCTGGATAGTTGTCACCAAGGAGCCCTTTCCACGGGTGTTCATGACCCGCGAGAAGGGGATTGCCGGACGCTACTACGGCCCATACTCCAATCCATCATCGGCCAAGGCCGTGTTAGACCTTATCCGAGACATCTATCCGCTCCGCTCCTGTCGCCATTTCATCGACCGGCAGGCGGTGGAGAAGGGGAAACTCCGTCTCTGTCTCGACTACCACATCAAGAAGTGCCAGGGTCCCTGCCGCGGCCTCGTCGACGAAGATGAGTATGGGCAGACGGTGAAGCGCGTGCGCCAGATTCTCAACGGTGAGACCGGCATGCTGCTGACTTTCCTGCGCCACGAGATGAACGTGGCCGCCGAACGCCTCCAGTTCGAGAAGGCCCAGCAGCTCAAGGAGCAAGTGGCCTTGGTGGAGCGATACAACGCCAGGAGCCTCATTCCCGGAGCCGCCAGGGTGGACATGGACGTCTTCGCCTACGAGGAGAGCCACGACGCAGCTTTCGTCAACTTCATGCACTTGCACCACGGCGCGGTGGTGCAGAGCCTCAATCTCGAATACCGCCGCCGCCAGCTCGAGACCAGCCGCGAGGAGATCCTCTCCATGGCCATCGGCGAGATCAGCCGCCGCTTCGAGCGCCGTTTCACCGAAGTTATCGTGCCCTTCCTCCCCGACGTGGAGTTTGCCGGCGTGAGGTTTACCATACCCTCCAGGGGGGATAAGAGAAAAATGCTCGAGATGAGCCTGCGCAACGTGCGCCGCTATATGGAGGACCGCGAGAAGCAGAAAGAGAACCTCGACCCCGACCGGAGCGTGCGGCGCGTCATGCAGCGCATGAAGGAGGACTTCCGCCTCGACGTCGAGCCACGCCACATCGAGTGCTTCGACAACTCCAACATCCAGGGCACGAACCCCGTGGCCAGCTGCGTCGTCTTCCGCGACGGCAAGCCCAGCAAGCGCGACTACCGCCACTTCATCATCAAGACCGTGGTGGGTGCCGACGACTTCGCGTCGATGAAAGAAGTGTTGCACCGGCGCTACTCGCGCATGATGGCCGAGGGGCAGGAGCTGCCGCAGCTCGTCGTCGTCGACGGCGGCAAGGGCCAGCTGTCGGCCGCCGTAGAAGCCTTCGACGAGATGGGCATACGCGGCAAGGTGGCGCTCATCGGCATCGCCAAGCGCCTGGAGGAGATCTACTTCCCGGGCGACAGCCTGCCCCTGTACATCGACAAGAAGAGCGAGAGCCTGCGCGTGGTGCAGGCCCTGCGCGACGAGGCCCACCGTTTCGGCATCACCCACCACCGCCTGCGGCGCTCCAAGAGCCAGGTCAGCAGCGAGCTCGATGCCATCCGCGGCATCGGGCCGGCCACGGTGCAGGCCCTCATGCGCCATTTTCGCAGCATCAGACGACTGCGCGATGCGAGCCTCGACGACATCGCCGCCGTCGTCGGCCCCGCCAAGGCCAGGCTCGTCCGCGAACACTTCAAAGACGAATAGACGGATTACGATTAATCGACTGAAAATAAAGGCGCCGGAATCGTTGGATTTGCGGGGACGGGGGAAAGTTGCTAACTTTGCGACGTGGTATGCGCATACGCGTGTACACTAAAAGGAAACTGACATGAAACGAATACTCACGCTTGCCGCACTGGCGGCGCTCGGACTTGGCGCCTGGGGCAAGGTCACGCCGTTGCGCTACGGCGACATGCAGAGCTGGGTCACGCGCCACATCAAGGAGTCGGGCGTGATCGGCGGCAAGACCAAGACCGTCTACGCCATCGGCCCCACCGCCACCATCAACGCCAACCGGGCCTATGTGCCCGCCGGAGGCTCCCCGTGGGGCTCCAGCAACGTCTATGCGAAAGTAATGGGGGTGAGCAAGGCGTCTAATACAGTGACGCCTGTCGACAAGTTCGGTTCCCGCGTGGCCTGCTGCCAGACCCTGCTGGAGCATGTCAAGGCCGTCGGCATCATCAACATGGACGTGATGGTGGCCGGCACCATCTTCCTGGGGCGCGTCTTCGAGCCCATCACCTCGCCCAAGGGTCCCTTTGGCAAGATCGAGATGGGGGTGCCGTTCACCAACACCCCCAAAGCGCTCGTCTACGACTTCGCCGTGGAGATGCCGGCCGTCAACACCCGCACCAAGGCCACAGGCTTCGGGGGCAAGCAGACCCTACAGGGGCGCGACCAGGCCGAGGTCTACATCCTGCTGCAGCGGCGCTGGGAGGACAAGAAAGGCAACCTCTACGCCCACCGCGTAGGCACCGGGCGCGAGCGCTACAGCCGCTCCATCGGCTGGACCAAGGGCCATCGCCTGGCCGTGCGCTACGGCGACATTTCCCACCAGAAAGGCTACCAGCCCTACATGGGACTGCTCGACGGCAGCCGCGCCTACTACGCCCGCAACTCCAAGGGCAAGATGGTGCCCGTGCACGAGGTCGGCTGGGATCCCGTCGGGACAAAGCCCACGCACCTGCTGGTCATGGCCTCCTCCTCGTGCGGTACCCCATACGTCGGCACCGAGGGCATAAAGCTCTACATCGACAACATCGGCCTGGAGTATTAGCCGGTCGTCGAGGCCCGCTTGGCTGAGCCGTTGACATCCCGGGGCGGAATGTAGGGATGCACGGGCAACAAAGCCCCGACAAATGTTAAAAGTTGTTAACTGATAAAAATGAAGATAGCACTGATAGGATATGGCCGCATGGGCCATGAGATAGAGCGGCAGGCGCTGCTGCGCGGCCACGATATAGTGGCCCGCATCGACGTCGACAACCGCGACGAGCTGCACGGCGAGGCGTTCCGCAGCGCCGACGTGGCGATCGAGTTCACCGCGCCGGCGGCTGCCTTCGACAACTGCCGCGAGGCCCTCGGCGAGCACGTGCCCGTGGTCAGCGGCTCCACCGGCTGGCTCGACCGCCTGCCCGAGCTGCGGGCCTACTGCGATGCCCACCCCGGCGCAGCCCTGCTCCAGTCAACCAACTTCTCCATCGGCATGAACATCTTCATGCGACTGAACCGCGAGCTGGCCCGGCTGACACGTCCCTTCACCGGCTACGTTCCGAGCCTGGAGGAGACGCACCACGTCCATAAGCTCGACCACCCGTCGGGCACCGCCATCACCCTGGCCGAGGGGCTGCTGGCCGAGCGCCCGGAGCTGAAGGCCTGGACCCTGACCGACCTCACAGAGCCGTCGGGCGAGCGCAAGCACCTCGCCGACGCCCCGGCCGACGCGCTCCCCGTCGCCTCCATACGCCGCGGCGAAGTGCCGGGCATACACAGCATAGAGTGGGACAGCGAGGCCGACAGCATCATCATCACCCACTCGGCCCACTCCCGCGCCGGCTTCGCCCTCGGAGCCGTCATGGCCGCCGAATGGCTCCCCGCCAACCCCGGCTTCCGCACCATGGCCGAGTTCATGGACTACCTCTTCAACAACGCAAGATAAATGAGCGACAACAAAAATATCAGAACCCCGGAGAACTCCAACTCCGGGGCGGACAAGAATGCCCACGTGCAGTACACGGCCGCCGACAAGCAGGTCGAGACCATCGGCCGCAGCCTGCGCGGCCGCCTCAGGGAGGTCAAGACCACCCGTTGGATACGATTCGCCGTCGTGTCCGTCATCTTCTTCCTCTGGGTGATATGGATGGGCAACCCTTGGCTGATGTTCGTCTGGATCATCCTGGCCGACATCTACCTCACCTGCTACATACCCTGGAACTGGTGGAAGAAGTCGGACAACAAAGTGGTGCGGACGCTGATGAACTGGGTCGACGCCATCGTCTACGCCCTCATCCTGGTCTACTTCATCTTCGCCTTCATAGGGCAGAACTACACCATTCCGTCGTCGTCGCTGGAGAAGTCGCTGTTAGTGGGCGACTACCTGTGGGTCAACAAGGCCATTTACGGGCCTCGCGTGCCGCAGACGCCGCTTCACTTCCCGCTGACACAGCACACCCTGCCCATCGTCAACACCCAGAGCTACTTCACCAACCCGCAGCTCGACTACCATCGCCTGCCGGGCGTCCGCAGCGTCGAGCGCGGTGACATCGTCGTCTTCAACTACCCCCAGGGCGACACCGTCGTCACCGGCATCGACCTGGCCCAGGGCGACTATTACGAGATCTGCGCACGCCTGCGCGGCGACGGCGTCACCGATCCCCGCCGGTATATCCTCGAGAACCCCGGGCGCTACGGAGAGCTCAAGTGGCGCCCCGTAGACCGACGCGAGAACTACGTCAAGCGTGCCGTCGGCCTCCCCGGCGAGCGACTCATGATAGTCGATGACGTCATCTACATCAACGGCCGCCCCATCTCCACCCCCGGGCAGGCACAGTTCAAGTACATCGTGGCCGTGTCGCAGCCCGTGTCGCCCGAGACCTGGCGCGACCTCGGCGTGCGCCTCGAGAACCAGGGCCCGATCCCGGGCTTCGACCAGCTTCCAGGCTACGCCGGAGCCATAGCCTACTCCGTGCCCCTGACGCCCGAGAAGGTGGCCGAAGTCTCCAAGTGGCCAACACTGGTCCGGCCCCTTGTCAAGGAGAACGACCTGCTCGACCCCGAGAACTTCACCGGCGTCTTCCCCCTGGGCAATCACTACGGCTGGACCCGCTCCAACATGGGCGAGCTGTGGATTCCGCAGCGCGGCAAGACCCTGAAGCTCACCCTCAACAACCTTCCCATCTACCGCCGGGCCATCGAGACGTACGAGGGCAACCGTGTGGATGTCCGCAACGGGCAGATCTACATCAACGGCAAGCCAGCCGACACCTACACCTTCCGCATGGACTACTACTGGATGATGGGCGACAACCGCGACTGGAGCGCCGACTCCCGCTACTGGGGCTTCGTGCCGGAGGACCACGTCATCGGCTCGCCGATGTTCATCCTCGTCTCCTTCGACGAGGAGCGCGGCTGGGGCGACGGCAAAGTCCGCTGGGACCGCATCTTCCGCTCCGCCAATCCCGACAAGAAACTCTACCGGAAGTGAGCACCGCTTTCCGGCAAGTTAAAAACGTATTTGAGCCATAATGCAGGGACGCATCCCGGTGCGTCCCTACAAGTGCAGAAAGGACAATGGAAGAAGAGGTGGAGACGGTCTTTCCCTACCTGGGAAGCTGCGGGTGGTACCGCCGGTGGCTGTCCGGGGAGGCCTGCCAGCCGCAGGGCCACGCCCTGACGCGCCTGTCGCTGCCCGGCGGCCAGTTCCTGTCCGTGCCCGTGGAGGGAGGCTACCGGCGCCTGCGCCGCACCCTGACGCCGCAGCAGCTGCGGGCGCTGACCCTGAGCGACCATGCCGACTGGCCGCGCACACACCTCGGAGCCATCCGCGCCGCCTACGGCCGCGCGCCATACTTCGCCCACTACGTCCCCGCCCTGGAACGCATATATGGCGCAGTCCGCCCCGGCGACAGCTTTTCCGCCTTCACCTGCGCCCTCCACGACGCCCTGCTCGGCCACTTCGACCCTGCGCCCTTCCGCCGCATGAAGACCGAAGCCCCCACCCTCTTCGCCGCGTTAAAGGCAGAGCGCATGCCCAAGGCCCCCGATACCGCAAGCATCCTGCACGCCTGCATGGAGCTGGGTCCCGAGACGCCATTCGCGCTCATCTGAAACAACCCGCATACGTTTACCGTTAATGTAGAAGTGAAACGCCCCATTCTCCTCATACTCGCCCTGGCGGCCATCTGCGCGGCCTTCGCGCAGGTGCGCATCAACGAAGACGGCCAGGCCGAAGTCGTCCCCAGCCCATACAAGGGCTACTACCACTTCGTGGATAAGTACGGCGACTCCGTGCGCATGACCGTCTTCAAGGACTTCTACGTCTACGCCCCCCTCAAGTTCCGCAATAAGAAAGACGAGGAGTTCTACTGGCGCACCGTGCGTGACGTCCGCAAGACCCTCCCCTACGCCAAGCTCGCCTACTCTACCCTGGTTGAGACCTACGAGTATATACAGACCATCCCCGACGCCCGGCAGCGTCAGGAGCACCTCAAGCGCCTGGAGAAGGACATATTCAACCGCTACAAGCCCGTCATCAAGTCTTTCACCAAGGGGCAGGGCAAAGTCCTCCTCAAGCTCATCAACCGCGAGACCAACCAGTCCTCGTACAATATAGTAAAAGCCTTCCTGGGCAGCTTCCGCGCGGGATTCTGGCAGACATTCGGCCGATTCTTCGGCATGAACATGAAGGTGGGCTTCAACCCCGGGAAGAGCCGCGAGGACGCCGTCATCGACCGCGTCGCAACCCTTATCGAGCAAGGAACGTTATAGAATAGAACCAAGGAAACAGATATGAAGAAACTACTCACCATACTCGCACTGCTGGTGGCGGTCGTCGTCACCGGCCGCGCTCAGACCGAGATCCCCGCCGACAGCGTGGCCGACACGCCGGCAGCCCCGGCGCTCGACTCACAGTTCGACTTCGGCGCCTACAAAGTCTCCGCCCCCGCCGGGCTCATGTCCACTCCGCCGGCCAACGGCACATACCAGGCCATGCTCCCCGGCACCACCTTCCGCCTCGTGGCAATGGTAGTCGACGGCAAGGCCCGCAAGCTCCGCGACCTGGCAGCCAACGGCGCCAAGTCCCTGCGTCTCGACCCCGACAAGCTCAAGGAAGTCAGGGACGCCGGGTTCGACGGACACATGGTCACCGACCGCCGCGGCGACCTCCTCGTCACCTACGCATTGCTGCGCGACGGCAACAAGCTCGTCACACTCGTCGTCACCGAGCCCGAGACGCTCCAGCCCCTCGGCCCCCGGGTGGTGCAGTCACTCGCCAGGAACTGATGGAGCAGACCTCGGTGCGGTACAAGCTGCCCAAGCCCTGCCGTCTCAGGCTCAAGAGCCTTGTCGACCCCCTGTTCGCCAAAGGCAAGAGCGAGTATGCCTACCCGCTGCGGCTGGTGTGGCGCGCCGCCGGCGCCGACGACATGGCGCACGTCCTGCCCCGCGGAAGCTCCGTGACCGTCGGCAAGGTTCAGCTGCTCGTCTCCATCCCCAAGCGCAAGCAGCGCCGGGCCGTGGACCGCGTCCTGTTGCGCCGACGCGTCCGCGACGCCTACCGGCACCTCCTCCCCGCCTTCGAGGCACGCGTGAGCAAGCGCCCCGACATCGCCACACTCTCCCTGGCCGTAGTGTATATCTCCTCCGAGATAGAGTCCCAGGCCAAGATCAGCGAGCGCCTGGGCAAGCTCTTCGACGCCCTCTGCTCCAAGCTCGAACTCCCCCAATGAAGACCCTCGGCCGTCTCATAGGGTGGCTGTTGATTCTGCCCATACGCCTCTACCAGCTGTGCATCTCGCCGCTGCTGCCGTCCTCGTGCCGCTTCACCCCCACCTGCAGCCAGTACGCCATCGAGGCCATCCGCCGCCACGGACCCTTACGCGGCCTCTGGCTCGCCATGCGCCGCATTCTCCGCTGCCATCCCTGGGGCGGCAGCGGCTACGACCCCGTGCCGTGAGGCGTGTCTTGACCACCATTATAGCGATTGATACTATGCTACTCGACATCCACAGCCACCGTGCCGCTCCCTACCCGCAGGGCGTCGTCAGCGAGGAGCCGCAGCCCGGCTTCCGGCCCCTCGACGGCCAGCCTTGCTCCCTGGGTCTGCATCCCTGGCACAGCGACTCCCCCGATGCCGACGCCATCCTCGACCGTGTGCGGCAGCTCGCCGCACGGCCCTGCGTAGCCGCCATCGGCGAATGCGGCGTCGACCCCGGTCGGGGCGCACCCCTCTACCGCCAGCTGTTGCAGTTCAAGCGCCAGGTGGAAATCTCCGAGACCATCGGTAAGCCCCTGGTGATACACGCCGTCAAGGCCGCCGACACCATCATCGGCGTGCGCACCGATCTCGCCGCCACACGCCCCTGGGCCATCCACGGCTTCCGCGGCAAGCCCACCGTGGCACAGATGTACCTGCGCGCCGGACTCTGGCTCAGCTTCGGCGAGCGCTTCAACCCCGCCGCCCTGCGAGCCATGCCGCGCGACCGCATCCTCGCCGAGACCGACGACTCGCAGCTTACGATACAGCAGATCCTGGCCTTGCAGGCCCGGGCCCTCGGCATCCCCGCGACCGAATACACAGCCATGATAGCCGCCAACACCGCCCGCTTCCTCGGCATTTGAATGCCCTTGCGGGGGACGGTTGAGGGTAAATATGTGTCGGTTGGGAATTTTTTGCTATCTTTGCGGCGAATTGTACCCGCAGAGCCGAACATGAAGCACAGGCACATCAAAATCAAGATTCACCACGAGGGCACCAACATCCTGGTGCTCCTGGCGCTCATGCTCGTCGCCGTCAACGTCCCCGCCTGGCTCTTCCTGCCCCCGCAGACCTGGCTGGCGCCTATCTGCACGGCCATCTCCGCCGTCGTCTATGGTTTCGTCTTCAACTTCTTCCGCTGCCCGGCCCGCCACTACCAGGGCGAGAGGGACGGCATGGTCATCTCCTCGGTCGACGGCAAGGTAGTCGCCATCGAGGAAGTGGACGAGAACGAGTACCTCCACTCCCGCGCCATCATGGTCAGCGTCTTCATGTCGCCTCTCAATGTGCACGCCAACTGGTTTCCGGCCCAGGGCAAGGTCGAGTACGTCAAGCATCACTCCGGGCGCTTCCTGTCGGCGTACCTCCCCAAGGCCAGCACCGAGAACGAGCGCTCCACCATCGGCATCCTCGCCGACTGCGGACGCCGCCTGACGGTGCGCCAGGTGGCCGGAGCCATGGCACGACGCATCGTCACATACGCTCGCCGGGGAGCAGAGGCCGACATCGACCAGCACCTGGGATTCATCAAGTTCGGATCGCGCGTCGACATCTATCTCCCCCTCGACAGCGTTATACTGGTACGCATCGGCGACCGCACACGCGGCGACATCACACCCCTGGCGCGCCTCAAGGACAATTGCAATGTACAGGGCCAAGCCACCGGTAAGTAATTGCCGACGATGCTTTACATTGTACATTAAAGATTGATGAAATGAACTGCATAAAGCGCAACATACCCAACGCCATCACGTGCCTGAACGTAGTCTCGGGCACTTTCGCCGTCCTGGCAGCCCTGCACGGCAACGCTCCCTGGTGGGGCCTGACGGCGCTGCAGTGGGCGTGGATCCTGGTCGGCGTGGCCGCCGTGGCCGACTTCTGCGACGGCCTCGCCGCGCGCGCCCTCCGCGCCTACTCGCCGCTCGGCAAGGAACTCGACTCCCTGTGCGACCTCGTCAGCTTCGGCCTCGCGCCCGCCGTCATCACCGCCCAGGTCATCCTGCTCAACGGCGGCGCCCCCTGGCTGGCCTGGTGCACGCCCCTCATAGCCGTCTGCGGCGCACTCCGCCTGGCACGCTTCAACGTAGCGCCCGAGGACAACTCCGCCTTCACAGGCCTCCCCATACCCGCCAACGCCATCTTCTGGGTCGGCTTCGCCGCCTGGTACACCGACATGGGAATGATGCCGACGTGGCTGACCCTGGCCTGCCTCCTCATCTTCTCATGGCTCATGGTCAGCCCCCTGCGCCTGTTCACCCTCAAGTTCAGGACCTGGGGCTGGCGCGGCAACGCACACCGCTGGACCCTCATCGCCGCCGCCCCGCTGCTCGTGCTCTGCGCCGGCGTGGCCGGGCTCATGTGGACCATCGTCTTCTACGTCGCACTCTCCGCCGCGCTCCAGGCAAAAATACGCAAGTGATGGGATACGCATTAATAATACTGCTGGTGGTGGCGTACCTGGTGGTCGTCTGGCTTCGCCGCCATCCCGAGAAAGTGCAGATGTGGGTGGCGCGGCGCATGATGCGCCACATGCAGAAGCAGGCGCGCCGGCAGCAGGCACAGGCCGAGTCCGAGCAGCCTGGCCGCCGGGAGGTCTATGAACGCGCCAGCCGCCGGCGCCCCCGTTCGCGCCAGGAGCACATCATACCTCCCGAATACGCCGAGGACGTCCACTTCACCGAAGTGCGCACCTACAGCAGCGACACCGACGTCGACGCCAGCTTTCGCACCCCCGGCGCTTCCGCCCGCGTCCAGGTAGAGGAGCAGGTCAGCGACGTCGAGTGGACCGATATCCTCCCCGACGGCCGTCCCGGCAAGCGCCACAAAGTAAAATGAAGACTCTCTACGTCAGTGACCTGGACGGCACCCTGATGGATGCCAGGGCGCAGGTAAGCCCCGTCAGCCGCCGCATGCTCAACGAAGCCATCGCCGCCGGCGCCCTGTTCACCATCGCCACCGCCCGCACCCCCGCCACCGTCTCCGCCATTCTCCAGGGCATCGACATGCGCCTCGACGCCATCGTCATGACCGGCGCCGCCCGCTGGAACCCACGCACAGGCCTCTACAGCCATGTCTGCCACTTCCCCGCACACCTTGCCCGGGCCATCATCCAGGCCATGCTACGCTGTCGGTACCCCGCGTTCATCTACACCCTGACCGACAATCTCATACACATCTACCGCGTCGGCCCCATGACAGAACCCGAGAAAGAGTTCATCGCCTGGCGCGAGCACACCCCCTACAAGCGCGTCGAGTTCGACATCTCCGAATCCGGCGACCCCTGGGCCGGACCCCTCCCGGACCCCGCCGACGTCGTCCTCTTCTACTCCCTCCAGCCCATGGAGCGCCTCGAGGCCTTCTACCCCGAAATCGAGAAAGTCGCACCCGGCGTCAACGCCCTCCACTACATCGACGGCGACCCCAACAACATCAGCCGCGGCCTCGGCACGCTCGAGATCTTTGCCCCCGACGCCACCAAGGCCAACGCCGTCCGCCGGCTCGCATGCGACCTCGGCGTAGACCGGACGGTCGTCTTCGGCGACAATGTCAACGACCTCTCCATGCTCCGCTCCGCCGACGTCGCCATCGCCCCCGAAAACGCCATCCCGCAGGTCAGGGCCCTGGCCGACAAGGTTATAGGCCACCACGCCGACGACGCCGTGGCCCGATACATCCTTCAGCACACACAAGCATGACACGCCTGCGCAAGCTCATAGACAACCGCCGCCTCGGCCGGATGCTCCTCCTCATACTCGCCGTCGGGGCCATCGTCGCCTTCGTGCTCATCTCCAACTCACTGGTCAAGGACCTCGCCAAGCAGGAGCGCGAACGAATGCACATCTGGGCGCAGGCCACCGAGAAGCTCGCCCTCGCACAGCCCGACGAGGACATCGAGTTCCTCCTCAGCATCATATCCCAGAACAACACCATCCCCGTGATGGTCACCGACACCGCCCGTCACATCCTCCAGTTCCGCAACTACGAGTTCCCCGAGCCCGTGTCGGCCGACACCTACAGTTACGACCAGCTCTCTCCCCGCAACCAGCACTGGCTCGACAAGCGCCTGAGCTCCGCCGCCGGCGACCGGCCCCTCGCACAGGTGGCCGCAACCAACCAGCATTTCATACCCCTGCGCGTCGGCATCGATGTCCAGTACATCTTCTACGAGGACTCCATCCTGCTGCGCCGCCTCAGCTACTACCCCTACGTCCAGCTCGTGGTCATGATCCTGCTCGTGCTCATCCTCTACAGCGCCGTCGTCTACACCAAGCGCGCCGAGCAGAACCGCGTATGGGTGGGCCTGAGCAAGGAGACCGCCCACCAGCTCGGCACCCCCATCTCCTCCCTGATGGCCTGGACCGACTATCTCCGCGTGGCGGAGGGGGACCGCGACGCCACCGAGGAGGCCGCCACCGAAATGGACAAGGACGTCCGCCGACTCTCGACCATCGCCGACCGATTCTCCAAGATCGGCTCCGTGCCCGAGCTGAAGCTCGAATACCTCAACGCCGCCATCACGCGCTCACTCGAATACATGCGCTCTCGCGTGAGCGGCAAAGTCTCCATAAACCTCGACTTCGGGCCCGACGACTACCCCGTCAACCTATCCATGTCCCTTTTCGAGTGGGTCATGGAGAACCTCACCAAGAACGCTGTCGACGCCATGGAGGGCGCCGGACGCATCGACATCACCACCGGCGCCGACGACAAGAAGGTATGGGTGGAAGTCTCCGACACCGGCCGAGGCATACCCCGCAAGAACTTTAAGACCGTCTTCCGCCCCGGCTATACCACCAAGAAGCGCGGCTGGGGCCTCGGCCTGACATTAGTCAAGCGCATCATCGAGGAATACCACGGCGGCCGCATCTACGTGCTCCGCTCCGAGCCGGGCCGCGGCACCACATTCCGCATCGACCTCCCCAAGGTTTGAGGGTATGCCATAAAGGCGCATCTGCATCCTTTCCGGCATCCCCCTCATCGATTATAGTTTCGACTTGTAGGGACGCACCCTGGTGCGTCCGCCTGCCTGATATCGGAAATATATAAACGGAATAAAAAACGGAATGACGCCCACTCAGGCGCCGGGGGAGCGCCTGATGCGGGTGAACAGCGGCGTGGCCGGGCGCTGCCGGTCCTGCGTGTAGCGGATGGCCTGTTCCGGGCATTTGGCCACGCACTCCAGGCACCGCACGCACCGCGAGTTGTCCACGTATCGGCTCACCACCTTGATGCACGACGCACGGCAGTTGTCCTGGCAGCGCATGCAGCTGGTGCAACGGTCGCCGTCGATGACGATTTGGAAGGCGCTCCGCCGGCTCAGGTACCCCATCACGGTACCCAGCGGGCACACCGTGTTGCAGAACTCGCGGCCCCGCAGCAGCGCCCACGGCAGCAGTATCGCCAGCGACACCGCTCCCCATATCACCCCCCACAGCGCCGAGTAGCCGCACTTCGCCCACAGCCCGTGTCCGTGCAGCCCCGCCGCCTGCACCATGTTGCCGGTCATGAACCACGGCTCAAGCACCAGCGGGATCACGCCCAGCCCCAGCACCAGGCAGGCCACGTAGACAATCAGCACGTGGTGCCGCATACGTTGCGGGCGGGTGTAGCGAAACGGCCTGTTGAGCGCCGGGATTCGCCGCCGCACATGCAGCATCACGTCCTGCAAGGTCCCCACCGGGCACACCGTGGAGCAGTAGATGCGTCCCCACACCAGCGTTATGAGCAGCCACACGGCTATCACGCCAGCCCCTTCCGCAAGGTACATCGGCACTATCTGAAGCCGCCGTGTGGCGGCGAGAGCCGCCGGCGTCTTCTCCTCGCCGAGCACGAAGCATAGCACCGCGCAGACCAGAAAGGCCGCGGCAAGCACACAGCGTATTATCCAAATCTTCTTCATGGTTTCGGGCCGGTGGGGCAAGGATTCGGGTCCGCAGCCCCGCTAAATGCAAAGTTACAGCTTTTCATAATAACGTGCAAATGAACAGGGGATTATCTTCCAACTTTTTGTCCTTCAACAGTGTTTTTAACTAAGAAAAACACTACGCACATGGCTTGCCCCACACTCTTTACCACATATCTGAAAATGCTCGGCGTCCCCCACACGGCCACCTACTCCAATCAGCAATATAAGTCGTACCCGCCCAAGCTGGGCTTCGTGGCCTTTCAGGATTTGCTGTACGAGTACCGCGTCAAACGTGAGGTGACCAAGGCCCCGCACCCCGACGCGCAGTCTCTGGAGGCATTGCGCACACCCTTTGTGACGCGCATGGCCGACGGCTCGCCCCGCATCGTCACCGCCGTGTCGGCCGACCGCATCAGCTATATCACCCCGCACGGCAACGCCTCCGCGCCCGCCGCCGACTTCCTGAAGAGCTGGAGCGGCGAGGCCCTGACGGCCGCCGTCACCCCGGACAGCGCCGAGCCCGACTGGCGCAAGCACTGTTTCCACCATGCCGCCTTGGTGGCCGAACGCTACGCTTTCTGGATTCTGCTCGCGGCCCTGTGCGCTTTCTTCTTCGTGTCCAACCGCATATACGCCTCCTGGTCCATGACCCTGCTGACGGCCTGCTACATTGGCGGCACAGTGGTGTCGTGGCTGCTGACGCTAAAGCAGAACAATGTCAACAGCCAATCGGCCGAGGCCATCTGCTCCATGATTCAGCCCCACGGCTGCAACACCGTCATCAACTCCCACCAGGGAATGTTTCTCGGCCTCTTCCACTGGAGCGAGATAGGGCTGACCTTCTTCACCGTCAGCCTCGGCGCTCTGCTGCTGCATCCTGCCACCTGCAACTACCTTGCCTATATCAGCATTCTCTGTCTGCCCTATACCGTCTGGAGCGTCTACACGCAGCACTGGCGCCTGCACAGCTGGTGTACGCTGTGCCTTTGCGTCCAGGCCCTGTTCTGGATAATCTTCGGCCTGCAGCTGGGTGGCGGCCACATGCACGCCCTCTTCCCGCTGCGCTGGGACCTGGCCGTTCTGCTGGCCTGCTACGGCGTGGTCCTGCTCCTGCTGCACAAGATAGTGCCCGCCTATTTCGTCTACGAGCGGAGCCAGGCCCCCGCCGACCCGCTCTCCTCCTCGTCGGTGACTCCGCTAAAATAGCTACCATAGCTAAATAGCCTCAATAGCACCTTATGGAAACAGACACTCCCCGCCGACCCTTCTGGAAACGGCTGCTCAAGGCTCTGGCCCGGACAGTCGGCGCCCTGCTGCTTCTATGTGTGCTGCTGTGCGTGGCGCTGAACCTCTACCTCACTCCCCGCCGCCTGGCGGAGATAGCCTCCGACTATGCCGGCCGCTACCTCGATGCCGACATTCAGGTCAGGCGAATCTCGTTTACCATCTGGAGCACCTTCCCGCATTTCAACCTCGAAGTCGACAGCGCCGTCATCATCAGCCGCCGCCTGCGCCGTCTCAGCCCCGAACAGCGCGCCAAGCTCCCCGCCGACTGCGACACCTTGGCCTCCTTCATCTCCTTGCGCGGCTCCATCAACCCGCTCAAGCTCATCAACGACCGCATCTCCCTGAAGCGCCTGCACATCAGCGGCCTGCGCCTGAACCTGGTGGCATACGACGACTCGGTCAACAACTACAACATCCTGCCGGCCATGGCCCCGGACAAGCCTTTCGTCATGCCCCGCTTCGAGGCGGGCGAGATTCTCTTCTCCGAGCTGAGGCCCATAACCTATTACAGCGCCGCCACCCTCGCCTCGGCGCGGATAAACCTCGACCGCGCCTTCATGCGCGAGCGGCGCAAGGACTCGTACCGCCTGGAACTGGCGGGGGACTTCGGGCTGACGGTGGAGCGACTGCGCCTGCTGCACTGCTTCCCCTTCTCCTTTTCCGGAACAGTGGATGTCGGTTTTCACCCCTTCCGAGTCCATTTCGACAGGTATAACATAGCCCTCGGGAATGTCCGTTCGCAGGTCGACCTGAGCATGGAGCTGGGCGAAAACAACTCGCGCCTTACGGCCATGCGCTATTCGGTCAGCCCCTTCGACTTGATGCGCCTGTTCGAGTACCTGCCGGCCGACTGGCTTCCCCACCTGCAGTCCATCCGTTCCAACGCCACTCTGGAGGCCACCGTACGCCTCACCGCGCCGTATAAGTTCTCGTCGGAGTCTCTGCCCAGCTTCCGAGTGGACTTCCACGTGCCCGACTCGTGGCTCAGCTACTCCCTGGGGCGCGCCGGAGAGGTGCGAGTGCATAATGTCGGCATGAAGGCCCGTCTCATCTTCGACGGCAAGGATATCGATGCCTCGCGCTTTCACATAGATTCGCTCTCGCTGGCCGGAGCCGGGGTGGACGTTGTGCTTCACGGCGACGTGACGCGCCTCTTCTCGCGCCCCGAAATCCGCGCCGACGTGGAGGCGGACGCCGACTTCGGCAAGCTCCCCTCTCTCCTCCCCATGCTCGGGCGGCTCGGCCTGAAGGGTCACTTCCACACCCGCATCGACACCCGCTTCCCGCTGGATTTGCTCACTTCCGGGCGTCCGGGCGAGATTCCAGTGTCTGGGAGCGCCATCCTGCACGGCGCCTCCTATTCTCCGCAAGGCTCCGGACTGCGCCTGACCGGAGGGGATGCCCTGCTGACATTCGGCCAGAAGAGCCACCGCCTCGACCTCCGCGCAGACGTCCGTAACCTGAGCCTTAAGACGGCTACGGGCTGCGACATCCTCGCCCGCGGGCTGACCCTCGACATCGGCACCCCCCGACCCGGCCCCGACGCAATAATCAATGTGAAAAGCACCATCGCCGACCTGGCAGTGAGCGGCTCCGGCTACGACGTGCGCGGCAAGGGCCTGCAGGTCAGCGGCTCCACGCCCCTCGGGCTGCTGCGGGGCGAGCAATGGTCACGTCTGCCTCTGACGGCACAGGTGCTCGCCGCCTCGGCCTCCTGCTCCCTTGCCGCCGACTCTTCTGACATTTCGCTGCGTCGTCTGGGCGTGAAGGCCGACATGCGCAATCAGCATATCACCGCCTCCGTTTCGGGCAGCTCCCTGCGCTATGCCGACCCGGTGGCCTTCGCGCGGCTTGAAACTCTGGGCGCCCGCGCCGCCGCCGACTTCTCGCGCCTCTTCCCCCTGCATGGCCGCAAGACTGCAGAACAGTGGCTTACCCTGCTCAGCCCGCGCGGCAGCGTGGATGCGGCCGGGGGCAAGTTCCTGGCTATGGATTATCCGGCCGTGGCACACCTAAACCGCCTCGCCGCCGACTTCTCGCCCGACTCTCTGCGCCTGCGCACCCTCTCGGCCCGCTCGCAACACAATGCCCTGCGCCTGAGCGGAGCGGTGTCCAATTTCTTTTCCCTCTTCCACGGCAACCACGCACGCCCCTGCTCTGTGAAGCTGCAGCTCGACATAGATACCGTCAACATCAATCAGGTTGCCGGCACGCGCCGCGCCGGGCAGCTTCTGCGGGCCGCCTATACGCGTACTCCGGTGCCACCGGCCGCACCGATCGACACCGGACCGGAACCCTCCGACTTCCGGCCGTTGCTGCTGCCCCGCTGGCTGCGGGCCGATGTCGGCCTGAATGCAAGGGAATGTACATACACCAACCTGCGGGTGCTCGACGTGGCCTCGCGCATGAGTCTGCGCGACGGCATCTTCCGACTCGACACCGTCCGCGCCCACACTGACTTCGGTTCGGCACACGCCAACGCCACCTACGTCGCCGCCTCGGCCGACAAGCTGGGCGTGAGCTGCTCGGTGGCACTTGACACCATCAACGTAGTCACCTTCTTTCAGCGTTTCCACACCCTGCTGGAGATGATGCCCGAGATGAAGAACCTGAGCGGCAACGTGTCGGTGGAGGCCGCGGGGAGCTTCCGCCTCTTCCCGGACATGATTATGGAGCTGCCGTCGCTCACGGCCGAGGTCAGGGCGCAGGGGCGCGACCTGATGGTGCGTCAGAACCGCTTCATCCGTCATGTCTGCCGCTATCTGCTCATCCACACCCGCAATGACCTGGCCATCCGCAACATCAACGTGCACGCCACCATACACGACAACCAGTTCGAACTCTATCCCTTCATCCTCGAGCTGAACCGCTACAAGCTCTCCTTCATGGGAGAGAATGACTTCGCCGGCAATCTCTATTACCATATCTCGGTGCTCCACTCGCCCATACCGTGGCACTTCGGGGTGAACATCACCGGCACCTTCTCCGACTACCACGTCAGCTTCGGCCGCCCCGGCTTCCGCCGTGACCGCGCCATGCACTCCATGCGGCTTGAGCAGCATCACCGCATCAACCTGGTGGAGGAGTGCCGCTGGTTCGCCGGCAAATTCATGCAGAAGGCCGCCGAGAGCGACACCACGGCGCTCTCCCGACCCGCCCGCGACAGCCGCGGCCGCATACATTATATGGTCGGCGACCGGGTGCTTTTGCCCCTCGATTCCGCCTCCATGCCGGGTGCCTACCTCCGGGCCGTAAAAGAGATTGAACAATAACGCGAAAAGCCCCATACGGCACAATGTGTGCGCTAAACAGGACGAAAAGTAGGGCGTTTCATGCACACATTCAAAAAACTGTGCAAAAAAATGCGCTTTTTACCCCTGAAAATTTTCCAGTCTCAAAAATTATAGCTTACTTTGCAGTCTAAAAAAACGAAAAGAACAAAAACACCCTAATTGCTCACTGATATGTCAGAAATAGCAGACAAAGTAAAAGCCATCATCGTCGACAAGCTCGGCGTAGACGAGAACGAGGTAACCCCCACCGCAGAGTTCACCAAGGACCTGGGCGCCGATTCCCTCGACACCGTAGAGCTCATCATGGAGTTCGAGAAGGAGTTCGACCTCAAGATTCCCGACGAGGAGGCCGAGAAGATCACCACCGTCGGTGACGCCATCTCCTACATCGAGAACGCCAAGAAGTAACATACCCCGGCATACCGGCCCGAGCGCCGGTAACCCCAGAGGCTCCGCCCTGTGCGCGAGCCTCTCGGCCGTGCCCGGCGGCCAGGTCGTGACCCTTGTGCTCACCTACGGCGCCCCTACGGCGCCAGGCCATCCCGCCTCCCGCACCGGCACAGACCCGCGCCATTTGGCGCCCCTGCCTCCTCATGCAGGTGGCCAAACCAACCAAAACAACACCAACCTCACGATATGGAATTGAAAAGAGTGGTAGTAACAGGCATGGGTGCCGTTACTCCGATAGGCAACGACGTGCAGACTGCCTGGGAAAACGCCCTCAAGGGCGTCAGCGGAGCAGGCCCCATCACCCATTTCGACGCCTCCCTGTTCAAGACGCAGTTCGCCTGCGAAGTCAAGGACTATGACCCCTCGAAGCTCTTCGACCGCAAGAAGTCCCGCTCGCTCGACCTCTACGCCATGTACGCCCTGAGCGCCGCCGACGAGGCCATCGCCGACAGCGGAATAGAAGGCAAGGAAGACCTCGACCGCAACCGCGTCGGAGTCATCTTCGCCGCAGGCATCGGCGGACTCCACACCTTCGAGCAGGAAGCCGGCGAATACGCCAAGGCGCCCGAAAAGGGCCCCCGCTACAACCCCTTCTTCATTCCCAAGATGATCGCCGACATCGCCGCCGGCCAGATCAGCATCGACCACGGCTTCCGCGGGCCCAACTTCGCCACCGTGAGCGCCTGCGCATCCTCCAACAACGCCTTCATCGACGCCTTCAACTACGTGCGCCTGGGCTTTGCCGACGCCATCGTCACCGGCGGAGCCGAGGCCGCCATCTACCCCGCCGGCGTCGGAGGCTTCAACTCCATGCGCGCCCTCTCCACCCGCAACGACGACCCCAAGGGGGCATCCCGCCCCTTCTCCGGCTCGCGAGACGGGTTCGTTATCGGCGAGGGTGCCGCCGCGCTCGTGCTCGAAGAGCTTGAGCACGCCAAGGCGCGCGGAGCCAAGATCTACGCCGAAGTAGTGGGCGGCGGCATGAGCGCCGACGCATACCACATCACCGCCACGCACCCCGAAGGGCTCGGAGCCGTCCTCGTCATGGAGAACGCCCTGCGCGACGCAGGTCTCAGGCCCGAGGACATCGACTACATCAACCTGCACGGCACCTCCACGCCCGTCGGCGACAGCGGCGAGGAGAAGGCCATACACAAAGTCTTCGGCGACCACGCCTACAAGCTGAACCTCAGCTCCACCAAGTCCATGACCGGCCACCTGCTCGGCGCCGCCGGAGCACTCGAGGCCATTTTCACCGTCAAGGCCATCGACGAGGACGTCATCCCCCCGACGATCAACCACGACCCCGAGGACCTCGACCCCGAGATCGACTACAACCTCAACTTCACCTTCAACGAGGCCCAGCGCCGCCCCGTGCGCGCCGCCATGAGCAACACTTTCGGCTTCGGCGGACACAACGCCTGCGTGGTAATGAAGAAGTACACCGGCGACTGACACTCGGTCGGCCACCCGCCGATTCCACCGCCAGTCCAGCCCTGTCCGTGAAAATAAGAGAGGTCGCACTCCAAAGGTGCGGCCTCTACTGTCGTAAGAATGTTCCTTGTCGCTTGCATGGACGCACCCCGGTGCGCCTGCATTTTTTTCGCTCCATGTTCCTTATCTTGTCGCCCTCAGGCGGGCCGCCGGGATGCCCAGACGGTCGCGGTACTTGCTGACGGTGCGGCGGCTGACATCGTAGCCGTCGGCGCGCAGAATCTTGCAGATGGCCTCGTCGCTGAGCGGTCGGCGCTTGTCCTCGCCCTCCACCGCCTTGCGGATGGCCTGCTCCACGCCGCGCCCCGACACCACCGTGCCCTCATTGCCGGAGGAGAAGCCCTCGCTGAAGAAGAAGCGCAGAGGCACCGTGGCCCACGGCATCTGCGCATACTTGTTCTTCGTGGCGCGCGAGATCACCGACACGTCCAGGCCCGACCGGGCGGCCACGTCCTTGAGCCCCATAGGACGCAGCAGCGCCTCGTCGCCAAGGCTCAGGAAATAGGGCCGCTGCAGGTCCACGATGGCCGTCATCACGTCCATGAGCGTCTGCTGCCGCCGCTCCAGGATGCGCAGGTACTCACGCGCGTCGTTGAAGCGCTGCACCACGTACGGGTCGCGGCCCGCCCCGCGGCGCCGGTCCATGTCCCTCACAGCCTGCGCAAAACTCTGCGACAGCGCCAGCTCCGGGATGCTTCCCGCCAGCGACACCCGTATGTCGTCGCCGACGACGTCCACCAGGAAGTCCGGCTCCACGTACGTGGCCTCCGCCCTTTCGCCGCCAAAGGCGGCGCCCGGCTTTGGGTTGAGCCGTCTCAGCAGGGCCAGGGCACGTTCCAGCCGCGTCGGGTCGTCGCCGGCGTCCGGGCGCAGCTGCGAGAAACGCCGCGCCGCCAGGCGGTCGAAGTGGCGCTCCACGATGCGCAGGGCGTCGTCGCGCTCCGTCGAGGGGGCCATGCGTCGCAGCTGCAGCTCCATGCTCTGCCGCAGCGACTCGGCCCCCACCCCCGGCGGGTCAAGCGACCGCACGGCCTCCAGCGCCTGTTCCATCACTTCCGGCGTCGGCTCGAAGTCCTCGCCCAGCAGCATGTCCGTGGCCATGGCCTGCGGAGAGCGCCGCAGGTAGCCGTTGGCGTCGATATTGCCTATTATATACCGGGCCGTGCGGTCCGCGTCGGGAGGCAGTCCGAGCGTGTCGAGCTGCCGTTCCAGCGCCTCGTAGAGACTCTCGTCGTCGGCCGGCGGCTGGATGAATTCCCCGCGCATGGTGCGTCCGGAGCCCGGCGCCACCACCGGCAGCCATCCCGTGTCCGGCCGTTCCTCGTCCTGCGGGGCGGCAGGCTGGTCGTCGGCCACCTCCAGCGCCTCGTTCTCGTCCAGTTCCCGCCGAACGTCCTGGGCCGCCTCGGCCCCCGACATCTCCAGCATGCGCACAAAGCGCACCTGCTGCTGGCTGAGCCGCTGGCCCAGCCGCAACTGCTGCTCTATGTGCTGAGAGTTGTTCATGTCGATGACCGTAGTTTTAACCACTGACCCCGTTCGGGGATGCGAATTTACAATTTTTTTGTATTCCGGCCCAATTTTCGGGCCGGAAATTTTCGCGGGTCGGAAAATTTCATTAACTTTGCACCCTGAAAGGGGCCGTGCACGCGGCCCGCTATTCAAGCAATCAGATATGGCAAGCAACGACAACCAGCAAGAAAAGCATAATGCGGTAGAGAACCTCAACGAGCATCTCACCCGCGAGGCCGGCAAAATCCAGGAAAACAAGAAAGTGATTCTGTGGATAGTGGGCGCCATCGTAGTGGTGCTCGCCTTCGCAGGCTCCTACATCTTCTTCTTCCGCAACCCGCGCATCGAAAAGTCGTGGGAAGATTACTCCAAGGCATACGTCGAGGGCATGCAGGCCCAGAGCGACTCGGTGCTCAACCTCAACCTCAGGAAGGTGGCGGACAAGTACAACGGCTCCGACGGCGGCGCCATGGCAGCCATCCAGCTCGGCGAGAGCCTCTATGCCCAGAAGAAGTACCAGGAGGCAGTGCGCTACCTGGAGAAGGCCGACATCGACGAGCCCGTGCTCGAAGCCTCCGTCGACCGCCTCATCGGCGACTGCTACGTCAACCTCAAGCAGATCGACAAGGCCATCTCCGCCTTCGACAAGGCCATCTCCTGCGCCGACGGCAACCCCGCCATCGTGCCCGGAATCATGATGAAGAAGGCCAACATCTACGAGTCGCAGAAGAAGTACCAGTCCGCGCTTGACATCTACGAGCAGATCAAGGCCGACTACCCCGAGTTCAGCTACGGCATGGGCATGGACGCCTACATCGCCCGCGCCAAGGCCCGCCTCGGCAAGTAACACGGGGCGTACGCCCACGGCGCCTGGGTCTCCTGGGCCTGACGCGCCACCACCATCCCACCGAAAAGACTTGCACAATAATAGGACAATTTTGTGTAAAAGGGGCCGGCCTTGCGAGACCGACCCCTTTTCGTTTGCCTTACGGAGGATGATTTACCCGACTTGTAGGGACGCACGGGCCGTGCGTTCCTATGTAATAGAGAAGATGGTTGTACTCAACAGGACACCGGGCCTGAGGACCTGAACGGTCTGCATCGGTCGTTGTGAAAGGTCTTCGGACCAGGCACCCCTCCGTCAGTGGCGATAGGGTGTTTTTTTGAAAGTAACCATATAGAAATACGTTCTTATGCGGCAGAAGATAGACGCCCTCGTGCTCGGACTGGTGCGCCACAGCGAGCGCACTGACGTAGCCACGCTCTACACCCGGCAGCTCGGGCGACTGAGCGTGGCCGTGCCCGTTGCCAAGGGGCCGCGAAGGCGCGGCGCCAATCCGCCGCTGATGCCACTGTCCGTCATCGAGGGAGAGGTGAGCGACCGCCCCGGCAGCGAGCTCGCACGGCTGTGGCGCTTCAGCCTGCTGGAGCCTTTCGTCGCCATGCGCGCCGACCCCCTCAAGAGCGCCGTGGCTATGTTCGTCGGCGAGTTCCTGGGGCGCCTGCTGCGTGAGCAGGCCCCCGACCCGGCCCTGTGGCAGGCCGTATACGCCGCCCTGCGGCGCCTCGATGCCGAGACCGACCCGCGCCGCACGGCCAACTTCCACATCGTGCTGCTGTGGCAGATGCTCGCCCCGGCGGGCATCATCCCCGACCTTACTTCGCGCCGGAGCGGCGAGGAGCAGTGGCTCGACATGCGCTCCGGCCTCTACACCTCCATACGTCCCCCGCACGGCGACGTCCTGCCGCCCCGCCATGCCGACCTGCCGCCGCTGCTGGCGCGTCTGACACTGGCCAACAGCCATGCCCTGCGCCTGAGCGGCGAGGACCGCTACCTCGTCTGCGAGGCCCTGCTCCACTACTACGCCGTGCACCTGCCCGGACTCGGCACGGTGCGCTCCCACCACATACTCCGCGAGCTATTTCGCTGAGTAGGCGTTTTAGGAGTGCTACGATATAGGAAAGCTAAGAAGGTTAGGAAGTCAAGGGAGATATCGAGTCTCCTTGATTCCCTAACCTTCCTATTCTTCCTGGAATTCCTATTTCTTCATCAGCCTGGTGGAGTATGCGGTGCCGTTGGCTGCCACGGCGCGCACCAGGTAGATGCCGACGGGCAGGGAGGCCACCTCCGTGAACTCGTCATTGCCGTTAGGCGACACCCTCATATAGGTGAATCAGGGGGGCGGGAGAGGGTCAGTCTTGGGCGTATGCCAGGACGATGGGGCTCGTGACGGTGACGCCGAACTCGCGTGCGCGGTCCAGAATGGCGCGGGCCAGCCTGGGCCTGAGGTCCTCTGGGCAGTAGCGGAAATATGCTTCGGCGGCCCGCACGTGCGCGGCGTCGGGCATCGGGTATTCGCGGCGCTCGGGAAGTCCGAACACGCTCGTCGGCAATTCCTTCTTCTCTTCGTATGTTAATCTGTCGTCCATAGCAATTATGATTGAGGTTACGTGTATTCCATTGGTCCGGGCGAAGCTACGCTACATCAGAGGGTCTCTCGCTCCGAGGCATAGTCTCCCCGGTTGTCTGTCTATATAACGTCCAGGAGGGTGAAGTTTCCTGGCGACTTATGTTTTTTGTGCCGGAGGGATGTGTCGGGAAGGTGTAAATAGCCGGATTATGTATAGAATACCCTATATATATGTCTATATATAATTCTATATTTTAACTTTGTAAATAGCTGTAAATCAATAATATAATATTTTTTAATCTAAATAATAGTCTATATGATTCTTGTATCGTTTGCCGGAGCGTACGGTGTGTTGTAATTTTGCAGTGTCAAAAATTGGAATTGACATACAAGGAAGGTAATAATAGGTAAATTTCAAGGGAGTGAAAATCATTTTAGGTTTATCGAACTAAATAATCGTTTATGTTAGGTTTGTAGAAAATTTGATTCGCAACGCGGCGGATATCTTGGGAAAGATGTCCGTCTTTTTTTTGTGCCTGTGCGTCAGGGACCGGTGTAGGGGATGGGTGGCGTGTGGGAAGATATGTGTATCATGGCTATATGGTCATATTAGGGTCAAGCCGAGATGTCAGTGCATTTCACGATTTTGCCGTGGAATGGGTATGTCGTCTCATAAAACAGGAGGGTGTTGCAAAATACGGCGAATCGTAGGGATGCACCCCGGTGCATCCGCTCTACTTCATTGATTATCAGCGGCTGCACCAGGGTGCAGCCCTACAATCTGACCAAAATTTTGAATTTTGACACACCCTCAGTTTTCGGCTTGACTCTTAAATTATCTTGACCCTTATATTATAAGGTGTGGGGTGTGGATGAAAAATCCGGAAGGGACGTGGGGTCCCCTCCGGAAGTAACATGAGAAAGAATTTATCTCCGGCCGGTGGCCGGGGTGGTTTGTGTGCAATAGTGAGGAGGGGAGAGGCGGGTAGCGATGAGAGGCACCGGGCAATGTGGTGCGGTCTTGAGTGGAGGAGGGGCGGCAGGGCGGGGAGAGAGCCCTGCCGCCGGGGACGTGTTACTTGACGGTTACCTTGAAGGCGCGGGCGCCTACCTTGACGATGTAGATGCCGGCCTGGGCGCTGATGCGCATGGACTCGGTGGCGGTGCCGGTGTGGACGGCGCGGCCGTCGGTGGTGACTATGCGCACTGTCTGTCCTGCGGCGCCGATGATGTCGATGGCGCCCTGTGCGCCGAATACGGCCACGTTGGTGTCGGTGTCGATGCCGCCTACCGTCAGGGCTGAGACGGTGGTGGAGCGGGTGTCGCCCTCGCCGCGGTCATAGACGGGGTTGACGGCGTAGGTGTACTCGCCCTGCTCGAGGCCGGTGTCGGTATACTTGCGGTCGGTGATGAGAGCGTCGTTGAGCTTCTCGCCGTCGCGGTAGATGTTGTAGCCTTTCAGGGTGATGCTTTCGGGCTGGTCGCCTGCGCGGCGGAACTCGATGTCGTCGACCTGTAGGATGCCGCCGCGGTAGTTGTGGCGGATGGCGACGCGCTTGGTGCCGTTGGGCAGGTATGCGCTGATTTTCTCCCAGGTGGACTTGGTGATGCCCCACTTGCCTACGAAGGTGAAGTCCTTGGTGTCGGCGGAGCCGGTGGAGCACCAGAGCTCTACCTGTTCGGGCATGTTGTCCTGGAGGTTCTTGGCGTAGAAGGATACGAACTGTGGTCCGCCGTAGAGTTCGGGGGACACTGCCCAGTCGTCGGGGTCGGCGCTCCAGCCGAGCAGTGAGCCGATTGACTTGGCCGAGCCGCCGTTGCCGGCGAACAGGGATGCGAACTGGCCGAGCTCCGCGGAGTTCTTGTCTACCACGAAGAAGGATGCCTTGGAGGTGCCGTCGCTGGTGAGTCCGGGGAAGTTGAACTGCTGGAAGCCGCCGATGAAGTCGTCGTCGACGTCAACGAATGTCCAGCCGTTCACGCCGGTCTTGTTGCCGGTCTCGGCGTTCTCGAATGTCTCCTTGTAGGGTGCGGGGGGCACGTTGTCGAGGGTGGGGGCGGCCCACTCGATGTCTATGGTTCCTCGGGCGCTCTCACGCTCTTTGGCGTTAATGGAGGCGATGGTGGGGTAGATGGGCTTGTTGACGCTCACGCGGACGGTCTTGGAGGTGTTGTCGGCGGTGTTCTCGTCGTTTTCGAGGACTGCCACTGCGTAGAAGTCGCACGTGTTGCTGTCGGCTACGTTGAAGCTCTGCGAGAAGACGAACTTCTCGTTGCGGCCGGAGGCGAGGTTGGTGCCGTTGAGGGAGTCGACAACCTTGCCGTTCTTGTAGAGGTCGACGCGGTAGGCGGCGGCGGGCTGCTCGCCGTTGTTGGTGACGATGACGGTGAAGTCCACGTCGTTGCCGGTCTCTACGCTCTCGGCGCTGGCGGCGATGTTGGCGCCGAGGTCTCGGTTGGTGAGGTTATGGACGCGGATGGCGTCGATGAATGTCCAGCCGTAGTAGGAGGCGTGGGAGTCGTCGGTGTAGTTGGACTTGGGGACGAAGCCGATGCGGATGTCCTTGCCCTTCCACTGTGCGAGGTCGATGGAGATGCGGCCCCAGCCGCGGGCGGGCACTACTTCGCGGATCTTCTTGTTGAAGACCTCGGTCCAGGTGTCGGTGCCGAACTCGTTGACGTACACTGCCAGCTCGTTGTGGTAGTCGCTGGCGTTGATGTTGGCGGTGTAGAACGAGAGCGTGGGGGAGATGGTGTTGGCCAGGGTGATGCGGCCGGTGGAGAGGCGTCCCTTGCCGGAGGGGAATCCCTTCTGTGCGAGGAAGCCGTTGTCGCCGTCGGAGCACTCGAAGTCGGAGAAGGTCTCGTCGGTGCAGAGGCTCCATTCTGGTTGGAAGATGAGGTTGTCGATCACGACGGGTGAGGCGGGATGTCCGTCGGCGAAGGACTCGAGGAAGCTGAGGGTGTACGCGTCGCCGATGAAGAGGTCCTGGCTGGCGCCGAAGTCGCCGTGCTCGCTTGCGCTGTTGAAGGGGTAGATGTTGTAGAACACGCGACGCTGCTGCTCGCCGTTGAGAGCCTGGGTGGTGTACTCGCACTTGGTGGTCTGGCCGAGCTGTTCGCTCTTGACGCCGTCGCCTTCGAGGATCACGTAGATGGGGGGCGTGGGAATCTCGGCGCCGTGGGCGGTGGTGGTTACGGGGTCCCAGGTGACTTTGACCTTGCCGCCGCCGAGGTCGGTGGCCTTGACGTTGACGGGGGCGGCGGGCAGGTCGAGGCCTGCGTAGCCGAGGTATTCGGCTATTTCGCCGCCGCCGGCCTCGTTGAACGGGGTGATGACGTAGGCGTACTCGCCCTCTTCGCCGGGGGCGTCGGTGTATTCGAGGGCCTCGCCCTTGGCGGGGGCCTCGAAGGTCTTGACGACGTTGCCGTTGCGGGTGACTTCGATCTTGGTGATGGCGTCGAGCGCGGAGCCGTCCATGTTGGCGGTGGGGGCGTTGAACTTGAATGTCAGTTTGGCCTGTCCGTCCTTGTCGGCGATGGCCCTGAAGCCGGTGACCTTGCCGGGGCCCTTGAGGGCGCCCATGCGGTCCATGCGGATGTTGGTGACGTGGAAGTCCTCGTAGCGCTCGCCGGCCGGGGTGAGGACGTGGATGCCGATGAAGTAGTTGCCGGCATAGGGCACGGTGAACTCGCCGGAGTAGTTGGTCATGTCGGAGGTGAGGCGAGTGTAGGGCACCTTGACGTGGCTGACGAGGCTGTCGACCTTGGGCGCCGTGCCCACCATCATGGCGAAGCCCTCGTTGTATCCCCATGCGTCGGCGCTGACGCGGTAGCGGATGCCGGGTTCAAGGGCGATGCCGGGGGTGATGAGGTAGTCGTCGGAGGAGGAGTCGGCCTTGCCGGAGTAGTGGAGCCAGGCGTAGGGAGGTGTGGTGGCGGTGGCGTGCCAGAAGGATGTGCCGTCGTTGTTGGCGTCGACGAAGGTGAGGGCCTCGAAGCCGGCTTCGGTCTTGAAGTCCTCGAGGTAGGGCACGGGCTTGCCCTTGGTGCCTACTTCCACGGTGGCCTCCACGGCGCCGCCCATGCCGACGCTGTTGTAGGGCACGATCTTGTAGGCGTACTCGCCGTCGGCGTCGACCTTGTCGGTGTAGGAGTAGGCCTGTCCGGGGGCGGGGTTGTCGAAGGTCTTTACGACGATGCCCTTGCGCATGATGTCGATCTTGGTCATCTCGGTCAGGGCCTTGCCGGTGCCGGTCTGGGTTGGGGCCTTGAAGGAGATGGAGACGTTGCGGGTGCGTCCGCTATAGTCTGGCTCTATAAGGGCGTCGGTGACCTTGGCGGGTCCCTCGGCCTCGGCGCCGCCGATGACGTTGATGTTCATCAGCTTGATGAGCGCGAGCCACTGCTCGGAGCAGGCGTGGATGCCGAGGTAGTAGTTGCCGTCGGCGGGCACGGTGAACTCGGCCTTGAAGTAGGTGTCGTACTTGGTGATCTGTGTCTTGGCGACGATTTCCTGTGTCATTCCGGCCACGGTGGGGGCGGTGCCGATGCGCATCTCCACGGTCGGGGGGAATGCGTTGGGGTTGCCTGCCGAGATTAGGGACGAGTACTCGTAGACCTTGCCGGCCTTGAGCTTGAGGGGCGGGGTGATGATCCAGTCGTCGGCGGAGGCGTTCTGGTTGGAGTGGCTGTGGCGGGCGTATTTCTGGTACTTGTCCCAGCCCCAGGTGTTGCCGTCGTTGTCGGCGTCGATGATTGTCATCTCCTCGAGGACGGATGCCTCGGTGGGGAACGTCTTGATGTATGGGAGGTCGAGTGGGACGTCGGATGCGCGGTTGGGGCGACCCGGGACGAAAGAGGCGTCGGGGGTGCCGCCCGGGGCCAGGCCCTGCGCTGAGATCTGTACGTCGGTGCGGTCGTCGGCGCGGCCCTGGGTGGCGGGCGCCAGCAATGTCCGGGGACTGGCCTGTGCGGATGTGGACTGTCCGCTTGCGGCTTTCTGTGTCTTGACCGTCAGTGGCTGCCGGGCGCCGAGCGGGGCGGCTACGGCGAGCGCCAGGGCGGCGGTCAGGATGCCAAGGTTGGTTTTCCTCATTTTGTAGCAATGTGGATTCTTGTGGTGCATCCCGGGGGTGAATCCGTTTGTCCCCGGGGCAGAAGTCAGTGATATACGTCAACAGCGCAAGGCGGGCGGCCCGGGCGTGGCTTGGGCCGTCCGGGGGAGATTGTGGAGTTTGCGTGAGCCTCGGCCGCCGGCGTGTCGCGCTGAAAAAGAAGCATGTTCCAAGGGGGGGCTGCAAGGTTACGCTAGAGCGCTTTGCGACATGCCTGTCCGGGGCGGGACTCTTTTACGGGCTGCGGAGGTTCCCCGCCAATATGCCCATACTATTCCTATTGCTGTCAAGGTACGTTGATTCGTAGGTGCCTCTGTGCCTGCGACAGGCAAAAAAGACGCACAAAGTTACATATAGAAATCAAGTTTTTTATCAGCTTAAATGTTAAGAAGTGTAAAAAGGATGGTATTTCTTAAACTACTTTAAGGTAATGGCAGATAATGCATCGAAAGAGGGGAGATTGGTGTGGGAATAAACCTGATTTTCGGAAGTTGAAGATATTTTTGATTGCAAAATGCCATCTGCTTGCCTGATAATAGGTCGTAAGAGTCGGAATGCTTGCCTATATGGGTGGTGATTTTGTACATTTTGCCATCGCGTAAAGTTAAAATACGCAAAAAAATATGCGGTTGGGGTGGCGGCGTACGTGCGCAGCGTGCAGTTCTGCGATTCGCTGGATTTTGCAACACCCTCATGCCATTTCAATGACTGTCAAAGTGCATCTATTGCGGTTCGTGTCCATATCCCTTTCGGGAAAGGAGACGATCAAAATGAACAAGAAAGTGCGACATGGAGCCATGCCAATTGTTAAAAAAGCAAAATGCGCCTATTTTCTTATACCATCTTAAGATATTGGCATATTTTCGAGTATTGGCCACTTAAATATAAATAGGTGTAATGTTTTGCCGATATGGCTCAATAATTTTTAATCATATTTCCAGCCGCTAAGCTGGTTTTGATACAGGTTGTTCAGATGTGCGCCCGGAGTTGCCCGGTTTTTGCGCATTTTGCCACTGAAAAACATTATGATGCAAAAAATATCTGTACCTTCCGGCCATGGTCCCATTTTGTCTCCGCCGACGAAAAAATTTGTGCCGTGTGCGGAAAAGTATTACTTTTGTGGCACGAATCATTTCGTCTCCTCGCTCCGGCCTGGGCCGGAACGAGCACCCGGAAACACAATCTGAACAGAATAACGAATGAAAAAACTATTCTTATCCTTGCCGGCAGCGCTGCTGCTGTGCGCCGCCCAGGCGCTTGCCGTGCCGGCCAACCCCGAGCCCGGCAGGCTGCTCCAACCCGACGGCACCGTCGTCACCGCCCGTCTGCATGGCGACGAGTTCCACAACTTCCTCACCACAGCCGACGGCTACACCCTGCTCCAGGACGCCGACGGGGTGTGGCGCTACGCCGAGCTCTCTGCCGACGGCTCCCTCGTGCCCGGCGCGGTCGCCGCACGCGACGCCGCCTCCCGCACCGATGCCGACCGCGAATACCTCGCCACCATCTCCACGTGGCTCCAGCCGGGGCCGACCCCGGCCCAGAAGCAGCTCCGCACTCTCAGCTCTCAGCTCTCGGCTCCCGGCTCCCCACGCGGACTCTACGACTACAAGAAGTTCAAGGGCCTCGTGCTGCTGGTGCAGTATAAGGACCGCTCCTTCACCGAGCCCGACTACAAGTCCATAGTCACCGACATCATAAACAAGCACGACTACACCGGCTTCACCCCCTCCGGCTCCACGGCCAGGCAGGTATACACCGGCTCCGTGCGCGACTATTTCTTCGACAACTCCCACGGCCTGTTCAGCCCCTCGTTCGACGTCTACGGCCCCGTCACCGTCAACCGCACTCAGTACGACATGCAGCAGACGGCCAACGCCCGCTCCATCATCGACGAGGCATGCTCCAAGCTCGACTCCGAGATCGATTTCTCGCAGTATGACACCGACGGCGACGGCACCGTCGACATGTTCTACGTCATCTTCGCAGGCTTCGGCTCCAACAACACCGGCAATGACTCCCGCCTCGTGTGGCCGCACGCCTCCACCATGCCCGCCAACCGCTACGACGGCGTCAGGCTGGGCCGCTACGCCTGCTCCACGGAGCTCTACGGCACCTGGATGTTCAGCTGCATCGACGGCATCGGCACCATCTGCCACGAGTTCAGCCACGTGCTCGGCCTCATGGACGAGTACGACACCGACTATAGCGGCTCCGGCGGCCAGAGCGTCGATCCCGGCGCCTGGTCCGTGATGGCCGGCGGCAGCTACAACAACTACGCCCGCACCCCGGTGGGCTACTCCATGATGCAGCGCTACCAGAGCGGCTTCGCCGTGCCCAAGGTGATCTCCGGCCCCGGCACCTGGACGCTCGGCGACATCGATGCCTCCAACGCAGGCTACCGCATCAACACCTCTCACGCCAAGGAGTACTTCCTGCTCGAGAACCGCCGCAAGACCGGCAACAAATGGAATGCCTACCTGCCCGGCGAGGGCATGCTCATCTTCCGCGTCGACTCCACCTCCACCCAGCCCTGGAGCCAGAACACAATCAACGCCGACCCCTCCCACAACTATTACGAGCTGGTGCGTGCCTGCCCCGACGGCAAGGGCCTGGCCATCAAGGACTCCGGCGGCGATCCCTTCCCCGGCACCGGCAACGTCACCGTCGTCGGTCCGTTCACAGAGCCGGGCCTGACGGGCTGGAACGACATCAACACCGTCGGCATACAGCTCGAGGAGATCGCCGAGGACGAGCAGGGCGTCATCACATTCCGCAGCACCAGCGCCCTGGGAGGCAAGGACGTCGAGGACTTCGAGGACATGACCACCAGCGGCACGTCGTCGAAGAACGTGCAGGGCAAGTATTGCCAGTGGAGTTTCACCAAGGGGGGCGTCTACAGCCCAGGCGCCGACCTCTGCCGCGGTACCAGGGCCGCCGGCCTGCTCAAGGGGGGTACCCTGGAGACCAGTGCCGTCGACAACGTCGAGACCGTGAGCATGCGCCTGTTCAACTCCGCCGCCCGCACCAGCAACATCCGCCTGCAGTACTACGACGAGTCCGTGGGCGGCTGGGTGATTCTCAAGGACCGCAACGGCCAGGCCGGCACCACCCTCGAGGCTTCCTCGGCCGTCACCCTGCGCTTCGACATCGCCGAGAGCATCCGTCCGGGCCTGCGCCTTCAGCTCAAGGTCGTGACCGGTTCCGACTCCGAGCGCCTGTACATTGACGACGTGCAGATGCGCGGCGTGTACATCGGCGTCGGCGGAGTGATGGACGACGCTCCCGAGACACTGCGCGCCTACGTCGACGCCGACGGCACCCTGGCCGTCTTCACCTCCGGCCGCCGCGTCAGCGTCTACGACGTGGCCGGCCGCCTCGTCGCCTCCGGCGATGTGGCCGAGGGTTCCTCTCGTCTCCGCCTCCCCGCACGCGGCATCTACATCGTCACCGATGGTCATTCCGTCGCCAAGGTGGCATATTGAGAGCGTGTCAGAAAGGCACCTTCCGTAGTGTAGGGACGCACCAAGGTGCGTCCGCCAGGACTGGGACGTCGGACCGCGGAGCGGTCCAATAATCCACAGTGCCGGGTTTAGCGAGCCGTAAGGCCGCTAAACCCGGCACTATTACGAAGTAGGGGAGACAACCACGCTGTGGTTGATTTGCGGCGGCGGGGTGCGGTCCGTCGGCTACTCCTCGTATCCGATATGGCGCACCTGGCGCTCGAAGTCGTCGCGCGACAGGGCCTTGTTGCGCATCTTGTTGCGGTAGGCGTATACCGTGTTAGGGCTGTATTGCAGGATTGAGGCGATGCGCGAGCTCTCCTCCACACCCAGGCGGATCAGCGCCAGGATGCGGAGCTCCGGCGGCAGGCCTCCGTTCTTGTTCAGGTGCACTTGCTCGTCGGTGCGCAACAGAGTATTGATTTCCTCGATGAAATGGGGATAAAGCTGCAGGAATGCAGTATCGATGGCGGAATGGAAATCCTCGTTTTCGCCGGAGATCTTTCCCGCCTTGAGAGTCTTGAGCAGGTCGTCGGTCTGGCCCAGGGCGAGCTTGCGCGTCACCATCTTCTGCCAAGACTGCAGCTTCGAGGAGTACGACGAGCAGAGGCCCACGAAGTTGCCGATGTAGAACTCCTGCAGGCGGGAGTTCTCCTTTAGCTTTCGCTGCGCCTCGTGGGCGCGGCGGATCTGTCGCAGCAGCACCGCCGTCAGCGCCGCAGCCAGCAGGAACAGGAACGTGGCCAGGCAGAGGAATACCACCAGCCGGTCGCGGCTCTGCGTCAGCGATTTGCGGTATGCGTCGTCGATGGTCGGCATCATGCCCGAGATAACCGCCGAGCGTGTGCGGGCGTTGCCCGACTTCGCCTCGCTCAGGGAGAAGTTGATATAAGTGAAGGCCTGGTCGAGGCGGTCGTTCTGGTACAGCCACTCGGCGAGCTTGGGGAGGGCCCACCCTTCGGTCACGCACCCGGTGATGTCGCTGGTGGCCGCCTTGGCCAGGTAGGCGGCGTAGAGGCGCTCGTCGCCCTGGTGGCGGTAGAGCATGGCCAGCTGGTAGGCGGCCTTGCCGTGGATGTTGTCGCTGACCTGGGTGGAGGCCAGCAGGCGTTCCAGCAGCGGGCGGGCCTCCGAGTAACGGCCGGAGCTCACCAGCCGCTCGGCGTATATGAAGCGGTAGTCGGCGCCGTCGCGGGGCAGGTGGCGCAGCAGGGAGTCGTCGATGGCCAGGTAGCGGTCCTGGTAGGGGCGCACGAAGGGCGTCTCCTCGCCGACGTAGGTGATCATCGACGAATAGAGCTGTCGTGCGCTCAGCCACAGCTGCACCTTCTGGTCGAGCGGGAGAGGGAGGAACTTCAGCGAGTCGAGGCGCACGGATGCCTCGGCGAAGAAGCCTGCCACGCTCATGCTGCCGATCATGGCTATGTCGGCGCGGTGCACCAGGCCGGGGTCGCCGCTGCGTCGCGCCTGCTGCTCGGCGAGCACACAGTACTTCAGGGCCGAATCCGCCATGAAAGTGCGGTAGGCTTCCCCCACGCTCAGGTAGCGGGCGAAGCGCACGCGGGCGTCGGTGGCGCGCAGGGCCTGGCGCTTGAGCGAGTCGAGGTGCTGCTCCTTGGAGGCACGGTACCGCGCCGCGTCGCGCATCACCTCGTTGAGCCGGTTCAGCTCCTGGGTCGGCATCCTCCCGGCCGCGCTGGCCCGGGAGCACACCGCTCCCGACGCCGCAAGCAGCAGCGCCGGGGCAAGCAACATCAGGCGTCTGGCTTTTCCAACAATATTAGCAAGCCGATTCATGGCCGCAAATTTAAGTAAAATTGCTAACTTTGCAAAACCTTTCCGGCGCCGGGTGTTTCCCGGTCCGAAAAGCATATTAAGCAATGCAGCAAAACAACCAATATCATGTCTTTACGCTGCCCAACGGCCTGAAGTGCGTGCACTGGCGGGTAGAGGGGCAGGTTTCCTACTGCGGCGTGGCCGTGAACGCCGGCTCGCGCGACGAGCCCGAGGGCAAGGATGGGCTGGCGCACTTCGTAGAGCACGCCCTGTTCAAGGGCACCGAGCACCGCCGCGCCGTGCACATCTCCAACCGTATGGAGTGCATCGGCGGCGAGCTCAACGCCTTCACCGGCAAGGAGGAGACCATCCTCTACACCAATGCCCCCACCGGCCACCTGGAGCGCAGCTTCGACCTGCTGTCGGACATCGTGGCATACTCCAACTTCCCCGGTGCCGAGCTCGACTGCGAGCGCGAGGTCGTCATCGAGGAGATCAACAGCTACCTCGACTCGCCCGCCGACCTCGTCTTCGACGACTTCGAGGACGCACTCTTCGAGGGCTCCCGCCTGGGCCACAACATCCTCGGCGACGAGCAGAGCGTCGACGGCCTCCACCGCGAGGACTGCCGTGAGTTCGTCGACACCTTCTACATACCGCGTAACATGGCCATCTACTGCGCCGACCCATCGGAGCCGGAGAAGGTGGAGGCCCTGGTGAGCAAGTACTTCTCGCCCCTGCACTTCGCCGGGCCGGTGCCCCGGCGCGAGGTGCCTGTGGTCAACTCCCCGTTCGAGGACAGCGACGACCAGGACGGCCACCAGGCCAACACCATCCTCGGCACCCGCGTGTGCGGCCGCAACGACCCGCGCCGTTACGCCCTGATGCTGCTCAACAACTACCTCGGCGGCCCGAGCATGAACTCCCGCCTCAACCAGGAGCTGCGCGAGAAGAGGGGATACGTATACTCCGCCGACTCGTCGCTGGCCCTGTTCAGCGACTGCGGCGTCATGGAGATATACTTCGCCTGCGACCCGGACCGCACCGGGCAGTGCATCCGCCTGGCCATGCGCGAGATCGAGAAGCTTGCCGACACCACCATGTCGGCGGCCGCCTTCGAGCGAGTCAAGCAGCAGTACGCCGGGCAGCTCCAGGTCAGCACCGACCACCGCGAGAACCGGGCCATGGGCCTGGCCAAGTCGCTGCTCTACTACGGCGAGATACGCGACATCGAGTATAGCCGCGAGCGCATCATGGCACTGTCCGCCGAACAGATGCGCGCCGAGGCCGAGGCCCTGCTCGCCACCCGATTCTCTTCGCTCATCCTCAAGTAAGGCCGAGAAACGTGAGGACGCTCTCCGGGGGACATACATTATACGAATTGACAACGAAATGGAAATAGCCGGAATCGACCTTGGCACGCGGCCTGTGCTGCTGGCGCCGATGGAGGACGTCACCGACCCCTCCTTCCGCCTCATCTGCCGTGAGCAGGGGGCCGCGCTGGTGTACTCCGAGTTCGTCAGCGCCGAGGCCCTGGTGCGCAACGTCGCCTCCACCGCCCGCAAGCTCGAAGTCCACGACGCCGAGCGGCCCGTCGCCATACAGATCTACGGTCGCGAGCCGGAGGCAATGGCCGAGGCTGCGAAGATGGTGCAGGACGCCGGGCCCGACATCATCGACATCAACTTCGGCTGCCCGGTCAAGAAGGTCGCCTCCAAGGGCGCCGGCGCCGGCCTGCTCCGGAATCCCGACAAGATGCTCGCCATCACCCGTGCCGTCGTGCAGGCCGTCGACCTGCCCGTCACCGCCAAGACGCGCCTCGGGTGGGACTGCAACAATATTATAATAGGGGAGCTGGCGCTGCGCCTCCAGGACTGCGGCATCCGGGCGTTGGCCGTGCATGGCCGCACCCGTTCTCAGATGTATACCGGCCAGGCCGACTGGTCGCCCATCGCCGCGCTGAAGGCAGACCGGCGCCTGGAGATACCCCTCATCGGCAACGGAGACGTCACATCGCCCGAGATTGCCGCCGAGCGCTTCGCCTCCACCGGCGTCGACGCCATCATGGTGGGCCGCGCCGCCTTCGGGGCACCCTGGATCTTCCGCGACATGCGCCGGTATCTCGACACCGGCGCGTACACGCCGCTGCCACTCGGAGACCGCCTGGGCATGCTCCGCCGGCAGATCGACGAGAGCATCTCACGCATTGACGAATACCGCGGGATCCTCCACATCCGCCGCCACCTGGCCAACACTCCCATCTTCAAGGGAATACCCAACTTCCGGCCCACCCGCATACGCCTGCTCCGCGCCGACACCCGCGACGAACTTCTCAAAATCATCGATGAAATCGAGCATATCCTTCAAAACAATCTGACTTATGAACCGGTACTTACAACTGCTGGCGACACTGCTGGCAACGCTGATGTGCCTGCTGACGGCCCATGCCCAGAAGCATGAATACGAGATCAAGGTGGGCGAGTTCAACACCCTCCAGGTGGTTGACAACGCAAACGTAGTGTGGCGCTGCCTGCCTGACTCCGCAGGCTACATCCAGTTCTACGGCGAGGAGCGCTTCGCCGACGCTTTCATCCTCACCAACAACGGCAAAGGAACACTCAAGGTGCAGGTGTCGACCGAGGACGTCAATGACCCGGCCCTCCCCACCCTCTATGTCTACTCCAGCTTCCTGACCGAGGTCAAGAGCAACTCGGCCCTGAGCGTGAGCGCCGAGTCCGTGCCTCCCGCCGCCGACTTCAAGGTCACCCTGATCGGCAACGGACGCATTGACGCCGGCGGCCTCCGCTGCACCCGCGTCTCGGCCAAGATCGCTACCGGCAACGGCGTCGTCACCCTCGGCGGCGAGTGCCATGACGCCTCCTTCGCCATGCTCGGCACCGGCCAGATCCGCGCCGACGAGCTCGAGGCCCAGGACGTCTCCTGCTCCATCATGGGCACCGGCTCCATCTACACCTGGCCCGTGGAGAAGCTGAGCACCAAGGGGATCGGCTCCACCACCATCTACTACCGCGGCACCCCCGGCGAGATCCGCAAGCGCGGCGGAGGCAAGCTCGTGCAGCTCGAGGGCGCGGCCGCAGGCGTATCTCCGGGCGCCCCATCCCGCCATGGCGTCGCCACACGCCGTCCCGTCACCGAGGAAGCCGTCGAGGAGGAGATTCCAGACGAGGAAGTGATCGAGGAGGGTGTCGAGGAAGAGGAGGAGCCTGTCACCCTGCCCGTCCGCCGCAACTGACTTGCCGCCAACGGCATGTGCCGCGACATTGCGTAATATGCCTGCAAAGACATGGCTGAGGAGGCGCTGAAACTCAAGACCGCCCGGACACTGAAGTGGAACAGCATCGACCGCTTCAGCTCACAGGTGCTCTACGCCGTCACCGGCGTGGTGCTCGCCAACGTGCTCCCACGCGAGGACTTCGGCCTGGTGGGCGTCATACTCATGTTCCAGGCCTTCGCCGTCCTCTTCGTCGACAGCGGCTTCGGCACCGCCCTGCTCCAGAAGAAGGAACCCACCCAGGCTGACTACTCCACCGTCTTCTGGTTCAACATGGGCGTTTCGGCCGGCATCTACTGCCTGCTGTGGTTCTGCGCCCCCGCCATCGCCGACCTGTTCGGGAGGCGTCAGGAGCTCGTGTCCATGTCGCGGGTCATGTTCCTGACCTTCATCTTCACCGCTGTCGGCATCGTGCAGACCAACCAGCTCATAAAACGCATGGACGTGCGGCAGGTGGCCATTGCCAACCTCGTCTCGCAGATTGCGGGCGGAGGTCTGGGCATCGGCCTGGCCCTGGGCGGCTTCGGCGCCTGGGCACTGGTGTGGCAGAGCGTGACGCAGGCCGCCGTCAAGAGCGGATGGCTCTGGTGCACCGGCGGCTGGTGCCCCTCCATGCGCTTTTCCCGCGACTCGCTGAGGGCCATGTTCCGTGTCGGACTTGGCGTCTTCACCTCCTGCCTGCTCAACGTCGGGTCGCTCAACGCCTACACATTCGTCATCGGCGTGCTCTACCCCATGTCCACCTTGGGCGTTTACACCCAGGCCGACAAATGGAGCAAAATGGGGTACGCCTCCCTGAGCCAGATCTTCAACACCACCTTCATCCCCCTGCTCTCACGCTTTCAGGATGATGCCGAACGCTACCGCCGCGCCGTCGGCAAGGCCAACCGCCTGTGCGCCTTCATCGCCTGCCCCTTAACCGCCGGGCTCATCGTCATGGCCGCGCCGTTGTTCCATCTGCTGTTCGGCACCAAATGGGATGCCGCCATACCACTGTTTCAGATACTCGTGGCCCGCGGCCTGCTGATAGTCCTCATCTCGCAGGCCAACACCTACCTGCTCGCCCTTGGCCGTGCCGGGCGCTTCGTGGCCGCCGAAGTCGTCAAGGATATACTCACTGTCGGCGCCCTCTTCGCCGCATTGCCTTTCGGTACTGTCGAGGCGCTGGTGTGGGGCCAGTTCTTCGCCGCATTGCTTACATATATATATGTGCTGTGGGCCACCTGCCGCTCCATCTCCGTGCGCATGCTCTCCTTCCTGCGTGACATGGCCCCCTACACATTCCTCTCCGCCGCAGTGGCCGCCGCCGCATTGCTGCTGACATGGCTGCCCCTGCATCCGGCCCTGCTGCTCGCGGCCCAGGGCGCCGCCGGCCTCTCCCTCTATGTGCTTATACTGCGCCTGAGCGGCTCCGTCATCCTGCGCGAAGCCGCCGCCTACCTCCTGGGACGCTTCCGCCGCCACCACGCCGAAAAAAAAAATTTTTTGCGAAAAGTTATGCGCGGATAAAAATATTTGCGTAACTTTGCCGCTGTAAAGGTGCCTCCGCATCCGGGCAGGCACCCTCGGCAACCTGATGTCAGCACGTAATCTCCATATCGCACCTCTCCGCTCCTGTCCGTCAAGCCGGGCCGGGAGAGAGGCGATGCGCGGAAGCGTGTCCGGACAATACGAAAAGGGTGTCCTCTCTTTCATAGCTTATCAGTCATACAACTACGCCATGCGTATGGGCAATATCTCCCATACACGCATCATGATTCCCCAGATATGGAACATGATGCTCAGCAACGGCTTGCGTTAAACAGCAAGCGGGTATCGGTGTGTCTGCCGGTCTTAAGCCGGTATCAGTCAATTCCCCGCACCACGCCGTCCCGGCGCCTTTCACAGGAGCATAGCTCCTGCGCCACATCCGTCTCCATACACTCAATTTTACCGCACTCAGGGCCTGTCGCCCCGGTGGCGGGGCGGCAGGTACAAAGCTGCCGCCTCATCATAGCGAAAACATAAACCAAAACTTCTAATATACAATGAGGAAAAATCTTCTGCTCTTCATGTTGATAGCGGCTGCTGTCAACGCATGGGGACAAGTCTCGAAGCCAACAGGGCCGACGGCCGTGCTGGACGGGGTCTTCTACATCTTCGACCCCGCGACAAAAACCGCTCAGGTAGGCGATGCCGCCGACTGGGCCAACCAGTTGCTGTTGTCCGGCGACGTGGTGATACCTGAACAGGTGACATACGAGAACCAGGCCTACACCGTGACAGGTGTGGCTGCCTATGCCTTCTGCGACTACAACACCGACCTGACTTCAGTCAAGCTGCCCAACACCATCCTCAAGCTGGACTGTTATGCCTTCTCCGGGTTTGTACCCAAAACCTTCACCGTGCCCAACTCGGTGACGGAGATAGAGCATGACTGCTTCGAGTATGCGAGTCTTGAGTCCCTCGTCATAGGCTCCGGAATCCAGAACATCGGAGCGAATGCCTTTAAAAATTGTACTGCACTGACGGCCGTACAGATTGATGCGGCCACTCCTCCCACCATCACCGCTACCACCTTCCCGGCAGCGATAAAATCCAAAATCACCCTCACAGTGCCAAAGGGCACTCTCTCGGCTTATCAGTCGGCCGCCAACTGGAGCGGCTTCAAGGCTTACAAAGAGGGTGAGGGCGGCGGCTCCGGCGGCGGCGACGACACCGAACCGGCCAAAATCGAGGTCGACGGCATCTATTATCAGACCGACCCCGCCACCTCTACCGCCACAGTCATCAGCGGCTACCAGGCAGGTCTGAACGAAACGCCGTACTCCGGCGTAGTAAACGTCCCCTCCACCTTTACTTATAAAGGCAAGACCTACACGGTGACCGCCGTAGGGCAGACCGCCTTCCAGTACGGCACCTGCACCGAGGTTACTCTCCCTTCCACCTGCACCACCCTCGCCACATACGCCTTCTCCTCAATGAGCTCGCTGACCAAGCTCGACTTAGGCGGTGTGAACAACATTCCCGGCAACGGAATCACCAACTGTACGGCTCTGAAAGACCTATACTTAGGCTACACCGGCGGTGTGGTAGGCACCGTAGGAGCCAGCATCCCCTCGGCCATGCGCGCCAACATCAACGTGCACGTAGCCTCCGCTGCCCTAAAGAGTTCTTACAGCGCATCCTCCTTCTGGGGCGCCGTACGCGCTATCCTCGCCCCCGACCAGCTGCAGATCGGCGACTTTTACTACGAGTATTATCCCGCCACCAGGACTGCAATGGTGCTGGCACCGTATGAAATCCCGGGCAACGGCGCTCCCAAGCAAATCGGTCCGGCAGTAGAGATTCCCGGCACCATCACTGTTTCCGGCACCGAATACACCGTCACCCGTCTGCAACCGGGCGTCTTCTACGAGACCCCCAACGTAACAAGCGTCACCTTCAACGAGGGCCTGAAAGAAATCGGCTTCGAGACCTTCTACGCCTCACAGATGTCCGAACTCACCTTCCCCAACTCCGTCGAGACCATTGAATACAACAACTTCTACTACTGCACGAAACTGACCAAGGTCACCTTCGGCACAGGTCTCAAGTACATCGGCAACAATGCTTTCTATGCTTGCAACAGTGTCACCGACATTGAAGTGCAGGCCACCGTTCCGCCTGCACCGGCCACCGGTTCCACCTCCATCTTCAACGCCAATTTCAACAAGGGCAACGTCACCCTGACCGTACCGGCCGGCACCAAGGCCGCCTATCAGGCCGACGCCAACTGGAGCGGCTTCAAGGAGTACAAGGAAATAGGCGGCGGCGCGATAGAAGAGGGTCGCATAGTAGTAGACGGCATCCACTACGAAATCACCAAGAACCCGTATGCCTCCGAAGAGGGCACCCTGCAGTGCTATGTGGTAAGCCCCGTGGAATCCGGTTTGCCCGACGGCGACGAGTACAGCGGCGTGGTGAACATACCCGAGTTCATCAGCTACAACAACAAGCAGTATGCCGTGGTGCAGATTCGCAACCAGGCTTTCTATATGCAGAGCGCCGTGACCGAGGTCAAGATTCCCTCTACCGTCACCATCATCGGCTCCCAGGCCTTCCAGGAGTCGGGCATCACCGCCATCACCATACCGGCAAACGTGAACCGTATCGACAATTACGTCTTCCGCCGCTGCACGGCCCTGAAGACCATGACGGCGCAGTCCCTGAGCCCGGTCACCGTCAGCTCCGGCACCTTCGCCACTATCACTTCCACCTGCCGCCTCTATGTGCCCCGCGGCTGCGTGGCAGCCTACAAGGCGGCGAACTACTGGAAGGACTTCACTACCATCGAAGAGGATCCCAACAGCGCCATTCTGCCCACGTCGGTTGTCATCACCGGCATGCCCCGCACCCTGCTGGTAGGCGACACCGTGCGACTGGGAGTGACAGTCCTGCCCGCCGACGCCACTGACAAGAGCGTGGAATGGAAATCCCTCACCCCCGAAGTGGCTGCCGTCGACTCCACCGGCCTGGTGACTGTCATCGGCACCGGCAACGCTCTCATTGAGGTCATCTGCAACGGCAACCGCACCCTGAGCAACAACGCCAGCGTGGTCTGCGTCACCCGCGAGGCCACTATCGACGGCCTCTGCTATCGCTTCGTGCTCGACGAAAAAGCCAAAATCGCCAACGCCTATGTGGTGCGCCCCAAGTCCGGCAGCTATGCCGGCGTGGTCAACATACCATCCAGCGTGCAGCATGGCTCCACCTTTATCGTCCGCGGCCTGGACGCCAACGCCTTCGCGCTCATGCCGGACGTCACCGCCGTCTCCATCCCCGCTACGGTCGACACCATGGGCTTCGACGCCTTCCGCAACTGTACCGGCCTGAAGCGCGTGGACATCACCAGCCTGACGGCATGGGCCAACATCAGCTTCCGTACCGAGCGCTCCACCCCGTTCAGCAACGCCGGAGTGGCCATGTACCTTAACAATCAGCCTGTGACCGCAGTGCATATCGACGGTTCCATCTCCGTCATCAAGCCCAACGTCTTCCAGGGTATCGGCTCCATCACCACCCTGACCATCGACGAGGGTGTGAAGCGCATCTGTGCCGGCGCCTTCCGCAACTGCACCGGCCTGACCTCGGTGACACTGCCGGGCAGCATCGACTCGCTGGGCCTGAACGTCTTCAACGGCTGTACCGCCCTTGTCAAGGCCACCCTGCCAGCAAGGCTCAAGGTAGTGTCCGGCGGCCTCTTCCTCGGCTCCGGCCTTCAGAGCATCGTCATCCCCGACGGCGTTTATCTCATCGACAACCAGGCCTTCCTGAACTGCGCCTCGCTGAAGAGCGTCAACATCGGTTCGGGCGTGAAGAAGCTGAACCTGATGGTCTTCGACGGCTGCTCGCAGCTCGACACCGTCACCGTCAACGCCATCACTCCGCCCGAGTTCTTCCAGGCCAGCATCCCCGGCCAGACACTGAATCCGTTCGACCCGGCCATCTACCCGACCTGTCGCCTGTATGTGCCGGCTCAGAGCCTGAATGCATATAAAGGCGCCAACGTATGGAAGAACTTCGCCACTATCCGCGCCATCGGAAGCGCCGAAGGTGTCAAGGCCGACATCGACGGCATCAGCTACAGCCTCCTGGCCGACGAGCTGACCGCCACCGTGCTCCCGGCCGCCTACACCGGCGAAATCACAATACCCGCCACCGTAAGCTATCAGGGCAAGACCTACGCCGTCACCGAAATAGCACCCCGCGCTTTCTACGGCACCTCCATCGACATCCTTCGTCTGCCGGCCGGCATCAAGAGCATCCCGACCGAAATGGCCGCCAACTGCCAGAACCTTGTCAGCGTCGGCCTGCCCGACCATCTGGAGACCATAGGCGTGCGCGCCTTCTACGACTCGCCCAACATCCGCTTCATCCGTTGCGTCAACTACGGCGTGAACAACAACCTCGTGCCCCCGGCCTTCACCGCCACCGACGAGAGCAGCTACGGCGAGGCCTTCTCCACCTCCATCTGGCCCGACTGTATGCTGGCCATCCCCGGCAGCATGTACGCCAACTACCGCCAGGCCAACGGCTGGAGCAACTTCCGCTCATTCGCCTACTGGCACGACACCGATGTGTCGCCCGACAGCGTAGTCTTCACCGGCAAGTTCAGCGGCGAAGAGCGCAAGGTGCGTACCCTCACCCCGGTAGTCTACCCCTCCAATGCGCTTATCCTCAACTACGTCGTCCGCAACTCCAACCCCGAGGCCGTCTCCTTCGCCACCGGCAAGGATGAGCAGGGCAAGACCGTACTCCTTGCCTCGCTGCTGAAAGTCGGAGAGGCCGACGTGACAGTGTACATGAACCTCGTCAAGAGCTCCTTCCATATCTCCGTCAGCGTCTACACCGGCGTAGAGGGAGTGGACGGTGACGATGAAGAAGCCCGCTACTTCACCCTCGAAGGCCTGGAGGTAGCTCGTCCGCAGAAGGGCGTCATGTACATCAAAGTGCAGCGCAACAAGTCCACCAAGATAGTATATTAAGGCTCTGTCCCTGAAAAACAGGAAATCTTTTCCTGCCCTTCTTTCAAGTCCGGGCGGCGTGTCGGTACCGACACGCCGCCCCTTGTTCTCCCGACGCTTGTTCCGCCGACGGTGTTTCTTATGTGCCGTATGTGGGAGGCGGGGCCACATAAGCCACATAAATCACATTTCCGGCAAAGCCTCTGGCCTCCGCCCTCCGCCATTCCCTCCGCCCTCCCCATTTCTTGGTAGGAAATTTTGCAGTTTAATCAAGAATAGGTAATTTTGCAAATATTTCGGAACAGGGTCCAGGCCCCGATTCCGAGTAGCCATGAAAAATTGAAACAAACAAATAATCTAAACTCTACAAAACATCTATGTGGTTAACAAGCTCATCCGTAGGGCGTAAGTTCATCATGGCCTTGACCGGCGCATGTCTCGTCCTATTCGTCACATTCCACTGTGTGATGAACGCGATAGCCATTGTATGGCCCACGGCCTACAACGTCATCTGCGAGTTCCTGGGCGCCAACTGGTACGCACTGGTTGCCTCCATGGGCCTCGCCCTGCTGTTCATCATCCACATCATCTGGGCCACCATGCTGACCCTGCAGAACCGCCGCGCACGCGGCTCCGTCCGCTACTCGGTCAGCAAGAACGCTCCCGGCGTAGAATGGTCGTCGAAGAACATGTACGTGCTCGGCATCGTCGTGCTCGCCTTCCTCGTCGTCCACCTGATCAACTTCTGGTACAAGATGCAGTGGGCCGAGATCGCAGGCCATGAAGGATTCATCCCGGCCCAGGCAGGCACACTGTTCATCCAGGAGGCCTTCTCCACAGTGTGGGTGCCCATCGTCTACATCATAGGCTTCGTGGCTCTCTGGTTCCACATGAACCACGGCTTCTGGTCCATGTTCCAGACCTGCGGCTGGAACAACGAGATCTGGATCCAGCGCCTCAAGAAGGTGGCCGCCTGGTGGACCTCCATCGTCGTGTGCCTCTTCGTGGCACAGGCCATCGTCTTCACCGTCCATGCCTCCAAGGACTACTATAAGACCGACGACGCTCTGCGCAACCAGTACCTCGCCATGGTATTCGACAACTACGGCATGGGCGCCAACGCCCAGGACATCCAGTACGCCGACTTCGCCCGCCAGGTGGAGCCCATGTACCAGCAGATCTCCTCGATGCCCGCCGAGCAGAAGGCCCAGGTGATTGCCCAGCAGCCCCAGGCAAAGAAGCAGTTCGAGGTGATTGAGAACCTCTACCGCTTCGTCAACTACCTCGAGGGCAAGGATCCCAACGCCGAGCCCGCCCGGCCCCAGATCGACCCCGCCGTCATGCAGATGATGCAGCAGCAGGCCGCCCAGCCCGAGGAGGGCCAGCCCGCCCCCGAAGAAGCACAGGCCCAACCCGAGGCCGACCAGCCCCAGGCCCAGCCCGCAGAAAATACCAACGACTAATCCGTAAAGCGATATGGCAACGAACGATAAAATCAGAGTAATGAGCCCGGAAGCCAGCAAGATTCCGGAAGGTCCTGTCGCTGAGAAATGGACCAACTTCAAGGCCCACCAGAAGCTGGTGAACCCGGCCAACAAGCGCAAGCTCGACATCATAGTGGTCGGCACCGGCCTGGCCGGCGCCTCCGCAGCCTCCACCCTCGCGGAGATGGGCTTCAACGTCCTCAACTTCTGCATCCAGGACTCCCCCCGCCGCGCACACTCCATCGCCGCACAGGGCGGCATCAACGCCGCCAAGAACTACCAGAACGACGGCGACTCCGTATACCGCCTCTTCTACGACACCGTCAAGGGCGGCGACTACCGCGCCCGCGAGGCCAACGTATACCGCCTGGCCGAGGTCAGCAACAACATCATCGACCAGTGTGTGGCACAGGGCGTGCCCTTCGCTCGCGAATACGGCGGCCTGCTCGCCAACCGCTCCTTCGGCGGCGCACAGGTGTCCCGCACATTCTACGCCAAGGGCCAAACTGGCCAGCAGCTCCTGCTCGGCGCATACTCGTCCCTCAACCGCCAGATCCAGGCCGGCAAGGTCAAGAGCTTCAACCGCTACGAGATGCACGACGTGGTGCTGGTCAAGGACGCCGACGGCGTAGAGCGCGCCCGCGGCATCATCGCCAAGAACCTGGTGACGGGCAAGATGGAGCGCTTCGCCGCCCACGCCGTCGTCATCGCCACCGGCGGCTACGGAAACACCTACTTCCTGTCCACCAACGCCATGGCCTGCAACGTCAGCGCCGCCATGGCCTGCTACCGCAAGGGCGCCTACTTCGCCAACCCCGCCTACGTGCAGATCCACCCCACCTGCATCCCCGTGCACGGCGACAAGCAGTCCAAGCTCACCCTCATGTCCGAGTCGCTCCGCAACGACGGCCGCATCTGGGTGCCCAAGAACATCGAGGACGCCCGCAAGCTCCAGAGTGGTGAGATCAAGGGCTCCGACATCCCCGAGGAAGAGCGCGACTACTACCTCGAGCGCCGCTACCCCGCCTTCGGTAACCTCGTGCCCCGCGACGTCGCATCCCGCGCCGCCAAGGAACGCTGCGACCACGGCTTCGGCGTCAACAACACCGGCCTGGCCGTATTCCTCGACTTCTCCGAGGCCATCAACCGCCTCGGCCTCGACGTGGTGCGCCAGCGCTACGGCAACCTCTTCGACATGTACGAGGAGATCACCGACGTCAACCCGGGCGAGCTCGCCTGCACCAAGGACGGCGTCAACTACTACAACCCGATGATGATCTTCCCCGCCATCCATTACACCATGGGCGGCATTTGGGTCGACTACGAGCTCCAGACCAGCGTCAAGGGCCTCTTCGCCATCGGCGAGTGCAACTTCTCCGACCACGGCGCAAACCGCCTCGGCGCATCCGCGCTGATGCAGGGCCTGGCCGACGGATACTTCGTGCTCCCCTACACCATCCAGAACTACCTCAGCGACCAGATCACCGTGCCACACTTCCGCACCGACCTGCCCGAGTTCGACGAGGCCGAGAAGCGCGCCATCGCCGAGGAGCAGCGCCTCATGGCCATCGGCGGCAAGCGCTCCGTCGACTCCATCCACAAGGAGCTCGGACACATCATGTGGGAATACGTCGGCATGGGCCGCACCAAGGAGGGCCTCCAGACCGCGCTCCAGAAGCTCAAGGACCTGCGCAAGGAGTTCGACACCAACCTCTACATCCCCGGCGACATGGAGGGCATGAACATAGAGCTCGACAAGGCATTCCGCCTCAACGACTTCATCACCATGGGCGAGCTCATCGCCTACGACGCCCTCAACCGCAACGAGAGCTGCGGCGGCCACTTCCGCGAAGAGTACCAGACTCCCGAGGGCGAGGCCCAGCGCGACGACAAGGACTACTTCTACGTGGCCTGCTGGGAGTACGAAGGCGACGGCAAGGCTCCCGAGCTCATCATCGAACCCCTCCACTACGAGGCCATCAAGGTCCAGACACGTAACTACAAGTCATAAAACCCTCCAAAAAACACAGAGAAATGGACGAAAACATAATGAGAGTCAACCTCAAGGTGTGGCGCCAGGCCGACGCCAAGGCCCAGGGAGGGTTCGTGACCTACTCCGACGTAGAGACCACCCCCGACACCTCGTTCCTCGAGACCCTCGACATCCTCAACGAGACCCTCGTAGAGCAGGGCCAGGAGCCCATCGCCTTCGACCACGACTGCCGCGAAGGCATCTGCGGCATGTGCTCCCTGTACATCAACGGACATCCCCACGGCCCCGCCACCGGAGCCACCACCTGCCAGCTCTACATGCGCCGCTTCCGCAACGGCGAGACCATCACCGTGGAGCCCTGGCGCTCCGCCGCCTTCCCCGTCATCAAGGACCTCATCGTGGACCGCAATGCCTTCGACAAGATCCAGCAGGCCGGCGGCTACGTGTCCTTCAACTGCGGCGGCGCCCAGGACGCCAACGCCCTGCCCATCGCCAAGACCAAGGCCGACGAGGCCATGGACTCCGCGAGCTGCATCGGCTGCGGCGCCTGCGTGGCAGCCTGCAAGAACGGTTCCGCCATGCTCTTCGTCAGCGCCAAGGTGAGCCAGTTCGCCCTGCTGCCCCAGGGCGAGGTTGAGCGCGACCGCCGCGTCCGCGCCATGGTGGCCAAGATGGACGAACTCGGCTTCGGCAACTGCACCAACACCGGAGCCTGCTCGGCCGAGTGCCCCAAGAACATCAAGATGAGCAACATCGCCCGCATGAACCGCCAGTTCATCGCCGCCAAGAACCGCCAGTAATCCCCCGGCGCTTCCATGCGCATCCAATAAAAAGCTGCCGTAGCACCGCTACGGCAGCTTTTTACGATTCCTATGTAGGAAGAACCTTAGTCTTGATGCTTACTCTGATTGATTAGCATTAGCAGAAATCTCCCCAATTGGGGAGATTTCTTCGGCTTGTTGCCGGTCGGGGGATTCAGATATGGTGGAATCAGGGGAGGTGGGGGCGGAGGGCGGGGACGAGGAGGCGGGTGAAGGCGGCGGCGCCGCGGGCGTTGAGGTGGGCGGCGTCGACGAAGAGGGTGGTGTCGGTCAGGAAACGGTCGGCATGCCAGAGGAAGGGGATGTCGTTGGTGGCGGCCATGTGTTCCACGGGGGCGAAGCGGCGGCGGTCGAGTGGCCAGTAGTGGGGGCTCACGACGAAGATGAGGCGGACGCCGTCGGCACGGCAGTCGGCGATGAGGCGGCGCATGTAGCGCAGCTTGAGGGTGTCGGTTTGCCAGGGGCCGGACGGGTCGGGCGCGGGCGACGAGGCGGTGCCCTCCAGCGGGCGGTAGCCCTGCGCAGGCACGGGCTGCGGGCGCAGGTAGTCGTAGACGATCTGGATGAACTGTTTGTTGTACTGGCGCATGGAGGAGAGCATCTTCCAGCGCTCGGTGGGATCTACGCTCAGGATGATGGAGTCGATGCCGGGGCGCTGGTGGAAGCGGCGGAGCCAGTTGAGGTAGCGGGTGTTGTCGCCCTGCTCGATGTCGAAGTCGGCTATGAGATCGTAGATGATGACGCGGGGGTGGCGGCGGCGGATGAGCTGGTACTGCCCGTAGGCGAAGATGATTCCGTTGCCGTCGCGCCCGGCGTTGTAGACGCCCAGGCCGAGGGAGTCGGCGAGGATGGCGGGGTCGTAATGGTGGGATGCCTTGGAGGAGCCGAAGATGACTACGGGCTCGTCCATCTGGTCGGCGATGTAGTTGAACTCGGCGGTGTAGCCGCCTTTGGGGTGCGTCTCGAGGTAGCGGCAGAGGGCTCCTACGCCGAGGTCGGCGAGCAGGAGCAGTGCCAGCAGTGCGAAGGCTTTGGCGAGGATTCGTTTCATGGTCGTCAGAAGCTTACGTAGATGAATGATCCGGCGTCGAGGACTCCGCAGAGGAGTATTGCGCAGACGAGTGCTATGTATGTGGCCCAGCGCACTATGCGGCGGCGGTGGTTGAGCAGTGTCAGGCCGGGGCGGTATTCTTCGCACCATTCCACTATGAGAACGCAGAGTATGGCGGACAGTGTCAGGAAGATGTCGGTGTTGGTGGCGCTGGTGCTGACGGGTCCGCCCGGGTCGGTGAAGATCTTGGCGATGACGTGCCAGCCGTCGGCCAGGGTGGGCATGCGGAACAGGACCCAGGCCAGTGTGACGAGCAGGAAGGTGAGCAGTATGCGCAGGGGCCGGAAGTAGCGGTTGGCGGCCTTGTCGAGCCGGGTGGCTTTCTCTCCCAGCTGGAGGAGTCCGTGGAGGCCTCCCCAGGCGATGAAGGTCCAGTTCGCGCCGTGCCATATTCCGCTGACCAGGAATGTGGCGAGGATGTTGAGGTAGTGCCGGGGCTTGGAGCAGCGGCTGCCTCCGAGGGGTATGTAGACGTATGTGGTGAGCCAGCGTGTGAGGGAGATGTGCCAGCGGCGCCAGAAGTCTGTGACGGTGGCTGCCAGGTATGGGCGGCGGAAGTTGTTGACGAGGTTGAAGCCGAGCATGCGCCCCACTCCGATTGCCATGAGGGAGTATCCGGCGAAGTCGCCGTAGAGCTGGAGGGAGTAGAGCACGGAGGCGTAGGCGAGGGTGGAGCCGTTGTAGTGGGCGTAGTTGGGCAGTACGGTGTCGACGGTGATTCCGAGGCGGTCGGCGAGGACGACTTTGAGGAAGAGTCCCCAGAGGAACCACTTGGCGCCTTGTGTGACTTCGTCGGCGCGGAGCCGGCGGTCGGCCTTGATCTGCGGCAGGAGTTCCGAGGCCTTGGATATGGGTCCGGAGGCGATCTGGGGGAAGAAGCCGACGAAGAGCATGTAGTGCCACCAGTTGCGTTCGGCGTCGATGCGGCGGTAGTAGACGTCGCAGAGGTAGCCGACGGCCTGGAAGGTGAAGAATGAGATGCCCAGGGGGATGACGAGGTTCATGCGGGGCATGGAGGGGTGCAGCCCGAGCGGCGAGAGGAGGGCCGAGATGTTGTCGTTGAGGAAGTTGTAGTACTTGAACCAGAGCAGTGGCAGGATGGCGAGCAGGACTCCGGCCCAGACGAGGTATTTCTTGTCGCCCCGCGCGTTGTGGCGCTCTATGAGGCGCGCGAATATGTATGTGACGGCGGTGACGGCGAGCAGGAACAGGGCCGCCGAGGGCATCCACCAGGTGACGAGGGCGTAGGAGATGGTGAGGAGCAGGGCGTTGGCCAGTCTGGTGCGGGCGTGCTCGCGGCGGCGCAGCAGCACGGCTCCCCAGTAGAGGAGGAATATGATGGGGAAGAGCCAGAGGAACTGGAAGGTGTTGAATATCATAGGCGGCTGTTACTGGCCCCAGGAGGAGCGGTCGATGGTGCGGTAGCCGATGGCTTCGGCGATGTGGCGTTCCAGGACGGACTCGGAGCCGGCCAGGTCGGCGATGGTGCGGGCCACGCGCAGGATGCGGGAGAAGGCGCGGGCGGACATTCCGTTGCGGTCCATGGCACGCTTGAGGCGGTCGAGTGCGCGCTCGTCGGGCCAGGCGTGCCGGCGCAGCTGGCGGGCGTTCATCTGCGCGTTGCAGTACACTCCCTCCTCGTCGCGGAAGCGCTCGGTCTGGCGCTGGCGGGCGGCGATGACGCGCGCACGGATGACGGCCGAGGGTTCGCCGGGCTTGCGGGAGGCGAGGGCGTCGATTTCCACGGGGAGGGTCTCGACGTGCAGGTCTATGCGGTCGAGCAGCGGGCCGGAGAGGCGCTTGAGGTAGCGCTGCACGTCGCCGGGGGCGCAGGTGCAAGGCCGTGTGGGGTGGTTGTAGTAGCCGCACGGGCAGGGGTTCATGCTGGCCACGAGCATGAAGGAGGCGGGGTAGGAGACGGTGTACGCGGACCGGGAGATGGTGACTCGCCGGTCCTCGACGGGCTGCCGCAGCACTTCCAGGACGGCCCTCGGGAACTCCGGGAATTCGTCGAGGTATAGGACGCCGTGGTGTGCCATTGAGATTTCGCCGGGCATGGGGCTGGTGCCGCCGCCCACCATGGCCACGGGCGACAGGGTGTGGTGCGGGGAGCGGAAGGGCCGCTGCGTCAGCAGAGTGGAGCCGGGGGGCATGGCTCCGGCCACGGAGTGTATCTTGGTGGTCTCGAGGGCCTCGCCCAGGGTCAGCGGTGGAAGCACGGAGGGTATGCACTTGGCCATCATGGACTTGCCGGAGCCGGGAGGGCCTACCAGCAGCAGGTTGTGTCCTCCGGCGCAGGCCACCTCTATGGCGCGCTTGACGAGCTCCTGGCCGCGGACGTCGGCGAAGTCGGCGTCGAAGTGTCCGGCGGACTGTGCGAAGCGGGCGCGGGTGTCTACGACGGTGGGGGAGGGAGCGTCGTCGCGGCCGAGGAGCAGGGCGACGGCCTGGGCCAGGCTGCTGACGCCGTAGACGTCGATGTTGTTGACGATGGCGGCCTCGGTGGCGTTGGCTTCGGGGACTATGAGGCGCTTCAGGCCCATCTCGCGGGCCTTGATGGCCATGGGGAGGACTCCGCTGACGCCGAGGACGTCGCCGCTCAGGGACAGCTCGCCGATGGACATGACGCCCTGCACGGAGTCGGCGGGGATGACGCCTGCGGCCGAGAGGATGCCCAGCAGCATGGGGAGGTCGTAGCCGGCGCCCCCCTTGCGGACGGAGGCGGGGGCGAGGTTGATGACGATGCGCTTGCGGGCCATGGTGAAGTCGATGCCGGTGCTCTGCATGGCGGCGGCCATGCGCTGGTAGCTCTCGCGAACTGCCGTGTCGGGCAGGCCGACTATGGTGTAGCCGATGCCCTTGTCGACGAGCGTCTCGATGGTGATGGGCAGCGCGTCGATGCCCTGCACGGCGGCGGAGTGTATCTTGGTGAGCATGGCGGCCTATTTTGCGGAGAGGGCTTTGTCGGCGGCGCGGGCGGGATCGGTGCCGCGGTAGAGGATTCGTGCGCGGCCGTCGGCCACGATGAGGTAGTCGGCACCGGGTAGGCCGAGAGTGGAGAGGGAGGCGTTCTGCTCGGCGCCGGGAGCCCAGAGGCAGGCGTGGCGCAGGGTGGAGTCCTGGCGCATGGTCTGCCGCCAGTTGAGGGTGTCGGCCTGCATGTTGATGTCGGCGATTTTCACCCGGTCGCTGCCGCGCAGCTTCCGGCGGAGTTCGCGGGCGGCGCTGGCGTGGCGACCGGGGTCGCCCCAGAAGAGGTAGACGGTGGCGCGGGCCTGGCGCGGGTTGACTTCGAGCACGGTGTCGCCCAGGGCGCGGAGGCGGAGGGCGGGCATGGCGTTGGGGGACTGTGGCTCGGCGACGCGGCCCAGGGCGCGGCGCAGCTCGTCGGAGGCGGCATCGCCCTTGAGCAGCCTGGTCAAGGAGGAGAAGCCGTCGGGGTCGGCCTGGGCGTTGTAGAAGGCATAGAGGATGATGGCCGAGGCGATGTCTGCGGAGTTGGCCCGGACGTACTTGGCGACGGCGGTGTTGAGGGCGTTGCCGGCGTCGGCCTCTATGAGCGACCGGTTGTCGCGCATCCAGGCGGCGAGACGGTCGTCGACGGGATTGCCCTGGGCGGTCCAGAAGCCTTGGCGGCAGCGGAGTGTGAGCCTGTCGCCGCGCTCGGCGTAGAAGCAGGAGACGGTGCGGCCGTTGCTGTTCACGAACACCACCGTGGGGTTATGGGTGACGAGCGATAGTTTTTCGCTGCCCATGCCGACGGGAAGTTCCTGGCTCACGACCCACCCCTGCCGGTCGTCGGAGGCGTAGTAGACGAGCTCGGCGCTCATGGGGCGCTCCGGGTCGGGGAACACGTGGACGGTGAACTCGTTCTTGGCGCAGCCGCCGAGCCATAACGACAGCAGCACGCAAAGCCAGGTCAGCCAGGATATTAGGCGTTTCATATCCGCAAAGTTACGCATTTTTGGCGTAAGTAAAAAATGGGTGCCGTGTTGCGGGTGTGGCGGAAAATTGGTACCTTTGCGGAAATGAAGGAACAACTCAAGATATATTGTGTCAACATAGGGCGGTACGTGGACATCGACGGGGGCGAGACCCTGGCGGAGATTGCGGATAAGATCGGGCCGGAGCTGGGCCTGACGCCTGTGTGCGCGCACGTGAACAACTGCAACCAGTCGCTGAGCTTCCCGGTGTTCTCTCCCAAGCAGGTGGAGTACCTGGACCGCCGCTCGGCGAGCGGGCGCAGGGTGTACCTCCGTTCGCTGGTGATGCTGCTCTACAAGGCCGTCAAGATGGTTGCCCCGGAGGCGCGGCTGAAGGTGGAGCACAGCATAGCGCGGGGTCTCTACTGCCGGCTGATGTACTCCGACGGCCGTCCCATGCCGGCGCCGGTAGCGTTGGTGGAGCGGCTGCGCGACACCATGCACGGACTGGTGGGAAAAGACCTGCCCCTGCGGCGCCGCGAACGCCTGTCGGACGACGTCCGGGAGCGTTTCCGCCGCCAGGACATGCCCGACAAGCTGCGGCTCATGCAGACCCTGCACCGACTCTACACCGTGTTCTACACCCTCGACGGGGTGTATGATTCCTTCCCCGGCCCGCTGGTGCCTTCCACCGGCCACCTGGGCGTCTTCAACCTCGTGACCTACAAGGAGGGAATGCTGCTTCTGGGCCCGGATGCCGAGGACCCGTCGCGTCCGGCCGAGCCGCAGGAGCAGCGCAAGATGTACATGGCCTTCACCGAGTACCTGCGCTTCAACCGCGTCATCGGCGTGGGCGACGTGGGCGAGCTCAACCGGGCCGTGCAGCAGCGGCGCACCGCCATGCTCATCAATGTGGCCGAGGCCCTGCACAGCAAGCTCCTGGGGCGCATCTCCGACCGCATCGCCGAGCGCGGCTCCCGCATAGTGCTGCTGGCCGGCCCGTCGTCGTCGGGCAAGACCACCACGGCCAAGCGCCTGGGCATCCAGCTCATGACCAATATGCTCACCCCCAAGGTGATTTCCCTCGACGATTACTTCGTGGACCGCGAGCGCACTCCGCGCGACGCCGACGGGGAGCTGGACTACGAGAGCCTGTACGCCCTGGACCTTGAGCGGCTGCAGACGGACCTCGCCGCTTTGCTCCGTGGCGAGGAGGTGAACCTGCCAACCTACAGCTTCGAGCTGGGTCGGCGAGTCGACAAGCGTAAGCCCTTGCGCCTCAATCCCGGCGAGGTGTTGCTGATTGAGGGCATCCACGGCCTCAACCCCGAGCTGACCGCCAGCCTGCCGCAGCAGGAGCTCTTCAAGATATATGTCTCGGCGCTGACAACGCTCAGCATCGACGACCACAACTGGATCCCCACCACCGACAACCGCCTGCTGCGCCGCATAGTGCGCGACTACAAGTACCGGCACACGTCGGCGTTGGACACCATCCGCCGCTGGCCGTCGGTGCGGCGCGGCGAGGAGAAGTGGATCTTCCCCTACCAGGAGAACGCCGACGCCACCTTCAACTCCAGCCTCATCTTCGAGCTGGGAGTGATGCGCGACTTCGCCCTGCCGGTGCTGCGCGAGGTGCCGCACGACGCTCCCGAGTATGCCGAGGCGTACCGGATGATCCGCTTCCTGGAGTACTTCGAGCCGATTCCGGCCGACCAGATCCCGGCCACCAGCCTGCTGAGGGAGTTCCTCGGCGGCAGCGCCTTCAAGTATTGAGGGTGTGACGGCACCCTCTGAAGTTACCTTTTTGTAATTCAGTAAAAGAAAAAAATGAGTGTAATGATAATAGCCGAGGCGGGCGTGAACCATAACGGGGACTATGCGCTGGCCTGCCGCCTGGCCGACGCCGCCAAGGCCGCCGGCGCCGACGTGGTCAAGTTCCAGACCGGCATCCCCGAGAAGGTCATTTCCACCTTCGCCCGACAGGCCGAATACCAGGCCGCCAACACCGGCGTGCAGGAGAGTCAGCTCGACATGGTGCGCCGCATCATGCTCCGCCCCGACGACTTCCTGCCCCTGCGTGACTACTGCCGCAGCATCGGCATTCGCTTCCTCTCCACTCCTTTCGACTTGGACAGCATCGACATCCTCAGGCCGTTGGCAATGGACATGGTGAAAGTGCCGAGCGGCGAGATCACCAACCTGCCCTACCTGCGCAAGATTGCGTCCATGCGCCTGCCTGTGGTCATGTCTACGGGCATGAGCCGCCTGGCGGAGGTCGACGACGCCCTGGCCGTCCTCACCGGCTGCGGCATGAGCCTCGACGACATCACCCTTCTGCACTGCAACACCCAGTACCCCACGCCCTACCGCGACGTGAACCTGCGGGCCATGGAGACGCTTCGCGCCGCCTTCGGCTGCAAGGTCGGATACTCCGACCACACCCCCGGCATCGAGGTGCCCGTGGCCGCCGTGGCCATGGGTGCGCAGGTCATAGAGAAGCATTTCACTCTCGACCGAAACCTGCCCGGACCCGACCACAAGGCATCGCTGGAGCCCGACGAGCTCGCCGCCATGGTCCGCGCCATCCGCCACACCGAGCAGGCCCTCGGCTCCCCCGTCAAGCACGTCACCGAGTCCGAGAGCGGCAACGTGGCCGTGGCACGCAAGAGCATCATCGCCGCCCGGCCGATTAAGAAAGGCGAGCTTTTCACCGAGGATAACATCACCGTCAAGCGCCCGGGCGACGGCCTGTCGCCCATGCTCTGGGACCTGGTGCTCGGCATGCCCGCACCACGCGACTTCGCCTACGACGAGAAAATCACCCTCAAGTAAATGGAGCGCAAAATCTGCTTCATCACCGGCACCCGCGCCGACTACGGCATCATGAGCGGACTGATGCAGCGCCTGCGCGACACTCCCGGCGTGCGCCTGCAGGTCATCGCCACCGGCACCCATCTGAGCGACCGGCACGGCATGACCGTCGACGAGATTCTGGCCGACGGCCTGCCCGTCGACGCCCGTGTGCCGATGCCCGGTGCCGACGGCTCCCCGCGCAAGACCGTCGAGGCCATGGGCGTCGAGCTGCAGGGCATGGCAAAGGCTATGGAACGCCTCGGCCCCGATCTGATTGTGATCTTAGGCGACCGCTACGAGATGCTTGCGGCCGCCTCGGCGGCCCTCATCTTCGGCATTCCCGTGGCGCACCTCTACGGCGGCGAGACTACCGAGGGAGCCTACGACGACTGCATCCGTCACGCCATCACCAAGCTCAGCCGCCTCCACTTCACCAGCACCGAGCAATATGCGGAGAGGGTAGCGGCGATGGGGGAGGACCCCGCCACCGTACACTGGGTGGGTGCCCTCGGCGCCGACAACATAAGCCATTTCGAGCCGTGGCCGCTGCAGCGGCTGGAGGAGAGCCTGGGTGCCGAACTCGGCGGGGGGTACCTGCTCGCCACCTTCCACCCCGTCACCAACGAGCCGGGCGACGAGGAGCGCCAGACCACCGCCCTGCTCCAGGCCCTTGAGCCACTGCTGACGAGCAGGAGAGTGCTCTTCACCATGCCCAATGCCGACACTGGCGGGGCACGCGTGGCCGCGCTGATACGCGCCTGGGCCGACAGGCATCCCGGCCGCGTCATCACGGCCGCCTCCCTGGGCCGCCAGCGCTATTACTCGGCCCTGGCACACTGCGCCGCCTGCGTGGGCAACAGCTCTTCGGGCCTGGTGGAGGCGCCCAGCTTCCGCGTCCCGACCCTCGACATCGGCAATCGCCAGAAGGGCCGAACGGCCGGAGAGACCGTCACCCACTGCGCCCCGACTCGCGAGGCCATCGCTTCTGCGCTCGACCGCATCCTCACGGCGCCCCCTTTCCCTGCCGACCGCGACCTCAACCCCTACCACCGCCCCGGCACTCTCGACCGTATATACGAGGCGCTGACGACCGTCCCCCTCCCCATGCCTCCGGGCAAGCCCTTTTTCGAACAGTAGGGACACACCCTGGTGCGTCCGCCCCCGAATATAATCAGGCGGGGCAGTTCCTGTTTATTGGTGTCAGGGAAATATTTTCTTGTGCAATTTTTGGGGGCCAAAATTCAAAATTTCGGTCAAATTGTAGGGATGCACCCTGGTGCATCCGCTGATAATCAATAAAGTAGAGCGGATGCACCAGGGTGCATCCCTACTATTCGCCGGATTTTGCAACACCCTCGAGCGTTTTGGCATACATACAAAAAAAGATTAATTGTCTCCCGACAATTAATCCTCTAACCTTAAATCTAATACCATGAAAAACACGGCTGCAAAGGTAATACCATTTTCGGCTGTTTGCAAGTGTTTTGTTTGTTATTTCGCATTATCAAAGGGAGCTAAGGGTCTGTAAGGGGCAAAATATGTACAGTCTGCCATATTGAAACGAGCAAATTGATGCCAAATGGCTCCGCCGCCTCCGATTTTCGGGTGTCTTGGGTCTGGTTTCGGGCGAAACTCAACCCGAGGCAAGACATTTTGCCAAAAGTCCGAATTTCAGGCCGAATCAGGAGGGCTGACCATTAAACTTTACAAAACAGTCTAAATAATTATTAAAAACAACCTGTGCGGACGAACCATCGGCCGCACAGATTGTTCTATTCCCAGAGAAGAAACAACACCAAACCGATTGACGCCGCGCCGCCTGTGACAGGTCGTGCGGCTTTTTTGCGCTCCCGGCATGGATGCCGCGCTTCGGGACCGTGCGGTGGTGTTTTGGGGGTGTCGCCGCTTTTTCGTAATTTTGCAAAAAGGAAAAACAGACGCAGATGGAACAGAGACTAAATATCAGACGCCTGGCGTGGCTGGCCGCGTTCGTGCCGGCCGTGGCCCTGGCGGTACCGCAGTGTCCGTCGGTCGCTCAGGTGCAGACCGCCGTCACCTCGCCCCGGCAGGCCGGCTGGATAGCCCGCGCACGGCAGATGTACTCCATGGGCAACTACCAGGGCTGCGCCGACCAGCTACGCGCCGCAGACCGCCTCACACCCGCCGGGCAGGTGCTGCTGGCCCGCGCCATGCTCATGATGGGCGACAGCGACTGCCTCGCCCTGGCCCGCAGCATACGGCAGGCCGAGGGCACCGCCCCCGCCGGTGTCGAGGCGCTCATGACCGAGGGCGACTGGTACTTCTTCCACGGCGACTACGAGCAGGCCGGCTTCTGCTATTCGCAGCTGCCGGACGCCGCCGCGAAGCCCCTCTACGCCTACCGACTTGGCGTCAGCGACCTGCGCCGGGGAGCCTTCGCCGAGGGCGAGGCGCTGCTGCAGCCACTGGCGGCAGGCAACACCTCCTTCCGCGCCCCCGCGCAGTTCTACCTCGCCTGGTCCGACTACGCCCAGGGCCGCACCCGGCAGGCACTCCGCGCCTTCGAGGCCGTGGAACCCAGGCTGAAAGCCGTCAACGCCGCCGCCGCCGGCATCGAGGGCGAGTTCTTCCCCCGCTACCTCGAGGCCGGATACTACATAGCCCAGATAGACTTCGAGCAGGGACGGTACGCCGAGGCCGCCGCCCGTGCCGAACGGATGCTGGGGGAATCCGTCCATGACTTCCAGTATGCCCACGAACTCAACCGCATAGCCGGCGAGAGCTTCTTCAAGCTCGGCCGTTACAAGGAGGCCGATCCCTGCCTCAAGGCATACCTCGACGGCTGCGAGCCGGGCGAGTCGTCGCCCACGGCCGCATACGCCCTCGGCGCGATAGCCTACGACGACGGCCGCGTCGAGCTGGCCCGCGAGTTCCTGGAGCCCCTCACCTCCCGCACCGACATCACCGGTCAGGGCGCCTCCCTGCTCCTCGGCCAGATGGCCGCCGACTCCGGCGACTTCAATGCCGCCGCGCTATACTTCGACAAGGCCTGGCGCAACGGCGGCGACCGCGCTGTGGCCGAACGCGGAATGTACAACCACATAGCCGCCCTGGCACAGGGCGCCAGCACACCCTTCGCTTCCGCCACCGAGCTCCCCGAACAGTTCCTGCGCACTTTCCCCGGCTCCCGGTATGAGGCGAAGGTGCGCGAGATTCTAACACAGGCCTACTACCGTGACAAGGACTACCGACGGGCCCTGGAGAACCTCGACAAGATACCGCGCCTGACCACCCAGCAGCAGGCCGTGCGCCAGCTCGTGCTCTACGAGCTGGGCGTCAGCGAGCTCAGCAACGGCGACAACGCCGGCGCCGAGACGCACCTGCTGGCCGCCACCACCGGCGTCGACCCCAAGGTGTCCGCCCAGGCCCAGCTTTGGCTTGGCCAGGCCCTCTACGCCCAGGGCAAGTTCGCCGGTGCCGACCGCGCCTACAAGGCATACCTGAAGCAGAACCCCACCGGCGCCAATGCCGCCCAGGCCCGCTACGACGCCGCCTACTCCCTCTATATGCAGGATAAGTTCCGCGAGGCCGCCGAGGAGTTCACCCGCGCCCTGGCCGATCGCAGCCTGCCGCAGCGCCTCAGCGCCGACGCCACAGTGCGCCTGGCCGACTGCCGCTACTACCTGCGCGACTACGCCGCCGCCGCCGAGCTATACACCCGGGCCGAGAACACCGGGCAAGGCGATGCCGCATACGCCGCCATGCGCGCCGCCATGATGCAGGGCCTCCGTGGTGACCTCGCTGCCGAAATAACGGGTCTGCATACCATGGTGCGCAAATATCCCGACAGCCGCTGGACCCCCCAGGCCATGCTCGAGCTGGCCATGACACAGGCCAAGCAGGGCGACAACGCCGCCGCCGAGGCAACTTACGCCGAGACCGTGCGCCGCTACCCGCAGCTCGAGGAGGGGCGCCGCGCCCAGCTACAGCTCGCCACCCTCTTCATGAAGCAGAATCGCGACGATCAGGCCATCGCCGCCTACCAGGAGGTGATACGCCGCTGGCCCACCGGTGAGGAGGCCAAGGCCGCCAACGTCGAGCTCCGGCGCCTCATGGCCGCACACGGCCAGGTGGCCGAGTACGCCGCCTTCATGAACTCCGTGCCCGGCGCTCCCAAGGTCGACAACGCCGAGCTGGAACGCCTCGACTACGAGAACGCCGACAACAAGCTCATCGCCAGCCCCGGCGACCAGACTCCCATGAAGGAGTACCTGCGCCGCTACCCCGACGGCCTATACCTGGCCGCCGCCCTCTGGCGCCTGGCACAGGCCCAGGACGAGCTTGGCCAGGGCGACGCCGCCATCGCCACCATAGAGAAGTTAGAGGCCATGCGCCCCGACGCCAGGCAATTACCCGAGGCGCTCCTGCTAAAGGGCCAGCTCCTCGAGGATGCCGGACAGGACGCCGCCGCCCTCGAGGCATATCTAGGAGCCGAAAAACTCTTCGGCGCCGACATGCCCGTGGAGGTTCGCTCCGGCGTCATGCGCCTGCTCTCCGACCCCGCCGACCAGCTCCGCTACGCCCGCGCCATCAAGGCCATGCCCTCCCTCAGCGCCGGGCAGGCACAGGAGGCCGACTACTTCGAGGCCATGGGCCTGGTCGCCGCCGGACAGGACGCCGAGGCCGTCAAGCTCCTCAGGCCCCTCGCCGCACAGCCCTCCAGCCTCTACGGCGCACGCGGAGCCGTGGCCTACGGACAATTGCTCATAGGGCAGAAGAAGTACAAGGAGGCGCAGAAGGTGCTCGAAGCATTCACCGATGCCGGCTCGCCGCACGCCTACTGGCTCGCACGCGGATACATCTCCCTGGCCGACGCCGTGGGCCTGCAGGGCAACAAGGCTCTCGCACGCGAATACCTCGACGCTCTCCGCGCAAACTACCCCGGCAAGGAAGCCGACATACAGCAACTCATAGACGCCGGTCTCAAAAAGTACAAATAAAATGAAACGACATATCATCATATATATGGCGGCGTGTGTGGCGCTGCCGGCCATGGCGCAGGAGAAGCTCGAAGGCACCCTCAACGTGGAGGGCGACTACATACCCACCGTGGTGCGCCAGGACAAGATCCACCTGCTGCCGCAGAAGGTCAGCTTCGAGTTGCCCGCCCTGCGCACGTCCACGACCCAGGGACTGCTGACGGGAGACTATGCCCCCGGCTTCTCGACCCTGCCCGCGCCCGTGTGGCGCGGCGAGCTCGCCGAATACCCATGGCGCGGATACCTCGACCTCGGTCTCGGCTCCTACCTCAACTCCACCCTCAGCGCCGGGTACCGCGTGGCCGACACCGAGTCCACCCGCGCCGACGTCTGGCTCCAGCATAACTCCACCTCCCTCTTCCATCCGCGTATGAGCGAGTACGGACGCGACTGGAAGCGGTATACCTACGACGAGCGCGTGGGCGTGAGCCTGCGCCAGGGCCTGGGCGGGAGCGGCACGCTCAGCGGCACGCTCGGCTACCATCTCGGGCTGTTCAACTACTATGGCGCCGTGAGCCACACCGATGATAATGCAAAGGCCCCCAAGCAGACGCTCAACGACGTCCAGCTGCGTCTCGGCTGGCAGTCGTCGGCCCGGGGCAGCTGGGACTTCGGTCTACGCGCCGAGGGCGGATACTTCGGCTACCGCCGCAGCTACGGCGTGGCCGACTACGTATGGCACCCATATGGCGGCCAATATGAGATACAGGCCGGACTGGGGGTCTCCGCCGCCTGCCGCATCGGCACCGCCAATCGCGTGGGCGTGGACCTCGACTTCACCAGCCTCAGCTACAACAAGGTGGCCGCCGGGAGCCGTTCCCGCTCCCTTCAGACACTGCGCGTGCTGCCCGCATACAGCTATACCGCCGACCGCTTCTCCGCCAGCCTGGGTGCCGTCGTCGACGTCACCTGGGGCGCCGGACGCAGCATCGCCGCCGAGGTCGCAGACCTCGACTACTCCACCGTGCATGTGGCTCCGGCAGTGCGTCTGAGCTACGACGGCGGCACCTGGGGAGCCACCGTCAGCGCCACCGGCGGACAGCGCCTCCAGACCCTCCGCTCCGGCTACGAGCTCGACTACTACCAGCAGCCCCTGCTCGACTACGTCATGCCCGCTTTCGTGCCCGTCGAGGCGAAAGTCCGCTTTGAGGCAAAGCCCTCCGCCCGCTTCCGCGCCGGACTCGACTTCACCTACGCCACCGTACGACACCTCTACATGGGCGGGTGGTACATGCCCGAACTCTCAGGCGAGAACGAATACCTCTACGACTTCGACCGCCAGCATTGCAACCTTGCCGGCTACAGCATCGGCCTCGATGCCGAATGGACGCCACTGGACCTGCTGACCCTGAGCGGCCGCGGCACCTACCAGCCCCAGCGCTCCTGCTCCACCACAGGCTTCTTCAACGGTTACGACCGTCCGCGCTGGACCGTCGACGCCGAGGCCACCGTGCGCCCGGTCCGCGCCCTGTCGCTCACGCTCGGCTACCGCTACCGAGGCGTCCGCCAGATTTTCTGGGGCTACGGCCAGTCCCGGGACGGCCTGGGCTACCGCCTGCCCGACATATGCAACCTGCGCCTGGGCGCGTGCTACCGCATCTCCCGCACCCTCAGCGTCTATGGCAGCGCCGACAACCTGCTCGGACACCGCATCGACCTGCTCCCCTGTCAGCCCATGGAGGGCTTCAACTTCCTCCTCGGAGCCGACGTTCTATTTTAGGAAGCGCTCCCTGCAGGGACGCACCAGGGTGCGTCCGTTAAGCGGGGGCCATCTGCCACTAAAGCAAGAAACTATGAGCAACACATTAGATACATTCGAGTATAGAAACGAAGACGACAAAGCCTACGGCCTGGCCGGTATGGTCATAAGCGCCGGGAGCCTGGACGCCCTGGAGCTGGTACACAGCGTCAGCCTGGACGCCGACGGGCCGATGGTGCGCTTCTCGGAGGCATACCACCATCTGCTGTCGCCCAGCCTGTCGCCCAAGGGCGTCTGGGAGCAGCTGCGCCGCAATCTCTACATAACCGCCGCCATGGCCGTCGGCAACCTCATGTCCCGGTCGGTGGTGCGCGACGGCGCCGAAGTCCCGGTCCGCCTGCTCGGCGACCTCCACAAGGCCATGGCCGACGAAGCACGCGACGCCCTCTCCCTCGACGACGACGAGACCGACACCCTCTTCGACCACCTGCTCCGCCACAACATGCAGATCTTCCACAATCCCCGCGTGCAGCCCAAGGTCCACGCCCTCACCCGTCGCCTGGCCCTACTCCGCTCCCTTTCCCAGGGCGATCTCCTATTCGAGCTCGAACACCTGTAGGCCTTGGAGGCTATAATAAAAAATGGATGTCCGCGGACATCCATTTTTTATTATAGGAGGGGGAGAGGTCAGGATTCGGGGTGGTCCTGGGCGAAGGCGGTAGCGGGATCGTAGCTGGAGCCGTCGAAGCAGTGGGTGCAGAGGCGGCACTTGGGCAGGCGGATGCTCGCCACCAGGTCCTCGAGCTTGCTGAAGCTGACGGAGGTGAGGCCCAGGCGGTCGGCGATCTCGCGCACCATGGCACCGTACTCTGGCGAGCCGGTGGTGGCGTAGGCGTCGAGTTTGGCGTCGGCGTCGCCCTCGCGGTCGCGGATGATGCGGCGCGTGATTAGCTCCAGGTCGCTCTTGGAGTTGGTGAAGCCGATGAAGGGGCAGCCGTATACCAGCGGCGGGCAGGAGATGCGGGCGTGCACTTCGCGGCAGCCGCAGTCGAAGAAGGTACGCACGTTGTCGCGCAGCTGCGTGCCGCGCACTATCGAGTCGTCGCAGAACACCACGCGGGCACCGTCGAGGATGGCGCGGTTGGGTATTAGCTTCATCTTTGCCACCAGGTCGCGGCGCGACTGGTTGCCGGGGGTGAAGCTGCGGGGCCAGGTGGGGGTGTACTTGAGCACGGCGCGGCGGTAGGGGATGCCGGAGCCTTCGGCGTAGCCCAGGGCGAAGCCCACGCCCGAGTCGGGGATGCCGCACACGCAGTCGGCTTCGGTGTGGTCCTCGTGGCCCATGGCGCGGCCGGCCGTCTCGCGCACGTCCTCAGCGTTGACGTCGTTGTAGTCGCTGGCCGGGAAGCCGTAGTATACCCACAGGAAGGAGCATATCTGCTCGCGGGGAGCGGGCTTCTGGAGCACTTCGAGGCTGTCGGCGCGCAGACGCACGATCTCGCCGGGGCCGACGTCGCGCACGCGGTCGTAGCCCAGGTTGGGGAAGGCCGTCGTCTCCGAAGATGCGGCGTAGGCGCCCTCCTTGCGGCCGATGACGATGGGGGTGCGTCCCAGGTAGTCGCGGGCGCAGATGATGCCGTCCTCGGTCAGGACCAGCATAGAGCAGGAACCCCGCACCTTGCGGTAGACGCGGTTGATGCCGTCAACGAAGTCCTTGCCCATGTTGATGAGCAGCGCCACCAGTTCGGTCTGGTTGATGTTGTTGGCTGACAGCTCGCTGAAGTGCATGCCCTCGGCAAGCAGCTCGTCGGCGATCTCGCGGATGTTGTTGATCTTGGCGACGGTGACGACGGCGTAGCGGCCCAGGTGCGAGTTAACGATAATCGGCTGCGGGTCGGTGTCGCTGATGACGCCCAGTCCCTGGCAGCCGATGTAGTGCTCGAGCTCGTCCTCGAACTTGGAGCGGAAGTAGTTGCGCTCCAGGCTGTGTATCGTACGGTGGAACCCCGCCTCGGGGTCGAAGGTCACCATGCCGGCCCGCTTGGTGCCGAGGTGAGAGTTGTAGTCCGTGCCGTAGAACAGGTCGTTGACGCACGGCTCCTTTGATATTGCTCCGAAAAAGCCTCCCATTTTTGGATCGTTAGTTTTGAAAGTGCAAAGGTAGCAAAAAAAGTTCAACTAAAATAATGGGGGGTGGGTCGGCGTTATAGAAATATGCGCCCGAAAGCAGGTAAACGGACCAGGGGCGCCGCAGGGATGGCCTTCGCCGCTCTTGCGGCCCTGTTGGTGTGTCTGCTGGTGGTGAGCTGCTCCACAAAGAAGAACACCGCCATGTCGCGCCAGTGGCAGGCTTTTAACACGCGCTATAACGTATACTTCAACGGTTCGGAACACTACGACGAGACGCTGAAGAAGATGGAGGAGGAGTACGAGGACGACTACACGCGGCGCCTGCTCATGCACCCGGCAGAGGCCAGGGCCGACGAGAAGCTGCCGCAGCCCGGCGGCAGCTTCGACCGCACCATCGAGAAGATGCAGAAGGCCATCCAGCTCCACAGCATCAAGAAGAAGCCCGCCAGGCGCAACGCCTCGCAGAAGGAGAAGGACTTCCGCGCCCGCGAGGAGTTCAATCCCTTCCTGCACAACGCCTGGCTCATGATGGGCCGCGCCCAGTACCTCAATGGCGACTTTCTCGGCGCCGCCAGCACTTTTTTCTACATCTCCCGCCACTTCAAGTGGCTGCCGGAGGTGGTGACCGAGGCGCAGCTCTGGCAGGCCCGCGCCTACTGCGCCATGGGCTGGACCTACGAGGCCGAGAACCTCCTGGTCCACATCAAGGAAAAGCAGCTCACGACAAAGAAACTCCGCGACCTGTATAACTTCGTGCAGGCCGACTACAACGTGCTGGCCGGCAACAACGATAAGGCCGTCCCCTACCTCCAGGCCGCCGCCAGGGCCGCCAGCGGCACCCAGCGCAACCGCATATACTTCCTGCTGGGCCAGACGCTCCAGAAGCTCGACCGCCGCAAGGAGGCATACGCCGCATACAAGAAGGCCGGCAGTGGCATGGGCCTCAGCTACCGCGCCAAGTTCAACGCCCGCATACGCCAGAGCGAGGTCTTCACCGGCACCAACATCAAGAGCGAGGTCAATTCGCTCAAGGCCATGACCCGCTACGAGCGCAACAAGCAGTACTTCGACCAGATCTACTACGCCATCGGCAACCTGTACCTCAGCCGCAAGGATACCGCGCAGGCCATCGACTCCTACCGCAGGGCGGTGAAGGAGTCCACGCGCAACGGCATCGACAAGGCCCTGGCGCAGATAGCCCTGGGCAACCTCCTCTTCCTCATGGGCGACTACGTGGGCGCCCAGCCATGCTATTCCGAGGCCATGCCACAGCTGCCGGAATCCTTCACCGACTACCGCCTGCTCAAGCGCCGCAGCGACGTGCTCGACGAGCTGGCCAACTACGCCGGCAACCTCCAGCTCCAGGACTCCCTGCTCACGCTCAGCAAGCTTCCCGAGAAGGAGCAGATGAAGGTGTGCCAGCGCCTGGCCGACGAGCTCAAGAAGCGAGAGAAGGAGAGCGCCGACTCCGCCCGCCGCGCCGAGTTCGAGGCGAACCGACAGGACGGCGAGCAGCAGACCGGCGCAAACGCACCCCAGCAGTACCAGCTTAACACCGACAAGTCATGGTACTTCTACAACACGCAGGCCAAGAACGCCGGCCGCACGGAGTTCCAGCGCCGCTGGGGCGCCCGCAAGCTCGAGGACGACTGGCGACGACGCAACAAGGCAACGTACTCCACCGGCAACGAGGAATACGACTATTCCTCGTCCGACTCCACCCAGTCCGGCGCCCCCGGCGACACCACGCAGCGCAAGGAGGGCGAGCCCGACCCCCTCAACGACCCCCACTACCCGGAGTACTACTTCAAGAACATCCCACACACCGAGGCCGAGATCCAGACCTGCAACGACATCATACAGGAGAGCCTCTACAACCTCGGACTGGTGCTCAAGGACAAGCTCGAGGACTTCCCCGCCGCGCGCAGATACTTCCTGGAGTTGCTGCGCCGCTACCCCGACAACGTCTACCGCCTCGACACATATTATAACCTCTACCTCATGGCCATCCGGCGTGACCAGGCCGCCGAGGCCGAGAAGTGGCGCCAGGCAATCCTCGGGGACTTCCCCGACTCGCCCTACGGCCAGGCCATGACCGACCCGAATTATTTCGAGAACCTGCGCCACATGGACCGGCACCAGGAGGAGATGTACGCCGAGGCATATGCCGACTACCTGGCCGACCGCAACTCGCAGGTGCACTCCCTCACGGAGCAGATGGAAGAAAAATACCCGCTGAGCCGCATCCTGCCCAAGTTCGTGTTCATCGACGCCCTCAGCTACCTCACCGAGAAGGACTACGCCAAGTTCCGCGAGCGCCTGGAGTACCTGCTCGACCGCTGGCCCGAGACCGACATGACCGACGTGGCCGGCCGCATCCTCACCGACGTCAAGAAGGGCCGCAAGCTCCAGGCCGGCTCCACCAACGCCCGAGGCATGATATGGCAGGTGCGCCTGGGCAACGACTCCACCGCCCTCGACTCCGAAGGGCAGCCCGCAGCCTTCGAGAGGGACCCCGAAAAGCCCCAGCTCCTCGTTCTCGCGTTCCCCCTCGACTCCGTAAACCCCAACCAGGTGCTCTACGACGTGGCACGCAACAACTTCTCCTGGTTCGTGGTGCGCGACTACGACCTGGAGCCTATGAGCTTCGGCAACGTCGGACTGCTCGTCATTCGCGGCTTCGCCAACCAGCGCGAGCTCGACCACTACATCGGCATCATGCAGCGCGAGAACAACTTCGACCTGCCCGAGGCCGTGCGCCCCATCCCCATCTCGGTGGCCAACTTTGAACTGTTGCTCCGCCAGGGACGTTCATTTGAAGAATACTTCCGCTTCCGCGACTCCGATCCCGACGAGGAGGAGCCACAGGAGCCTCCCGTCGAAGAGAATACCGAGGAGAACCCTGACCCGCAGGGCGGCCGGCAGCCCGAACAGCCCGAACAGCCCGAACAGCCCGCCGAACCCCAGGGCGAACCCTCCGAAGAGCCGGAGGGCCAGGCGGAAGAGTAAGACCTTAATCCCGATTACGCCATGCAAAAGATACTCTGGGCCGACGACGAGATTGACCTCCTCCGCCCACACATCCTCTTCCTCGAGAAGAAAGGCTACTCGCTGACGACGGTCAGCAACGGTCGCGACGCCCTCGACGCTCTCGACGCCGAGCCATATGCCCTCGTCCTGCTCGACGAGAACATGCCCGGCCTCACCGGGCTCGAGACACTACAGCTCATCAACCGCGACCACCCCGAGATACCGGTCATCATGATCACCAAGTCCGAGGAGGAGAACATCATGGACCAGGCCATCGGCTCGCAGATCGCCGACTACCTCATCAAGCCCGTCAACCCCACACAGATCTGGCTGGCCCTGAAGAAGAACCTCAACAAGACCGAGCTCGTGGCCGCACAGACCAACACCAGCTTCATGCAGGACTTCTCCAAGATAGGCTCCGCCATAGCCATGGCATCCACCATCGACGACTGGTACGCCGTCTACCGCGCCCTCGTCGGCTGGGAGATGAAGATTTCCGACGCCGACGCCTCAATGGGTGAGATACTCGAAGGACAGGTCCGCGACGCCAACACCGAGTTCTGCAAGTTCGTATGCCGCAACTACGAGAAGTGGGTCACCGGCGGCGAGCACCCTCTCATGAGCGCCGAGATCTTTCCGCGCCGCATCTTCCCCATGCTCGACGCCGGAGAGAAGGTCTTCTTCATTCTCATCGACAACTTCCGCCTCGACCAGTGGCGCACCGTCATGCCTCTGCTCGCCGAGACCTTCACCGTGCAGGAGAACCTCTACACCACCATCCTGCCCACTTCCACCCAGTACGCCCGCAACGCCATCTTCGCCGCACTCATGCCCCTGCAGATCTCGAAGATGTACCCGCAGTACTGGGTCGACGAGGACGAGAACGAGGGTCTCAACGTACACGAGAAGGAGCTCATCCAGACCATGCTCGACCGATACCGCCGCCGCGAGACCTTCAGCTACGAGAAGATCTCCTCCTCCGAGAGCGGCGAGAAGTACCTGCGCCGCCTCGGCTCAATCAAGCAGAATCCCTTCAACGTGCTGGTCATCAACTTCATCGACATGCTCAGCCACGCCCGCACCGAGACCAAGATGATCCGCGAGCTGGCCAACTCCGACGCCGCCTACCGCTCTATCACCGAGTCCTGGTTCCGCCACTCCTCCATCCTCGACATCTTCCGCACCATCGCCTCGCTCGGCTTCAAGATCGTCGTCACCACCGACCACGGCACCATCCGAGTAGAGAACCCGGTCAAGGTAGTCGGCGACAAGAACACCTCCACCAACCTGCGCTACAAGGAGGGTAAGAACCTCGACTACAACCACCGCGAAGTCTACGAGATGCGCAAGCCGCAGCAGTTCGGCCTCCCCGCCCTCAACGTCTCCAGCAAGTTCATCTTCGCCCTTAACCGCGACTTCTTCTCCTACCCAAACAACTACAACTACTACGTGCAGTACTACCGCGGCACGTTCCAGCACGGCGGCATCTCCATGCAGGAAATGCTCGTGCCCCTCATCACCCTCACCGCCAAATGACCCGCCTCTCGCTCATGATAGCGGTGCTGTCGGTTGTGGCCGCCGCCCTTCCGGCACATGGACGGACGCACGGACCTTCTGCCCCCGTTGATTCTGCGGCGGTGCGGTCGCTGCAGGCCGTAGAGCAACGGGCCGAGGCCGGAGACAACGCCGCCCGGTTCCGCCTGGCACGCGCCCTGGAGACCGGCTATGGCAATGTCCTGGCCCGCGACTCCGTTCGCGCCCGAAGGCTTCTGGAGCAATCTGCCCATGGAGGCTACGCCCCCGCGCTCAACTACCTCGGCTTCATCCTCTACAATGAGCAGCGTCCCGACAGCGCCGTCAGCCTCTTCATGGCGGCCGCCGACCGCGGCGACCTCACCGCCTACACAAACCTCGGCTGGCTGCTGCTCAACGGCCGGGGCGCTGTCCGCGACCCCGCCAAGGCCCTCTACTGGCTGCGGAAAGGCAGCGCCAAAGGCTCAGCCCCGGCGGCCGCCATGCTCGGCGATATGCACCGCACCGGCGTCGGAGTCCCCGCCGACACCGCCGCCGCCCGCGACTGCTACGACCGCGCCCTGAGCCTGTACGCCGAGCACGAATACCGCGACTCCCGGGCCATCGCCGACATCACCGGCGCCCTCAACAGCCTCTACACCTCCCGGGACTCTCTGCCCGCCGATTCACTGCTAAGCCTCGCCGACCGGTATATGGAGCTACAGGCGCCCGGCGTGGCCATGCGCTTCTACGCCTCCGCCGCCGAGCGCGGCAACGCCCGCGCACAAAGCCTCCTCGGCAAGGGCTACGCCATGGCCCTCGGCCTGCCATACAGCCATGCCGAGTCTTTGCGCTGGTACCTCGCCGCAGCACGCGGTGGCGACCAGGAGGCCCGCCGCATCCTCGCCGAACTCCTCGAGATAACCCCCGACGCCCTGCGCGACCTCCCCCCCGAACTCGCCCCCGGCCTCAGGGAGGAAGAATCCACACCCCAGTACTGGCAGAACCTCTCCGCCGAGCCATGACCCACCAGCGCCCAGTCTCCGTCATCATCCCCGTCTACAACACGGCCCCCTACCTGTCTGCCTGCCTCGACACCGTGCTGGCGCAGACTCACACGGCTCTGGAGGTGATAGCCGTCGACGATGGCAGCACCGACGCCACTCCCGCCATCCTGGCCGACTATGCCGCCCGCGACCCGCGCCTGCGCGTGCTGCATACCCCCGCGTCCGGCAGCGGTCCTTCAGTGGCCCGCAACCTCGGCCTCCGCGCAGCCACCGGCGAATACTTCTGCTTCGTCGACTCCGACGACCTATGCGACCCCGACATGGTCGGCACCCTGCTCGCCGCCCTCGACCGCTGCCCCGGCGCCATGTTCGCCACCGCCCCGCTGGCCACATTCACCGGCGAACAATGTACAGGGCAAAGCCGCGCTGGTGCCGGCGGTCTCTCAGCTCTCAGTTCTCAGTTCTCAGATATTCCCGGCCGCGAAGCCGCCCTGCGCATGCTCTATCAGACCGGTGGCGCCGATGGCTTCACCGTGTCGCCCGTCAGCAAGCTATTTCGCATGGAAGTGCGCGAGGGGCTCGGCTTCACCGACGGCATCATCTACGAGGACCTGGAGCTGCTGCCGCGTCTCACCGCCCCGCTCCGCGCCGTGGTGGGCCTGCGCACGCCCATCTATCATTACCGCATTCACTCCTCGTCGCTGCTGGGCCGCTTCACCCCGCGCCGCCTACAGGTCATGGAGGCCGTGGAGCGCCTGCGCCGCACCTTCGCCGCCGACCCCGAGCTTCGCCGCGCCGCCGACACCCGCCTCTTCGCCGCCTCTTTCAACATGCTCCTCCACCTCTCCGCCAACCCAGGGACGCACGGTCCGTGCGTCCGCAAGATGGGCAACGCGGAAGCATCCCCTTTGCAATTGGCGCCCGCTTTAGCGCGGCGCATCCCTATTCTGTTGCGCCAGTACCGCCGAAGCGTGCTCTTCAACGGAAAGGCTCGCTTCCGCGACCGTATGGGCGCACTGTGCGTCTATCTCCTTGGGCCAAAGGGCGTTGCAATGCTTTTGCGTACCTTCCCGGCGCTGTCCCGGCGACTGAGCAAACGTTAAAAATTATCTGTTATGGATTTTTAACATTTAAAATTTTGCGGTTTGTAGGTTTGGTGTGTACCTTTGCGCTTGATAACTGTAAGGAGCAATTTACCCTACGCGGAGCGCAGCAAACTACTCCTCAAAACACTCAAGAAATGGATTACAAGTCTCTGAGCATAGTATAAACAGCTTATCCGCAAGGCAGCTTCTGCCTTTGTGGACTTGACGCGTTGTGGCTGGTTGCCCGCACCCTGCGGGAAGCGACGACTGTCAGGACTGTGACGACATACAACGGCGCATGGCGGCATCCTACCGAAAAAGCCGCCGCCCGCAAAAACTCCTCTATATCACTATCTCAAAAGACTGTAATAGCAAGCAACGAAAAACAACAAGACAAGAGAAAAAATGGATTGACCCCTGACCGGGCAACCGGTCAGCAGAAGTGGGGCCACCCGGGAGGGCAGCCCCACTTTTTGCATACCTATCCGCATTAGTGTCACCAATCCAAATTGCGGGCGCACATCCCTTTCGGGGATATCGCCATGTAGGTGGCACATATGCTGATACCATAAAAAACGCGCGGACCGGAAGGCCTGCGCGTTTTTTATGCGGACGGGGTTGTTACTGCGGGGTAAGGGTAAGGCGTGTGCGGTTGGCGGCCACGGCACGGGCGGTGAAGGCCGCGATGTCGGCCGGGGTGATGCTCTCCAGCGCCGGGGCGTAGTCGGCCGCGAAGTCCAGGCCGTAGTCGTGGTGCATGCCCATGGCCGACAGCCAGAAGCCGTTCTCGCGCAAGCCCTCCCGGTGGTTCTTGAGCAGGTAGGAGCGCACTTTTTCGATTTCTTCGACGGTGGGTCCCTCCTTGGCCAGCAGCGCGAAGGCATCCTCGACGGCCTGCCGGGTCTCGGCGGCATGCTCGGGGGCAGTCTTGATGTAGACGGGCCACAGCAGCGCCGGGCCGTCGTCGCCGTTCAGGTCCGGGTTGATGCCGCAGTGGCCGGTGACGGAGTATGTCCAGCCTTTCTCCTCGCGCAATTCCTTGAGCAGGCGGTTGTTGAGGATCTGCCCGGCGATCTTGGAGCAGAGGTAGTTCCTGATGTTGTACTCTGTCGGGCCGTTGAGGAAGGAGTAGCAGATGGCGGTGGGCGTCTGCATGGGCATGGTGAAGTCGATGTCGCGGCGCCCGGGGGCGTAGCGGTAGTCGATGTCGCGAGGCTTCTCAACGCGTCCGGCGGCGGGCAGGGAGGCCACATAGCGCTCCAGCAGGTCCTCGAGCTGTGGCCACTCGAAGTCGCCGACGACGTAGAGGGTGAAGTCGGAGACGTCGGCGAAGCGGTCGCGGTAGAGGCCGACGATGGTGTCGAGGTCGAGGGCGCGGATGCTCCCGGGCGTCTCCTTGGCGCCGAGCGGGTGGTGGTTGTAGACGTTGCGGTGGATGCTGTCGCCCATCTGCTGCACGGGGTCGGAGCCCACGTTCTTGAGGCGCTCGATGGTGGCGGCCTGCCAGATGGCGAAGTTGGCGTGGTCGGGGCGGACGTCGGTCAGGCGCAGGTGGAGCAGGCGGAAGGCATCCTCGCGGTCGTCGGGACCGGCGCTGAACTCGAAGCCCTCGTCTGTGTTCTCGACCTTGACGGACATCTTGATGTCCTTGCCGGCCAGGCGGCGGCGGAGCTGGCTCTGGGTGTAGTTGCCGTATCGGCAGAGGGGCATGACGTCGTTGAGGCTTTTCATCTGCGGAGCCAGGGCCGTAGTGTAGCGTTGGCTGAGGCCGCCGGGGCCGCTGCCGCGCACGTAGAACTGGCCTGCCTTGAAGTCGGTGCGCTTTGCGTATACCTTGACGCCGTTGGAGAGGGTGAGCAGGCGGGCGCCCATGGCCGGCACGGTGTCGGTGGCCACGATGCTGCCGCGGGCCGGCTCGGACGCCAGGAGCGGGCCGGTGACGGCGCGGACGCTGTAGGGGGGAAGGTCCATGGCGTTGACCTCGTCCATGGCCTTGGTGAGCTGGGAGGTGAGGCTTTTCGCCGCGTTGAAGCGGGTGGTGGCAGAGGCAGGGTTACGGTTATCGGGGCCGGCACCCTTTTCGGGCTGCATGGCCACGACGACCATGTTGCGGCCGGAGCCGTAGCGGTCGGCCACGGAGGCGAGCAGCTCGGTGCAGTACTCGGGCGTCATTCCGTCGATGACGGCCTGCAGGGAGTCGAGCTCCTGGGCTACGGTCAGCAGCGGGCCGCCGTCAAGGAAGTGGCGGGAGAAGCGGCGGGCGTAGCCGGTGCTGGTGGGCACGGCGCGGCGCTTCTGGGCCAGCGAGCCCATGTACTCGGTCTTGGCCATGTCCATCTCCTCGGCGGTGAAGCCGTGGTCGAGGGCGCGGAGTACTTCGGCGTACCAGGCGGCGAAGGCTTCCTTCTCGCGTCCCTCCTTGACGGTGCCGCGAAGCACCAGCGAGTTGACGCCGCGGCTCATCATGAAGCGGCCTATGCCGACGCCCAGGTAGGTCCAGGGGCAGTCTGCGGTCTGTTCCAGGGAGTCGAAGCGCTCTGCGAGCATGGAGGCGAGGAGCTCCTCGCCGACCTGTCGGCGCCAGTAGGCCTCCCCTTTGAGGTCAGGCGCCTGGTGCTTGAAGTGGAGCTGGAGCACGTCGTTGCGCTGCTCGGGGTCGGAACCGGCGGCCACAATCATTTTTTTGTTGTCGGGCACTTTGGGCGCCACTGCCTCCTGGGCTTTCGTGGCCGGGGCGGTGGCGAACATCTGCCGCACCTTGGCCTCCATGACGGCCGGGTCGAAGTCGCCGACTACTATCACGGCCTGGTTGCGTGGGTTGTGCCAGCGGTGGTAGAAGTCGCGCAGGGTCTGCGGCTTGAAGTTCCTGACCACGCTCATCAGGCCGATGGGCATGCGCTTGCCGTAGATGCTGGCGGGGTAGATGTCTGGCAGGATTTTTTCGAGGATGCGGTTGGAGGCGGCGCGGCGGTGGCGCCATTCCCCCTCTATGACGCCGCGCTCTGCGTTGATGTCGGAGTCGCGCAGGCTCAGGGCGCAGCTCCAGTCGCGCACTATGAGCAGGCAGGAGTCGAGGGTCGACTGCCGCGTGGCGGGCACGCGCGAGATGTTGTACACGGTCTCGTCGGTGGAGGTATAGGCGTTGAGGTCGGCGCCGAACTTGACGCCCACGCTCTCCAGGTACTCGATCAAGGAGTTGCCGGGGAAGTGCTCGGAGCCGTTGAATGCCATGTGCTCCAGGAAGTGGGCCAGGCCGCGCTCGCTCTCCTTTTCCTGCACCGAGCCGGTGCGCTGGGTGAGGAAGAAGTCGGCCTGCCCTTTGGGTTCGGCGTTGCGCATGACGTAGTAGGTCATGCCTGAGGGGAGCGTCCCCGTGAGGATTGTTCCGGTAGGGACGCACGAGCCGTGCGTCCGTCCCAGGGGCGCGTTCGCGGTTGGGGCGGGTGGGGCGGCCACCACGGTGAGCGCGGACGCTCCTATTATGGTGGAAATCAGTAATCGTTTCATTCAGAAGTAAAATTCGATGTTTGCTGTGAGTTGGTTGAAGTGGGTGCCGGCGGCGGAGTGGAGATAGCTCCAGTCCATGGCAACGCCGAGGGCGTATCGGTCGGAGAGGACCTTTGAGGTCCGCCAGGCCACGCTGACGGTCTGTGCGGCGCCGCTGACGGCGTTATAGTAGTCGTGCTGCTGGCGCAGCAGGGCGTCGGTAATGGGCCCGGAGGCGTTGGTGTCGCTGCCGTAGGCGGGGAGGACCAGCTTCGACGAGGCGCGGAAGTAGCAGGCGCCGCGCAGGCTCACGGAGCAGAAGATGCCGTGGCCGAAGATGCGGGCGCCGGTGAGCTGCAAAGCTGCGCGGAAGCGGTCGGCCTTCAGCAGGCGCGTGTTGCGGTCGTACTGCTCGCGGCGGTGCAGGTACGTGCCCGAAGACTCCACCAGCAGGCAGCTCCGGGACGTGCGCAGGTGGTAGCTGAGCGCCAGCCCGAGGTTCGTGCGGGTGTCGGTGTACATCTCCTCGGAGCCGATCTTGGGGTAGACGTTGGAGGTGGCGTCGCCGAATATGTTCTCGTTGCCGTGGCGGACGCGGCCGTCCAGGTCGGCGCGTATGCCGAAGCGGGTGTCGCTCCATCCCAGGGATGCCGAGTAGGCATCCTGGTCGATGTCGGCCATCGGCAGCTTGTTGAGCGCCGTCAGCACGCACCGCGTATGCAGGCGCGAGTATCGCCCGGCGACATGTAGGGACGCACCCTGGTGCGTCCGCCGCGAGAACTGGAGGCCCATCCCCGGCTCATACCCGGTGTAGGACATCTTGTCGCCGAGTCCGGTGAAGCGGCGGTAGAAGGTGCCCAGGCCGGTGAGGTGGTACACGCTCTCGCGGCCCATGTCGCTGACGAACATCACCGAGTTGGACTGGGTGTAGCGGCGCAGGGTGACGTCGGCGCCGAGATAGTAATTCCGGCTGACCCGGAAAGCGGCGCCAAAGCCGAGTCGAAGGTCGCCGGTGATGTTGCGCGGTCGCGGGTCGACCTGGCGGTATGCGTGTCCGGCGTCGTAGCTGAGGGTGGCGCCGAGGCGCCATTGAGGCGACACCCGGCCGCCCCAGCCGCCGCCGAAGCGATAGTGCTCCTGGCGCATGTCGCCGCCGCTCAGGGTGGCGTTGACGTATGGATAGACGTCGTCGTAGTCGCTTGATAGGCATAGCTCGCGGTCGATGTGCTTGCCGTTGTCATAGGCGGCGCTACCCCACACGGCGCCCTTGCCTACGGGCATGAGGGCCTCGGCGCCGGCATGCCGGAGGGTGCGGCCCCGGTCGGGGTCGAAGCGCAGGGCCTTGTCGGAGCCGTGGCGATGGTGGTATCCGGCATAAGCGCGGCCCAGTCTGACGCTGTCGGCGATCGGGCGCAGGGCCGGATTGGCAGTGAGCGCCGAGGCAAGGGAGCCGCGCCCCTGCTCGGAGCGCAGCTGCCTTGTCCACACATCTTCGGCGCTCCTGGCGGCGAGCACCACCGCCAGGGACATCACACAAAATACTAACCTATGGGGCATTTAATCAAATCGGTAGTGGAGGGAAGCGGATGCACCCTGGTGCGTCCCTACTTTCGGGGCATCACGCCGTCGTAGGTGAGGGTCGAGCACTTGGTGCCGTTGACGTCGATGGCGCTCTTCTGGAGCTCGATCTCGGAGGGGGTTACCTCGGCGTTGAAGTCGGCGGTGGAGTTGTTGGTGTCCTGGAGCACGGGCGTGCCGTCCTCGCGCAGGTAGAGCACCTTGCGGCGCACGGCCTTGAAGTAGCGGGTCTTGTCCTGGTCCACGTGGCCGCAGTATGTCCAGCCCATGTCGAGCGCCGGCGAGGTCACGTTCCACTGGTACTCGCTCTCGACGCTGCAGTTGACCACGTCCACGACCCAGGAGTTGGGCACGCGGTAGCCCTTGCCGCTCATGGGGTAGGTGCCGGTGGGCAGCACCATGTTGTAGGTGTACTCGGACAGGTAGTTGCTCAGGTAGTCCTCCTTGCCGGTACCCATGCGGGCGATGCCGAAGGCGCGGAAGCCGCGGTTGTGGAGGGTGAAGGTGGTGTTGGTGTAGCAGTACCACTTATCCATGTTGGGCACGGGGGAGTCGGTGTCGGGGAAGCGGGGATTGCTGGTCTCGTCGTACCATTCGAAGTCGGCGTGGCTGAGGTCGAAAGAGTTTTCGCAGAGAGTCTTGTGGTCCATGCCGTTGTCGCAGATGAGGAAGTACTCGCCGGGCTGCACGGGGTGGTCGGTGCCCGAGCCCGGCACGGTGTAGAGAGCCTGCACGAGCACGTCGGTGGCCATCAGGTCGGGTGTGTAGTCGTACTTGCTGACGGTCATGAAGGTGGATTCGAAGAAAGTGATGCCATCAGCGTAGAGCACGTGGTCGGTGTTGTTGTAGAGCTTGACGTACTTGTCGCCGGAATACTGGGTGCCGGTGCCCTGTAGTGTGCCGGTGAAGAAGATCTCGGAGATGACGAAGTCGTCGTTCTCGATGTTGGCGTATACGGGCAGGGCGACGGTGGCCTCGGGGCCGGTGATTTCAACCGAAGTCTTTGCGCCGCGCAGGGTGGACTTTGCGCCGTTTGGCAGGGTGTAGGAGGCCGTGTAGGCGATGTCGTACAGGCCCGGGCGGAGCTCGATGCCCTCCGGGCTGGTGAAGGCCTGCTCCTGGCCGTTGCTCACGTTGCGGACAGCGATCTGCTGGTCGGTGACGGAGGCAGCGTCGATGCCCTCGGGCATCTGGAGATCGATGGTAAGACGGCTCTGCGAGGGCTCGTCGTCGCTGGAGCACGCGGTGGCGAACGTCAGGCCCACCACGGCCAGCATCAGGTAGAAGATTTTTTTCATATCAGTGTTGTTTTGTTTAGTTTGTCTCAGTGTAGGGACGCACGGGTCGTGCGTTCGTGCTATAGCGTCAGATTGACTTCCATTCCGAAGTAGGAGTCCGACGAGCGTCGCACCGTCAGCCCGTTGCTCTTGTAGTCCGGTAGCCAGTCCACGATGCGGTTCACGAACAGGGCCACGCGCACGTGCCTGCCGATTGGTTTGGTCACCTTGAGGTTGACGTACATGGCCAGGGGTATGCGGACGGTGCGGTAGAGTTCCGGGTTGTAGTTCTTCTCCAGGAACTGGAGCATGGGGTCGGCCTGGGCGGCTTCGTCGTAGGGGCGGAGCAGTCCGTCGGTGCTCAGGTAGTAGTCGGGGTGGCCGTTCTCGCGCAGCGAGCGCGTCTTGACGTACCACATGAACTGGAAGGTGGTAGTCAGGATGAGCGAGGGGCGCTTGATCTGCGTGTCGAACATGAAGTTGGTGTTGAACTGCTCGTTGACGCGGCCGTCGCGGGTGTGGTACAGACCGATGTAGTAGTCGCTGACAGCCTTGCCGTCGACCACGGTGCTGACCGGGTCGTAGAGGTCCTGGGAGTTGGAGTAGGTGGAGCGGAACCAGGCGCCGGTGATGGTGAGCGACGTGCGCAGGGGCTGCCAGCGGGTTGTGTTGACGGTGAACTCCACCCCGTGTTTGTCGATGCGCGAGCCGTTGGCGGCTCGGCGGAAGCCGCTCAGCACCGTATGCGTCTCGTACGGGATGGCGGCCAGGTCGGGGATGCCCTCGGCCGGAATGGCCGACTGGTCGTATTTCTTGTAGGTGTAGGGGGCGTAGATGGCCGAGTAGCGGAAACCGTCGGTCATCTTCTCCCGGAAATAGCTGACCTGGACCGAGAAAGGGCCCCAGTCGAGACCGGCGCGGAGCTCCAGCTTGCGGTTGCGCGCCGGGCGCAGGGCGTAGTTGGTGGCGTCGTTGATGTACGTCATCAGGCTCACCAGGCTGCGGTCCGGGTTGGCGGCGTCGAAGTAGTTGAGCTGCAGGAAGTCGGCGTAGGAGCACTGCGGGTAGAGGTAGTCGGCGGTGGGCATGCGGGTGGTCATGCCGTATCCGGTGCCGAGGTATATGCTGAAGTCCTTGCCGCCGGCCTGCCACTCGGGCAGGCGCCAGAGCAGGTTTACACGAGGGTCGAGGTAGACTCGCCCATGCATGTGGTATCGCTTGCCCAGGTGTGGCATCTGGATGGTGCGCAGTCCTGCCTGGAGTTCGGCCAGGGAGCCGCCGACGTGCTGCTTGAGGTTGGCCTCGGCGAAGAAGCTGAGCACGTGCAGGGCCGGCACGTCGCGGTACTCGCGGGGACGGGTGGTCCAACTCCCGCTGAGCGGACGCGTGAGGTCGTAGACCTGTCCCCGGCCATAGTTCTTGGTCATGGTCCACTCCACGCCCGCTTTGTAATGTAGGGACGCACGGCCCGTGCGTCCGTTCCGGCTGTCCGCGCCGAATGCCTTCGCGCCTTTGGCCATTGCCTTGACGAAGGCGGAGAAGGGGCGGCCGTCGCTGAGGTAGCGAGCCTTGTAGGTGCCGGGCAGGAAGACGCCGATGCTCTCGCCCTCGGCCATGGACGTCGGCGCCACGGTGGCGCGGCCCAGGGCCACATCCTTGCAGCGGTGCAGGCGGTCCACCTCCAGCGAGGTGGAGGCGGAGAGGTGAAAGACGTTGAATGGCAGGCCCGGGTTGAGCGTGGTGGTGAGGTTGGCCGTCAGCGCGCCGCGCCCGTAGGTGGAGCGGAACTCGTCGACCTTGTTGAAGTTGAGGTCCGGGTCGAGGCGGGAGCGGTCGAGTCCGGCTGTGTAGTCGAGTCCGTAGTTGAGCACCGTCAGGGCGTCGCCGCCGCCGAAGCGCATGTTCACGCGTGCCGAGGCGGTGAGGCGCCGGTAACGGTCGGTCAGCACGCGAGGGTCGGATTTGGAGTCGAGGTAGCCGAAGTCCACGTTGAGGATGTGGCGGTCGCCGTAGAAGCCTACGCCCTTGCCGGCCGAGAAGAGCTTGCTGTGCTCGTCGGCCTTGAAGCGGAACGCGAACGGGGCCTTGCGCCGGATGCGCTTGATATTCACCAGCCCCGACGAGAGGTTGCCGTACTCGGCCGAGGGGATGCCGCGCACTATCTCCACGCTCTCGATGTTGTCCGTGGAGATGGTGCGCATGTCCACGCCGCGGTTAGTGGTGATGGTGTTGGCGGCCGGCGAGGTGGCGTCGCTCACGGTCAGTCCCTCGCTCTGCAGGCCCGCATCGGTGTTGATGGGGGCGCCGTCGACCAGGAACAGCGTGCCGAGTGCCGAGATGGCGTAGTCGGAGCTGGTGTAGCGGTTGCCCAGGGCGTCGAGCGTGCCAGTCTCGCGCAGGGAGATGGAGTTGACGCTTGACATGTCGGGGTTGCGGCTGATGTTGCCGGGCAGCAGCTCCAGCAGGTCGGTGAAGGAGGTGGGCTGGAGGTGCTCCATGGCGGCGCGGCCGATGCGCGACGTGGTGGAGGGCGTCACCTGCTCTCGCGCCGTCACCACTACCTCCTGTAGGGTATCGGTCTTGAGGAAGGGCGTTTCGTGGTGTCGGAGCGAGTCCTGTGCATGGCGTATGCCGGCGCTGTCGGCGGACTGGGTGCAAAGTGAGCCGGCGGCGGCTTGCAGAGCCGCTACCGGCGCCATTGCTGTCAGCATGAGAAAAATCCTTTGCACTCGTTTCATTTACGAGTGCAAAGTTATGGCCCGCCCCGGCCCTTTTCAATACCCAAAAACGGTGAAAATGGCCGCCCGCGCGGCCCGTCTTCCCTCGGTCGTACTCACCCTGGCCGCACCTCCGGCGTCGGAACCAATCATTTTCCGGGTGCTGTCGGGCAACACCAGCAAGGCATACGCAGAGCTCGGGGGCATGGAGAATGCCTGCCGTGAGGAGGGCATCTCCCAGCCACGGCAGGGGTCGGTCAGAGAAGCTTGCTGTTGGTGGCCGCCACTATCGCCTCTGAGATGTTCCTCGCGCCGAGCTTGCGGAAGATGTCCCGGCGATACTTCTTGATGGTGTCGGCAGAGAGGGATATGCGGTCGGCGATCTCCGCCATGGTATAGCCTTGGATGGAAAGCGTCAGCACCGACTTCTCCCCCTCGGTGAGGATGGGTGCCTGCCGCCTGACCCACTTGTGTGTCAGAGGGTTGTATTCAAAGAACTCGGAGGAGCCGACGTGGTGTATCTCGATGTGCCCGGCCTCGGCATGGGTGGAGGCCGACACCACGCACAGGGCAAGCCATATGCGCCCGTCCGAGGTCAGCGCAAGTGGCGTCAGCTTGTGATTGACGAGTATCCGGCGGCCGCCGTTGACGATATGGAAGTCGTACGAGATGTACCAGTCCTTCCGTTCGCCTTCGGGAATGTCCCTCCAGAAAGCGAATCCGGCGCTGTTGATGGTCAGCAGCAGCCGATGCTCGTCGGCTGGCACATAATCTATGTAGAAACGGTAGCCGAGCCTAAGCACCTCTTCCGGCGTCAGGCTGCAGAGGAACATCGGGTTTGGCGAGACGTAAAGGAAATTTCGCTTGAAGTAGTCGATGATGTATACGCTCTGGTATGAGGAGCGCGAGAATGCCTCCGCACAGTCGATGTATTCCCCCACACGGGTGTAGTCGAGCTCGTGCGGGAGCCGGATCTCGTTTTCGGGAATGAAGAAACCGTCGGTCCTGTCCATCATCTGCCTCGTTGTCGTGCAATCACGACACCCGATTCTGACTGGCGTGGTCGGAATCGGGTGTCGGTGTTATGAGACGCTGCCGGTCAGCGTCCGCTGGCGGAGAGAGAGGGATTCGAACCCCCGGAGGTGTTACCCTCAACGGTTTTCAAGACCGTCGCAATCGACCACTCTGCCATCTCTCCTGTGGTTGCGGGCTGCAAAGGTACGAATTTTTCCGCAGTCATGCAAATCATGGGCTGACGCACGGGCCGTGCGTCCCTGCAATACGCGGGGAGGGGCCGGTCAGGGCTTGTCGACGAGCAGGGGGTTGACAGTCTGCATCTCCTCGGGGAGGTCGCGGGTCTCGGCGCGGATGGCCGCCTTGTCGTTGGAGTGCACGGCGAAGCGGCTCACGCTCAGCATCATGCCGAAGGCAACCGACATTATCAGTATCGACGTGCCACCCTTGGAAATCAGCGGCAGGGGCTGCCCGGATACGGGCATGACGCCCGTCACGATGCCCATGTGCACCAGCGCCTGAGCGGCTATCATCACCGCCAGGCCCATGATGAGCAGCGCGGGATAGGCGCGGCGGCACTTGCTGGCAACCACGCCGGCGCGCGCAACCAGAAGCAGGTAGAACACCAGCAGCACTATGCCGCCCACCAGGCCCCAGTCCTCGACGATGATCGAGAAGATGTAGTCGCTGAAGGCCAGCGGCAGGCGGGCGCTCTCGCGCGAGTTGCCGGGCATGTTGCCGGTGATGCCGCCGTGCGCCATGGCGTAGTGGGCGTGCTTGACCTGGTAGTTGGCGTCGTTGACGGGCTCGCCAGGGTGCACTCCCTTGATCCACATGCGGATGCGCTCCTTGCGCATGTCGGTGCGGTCCACGGACCCGTCGTCGGAGTGGTTGACCTGGAAGTGCGGCCCGTAGCCCTGGTATGCCTGCTGCTGAGACATCTGCTCCTCGGCCTGCACGCGGTCGAACTCGTTGGTCTGCGACGCCCTGGACTTGACCATGAGGTAGCCGCCGAAGAGCACGCAGTAGCAGAGGACCACGATGCCGATCTTGCGGAACTGGGTGCCCCCGATGATGAACATGGCCAGCGACACTACCATCATCAGGGCCATGTTGGTGAAGCCGTTCTGGTACACGGCCAGGCCGAAGACGGCCACCACGATGGCGCTCCATACCACTCCCTTGGTGCTGACGCCGCCCGAAATCTGGTTCTTCTGCATGATCTTGGCCAGCACGAGCACCAGGGCGAGCTTGAGCATCTCGGCCGGCTGGATGGTCATGCCGCCGATGGGGATGGCGCGCATGGCGTCGTTGAGGCGAACGCCGAACATCGACGCGTACACCACAAGCCCCAGGCAGATGACGGCGATGGGCCACGTCAGGTTGCGGAAGAACTTGTAGTGCACTTTCTGGATGAGGTACACAAGCACGAAGCCGACGACCAGGAACTTGATGTGCCCCCAGAGCGGGGAGTAGACATTCTCGGTCTTGATCTCGGTGGACGAGGCGGAGTATACCTCGATGATGCTCACCAGCACCAGGAAGAGGTAGATGCCCCAGATGTACTTGTCGGGCTTGTTGGGTGCTCCGGCCCCGGCTGTTTTTGCCGGGGCCTGGCGCCTGCGCCTGGGCTCGGGAGGTGGCGAGGTGGCGATGCCATCTGTGGCGGCGCCGATGGGCTGGCCGTCGACGGTCTCGTTGACCAGGATTTCGGTTTCGGGCATTTTATTAGTCGAGGGTTGAGGGGTGTAGGGACGCGTGGCTCGTGCGTCCGAGAGTCGAGAGTCAGGAGAGGGCCTTGACGGCGGCCTTGAACTGGCGGCCGCGGTCCTCGTATGAGTGGAAGAGGTCGAAGCTGGCGCAGGCGGGCGAGAGGAGCACGGTGTCGCCGGGCGCCGCCAGGGAGCGGCAGGCCTGCACGGCTTCGTCGAGGCTGTGGGTGTCGGCGACCTCGGCCACGCGGCCCGAGAAGTGGTCCGTGATCTTGGCGTTGTCGACGCCCATGGCCACGATGGCTTTTACTTTCTTGTCCACCAGGTCGTCGATCTGCGTGTAGTCGTTGCCCTTGTCCTTGCCGCCGAGGATGAGGACCACGGGGGAGTCCATGGCCTCCAGGGCGTAGAAGGTGGAGTCGACATTGGTGGCCTTGGAGTCGTTGATGTACCGGACGCCGTCGACGGTTCCGGCCGGCTCCAGGCGGTGCTCCACGGGGGCGAAGCTGCCCAGTCCTGCCTGGATCTGCTCGGGTGCGAGACCGAAGGCTGTGGCGGCCAGCCCGGCGGCCATGGAGTTGTAGAGGTTGTGGCGACCGGGGAGGCTGAGGGCGGTGCGCGGCATGCTCCACTCCTTGTCGGCGGCGCGGAATGTGATGGAGCGGTCGTCGGCGACGGCGGCGAGACCCTCGCCCCGGCGGTCGGCGAAGCGCAGGCAGGTGGCGGCTCCGGAGGCGTCGGGCAGGTGTCGCAGGGTCATCGGGTCGTCGGCCCAGTAGATGAAGTAGTCCTGCGGGCGCTGGTTGCGCGTGATGCGCATTTTTGCGCGGGCGTAGTTGGCCATGGAGTGCTCGTAGCGGTCGAGGTGGTCGGGGGTGATGTTGAGCAGGATGGCGATGTCGGCCCGGAAGTCGTACATGTTGTCGAGCTGGAAGCTGCTGAGCTCTATGACGTAGCAGGCGTGGGGCGAGCGGGCCACCTGCCGGGCCAGGGAGTGGCCGACGTTGCCTGCCAGGCCGGCGTCGACGCCGGCCTGCGTCAGCACGTGGTGCAGCAGCAGGGTGGTGGTGGTCTTGCCGTTGGAGCCGGTGATGCAGAGCATGGGCACGGAGGTGTGGCGGCCGGCGAACTCTATCTCGCTGACCACCTCGACGCCCCGGCTCTGGAGCTGTACCACCAGCGGCGCCGACAGGGGTATGCCGGGGCTCTTCACGCACAGGTCGGCGGCGAGCACCTTGTCGGGGGTGTGGCCCCTCTCTTCGTAGGGGATGCCCTCGCGCTCGAGCTCTTCCTTATACTTGGGGGCGATGGCTCCGGCGTCGGAGACCAGGACGTCCCAGCCGCGGTCCTTGGCGAGCACTGCGGCGCCGACGCCGCTCTCTCCGGCGCCGAGCACTATTAGTTTCTTGGGTGTATCTTGCATGGGTGGTTAACGGATTTTGAGGGTCACGAAAGTGAGTGCGGCCAGCAGGATGCTGACAATCCAGAAGCGGGTGACGATCTTGGACTCCGGCACGGGCCGGATGGGGTGCTGAATCAGTGCGTCGATGCCGGCGTTGCCGGGCTTCTGGAAGTGGTGGTGCAGGGGCGTCATCTTGAAGATGCGCTTGCCGGCGCCGTACTTGCGCTTCGTGACCTTGAAGTACGCCACCTGGAGGATGACGCTGAGGTCCTCGAGGAAGAAGACCAGGCAGAGCAGGGGTATGAGGAGCTCCTTGCGGATGAGGATGGCGAAGACGGCCAGGATGCCGCCGAGCGTCAGGGAGCCGGTGTCGCCCATGAAGACGGATGCGGGGAAGGCGTTGTACCACAGGAAGCCTACCAGGGCGCCGATGAAGGCTCCGGCGTAGACCACGAGTTCTTCCGAGCCTGGGATGTACATGATGTCGAGGTAGGAGGAGTAGACGAGGTGGCCGCCCAGGTAGGCCATGATGGCCAGGGCCACGCCGATGACGGCCGACGTGCCGGCGCAGAGGCCGTCGAGGCCGTCGGTGAGATTGGCGCCGTTGCTGACGGCCGTCACCACCAATACCACCACGAGCACGAACACCAGCCAGCCGAGCGTCTTGGCCGCCTGCGGGTCGGAAATCCACGACGTCAGCCATTCGTAGTTGAAGTTGTTGTGCTTGACGAACGGAATGGTGGTCTGGGGGGTCTTCTCCAGGGGGCCGAGGTGCACGGCGTCGGGGTTGTCGACGGTGATGCCGCCGGGGGTGACGGTCTCCTCGATGACGCCGTGGTCGGCGGGCAGCGCCACTACCTGGCGCATCTGGATGCTCGGCGCCAGCCACATGGTGATGCCGACGATGAGGCCCAGGCCAACCTGCCCGGTGATCTTGTACTTGCCCTTCAGACCTTCCTTGTTGTGGTACTTGAGCTTGCGATAGTCGTCGAGGAAGCCGATGCAGCCCATCCAGGCGGTGGCCACCAGCATCAGGATCATGTAGATGTTGGCCAGGTTGCCGAACAGCAGGCATGGAACGAGGATGCTGAGTATTATGATGAGGCCGCCCATGGTGGGGGTGCCGACCTTTTTCATCTGCCCTTCGAGGCCGAGGTCGCGCACCACCTCGCCGACCTGCATTCGCTGCAGGCGCCGGATGATGCGGTGGCCGAAGACCAGGGCGATGAGCAGGGCCACGGCCAGCGACACGCCGGTGCGGAACGTCACGTAGTCCATGAGCCGCAGGCCGGGGAAGTCGAAATTGGCCGCCAGGTATTTGAATAGCCAGTAAAGCATCTGATTCTTAATTCTTAACTATTAACTCCGCCGAATGCGGCGAGGACCTCCTCGCGGTCGTCGAAGTGGTGCTTGACGCCCTGCACTTCCTGGTAGTTCTCGTGTCCCTTTCCGGCTATGAGCACGACGTCGCCGGGGCGTGCCTGCGCTATGGCTTCGCGGATGGCCTCGCGGCGGTCGGTGACGCAGGTGGCCGTGGCGGCCTGCCGGTCGTCGAGGCCGGCTCGCATGTCGGCGATGATGGCGTCCGGCTCCTCGAAGCGGGGGTTGTCGCTGGTGAGGAAGAGCAGGTCGGAGCGGGTGGCGGCCTCGCGGGCCATCATCGGGCGCTTGCCGTGGTCGCGGTTGCCGCCGGCGCCTACCACGGTGAGGATGCGGCCCGAGGTGCCTACGATGTCGCGGATGGTGTCGAGCACGTTCACCAGCGCGTCGGGGGTGTGGGCGTAGTCCACGATGGCCACCTTGCCCTCCCGGGAGCGGATGGTCTGGAAGCGGCCGGCCACGGGCACCAGGCGCGACATGTTCACGAGCACCTTGTCGGCGTCGAAGCCGAGCAGCAGCGACGCGCCGTAGACGCTCAGCAGGTTGTAGGCGTTGAAGCGGCCGGTGAAGTTGACCTCCACGTCGTGGCCGTTGAAGCTCATCAGGGTGCCGTCGAGGCGGCTCTCGCGGATGCGGCCGCGGAAGTCGGCGTCGCCGCGCAGCGAGTAGGTGTACTTGCGGGCGCGGGTGTTCTGGAGCATGTACGGGCCCGACTTGTCGTCGGCGTTGACCAGGGCGAAGGCCGAGGCGGGGAGCATGTCGAAGAACATCTTCTTGGCGTTGCGGTAGTTCTCGACGGTGCCGTGGTAGTCGAGGTGGTCGCGTGTGAGGTTGGAGAAGAGGGCGCCTCGGAAGCGGAGGCCGGCGATGCGGCGCTGTTGCGCGGCGTGGCTGCTGACCTCCATGAAGGCGTAGGTGCAGCGGGCCTCCACCATCTCGGCCAGCAGCTCGTTGAGGGTGATGGGGTCCGGGGTGGTGTGGGTGGTGGGGATGGCGCGGTCCTCGATGTAGTTGCAGACGGTGGAGAGGAGGCCGGCACGGTGGCCCATCATGCGTGCCATCTCGTAGAGCAGGGTGGCGGTGGTGGTCTTGCCGTTGGTGCCGGTGACGCCCACCAGGCAGAGCTTCTCGCTGGGATGGTCGTGCCAGGCGGAGGCGAGGCGCCCGAGGGCCTCGGCCGAGTCCGCCACTTTTATGTATGTGACATCGGGGAGGAAGGTGGAGGGGAGCTCCTGGCACACGATGGCGCCGACGTGGTTGCTCGCCACCACGGGTATGTATTTATGGCCGTCGGTCTGCGTGCCCTTGACGGCCACGAACAGCGCGTCCTTGCCGGCGCGGCGGGAGTCGGACGCCAGCGCCGTGATGTTGCGGTCGGTGTCGCCGATTACCTCCAGCGGTTCGAGGTCGCGGATGAGTTGGCTCAGTTTCTTCATATGTTTGCGTGTTTCTTTGTCAGGAAAGGGTGAGGAAGATTTTCTGTCCCGGCCGCAGGGGTGTGCCAGGGGCTATGCTCTGCTGTCGGACGGTCCCGGCGCCTCGGAGCACTACGTTGATGCCGCGCGTCTCGAGCTCCCGGAGGGCGGCGCGGGCGTCGTAGCCGCGGACGTCGGGGACGGCGCGTGGCGCCTGGCTGCCTGGCAGCGGGGCGGCGATGCGCCGGACGCTGACGCCCAGGTTCTGCCTCACGTCCGGGATGGCCTGGCCGATGCCGTTGCTGAGCACTGGCGAGGAAGCCACGGGGTCGCGCTGGTAGTCGGGGGTGTCGCCGAGCATTCCGCGGGCGAACATGCGCTCGGCCACGCGGCTGAGGACCTTGCCGGAGATGGACCCGGCGCCGCCGCTGCCGGCCGGGGCCAGCACCACCACCACCACCGAGTACTGCGGATTGTCGTAGGGGAAGAAGCCGGCGAAGGCGAAGCGTCGGCGGGAGTGGTCGTAGCCCGTGCCGCGTCCCTTCTCGAAGACGGGGTAGCAGGTGCCTGTCTTGCCGGCCAGGGGCACAATCTCGTCGAGCTTTGCGGAGCGGGCGGTGCCGCCGGTGACTACCTGGCGCAGGCACTCGCGGAGCATGCGGGCGTGGTCGGGGGTGCAGACCTGCTCCATGATGGGCGGGGTGCGGACTATGGAGTCGCGGCCGTCGCCGCCGCGCAGGGCGCGCACCAGGTGCGGACGCACGTAGCGGCCGTTGTTGGCGATGGCGTTGTAGATGCTCAGCAGGTATAGCGGCGAGATCTCTACGGAGTATCCGAAGGCCTGGCGGGCCAGGTCGAGGTGGCGGGCCGTCATGGTGATGGGCAGGCCGGAGGGGGTGCGGGCCGTCAGGCGTCGCAGCTGGGCCGGGCGCTCCTCGGCGATGCCGGTGTGCATGCGGTCCAGCAGGCCGAGCTTCTTCCATCGGTCGTAGAATGCCTCCGGGCGGTCGCCGTAGCCCCGGAAGATTATGCGTGCCACGCCCGTGTTCGACGACCACCCCATGACCTCGGGGATGGTCTTGACCGTCGGCGCGTGCGGGTCGGTGGTCTTCATGAACGGCGAGCAGTCCACGGTGTTGTGGTTGCTGGTTATCAGGCCGTCCTCGAAGGCGATGAGCAGGGAGATGGGCTTGACCACGGAACCTGGCTCGAAGCAGGTGACGGTGCGGTTGTAAGCCTCGCCGTATGTGCCGTCGTCGCGGCGCTCGAGGTTGCTGATGGCCTTGATCTCTCCGGTGGCGACCTCCATGACCATGGCGGTGCCCCACTCGGCTTTGACGGCCGAGCAGCGCTCCGCCATCTCCTGCTCCAGGATGTCCTGGATCTGGAGGTCGATGGTGGTGACTACGTCGAAGCCTCGGCGGGCCGGCACGGTCTCCCAGCCGCTCACGCCGGAGTTGAAGGTGACGGAGCGGGACTTGCCGGGCTTGCCGTAGAGCAGGGAGTCGAGGTCCTTCTCCAGGCCGGAATAGCCGTGGGACTCGTGGCGGTATATGGTGTCGCCCTTGGGGGTTATGCGGTCCAGGATCTTTACCTCGTTGACGACGCCGATGCTGTAGCGCGCCATCATGCCGTAGGGCTGGCGGCGCACCGACCGCGACAACTGGTATAGGGGCACCGATGAGGACTTGATGAAATCCTTCAGGAACGGGGCGCGGCGGAGGGTGTCGATGGTGTTCTCGCTCACGCCGCGGGCGATGACGAGGGCGCGGTTGCGCTTTTTCTGTGGCTTTGCCATCTCGCGCTGCAGCCGGGCGCGCCAGGAGCACTTGGCGGCGGAGTCGGGGGGGAGCGAGCGCAGGTCGGCCGGACGCGGGTAGTGGCGGTCGAGGTATTCGGCAAGCGAGTCGAGGCCCGGCAGGTTGAGCTTGGAGCTGGTCATCTTGGGATGCTGCATGTCGAGCTTGACGTCCCATACGAGGACGTTGCAGGCCAGTATGGAACCGTTGCTGGCCAGTATGGAGCCGCGCTCGGGGGCGATGACTTTCTCGATGCCTATCTGCTCGTTGGCCTCTTTCTCCCAGTCGGCGGCGTTGACGGTGGTGGTGTATGCCAGCGACAGGACGATGGCGATGGCCACGCCCACGAAGACGACCGTCACCAGGCCGTATCGGAACAGTATGCGCTTCTTGTTCTTCTGCTTTGCCAATTCAGTAGCGAGTTGTAGGGTCGCACCTTGGTGCGTACCTGAGGGTTGAGAGTTGCTGCCGCGATGGCTGCATGGGTGCACGGCCCGTGCGTCCGCACCATCCGGGTTGCCTGGACTCTGATGCCGGGCGCGGCTTCGGCTTAACCATGGTTAAGCCCTACATTGCCTGTCGTTGTCGCCGGGGTTCAGTCAGGAATGCAAAGTTAATACATTTTCCTGACAAATCGGGAGGCGTCCCTCGCGATTTACGTAAAATTATGAATTGGCTTGTGTGGAAAGGGCCTGAATGTCTCGGAAAGGTCTCCGCAGAATCCGTATTGGAAGGGAGTGATGGGTAAAGCCACCACGGTCATGTATGGAGCGGCGTGTCGGTAAGGGGGTTATTTGGCGGGAGGGAGGGAATCGAGGGCGTCGAGGCGGAGGGTGTAGGGGGGCTTGTCGGAGAAGGTCAGGCCGAGGTTGTAGCGGGCCGACATCTGCACCATGTCGGTCTCGCGGATGAGGCTCATGTAGCGGGCCTTCTCCTCGATGTATTCGTTTTCGGCGCTGCGCAGCTCCTGGCGTAACTCCTTGATTTCGCGCATATATACGCGTGTGCGGTAGCGGACGCCGATGAGCACCAGGATGATGACGGTCAGGAAGATGATGAGCCAGCCGTTGCGGCGGAAGAAGTCGACGGATATGCCGCGTCCCTTGCGTATGTTGCCCACGAGCTCGTGGCGCTTGGCGCGGATGGTGCCGGGCGCGGATGATTGTTTTTTGGGGGCCATTTTTAGTCTATGGATGAGGGATTGCGGATGCGCCAGGGTGCATCATTACAACAAGTGGATAAAGGTGATGGCGCAATGTGGCAATTTGCTAATTCGGGGTTATTGATTTCTGATTAATTCGGCAGCTCGCAGCTTGGCGGAACGGGCGCGGGGGTTGGCTTCGACCTCGGCCTCGGAGGCGACTATGGGCTGGCGGCTCAGGGGTTTCCATGGGGACTGGACTCGGCCGTAGATGTCGGTTCGGACGTCGCCGTCGAGGCGTCCGGAGCGGAAGAAGTTCTTGACGAGGCGGTCTTCGACGCTGTGGTAGGTGAGGATGGCGAGTCGTCCGCCGGGGGCGAGCATGTCGGCGGCGGTGAGCAGAAGCTGCTCCAGGGCCTGGATCTCGCCGTTGACCTCGATGCGGAGCGCCTGGAAGAGCTGTGCCATCTCTTTCTTGACGCGCCTGGGGTCGAGGGCCGGTTCGGCGGCTTCGGCCAGCTGTGCCGTGGTGAGGATGGGCTTTTCGGCACGGGCGCGGACGAGCGCCTCGGCCACGCGGCGCGGGTTGCGCAGGTCGGCGTAGACGCGCAGCAGGCGCTCCAGGTCCTTCTGCGGTATGTCGGCGAGGAGGTGGGCGGCGGTGCGCGGGGCCGACTGGTTCATGCGCATGTCCAGGGGCGCGTCGGCGCGGAACGAGAAGCCCCGCTCCGCTTCATCGAAGTGATGGAACGACACGCCCAGGTCCGCCACGATGCCCTGCACCGGCAGAGCGCCGAGGTAATCCAGGAAATTGCGCATGTAGCGGAAGTCGCCGTGAACGAAAGTGAAACGGGCATCCTGCGGAGCATTGGCGCGGGCGTCTATGTCGCGGTCGAAGCCGTAGAGGTGGCCGTCGGGTCCGAGGCGCTCCATAATGGCACGCGAGTGTCCGCCGCCGCCGAAGGTGGCGTCGGCATATCGTCCTGACGGCTGAATGTTAAGCGCGTCGACGGTAGGCTGCAGCAGTGCCGGTATGTGGTAGGGGGTGGACATGGGTTTTAGTTGGGGATTGTATGGCTGCACCCTGGTGCAGCCGCCTCGTGAATCTTTTCGGATGCACAGGGTGCATTCCTACGATTTCCTTAGCTTTTTGTGGTCGGCGATGGCGGTTTTGTATACTGAGTGGATGCGGTCGGCGATGTCTGTTGCGGCGAAGGTGGCGGCATGGCGCAGGCCGCGTTGGCGGCGGGCGTCGATGTCCGGGCCTCCCTTGTAGATGGCGTGGACGGCCTGGGTGAGGGCGCGTACGTCGTCGGGTGCGACGAGGAAGGCGGCGTCTCCTCCGGCCTCGGGCAAGGAGGAGATGTTGCTTGTCACCGTGGGGACGCCGCAGGTGAGGGCCTCCAGGACGGGGATGCCGAAGCCCTCGTAGCGGGAGGGGTAGAGGGCCGCCAGGGCCATGCGGTAGATGGCGGGCAGGTCGGCGAAGGGGACGTCGCGGAGCACGTGCAGGCGTCGGCGCACACCGAGTTCTTCGGCCAGGTCGAGCATCTCCTTGAGGTATCCGCGACCGTTGCCGACGGCCACCAGGTGTATGTCCTCGGGCATGTTGGCCAGGGCGCGGAGGCTCGTCTCGAGGTTCTTGCGCTTCTCGATGGTGCCGATCTGCACCAGGTAGCGGGCGGGCAGGCGGTAGCGGTTGCGCACGGCCTCCTTGTCGGTCGGCGGGACTTCCTGTGCGAAGATGGGGCTGCAGCCCTGGCGGATGACGGTGATGCGGCTTTCCGGGACTCCGTAGAGTTCCATGACGTCGCGTCGGGTGGCCTCGGAGATGGCGATGACGTGGTCGGCGTGGCGGGCGGCGTGGCCGTACTTGAGGTCGTAGAGGCGTCGGTCTATGGGCGGGTAGCAGTCGGGCAGGCGCCGGTAGATGACGTCGTGGATGGTGACGACGGAGGCGATGGGGGAGCGGTGTATGTTGAGCGGCAGCTCATTGCTGAGGCCGTGGTATATGGTGGCGCCTTCGCGTACGGCCTGTGCGGTGACGCCCCAGGAGCGCCAGAGGGCCTTGGGCCAGGCGTAGAAGCGGTCCGGCTGGCGGAAGGTAACGTTGGGGCGTCGCTGCAGGGTGCCGAGGCGGTCGTTTGTGCGCATGTCGGGGACGTAGACCAGGTGGTCGTCGGCCGTCAGGGCCGCCGACATGGTCTCGATTACCAGGCGCGAGTAGTTGCCCAGCCCGGTGAGGTTGCGGATGGCCCGCTTGCCGTCGTATGCGATTTTCATCTTTGTTCTGGTTTGCCGGTGAGGAGTGACTTGAGGCCGTGGAGGGTGGTGAGGGCCTGGATGGGGGTGAGGTTATCGATGTCGAGTCCGAGGATGCGGTCGCGGATCTGGCCGAGCAGGGGGTCGTCGAGCTGGAAGATGGATGTCTGGTATCCCTCGCGTCGTTTGCCCAGGCCTGCCATGTCGGGTTTGGCGGGGTCGGACTCGCTCTCTTTGCTTTCCTGGCGGGAGGTGGACTCGAGCTCGCGGAGCACCTCCCCGGCGCGCTTGACGATCGAGGGCGGGATGCCGGCGATGCGTGCCACGTGGATGCCGAAGCTGTGGGCCGAGCCCCCCTTCTCGAGCTTGCGCAGGAAGAGCACCTTGCCGTCGTGCTCGCTCACGGCCACGTTGTAGTTGACCACGCGGGGGAAGGACTTCTCCATCTCGTTGAGCTCGTGGTAGTGGGTGGCGAAGAGGGTGCGGGGTCGGCAGGCGCCGTTCTCGTGGATGTTCTCGACGATGGCCCAGGCGATGGAGATGCCGTCGTAGGTGGAGGTGCCTCGGCCGAGCTCGTCGAATAGTATCAGCGACCGGCGCGACATATTGTTGAGGATGGATGCGGCCTCGGTCATCTCGACCATGAAGGTGGACTCGCCGCGTGATATGTTGTCGCTGGCGCCGACGCGGGTGAAGATCTTGTCGATGGCGCCGACGCGGGCCGAGCGCGCTGGCACGAACTGCCCGGCCTGGGCCATGAGGGCGATGAGGGCGGTCTGGCGCAGCAGGGCCGACTTGCCGCTCATGTTGGGCCCGGTGATGACCATGATCTGCTGGCGCTCGGTATCGAGGCGCACGGAGTTGGCCACGTACATCTCGCCGGGGGGGAGCATCTGCTCGATGACGGGGTGGCGCCCGTCGGTGATGTCGAGCTCCAGGGAGTCGTCGACGGCGGGGCGGACGTAGTGGTTGTCGATGGCGGCTGTGGCGGCCGATAGGTCGCAGTCGAGTCCGGCGGCCTCCTGGGCGTCGCGCATGATGGCGGGGATGTAGCGCACTGCCGTCTCAATGAGCTCGTTGAAGATGCGGCTCTCGATGGCGGCGATGCGCTCCTCGGCGCCGAGGATCTTCTGCTCCAGCTCCTTGAGCTCGGGGGTTATGTACCGCTCGGCGCCCACCAGGGTCTGCTTGCGGATCCAGTGGGCCGGGGCCTTGTCGCGGTAGGTGTTGCGCACCTCGAAGTAGTAGCCGAACACGGAGTTGTAGCCGCGCTTGAGCGAGGCTATGCCGGTGGCGGCGATCTCGGCCTGGAGCATCTGGTCGAGGCGCTCGTTGCTGTGGTCGAGCAGGTCGTGGAGCTGGTCGAGCTCGTCGTTGACGCCGGGGGCTATTACGTTGCCCTGGCTGAGCATGGTGGGGGCGTCGTCGCGCAGGGTGGCGCGCAGGCGGCGTGTGAGCTCTGTGAGGGGGTCGATGCTCTCGGCGGTGCGGTGCAGCTGGTCGAAGCCTGAGGAGTCGAGCAGGGCGCGGAGGCGGTCGAAGGCCTGGAGCGACTGGAGCAGGCGGAGCATCTCGCGCGGCCCGACGCGCCGGGCGCCGATCTTGGAGGCGATGCGCTCCGGGTCGCCGATGTCGGCGAGGATGTCGGACAGGTGCGAGCGCAGCTCCGGGTCGTCGTATAGGATCTGGACCATGTCGAGGCGGGCGTTTATCTCGTCGACGTGCGCCAGGGGCATGACGAGGCGGCGGCGGAGCATGCGCGCCCCCGGGGGGCAGCAGGTGCGGTCGAGGATGTCGAGCAGGCTTTTCCCGCCTTCCCCTAATGGGTCGATGATCTCGAGGTTGCGGACGGTGAAGCGGTCGAGGCGCACGTACCGTTCCTCGTCGATGCGGGCCAGGGAGGTGATGTGGGCTATCTGCTTGTGCTCGGTGGCGTCGAGGTAGTAGAGCAGTGAGCCGGCTGCGATGACGCCCAGCGGGAGGTCGTCTACGCCGAAGCCTCGGAGCGAGGCGGTGGAGAAGTGGCGGGTGAGGCGTTCGTGGGCGGCCTGTTCGGTGTATATCCAGTCCTCCAGCTCATAAAGGGCGCACGATGGTGGCGCCAGGCGTGCGGCGCGGGCCTTGTCGCCGCGCATCATCACCAGCTCGGCGGGGCCGATGGCGCCCATGAGCTTGTCGGCGTACTGCGGCGTTCCCTGGGCGCAGAGGAACTCGCCGGTGGAGATGTCGAGGAAGGCCATGCCCACCTGCTTGGGTCCGAAGCATACGCCGGCCAGGAAGTTGTTGCGGCGCGACTGGAGCAGGCTGTCGCTGAGGTTGAGGCCGGGGGTGATGAGCTCGGTGATGCCGCGCTTGACGAGCTTCTTGGTGAGCTTGGGGTCTTCGAGCTGTTCGCAGATGGCCACACGGCGCCCGGCGCGCACCAGGCGCGGCAGGTAGGTGTCGAGGGCGTGGTGCGGGAAGCCCGCCAGCTCGATCGACGAGGCGGAGCCGTTGGCGCGGCGCGTCAGCGTGATGCCCAGGATGCGGCTGGCGTCGATGGCGTCGTCGGAGAACGTCTCGTAGAAGTCGCCCACGCGGAACAGCAGGATGGCGTCGGGGTGCCGGCGCTTCATCTCCAGGTATTGCTTCATCAGCGGAGTCTCCGCTATTTTCTTAGCCATTTCAGTTGATGATTTTTCAGCTATGGTCAGCTGGCCTTAGCTGAGATTAGCTAAAAACTTACGTTGAAGAGGTGCAGCATCCAGGTTGACATGCCGACGTAGATGCACATGCCCACGATGTCGTTGGTGATCTGGATGAATGGCCCTGTGGCGCGTGCGGGGTCGATCTTGAGGCGCTCGAGCATCAGTGGCACGAAGGTGCCGAAGACGGTGGCGAACACCACCATCACGAACAGCGACGAGGCCACGGCCCCCATCACGGCGTACTTGCTCTGCGAGATGACGATGAAGATGTATATGGCTACCACGCAGGATATTACGATGGCATTGACCAGCGAGATTAGGAACTCGCGGCCTATCTGCTTTCCGGTGTCGCGCAGCGACAGGCGGCCGTTGGCCAGGCCCTGCACGACGATGGCGGAGGCCTGTACGCCGACGTTGCCGCCGGTGCCGCCGATGAGGGGGATGAAGATCGCCAGGGCGGCCACGCGGGCGATCTGCTCCTCGAAGCCGCCGAGGATGATGGAGTTGACGATGCCGCCGATGATGCCGATCAGCAGCCAGGGCAGGCGCGCCTTGGTCTGCGCCCATATCGAGTCGTCGGCGTCGATGTCCGAGGATATGCCGGCTGCCATCTGGTAGTCGCGCTCGCTGGCCTCGCGGACCTCGTCCATGACGTCGTCGACCGTCACCTGGCCCACCAGGCGCCCGATGTCGTCGACCACCGGCATGGCCACCAGGTCGTACTTCTCGAAGTCGATGGCCACCTCGTCGATGGGCGTGTCGGTGTGCAGGCTGACAGGGTCGATGTCCATGACGTGCTTGATCTTGCTGACCGACGGGTGCGTGAGCATCTTCTTCAGCGGCAGGATGCCCTGCAGGCGCGAGTCGTTGTCGACCACATATATATAATATATTTCGTCCATCTCCTCGGCCTGGCGGCGCATTTCGGAGATGCAGTCGGGCATGGAGAGGTTCTCGTTGACTACGATCATCTCTGTGCCCATTAGGCCGCCGGCGGTGTCCTCGTCGTACTTGAGCAGGTCGACGATGTTCCCGGCCTGCTCCACGTCGTCGATGTGCTGGATCACCTCGTCGCGCTCCTCCTTGTCGAGTTCCTGGATGAGGTCGACGGCGTCGTCGGTGTCGAGCAGGTCGATGAACTGGCCGATCTCCCTGGAGTCCATGCCTTCGAGGAGCTTGCGGCGGTCCTCCTCGTCGAGTTCCATGAGGACGTCGGCCTTCTTCTCGGGGTCCTCGATGAGGTTGAAGGCCCACTCGGCCTGCCGCAGGTCGAGGCTCTGGAAGAGCTCGGCGATGTCGGCGGGGTGGAGGTCGTTGAGTTCCGTGCGGGCCTCGGTCTCCGAGCCGTTGTCGATGAGCTCCTCTATCCGCTCTATGTCGTGGTCGGTGAATTCCTTCATTTGGACTTGGGTTCTTGGGGCAGCAGGCGGGCGCGGATGTCGGCCCAGTTGTCGCCGGCGGTGATGGCGCGGTCGTCGATCCAGACGTCGCCCACGGGCTTGCCCATGAACAGCTGGTGGTACTTCACTCCATGACGGTTGAGCCAGTCGACCGTCATCTCGTATTCCACCCATGTGCGTGCCGAGTAGATGATGATGGTGTGGCCGGCGTCGTAGAGGGCGTTGACGGTGTCGACGGCGCCCGGCATGGGCTCTGCCAGGCAGCGCGAGAACTGGCGCATCTCGCGGCAGATGGTGCCGTCCAGGTCTATGATTATTTGCATGGGGCGAAGATTATTTCCTGTGTGTAACGTGCCATGAGGGTTCCGGGCACCCAGCCGCCGAAGGGCTCGGGCATCAGGCCGAGAGTCTCGGCGGCGAGCATGTCGGGCAGGCGCGAGCCGGCGCCGATGCTGGCGACCACGCCTCCGCCCAGGCGCGGGTTGATCTCCATGAGCAGGTACTCGCCGGAGGTGGGGCGCAGGAATTGGAGCGTGACGGGTCCGCGCAGCTCGATGGCGGCAAGGATCTGGCGGCTGAGGGCGATGAGCGCCGGGTCGCCGACGGTGACGGAGCGCATGGCCTCGCCTCCGGCCGTCTCCAGCCGCTCTCGCGGCACTACGCTGAGGATCTCGCCGTCCTGGCGCACGTAGCAGTCGACGGTGAACTCGCGGGCATCCTCCACGAACTCCTGCACCAGGTAGGCGTCCGCGTCCAGTCCCTCGGGGATGTCGCTGGGCCTGCGGGCCACGAAGATGCCTTTCGACGCCGAGCCGGTGCGCGGCTTGTAGATGCGCGGGAAGCAGTCGCCCGCCAAGGGCGGCTGAGGCAGGCCCTTTTCGGCGAAGAGGCGGTATGCCTCCGCCTTGTCGAACATGGCGTGGCAGACGCTTTCGGGACTGACGGGAATGAACACGTCCGGGCACTCGGCCTTGAGGCGGGCGCATATCTCCACCGCCGGGTCCACGAAGGGCAGCACCAGCGAGACGCTTCGCTCGGCGATGATGCGCCGCAGGTCGGGCATCAGCTCCGGGTCGCTCCAGCGCTTGCCGGGCAGGACCTCGGCCACGGCCACGGCCGGCACCTGCCAGTCGAGTTCGTAGCTCAGCACGCGTGCCTGGCGGCCGCGACGGCGGAATGCGTCGACTATATGCCGAGCCACCGACACGCGCTTGGCTCCGCCTAACATCAGTATCGTTATCATTTTCTCCCGGGTATTAGTTTGTGAATCAGGCGAGATGCCACCGGCACGTTTTCGTTGTAGCAGATTACGCCCAGGTATATGAATAACAGGAGAGTCCTGGAGAGGTATCTCGCCCAGTCGCAGCCGGGGAAGGCACATAGCCATTCGCCGGTGACCCACAGGGCGGCGGCCAGCAGCGTGTAGAGGCCCATGACCGCCAGCGGGTAGCGGATGGGGTAGTAGCGCTGCCCGATGAAGTAGCTCAGCAGCATCACCGTGCCGTAGCTGCCGAAGGCTGCCCACGCCGAGCCGATGTAGCCGTCGGGGATGCCGATGCCGCGCACCAGCCACACGTTCAGCCCCAGCATCAGCGCGAAGCAGAAAAGCGAGAAGTACATGCCCCAGACCGTGCGGTCGGTGAGCTTGTACCACAGCGAGAGGTTGAAGAAGACGCCGAAGAAGAGTTCGGCCATCATCATCACCGGCACCACGCGCAGGCCGCTCCAGTAGGCCGGGGCGATGAAGTGCTTCAGCACAGGCAGGTAGTACATCACGGCCAGGAAGATGCCCAGGCCGAAGAGCACGAAGAACTTCATGGCGTCGGAGTAGGCCTGGCGCTTGTCGTCTCCATCGGCGCGCGCCTGGGCGAAGATGAAGGGCTCGTAGGCGTAGCGGAAGGCCTGCGTGAACATCACCATCACGATGGCGATTTTTATGTTCGCGCCGTAGATGCCGACCATGCTGCGGGCCGCCTCCGGGTCGTTCGGGAAGAGGTAGGGGATCACGATCTGGCCCATGTTCTGGCTGGCGATTCCGGCCACGCCCAGGATCAGCAGCGGCCACGAGTAGCGGAGCATCTTTTTCAGCAGCGGGGCCGAGAAGGTGTAGGAGGAGCGGATGACCTGGGGCAGCAGCATCAGGAGCACGCACAGTGTCGATAGTATGTTTGCGATAAAAATCCAGCCGATGCCGAAGGCCTGTCCGCCGCAGGGGGCGTAGAACCAGTCGATGGCGCCGGGGCAGTGCCTCTCTATCCACGGGCAGCAGAGCAGGAAGAAGACGTTCAGGCCGATGTTGATGGCCACGTTGGCCATCTTGATTCCGGCGAAGCGGAGCGCCTTGCTGCGGTATCGCAGGTAGGCGAAGGGTATGTTGGTGAAGGCGTCGATCGCCACCGTCACGCCCAGCAGCCACACGTACAGGCGGTGGTGGGGCAGCAGCAGCGCCCGGCTCAGCGGGGTGATGAGCACCGAGACGAGCACGATGAAGAGGAGAGAGGTGCAGCCCACCGTCAGCAGCGAGGTGGTATAGACCCGCTCGGGTCGGTCGTCGCGGTTGGCGAAGCGGAAGAAGCCCGTCTCCATGCCGTAGTTGAGTATCACCAGCAGCACGGCCATGTAGGAGTAGAGGTAGCTGACTATGCCGTACTCCTGCGTGGGGAACAGGTAGACGTACAGCGGCACCAGGCACCAGTTCAGGAACCGGCCCACGATGGAGCTCAGGCCGTACACGGCCGTCTCTTTTGCCAATTTGCCTATTACTGACATTTCTTGTCTATGTAGGTCTGCACCAGGATGCAGCCGAGGTGTCTGTGGACGGCTGCAACTTTGTGCGGCCCTGCGATTTTCAGCTTAAGTCATCGAAAAGTGAGCCGGTGTCGGCTATTCGTCTGCGGCCGAGGTGTCGCCAGGCCAGGTCGGTGGTCTCGCGACCGCGTGGGGTACGCTTGAGGAAGCCCTCCTTGATCAGGAAGGGCTCGTAGACCTCCTCGAGGGTGCCGGCATCCTCGCCCAGCGCCGTGGCGATGGTGCTGAGGCCGACAGGGCCGCCGGCGAATTTGTCGATTATGGTCGACAGGATGCGGTTGTCGATCTGGTCCAGGCCGTACCGGTCGATGTTGAGGGCCTCGAGGGCGAAGCGGGCTATGGGCAGGTCGATGTCGCCCGAACCCTTTACCATGGCGAAGTCGCGCACGCGGCGCAGCAGCGAGTTGGCCACGCGCGGCGTGCCACGCGAGCGGAGCGCCACCTCCCGCGCCGCCTCCGGGGAAATCTTGACTCCCAGCAGCCGGGCCGACCGCTCCACGATGCCCTGCAGCACGTCGTGGTCGTAGTATTCCAGGTGGCAGTTGATGCCGAAGCGGGCGCGAAGCGGCGCCGTCAGCAGGCCCGACCGCGTCGTTGCGCCGATCAGGGTGAACGGAGCTATGCTAAGCTGCACCGACTTCGCCCCGGGGCCGCGGTCCAGCAGGATGTCGATGCGGTAGTCCTCCATGGCCGAGTACAGGTATTCCTCCACGATGGGGTGCAGGCGGTGGATCTCGTCGATGAAGAGCACGTCGTGCTCCTCCAGGCTCATGAGGATGCCGGCCAGGTCTCCGGGCTTGTCGAGCACCGGGCCCGACGTCACCTTGAACCCCACGCCGAGCTCGTTGGCCACGATGTTGCTGAGGGTGGTCTTGCCCAGGCCCGGAGGGCCGTGCAGCAGCGTATGGTCGAGCGGCTCGCCGCGGCGGCGTGCCGCCTCCACGAACACTTGCAGGTTGGCCACCATCTTGTCCTGGCCCGCGAAGTCCGAGAAACTCAGCGGCCGCAGCGCCTTCTCGAAGTCGTTGTCGCGCCGCCGGTCGCGTATGTCGAAATCCTTGTTGTCGGCTTCCATAGTCTGAACTGCAAAGTTACTAAATTTTTTTGACATACCGGTTGAGGGCCCCGGGCCATCGCCGGGCTGCGCGTTATTTTTGAGTTGCCGTCGAGCCTCGGCTCGGCGCCCGATCCTCAGTTCGCGATTCCCGACCAAAAAAAAGGCTGGGAAACTTGTAAAAAAGGCTGGAAAGCTTGTTTGTCTTGCAAAATGTTGTTAACTTCGCGGTCGAAACGGGATGTCGGCGCCCTGTGCCCATCCTATGTCAATACCTAAACCACATCAAATGAAGAAGATCTACCTTCTGTCGGCTGCCTTGTTCGCAGCCTCCTCCATGATGGCGCAGAGCACCATCAGCGAGCTCATGGGTCGCGAGCGCGTGCCCCAGCAGACCAACGTCACCGAATACGTCGGCGCCGTCAACACCCCCCGCACCGAGACCCGCGGAGAGGTTCCCGCCACCATCATCGGCAAGAAGTACGTAGCGTTCTACGACACTTTTACCAACTACGTCAAGTGCGCCTATGGCTTCTCCGTGGAGCAGGGCACCGGCGACACCGTCATCCTCAAGAACCTTGGCCAGGGCGAATACGACCTCAAGGGCGTATACGACCAGGCCACCGGCAAGGTGACCGTGCCCACCGGACAGGTGGTCGGCAACCTGGCGAACTACGGCGCAGTCACCTGCTACACTATGCTGGCACCCGCCTACACCCAGTACAGCCGCACCGAGCCCTGCGTGCTCACCTTCACCGCCGACGGCAAGGTGGCCTTCAACCATGGCTTCTACGGCACCATCTCGGCCGGCGCCGTCATCCGTATGTCCCACGTCTCTGCCGTCGAGGCCAACGGCTCCATGAAGGTTGACCAGTACAACTCGGCCGGCGCCCTGGTGCAGCAGTACGACTACCCTGTATACTTCAACGAGGTGTCCGACACCAAGGTCAGCGTCCAGGGCATGGCCTCATGGCTCTACGGCCACGACTACAAGGTGCCCTTCACCATCTCCGGCAGCACCGCCACCCTCGCCACCACCGACACCGTCGACTGGTACAAGAGCAGTAGCAGCGGCATTCAGGCATTCTTCATGCTCAGCCACAACAGCAACGGCGTCAGCGCCAACCCCACCTTCGCCGTGACCCGCACCGATGCCGACCACCTCACCCTCAAGGCCAACACCAACCTCTTCGAGGGCTATTCCTCCGACGGGGAGAACTGGCGCGGCTTCTTCCTCCGCAACGTGCAGCTGACCTACGCCAAGGCCAACCAGGGCGGCGGCGAACTCGACACCGTCACCACCGTCGACGGCATCGACTACACCCTCGACAACCAGAAGCTCGAGGCCACCGCCACCGGCTGCGCCGCCTCCATGACCGCCCTCAACATTCCCAACACCTTCACCGCCAACGGCAAGACCTACACCGTGGTCCGCGTGGCCAAGGCCGCTTTCCAGGCCAACCGCAACATCAAGACCATGAAGTTCCCCAAGTCCATCAAGGTGGTCGAGACCGACGCCTTCCGCAACATCACCAACCTCAACCAGCTTGAGATCGAGGACATGACGGCCTGGTGCGCAGTATGGTTCGCCAACGGCAACGCCAACCCCATCTACAACGTCTTCCCGACCTCCGAGAGCAAGTGGGGCAAGGTATACATCAACGGCCAGCAGGTTAGCACCGCCGTGACCGTCCCCGAGGGCGTCACCCGCCTGGGCCGCACTTTCTACGGCTTCAAGTCCCTGACCTCGGTCAACCTGCCCTCCACCCTCAAGGTGCTCGGTGACCAGGTCTTCGCCAACTGCGCCAAGCTCACCACCGTCGAGCTCCCCGCCGGCCTCGACAGCCTCGGCAGCGCCTTCTTCTCCTGCTCCGGACTCACCTCCATCGACGTTCCCCGCAGCGTACAGGTAATCGGCCAGAGCGCATTCTACGGCTGCAAGGCCCTGGCCAACGTACGCCTCCACACCGGCCTGCGCCAGATTAACTCCATGGCCTTCTCCAGCTGCTCCGCCCTCAAGGAGATCAAGCTCCCCTCCACCGTCGACTCCATCTCCCCCGCCGCCTTCATGATGGCCGACAACATCGTCAAGATGGAATGCCTGGCCGTCGTGCCTCCCCGCACAGGTGCCACCGCCTTCACCGACATAGCCGAGACCTGCACCCTCTACGTGCCCAACAGCTCCATCGCCGCTTACAAGGCAGCTACCGGCTGGAGCGCCTTCACCAAGGTAGAGCAGTATACCGGCGCCGTTTCCGGCCTTGACAACGACGATGCCCCCGCCGTCTACTACGATCTGCAGGGCAATCGCGTCGCCAGCCCCGCCCGCGGCATCTACATCCGCGTCCAGGGCGGCAAGGCCACCAAGGTCCTCGTCAACGAATAAGTCCCCCATACCCCTCACCAAGCCCCCTCGGCCCACCGGCCCCGGGGGCTTTCTTCGTAAAAGCCCCCGGGGCCGGTCCTGTGCCATGTGGCTGGCGGGGAAATTGTCCGCACGTATACAACGGGCGGCAATAAGGGCGCGGGGGATGACGTTGTAAATGGAAAAACTCGTCTCAAAAGTGAAAAGTAATTCGATAGTGACACGCATCGGGGGCTTGGGCAGGCATCTGCTGGTGAGGATTATAGTGGCGATGTGTGCCGGAGTGGGTGCAGCGTATGTGATGCCGCTGTGGCTGACGAGGGTCTTCGAGACGTTCAACGCCGTCTTCTCGCAGCTGCTCGGCTTCGTGATACCGCTCATCATCCTGGGCTTCGTGGCCCCGGCCATAGCCGAGGTGGGACGCAAGGCCGGGCGCATGCTCCTGGCCACGGTGGCGCTGGCCTACTTCGCCACGCTGCTGGCCGGCTTCGGGTCGTTCTGGGTCAGCGACGCCCTCTTCCCGGGCATGGTGCAGCCGCTCGGCGGCGACGCGGCGGCTCTCGCAACGGACGCTGCAGGGAGCGTACCTGCAGGGCTGACGCCTTATTTCACGGTGGAGATGCCGGCGCTGATGCCGGTGATGACTGCCCTGATCCTAAGCTTCGTCCTGGGTGTCGGCTCGGTGGCGTTCGCCCCGGAATCGGCTATGCGGCGCCTGCTTGGCGAGTTCCGTGCCATCGTCAGCGGACTGATCTCGAAAGTGGTGATTCCGCTGCTGCCGATCTATATCTTCGGCATCTTCCTGAACATGACCGTGGCCGGACAGGTGGCCGGCATCCTGGGCACGTTCGCCAAGATCATCGCGGTGATATTCGCGCTTCACGTGGGTGTGCTATTGGTGCAGTTCGGCGTGGCGGCCTGCTTCTCCCGCGGGAGCCGCAACCCGCTGCGGCTGCTTGCCACGATGATGCCGGCCTACTTCACGGCCCTGGGCACGCAGTCGTCGGCGGCTACGATTCCGGTGACTCTGCGGCAGGCGGTGAAGATGGGCGTGCCGGAGCAGGTTGCCGGCTTCACGGTGCCTCTGTGCGCCACCATCCATATGTCAGGGTCGGTGCTGAAGATCGTGGCGTGTGCGGTGGCGCTGATGCTGGCGACCGGCTCGAGCTATGACCCGGAGTTGTTCGCGGGCTTCATCTGTATGTTGGGCGTGACGATAGTGGCGGCTCCGGGCATCCCTGGCGGAGCCATCATGGCGGCCCTGGGGCTGCTGACGTCGATGCTCGGCTTCACGGACGCCGACTGCGCACTGATGATAGCTCTGTACATCGCCATGGACAGCTTCGGCACGGCCTGCAACGTGACCGGCGACGGCGCCCTGGCCATCATCATCGCCCGCCTCTTCTCGCGCGGGACGGCAAGTCCGGCTACGGCGGCATAGGAGAATGGGAATGAAGACAGCAGGAGGGACAGGTTACGCTATCCTGTTCCTCCTGCCGCTTCAGGTACCTTGTGCAGATGCGTCTTTAGACGCCCTTATTTGAAGGTGACGGTGGGAATCTCGAAGACCTTGGTGGAGTAGAGGGCGCCGCCGGAGGTGCCGTTCTCCTCCTGGAGCGGGATTTCGTCGGTGGCGGTGGACTGGAGCACGTAGGTACCGGCGGGTACGTCCTCGAAGTAGTAGGTGTCGTTGAAGATGATGGCGTCGTAGCGCTTGCTCATCTGGTCGCCGCTCTTGCCTATCACGTAGATGCGGATGGCGGAGTTGGTGATGGTTCCCAGCGAGGAGGTGTAGGTGTAGCGGGTGTTGTTCTCCAGGACGGTGGTCGATGGCAGGCGGATGAAGGGGGTGTTGCCGATTTTGATGCGGTTGGTGAAGGTAAGGCCTGGCTTGCGTGTGAAGACGAAAGTGACTTCCTGGTCGGGGGCCGTGATGGTTTCGCCGTAAGCGTAGCTGTACGGGTCGTCGGGGTCGGGCTTGCTGTAGATGAGCTTGACGCCGTTGGCGGTGATGGAGCTTTCTTTCCCGAGCTCGCAGCTCACGAGCTTGTTAGTCTGCACGCTGATGGCTTGGAAGTCGGCGAAGGCGTTGATGGTCCCGTCGTTCCACTGCTCTACGCGCAGAACCTGGCGGAAGGTCTGGGTGTCGGGATAGTGCGGGCCCTTGTTGTCGTCGCTGCAGGCGGCGAGGGTGGCGCCTACGAGCAGCAGGCTCATGGCGCCGGCGATAAAGAGAGGGTTTTTCATTTTCATGAGGGTTGTTGTTTTTGATGGACAATGAATAATGAGCAATAGGCGTTGGCGGACGTCGCGGATCACCGGTGCGTCACTGTTATTGCTCGTTGTTCATTGTTTTGTTTTGATGAGGAACTGGTTTTTCTTGCCACGCTGGACCAGGATGTACTTGCCCTGGAGTAGGGAGTCTGCGCCGATGACGGCCTGGGGATCGGTGACTTTTGCCTTGTTGATGGACACGGCTCCCTGCTGGGTCATCTTGCGGGCCTCTCCCTTGCTGGGGAAGACTTTTGTCCTGACGGCCAGGAGCTCGAGCAGGGGCACTCCGGCGTCGATGTCGGCGGCGTCGACTTCGAAGGTGGGCAAGCCGTCGAGGATGTCGAGCAGGGTGGCCTCGTCGACCTTATGCAGCATCTCGGCGGCGTTGGGGCTGAAGAGCAGCTGGCTGGCCTCGACGGCGGCTTCGTATGCTTCGCGTCCGTGGACGAGAACGGTGAGCTCTTCGGCGAGCTTGCGCTGGAGGGGGCGCCTGCCGGGGTCGGCGGCGTGCTCGGCGGCCAGGGCGGCGATCTCCTCCTGGCTCAGGAAAGTGAAGATCTTGAGGTACTTCTCAGCCTCGTCGTCGGCTACGTTGAGCCAGAACTGGTAGAAGCGGTAGGGTGATGTGCGCTCCGGGTCGAGCCAGACGTTGCCCTGCTCGGTCTTGCCGAACTTGGTGCCGTCGGCCTTGGTGATGAGTGGGCAGGTGAGGGCGTAGGCCTCGCCGCCGAGCTTGCGGCGGATGAGCTCGGTGCCGGTGGTGATGTTGCCCCACTGGTCGGAGCCGCCGAGCTGGAGGCGGCACCCCTTGGTCTCGTAGAGGTGGAGGAAGTCGAAGCCCTGCAGCAGCTGGTAGGTGAACTCGGTGAAGCTGAGGCCGTCGCGCGCCTCGCCGTTGAGGCGGCGCTTGACGCTGTCCTTGGCCATCATGTAGTTGACGGTGATGTGCTTGCCGATCTCGCGGGCGAAGTCGAGGAAGGAGTATGGCTTCATCCAGTCGTAGTTGTTGACGAGTTCGGCGGCGTTGGGGGCGTCGGAGTCGAAGTCGATGAAGCGGGCGAGCTGCTTTTTGATGGCCTCCTGGTTGTGGCGGAGCGTGGCCTCGTCGAGAAGGTTTCGCTCGGCGGACTTGCCCGACGGGTCGCCGATCATGCCGGTGGCGCCGCCGAGGACCACGATGGGCTTGTGGCCGCAGCGCTGGAGGTGGCGGAGCATCATCACGCCGCAGAGGTGGCCGATGTGGAGGCTGTCGGCGGTGGGGTCGATGCCGAGGTATGCGGTGGTCATTTCCTTGCGCAGCTGCTCGTCGGTGCCGGGCATCATGGAGTGGACCATGCCGCGCCAGGTGAGTTCGTTGATAAAATCCATGTCTGAATACACGCTTGGTGGTACTTCTGAAATGCAAAGATAGTACATTTCCTCCGAACCTCAAAAAATATACTCCGGCACACGGCGTGGGCGGGCATGGCTGTTCGCGCTTCATTTTCAGGCTTCATGTGCGGACCTTTGATCGAATAGGTTGGGATGCTTGGTGAATATGAAGTATATACGCAGCAAAATCCGAATTAAATTCAGATAAATTTGTATGCATCGGAATTATTTCGTAACTTTGCAGTCGCAAAGCCATCGACGCGTGTAAAGACCTGTGTCTGTGGTATGTCAAACTTAAGAAAGGAAGCATGATAAAAATCGAAGGACGACGTTTCTCAAATAGAGAACATGAAGAGGCCGGGTTTTCTCGTTTCCGTATCGGAGTTGAGGGGCTGCTCCTCAACGAGGGATACATGGACTGCCCGGGAAAGAAGATGCGCAAGATGAGGATGCTGAACAAGCATCTGCTTCCGGACGATACTCCGGTCGAGGGGCTGTTTCAGCTGCCTGTGGTGTTGCCTTACCGCGGACCGTTGCCTGAAACTTTCATCCCGTATAGCGAAAAGGTAGGGTGAGACTCCAGGCGTAAAGGTGTTTACTGCCACATTGATGACTACAGGTTCAGTTCCGTGTGGACTAGGCCCTTGGCGGCGCTTGGAAAAGTGCGTCGGTACATGGTGGCGGTGGCTCCGGATAACACGCTGTGGGCGGACGGCAGGTTGTGCGAGAATCTCGAGCAGGTTCGCAGGTCAAGGACTATACAGCGTTTCTGGCAGAACAACGGCATGCCGACAATCCAGACTGCCGCCTGGGGCGATGCCGAGTCTGTACGCGGGTTCGCGTTTGACGGGCTAGCCAGGCATAGCTGGACGGCCATAGGGCATCAGCGCGTCGGGAACAGGAGTGAGCAGAGGCTGTATCGTTACGCTGTCATGCACTTGGTGGAAAGGAAGCATCCCATGGGTCTGATTGTGTTCGGCGCTCCGTTGGATTTCAATCCGGGAGTGCCAGTGGTCAATATGCCAAGTTTTATCTCTAAACTACGAAGAATATGAAAGAAGAAGATGGATGGGAATATCTTTCGGACACTCCGCAGGAGTTCGAACAGGCCATCAAAAATGCAATCTCGGAAAACGAAAGGGTTTTCTTCGAGACGTTTCGGTACAAGGTGCTGAATGAAACAGCATTCAGCAATGACGTCCTCATGGACAACCTCGACAACGAGGACGGACTGTACATTCTGCGGGTGCGCGTCGACGATGTCATGATCGGGCGTCGCACTCCGGATGACATGGAAGTGGGCGCGCCCGTGGAATTCGAGGGCATATTCGCGGTCGTTGACGAAGACCTGTTTGAATGGATAGGACGCCATGTCACTCTGCTTCAATGGCTGCGTGAACGTGACTTCAGTGGCATCAGGTACGACGCCAACAATGACTATCGGTGATATGGGGACGCAGCGCGAATACATAGAGAGCGGAGGATTCTCGGCATACCTGTATCTCCAACGGGGCGAGGCGATTGTCGCCCCTAACGGTGTGAAGGCCAAGGTCGTGGAAAAAATAGACGGTACGCGATTCGATGGATTGCCGATTTTATCCAATACCGGCGAGGTGTACCTGAAGAGGAATCCAGGAGGAGAGATAGTGCAGGCGAGGATATACCGCAACCGACGTCCTGTCTGTGACTTCGACTTGGATCATGCTCATGTCAACAAAGGGTCTGGAGAGAGGTTCGCAAAAGGTGTCGTCCATGTGCAGACTTTTGTCCGCAAGCCGGACGGTACATGGAGAAGGCAGAAGCATAAGGCGCGGAACATGACTGACGAGGAGGTGGATAGGTACGGCCCGCTCCTGAGGAAGGTCAGGCCAGGCTTGAAGCTGCGGCCAGACGATGAGGATTGAAACAGAAGGATTCTCAGGCTGGGACGGAATGTGATATTCCGCGCCGGGTGAAAAGGCTTGAAAGCAACAATAAATACCGCGTCCGGGCAGGACGCGGGATTTATTGTGCGGCCGAGGCGGGGTTACTTTACTTCCCAGGTCTCGTGTGTGGCCAGGATCATGGCACGGAGGTCGGTGTATGCCTTGCGGGCGCGGACCTCGGCTACCTGTTCGGCGACGGCGGTCTCGTAGCTGGGGGCGGTGACGTCGCGGATGACGCCGATGGCCAGGGGCAGCTCGTGGCCGTCCATCATGGCCAGCTGCTGGTGCAGGAAGTTCTGGGGGGTGTGGGCGTCGTGGACGAGGACGTCGTCGATGGTATAGCCGTCCTGGCCCAGGGTGACGGCCTTGAGGCCGAAGCCGTCCTGCACGAGGCCTTTCTCCATGTCGCGGCCGAAGAGCATCTTCTGGCCCTGGCGCAGGCGGATGATGTGGTCGTCGCGCTTATCCTTGTCGGTGAGGTAGGAGTGGATGCCGTTGTTGAAGATGACGCAGTTCTGGAGTATCTCGACCACGGAGGCTCCCTTATGCTTGGCGGCGGCCACCATGACGTCCTGGGTGTCCTGGAGGAAGACGTCGATGCCGCGTGCGAAGAAGGTGCCGCGTGCGCCGAAGACGAGCTCGGCGGGGATGAAGGGGTCCTCGGTGGTGCCGTAGGGGGAGGACTTGGTGACGGTGCCGCGGTCGGTGGTGGGGGAGTACTGGCCCTTGGTGAGTCCGTAGATCTTGTTGTTGAACAGCAGGATGTTGAGGTCGATGTTGCGGCGTACGGCGTGGATGAAGTGGTTGCCTCCGATTGCGAGGCCGTCGCCGTCGCCGCTTATCTGCCAGACGCTGAGTTCGGGGCGTGAGGTCTTGACGCCGGTGGCGATGGCTGCTGCGCGGCCGTGGATGGTGTGCATGCCGTAGGTGGCCATGTAGTAGGGGAGGCGCGAGGAGCAGCCGATGCCGGACACCACTACCGTGTCCTGGGGGGCGGTGCCGACTTCGGCCATGGCCTTGACGAGGGTGGAGAGGATGGCGTGGTCGCCGCAGCCGGGGCACCAGCGTGCCTTCTGCGAGTTGCGGTAATCGGCCGGGGTATAAGTTGTGCTCATGGTTTCTGTTTTGGAGGGTGTGTCAGAAAGGCGCATCTGCGGCACTTCGGGAACCTCTCGCAGTCGGTCACGTATTTCGGTACGCTCCCTCCTGTTCGGAACCCCGAAGCTCCACACCTGCATCCGTTCTGACAGCACCCTCGAAGGTTGCCTTCGGAGGATATAGTGCAGTCGGGATGCGCCTTGTTTTTCTGACACGGCTCATGGTTGATTTTACTTGTTGGTGATTGCGCGCTTTACGCCCTCTACGAGCTCGTGGACGGTGAAAGGCTGGCCCTGGACCTTGTTGATGCGCAGGATCTCGTGGCGGGGGAGGCGGGCCTGGAGCCAGTCGGCGAGCTGGCCGGTGTTGAGCTCGGCCACGACGATGTTCTTGTATTTGCCCATGAGCTCTATGGCGTTGGCGGGCAGGGGGTTGATGTAGCGCAGCTGTGCGTGGGCGGTGGCGACGCCCTGTGCGTTTAGCTCCTTTTCGGCGGCCACGAGGTGGCCGTAGGTGCCGCCCCATCCTACGAGCAGGGTGTCAGCGTCGGGATTGCCCTCGACTTTGAGCTCGGGGATGTCATGTGCGATGGCCTTTACCTTGCCGGCACGGGCGTGGACCATGGCCTCGTGCATGAGCGGGTCGGTGGTGATGACGGAGGTCTCGGGGTCCTTCTCGAGGCCGCCGACGCGGTGCTGGCCTCCCTTGAGGCCGGGGGTGGCCCAGTAGCGGACGTGGTTCTCGGCCTGGCGCATGTAGGGGTGCCAGCCCTCGGGGATGTTGCCTTCGGTCAGCAGTGGCGGGTTGATGGCGGGATATTCGTCGGCCTCGGGTATGCGCCAGGCGGCGGAGCCGTTGGCGATGAAGGCGTCCGTGAGGAGGATGACGGGTGTCATGTGCTCCATGGCGATTCGTGCGGCCTCGAAGGCCATGTCGAAGCAGTCGGTGGGGGAGGCGGCGGCGAGCACGGGGATGGGGCTCTCGCCGTTGCGGCCGTAGAGGGCCTGGGCGAGGTCTGTCTGCTCGGTCTTGGTGGGGAGGCCGGTGGAGGGGCCGCCGCGCTGGACGTCGATGACCACCAGGGGCAGCTCCATGATTACGGCCAGGCCGATGCCCTCGCTCTTCAGGGCCAGGCCGGGTCCGGAGGTGGAGGTGACGGCCATGTTGCCGGCGAAGGAGGCGCCGATGGCGGAGCACACGCCGGCGATCTCGTCTTCCATCTGGCACGCCTTGACGCCGAGGTCCTTGCGCTTGGCGAGCTCGTGAAGGATGTCGGTGGCCGGGGTGATGGGGTACGAGCCGAGGAAGAGGGGCCTTCCGCTGCGCTGGGAGGCCATGATGAGGCCCCAGGCGGTGGCGGTGTTGCCGCTGACGTCGGTGTAGACGCCGGGGCGCTGGTGGTCGCTCTCCACGCGGTATGTGGGCATGGAGGAGTGGGTGTTGTGGCCGCAGTCCCAGCCGGCCTGCACCACCTTGGCGTTGGCTTCGTAGACGGCGGGCTTCTTGGCGAACTTGGCCTGGAGCTTGCGGAGCACGGCGTCGACGGGCTTGTCGAAGAGCCAGCAGATGAGGCCCAGGGCGAACATGTTCTTGCACTTGAGCACGGCGGCGGGCGACATTCCGGAGTCCTTGAGGGTCTCTTTGACCAGGGTCGTCATGTCCACTCCGAGGACGCGCTTGCGGTCGATGCCGAGCTCGGCGATGGGGTCCATGGTCCGGTACTCGGCTTTCTTGAGGTCTGGCTCGCGGAAGGTGTCGGTGTCGACGATGATGATTCCGCCGGGCTTGAGAAATTTAAGGTTTGTCTTGAGTGCTGCGGGGTTCATGGCCACGAGCACGTCGGCCTGGTCGCCGGGGGTGTAGACGCCCACGCCGATGTGGACCTGGAATCCGCTGACGCCGCTCAGGGTGCCCTGCGGGGCGCGGATCTCGGCCGGATAGTCGGGGAAGGTGGAGATTTCGTTGCCCTCCCCGGCCGATACGTTAGAGAAGATGTTGCCGGCGAGCTGCATGCCGTCGCCGGAGTCGCCGCTGAAGCGCACTACGACGCTGTCGACGGGTTTCACCTTGGTTCCTTCAAGCATATCACTTTTCCTTTTATACTTGTTTGGGGTATTGTTTTCTTGGTATTTTTCCTTTTGTTCAGAGTGCGTTCAAGGCCGCTGCACCGGGGGCTTTCGGGCCCCGACACGGCGGACGGAACGAATTTCGGTGCAAAGTTACATAAAAATGTCAATACGCAAGGGGTTTGGGAACATGAATTTTGTCAAAATGACAAGAATAGGCGCTTGCCCCGTAGGTTTCTCTCTTTAATGGCTTCTATGGCGGTGTCAGGCGGGGCTGGCCTGCTGGAGGACTTCGTCGACGCCGGGGATGGCCTCGATGGAGGCGATGGTGCGCTCGAGCTCGGCGGTGCCGGTGACGTCGAAGGTGATGGTGATGTGGGCGATGTTGTCGATGTCGTCGCTGGTGACGTGGTGCATGTTGAGGCCCTGCTGCTCGGTGATGCAGTCGATGATGTCGCTCAGCAGGTGGTAGCGGTCGACGCCGCGTATGCGCAGGGTGGCGCTGTATAGGCGCTGCGGGTTCTCGGGGAAGTCGACTTCGGTGATGCGGTCGCCATGGCGCGAGGCGGCGCGGATGGCCTCGGGGCAGGAGCGGCGGTGGATGGTGACGCTGTCGTCGGCGTTGCGGAAGCCGATGACCTCCTCGCCGGGGATGGGGTGGCAGTGCTCGCAGCGGCGGTACGGCAGGCGCGGCAGGGTGGCGTAGTGGTCGCGCAGGGCTTTCTGGGCCTTGAAGGTGTGGGCGTGGAGGAGCCAGTCGCGTCCGGGGACGGCCTGCGGGTCGGTGCCGATTTCGACGACGTCGCCTCGGCGCAGCACGGTCTTTACGGAGCAGAGCTTGCCGTTGACGCGGCAGTGTGTGGCGTGGCGGCCTATGTCGTCGCCGACTTCGTAGGCAAAGTCGAGGGCGGTGGCGTTCTTGGGAAGCAGCACCTCGCGTCCGCCGGGGGTGAAGACTCGTATGTCGTCGTTGTAGAAGAGGGTGGTGGCGGAGTCGAGGTAGTCCATGCGCGTGGGGTCGGCGGCGGCGTCGTCGAGGGTGCGGCGGAACTTCTCGAGCCAGGTGTGGATATTGGGGTCGTTGATCTCTCCGCCGCTGGTGACTCGGTTCTGGCGGAGCATGCGGTCGGAGGCGATGTGGATCTCTTCCCAGCGGCCGTCGGCCAGGAGCTTGAGGTGGAAGCTCTGGTAGCCGTTCTCCTTGGGGGTGTCGATGTAGTTGGAGGTGGAGCCGGGCTTTTCTCTCCAGACGTCGGTGAGGGCGGAGTAGATGCCGATGGCGGCCTGCTTGTCGGCGGCGTGGTCGGCCCCGGCGGGGAATACGACGCGGATGTAGTGCTTGCCATCGACGTGCGCGAAGGTGCAGTCGCGGTCGCGCATCTTTCGTGCCACGGAGCTGGGCAGGCGGAAGCGTACTTCGGTGCGGGCCTCTATGCCATGCTGGCGCAGGGCGCGGTCGATGTCGGCGGCGAAGGCCTCGATGCGGGGGCGGGCCGTGTGCATGTACTCGTGCATCCGGCGGCTGATCTGGTCGTAGTAGCGTGGCTGGCGGAAGCGGAAGGAGAGGTTCTCGAGCTCGGACTTGATGTGGTACAGGCCGAGGCGGTTGGCCAGGGGGGCGTAGAAGTAGTCGGTCTCGCCGGCTATCTTGAGCTGCTTGTCGGGGCGCTGTGCCTCGAGGGTTCGCATGTTGTGGAGGCGGTCGGCGAGCTTGATGAGCAGTGCGCGGACGTCGCTGTGGACGCTCTCCAGGATCTGGCGGAAGTTGTCGACCTGCTTGCTCTGGTCGTAGCTGGACTTGGGGCGCTTGGTGACGACATTGACGAGGCTGGCGACGTCGGGGCCGAAGCGCTCCCGGATGTCTGAGAGGGTGTAGGGGGTGTCCTCGACCACGTCGTGGAGCAGCGCGGCGGCCACCATGTGTGCGTCGAGCTCGAGGTCTACGCCGACGATGCGTGCCACGGCCAGGGGGTGGAGTATGTATGGCTCTCCCGACTTGCGGCGCTGTAGGCTGTGGGCCTGTCTGGCGAGCCCGAAGGCACTCTCCGCCAGCTGCATGTCCTCTTCCGTGAACCTTTGAGCCAGGGCCTGCCGCAGCTGCTGCCAGGCCTGATTGACCATGTCCGTATAATCCTTTTCCATTTCCATTGCCACGCAAAGTTACGAATAAAAGTTGAGAGTCGCAGGGATGCGCCGGTCGTGCGTCCCCGCGGCCCGTGACTTTACCGCGCCTGCATCAGTCTTTTTCGATGCGGCGGATTTTGGCCGTCGGCTTGAAGCAGTCGGGGCTCAGGGCCACGTCGGGCTCGATGTCGGACGTGAGGGCGTTGACTATCTTCTGTCCGCGTGCGTTGAGGTCGGCTTCGTCGATGACGATGCTGACGTGCTTGCCCTGCACGTGTGCCCAGATGCCGTTGTCGGCGTTGTATTCGTAGGTCACCTTTCCGGCGGCGCGGAGTGCCTCGGCCAGGTTGGCGCCTTTCTCGATGGCACCTTTGGCCGGCTCGGCATTGGTCTCCTCGGACGCGGCCTGGACGGCGTTTGCCTCTGAGTTAGGGGCCGTGGCGGTGTCTGTGGCATTGGAGGGCGTGGCGGAGTCGCCCACGACCCGTATGGTGGTGTCGGGGGCGGGGCCGGACTCGGATGTGGTGTCGGTGTTGCGGGAGCCGCAGGCGCCCAGCAGGGCTGCCAGTGCTGCTGCGAGCAGCGAAAGGGTCTTATGCATATCTCGGAAATTTATTTTCCGCAAATTTAGATAAAAGTCTCAGAACTTTTATCTAAATTTGCCAAGAATCCATAATTATCATAGTTTGCATTTTCCTACTGGCGGTTCACTGAGTATTATTTTTATTATGGTTGTGCGGTCAAGACTACGGGTGACAGCATCTTCAAAATGTTCCATATGCTTTGGAAGAAAACGCTGGCAAAGTAACCGCAGTGCTTCTGTCTTCTCTGTATCGTCTGTTACAATTTCCGCACGTCCTACAGCAATGGCTGAATGATAATGCTCAGTAAAGTTAAGTTTTTCTTCCTCAAATTTAGGAGTACATTTGCTTACCGCAGACAGGCTGACCACAGGGTTTACGTTAAGACAGTCAATCTTTTCACCTTCGGTAGCGCAATGAAAATAAAAGGACAGTCCGTCACGGCGCACAAGCGAAAGCGGCAAACCGTATGGTGTCCCGTCAGGACGCACCATACTTACTGTAACAAATGGAGCTTTATCAAAAACTTCAAGAGCCCAGTCGGCATCTTTTTGTCTTGAGGCTTTTCTCATCGTTCTCATAAGAATTATAGTTTTTGATTCTTATTACATTCCACAACATTCCCCATTTCGTCAAACATATAACGGTGGTCGTTCCCCAAAGCATCCATCATGCGGATAATCGGTAAGAGCGTTTCCCCAGTTCTGTGAGGAAGTATTCAGTTTTCATCGGCACAGTGTCATGTGCCACACGATACACAACGCCAACAGCCTCCAGTTCGCCGAGCTGCTGCACGAGTGCGCGCCTTGTCGCACCTTTTATTATCCGCTGGAAATCCACGGGACGATGTATGCCTTTCGTCATGCAGTTAATCAGATAGGGCTTCCATTTTGCGCCCATGACGTACTGCTTAATCGTCACGCCGCAATCCAAGTCTATCGGTGGTATCTTGTATTCATACGTTCGTCTCATGTTCCTTTGCCTTTATTACCATACGGGCTAAATCCTCAAATTATTATCGATCGCAAAGGTACGCATTTTATGCGATATGAGGAAAGATCCATGCTATGATAAATTTATGCGCGGGAGCCGCGGACTTCTACGTAGATGCCGGGGCCGAGGCGGACGGTGTCGACGCGGACGCCGTCCAGGATGCCTTTGGAGACGTAGAGCGTCAATGTGGCAACAATTTCCTACATACGTAAAATAGGTCGGCGGCCTGTCGAGGCCACCGACCGATGCAGTACCCGGACTCGGGCTCGAACCGAGATGGGTTTCCCCACTGGTGTTTGAGACCAGCGCGTCTACCGATTCCGCCATCCGGGCATGATTGCGCCTGCAAAGATAGTGCATTTCGGCGGATTACGCAAATTCGGCACTCATTTCGATGGTGACGGGGGGATGGGCGATGGCGGGGAGGAGGCGGTCGGTTATGTCGCTCAAGCGGATGGCGGCGTACATGGCCGGAGAGAAGACGGGCACGGCGACTTCGGCGTCGGAATCGAGGTCGGAGTCGATGACGGCCTCGACGCGGCCGTCGGTGTCGCTCATGAGGGAGAGTGGCCCGGCGCCGCCGACGGGGGTGGAGAGCATGGACATGAGCTTGTCGGCGCTGACGAACGACACGCGGCTGACGCCGCGGCCGGCGGTGAATGCGCGGGTGACGAAGGGCTTTTCTCCCGGCATGGTCACGAGGTGGAAGCGGGTGCCCTGGCGGTTGCTGACCAGCAGGTTCTTGATCAGGCGCACGCCGAGGACACGGCCTATCTCCTCGCAGTCGTCGATGCTGACGGCGTCGGTGCAGGGGGCTACGCGGTAATGGATGCCCAGCTCGGTCAGCTTCTCCAGCGCTTGGCGCTGGAGTCCCGAGCTTTCGGGCGGAACGGTGTCTTCGTAAATCTTGCCAATCATGAAATGGAAGTCAAAAGAGGGTGTTGCACAATCCGGCGAATCGTAGGAATGCACCCCGGTGCATCCGCTCTACTTTATTGATTATCGGCGGCTGCACCGGGGTGCAGCCCTACAATCTGACCGAAATTTTGAATTCTGATAAACCCTCTTCAGAGTATGGTGACGGTGAGTGTATTGCCGGTGTATGTGATGCGGACGGAGAGGGTGCGGGTGGAGGCGTCGTAGTGCCAGCCCTGCTGGCGGATGGCCCGCAGTGAGGCGGAGCGGTCGAGTCGCAGGGGCACGTCGGCGGGGTCGTCGGTGGCGACGGTCACGGAGCGGGGTGCGCGCAGGGTGTTGGGAATCTGGAGGGTGAACACGCGCACGTCGGCCATGCTCTCGTAGCCGCCCCGGCTGGAGATGCGGATCTGAGTCTCGGCATTCTGGCGGCGCCCGGTGAAGGTGTCGAGCCGGTACTGTCCGTCCTCGATGGAGGTCGGCGACAGGTGGTTGTCGTCGAACAGTGTGTAGCTGGTCTCCTCGGTGGAGGGGAAGTAGCGGATGGTCAGGAAGCGCGGGTCGTACTGGGCGACGTTCTCTATCTGCTCCATGTACTGGGGGATGAAGGCTCCGGCGCGCACGAACAGGGGCAGGCGGTCGAGCGGTGCCTTGACGGTGGCTGTGGTGCCCGGGCGGTGGTAGACGGTGGGATTGTGCCAGTCCACCCACTGCGAGCCTTCGGGGAAGGTGACTTTCCGGCTGTGGGTTCCCGGAGTCATGACGGGGGCCACGAGCACTTCGTCGCCCCACAGGTACTCGTCGGGGATGTCGGCGTACTTGCGGCCTTGGCTGTCGCCGCGGAAGTTGAGGGGGCGGGCCAGCGGGGCGCCGGTGGTGGCGTTCTCGTACGCCAGGGTGTAGTTATAGGGGAGCCACTCGTAGCGCATCTTGATGTAGCGCTTGGAGATGTCCTCGTACTGGGGGTAGTTGTATGGCTCGGGCTTGTGCTGGGCGTGAGTGCGGAGCATGGGCGAGAAGGTGCCGGCCTGGAGCCAGCGGACGTACAGTTCGGGATCCTCGGGATGCTTGGGGTCGACGGCGAAGCCGCCCACGTCGGAACCCATGTAGCCGAGGCCGCTGAGGCCGCTGGAGAGCATGAGCTTGACCTGCGGCTGGAGGCCGCCCCAGGAGCGGGAGACGTCGGTGGTCCAGGGGAAGACGCCGTAGCGCTGCAGGCCGGTGGTGCCGCCGCGCATCATGAGCAGCGGGCGCTGGCCGGGGAAGTCCTGCCGCAGGCCGTCGTAGATGAGCTTGCTCCACTGGTTGCCGTAGGCGTTGTGGTACTGCTCGGCGCTGAGGCCGTTGGCGTGCACGATGCTGAGGGGGTGTACTTCGGGCTCGCCCAGGTCGCCCCACCAGCCGTCGATGCCCTCGGCCGTCAGGGGCTTCAGGCGGTTCCACAGCCACTCCTGCGTCTTGGGGTTGCTCACGTCGAACATTCCGCTCTCGCCCACCCAGATGGTGACGTCGTGGTTTTGGCCCTGGGCGTCGCGCACTGTCAGTCCCTTCTCCACGAGCTCGTTGTAGACGTCGATGCCCCCCTTCTTGTTGATGTAGGGCTGGGAGATGGTGACGACGTTGACGCCCTTGTCGCCCAGCGACTTGAGCATGGTGCGGTGGTCGGGCCACTGGAGGGTGTCCCAGGCCAGGCGCCCCATGTCTGTCTCCTTGCCGTACCAGTACAGGTCGAGCACCATGCCGTCCACCGGGTAGCCGCGTGTCTTGAGCGTGTCGATGACTCCCTCGGCCTCGCGCTGGTTGTGGTAGCCGTACTTGGAGGTGATGTATCCGAGGGCCCAGAGCGGTGGCAGGGGCTGGCGTCCTGTCAGGGCGGTGAATTCGCGGGTTGCGCCGGCCAGCGAGCCGTTGCCGCTTATGAGGTAGGCGGCCACGGGCGCGGGCGACTGCGATGTGTAGACGATGGTGTCGCCCAGCACGGCCATGCCGCGGGAGAAGTCGTCGAAGAGGATGCCGTAGCCGGCGTCGGAGACGAAGTATGGCACCGAGATGCCCATCTGGCTGATGCGCGGGTCGGAGTCGGTGTAGCCGTAGTTCTGGCGGTTGTAGAAAGTCAGCGAGTCGCCGTTGAGGCGGAGTTTGTGTCCCCTCTCTCCTCCGCCGAAGATGTTTCCGGGTTCCGGGGCGTATAGGGCGATGCGGCGCTCCTGCGGGGTGTTGGCCCACCACTCGGCGCCCTCGAGCAGGATACGCTCGGTGTGGTCGCGGAAGGTCAGGCGGCCGGTCTTGCGGTCCACGCTCACCGACGCAGAGTCGGTGAGCAGCTCGATGGCATCCGGGGTGCTCGTCACAGAGTAGCGGGCGTCCGGCTCGATGGCGATGCCCTGGGTGGGGGTGTAGGACTCGGCGGTCCCCTCGGGGAGGGCCACCACGCGGATCACGGATTCCGAATATGGCACAAGCTGAAGGGTGCCTTTCTCGGTCTTGACTCGCACACCATGGTCGGTGTCGACCACGCCGCGCACCGGCGCCAGCGCCCATGCCGCGCACGCGCCCGCCAGGCACAGCCCGGCTATCGCTGTCTTCTTCATAGCCTATCTTTCTTTTTTACCTAAATAGAGGGTGTTGCAAAATCCGGCGAATCGTAGGGATGCACCCTGGTGCATCCGCTCTACTTTATTGATTATCAGCGGCTGCACCGGGGTGCAGCCCTACAATCTGACCGAAATTTTGAATTTTGACACACCCTATAGAGACCTTATTGACCTTATAATTCCAAATCGGTGTCGGTGACCACGTTGTAGGGCAGGCCGTTCTTGGCGAGCATGTCCAGGAAGGGGTCCGGGTCGAACTCCTCGACGTTGCGGACGCCGGGCATTATCCACTTGCCGGTCAGGAACATGGCGGCGCCGACCATTGCCGGCACGCCGGTGGTGTAGCTCACGGCCTGGGCGCCAGTCTCCGAGTAGGCGGCCTGGTGGGAGCAGTTGTTGTAGATGTAGTAGGTGGAGTGCTTGCCGTGCTTGTCGAGGCCGGAGATGCGGCAGCCGATGCTCGTCTCGCCGGTGTAGTTCTCTCCGAGCGAGCCGGGATCGGGCAGCACGGCCTTCAGGAACTGGATGGGCACGATCTCGCGGCCCTCGTACATCACCGGGTCGATGCGAGCCATGCCTATGTCCTGGATCACGCGCAGGTGAGTGAGGTATTCCTGGCCGAAGGTCATCCAGAACCGGGCGCGCCTGATGGTGGGGAAGTTGAGCACCAGGCTCTCCAGCTCCTCGTGGTAGAGCAGGTAGCTCTCGCGCTCGCCTATGTTGGGGTAGGTGAGTGGCTTGTGGATCTCGAGGTTCCTGGTCTCGACCCACTTGCCGTCCTCGTAGTATCGGCCCGGCTGGGTGATCTCGCGTATGTTGATCTCGGGGTTGAAGTTGGTGGCGAAGGCCTTGCCGTGGTTCCCGGCGTTGCAGTCCACGATGTCGAGGTACTCCATTCGGCTGAAGTGGTGCTTGGCGGCGTAGGCCACGAAGATGGCACTGACGCCAGGGTCGAAGCCGCAGCCGAGGATGGCCGTAAGTCCGGCCTTCTCGAAGCGCTCGCGATAGGCCCACTGCCAGGAGTATTCGAAGTGCGCCTCGTCGAGCGGCTCGTAGTTGGCCGTGTCGAGGTAGTTGACGCCGCATTCCAGGCAGGCGTCCATGATGGTGAGGTCCTGGTAGGGGAGGGCGACGTTGATGCAGATGTCCGGCCTGTGGCGGTTGAAGAGCTCGACGAGTTCCGGCACGTGGTCGGCGTCGACCTGGTCGGTGACGATGTTCGTGGCTCCGGTGCGCTCGCGCACGGCCTCGGCCAGGCGGTCGACTTTCGACTTAGTGCGCGATGCCAGCACTATCTCCGAAAATATTTCCGGATGCTGAGCGCATTTGTGCGCCACCACGGACCCTACGCCGCCGGCGCCTATTATGAGTACTTTTCCCATTTTCGTGTGTGCGTTTTTTCAAGATACAAAGGTACTAAAAATTTCTCATCCGCAAAGGATGCCGCCGAAAAACGGTTGGCTCAAAATTTTTTCTTGAGAGTTCCCTGACCTTAGGGAGGGCGGTGAGGATGTGCAGTTTCAGGTTGCGCAGGTTGGCGACGAAGACGTCGGCGGCGCCCAGGAAGGCGTCGCCGCAGAACTGCTCGGGGGTGAGTAGATACTGTTCCGGGTAGTCGAAGTGGGCGAACAGGCCGCGGACCTGGCCTTGACATTCGGCTGCCATGACGGGGACGTTCATGCCGAGGGCGGCGATGGCCAGGTGCATATGGCTGGAGATGACGCCGTCGAAGAGGCCCACGATGGCCTTGATTTCCTCGGCGCGGTAGACCTGGGGAACGTAGATGACGCAGTCGGAGTAATTGTCTTTCAGTCGGTCGTAGACACCACGCAAGACGTAGTTGTCGCTGAGGCGCTTGCAGTCGTCGTGCGGGAGGAGGGCAATGGCGAGTCCGGGGTTATCGTCGAGCAGGCGACGTAGGTTTTCGGCCATTCTTTGCACGCTTGCCTCAAGTTCGTCGGCCGTATGGCCGGGTCGGAGCATGGGGCGGAAGTTGAAGGCGATGACTATGGCGCTGTGGAATCGTATGTCGTCGACGCGGTCGCGGTATCGCCTGTATGCGTCGCTGTTATGGTCGGGGCGGAGCAGGAAGGCGGCGTCGGCCACGAGGCGTGCCTTGATGATGCGAGTGGACTGGCGGAAGCGTTTCTGCGAGAGTGGGTCGCGCAGGTGGAAGGGCGCGCTGCCTGCCACCTTGCGGAATAGGCGGTTGAGGGTCGGATGCGGATGGTCGCTGTAGCTGAAGCCGAGCAGCGACACGTTATACCCCTTGGCATAGAAAAGGGTGTAGAGGGAGAGGAGCCCGAAGCTGATGAAGGGTGAGTAGTGGCCGTCCATGCCGTCGGCGCCGAGGATGCAGATGTCTGTCGGGGCCAGCTCGGCTACGGCCCGGGCTACAGTGCCATGGGCGTTGGCGCCTTTCCAAGCCTTGAGCAACTCGGCGCCGTAACGTTGGGCGAGCCTGGGCCAACGGGGGTTCTCGAACTCACCGGCGCAGACTACGGTGATGGGTGCCTTGCGACCGGCCATGTCACGGAACTGCTGCATGGCGGTCACAATCATAGCCTCGTCGGCGCGTGAGCCAATGACGCTGTCGGGCGCGCATGGGATGATGACCAGCGAGCGCTGCCGGTTGCCTTCGGGCGTCGGGGCAAGCTCCCGGAGCAGCCTCCTGTGTGCGTGGTATTCCTTGTACAGGATGTGCCGCTCCACCAGTGCGTGTCGGAGCCTGCGGAACATATATAAAGGTAGGTTACTGGGTCTCGATGGCGGCGGAGAGTATGTTTTCCAGGTCGATGGCTGAGATCTTGGTATGGAGGACGCCGTTGTGGGCTACGGAGATGGCGCCGGTCTCCTCGCTGACTACGACGCAGTAGGCGTCGGTGGTCTGGCTCATGCCCAGGGCGGCGCGGTGGCGCAGGCCGAGGTGCTTGGGAATGTCCATGTTGTGGCTCACTGGCAGGATGCAGCCGGCGGCCGCGATGCGTCCGCGAGCGATGATCATGGCCCCGTCGTGCAGCGGAGAGTTCTTGAAGAAGATGTTCTCGATCAGGCGCATGTTGACGTCGGCGTCGATGATGTCGCCGGTCTTCTCGTAGTCGTCCAGGGGCATTTTCTGCTGCAGGACTATGAGGGCGCCGGTCTTGGTGCGCGACATGGAGTTGCAGGCGTAGACCACGGCCAGGGCCATGGCGTGGTCCTGGGTCTGGTCCTTGGAGTGGCGGAAGATTCGCGAGATGAAGCGCCACTTGTCCTGCGAGCCTATGTCGATTAGGAAGCGCTTGATCTGGTCCTGGAACAAGATCACGAGCACTATCAGGCCGATGCTCATGAACTTGTCGAGGATGGTGCCGGTAAGGCGCATGCTGAGGATTTCGGAGGCTACTACCCAGATGAGGATGAAGCCGAGCACGCCGTAGAAGAGGCTCAGGGTCCCGCTCGACCGCATCATGCGGTAGAGATAGAAGAGCATGAGCGCCACTATCAGTATGTCGACTATGTCTTTTGCTCCGAATTCCAGCATTTTTAGTTTAGAGTTGAGAGTCTCGGCTCTCGGCTTTAAGTAGTGAAACGAGCTTGCGGGCCTGTACGGCCTCGGCGACGTCGTGCACGCGCAGGATGTCGGCGCCTCGCAGCAGGGCTATAGTGTTGAGCACGGTGGTGCCGTTGATGGCCTGGTCGGCGGTGATGCCCAGGGGCTTCCAGATCATGGTCTTGCGGCTGATGCCCACCAGCACGGGATAGCCGGTCGCCTCGAACTGGGGCAGGGCGGCGAGCAGCTCGTAGTTCTGTGCCACAGTCTTGGCGAAGCCGAAGCCGGGGTCGAGGATGACGTCGGCCACGCCGATCTGTGTCAGCGCGTCGGCCTTTCGGACGAGGTCCTCGAGCACGTCGGCCACCACGTCGTCGTAGTCGGTGAGGGTGGACATGGTGGCGGGAGTGCCGCGCATGTGCATTAATATATATGGCACGTGCCGGTCGGCTGCCACGCGGCCGATCTCGGGGTCGAGGGTGGTGCCGCCCACGTCGTTGATGATCATGGGGCCGAAGTTCTCGATGCATCGGTCGGCCACGGAGGCGCGGAAGGTGTCGACGCTCAGCGGGGTGCCGGGCACGGCGCGGATTATGGACTCCAGGGCTGGGGCGAGGCGGTCGTACTCGGTGTCGGCGTCGATCTCTCGGGCGCCGGGGCGCGTGGAGTAGGCTCCCACGTCGATGATGTCGGCGCCCTGCCGCACCATCTGCAGAGCGCGGCGTCCGGCCTCGGCCCCGCCGGCCCGCGACATGGCGTAGAAGGAGTCGGGCGTGGCGTTGACGATGCCCATCACCGCAGGCCGTCGGACATCCGACAGCCTGCCTCCCATATTGAGTGTCATGCTCTCTTTTCCCATATTCCCCGCAAAGTTAGCAATTTTTTTTGTAACTTTGCAGCCTGAAACGCCTGCGAAGGGCGTCGAACACATTTTACAATGCAGGATATAAGAAATATCGCTATCATAGCGCACGTCGACCATGGCAAGACCACTCTTGTGGACAAGATGCTGCTGGCCGGCCACCTTTTCCGCGACAACCAGAACGCCGGCGAGCTCATTCTCGACAACAACGACCTCGAGCGCGAGCGCGGCATCACGATACTCTCCAAGAACGTATCTATCAACTACAAGGGCACGAAGATCAACATCATCGACACTCCGGGGCATGCCGACTTCGGCGGCGAGGTGGAGCGCGTGCTCAACATGGCCGACGGATGCCTGCTGCTGGTCGACGCTTTCGAGGGTCCCATGCCCCAGACGCGCTTCGTGCTCCAGAAGGCCATCCAGATGGGTCTAAAGCCCGTCGTGGTCATCAACAAGGTCGACAAGCCTAACTGCCGTCCCGACGAGGTCAACGAGATGGTCTTCGACCTGATGTTCAACCTCAACGCCACCGAGGACCAGCTCAACTTCACTACCATCTACGGCTCCGCCAAGCAGGGCTGGATGAGCCGCGACTGGCGCAAGCCGGGCGGCGACATCACCCCGGTGCTCGACGCCATCATAGAGTGTATCCCGGCGCCCACCACCTACGAGGGAGAGGCGCAGATGCTCATCACCAGTCTCGACTTCAGCTCCTACGTGGGCCGCATCGCCATCGGTCGCGTCCACCGCGGCACCATCACCGAGGGTTCCGAGCTGCTGCTCTGCACCAAGGACGGGGAGGCCAAGAAGCAGAAAGTCAAGGAACTGCACACTTTCGAGGGCATGGGTCGCAAGAAGGTTCATTCGGTGTCGAGCGGCGACATCTGCGCCATCGTCGGCCTCGAAGGCTTCGAGATCGGCGACACGCTTTGCTCCACCGCCGGTGCCGAACCGCTGCCGCGCATCGCCATCGACGAGCCAACCATGTCGATGACGTTCACCATCAACGACTCTCCATTCTTCGGCAAGGACGGCAAGTATGTCACCTCGCGCCACATCCGCGAGCGCCTGGACCGCGAGCTGGACCGCAACCTGGCGCTGCGCGTTGAGTCCACCGACCGCGAGGATTGCTGGCGGGTCTACGGACGCGGCGTCCTGCACCTAAGCATTCTCATAGAGACCATGCGCCGCGAGGGCTACGAGCTCCAGGTCGGCCAGCCGCAGGTCATCATCAAGGAAATCGACGGCCGGAAGTGCGAGCCGGTGGAGCAGCTCTCCATCAATGTCCCCGAGGAGTATTCCTCCAAGGTCATCGACATGGTGACGCGCCGCAAGGGCGAGATCGTGAGCATGGAGACGCAGGCCGACCGCATCAACATCGAGTTCCAGATACCCTCGCGCGGCATCATCGGCCTGCGCAACAACGTGCTGACGGGTACCGCCGGCGAGGCCATCATGTCCCACCGCTTCCTGGAGTTCCAGCCCTGGAAGGGCGACATCGAGCGGCGCACCAACGGCTCTCTGATTGCGCACGAGTCGGGCACGGCCTACGCCTACGCCATCGACAAGCTCCAGGATCGCGGCCGCTTCTTCATCTTCCCTCAGGAGGAGGTCTACGCCGGGCAGGTGGTGGGCGAGAATGCCAAGGACAACGACATCGTGGTCAACGTCACCAAGTCCAAGAAGCTCACCAACATGCGCGCCAGCGGCGCCGACGACAAGGCCCGCATCGTGCCCCCCGTCGTCTTCTCCCTCGAGGAGGCCCTGGAGTACATCAAGGAAGACGAGTACGTCGAAGTGACGCCGCACCACATCCGCCTGCGCAAGATGTTGCTCGACGAGAACGACCGCAAACGCGCCTCTCGGTAGGCGGCCGGCGGTGGTTGGTTTCGCTGCTGATAGCGGTGGCGGCCTGGCTGCTCGTGTGCCTCTGCGGAGCCTGATTCCGTTCGGACTTCATCCCAAGTCTGACGGGATGAGGTGTCCGAAAGCAAACTGTGAGCGCCACTCAAAGAGTGACGGCGCGGCGCATGATGTCGGGATTGAGGGCGTTGGAGATGGCGCGGCAGAACTTCCTGCCGAGGGAGTCTGCGTAAAACTCTTGAATGTTCATCACCGCGGCGAAGTATTTGCGGGAGAACCATTTCAAATCTTTCGGCTCTGCGTTCATGTTTGTTTTTTACAGCCTCTTAGTGCGGCGCTTGATCTTTTGACTTTTCAGAAAGAGAAGGAGGCGGCCACGCCCATGCCGTCTGGCAGGGTGACGGGCATGATGCTCAGGTTGTGCTCGCGTGCAAAGGGCCTGGTGTAGAGGTAGGCCGACCCGGCGCCGATGGCTGCTCCGGCGGCCACGTCCCACCAGTCGTGCTTGCGGCCGAAGGTGCGTCCCCAGCCCACGTAGGCGGCCAGGGCGTAGGCGGGGATGCCCACTTTCCAGCCGAAGCGGCGCTGCAGGAAGGCGGCGTCGGCGAACACCGTGGCGGTGTGCATGGACGGGAAGGAGTGGTCGTCGCTCCCGTCCGGGCGACGCTTGTGGACTGCGTACTTGAGTACGTAGGTGGCGCCGACGGTGGTGGCGGCGGCGAAGACACCCTGCTTGAGTCCCTGCCAGTCGCCCATGGCCAGCAGGGTGGTGAGGGTGGCGGCGGGCATGGCCACGGCAAGCACGTCGGTGGAGGTGCGCACGTTTCTTCTCGGCGTGCTCAGAGGCTCCTCCGCTCTCAGCACAGGCAGTGCAAGCAGCACAGCCAGTATAATCGTCAGTGTGCGTTTCGTCTGTAACATTTACTCTGCAATTGGCGTCCGCCTCAGCGCGGCGCAAATATCCGTGGCATGAAAATTATGCATCCCGCCACCACCGCCGCCAGGGCCATTATCAGCACGGCCGCGGCCGCCACGTCCTTGGCGCGTTTCACGAGCGGGGCGAACTGCGGCGACACGTAGTCGCAGATGGCCTCCACGGCGGTGTTGACGGCCTCCAGGGCCAGCACGGCACCGATGCAGAGCACCACGGCCAGCCATTCGGCGCGGCTGATTCCCAGCAGGCCCCCGGCCACTGTCACGGCCACCGCCGCGCAGCAGTGTATCCAGGCGTTATGCTCGCCCAACAGCACTTTCAGGCCCGCAATCGCATACTTGAACGACCGTGCCCGCGCACGCCATGAGAAGCCCTTCTTAGTAGTCATAATCCAACGATAGCTGGTCCACGTACAAGACAGTGCCGGTGCCTCCGGTAAAATAGTCGCCGTACTTGGAGGCCGCACAGGTCACCAGGATGTATTTCGGCACGCGTGACGTGGAGCGGTAGCGCAGTGTGATTTCGAACTCCTGCCAGCCGTTGGTGTCGGAGCCGCGCACGAGATCCCCGTAGGCTATCACGGCCGGCGAGTTGCGGTCGAAGAGCTGCCGGTTGCTTGGGTTGGTGCGTATCTGGTATGGAACCTCCCAGTCGGTCATGGCTATGTAGATGTGGCATGAGTCGGGGCGTCCCATGAGGTGCTTGAACTCGGAGGAGGCGTAGTTGATGGGCTCGGTGTGGAACTTGTAGAAGCCGCGCAGGCGGGTGGGACGCACGCTCCAGGGGCGTCCGAAGTCGAGTATGCCGTTGGTGCCGTCTACCTTGACGAACGTGCCTGTGTAGATGCTGCCGGCGGCGAGCTTGCCTACGATGCCGATGCCCACGAAGCGGGTCTCCAGGCAGGCCGACTTGCCGGTGCCGGAGGGAGTGTCGTCGCTGGGATAGACGTTGGAGTTGCCCAGGGTGGCGGCACCGGTGTTGCCCGTGTCCCAGAACTGGGTGCCGTTCTCGGACCAGGGGCACCAAATCTTGTTATTCTTGAGCCACCACTGGTCGAAGGAGCCGTCGGGCAGGTCGAGGGTGGACTGCGTGGTGACGGTCACTTCGTTGCCGAGGTTGTCGTCGCTGGTGGCCCGCACCACGTACTCGGTCATTGGCAGCAGGCCGGGGATGCGGCAGGAGAATGCGCCGCCGTTGCGGGTGACCCAGGCTTCGGGCACGTTCGTCCAGTCGCGGGCCGTGGCCAGACGGTACTGGAAGCCGTTATGGGCATCCTCGGGAGCGGAGCCGTAGGCGTATATCACCATGGACCAGGCGTCGACCTGGGTGGTGGTGACGATGGCGTCGGTGTGGATGGCGAAGATGGTCCAGGTCTCGGTGCGGCCGTAGGCGCTGACCTTGACGGTCATGGGGTTGCTCAGGTCGAGGTACTGCCCCTCCTTCAGCTCGGGCGAGATGGTGGTGATGCTTTCGGGTCCGAGCTTGCACGAGGTCAGCTGCACGCGGTTCAGCGGCACCGACTCGGGCATATACACCACCACGCGGCGCCCGGGAACGTCGATGACGCTCTGGCCGATCTGTCCCGACAGGGTGAAGTAGCGCTCTATGGTCTGCTCGGCCTGGATGATCCACTGGTACGACTGGTAGCGGCTGAGCGTCACCTGGATGGGCAGCGACATGTCGTATGTGCCCTGCAGCAGGTCGTCGTCGCACTCGGCGCCGGGGGTATAGGCGAACTCGGTGAAGCGCACCTTGCGTATGTCGGCCTGCTCGCTGAGGCGGAGCGTAACGGTGAGATTGGCGGTGTCGATGACCGCAGGCGAGAGCTCTCCCTCGGCGGCGATGGCGGTGATGTTCTGCTGTAGCCGAGGGTAGGGCAGATCGTTGCGGATGCACCCCGAAAGCAGCAGTAGCGCCGTAAGGCAGTGTGCGATGTACAATGCACACTGTATAATTTTGCGATGTCTCCCGTACATTGCACATTGTGCATTGTACGCTGAATTAGCGTTTTTCATGTCAGATGTGCACTCCGAGGCCGAAGTTGATGTTGAAGATGTTGAAGCGGAAGTTGGCGCCGGAGGAGAAGCGGTTGCCCGTGGGCTCGCCGTTGACGCTCTGCTTCTCGTTGCGCAGGTAGAAGCCTACCACGCCGAAGGATACGTTGAACGAGACGTTCTTCATGATCAGGCAGCACACGCCGGGCGAGAAGCTCAGGCGGCTCTCCATGTACGTGGTGTGTGTGCGCCGCGGTTCGCCTCCGATGAGGCGGTTGAAGTCCGAGTCGCCCGACGAGAAGCTCAGGTCGACCTCGTTGAAGACACCGAAGCGCCCCCGCCGCGACAGGCCGATGTAGGAGCGGTACATCACCGCCGCCGTGTACGACGAGTTGCGGTACATGGCGTCCTTGATGTCGAAGTTCATGTCGTCGTCGAAGTCCACCACGAGCGATGCCAGGGTGCCCTTCGACTCGGTGTAGCCCATGCGCAGGCCGATGCTCTGGTTGTTGGAGAAGAAATAGGAGATATAGGGCTTGACGGAAAAGGTGTGGCCGGAGAAGTCGAAGTCCTCGAGCATGTCGAGCATCTGCAGGTCTCGGGAAGTGAACTCGCCGTATGAGGCGGTGATGCCGAACTGCCACTGACCCTTGGGGATGAAGATGTAGTTGTATAGCTGGCGGTCGAAGCGGCCGAGGTTGCGGCCCGGCACGATTTCTCGCACCGTGTCGCCCTTTATTATGGTGTAGTCGGAGTTGAACGGGCGGCGCACTATGTCGGACTTGCCGCGCAGCACGTCCTGGATGAGCGGCACCAGTGTGTCTGGCACGGCGATGTAGCGTACCCGCACGGTGTCTGGCGCCGCCTGCGCACTGGCGCCCAGGGCGCAGGCCAGCAACGCCATTAAATGAACAATTAACAATGAATGATGAACAATATGTTTCGCGCGTGCCGATGCGTTGCGGTCACTGTTCAATGTCAATTGTTCATTGTTCGTTGTTACAGGGTGTGTCATAGGTAGAAGGCCACGCCGAAGGTGATGGAAAAGAGGTTGATGCGGAAGTTGGCCGACTTGGTCTTGCGGTGCGACTCGTATATGCGGTCGTTGATCTGCTTGGTGTGTGTGTAGCTGAAGCCGAGCACGCCGACATTGACCTCGAGCGCGGAGTAGTTGCTCAGGAATACGAGCAGGCCGGGGGCCACGCCCACGTTCAGGCTGAAGTTGCGTTCGTAGGCGCCTGTCAGGGCCGTGCCGGAACCCTTGCTGAGCTTCGACTGGCCGCCGCCCAGCTGGAGCTGCAGCTCGTTGAAGAAGCCGAAACGTCGCGAACGACCCAGGGAGAAGTAATTGCGCATCACCGCCATGGCGTAGTAGTTGTGCGACAGGCGGTAGAGATGCTCCATGTCGTACTCGGTGTCTTCGCCGAGCACTATTGAGCCCTTTTCGAGCTTTGTCAGCGAGCGGGTGTAGCTGAACTTGCCTCCGAAGCCCAGGTCGTTGCGGACGATGTAGATGAGCATGGGCGATACCTTGAAGGAGTAGGTGTCGCCCGAAAGGTCCTCGACCACCAGGAACTGGTACTTGTTCTGGTTGGACTGGGTCCAGTTGACGCTCACGCCGGTGACCCATTGGCCCTTGGGTACGAACACCACCGACTCCAGCTCGGGTTCGAAGGGAGTGGGGGTGGTGTCGGGTGGCAGGCCCAGGGTGGCCGAGGCAGGCAGCGTGTCGGTCACCACGTAAGTAAGGGAATCCCGGCCCCCGGCAGCCATGGTGGCGCCGAGGGTCAGGAATATCAGCAGCAGTAATTGCGGGAGCTTATTCATAGACGAGCTCTAGGTCGTCGAGGTAGAGCACGGAGTTGCCGCCGGCGAAGTAGTCGCCGTAGCGGGAGGCGGAGCACACCAGCACTATGTAGGCGGGCCTGGAGGTCCAGTAGCCGGAGCGCGGGGTGATGTCAATCTCGAACTCTGCCATCTGGCCGTCGGCGCCGAAGTTGCCTGTCCACACGATTTCGCCGTAAGCGAGCACACCGGCGTCGTTGGGGTCGAACAGCACGCGCGGGTGACTGGTAGTGTTCTTGGTCTCGATCTTGTAGGTCTTGGTGGTGAGAGCCACGTAGACCATGCCCTGGTCGGTGTCGCCCTTGTTGATGCCGCCGCCGGCGTACTCGACAGTGCCGGGGCGGTAGTTGGCCCAGCCGCGCAGCTTGACAGGGTGCGTGCCGTTGAAGGGGCGGCCGAAGGTCAGTATGCCGTCAGTGCCGTCGGTGCCGTCGTAGGTGCCGGCGAAGATGTTGCCGGCCGCGAACTTGCCGATGATGCCGAGGCCCACGAACTGGCTGCTCAGCTGTGCCGAGTAGGTGCCGGAGTGCAGCAGGTTCTCGGCAGGGTTGGTGATGTTCTTGCTCATGGTGATGGAGCCGTGGTTGCCGGTGTCCCAGAAGGAGGGAGTGGCGTCGGCGCCCGGTATCCACGCGCCCTTGGAGTTCTTGACCCACTGCTCGAAGCCGGCGTTGGGGAGGGAGAAGATATCCTCGGTGGTGAACGTCAGCACCTTGGGATTGACGAAGCCGTCAGCCACGGCGCGGTACTCGTAGGTGGTGCCCGGAAGGAGAGCGGTCAGCCGGGCGGTGTATTCCTGTCCGGCGCGGGTGAGGACACCGGCCACTTTCTGCCAGTCGCTCTCGCCGGAGCGGCGGTACTCGAAGCCGGGGTTGGTGTACTCTTCCTTCACCAGCGAGCCGCGCAGGGTGGCGGAGTAGCTGCGGAGCTGGCCCTGCTCGATGTCGAGGGCCTCCACGGCATTGTCGCTGACATTGATTTTCCATGTCAGCAGGCGGGTACGGCCCTGGCTGTCGACGGCGCGGAAGTCGATGGTGTGCTCGCCGTCGGTGAGCTTGTTGAGCATGGCGCCCTTGAGGGTCACCAGGGCGTTGGTCTGCTCCAGGTCGGCCTTGTAGGTGGTCTGCCACTGGATGCCGGCGGCACGCAGGGTGGCGGCGGCCTCGTCGGTGACGTTGAGCAGGTCGAATGTCTGCGTCGGCAGGCCCAGCTCCGTGGCCGAGGCGGTGCTCATCTGTATCGATGAAAAACCCTGGTATGCGTAGATCTTGAAGATTAGGTCGGAGAAGGAGCCACGGGGTGTGGAGTATACGGCCGAGGCGTCGAAGCCCTCGCCCTGGATCACGGGCGCGGCGTGCAGGGTGATCTCGTCCTCTATGAGCAGCTCGACGTCATTGACGGTGACGGTGATGAAGCCGCCGCCGCTATCGTCTCCGCTCACGTCAGGGTTGTACTTGAGGTTGAGGATGTACTCGTGGGCGCGCTTGACGTTCTCCACCTTGCCGGACTTGGTGAAAGGCTTGCCGTCGGCGTTCTCGCCGGTGATGTTCCACGTCAGCGTGTTGTCGTCGTCGGGCATCATGTAGTAGCCGTGGGCGGTGGCCACGTTGTCGGCGTTGAAGTCAAGGCTCCCGGCCGTGTTGGCAATCGTCACGGTATAGTTCCTGATCTTGTCCTTGACGTTGTCGGCGGGGTTGACGGAGGCTACCACGTTGGCGATGCGGCAGTTGACTACCACGCTCGACACGTTGTCGCGGCTGATGTCGAAAGGCTGGTATCCGCGGTAGAACTTGGAGTCGAAGGATGCGGACACGGAGTCGCCGGTCCATGCCTCGGCCACGTAGTGCCCGGAGCGGAGGGGCAGCGAGGTGGGCAGGTTCTCCAGGCCGTGGTACTTGTGGAGGAGGCCCTTGGCGTCGGAGATGTAGACCCAGCAGGAGTCGGCCAGGGTCTGCTGGTCCATGGCGGCGCGGGTGACTTCGCTGTTGACGACCATGCGCAGGCGCAGGGTGCCCTCGCCGTCGCTGTCGAAGGGGCTGTCGGACGAGCAGCCTGCCAGACCCATGGTGGCGACGGCCGTTACGGCCATGGCCAGGTATTTTGTCAGTTTCATTGCAGGCTATGTGTTTAGGGGTTCATGTGGAGTTGGAGCACCTTGGTGACGGAGCCGGAGGAGTCCGAGACCTTGAGGATGAATTTATGGCTGTTGTCGCCGTAGATGGCCAGCAGCGGCATGAACGAGGAGATGTTGAACTCCACGGCCTTCTGTCCGCCAACGTTGACCGGCAGTCCCAGTCCGGCAATCCCTTCCTCCAGGGAGCCGGGGTTGACCAGGTCGAGGTGGTCGCTCAGTTGCACGCCGCTCAGCACTTCCGGCGTCAGTGTGCTCGACACGATGTCTACGGTGAAGGCAGTGATGCCGGTTTCTGAGGTGATGTTGATGACCACGGTGGAAGAGGAATTTACCTCGTTGACGGCCTCGAAGCTCATGCCCTCGTTGATGGTGACGGTGGGTCCGGCGCCGGGCTTGGGAGGATCGGGATTGTCGCCGTTGCCGGGACGGTCGCCGCCGCCGGGGCGGTCGTCGTCGCCCGGGTCGACGTTGATCTTCATGTCCACGACCTCCACCTTGGCGTCGACAGTCAGTCCGGGCACTATGTTGCCGCTGGCGTTGGGGTCGGAGCCGGGGGTGTGCAGGGTGTAGGTGATGCGGTAGTGGGTGCCGGGGGCCACGTCGGTGTGCACGCGCGAGGATGTCTCGTGCACACCGTCAACGTCGCCGTCGAAGGTGGCCGCGAGGGTGTTGCTCCCCTCCAGGTAGGCGAAGTAGCCGGAGCGGGTCTCGGTCTTGGCGAAGGAGAGGGTGGCGTCGTCGCCCATCACCACGTTCACTTTGGCGTCGTCGGCCATGTGCTTCAGAAGCTCCTCGGTGTAGACGATGGTCACGCGCACATTGGCGAGCTTGCAGACTATTGTCTGGGCCTCGGTGATGCGGTCCTTGACGATGGCGAAAGGTTCGGACTCGCCGGCATAGTATGGTGCCTCCCAGTCGGCCTCGGGGTTCTCGCCCAGGTGGGCCTTGGCGGTGTAGGTGCCCACGGGGAGTTCGATGACGCCGGGCATGTCGGCGTAGCGGTAGGTGCGCACGGTCTCTCCGTCCTTCAGGATGTCGACCACGAAGTCGGCCAGTTCCACGCTGCGCGTCCAGGAGGCCGACTTGCGCAGCTCCTCGTTGCTGATGCTCAGCATCAGACGGGCGGTGGAAAGCTTGCCGACACCCGTCTCCGGCTCCGGCTCGAAGCCTCCCTCCTTGCAGCCTGCCATCCCGACCAGGGCCAGCAGTGCCAGCAGGTATATTGTGATTTTATTCATCTCTGTTAATATTTGAAGCTGAGGTTATCGACTACAAGCGTGGCGCCGGTGCTCTCCTGCAGGAAGCGCTGGGCACGCGAGGTCGTCTTGATGGCCGATGCCGAGCGGTTCGAGGAAGTGAACATGATGCACAGGCGGTCAGCCTTCAGGAAGTAAGTCGAGTAAGCGATGTTGATGGTGAAGGTGGTGAAGCCGTCGGCGGGCATGAGGTTGCCGGAGCCCTGGCCGATTACGGTGTTGCCGTGCATGAGCTTTACAGTCACGGTGCCATATTCGCCGCTGTCCTGGCTGTCGCGCAGATAGCGGTAGTAGCCGGTGAGCTGGCTGGGACGGGTGGCGAAGGCTATTCCTTCGTTGATGCTCTCCGAGCCGTTGTAGGCGTACGAGCCGAGAAAGAGCTTGCCGGCTGCACGGCGGCCGATTTCAGGTGCCGTGGGATGGAAGTAGCTGTCTACGCCTGCCGCCGTATATGTGTGGTTGGCGGGAAGTGTGCCGGCAGGATCCCAGGCCACATTGCGGATTACCATGGCGTTCGAGCCGTTCTGGGCAGCGAACTTGTATGCATCGGGAGTCGAAGAGTCTCCGCCTATGCCTGCTATTTTAGCTTGTGTACTGACGAAGCTCAACGATGTGTTGAATACTGACGCAGGCACGAACCAGGAATTTTGCGTGGTGGCGCCGCTGTACATCGTCATGGCGTTGGTGGTGGCCCAGCCGGTAGGTTCACTGATGGTGAATGCCTGGTGGTTCTGCGCCCAGCCGCTTTGCAGATAGGTGCGTTTGTACTGGCCGCCCTGGTTGAGGGCCGTGGCCGAGTGCGTCTGCTGCAGGGTCTCGAAGTCGCCGTTGGGCACTGCCGCCTCGCTCTCGGTGGTGAACGTGGCCGTGCCGCTCATGGCGGGTCCGGAGCCACTCAGCACTGTGGTCTGCAGTGTGTAGGATGTGGCGGGTGCCAGGCCGCTGACGGTCAGCAGGCCGGCGTCGGCGTCGCGAGAGTCCACCGTCAGCTCGTTGCTGCCGGAGAAGACGCGCAGGCGGGAGGCTACCGCCTTGGTGTCGGCTGAGTTGTCGCAGGCGACTTTCAGCACAACCTTGCGGGCGAACGCGTCGGCTGTCAGCGTGTAGGTCGGCGTGGTGCGCTTCACGGTCGTCTCCACTTTCTTGTTCTTGTAGCTTACGTAGAGCTTGACGTCGCGGCTTGACTCGGGCAGCGTGTACTCTACGGTGTAGGTCTTGACAGGGAAGCCGTTGGCCATGCGACGCGGGGCCGAGGTGCTCTCTGTCACTGACTTTATGGGGCAGTCCTGCAGGGCGCCGTAGTCGTCCAGGCCTTGGATCTTGAGATTGTCGCGGACGTCGGAGCCGTTGGTGGCCACGGTCAGCACGCCGTCGCGGCTGCCGATAGGCACGGACGACACGCCCGACACCTCGAAGCTCATCGGGGTGGTGGTGACGGTCAGCTCCAGGGGGTCGTTAATCTTGGTCACCTTGTCCTTGACGACCATGGTGAAGGTGTGCGTCCCGGCGGGCAGGGAGGCGATGAAGTCGGTGAGGTCGACCTGCGCCAGGGTGCCGGGGTTGCGGCTCAGGCCCGTCTCCTTGATGCCGGAGGCGAGCACGGCGGCCAGCTGGTCGGCCGTCAGCGAGCAGAAGTCGAACTCGCGGCCCACGGGCAGACTCACGGACGACTGCACGGTGAGGGTGGCGGCGCTGATGCCGCTCTTGGCGCGGATGAAGTAGCGCACCGGTTCGCCGGGTCGGCTCTGCTCCAGCAGGTTGAGCGTCTCGCCGGCGGTGAAGCCCTGCGGCTTCACTTCGGGTGCGGGGGCCGTCAGCAGTTCGTCGCTGAGGTCGATCTCCACGTTCTCCTCGTCCACGGTGTCGTCGAAGATGATGCGGAGCTGGGCCTCGCCCACCTCGCCGTCGTAGACGTCGAATGTGATGCGGTAGTGGTGGCGGGCCTCGGCGTCGAAGTCGGCCGGCTGGAGCGTGGCGCTGACGCCGTTGGGCTTGGTGATGCTAAGGGCTATGGCGACGTGGCCGGGCCGCAGGTAGGCGGGGCGGGTCTCGCCCTTGGGATAGTCCACGTAGTCGCCCCCCTCGCTGTGCAGCTTGGCGCTCCAGTCGCGGAAGTAGCGCTGGAAGGCGTCGGTATATGCGATGCTCACCATGGAGTTTTGCAGCGTGGCGGTGATGGCGACGTCAGTGGTGCGATCTTCCTGGACTTCAAAAGTCTCAGAGCCGGCGAAGTAGGGACGCTCGAAACCCTCGTCGTCGAGCGATCCGTAGAATGCCGTCATGGTGTAGGTGCCCACCTTGAACCCTTGGTCGGTGGGGAAGAGGCTGGTGGAGGCCCAGGTCTTGGAGTAGGTGCCGTCGGACTTGGTCAGTGTCAGGCCGAACTGGTCGACGTCGGGTGCATCGACGGACCCTTCGGAGCGCACAGCTACGGATTTCTTTACCTCCACGGAGGTGGTGACGGTGGGCGAGATGCCTCCTTCTCCATCCTGGAAGCGCCAGGGGTTGTCGTCCGTACAGGCGCTCAAAAGCGCCAAACAGACAAAAAATCCCCATTTTGGCAGCAACTGTAACAATCGTTTGTTCATGATGTGTCAGTGAAAATTATTTCATCTGCAAAGGTAAGTATTTTCCCCGACACTTTTTGAATAATTTTTGAAAAAATTAGGACGCATTTCCCGAAAGAACCTCAGTGCCTTTGGACCCCGATATGAGTTTTAGGAAAAATGAAATATGGCTGTCCTCAATTGTGCTGCCAATAAACAGATGGGTCAACACCTGGCCGGAGGCCCGGGCGAGCCACTTATGTTCATTGTGCCGCCCGCAAAAAGATGTGGGGCCAACACGCACACAGCGTGGGCGTTGGAACGTTAGGCCGGGGCTTGCCCCGGTGAAAGCCATTCAAGGGGATTCGGGCCCCGGTGTGGGTCCGTGAAAAGAAGGTCGTCTGAGGGATCGCGCACCTCTCCGGGACGCGAAGACAAAAATCTCACTTGCCACCGGGGTAAGCCCTCGACCTACAGTTCCGGCACCCGCTCCGCAGGCGCCTTGTCCCTCCATGTATGACATAGATGTTACAGCTGGCAAGCACGTCTCCGATTGTCCATTGCGAGTTGGCGTAAAAAAGAGGGTGCTACAATAATCAGGGGGCCTCGTGGCGCCTGGGTGGCAGGCGCACGACAACAGAGACCTCGCACCTGGATGGCGGCTCAAGGTCCCTGTCGGATACTATGGCTATGGGATGCCTTACTTGCTGGCGATGCCGTCGCTTACCGAAAGCGAGTAGCGACCGTGGGCACGACGGCGGCTGAGAACTTTGCGGCCATTCTTGGAGGCCATTCTCACGCGGAAGCCATGCTTGTTCACTCTCCTGCGGTTGGAGGGCTGGAATGTTCTTTTCATCGTGGTATCTGGTGTCTTTGTTTGTTACTTAGTTTCGGAGTGCAAAATTAGTCATTCTTTTTGAGATGACAAAATTTCCAACTTTTTTCTTACGTCGGCAAAGACAGGAGGGTGTTGCAAAATCAGGCGAATCGTAGGGATGTACCCTGGTGCAGCCGCTCTACTTTATTGATTTCAGCAGCTGCGCCGGGGTGCAGCCTTACAATCTGACCGAAATTTTGAATTTTGCAACACTCTCCATAGTTCTCACTATCTATCAATTAATTACTAACCGTTCGTCAGATACGGACCTTGACAGTTTTCTCTCCGGCGCGCACCACATAGACGCCTGGGTTTAGGGCCGTGGTGGTGGCGGGAGCGGTGCCGCGCCATACCTTCATGCCGGACAGCGAGTAGACGTCCACGTTCACGGCAGTCGCGCTTTTCACCACGACGCTTCCGTTGGTGACTTCTATGCTCACTCCGTCCTCGTTCGGAGGCGTCTCGACCTTAAGAGTCGTATCTTCGACTATCTTTGTGAACTTGGACCAGATGTCTGCCTGACGGTATTTCTCAACAGTCCCCGAGGGGACATGGAGGGTGGTCGAAGTGTAGGAGGTCGGCGCAAACGGATTAAGCCTCTTTCCATTGTCCAGGAACGTCGGTGGGTCTACCCTATCCACATACACGTCTTTGAGGGCGCAACGCGGCACGCAATAGAACGCGAGGTTGTGGATGGTGTCCAAATGCCGCGGGAGCTTCAAGCTGCTGAGACTCGTGCATTGCTGGAAGGCCTGATAGCCTATGGTGGTGATGGCGGGCGGCAGGTCTATCGCCTCCAGTTCCGTACAGTTGAGGAAGGTGGCTTCCGGGATTTCTGTCAGATGCCAGGGAAGCGTAATCCGCGTCAAGTATCGGCAGTCCTGGAATACGCCTACGCCGAGACTCGTTATGTTGTCGTGCATCTGTGCCGATTTCAGATATTGCGAGCCAGCGAAACATCCGCCTTCTATCTGCTTCACAAATCCGGGTACGTTGTAGGCCGTATCTGTCTTTCCAGCCGGGTACTGTTTCATCATCTGCATGTCCTTGGTGAACAGTACGCCGCCCGTGGCGAAGTATTTGGTGTTTCCGTTCTCGACCTTTATTGCTGTGAGTTTGGTGCAGCTGGCAAAGCAACGCTTGCCCACGAAAGAGACAGAGGCTGGAATCGTCACCTCGGTGAAGCTGGTGCAGCCCACGAATGCTCCGTCGCCAAGGTAGGTCAGACCTGCGGGGAGCGTCACGTTCGCAAGCCGGCCACACACCCGGAACGCCAGGAAACGGATTTCGCGCACCGAGGCCGGAATCGCCGTCGTGGCAAGGTGGGCCATGCCCGCAAAAGCCATGCTGTCTATCACTTCGAGGCCTGACGGAAGCTCCATCTCGCTGATGCCGGAGCTGGTGAAAGCCTCCTTGCCTATCTTGGAAAGAGTCGTCGGCAACACGAGCCGGGTCATATTGTCCTTCAGGCCGCCGCACGACTCGAAGGCGTTGTTGCCGATGGAGGTCACTTGCCCCCCGAGGGTGAGGTCCTCGCACCTCGATGTGAACGAAAATGCGAACTGGGGTATTTCTTTGACGCTGTCTCCTGTATGAACCTTTTTAGCGTACCGGCAACCGTCGAAAGCCCATTCACCCACGCTCGTCACATGGCTGGGGACGATGAGGGAAGTGATGTTCTCCTGTTGGTAGAAGGCGTAAGGAGCTATGGAAGTAACCGTAGTCGGCAACTCCAGCGATGTCCTCGCGTCAGCCGGGAGACACGCCACGAGGCGCTGGCCGTCTTTGCTTGCCAGATATCCGTTGGTCATCATGAAGTGCTCGTTTGCCTCATCAACGGTCATCGTCGCCAGATCGGCACAATGCACGAATGCGCACGGCTCTATCGTTTCCACTTTGGCCGGTATGTGGAGCGAAGTGATGCCGAGATTGTACAGGCAGTTGCCATTCATTTTCTTCAGCCCGGATGGAAGGGCCAGGCTCTTCAGATGGACGCACGAGCTCACGGCGAAGCTCTCAAGCGAGTCGAGAAACAACGGGAGGGTCAGCTCGGTGAGGTTATAGCAGCCGTCGATGCCGCACTTGTCAATTTTCCTGATTGACGGGGGAAGGGACAGCGAGGTGATGCTGTCGCCCTTGAAGGTGTTGGACAAGACGGCCTTAACCGTGTAGCCTACTCCGTCCTTGAACACTAGCGACGGCAGCTTCACTTTGCCCTTGTAGCACCGGCCCTCGGGCGCAGGGGCCACGGCCACCCCCTTCGGGTCGCCTTCTATCGGTTCGTACCAGGCATCCTGGTACTCGAATACATCCGCCGCACTGGGGATGGTGGTGAGGAACAGCACTGCCAGTATCGACAGCATCCTCTGCAACAGTTGATTTTTGCTCATGGGTATGAGGTTGGTTGAACTTTGATTTCAATCACAAAGTTCATAACAGTTGCTTCCGGGCCCTACAGAGATTGATAAAAATCAGTAAAAATCCACCTATAGGCGCCGAATTTTATCAATCCGGGTGCAAAAAACTTAAAGCCTGGGGCGCAGGTGCTTGCTGAGGCGGCGGTACTCGGCGGCACTGAGGTCGGTGAAGCGGCGGAACCAGAGGTTGAAGGAGTCGCGCGAGCGAAAGCCGACGGCCTCGGCGATGCCCTCGATGGAGTAGTTGCCGTAGTGCCGCTCATCGTCGAGCAGCAGCATGGCGCGGCGGATGCGGGCGCGGTTCACCAGTGTGGAGAAGTTGCAGCCGAAGTGGTGGTTGATGCACTGACTCAGGTACTGGCGGTTGGTGTCGAGCGCCGCGGCCATGACGGGCATGGCGAAGTCGGGTGAATAGATGGCATCGGTGCCGAGTACGTATTCGCGGATGCGGTCGGCCAGCTCGGCCTCTTTCTCCGTGTTCATGCCCGAGCGGGCATATTTCTGCGGTTCCTCGGCAGGCGGGGCGGTGTCGCTTTCCGGCACGTGGTCCGTCTCGGCTTTAGGCTCCACGTCCGTGCCAGTGCACATCACCGCCGGCGCCGAGTCTATCCAGGCCGGGGAGTGGATGGTGGACTGCAGCTGGCGGTAGAGCATCTCGGAGCGGCGGCGCAGGCGCAGGTTGCTGCGGCGCTGGCGGAGGATGAACAGCACCAGCAGTGCCACCAGCACTACCGAGAAGCCGATGACGTAGCCGCGCAGGCGGTTGCGGTAGCGCGAGGCGTCGAGATCACGCTGCATGGCGCGCCGCTGTGTGCCGAAGGTGATTTCCTGGAAGTCGGCAATCTGCTTCTCCCCCTCTAGCGAGTCCTTGAGCACTAAGTAGCGGAACTCGAAGTCGTGGGCCAGGTCCGGATTCCCCTCCCTATTCGCTATGTCCATGCGCATCAGGTAGACCAGCAGCATGAGGTCGGGCAGCTTGAACCGATGGCTTATCGTCGCTATCTCCTGGGTCACGTCGCCACATTCGGCCAATCGACCGGCGTTGAATAGTATCGACGCCTTCTGCGCAAGCACCTGTCCTTTCAGGCGTACATGCTCGAAGTCGTGTGGCAGCAGGGCGAGAAGCGAGTCGTAGCAGGCTATCGCCCGAAGCTCGTCGCCGTTCTTCAGCGCCATTGTACCCTCGTACCACAGCAGCGACACCCTCCGCCGGTTCGCGTCCGGGTCCTTCAGCCGTCGCAGTGCGTCGACAAATGGCGTCAGCTTCTGCAGCGAGTCCGCGTACAGGGCTGTCTTGACCATGTTGATGAAGGCGTTGTTGAATGTGCGGTAGTCGTGGTGGCCCAGTGACGCCGCCGCCGAGTGGCGGAATCGCGCCAGGCTGCTGTCGATGGGTATCGAGTTCGCCTTATATCCGCTCGCCGCCAACATGCAGAGGTAGCTTTGGCCGTAGTATAGGTCGAGCTTGTAGCGAGGCAGGGAGGTGCGCTCTATGATCTCCTGGGCGGCGGATAGGTCCTGCATCGCCAACGGTATCTCGGAATAGTTCATGAAACGGCACATCCAGCGGCCGTAGTAGCCCTCCAGGCATAGCGCGATGTCGCTATCGGCCATCTCCGGGCGGTAACGCTCCGCCACGATGGTGTAGCAGAGGAAGGCGCTGTCCGACATCTCGCGGCGGTAGAGGAAGTCTTCTCCCATGCGCAGCAGGCGCTGTGTCGGCAGGCGCCGGTAGCTCGCTTCCTGGCCCTTACGCCAGAGTGTCCTGTCGGTGTTGAAGGCCTTGGCGCTTGCGGCCGATGGCAGGAGTGTGGCCACTAAAAGGAGGATAAGATGGTATCGTTTCATTACTTTGAGTTCTTTCGCGGACGCACGGGCCGGGTGTTCCTGGGGACGCTTCCGGGCGGTTCGCACCACAAAGTTATGGATTTTTAGTAACTTTGCAAAAAGAAAAGTATGAAAAAGATTGAGATACCAACGCTGGAGACCCTGCCGGAGGCCGCCCGGGAATTCCTGTCCATGCTCGACGACCGCACCGTCATCGCCTTCCGCGGTCCGATGGGGGCCGGCAAGACCACCTTCATCGCCGAGCTCTGCCGGCAGCTGGGTGTGGAGGAGCCGGTCAGTTCGCCGTCGTTCGCCATCATCAACGAGTACCGCTCCGAGGAGACTGCCGAGCTTATATACCACTTTGACTTCTACCGTCTGGAGAAGCCCGGGGAGGCCGAGGACATCGGTGCCCCCGACTACTTCGACTCCGGCGCCCTCTGCCTGATAGAGTGGCCGGAAAGGGTGGACTCTCTCCTCCCGGGCGACACCCGTTTCATCGACGTCCGCGTCAACGCCGACGGCTCCCGCACTCTCCTGGTCGAGGACTGAGACCATGACCGAACTACGCCAGTATACAGAACTTGACTCCACCAACGCCGAGCTGCGGCGCCTGCACCCAGCCGGGAACCTGGCCATCTACGCCGACCACCAGACGGGAGGGCGCGGCCAGCGCGGCAACGTGTGGCTCTCGGCCCCGGGCGAGAACCTGCTCTTCAGCCTGCTGTGGCACCCTGTGGATCTCCCGGCCCGGCTGCAGTTCTCGCTCAGCGAGGCCGTGGCCCTGGCCGTCGTCCGCCTGCTCGAAGGCTATGGCGTGTGTGCCAAGGTGAAATGGCCCAACGACATCTACGTGGGCGATAGCAAGATCTGTGGCATCCTCATCGAGAATGCCGTCGGTGTCCTGCTCGAGTCCTCGATTATCGGCATCGGCCTCAACCTCAACCAGACTGACTTCCCGCCGTCGCTCCCCAACCCCACCTCCCTGGCGCTGCTCTATCGAGTTGAGAATGCAGGGACACACCAGGGTGCGTCCCTACAAGTCGCGGATGTTGCTGTACGATTGCTCTCCCACCTCGAGACCATGCTTCCCCTGGCCTCCACCGAAGCCGGCCGCGACCGCCTCCATGCCGCCTACCTGGCGAGCCTCTACCGCCACGACGGCTGTCAGCATCCTTACCGCGACCCGGCGACCGGACAGGTCTTCCGCGCCATACTTGCCGACGTCGAGCCCACCGGCCTGCTACATCTCCTCACCCCCACCGGCCCCCGCCGTTTCGCCTTCAAGCAAGTCGAGTACATACTCCCATGATTATTCACTGACCGAGCACGATGAATGGCAGGAGGTTGTCGCAGCATTCGCGACAACCTCCTGTTAGTTCTTTTCAACGGCCTGGCGGATGGAGATGTTCAGTCGGGCGTTTCGGCGGAGTCCGTCGGTGCCGGGGCGGCGCAGGGATGTCCCGGCGGTGAGGGCGTCGAGCTCGTCGTCGGTCATGTTCAATACTTGCTCGGGGGTGAGGACAGCGATTTCGGGGCGGGGCCGGAGGTCGCGCAGGATGGGGGCGGAGGCGTTGCGGCCGAGGGTACAGGCGCTCAGGCAGCGGTCGCATCCGAGGAGGGGGAAATAACCGAGAGCTGAAGGCTGATAGCTGAGAGTGGGCGGGGCGATGGGTCCGTGGTGCTCGATGCTGAGGTAGCTGAGGCAGCGTCGGGCGTCGAGGGTGCCGTCGGGGCGGAGGGCTCCGGTGGGGCAGGCGCGGACGCAGGCGCCGCATCCGGTGCAGGCGGGCGGGGGGCCGTAGGGGAGGTAAGGGGGCTGGTCGGCGAGGTCGAGGTCGGTGAGGACTTCGCACAGGAAGGCGTACGGGCCGCAGCCGCTGACCAGGGCCATGCCGTTGCGGCCCGGGGTGGCGATGCCGGAGCGGACGGCCCAGTAGCGCTCGGCGATGGGGGCGGAGTCGATGGCCATGCGGGCTGTGGCGCCGAGCTGGCGGAGGGTGACGACCAGTGGCTTTACGGCGCTGTTGATGGCCTTGTGGTAGTTTCGGCCGAGGGCGTAGGCGGCGACGGGGCCGGGCTGTTCAGGCCTTGGGAAGCGGAAGGCGAGGCTGATGACGGTTCGCACGCCGGGGAGCACTGACTGGGGGTGGAGGCGCAGGACGGCGTGCCGCTCCAGGTAGGCCATGTCGGCGTGGTTGCCGACGGCAAGCCAGGTGCGGAATGCGGTTTCGGCTTTTTCTGAGATGGACTCGGCGGCACCGAAGCCGGCGGCGGCGCAGCTGGTGGCCCGCAAGGCGTCGGTTATTTGCGGCCGAAGTCGGCGGGTATCTCGCCCCAGTGGTCGGTGTCCCATTTCATGACGCGGTTTGTCCAGGTGTTGGCCTTGACCCAGGCGTCGGCGCGGGCGAGCAGTCGGAGCACGGCGGCGTTGCGGGGGGTGGGCTTGAGCATGGAGCGGTGGCCTCGGCGGCGGAGCCAGCTCAGGGCGGTGCGCGAGTCGGAGTAGACGGGGCGGTCTATGCCCTGCTGCCTGCAGAGGGCCAGGACGTGGACGAGCGCCAGGAACTCGCCGATGTTGTTGGTGGCGTCCTGGAAGGGGCCTACGCGGAATAGCTCCAGCCCGGTGCTCAGGTCTACGCCCCGGTACTCCATGGTGCCGGGATTGCCGAGGCAGGAGGCGTCGACGGCGATGGCGGTGTGGTCGATCTGCGGGTTGGTGCGCCAGGCGGGGGGTGATGCCGTACGCACGGTCCGTGAGTCTCCACAGGTCTCGGCATTTTTGCGCTCGTGGGCCTGTAGGAGAAGGGTGGCGATGGCCTCGAGATTGTCGTCGGAGCCTTTGCGGAAGGCCTCGGTGGCCTCGCTCAGGGATGTGTATGACTTGTACCGGGCACCTTTCCAGCCGTCGATCTGGGCCTGTGCCTCGGACCACGACTGGTAGATGCCGGGCTGCTTGCCGGCCCAGACCACGTAGTATTTCTGGCGTTTTGCCATTATTACTTGCCTAAGCTTCGTGGACTGTGCATCTTGACTCCGGCGGCCTTGAGGATGAGCATGGGGATCTCGGTGTTGTCGATGTTGTGTCCGAAGTTCTCGGCGCCGACGCCGACGGCGTAGACGGGCACGGGATTGCCGGTATGGTTGGTGGTGGTCCACCCGATGCCGAGCTTGACGTTGAGCAGGTCGTAGACCTGTACGGCGAACTGGTTGAAGTCGTTGTATAGGGTCTTCTCGTCGCGTCCCTGTCCCTGGTGGAATATTTTCTCGAAGTCGTCTTTGAGCCTGGCCTCCTGCTCGGCGGTGACTTCGACCTTGCCGAAGAAGCCGAGGTTCTCGGCCAGGAATGTGCGCATCATGGGCCAGGTGAACTTGGCGCCCTCTTTGTAGCGGGCCTTGCAGTAGTCGCTGAAGCGGTCCTTTGAGATGCGCTGGTAGTCGGCCAGGCTCAGGTCGGGTTCGCGGTTCTCGCGCCGACCGAGTGCCATGCCGCCGGTGTCGTGGTCGGCGGTGACGACGATGAGCGTCTCGTCGGGGTGCCGGAGGTAGAACTGGTAGGCGATGTCGATGGCGGACTGGAAGTTGAGGACTTCCTTGATGACGGCTCCGCCGTCGTTGGCGTGGGCGGCCCAGTCGATGTTCCCGGCCTCGATCATGAGGAAGAATCCCTGGTGGGTGGAGTCGAGGCGGTTGTAGACCTGGTGCAGGCCTGCGCGTGTGATGTCCTGGAGTGTGAGAGCTCCGGGTATGGAGTCGATGGTGTATCCGGCCTGGTCGCCCTGGGGGTTGCGGGCCAGCAGGATGGCCTTGTAGGGGGAGTCTTTGACGGTGGCCAGGGAGTCGGCGTTGCGGGTTATGGTGAACTGTGTGGCGTCCATGAGGCCGTACCACTTGGGGTTGGGCCGGCCGTCGTCGAGGCGGCTGCCTTTGAAGACGGGCGCTCCGAAGAATGAGAAGTGGCTCTTGGCGACCTGGGCGGCTATGGCCTTGCGGTCCTTGCGGTTGTAGGCGTTGGCATAGAATGCGGCGGGGGTGGCGTCGTCGCCGTAGACGGTGGTGCCGATGCCGATGCGGTATCCGGCGCTGAACAGGGAGTAGCTGAGCTGAGGCAGAGGCATGGAGTCGGCGGGGTTGACTGCCACCATGTAGTTGTTGGTCTTCTTCCCGGTGCTTAGGGCCGTGCCTGCTGCGGCGGAGTCGGTGATGGGATGGTTGGCGGAATGGGTGCGCACCTGCCCGCCGTAGGGGAAGGTCATCATCAGCAGCGGGTTTTCGCTGCCGAGCACCATGCGGTTGTAGGCTTCGGTGGTGTGGACGTGGCCCATGCCCATGCCGTCGCCTATGAAGTAGAAGATGTATTTGGCCTTGGGCTGGGCCCAGCCGAGTGTGGGGAGCAGGGCGGCCAGCAGGCAGATGGTGAGGATGCGTTTCATATCTGTGTCAGAGAGTTTCGTTGCGTAAGGTGTACTCGGCGCGCAGGCGGTCGAATGCGCCGGGGTTTGAGCGGAGCAGTGCGTCGATGGGCGAGGGGTCGAAGTCGGCCATGATTCGCTCGGGGGAGAGTCCGGTGGGCGGCTGGTAGTCGCCTTCGAGTCCGGAGAGGTCGGGTGAGAAGCCGAAGTGGCGGCCGATGGCCTGGAGGGCCATGCGGGTGGCGCGCTGCTTGCCCTGGCGTGAGTACCCGGCGATGTGGAAGGTGGCGATGGAGGACAGTCGCAGCACTTCCGGGTCGATGTCTGGCTCGCCCTCCCAGCAGTCGATGGCGGCGCGGATGCGGCCGGAGCGCAGGGCCGGGAGGAGGTCGGCGTTGTCGCTGACGGGTCCGCGGGCGGCGTTGATGAAGAGCGAGCCCGGGCGCATGGCCTCGAAGACCGGGGCGTCGACGAGGTGGTGGGTGGGGTGGTCACCGGTGCTGGTGTGCGGGGTGTGCACTGTGAGGACGTCGCAGCTGGCGGCGAGTTCGCGCAGCGGGCGGTATTCGAGATCGGGGCGTGTGCCGGCGGCTTGCAGGGGCGGGTCGGAGACGAGCACTCGGGCGCCGAGTCGCCGGGCCCAGTCGGCCACGATGGAGCCGACGTGTCCGCAGCCGACGACGCCCACCGTCAGCCCTTCGGGTTTGTAGCCGAGGTGCAGGATGCATCCCCAGACGTATTGCGCCACGGCGGGTGCGTTGCAGCCGGGTGCGTTGCGGGTCTCGATGCCGCGGGCGGCGCACCATGGCAGGTCGAACTGGTCCATGCCGATGGTGGCGGTGGCAATCATGCGCACCCGGGAGCCGCCGAGCAGGGGCTCGGCGCAGCGGGTGCGGGTGCGTATCATCAGGGCGTCGGCGTCGCGCACGGCCTCGGGGGTGAACTCCTCCTGGCCCAGCAGGCGGACGCGGGCGAAAGGCTCCAGGCGCCCGTCGAGGAACGGGATGTCGGCGTCGACGCAGATCAGGGGTTTTTCAGACATTGTATATCGACATCAGTGAGATGAAGGAATAGACGGCGGCGGTCAGCCAGTAGATGAGGAACCCGGTGGAGAAGTGCTGCACGGGTTTGGGACGGCTCCAGCGGATGGCCTTGGGGCGCCGTGTGAAGGCGTTGAGATATCCGTACTCCAGGCCGGCGAACAGGCAGATGGGCATGTAGTAGACGGTGAAGTTCTCCCAGTCGACCATGGGCAGGATGATGCAGGCCATGGCCGGCAGTGTCATGGCGAAGTTGTATGCGCGGATGGCCGTGGGGGCCGAATAGAGCGAGAAGGCGTTCTTCAGTCCGCACATGAGGCCGACAAAGGCGGTCAGGGAGGTGGCGACTATGAGCCAGAGCATCTCGTGGCCGGGCGCCGGCTGGTTCCAGAAGCCTCCGATGACGGGGAATCGGACGTCGTCGACGGGCACCAGTCCGAGGCCGAGCACTATCCAGTAGGGCGCTATGACGCCGAGCAGCAGGGCCAGGAACTCGCGCAGGCGGAATGCCTTGAGCAGTGCCGCCGAGCAGGCGTAGATGACTATGAAGAATAGGAATGAGTAGTGCACCATGCTGCCCAGCGAGAAGATGGTGGCCACCACGAACATGTTGCCGGGGTTGCGGCGTACGGCGTTGTACTGGCCGAAGATCATCCGCAGCGCCACGGCGTTGGCCGCAAGCAGCAGTGTGGAGCTGTTGAGGCAGACCATGAGCCGAGGGCAGGCGCAGGCCATGAGGACCATGGTGGAGGCGAAGATGACCGAGGTGGAGGGGATGAAGTTGAAGCTTCGGTTGGTGATGGCCAGCAGGAAAGCCGAGAAGAATACCAGCGCGAGGTTTATGGCGAGGCTCAGCCATGGCGGCATCTGCCAGGTCTGTGGCGGGGGTAGACAGATGCCGGCCGGCGTCGCCTCTGGCGGGTGTACTCCGTCGAAGAAGGCCAGCAGGCCGAGCGCCGCGAAGAAGCAGCACGCCAGCATCAATGCGGCGTTGCTGCCCATGTCGGCTCTGTCGTTTCCCATAGTCGCGTGTATTTCCCTGTGCCTTAGAGTAGCTTGAGCATGTCGGCACCGATGTCGGCGCGGAAGCGTGCTCCTTCGAAGCTGACGAGTGCGGCCTGGCGGAGGGCACTGTCGACGGCCTGGCGGAGGTCGGCGCCGAAGGCCATTGTGGCCAGGACACGGCCGCCGGCCGTGTATACCATGCCGGTGTCGGGGTCGCGGCGGGTGCCGGCGTGGAAGACTACGGCATCGGCGCACTTGCCGATCCTGTCGAGACCTGATATGGCCTTGCCGGTGGCGTACTTGCCGGGATAGCCGTCGCTGACCACCATGACGGCAGCAGCGGCGCGCTCGTCGACGAGCACTTTCTTGACTGCCAGGGTCTGGTCGGCGATGCCCTCGAGCAGGTCGACCATGTCGGAGGCGATGCGGGGTACCACGACTTCGGTTTCGGGGTCGCCCAGGCGGACGTTGTACTCGACCACCATGGGGTCGCCTTCGACGTCCATCAGGCCGATGAATAGGAATCCGCGATAGGGTATTCCCTCCTCCCGCAGGCCGCCGAGGGTGGGGCGGACTATGCGGCGCTCTACCTTGTCGAGGAACTCGGCGTCGGCGAAGGGGACGGGGGATACGGCGCCCATGCCGCCGGTGTTGAGGCCGGTGTCGCCCTCGCCGGCGCGCTTGTAGTCCTTGGCGGCTGGCAGCATGACGTACTCCTCGCCGTCGGTGGCGACGAACACGGAGCATTCCACTCCGGCCATGAACTCTTCGATGACGACGGTCGCGGAGGCGGAGCCGAAGAGTCCGCCGAGCATTGAGGCGAGGGTGGAGCGGGCCTCGTCGAGGTCGTGGGTTATGAGGACGCCCTTTCCGGCGGCCAGGCCGTCGGCCTTGAGCACGTAGGGGGCGCTCAGGGATTCGAGGAAGCTGTAGCCTTCGTCGATGGTGTCGGCCGTCACGGTCATGAAGCGGGCCGTGGGGATGGCGTGGCGGGTCATGAACTCCTTGGCGAATTCCTTGGAGCCTTCGAGGCGCGCGCCCTCGGCGCATGGGCCGATGACTTTGACGGGCGAGTCGGCGAAGTGGTCGGCGATGCCCTGCACCAGAGGCAGCTCGGGGCCGACCATGATCATGTCGACGGCGTGGGTGGAGCAGAAGTCGGCCATCGCCTCGAAGTCGAGTATGTTGAGTGCCACGGGCTCGCCGAGAGGGGAGCCGTTGCCTGGGGCGACGTAGAGTTTCTTCAGGCGGGGACTCTGCATGAGTTTCCAGGCGATGGCCGACTCGCGTCCGCCGTTGCCCAGCAGCAGTATGGTAAGGTTCTCTTTCATGGTATATTTAATGGACAATCACCCATGGACAATTCGGCAGCGCATCGGGGCTCTGCCGCGTCCGCTTGTGCGTGTTGTCCATTGTCGGTCATTCATTATTGTCTTCGGTTTTGTCGGTATGTTTTTTCCAGACCTTGCGTGAGCGCATGGAGCCTGGGGATGAGAAGGCGGTGTGCGAGGGATCGATGCTCGGGCCCTTGTCGGTCGGGGTGTATGAGCTGCTCTTGCCTCGGTATGGCTTGAGGGACTGGCGGTCGTCGCGGTCGAAGCGTTGCTTGCGGTCGCCGAAGCGTTTCTTGTCGCCGTCGAAGCGTTTGCGGTCGCCGGACCGGCGTTGCTTGCGGTCGTCGTCACGGTTGTCGCGGAATCGGCGCGGCTCGCGTTCGCGGCGGTCGTCGCGCGAGCCTTTGCGCTCGCGGTGGTCGGAGCGGTCGCCGCTGACTCGGCGTGCGGAGCGTTCCCATTCGCGGTCGCTCTCGCGGCGGCGGGGCCTGGCGGAGCGCACGAAGGTGTCGTTGTGCACGGTGCCGCCGTCGGTCTTGAAGTCGGCGTAGTTGCCCTCGAAGAGCACGTACTCGCGCAGTGTGCACTCCAGGCCGCCGTTGTTGATGGGGAACTTGACGGAGGGCTTGAGGCCGATGGAGGCGAAGTCCTCGTCGCGGTAGCCGAGTATCCAGGCGTGCCAGCCGCCGAAGAGGCGCTTGAGCTGTGAGCCGATGGTGTGGAAGAGCTGCTGGGAGTCTTCCACTTTCAGGCGCTGGTTGTAGGGCGGGTTTGTGACGATGATGCCGGGCTCTGCCACGGGGGGGTCCTGCCAGGCGGCGAAGTCCCGGCACTCGACGCGGACCATGTTCTCCAGGCGGGCGGAGCGTATGTTGCGGCGGGCTGTCTGCATGGCCTCGGGGTCGATGTCGGCGCCGACGATGGGGTAGGCGGGGTCGCGCTCCTCGCTGTCGTCGTTGTAGAGGCTCTCGAAGAGCTCGCGGTCGAAGTCGGGCCACTTCTCGAAAGCGTAGCCGGAGCGGAAGACGCCCGGGTTGATGTTCGCGGCTATGAGTGCGGCTTCGATGAGGAAGGTGCCGGAGCCGCACATGGGGTCGAAGAACGGGGAGTCTCCGCGCCAGCCGGTCTTGAGGATGATGCCGGCGGCGAGGACCTCGTTGAGGGGTGCCTCTGTGGCCTCGACGCGGTAGCCGCGCTTGCTGAGCGGCTCGCCGGATGAGTTGAGGGAGATGGTGACGCGGTTTTCGGAGATATGGAGGTCGAGCTGGCGGTCGGCGCCCTGCAGGCGGATGGATGGCCGGCGCCCGCAGGTGTCGTTGAAGTGGTCGACTATGCCGTCCTTTACGCGGTAGACGGCAAACTTGGAATGGGGGAAGTCGGCGCTGTTGACGGTGCCGGATATTGAGAAGGTGTCGTCGGGCGACATGTACTTGCTCCAGTCGATGTCGCGCACCTTGTCGTAGAGGTCGTCGGGGTCGGAGGCGGTGAACATCTCTATGGGTAGGAGGATGCTCAGGGCGGTGCGGCAGCAGAGGTTGGCTTTGTAGAGCAGTTCCTTGTCGCCGTCGAAGCTGACGGCCCGGTTGCCGGTCTCCACGTTACGGGCGCCGAGGGAGAGGAGCTCGTCGCGCAGCACGTCCTCCAGGCCGGCGAACGTTTTGGCCAGCATTGGGAATATCTTGTTGTCCGTGTCCATTTATCGGGTTCAGAAAGTTATCTTTACGGTGCCGGTGTTGTCGTCCTTGGCAGGGTCTTGCCGGGCTGTGGAGGTCAGAGAGGCGTTGGGTGAGAGGGAGGACGAGGGGGTGTCGGTGCAGTTGTTGAGCTGGTCGTTGAATTTCGACGGGCGGTTGTAGGCGGGAGTGCTCTCGAGCATGTCGATTACGCGGTCGTCGTCGAACTGCGAGGGCTTGAGCACGGCGTACTTTGCCTTGGCGAGCTGTCGCTGCTGGTTTCGGAGGCTCTCTGCCGAGTATACGGCTGCGATGTTGTCCTTGGGTGTCTGCTGGCGTGGCATGGGGACTTCGTCGTCGGTGTCGGCGGTCATGCGGATGACGCCCTCGGCGGCCTGCTCGTTGATGGTGACGTCGAAGCCTGTCGCCAGCAGGGTGAGCTTGACCTTGTCGCCGAGCCTGGGGTCGCGGCCGATGCCCCACTTGACTTCGAAGTTGCCCTGCGACAGGCGATTGGTGAAGTTGGTGAACTCGCCGAGTTCCTGTGCCTTGAGGGGGCGCTGTGTGTCGGTGTCGGGGGCGTGGACGAGCTTGATGAGCACTCGCTTGGCCGACATGATGTCGTGGGCCTTGAGCAGGGGGGAGTGGAGGGCGTTCTGGATGGCGTCGGTGATGCGGTGCTCGCCTTCGCCGTAGGCGGTGGCTATGATGGCCGTGCCCGACTCGCGCAGGGTGGTCTTGACGTCGGCCATGTCGACGTTGATGTAGCACTCCTCGCTGATGATCTCGGAGATGGAGCGGGCGGCGTTGGCCAGGGTGTCGTCGGCCATGTTGAAGGCCTCCATGAGTGTCTTCTCGGGGTAGATCTCCAGGAGGTTCTGGTCGTTGATGATGAGCATGGCGTCGACGTACTTCTTCATCTCCTCGGCGCCGGCCAGGGCCTTGCTGATCTTGTTCTGTCCCTCGAAGAGGAAGGGTATGGTGATGATGCCGACGGTGAGCTTCTCCTCCTCTTTGGCGATGCGGGCTATGACGGGTGCGGCGCCGGTGCCGGTGCCGCCGCCCATGCCGGCGGTGACGAACACCATCTCGGTCTCGTCGTCGAAGAGGGCGCGGATGCGGTCCTCGCTTTCTTCGGCGAACTGTCGGCCCACTTCCGGCTTGTCGCCGGCGCCGTAGCCCTTGCCGATGAGCACCTTGGTGGGCACGTCGATCTTCTTGTTGAGGTGCTGGCGGTCGGTGTTGACGGCCGCGAAGCTTACGTAGGGTATGTCCTGGTGGAACATGTAGTTGAGGGCGTTGCAGCCGCCGCCGCCCACGCCTATGACTTTGATCTTGGATGCCGGGGACTCGTCGGTGGTGAATGCCGCCGAGTCGGCTATGTTGTTCTGAAGGTCGTCCATGGTTGAGTTCTCTGATTACATTTCGCCGTCCTCGTCCTCGTCGTTGTATGTGATGGCGTCCTTGGCTCGTTTGAGGAGTTTGCTGAAGAGCGAGGGGCTCTTCGGCTTCTTGTCGTGTGTGGGTTTGCGCGGGCCCCAGTCGTCGTCCGTGTCGTCGGGGCTGGCCTCGCCGCTGGTGGGCAGCTCTTCGGCCACGGGGGCCTCGAGGCACTCCGTGTCGGAGCGTTCGGCGGCGGTGTAGAGCACGGCGCCGACCTGGAGCAGGTCCTGGTCGGTGGCGCGGGCGTCACTGATGGAGATCTGCTCGGGCAGGCGTGCCGAGCGTATGTTGAGGTTGCAGGTGCGGCTCACGAGCTCGGGCATTCCCTTCAGGCGGAAGCCGCCGCCCATGGCGATGATGCCGCCGGGCAGGTCGCCCGGTTCCAGGCCCGCGTAGTGGATCTGCTCGCAGATGTTGGCGGCGATCTCCTCGGCGCGTGCAGACACGAGGTTGTTGACGTCGGTCATCTTGACGCCGTCGATGGTGAGCGAGGACTTGCCGTCGGGAGCGATGGCGTTGCCGCTGACGCGCTTGATTTCGTCGGCGCGCTCTTCGAGCATCTTTAGCGAGGTGAGGTCGAGGGTGATGTTTCGGCCGCCCAGTGGCAGTGTGGCGAAGTAGCTCATGTGGCCGTTCTTGAAGATGACCACAGTGGTGGTCTCGGCGCCTATGTCGACGAGCATGCAGCCGAGGCGCTTCTCCTGGTCGGTGACCAGGACGTGGCCGGCTGCCATGGGGGCGACCACCATGCCGGCGACTTCCATGCCGAGCTTTCCGGCCAGGGTGCGCATGAGGTTCTGCTCCAGGATGGGGCGGCAGACGATGAGGTCGAAGGTGGCGCCGACGCTGGGACCTATCATGCCCTTGGGGTGCTGGGTGGTGGTGTTGCCGACGCGCCAGGCGCGCGGCTGGACGTCGATGATCTTGAGGCTGGCGTCGACGGCGCTCTCGCGGGCCTGGCGCTCCAGGGCCTGGAGGTCCTCGGCGGTGACTTCGGAGGCTTCGTCGGGCAGCGACAGGCTGGTCTCGCGGCAGAGGCTGCGCATGGAGCGCCCGGCGATGCCCACGAACAGGCGCTTGATCTTGCGCGGCGCTATCTCGGCGCGCTCCTCCAGCCGGTCGAGGATGGAGAGGATGCGCGTGGAGGCCTCCTCGGCGTTCTGGATGATGCCGAAGCGCACCGTCTCGGGACCCGTAGTCTGTTCGGTCGCGACTATGTCCAGCTGCGTGCCGTCCGTACGGCCTATCGCCGCTATGATTTTCGAGCTGCCTATCTCTATGGCCGCTACGTATCGTTCGTTGTCCATGTGTTTCTTATAATGCTGAGGGAAAGGTTAATGTTGAGGGTGGGTGAGGGGAGCGGGGTGCGCGGGCGCCTCTATCTCGGTCTGCTGGAGGGCCTGCTCCTCGACGTCTGGCACGGAGTCGGCTACGGCGACGGGCAGGTCCGGCTTTACGCGCAGGGTGGCGGTGACTCGCCCGGCGTACTTGACGCTCACCATATCGTAGGTCTGCCAGCCCCGGGCCGGCATTACTTTGCGGTAGAATGCCTTGAGGGCGGTGAGCTTGCGGTCTATGTCGGTGGTGTCGCCGAAGTTGACGACGTGGCCCTGGGCGCGTGGCACGAGGATGATGTCGCGTGGAGAGCGGACTTCGACCATGGTGATCATGGAGCGCAACAGGGGGTCGTCGTTGATGCGCCGCAGTATCGGGAGGAGAGACTTTTCGGAAAAATCCTTGCCGAACTGGCCGTAGACTACGGGGGCGTCGACGAAGAATTCGGTGCGGGCCTGCATGCGCTTGCCTTCGCGGTTTATGTAGTAGCTCTGTCCGCCGGGGCCGAAGACGCGCATCTCGGGCACGAGGGCGTCGGCGCGGATTACCAGGCGGCCGTCGGGGGCGAAGGCGCAGGTGGCGTTCTCGAGGTTGTTGAGCTGCGACATCCAGAGCTGTATCTTGTGCAGGTCGAGGCTGCCGACAGGTTTCCCCTTGACCTGGACGAGGCGGCTCAGGTGCTGCTCTACGCCGTGGCGGATGGTGGCCTCTGTGCCGGGCTTGGCGCCTGTGACTTCGACCTCCACGCCGGGACACACGCGCTCGGCGGCGCGGGTGGTGGCCCATGCCGTCATGGCTATCGCGTAGGCCACCAGGATGGCCAGCAGTAGCCACTTGAGTACTGTGCGCGTGGTCTGTGTCATTGGTCTCTCAGCTTTCCGTCAGCAGGCGGGTGAACTCGGGCAGGAGCCGGTCGAGGTCGGCGGCGCCGAGGGTCATCAAGATGTCAAAGTTACTGTTTTTTACCTTATCTGCCAAATCGGCTCTCGGGCAGAGCTCCTTCTCGGCGTTTCTGATCTGGCGCAGGATGAGTGCGGAGTCGACGCCGGGGATGGGCTCTTCGCGGGCCGGGTATATCTCGGGGAGTATGACGTGGTCGGCGCCGGAGAGGGCGTCGGCAAAGCCTGCGGCGAAGTCGCGGGTGCGGGTGTAGAGGTGTGGCTGGAAGATGACCGTCAGGCGGTGTCCGGGGAAGAGGCGCCGCACGCTGGCTATGGAGGCGCGTATCTCGTTGGGCGAGTGTGCGTAGTCGTCGATGAGGATGGCGCGGCCCTGTCCCGGTCGGACGTGGAACTCGAATCGGCGCCTGGCGCCCTGGAAGGTGCGCAGGCCCTCGCGGACGGCACTTTCGGGTGCTCCCGCCAGCAGGGCCGCTGCCGCTGCCGCCACCGCATTGTCGACGTTTATCTCGATGGGGGTGCCCAGCTCCACGTCCTTCATCTCCACGCCGGGGCCGGTGAGGTCGAAGAGCAGGTGGTCGCCTTGCAGTCGTATGTCGGAGCCGCGCCAGTCCACGGGTACGGGGGGCTCGGCCGCCTTGCCCCAGTAGGTGAGGACGCACACGCTCTTGTCGGCGCGGGGCGTCAGCGTCAGGCCGCCGTGCAGCAGAAGGTAGCCGTCCGGCTTTATGAGCGAGGTGAAGATCTCGAACGCCTCGGTGTAGTGCGCCGGGTCGCCGTAGATGTCGAGGTGGTCCGGGTCGGTGCTGGTGACTACGGCCAGCCAGGGGCGCAGGTGGTGGAAAGAACGGTCATATTCGTCGGCCTCTATCACCGAGTACTCGGAGCCGGGACAGAGCACCAGGTTCGAGCCGGTGTTGCGGAGCACGCCGCCGAGGAAGGCGTTGCAGCCCTGCGGCGCCATGCGCATTATGTTGGCGAGCATGGAGCAGGTGGTGGTCTTGCCGTGGCTGCCGGCCACGCACATTCCCTTGCCGGTGTGGGTGATCTTGCCCAGCAGGGCGGCGCGCTTGACCACCTCGAAGCCTCCGGCGCGGAAATAGCTGAGGATGCGGTTGGACTCCGGCACGGCGGGGGTGTACACCACCAGCGTGTTGTCGGGGTCGCGCATCTCGGCCGGGATCAGCTCCGTGTCATCAGTATATATAATGTGTGCGCCTTCGGCCTCGAGCTCGGAGCTAAGTTCGGAGCTGACGCGGTCGTAGCCGGCCACCACGTGCCCGGTCGCCATGCAGTAGCGCTCCAGGTTGGCCATGCCGATGCCGCCGGCGCCCACGAAGTAAACGTTCCTTTTCATTTTCGACAGTTGCGGATGCACCGGGGTGCATCCCTACATTTCACGGACGCACGGGCCGTGCGCCCTTACATCTTTCAGCTCTTGGCTCTCGGCTTTATGAGGCCTATGGCCATTCTGGCGATTCTGAGGTCGCTGTCGCGCTGGGCCAGGGCGGCTGCGGCCTCTCCCATGGCCCTCAGTCTGCCGGGTTCTGCGAGCAGGGCGAGTACGGTGTCTGCGAGCTTCTCGCGGGCCTCGGCATCTGGCACGAGCACGGCCGCGTTCCGGGTAGAGAGTGCCAGGGCGTTCTTGGTCTGGTGGTCTTCGGCCACGTTGGGGCTGGGTACCAGTACCGACGGCTTGCCGAGCAGCTCGATCTCGCTGATGGCGCCCGCTCCGGCGCGGCTCACCACCAGGTCGGCGGCTGCGTAAGCGTTGGCCATGTCGGCGATGAATGGCGTCACCACCAGGCCCTTGCGGCCCTTGCCGCACTTCTGCCATCGGTCGGCCTCCACCTTGCCCGTCTGCCAGATCAGCTGTACTCCTGCCGACTGCAGGCGGTCCAGGCCCGAGCACATCGACTCGTTGAGGGTGCGTGCGCCGAGGCTGCCGCCCACCACCAGCAGCGTCTTGCGGTCGGCGTCGAGGCCGAAGCTCTCGCGTGCCTTGGTGGCGTTCCGCTCGGCCGCCACCTCGGCGCGGACGGGATTGCCGGTGAGGGTGATCTTGTCGGCCGGGAAGAAACGCTCCATTTCCGGGTAGGCCACGCAGATGGCGTCGGCCCTTTTTGCCAGCAGCTTGTTGGTGACCCCGGCGTACGAGTTCTGTTCCTGTAGCAGGGTTGGAACCCCGGCACGCTGGGCGGCCTTGAGCATGGGTCCGGAGGCGTAACCGCCCACTCCGATTGCCAGGTCGGGGCGGAAGTCGCGCACCAGGCGCCGCGCCATGCGCAGCGAGCGACGCAGCTTGAGCAGCACGGCGAAATTGCGCCACAGGCGCTTGCGGTCGAATCCTGCCACGGGCAGGCCCATGATGTCGTAGCCGGCCGCCGGCACACGTTCCATTTCCATGCGGCCCAACGCCCCCACGAACTGTATCTGCGCGTCCGGGCGGAGCCGTTTTATGGCGTTGGCGATGGCGAGTGCCGGGAAGATATGCCCTCCGGTGCCGCCGCCGCTGATGATTATCCTTGTCGGTTCCATTCTGCTTCTATACGTACATATATAGCCGGGTGCAAAGCTACTAAAAATTCCGCAACCGGGCAAACGCGCCTCGCATTTCGCTCTCCCGGAGCCGTTGCCGTACGCGCACCTGCATCTCTGCGTACGCTAAATTGTCACCCGCAGGCGGAGAATTTTGGAATTTTCTCTGACAGGGGAGTTGTGGTAGGGAGTTTTTTCGTAACTTTGCACCCCAATCATGATGTACCCTAAACTCTCAATCCTGACAGTGGCGCTGGCCTGCGCTTTGCAGCTCAGCGCCGAGTACCCCTCCGGCTACTACAACTCGCTGGAGGGCAAGAACCAGGCCGCCCTCAAGACGGCTGCCCATGACGTCATTCGCTCGCACACCAACATCAGCTACGGCGACCGCACCTGGGATGCTTTCAAGAAGACCGACGTCCGCGTCGTCGACGGAAAGCAGTATTGGTGGGACATGTACTCGTCCGAGCTGGTGCTCATCTCCTCGGGCCACGGCGGCCTCAACATAGAGCATTCCGTGGCTAACTCCTGGTGGGACGGCACCAAGAACGACGCCTACAACGACATCCACCACCTCAACCCCAGCAACTCCACGGCCAACAGCCGCAAGAGCAACTATCCGCTGGGCAAGGTCGGCACAGTGACGTGGACCAACGGCGTCACCATAGTCGGCAAGCCCGCCTCCGGCTACGGCGGCGGCTCCAGCAACGTCTACGAGCCCTGCGACGAGTACAAGGGTGACTTCGCTCGCGTGTTTATGTATATGTTCACCTGCTACGAGGACATGAAGTGGGGCACACGTTTCACCTGGATGTACAACGAGGGACAGAAATACCCCATGTTCCGGGACTGGGCCGTGAACATGCTGCTGGAATGGAATGCCCAGGACCCCGTCAGCGACAAGGAGCGCAACCGCAACGAGGCCGTCTACGGCATCCAGAAGAACCGCAACCCGTTCATCGACCTGCCCGAGCTGTGCGAGTACATATGGGGATCGAAGAAGACGCTCCCATTCTCGCTCGGCGGCGAGCAGCCCTCCGACCCCGAGCTCGCCAGCCCCGCCGACGGCGCTGTCTACACCATCGGCAACATCATGCAGGGCCGTTCCGGCGCTGTCTCCATCCCTGTCCAGGGCAAGTACCTCACCGCTCCACTGACGGTCAGCATCAGCGGTGACAGCCAGTTCTCGCTCTCGGCCAATACCATAAGCGCCACGCAGGCCAACACCGGCACCACTCTCACCGCCACCTTCGCCTGCGCCGACATCGGCGACGCCCAGGCACAGCTCACCTTCGCCGGAGGTGGCCTGGAGGCCCCGGTGAAGGTCACAGTGAAAGCCACCGGCGTGGAGAAGACCACCCTGGCCCCCGTCACCGCACTCGCCGCCGACATCCACTCCGAGACCGCCTACCGCGCACGTTGGACCGACGCCCCCGTAACCCCCGACTACTACCTCGTGAATCGCACCTACCGGGTCAATGGCGAGATGAAGACGCGCAAATATATGACCACCGTGCCCTACTACGAGTTCGACGACCGCGACTTCGGAGCCGACGAGACATACACCGTGCAGTACGCCGTGGGCAGCGATGTCTCCGAGCCCAGCAACGCCATCATCGTCAAGGCCGGCGACGTCTCCGCCTCCGTCATCGAGGCCGACGCCTTCGAGGTCGAGTGCGTCGGCGGAGGCATCCGCGTAGTCTGCGGCGAGGCCAACTCGCTGACTGTCACCGACATCTCCGGGCGCACAGTGGCCAGCGTCGACCACATCGCCATCGGAGCCCTGCTCCCCCTCAGCCGAGGCATCTATATCCTCTCCTCGCCCCGCCTGGCCAAGCCTCTCAAGATCTTCGTGCCCTGATGGTAACCGACATAAACGCCGCGCTCGACGCCTATGCCTCGCAGACGGGGCGTAGGCTCGATTCGCGTGCCGCCCTCATCGACATGGACGGCGTGCTCTACGACTCCATGCCGCGCCATGCCGACGCCTGGATGCAGATGACCTCCGAGATAGGCATGCGCTGCACCCGCAATGAGTTCTTCCTCTACGAGGGCATGACGGGCCGCGCCACCATCCACCTGCTTATGCGCAAGTATCGCGGCCGCGACGCCACCGACGACGAGTGCGAGCGCCTCTACGCCCGCAAGACCGAACTCTTCGCCGCTCACCAACAACGTCCACTCATGCCCGGGGCCGACCGAATGCTCCGAGCGTTGAGCGCTTTCAACCTCCGTCGCGTCCTCGTCACCGGCTCCGGGCAGGCGTCACTTCTCGACGCCCTACAGCACGACTATCCCGACGTCTTCACCCCCGACAGCATGGTCACCGCCGCCGACGTCCGCCACGGCAAGCCCGACCCCGAACCATACCTCAAGGGGTTGCAAAAGGCCCAATGCGAGCCCTGGCAGGCAATTGTCGTCGAGAACGCACCCCTCGGCATCCAGGCCGGAGCCAAGGCCGGATGTTTCGTCATCGCCGTCGCCTCCGGGCCCATCCCCGCCGACAGACTCTCCTCTGCCGGAGCGCATATCGTCTTTCCGTCCATGGACGCCTGCGCCGACGCCCTCCCCGCTCTTCTCCACATCGCACGCCAATGACACAGGTCCTCACCGCCGAAAGCCTCTCCGGGGCGCTGCAGAAGCTGAGGCCCTTCAGCGGCAACGGCCAGCTTTTGACCGTAGTCGACTCTCGTCTCTCCGCTCTTGGTTCTCAGTTTTCTTTCAGCTCTCAACTCTCAACTCTCAACTGTGAAGGCGGCGAGGAGTGCAAGACCCCGGCTCATGTGGAGCGCGTCTGGCAATGGCTTGGAGAGCGTGGTGCCACACGCAGTTCCCTGGTGGTGGCCCTGGGCGGCGGCTCAATCACCGACATGGCCGGATTTGCCGCCGCTTGCTTCAAGCGCGGAGTCCCGACGGCCAACATCCCCACCACCCTGCTCGGCGCCGTAGACGCAGCCATCGGCGGCAAGACCGCCATCAACTTCGCCGGCATCAAGAACGAGATCGGTGCTTTCCACCAGCCACGCGCCGTCGTGCTCGTGCCGGAGCTGTGGCGCACCCTCCCATACGAGCAGCTCGCCTCCGGCTACGGCGAAATCCTCAAGACCGCACTTCTGCAGGGCCCCGACCAGACCCGCCAGGCCCTGCTGGCCGGCCAGCACCTCGCAGATGGCGACCAGGACCCTTTTCCCCTCGAACTCGTGCTCGGTTGCGCACGTTTCAAGCAAAAAATTGTGGGGCAGGATCCCCACGACCAGGGCCTGCGCCGACAGCTAAACCTCGGGCACACCTTCGGTCACGCCATCGAGAGCTACGGCAACGCCAACGGCCGTCCCATCTCGCACGGCCACGCCGTCGCCATCGGGCTTGTCGCCGCTCTCGCCCTCTCAACCCTGAAATTTTCGGAAGCACGGGCCGTGAGTTCCTGCAACACGCGACACTCGACTCTCTACTCCGTAGTCGCCTCTGTCCGCGAAGTCTTTCCGCCCTACCCCCTCGGCTGCAAGGGCTTCGACACCCTCGTGGACTTAATGGCCCACGACAAGAAGAACGCCATCGCTGGCCACCCCCTCTTCGTCCTCCTTCCCGCGCCCGGCCAGCCGGTGCTCGATGTTCCCGCCTCCATCGCCGATATCCGCGCCTCCCTCGACATAACCTGCGACCTCCTCTCCTGACTTGCCTGAACTGCCTGGTAAGATACTATTCTCATCTCTTTACTATGCGGCCTGGATTCTGAGCCAGAAAGCTTGCCCAGCTCTTCGGACCCTTGGCCACGGCCGGCCTGCTGCTCTCGTAGAAATGCGTCAGGGCGGCCGCCAGCGCGTCCGTGGCGTCGAGCAGGTGAGGCATCTGTTCGCGGGGAATGTGCAGGATGTGCCTCAGCATTTCGGCCACCTGTTCCTTGGTGGCCGAGCCCCGGCCCGTCACCGACTGCTTGATGCTCGTCGGCGGGTATTCGTGTATAGGCACCTGTCGGCTCAGCGCGGCCGCCATAGCCACACCCTGGGCGCGTCCCAGCTTCAGCATCGACTGCACGTTCTTGCCGCAGAACGGCGCCTCGATGCTCAGCTCGTCGGGCACGTACTGCTCCACCAGCCCCAGCACCCGCTCGTATATGCGGCGCAGGCGCATGTAGTGGTCGCCGATGCGGTTCAGCTTGATGACGCCCATCACCACCAGCTCGGGCGTCTTGCCGTTGACGCCCAGCACGCCGTAGCCCATGACGTTAGTGCCCGGGTCGATGCCCATGATTATGCGCTCGTACTTCCTTACCGCCTCTTCCATCAGAGATCTATCTGTGAGAGTTCAGTCTGGAACACCATGCAGCGGTCCGGGGGCAGCACCTGGTGCAGCCTCTCCACGGCTTCGTCCAGCAGGCTGGCGCGGAAGGCCCCCATCGCGTCAGCGTCGGCAAGCCGTAACTGGAGGGCGACGCTCCGCGGCTCGTCGGGTCCGGGCGTCTGCCCCTGGATCTTTTCGAGCCTAAGCCAGGAGTGCTCCACGCTGTCCAGGGCGGGAGCCACGCAGCTCTTCAGCGCTCGCAGAAGCGTCGGCACGTCGGCTTCGGCGGCAAAAAAGGATATGTTGAGAATAGAGAATGGCATAAAAATGATTAATATGGGGCATTTTACGAGTGTAGGGGCGCACGGGTCGTGCGTTCCTACAGGATACAAAAAAAGAAGGCAGAGGTCCGGGGGGATAGGGGGAAATTGGACTCTCTGCCTTCGGGGGTTGGTGGTGGGGGAGCCTCTTGTCGGATTCGAACCAACGACCCCGAGATTACAAATCACGTGCTCTGGCCAACTGAGCTAAAGAGGCAGGTGGGTAAGCTCTCCACATCACACATGCTCAACCCGTTACCCTTGCTTCGGTCAAGACCTGGGGGATTCGCGGGGAGCTCGTCGCGTGGCACTTACCCGGGTGCAAAGGTACAACCTTTTTTTGACCCGGCCAAAAAATTTAACCTTTTTTATGTATTCGACCCTGTTGAAGGCGCCGCGGCGGTGACCGCTTCGCGGTAGGGCTGTATCACCGGTTCTCCTAAGGGGCCGAAAACCGCCTCTGTCCAAGATGGGGAGCGTTAGGCCCGAATACGTCTTGGTGCAGGGGCGTGGAGGGCGAAAAACATGTTTTACAACATATATATGTGGTTTTAACAGTTCGAACGGGAAATTTTAGGGAAATTTTCGTAACTTTGTCGCCCTAAAGTGTTATAAGGGTATAGCGCCGTGGCGGCACCGTCCCGAAGGTCTGCCGTCGCGCCGTCTTGCGCTGACACTTAAAACCTTTTATCGACATGGATAGATACAACGAAGTTCTGGCCAAGAGCCAGGTGCCCGAAAGCGACGAGCTGGTGCGCGCCGAGGTGGCCAAGATCATAGAGAAAGCACACGAGCTGGCCTCTCCCGAGGTCTACAACTTCCTGCTGGGCTGCATCGACCTCACCACGCTCAGCACCGAGGACACCCCGGCTTCAGTGACCCGCTTCACGCAGCGTGTCAACGACTTTCACGACCAGTACCCCCAATACAATCACGTGGCCGCCATCTGCGTCTACTCCAACTTCGCCGACGTAGTATCGACACACCTCGACGTTACCGGCGTGCGCACCTGCGTGGTCGCCGGCGGATTCCCCTCCGGCCAGACTTTCCCGGCCGTCAAGGTGGCCGACGCCGCCCTGGCTGTCAGCAACGGCGCGCAGGAGGTCGACATCGTGATGAATCTCGGCCTCTTCGCCGACGGTCTATACGAGGACCTCTGCGACGAGATCATCGAGGTCAAGGACACCATCAAGCGCTCCGGCGCCCACCTCAAGGTCATCCTCGAGACCGGCGCCCTCCGCACAGCCGCCAACATAAAGAAGGCGTCCCTGCTCGCCCTCTACTCCGACGCCGACTTTATCAAGACATCCACGGGAAAGATCTACGACGGCGCCAGCCTGGAGGCCGCATACACCATGTGCATGTGCATCAAGGAGTATTACGAGAAGACGGGGCGCCGCGTCGGCTTCAAGGCTGCCGGCGGTGTCCGCACTACCGAGGATGCCCTCTACTACTACGCAGTGGTCAAGGAGGTGCTCGGCGACGAATGGCTCACTCCCGAACTCTTCCGCCTCGGAGCCAGCTCCCTGGCCAACGCCGTCCTGTCATCCCTCGAAGGCAAGGAAACTAAGTTCTTTTAGATAAGCATAGCCGGTGCCACCCCTCCCTGAGGCGGGGTGGCGCTTCTGCTCTTACGGCAAACCTGATCAACCCGTAAAATCATATACGATATAATGAGAAAACTCTATTACGGCCTGCTGCTGGCGGTGGTGCTCGGCATGTTCGCCCCCCTGGCCTCGGCTCAGCAACAGGGCAAGAAGATGCAGGTCTACGGCGTGGCCTTCTACAATCTGGAGAACCTCTTCGACACCATCAACAACAATGGCAAGTACGACAAGGAGTTCTCCCCCGCAGGCAAGAACCAGTGGGACAGCCGCCGCTACTGGAAGAAGATCAACAACCTCGGCTACGCCATCTCCCAGATGCCCACCAGGAGCACTCCTATGGGTCCGGCCGTCATAGGCGTCAGCGAGGTCGAGAACATCACCGTGCTCCAGGATCTGGTAAAGGATAAGCACATCGCCGACTGGAACCTCCAGATCGTGCACCACGACTCGCCCGACCGTCGAGGCATCGACGTCGGCCTGCTCTACAACCCACGCTTCTTCAAGGTCATCAATGTCAAGAACCACTACCTGAAGATTGACTCGCTGCCCTATTTCCGCACCCGCGACCAGATGTGCGTGGTAGGCCTGCTTGGCGGACAGCGCGTGGGCATCATCGTCAACCACTGGCCCTCGCGCAGAGGAGGCGAGGCACAGTCAAGCTGGCTCCGCGAGGCGGCAGCCGCGCTGACCCACCACATCGCCGACAGCTTGCTCAGCATCGACCCCAACATCGGCGTCATCGTGATGGGCGACCTCAACGACGACCCGTTCAATAAGAGCTGCGCCGTAGTCATGGGAGGCCGCAAGCAGGAGAAGGAAGTGGAGCCCGGCGGCTTCTTCAACCCGTTCTGGAAGAAGCTCGACGACGGCATCGGCTCCTACACCTACCGCGGAGGCTGGAATCTCTTCGACCAGATCATGGTCAGCTATAATCTGCTGCCGCAGGGCAAGTCCCGCCTCAAGTTCTCCTCGGCCCTGGTGTTCAACAAGGAGTTCCTCAAGCAGGCCGACGGCCAGTACAAGGGCTACCCCTTCCGCACCTTCTCCTCGGGGGTGTGGACCGGCGGATACTCCGACCACTTCCCCACGGAAATCTTCCTCACCCTGGAGGTGAACCGATAAATACCTGGTGTGCGTGTTCCGGGCCGACGCCGGACCGGAGCATCCGCACTATGAAGCGAAAATAAACCAACCGTCATACTAAACATGCGATTAACATTACATCTACTGCTGCTGCTGTGCGGACTGCTGCCGGCCGCAGCGGCCACCGGGGTGCAAGGCACCCTGGTAGACGCCACGACGGGGGCACCCGTGGCCGACGCCAACGTGCTCCTGTCCAACGGCGGACAGTTCGTCACATCGGCGTCCGACGGCCATTTCCAGATTTCCGACGCAGCCCCCGGCCCCGACCAGCTGCGCATCATCGCCTTCGGATACAAGGACATGGACATCGACGTCGACATCAAGTCCGGACTGGTCGTCGACCTGGGCACAATCCGCCTGACGCGCGACCTCACCAACCAGGCGCTCAACTCCGACGACTACGTCTTCGACGAGAGCCAGGTGCTCGAGGACGAGGGCCAGGCACAGTCCATCGGCACCATCCAGGGCGCCGTCGACAACATCTACTACCAGCGCGCCAACTACGACTTCTCCATCATGCGATTCCGCCTGCGCGGATACCGCGCCGAGTGGAACGGCGGCTACATCAACGGCATCAACTACAACGACGCCATGCGCGGCCGCTTCAACTTCTCACAGATGGGCGGCCTCACCTCCTCCGCCTTCCGCAACAAGACCACTGAAATAGGCCTTGACGCCGCCAACTACGGCTTCTCCCAGCTCGGCGGCTCCACCAACTTCACCACCTACGCCTCCGAGTACGCACGCGGCTTCCGCGGAAACCTCTCCTACACCAACTCCAACTACATGATGCGAGCCATGTTCCAGTACTCTACGGGCGTCACCAAGTCCGGCTGGGCCTTCTCGGCAAGCATCATCGGCCGCTACGCCCCCGAGGGCGTCATCGAAGGCACCTACTACGCCTCCCTCGGCTACTCCCTCAGCCTCGAGAAGATCTTCAACGACAAGCACCGCATCAACCTCACCACCTTCGGCAACCCCACCCAGCGCGCCACCAACTCCGCCACCTACCAGGAGGCGTACGACCTGGCCGACAACAACCTCTACAACCCCAACTGGGGCTGGCTCGACGGCAAGAAGCGCTCCGCCCGAATCGTTGACAGCTTCGACCCCTCCGCCATCCTCAACTGGATATGGAAGCCCAAGATGGGAACTACGGTCAACACCGCCGTCGCCTTCAAGTCCAGCGCCTACTCCAGCTCCGCGCTGAACTGGTACCAGGCCGCCGACCCGCGTCCCGACTACTACCGCTACCTCCCGTCATACTACAAGCCCACGGCCGATCCGACAACCGACCCGGAGCTCTACGCATACCAGGAGGGAGTCTACAACCAGTACTTCGACGCCTGGAAGAACAATAAGGCCACCCGCCAGATCAACTGGGACGAGCTCTACCGCATCAACCAGCTCAACTGCACCCAGTTCGACCGCAACCCCGAGCTCAAGGGACACTCCACCTACATCCTCGAGAACCGCCACAGCAACTTCACCTCCTGGATGTTCAACTCCTACATCAACACCCGCCTGACCGACGCCATGTCCCTCCAGGGCGGCGTATCGTTCAACTACACCGACGGCCACTACTTCAAGACCATCCGCAGCCTGCTCGGCGGCGAGTTCTGGCGCGACATCGACAACTTCTCCGAGCGCGACTTCCCCGACAACCCCACCATGCTGCAGAACGACCTTAACAACCCCGACCGCCGCGTCAGGGAAGGCGACAAGTTCGGCTACGACTACAACATCCGTTCCTACATCGCCCGCGCCTGGCTCCAGAACGAGATCAACACCACCCACTGGGACATCAACTACGGCATGGAGATGAGCTACACCAACTTCATGCGCCACGGCAACATGCGCAACGGCCGCGCCCCCGAGAACTCCTACGGAGCCGGCAAGCGCCACACCTTCGACAACGCCGCCCTCAAGGCCGGCGCCACGTATAAAATCAACGGCCGCAACTACATCACCGCACACGCCGCCTACGGCTCCCGCGCCCCGCTGCCCGACTACGCCTACGTGTCGCCCCGCATCAAGGACACTTCCGTGACCGGCCTCAAGAGCGAGCGATACCTCAGCGGCGACATCAGCTACGGCTGGAACTACACCAGCTTCCGCGGCCAGATCACCGGATTCTGGACCGAGATGTACGACGGCATACAGAAGACCGCCTTCTACGACGACCAGTACTCCACTTTCATGAACTACGTCATGAGCGGCATCCGCACCTCCTATAAAGGTGTCGAGCTCGGCATGATGTACAAGATTACCCCGGCACTGAGCATCAGCGCCGCCGCCACCTACTCCCGCTACCAGTACAAGAACCGCCCCACGGGAGTGCGCAGCTACGAGAACGGCGCCGCCCCCGACGTCACCGGCACCGTGTACCTCAAGAACTTCTACGTGGGCGGCACTCCGCAGCAGGCCTATAGCCTCGGCATCGACTACGCCGCCCCCGGAATGTGGTTCTTCAACCTCAACGCCAACTGGATGGGCGACAGCTACGTGGACCTCGCCCCCATCCGCCACGAGGCCATGCCCGACCTCTGGCAGGCCGTGGAGACCCAGGACGAACTCGACGCCAAGATCAAGGAAATCACCACGCAGGAGAAGCTCAAGAACGCCTTCGTGGTGAACGCCTCCGTCGGCAAGGTCATATACACCCGCTGGGGCTCCATCAACATCAACGTCTCCGTCAACAACCTGCTCAACAACCGCAACATCATGACCGGCGGCTACCAGCAGGGACGCTTCGACTACGACAACTACAATCTCGCCAAGTTCCCCAACAAGTACTACTACGCGCAGGGCATCCGCGTGTTCGCCAACTTCGGCATCCGTTTCTAACACTTCAACAAGCTAAATACACACACCCGATATGAATCTGAAACACCTACTGCGCGATATTGCCCTGCTGGGCGTAGCGCTGGCCTCCACTGCAGGCCTCACGGGCTGCAAGGACGATTTCGACACGCCCCCGGTAAACGTGCCGGTGGCCACCATGCAACCCAACTCCACCATAGCACAGGTCAAGGCCGACCTCTGGGACGACGCCACCAACTACGCCGTCCTCGTGCCCCAGAAGGCCGACGGCTCCGACTACATTGTCCACGGCCGCGTCATCTCCTCCGACGCCTCCGGCAACATCTACAAGAGCCTGGTGATCCAGGACGAGACAGGCGCACTGCCCTTCTCCGTCAACCAGAACTCCATGTACAACACCTACCGCATCGGCCAGGAGATCGTGGTCAACCTCACCGGCGCCTACATCGGCAAGTACGCCGGTTACGAGCAGATCGGCGGCTACGGCACTTACAACGGCACCCCGCAGACCTCCTTCATGAGCTACGAGGACTTCCAGGGCCGTGCCGAGCTCAACGGCCTGCCCGTGCCCACCATGGCCGTCATCGGCGCTGACGCAGCCAAGCCCGGCTTCGGTGCCGGCATCTACTGCCTCGTCGCCGACATGGCCGCGCTGCCCTCCACACCCCAGGGCCTGCAGACCTGGCAGGGACAGCTCGTAGAGTTCCGCAACGTGCACTTTGAAGGTGGTGGCAGCCAGCCCTACGTAGCACCCGAGGATTACAACGCAACCCCCACCCGCAAGTCCACCTCCCGCACCCTGCTCGACGCCAACGGCAACTCCATCACCGTGCGCAACTCCGGCTACGCCTCTTTCGCACAGGAAATCATGCCCTCCGGCACCGGCACGGTACGCGGCATCCTCAGCTACTTCAACAACTCCTGGCAGCTCCTGCTCCGCTCCACCGCCGACGTCATCTTCGACTCCAAGGGCAACCAGGACGACCCCTACAGCGTAGCCGAGGCCATCGAGCTCCAGAGCACCGGCGCCGCCGGCTGGGTTCAGGGCTACATCGTAGGCTCCGTCAAGGGTGGCGTCACCAGCGTTTCCGCCAACGACCAGATCATCTGGGACTCTAACGCCGAGATGGACAACACCCTCGTAATCGGCCCCACCACCGACTGCCGCGACATAACCAAGTGCCTCGTCCTCGAACTGCCCCAGGGCAGCGCCCTGCGCCAGTACGGCAACCTTCTCGACAACCCCGGCGTCTACGGCAAGACCATCAAGGCCTACGGCACCTTCGCTCCCGTGCTCGGCACCGCCGGCATCGCCGGTAACACCGGCGCCGCCACGGAGTGGAGCATTGACGGCGTGACCGTCGGCCCGAACCCCGGCGGCGACGCCGTCGCTTCCCTCTTCTGCGACTTCGAAGGCTACAGCAAGCAGATATCGAACCTCGTGGCAGCCGGCTGGACCGTCACCAAGACTTCCGGCGACAAGAACTGGTACCTGAACGAATTCTCCGGCAACACCTACGCCGCCGCCACCGCCTACAAGGGCACCACCGGCCCCTGGGAGGAATGGCTCATCTCGCCCGCCATCGACCTCAGCAAGTCGCCCAAGAAGACCCTCACCTTCAAGACCCAGGCAGCTTATCCCAGCACCACTTCCGAGATGCGCGTCTACGTGATGAACAGCGCCGACCCCTCCACCGCCACCAAGACCGAGCTCACCTACACCAAGCCCGAAATTCCGGCAAGCGGTTACTCATCGTGGGTTGAGAGCAACATCGACCTCAGCCAGTTCTCCGGCGTCGTCTACATCGCCTGGGAGTACACCGGCACCTCGGCCACCGGCTCCAGCACCTACTGCATCGACGACGTCAACATCGGCGGCGCCGACGGCGGCAACCCCGACAATCCCGACAACCCCGGCGGCGAAGGAGAAGGCTCCAAGGACAAGCCCTACAACGTAGCCTGGGTACAGGCTTCCACAACCGACGCCACCGGCGTCTGGGTAGAGGGCTACGTGGTCGGATACATCAAGGGCATGAACTGGGCCTCAGGGGCCACATTCTCCAACGACCTCACCGGCGTCGAGACCTCCGACTACAACAACACCAACATGATCCTGTCCGCCACCGCCGCCGGCAACACCGTCAGCGTCTCCATCCCCTGTGGCATCAAGGCCGGTTCAACCCGCGACATCCTCGGCCTGCGAAACAACCCCTCCATCTACCTTAAGCACGTCAAGGTCAAGGGTGACGTCACCAAGTACTTCGGCACACGTGGAATCAAGAACATCGACGAGGCCGAAATCATAGAATAAGACGCTTACTCAACCCACACGCCACTCAAAGCGTTCTTGATACAGACCCCCGCCGCGCACCCCAACGGCCGCGGCGGGGGTTTACCGACCCCAAAGCGAAAGATTAACTGCAAAAAGATTGCCGAATGAAAAAAGCTTTACTACTGTGCGTCGCGCTCTGCGCCATCTTCGCAGCCGGCGCCACCTACAAGCCCGGCTATTATGATCGCATGGAGGGCAAGCGCCGCGAGGCCCTCAAGCAGGCCGTCAAGGAGTGCGTCCAGTCGCACACCATGCTCAACTACACCAACCTACCTAACAACTGGGTATATACAGACGTCTACCCCGACCTCTACAACGGCCAGAAGCGCTGGTGGGAGATGTACAGCAACGAGGTATACCTCATCAGAAACGGACAGAGCGGCCTGACCTCGTTCCGCGCCTGCGCCATGCAGCGCGAGCACTCCGTGCCCAAGTCATGGTGGGGCAGCGACGACTCCTCGCCCGCATGGACCGACATCTATAACCTCTATCCCAGCGACGGCCCTGCCAACCAGGCCAAGAGCAACTACCCGCTCGGCCCGGTCGACCCCTCGCGCGCCAGCTTCAACAACGGAGCCACCAGGGTGGGCGTGCCGGCACCCGGCTATTCGGGCACGGCAGGCGTGGTATTCGAGCCCGCCGACGAGTACAAGGGCGACTTCGCCCGAGCATACTTCTACGTCTTCACCGTCTACGACGACCTCAACTGGACCGCCAACTCCATGGGCGTCAAGAGCACCTGGCCCACCCTCAAGCCTTGGGCCTACGAGATGCTACTCCAGTGGGCCCGCCAGGACCCTGTCAGCCAGAAAGAGATAAACCGCAACGACGCCGCCGAGCGCCAGCAGGGCAACCGAAACCCCTTCATCGACTTCCCCGAACTGGCCGAGTACATCTGGGGCACCCGCACCTCCCAGGACTTCTATATCAAGGACCAGGACGGCGGCACCACGCCCCCCATCACCGGGGACCCGGAGCTCACCGCTCCCATCAACGGCGAGGCGCTTGACTTCGGCGAGACCGCCGTCGACGGCGTCGGTCAGGCCTCCCTCATCGTCAACGGCACCAACATGACCTCCGCCCTGACGCTGCGAGTAACCGGCACCGACAGAGCCATGTTCTCCATCAGCCGCAACTCCATCCCCGCCGCCGAAGTCAACGCCCAGGGAGGCACGCAGGTCAACGTCTTCTACCGCCCCACGGCCATCGGCGAGCACCGCGCCAACATCACCATCTACGACGGCGGACTGACCGCCGACAAGCAGGTCAACGTCCAGCTTATCGGCCAGGCCCTCGCCAAGCCTGACCTCGCCGCCGTCACCGCCCTCAATCCCACCGACGTCACCGACTCTTCGTACGTGGCACACTGGACAGCCTGCGACCAGGTCGTGGACTACTACATCGTCACCCGCACCCAGTTCCTGCCCACCGGTCAGGTGGTCACCACCGAGGAGGCAGCCACCAACGAGCTTCTGTTAACCGGGCGCCGCCCTGATTGCGATGAGACTTACACCGTCACCTGCTCGCGCCTCGGCTTCACCTCGACGGCCTCCAACGCCATTCTCGTCAAGGGCTCCGGCGTAGAGGGCGTCTACCTCGACCAAAGCCTCATCGGCTGGACCGACGACGGCTTCATGGTGCTTGCCGAGAGCCTGCGCAACCTGCGCGTCTATAGCCCCGACGGCCGCACCGTCTATACCTCCGACGAGGCTCTGCGCGGCCAGTCAGTGACCCTGCCCACAGGCATCTACATCATCGCCGCCGACGGCTTCCGCCCTGCCAGGCTCGTCCGCCGCTGATCCCCTGCATAAAATTATCTGGCCCCGGCAGCAGCCACGGCTTTTTCCACGCTCTGCCGGGAGCCATCAATGACCTTGTTCACCTCCACCCTGTAGATAGGTGCCATGGAGCGGCCGGCCCACCCATGTCCCGGCCGCCTTGTCGCCCTGTAGGGTGGAGGTGGAGATGCAGACAAATGCAAAAAGAGCGCTCCTCCTCACGAGGTGCGCTCTTTTTGTGGGCGATTACGGATTCGAACCGCAGACCCTCTGTTTGTAAGACAGACGCTCTAAACCAGCTGAGCTAATCGCCCGAATAAAATTTGAACCCTAAAAATTCATCCTAATGAAAAAAAGTCGTGGGCGATTACGGATTCGAACCGCAGACCCTCTGTTTGTAAGACAGACGCTCTAAACCAGCTGAGCTAATCGCCCGATTTGCGAGTGCAAAGTTACGAACTTTTTCCTTACCCTCCAAATTTTTCGCACTGTTTTTATTCATTTTTTTTGCCCCGGTAAGGCAAATTTAAACTTAAGTTATTGGTATGCAATAATATAGATGTACAAAAAATTTTTTCAAGAATATGATATGGAGCCGACTACACTGAGGGCGATTTCGCCTGTCGACGGCTCGCGCCGGGTGGAATTGCTGACGGCTCTATAATTTTTTAACAGCGTAAAGGGCGACCGCGTGGACCTCACCCTGGTGCCTCCAACGGCGTCCTGGAGCTACAGCCCGGTATCTACAAGGTGGCTCCCGACGACAATTCTGTGGGCAGCATAACTGCTGGCACTTACACATTTGCGGCATCTGGGCCGGAAGCTGGGACAACTGACGCCATAAGGCGCATTCCATCCGGGAATGACTCCTTTCTCTCTGTCGCCCGGCATGGGCCGGGATTTTCATAAGCCCCGATTTTTTACTAACTTTGTCCGACTTTTTGCCTGCGCCCGGCGCCCTGCCGACGAGCAGCGACAAACTTGTAAAATCGTTCAAGAAAATATGGAGCTGACAACCCTGACGGCGATTTCGCCCGTCGACGGCCGCTATCGGTCCAAGACCGCGCCACTGGCGGATTATTTTTCTGAGTACGCGCTGATACGCTACCGCGTCCGCGTGGAGGTGGAGTATTTCATCGCCCTGTGCGAGCTCGGCCTGCCGCAGCTCAAGGACGTGCCTCAGGGCCTCTTTGAGCCTCTGCGCGGCATATACCGCGAGTTCACCCACGCCGACGCCCAGCGCGTCAAGGACCATGAGGCCGTCACTAACCATGACGTCAAGGCCGTGGAGTACTTCCTCAAGGAGGAGTTCGACGACATGGGCCTGGGCGAGTTCAAGGAGTTCATCCACTTCGGCCTGACGAGCCAGGACATCAACAACACGGCAGTGCCGCTGAGTATCCGCGAGGCCCTGGAGGACGTGGTGCTCCCACGTCTGCGCGACCTGCGCGAAAAGCTCCACGCCCTGGCCACCGAATGGGCCGACGTGGCCATGCTCGCCCGCACCCACGGCCAGCCCGCCTCCCCCACGCGCCTGGGCAAGGAGATCGAGGTGTACGTCTACCGCCTCGACGAGCAATTGCGCATGCTCGCCGCCATACCCCACAGCGGCAAGTTCGGCGGCGCCACCGGCAATTTCAACGCACACCGCGCCGCTTTCCCTCTTACCGACTGGCCGGCCTTTGCCGAGGCCTTCCTGCGCGACCGCCTCGGCCTGAAGCGCGAGTCGCTCACCACCCAGATCAGCAACTACGACAACCTGGCGGCCCTCTTCGACGCTCTGCGCCGCATAGGCACCGTCATCCTCGACCTCGACCGCGACGTGTGGATGTATATCTCGCTGGGCTACTTCCGCCAGCGCATCAAGGCCGGCGAGGTGGGTTCCTCGGCCATGCCGCACAAGGTCAACCCCATCGACTTCGAGAACTCCGAGGGCAACCTCGGCATCGCCGGCGCCCTCTACTCCCATTTGGCGCAGAAGCTGCCCGTGAGCCGCCTGCAGCGCGACCTGACCGACAGCACCGTGCTGCGCAACGTCGGAGTGCCCCTGGCCCACACTCTCATCGCCGTGGCATCCACCATGAAGGGTCTCGACAAGCTGCTGCTCAACGGTGCCGCCATCGACGCCGACCTGCGCGGCCACTGGGCCGTGGTCGCCGAGGCCATACAGACCGTCCTCCGTCGCGAAGGATACCCCAAGCCCTACGAGGCCCTGAAGGCCCTCACGCGCACCAACAGCGACATCACCGAGGCCACTATCAGCGCATTCATCGACTCGTTGGAAGTGAGCGACAAGGTAAAAGCGGAGCTCCACGCCTTCCGCCCCGACACATACCTCGGCTTCTGATGCGTCCGCAGGATATACGCATAGAGGCCTTCGACTACCCGCTGCCGCCGGAGCGCATCGCCAGGCACCCGCTTGAACAGCGCGACGCCTGCCGCCTGCTCGTGGCACCCGCCGGATACGACGCCGCGCCGGAGCACCGACGCTTCGGCGAGCTCCCCGGCCTGCTCGAGTCCGGGACGCTGCTGGTGCGCAACAACACGCGTGTGATTCCGGCGCGCCTGCTCATGCGCAAGCCCACCGGCGGCGGCGTGGAGATATTCCTGCTCGACCCCGCCGAGCCGGCCGAGTACGTGCGCAGCTTCGAGAGCCGGGGACAGTGCGAGTGGATGTGCCTGGTGGGCAACCTCAAGCGCTGGCACGAGGGGAAGGTGAGCCTCGAAGGCGCGGGCGTGCACCTCGATGCCGAGAAGCTCTCCGCCCCCGCCGCCGCCGGGCTGGTGCGCGTGCGCCTGGGCTGGAAGCCTGCCGACCTGGACTTCGCCACCCTGCTCGAGCGCGTGGGCCGAATCCCCATCCCCCCGTACCTGGAGCGCGACACCGAAGATAGCGACGCCACCGACTACCAGACCGTCTACTCGCGCATACGCGGCTCTGTGGCTGCGCCCACCGCAGGCCTGCACTTCACCCCGGGGCTTTTTGCCGAGCTGGAGAGAAGGGGCGTGGAGGTTCGCGACGTCACCCTGCACGTCGGCGCCGGAACCTTCAAGCCTGTCAAGAGCGAGACCATGGCCGGCCACGAGATGCACACCGAGCGTTTCTCCATTGGCCCGGAGCTGCTGGAGAGCCTTGTCGCCGCCCTTAAGGAGGGTCGGAAAATCGTGGCAGTGGGCACCACCTCGGTGCGCACCCTGGAGTCGCTGCCGCTCATAGGCGCCAAGATCGCCTCAGGTCTCGAGCCGCACATCTCGCAGTGGGAGCCTTATTCCGAAGAGCTGCTTGCCGTCGACACCCTCTCGGCCCTTGAGAGCCTGCTGGCGTACGTCCGTGCCAACGGCGAGCTCCGCGCATCCACCGCCCTGATGATCGCCCCGGGCTTCCACTGGCGACTGGTGGGCGGCATGGTCACCAACTTCCACCAGCCCAAGTCGACGCTGCTGCTGCTGGTGAGCGCCTTCCTGGAGCGCCACGGCGGCGACGGCCTCCGCTGGCGCCGCCTGTATGACCAGGCCCTGGCCATCCCCGGCTACCGCTTCCTCAGCTACGGCGATGCCTGTCTACTGTCATAAATATGAACTATCGGATTTTCTACAAGCGCAACACGTCCTACTGCCCGGAGATTTGCCTGCCGCCGTCGAAGAGCATAGAGGCGCGTCGGATGGTGCTGGACGCCGTGCACGGTAACGTGCCGTGGGTGGAGCCCGACTCCTGCGACGACCTGGTGGCGCTGGGGCGGGCCTTGCGTGGGTACGTATACCGCGAGCACGAGCTGAACGTCGGCCTGTCGGGCACGGCTCTGCGCTTCCTGACGGCCCTGTGCGCCGTCACCCCCGGCTACCATGTGCACATCGTCGGCGAGCCGGGTCTGGAGCGACGCCCCATCGGTCCCCTGGCCGAACAGCTTCGCCGCCGCGGGGCATATATTTCCGCCGACTTCGCGCCCCTGGAAATCGTGGGTTCGGAGATTGACGGCTCCAGGATCGACATCGACACGCTCTTCGCCGCCGACAGCTCGCAGTACGTCTCGGCGCTGATGCTCGTACAGTCGCTGATGTCCAGCCCGCTGCCGGAGTTCGAGGTGCCCAAGGGGAGCCTCTCGTGGCCTTACATACACATGACGCGCCGGATGCTTGCCGGCGACATCGAGCCTGAGGCCGACTGGTCCGCAGCCTCCTACTTCTACGTCGTGACGCTGCTTACCGGCGTGATGACGTCGTTCAATCCGCTGCTGTCCAAGCCGAACATCAGCAAGCAGGGCGACAGCGCCTGCTTCCGGCTCTCGTCCACGCTGGGCGTGGATACCTCCTTCCATGCCAGGGGTACGCGCCTGAGCCGCGATCCGGGCGAAAAGAGAGGTCCCTTTCACTTCATTCTCGGCGGCCAGCCGGACCTGGTGCCGGCGCTGGCGGTTATGGCGGGTTTTGACGGCGGCGGGGCACGCCTGGCCGACATCGCCCACTTGCGCGTCAAGGAGAGCAACCGCCTGGAGAGTGTCACCGCTTCCCTCCGAGGCGTCGGCATCGAGGCCAGCTACGACAACGATTCCATCACGATAGGGGAGCGCCAGGAGCGTTGGAATGCCGTCGTGGACTGCTGCGGCGACCATCGCATAGCCATGGCATTCGCGCCCTGCGCCGCCTTCTTGCCCGGCGGACTGACGCTGCTCGGCGCCGAGTGCGTCAGCAAGTCCTTCCCCGGCTATTTCGAGAATCTCAGTAAATTCGGGTATAAGATATGCACGGTGCGATAGTGCTGCTGGCGGTGCTGGTGGTCGTGGGGCTGCTGCTCCTCTACTTCGACCGCCGCAAGCCGCACAGGTCCGACAAGTCGGACCCATCAGACGCGTCCGACAGGTCGGACAAGCCGGAACCGGTGTGCTGCGGCCTGCACGCCGTCTGCGAGAAGAAGTATGCCGCCCCGGTCGCCGACAGGCCCGTCTATTACGACGACGAGGAGCTGGACGTGCTCTCCGGCCGCGATCCCGCGACCTACACCGCCGCCGAGCGTGAGATGCTCCGCGACGTGGTGCTGACTCTGCGCCCCGACGACGCCTGGGGATGGTCCCGCTCCCTGGAGCAGCGCCATATCCGGCTCCCGGCAGACATCCGCGACGAACTCTTGCTCCTGCTCGGTGGTTAATAGGAGGGTGTGCCAAAATTCAAGATTTCGGTCAGATTGTAGGGCTGCACCCCGGTGCAGCCGCTGATAATCAATAAAGTAGAGCGGATGCACCGGGGTGCATCCCTACGATTCGCCGGATTTTGCAACACCCTCGCCGCGCTTACATCCCTCATTGAATATGTACACCTTCTTTCTATACGCGCTGCTGGCGCTGGTGCTCCTGTCGGTGGCGATGTCACTGCTTGGCACCTATATAGTCACCCGCCGACAGGTCTTCATCGCCGGCGGCATCACGCACACCTGCTTCGGGGGGCTGGGGCTGGGATACTGGCTCGGCTTCCCTCCGGCTGCCGGGGCCGTGGCTTTCGCCCTCATCGGAGCCTGGGGCGCAAAGCGCCTCAGCCGCACCACACGCTCCGACTCGGCCATAGCCACCATATGGGCCGTGGGCATGGCTCTCGGCATCCTGTTCGTGTTCCTGGCCGAGGGAAACGCACCAGAGCTCAACACCTTCCTGTTCGGCAACGTGCTCACGGTGGCGCCGCTCGACCTGTGGCTGCTGCTCGGATTCACGCTGTTGCTATGCCTGGTGTTCCTGTTCTTCCGGCGCGTCATCGTGGCGGTGAGCTTCGACGAGGCCTTCGCCCGCACCCGTGCACTGCCGGCCGGCGCCGTGGACCTTGTCATGACGCTGCTGGTGGCCGTGGGAATCGTTTTAGGCATACGCCTGATAGGCATAATGCTGCTGATGAGCCTGGTGAGCCTGCCGCAGATCACCGCCGAGCGCTTCACGCGCAGCTACGGCGCGATGACGCTGCTGTCGGCGGGAGTGTCGCTGCTGGGATGCGTAGGGGGCCTTGTCGCGGCCTGGTACCTGGCGGTGCCCGCATCGGCCTGCATCGTCCTGCTGCTGGCTCTCTTCTACGTCACAGCCCGCTTCCTTCCCCGCTATTCCATATATAGAAAATGAATGTATATAGATAAAATGAATGCGGGAGCCAAATCGCTTGGCCCCCGCATCGCTTTATTTGGATAGATGTTTTAGATGTCTTACTGTTTGAGCTTGCGGGTCTCTACGGCCTCGTTAAGCTTCTCTTCCATCTCAGGCTCGGCGGGCTTCTCGTCGGTGACGCGCTCCAGCCAGCCGACCATGCCGTACATGACACCCATGGACACCAGGCAGACTGCCAGGAACACCACCCAGGCAATCCAGATGGGGCAGGCGTTGTAGATCAGCGGGCCGATCCAGAGCAGAAGGTTGCCGACGGCGGTGGCTCCCAGCCACAGACCCTGGCAGAGGCCCTGCAGGTGCTTGGGGGCCACTTTCGACACGAAGCTCAGGCCCAGCGGCGAGATGAACAGCTCGGCCACGGTCAGGAAGAAGTAGAGCACGAAGAGTACCCAGGGACCAATCTTCATGCCGGCGCTCTCCGATACCGGAAGAGCCTTGAAGGTCTCGGCCGAGGGATAGCCGTTGATGCCGGACACCAGTACCAGGAAGAGGTACGCCAGGCCGGCCAGGCCCATGCCGATGGCAATCTTGCGGGGAGTGGAGATGACGATGCCTTTGCGGGCCAGGGCGGCGAAGATGGCCATGACTACCGGGGTGAGGATGATGACGTAGAAGGGATTCAGGGCCTGCCAGATTTCCGGGGCCACGGAATCGGTCTTGACGAAATCGCGTGCGAACAGGGACAGTGAGGTGCCGTTCTGGTGGAACGAGAACCAGAAGAAGATGGCTATGCCGAGCACGGCGAACAGTGCCGCCATGCGCTGGCGTATCTCTTTGGCCATGGCGCGTTTCTCCTCGGCGGAGTAGGTGACGGTGGCTGCGGCCTCCTTCTTCGAGGGGTTGGGCAGGCCCTTCTTGGTGCACAGGAAGATGACCAGCGAGAGCACCATGGCGGCCACGGAGGCGATGAAGGAGTAGTGGATGCCGGTGTTGAACACCTGCAGGTACTTGGTGCAGAAGGCCGATACGTCGGCCATGTTGCCGCCTACCTGAGTGATGAGGGCGTAGAGGTTGTTGAGGTTCTGGGTGTCCATGCTGTCGGTCAGCGTGAGGTACTGGTGGCACAGTGCGGGCAGGTCGGCGTTGTACATTAAGCCGTTCTCGCCAAGCCACCAGGAGCGGAGCAGGGGTGCCACGAACGGGGCGATCAGGCCGCCGATGTTGATGAACACGTAGAAGATCTGGAAGCCCGAGTCACGCTGTGCGGCGTAGCGGGGGTTGTCGTAGAGCTGGCCGACGATGGCCTGGAGGTTGCCCTTGAACAGGCCGTTGCCGAAGGCAATCATGAACAGGGCGAAGCACGTCAGCACGAGAATCCACGTGTCGGATTCTCCGGCGGCGGCGAAGATGGGGAAAGCCAGGATGACGTAGCCTGCCGTCATGACAATCAGGCCGCTGATGATGGTGCCTTTGTAGTTCTGCTTCTTGTCGGCGATGAGGCCGCCCACGAGCGACAGGATGTAGATGCCGGCGTAGAAGCACGAATAGACGATGGAGGCTGTCTCCTCCTTGAGGCCGAACTTGGAGCACAGGAACAGGACGAGCACGGCGTTCATGATGTAGTAGCCGAAACGCTCGCCCATGTTGCTCAGGGCCGCGGGGATGAGTCCCTTGGGTTGGTTTGCGAACATGGTATTTGGTTTTAGTTTATTTTTTCGAGTTTTCGATGGCCTCGAAGGCCTGGGCGTACAGCTTCATCTGGCGCAGCATTGCCACCAGGCCGTTGGAGCGGGTGGGACTGAGGTGGCTGCTGAGGCCGATACGGTCGATGAAGTAGAGGTCGGCGTGCAGGATGTCGGCCGGGCGGTGGCCGCTGAGCACCCGCACCAGCAGGGCGATGATGCCCTTGACTATCATGGCGTCGGAGTCGGCGCGGTAGACGACGTCGCCGGCCCCGTCGAGCTCGGCGGTGATCCACACGCGGCTCTGGCAACCCTCTATCAGGTGCGCCGGCGTCTTGTCCGCCTCCGGCAGCGAAGGCAGTTGCGTGCCCAGTTCTATAAGGTACGCGTAGCGGTCCATCCAGTCGTCGCCAAGGTCGGCGAACTCCGCTATTATCTCGTCTTGAGTCTCGTTTATAGTCATGTCCGAAAGGGGTCCGGGACCCCTCGTTGAAAAATTCAGAAGCAAAGGTACTGATTTTTTGCGAAAGTTGAAAAAATTGTGCTAATTTTGCACTCGGAAATCATTCCGTGACCCGATTCGCGTGCCAGCCAAAGTTGGAGGGAGGTGAAATTTTTGCCGCCGTTTTTAACTTTTCGCAACTCGTGGCGTCTAACAATCGGATACGGGTGGTTGTTGGTACTTTAAGGATGAAAAGAGGTGAACGCCTCAGCCTGGAGTGTCAACGTGCCTGGCGGCCGTTGCCGCCGTTGCCTAAACATAAAACAGAAAATGGATAAGTTAAGTTATGCCTGGGGCCTGGCCATGGGCCAGCAGCTCAAGGGAATGGGCGTCAAGGAACTCGATTACAAATCGTTCGACGACGCCGTAGAGGCCGGATTCGAGGGCAAGGAGCCTGCCATGCCTCTCGACGAAGCCAACAAGCTCATCAACACCTACCTGCAGAATCTGCAGGCCGAGATGGAGAAGCAGGCCCGCCAGGCCGGCGAGCAGTTCCTTGCCGAGAACGGCAAGAAGGAGGGTGTGCGCACTACCGCCTCCGGCCTGCAGTACGTTGTCGAGGCCGAGGGCAGCGGCGACAGGCCCGGGCCCGAGGACGAGGTGACCGTGCACTACACCGGCAAGCTCGTCGACGGCACCGTCTTCGACAGCAGCGTGCAGCGCGGCGAGCCAGCCACCTTCCCCCTCAACCGCGTCATCCCCGGCTGGACCGAGGGCGTCCAGCTCATGAAGACCGGCGCCAAGTACACTTTCTTCGTGCCGAGCGATCTCGCCTACGGAGCCCAGGGCATACCGGGAGCAATCCCGCCCCACTCCACCCTCATCTTCGACGTGCAGCTCATCAGCATCAAGAAGAAGTCCAACATCATCATCTAAGAAAACCGCGGAAGCGGCCCGCAAAAGGCCGCCCCGCTTTCCTTGCCTATTTATTATGAAGATCAACACTCTTCTCGCCGCCGCCGTCCTGCTGTGCGGCACCAGCCTGACGGCCTGCGCCGGCTCCAAGGCTGACCAGGCCAAGGTCGCCGACACTGCCGTAGACGCCGTGGAGCAGACCACCGAGACTGCCACTTCCACCGGCGACCCCGTGGCCAATTACGACCTGGCGGTCGTCAACGATCCCGATTCCCTCAATGCCGGCGACTGGACCAAGCTCCCCTCCGGACTCGAATACCAGGTGCTGGAGGAAGGCAACGGTCCCAAGCCCACCGCCAGCGACGTCGTCAGCGTGGTTTACAACGGCTACCTCACGGACGGAACCCTGTTCGACGGCACCTCCCAGCATGGCGGCGAGCCGTACACCTCCTTCCCCCTCAACCGCGTCATCCCCGGCTGGACCGAGGGCGTGCAGCTCATGCCCGTGGGTTCCACCTATCGCTTCCGCATCCCCTACAACCTCGCCTACGGCGAGCGCGGCATGGGTCCCATCCCGCCCAAGGCCACGCTCATCTTCGACGTCAGGCTCGTAAAGATAGGACAGTGAGAAGAACCGTACTGAGCCTGCTGGCGCTGCTTGCGGCGCTGCCACTGCTGACCGGGTGCAAGGGCCGCACCGCCGGGCCGGTCGATTCCGATGGCTCTGCTCCCGTCGAGGTCTCAGTCATGGAGACAGAGTCTGCCTCCACCGCCCGCGATTCGCTCCGCGCCCGCGTCGCCGACCTGCCCGCCGACACTGTCTCCGCCCAGCCCTGATCCGGCCCTCGGCACACGGACTTGCGAGCCGTGTTTCTCTGCAAGGGCGCCTCAACTTTCAACTCTCATAAATATGAAAAGAACCAACCTCTTCAAGATAATGAGCCTCGGCGCAGCAGCTCTGCTGGTGGCCTGCTCCGGCTCCGAAAAGCCCGTCTCCCCCAAGGAGGCAAACCTCCAGTCGGCCTCCGACTCCGCATCCTACTACCTTGGCTTCATGGCCGCCGGCAACATCCTCCAGCAGAAGCAGATGGGCGACACCTTGCTGGAGTCGCCCGAACGCGTCGACGCGTACTGGGACGGCTACCAGCGCGGCATGGAGATTCTCCGCCGCGGCGACTCGCCAGAGGACCGTGCCTTCAACGCAGGCCTGCTTGCAGGCGCCAAGTTCGCCGGCGACATCCAGGCTCAGGAACAGACCACGCCCGAGTTCAAGTTCAACAAGCAGCTCTTCGTGCAGGGATATAATTACTCCTATACCCCCGACAGCGTGCGCGGCCTCATGGAGGCCTCCCGGAACCTCAACAATATCCTCGGAGCCATCGCCGAGCGCCAGAGCTCCAAGGACGCCAAGTCGCTCGACAAGAACATGGCCGACTACGCCAAGCTCAACGGCTTCGCCAAGAATGCCGCCGGGCAGTACGTAAAGATCCTCAAGGAGGGATCCGGCCCCGCACTGGCCGTCAACGACTCCCTGATTATCTCCATCACGCCGCGCCTGCCCAAGGGTCGCGACATCAGCCAGTTCAGCCAACAGCCTACCGGGGTGGTGCTTGGCAAGACCCTCCCCCTCAGCCTGCCCTTTGCCCAGGCTATAGTGGGCGTCAAGAGCGGTTCGGTGGTGGAACTCCTCGTCAAGCCCGACGACGTGACCCGCGGCTGGGCCCAGCAGCTGGGCATCGGCGCCGGCCAGTTCGTCATCCTCACCATCAACGCCGACAAGGCCGAATAAACCCACAAAGCGTGGGCGGAGCGCCCTCAATCGGTTCTCCGCCCCGCTTCCCGTCTTCGCCATTGCGCTTGCCTCCTCTGCCAGCACGCACATAGTGGCATAAAAACACACTTCTTCGCCCGGATGCTGACTTTTATGTGCCTCAAACGTTAAAAAAGATAAAAATATCGACATATGGGCATTGTCGTGTGAAAGATTTTGTGTAATTTTGCAAACGAAAAAATAAAATACTTTTGGTATGGAAAAGATAGATAACTTAGATCGGAGAATACTCAATATCATCATGCGCAACGCACGCACCCCGTCCAAGGACGTGGCAGTGGAATGCGGCGTGTCTCGTGCGGCGATCCACCAGCGCATCCAGCGCCTGATCGAGATGAAGGTCATCGTAGGCTCCGGCTACCTCATCAACCCCCGAAAGCTCGGCTACAACACCTGCACCTACGTAGGCGTCAAGCTCGAGAAGGGTTCCATGTACCGCGAGGTCGTGCGTGAGCTCGAGAACATTCCCGAAGTCGTAGAGTGCCACTTCACCACCGGCCCGTACTCCATGCTCGTCAAGGTCTACGCCCGCGACAACCAGAACCTCATGGAACTCCTCAACGACCGCATCCAGCACATCGACGGCGTCACCGAGACCGAGACCCTCATCTCCCTGGAGCAGAGCATCAACCGCCCCATCATGCTTCAGCTCGACCCTAACAGCCCCAAATGAAGCGTTCGGTAATTTACTCCTTAATGGCTGCGCTGCTATTGGCAGTCGTAGCCATTTTCTTTTTCTACCCCGACGATGTCCAGGGGCGTGTCCTGCAGCAGTCCGACATGCAGCAGGGTCTCGCCAACGGCCACGAAGGCCAGCTCTGGAAAGAGCAGACCGGCGAGCAGCCCCGATGGACCAACGCACTCTTCTCGGGGATGCCCACCTACCAGATTTCCCCGTCGTATTCCTCCGACAAGGCCCTCGGCTGGGTAGGAAAGCTCTACACTCTCTGTCTGCCTGCACCCGCTAACCTGCTCTTCGGCATGATGCTGGGCTTCTTCATAATGTGCCTGTGCATGGGCTTCAGGTGGACGGATTCCCTCTTCGGCGCCATCGCCTGGGGCCTCAGCACCTATTTCATCATTATAATAGGTGCGGGGCACATCTGGAAGTTCATGGTGCTGATGTACATCCCGCCCACCCTGGGCGGCATAGCCCTGCTCTATAGGGGCAAGTACCTGGGCGGCCTGGCGCTCGCCTCGCTCTTCGGTTCCCTGCAGCTCATGAGCAACCACCCGCAGATGAGCTACTACTTCATGCTCGTCATCCTCTGCATGGTGCTCGCCTGGCTCTGGAAGGCCGTCAAGGAGCACAAGACCGCCCGATGGGGACTCGCCACCGCCTGCATGGTCCTGGCCGGGCTCGTAGCCGTGGGCGTCAATTCACCCTCGCTCTATAACTCCTACACCTATGCCAAGCAGACCATCCGCGGCAACGCCACCGAGCTGCCTCCCGAGAAGGGGCAGGAGCTGACCACAAACGGCAACGGCGGACTCGACCTCGATTACATGACGCATTGGAGCTACGGCAAGAGCGAGACATTCTCGCTGCTCATCCCCAACGTCAAGGGCGGTGCCAGCGTCAAGCCCGCAGGCGGATTGCTCGCACCAGCCACGCTCGGCGAGACCGAGAAAGCCGAGGAGATATACAACAGCGGCGCTCTCTCGCCAGAGGAATACCAGATTCTCGGCCAGTCTTTCGGCCAGTACTTCGGCGACCAGCCCATGACCAACGGTCCCGTATACGTCGGAGCCTTTGTCCTGGTACTCGCCGTATTGGCCATGTTCGTGGTGAAAGGCCCGATGAAATGGGCGCTTTTCGTCGCGTCCATCCTTGCCGTCATGCTCAGCTGGGGCTCCAATATGATGTGGCTCACCGAATGGTTTGCCAACAATATCCCCGGCTACAACCGCTTCCGCACCGTATCTTCGATACTGGTGATTGTCGAGTTCTGCATTCCCCTGCTGGCAGTGCTCTGCCTGGTGCAGATGTCGAAGAAGGATGGCCCCGAGCACTTCCGTCGCAACAAGTGGCTCTACTTCTCCGTCATGGGCCTGGGCCTGCTGGTCTGCCTTCTCGGCTGGATGAGCCCCTCAATCTTCGGCGGTGCCCTCAGCGCTCCCGAGCAGGAGGCCCTGGCACAACAGGGAATCCTCACCAATCCCCAGTACGCCAATCTGCTGCGGGCCGTCACTGACATCCGCTACGACATGGTCAGCGCCGACTCCATGAGATCTTTCTGGTTCATCGCATTCGGATGCCTCTTTGTGCTGCTCTACCTTTATCAGGCAGGACCGTTCAAGCATCCCAAAATAATGGTGCTCTGCGTGGCCGTGCTCACGCTCATCGACCTCTTCGCCGTCAACCGGCGCTACGTGAACACCGAGAGCTTCAACGAGCCGCTTGAGGCGCAGCAGTTCGTCGCCACTCCCGCCGACCAGGCCATCCTCAAGGATACGTCCTACTACCGTGTGCTCGACTGGAGCGACTTCCAGGGGCCGCGTTCGTCGTACTTCCACAAGACCATCGGCGGATACCACGCTGCCAAGCTCACGCGCTACAACGATCTGCTCACGCACCAGATAGCCCGCCAGCAGGGTCCGAACATGGCTGTCATCGACATGCTCAACGGCAAGTACTTCATCCTTCCCGAGGGCAAGTACGAGCAGAACCCCGGCGCAATGGGCAACGCCTGGTTCGTGGACCGCGTCAACTACGTCGACGGAGCCCAGGCCGAGATGAACGGACTCGACAGCCTCGACGTGGCCACAACCGCCGTCGCCGACAAGCGCTTCGGCAAGGTGCTCGGCAACTCGCAGCCCCGCACTCCCGGCGACACCATCGCACTGGCCTACTACTCGCCAGACAAGTTGAGCTACAACGCCAGCAGCGCCAGGGGTGGCGTGGCAGTCTTCAGCGAAGTCTACTTCCCAGACGGCTGGCAGGCCACCATCGACGGCAAGCTCGTCGAGATTGGCCGCGTCAACTACGTGCTGCGCGCCCTCAACGTGCCAGCCGGCAAGCACCACATCGAGTTCGTGTTCGCCCCCGAGGCCGTGGAGACCACCAATGCCTTCTCCATCGCCTCCGTGGTGCTCGTCTACCTCTTCTGTGCCGGTGCCGTCGCCCTCGTCGTCTTCGGCATCCTGCGCCGTCGCAAGACGCAGAGCGGACGACCCGCCTCACCCGCACCGGACGACAAGAACGGCAAATAAACCGCGATACGGAGGGCCGGAGCCAAGAGTTTCGGCCCTCCCTTTTCTGACATGACGAACATTCTCACCCTATACCGCGAATGGCGCCACAGCAAGGGCTATGGCGTCCACTCGCCCTACGCTTACATGCTCGTCACCGACATCCTTGCGCTGCCCAAGGAGTACACCTACTACGACGAGCCGCTGCTCCGGCCCAAGGCCCTGCCGCGTCTCGCCCTGGCCTTGCAACGTTACCAGTGGCGCTTTGGCAGAGAGGCCGTCTACCTCGATTCCGCGCAGAAAATCCCCCATTTCATCGAGAATTTGGCCGTTTGCCTCAATCCTACGACCGAGTATGTTGCGGCCTTCAGGGAGGCTATGCGCACCGGAGTCCTCTTCTTCGGCAAACGGGCCATGGTATATTTCCCCAACCCCCAGGTGCAGTTCGTGGCCTATGAGTACCGTTTCTGACATCGACGCGATTGTCGACCGCTTCGCCGACTATCTGTTGCTGGAGCGTGCGTTGAGCGAAAATACCCGTATGGCCTACCTGCACGACGTCGCCTTGCTGCGCGAATACTTCGATTCCATCGAAGTTTCAGTGGCCGACGCCACTTTGCCGGACTTGCACGAGTTCGCAGGCTTCCTCGGCGAACTGCACATAGCGCCCCGCTCCATAGCCCGCGTCCTGGCCGGCATACGCAATTTCTACAATTTCCTGGAGATGGAGAAGGTCATCGACCATTCCCCGGCCGACCTGCTCGAGACGCCCCGCATACCGCGCTCGCTGCCAGAGGTGCTCAGTGTAGAGGAGATAGAGTCCATGATGCAGGCCATCGACTACTCCAAGAAGGAGGCAGTGCGCAACCGAGCCATCATGGAGATGCTCTACGGCTCCGGGCTGCGCGTCAGCGAGCTGGTGGAGCTGCGCATTCCATTCTACCGCCCCGACGAGCAGCTTGTACTCGTGCGCGGCAAGGGCGACAAGGAACGGCTTGTGCCACTCTCGCCCACGGCAATCGAATGCGTGGCCGCATACCTCGATCAGCGTGCCGACCTGCCCGAGAAACCCGGCTACGAGGACTATCTCTTCCTCAACCGTCGCGGTCGCGCCCTGACGCGCGTCATGGTCTTCTACATAGTGCGCGACCTGGCCGTGGCAGCCGGCATCGTGAAGAAGATATCGCCGCACACGCTCCGCCACTCCTTCGCCACGCACCTGCTCGAAGGGGGCGCCAACCTGCGTGCCATACAGGAGATGCTCGGCCACGCCTCGCTCGACACCACCGAAATCTATACGCACGTCGACACCCGGCGCCTGCGCGAGGAGCTTCTCCGTTGCCATCCCCATTACCGTCACTCATCCCACTTATCCTATACCCATGAATAAGAAACGAGTCCTCGTCACCGGCGCTTCCGGCCTGCTTGGCCATTATCTCATTCCCATTCTCAAGGACTGGGAGATTGTTGTCCTCGGCCGTTCCGAAGAGTGCGGCATACAATGCGACCTGGAGCAGAAAAAGCCCCATTTCACCGATGTTTTTCCGACTGGTTTCGACCTTGTGGTGCATGCAGCCGGCACATTGGACAACGCCCGCGCCATCTCCATCAACCTCGATGGCACCAGGCATCTGCTTGAGGGGCTGAAGGAGGTCTCCGTCCGACAGTTCGTCTACATCAGCTCAACCGACGTCTATGGCAAGAATGAGGGAGCCGACATCACCGAGGAAGACCACCTCTGGAGCGCCGACAAGGTGGGGCAGTCGAAAGCGCTTGCCGAGGAGGAAGTGCGCAAATTCTGCGATGAAATGGGCATTATTTGTACGATACTTCGTCCCGCGACCATGTTCGGCAAGGGCATGAAAGGGTGGGGACAGCGCATGGCCGGACAGGTATTAGTGGGCACATATCTGAACGTCCGCGACGCCGATGCGTCTGTCAGTCTCGTCACCGCCTACGACGTCGCCCGACTCATACCGCTGCTTGCCCCGGTAGGCGGAATATATAACGTTACCGACGGCCTCTCCCACTCGTTGCAGGACCTGGCGATGGCCATGGGAAACAACCGGGGCCGCGCCAAGAAACCTTTCTTTCTGCCGATGAAATGGGCAAAATTGCTCGGTCGCCTCGGCGATAGGCTTCCGTTGATTGACCGCATATTCGACACCAGGGAGCTTGCCCGGCGCACCACGTCGCTGACCTTCTCGAGCCGGAAACTGCGCGAGGCGCTGCCCGATTTCCGTTTTCACGACACAGCAGCCGTGGTAGGCCGTACCGACACCGATTTCCCGTATGAAGACGACTGACCGCCTCAGCCTGGGCCTCTCACAGCTCGGAGGTTCCCTCAAGGCTCTTATCGCCATAGCCCTCAGAAGCCGCAAGCCGACTCCGAAGCCTAAGCAGACGCCTGCACGGCCGCTGCTCATCCTGGGCAATGGCCCGTCGCTCAACGATACCCTCGCCACCCAGTGCGGGGCAATGGCCGGATATGACCTGCTGGCGGTGAATTTTGCCGCCAATACGCCCGTTTTCACCGATCTGAAGCCGCAACATTACGTCTTGGCCGACCCGGTCTTCTTCGATAAGCTCGACGACGCTAACGTGCAACGGCTCTGGCAGGCCCTGGATGCCGCCGACTGGCCTCTGATCCTGCACCTGCCGGGGCATATGGCCAAGCGACCGAAAGTGTGCGAATGGGCGTCGAAAAGTGGCCTGCATATCCTTCGGCCCTTCAATATGGTGGCAGCCGAGGGGTATCCACGCTTCAACCGCTTCCTGTTTGGCCGGGGGCTGGCGATGCCGCGTCCGCGCAACGTTCTCATCCCGTCCCTCATGGTGGGGCTGCGCATGGGCTATCGTCGCATCGTGATAGTCGGGGCGGACCACACCTGGACGCGTACATTATCGGTAGACGACCAGAACCGGGTCGTCTCCATCCAGCCACATTTCTATAAGGATAACGACAAGGAACAGGAGCGCGTGGCCAGCGTCTACCGGGACGTGCGCCTGCACGAGGTGCTGGGGAGCATGGCAATCGCTTTCCGCAGCTATCATGCCATAGCCGACTACGCAGCGCGCTGCGGCGTATCGATTCTCAATGCCACTCCCGGCTCCTTCATCGACGCCTTTCCCCGCCTCGGCCATATATAAATCCCGCAGAAGAGCGAGTTTGATGCAGGGCCGCACGGTCCGTGCGTCCGAAAATACACGAATCTTGTTTTGGCGGCCTTTACTGTGCGGTGGCGTGGATGAGAGCTTCGACTTTGGAGCGGCTTTCGCGGTAGGGGGTGTCGAGGTCGAGGTAGAAGAAGTGGTGCTGGCGGCGCTGGCCGACAGGCGGCAGCTGCTTGTAGCCGGGGCCGTATTTGAGTTTGAGGTATTCGTGGGGACGTTCGTAGCCGTTGATCTCCACGCCCTCGAAGTGTATTGGGGTTGGTTGGCCGAGGTATGTGCGGGGCATCACTCCGCGCAGGCCGTCGTCGTAGTCGGCCACGAGCGCGGATTGGTCGCATGGGTACTTGGCCTGGAGGCGGCGTATGGCGGCGTGTATGCTCTTGCGCGAATACATTTTGCGGGCAAGCAGCGGGAGCCAGGAGGAGGGGCCGTGGCCATGCTTGTAGGGGTCTCTGTAGACGAAGTAGAGCACGCGCTTGAGGTACTCGTGGCGGGCGAAGTGGAGGCGGCGGCGCAGTCCGCCGGCGGGGACTCCGTCGATGGGGAAGATGTCGATGTATATGCCGCCGAGGAATGGGAGGTGGGGGCGTTCCAGGATGGTCGTGGAGGCGTCCTGGAGCTTGGCGAAGGGGAGGGGATATGACTCGTCGAGCTCGGCGCAGACGAGTTCCATGGGCCGGGGCAGCCACTCGGCGGCGTGGGCGATGAGGCGGTCGTAGTCGGGGCGTGGCATGGCGATGTCCATGTCGTCGTCCCAGGGGATGAAGCCTGCGTGGCGCACGGCCCCGAGCATGGTGCCTGCGGTGGCGTACCAGCGTAGGCCGTGTTCGCGGCACACTTCCTGGAACTGCCTGAGCAGTTTCAGGGTACGCAGTTGCAACGGTCGGATGTCGTATTCCATGATGAACAAGGAACAATTAATAATGAACAATAACAGCGACGCATCGGGTAGAGCGGAGTTTATTGTTCATTAATTGTCGATTTGGCGCGGTCGAAGTCGTCGACTGTGTCGAGCTCCATGGCTGTCAGGCCGGTGATGTCGACGGGCCGGAAGCTGAGGCCGCGGGCGATGAGGCGCTCGAAGGCACGCTCGTAGAAGACGTTGTCGAGACCTTCGTGGTTTATCATCCGGTCGAGCTCGGCGAAGAGTTCGCGGGTATATTCGGCGCTCATCTTCTCCAGGCCGGTGGACTCGCCGATGGCTTGGGCGGGGGGGACTGTCTTGCTGATTTCGCGTACCAGTCCGTGTTCGTCTACGGTGATCTTGATTTCCTCGTCGCCGCAGGGGTGGCGCTCCAGGGCCAGGGCCTCGGGGTCGGGGCAGGCGAGCAGGCGGCGTATGATCTCGGGGTCGAAGAGGATGTCGCTGTCGAGCAGCAGGATGTCGCGCCCGCAGGCATGCTCCTTGCTCAGGTACAGCGAGTATATGTTGTTGGTGGACTCGTAGCGTGGGTTGTGGACGAAGCGGACGGCCATATGCGGGTAGTCTTGGCGCACATAGGCTTCTATCTGGTCGGCGAGGTAGCCGGTGACGATTATGGCCTCGTGGATGCCGTTGCTCAGGAGGGCGTCGAGTGCGCGGCCGAGCAGTGCCTTGCCGCCGACCGAAAGCAGGCACTTGGGGGTGTGGGCGGTGAGCGGGCGCAGGCGGGTGGCCATGCCCGCCGCCGGAATTACTGCGAGTCGGTTCAAATTAAAATTTAAGAATTAAGAATTAACAATTCGGCAAAGCACGGCCTGGCGACAAAGAGGCCCCGTGGTGATGGTGTTGCAAAATCCAGCGAATCGTAGGGATGCACCCTGGTGCATCCGCTCTACTTTATTGATTATCAGCGGCTGCACCAGGGTGCAGCCCTACAATTTGACCGAAATTTTGAATTTTGACACACCGTCCCTGCATTGCCGGCAAGTCGAGCGGGCCGTTCCTCAGCCTTGGGCGATGCGTCGGATGGTGTCGATGACGACGGCGTTCTGCTCGGGGCGCCCGAGGGTGATGCGCATGTGGGTGTTGATGTCGGGCTCGTTCATGAACTTCACCTTGTAGTTCTCGTCGCGGAATGCCTGCTGGAGGCGCTCCTTGAGCTGGATGGGGTAGCGGACGAGGATGAAGTTGCTGACGGACTTGTAGACTTTGAATCCGGGCAGTGATCCGATTTCCTGCTCGTATCGGCGGCGGTCGGCGTTCATGAGCTCGGCGATGTGGCGGTAGTGGGCGTCGCTGCGCAGGGCGGCGATGGCGATGTCCTCGCTGATGCGGTTGTAGCCGAGGTACTTGTTGGAGAAGCGGATGAAGTCGCCGAGCTGGGCGGACATGAAGCCGTAGCCCATGCGCAGCCCTGGCAGGCCGTAGAACTTGGAGAGGGTGCGGACGAAGATGATGTTGGGCCAGCGGGCTACCATGCGGGCGATGTAGTCTGCCTCGGGGGATACGAACGAGGCGTATGCCTCGTCGACGACTACGACGGTCTCCCGTGGCACTCGCTCCATGACGTATTCAAGCTGATCGGGGGTGAGGCCGTTGCCGGTGGGGTTGTTGGGGGAAGCGAGCAGCAGCAGGTCGGGCTTGAGTTCGTCGGCCATGCGGAGCATGGTGGCGAAGTCGTAGGAGTATGTGTCGCCGTCCTCGTAGAGGGGGTACTGGTGGGTGTGTCCGCCGACTTCGTCGGCCAGGGACTTGTAGTACCACCAGGAGAACTTGGGAATCATCATGACTCCTCCTCCGGGCCTGCGGCCGAGGTAGTAGTGGACGGTCTGCTTGAGCAGGTCTTCGGCGCCGTAGCCGAGGAGCACCTGGGGCTCGGGCACGCCGTAGAGGTCGCTGAGGTAGACGGAGAAGATGCTTTTCTTGCCCTCGTCGTAGATGCGGGTGTAGAAGCAGAGCTTCTCTATGTCGAAATCGCGCAGCGCTTTCTCGACTTCCGCCGAGGGGCGGAAGTTGAACTCGTTGCGGTCAAGAAATGCGGTCATTTCTCAATAATGATTAAAAATTAAAATTAAGAGTCGGGCCAGGCTGTGCCATTGCTCTGCAATTGCCGTCGAGCTTCAGCTCGGCGATGGGCTTTATGGTCGGTTCTCGACCAGTGTGCCGATGTTGTCGCCTCTCAGGACTCGGGCGAGGTTGCCGCGGGTGTCCATGTCGAAGACGTAGATCGGCATGTCGTTCTCCTTGCAGAGCGCGGTGGCGGTGAGGTCCATGACGCGGAGATTGCGCTCGAGCACTTCGGAGTATGTGATGCGGTCGAACTTGACGGCGGTGGGGTCTTTCTCGGGGTCGGCGGTGTATATACCGTCTACTCGTGTGCCCTTGAGCATGACGTCGGCGCCTATCTCGACGGCACGCAGGGCGGCTCCGGTGTCGGTGGTGAAGAAGGGGTTGCCGGTGCCTCCGCTGAGGATTGCGACTCCGCCGCCGTCGAGCAGTGCCTTGGCGTCGAAGCTGCGGTAGGGGCGGCCGATGGGGGACATGCCGATGGCGGTGAAGACTTCGGCCTGCTGGCCTATGTTCTCGAGTGTGGAGCAGAGGGCGAGGGAGTTGATGACGGTGGCGAGCATTCCCATCTGGTCGCCGCGGACACGGTCGGTGCCCTGTGCGGCGCCGCTGAGGCCGCGGAAGATGTTGCCGCCGCCGATGACGACTGCCACCTGGACACCGGCCTGCACAGCCTCTTTTATCTGTGCGGCATAGTCGGAGAGGCGCTCGGGGTCGATGCCGTAGCCACGGCTGCCCATGAGCGATTCGCCCGACAGCTTGAGTAGTATTCTGCTGTATTTCATAAGTGTCTCGCAAAGGTAGTCATTTTTTTCGGAATGGCGCCCATTTATGCGGCAAAAGCGCCAGGCAAGGCGTAAATGGGCCGCGCCAAAGCAGCTTTGGCACGGCCCACTGTGTCTGTCGTAGTCTGGGTCAGAGCTGACGGAGGGGCTTGATGTCGAGCTTGACGGGCTTGATCATGTTCTCGGGGGAGAGGATGGTGTCGAGGTCTTCCTTGGTGAGGATGCCGTGCTCGAGGACGAGGTCGTAGACGCTGCGGCCGGTCTCGAGGGCCTCCTTGGCGATCTTGGTGGAGTTCTTGTAGCCGATGACGGGGTTCAGGGCCGTCACGACGCCGATGGAGTTGTGCACTTCCTGCTTGCAGCGGTCGGCGTTGGCGGTGATGCCGTCGATGCAGCGCTCGCGGAGGGTGCGGAAGCCGTTGATGAGCAGGTCGACGCTCTCGAAGTCGCACTGTGCCATGACGGGCTCCATGGCGTTGAGCTCCATCTGTGCGGCCTCGCCGCTCATGGTGACGCAGAGCTCGTTGCCCATTACCTTGTAGCATATCTGGCTCATTACCTCGGGGATGACGGGGTTGACCTTGCCGGGCATGATGGAGGAGCCGGGCTGCATGGGGGGCAGGTTGAACTCGCCGAGGCCGCAGCGGGGCCCGGAGGCCAGCAGGCGCAGGTCGTTGCTGATCTTGGATGCCTTGACGGCGAGGCGCTTCATGGCGGATGCGTATCCTACGAGGCAGGAGGTGTCGGAGGTGGCGCCGACCAGGTCGCCGCTGAGCTGGAACTGCAGGCCGGTGATGTCGCAGAGGGCGGCGACGCACTTCTCGGCGTATCCGGGCTCGGCGCAGATGCCGGTGCCGATGGCGGTGGCGCCCATGTTGACGGTCAGGAAGTCCTGTGCGGCCTCGTCGAGGTGCTTGATCTCGTCGGTGAGGATGGCGGCGAATCCGCTGAAGGTCTGGCCCAGGGTCATGGGCACGGCGTCCTCGAGCTGGGTGCGGCCCATCTTGATGACGGACTTGAACTCCTCGCTCTTGGCGCGCAGGGCGGCGATGAGCTTCTTAAGCTCCTCGACCAGGCGCTGGTGCGAGTAGTACATGCCGATGTGGATGGCGGTGGGGTATGCGTCGTTGGTGGACTGGGCGCAGTTGACGTGGTCGTTGGGGGAGCAGAACTGGTACTCGCCGCGCTGGTGGCCCATGATCTCGAGGGCGCGGTTGGCGATTACCTCGTTGGCGTTCATGTTGGTGGTGGTGCCGGCGCCGCCCTGGATCATGTCTACGGGGAAGTGCTCGTGGTGCATGCCTTTGCGGATTTCCTCGCAGGCCTGCACGATGGCGTCCTTCTGGGCGTCCGTGAGGAGGCCGAGCTCGTGGTTGGCGATGGCTGCGCCTTCCTTGGTGATGGCCAGGCCGGTGATGAACAGCGGGTACTCGTTGAGGTGGAACTTGCTGATCTCGAAGTTCTCGATGCCACGGAGCGTCTGTACGCCGTAGAGGGCGCACGAGGGGATGTCGCGGGTGCCGAGCAGGTCGCTCTCCTGACGATAGTCAGCCGAATTGCATTTCATTCTATCTAGAATTTAAGGTTAGTCACTGTCGGGGTCAAACGGCTGGTCTCCGTTTGAGAAAGCAAAGGTAATAATAATTTTTGAATGTCAAGGCCGGGAATTGGATTTTTGCCAATAAAAACGTGTTGACGACCCTTTTGCCCCGGTTTTTATCTCTGCGCGTGCCTGTGTCCCTTGCAAAAATTCACCCCTGCCCCCGGTCGGGGCAGGGGTGGTGGTTGTTCAGAATGGGAAGTCGATGCCGAAGTTGGCGCTGACGTTGGAGCGTAGCGGGACGCCCTGCTTGCAGAGCTTGCCTGGTGTGTGGTCCATGCCTGCGAAGAAGCTGATGCCGCGTGTGTGCAGGTTCAGCATCCACCCGAAGCCGCATCCGTATGTGCCGGCGGCCAGGGAGGCGGAGGCCGACAGCCACTTCAGTGGCGACACGTTGGCCGACAGGCGGAAGTCGGTCCAGGTGTACTCGCCCTGGATGCGCGTGGTGTTGAGCAGGCCGAAGCTCAGCCGGCGGTAGAGCGGGAACTCGTACTCGGCACCGACGTTGACGGTGGCGGCGAGCATGCGCGTCCGCGAGGACATCTCGCCCATGTCGCGGAGCTGGTAGAGGCGCGACAGGTCGTCGGTGAAGCGGTCCCATTCGTTAGAGAATGAGTTGGCGGCGTCGTCGTCGGCCGAGAAGGTGTAGGCGTCGGTGTGGATTTCCTGCAGGCCGTTGGTGGAGGCGTGCTGTGTCTTTCCCCAGGCTATGAAGCCGAGGTCGAGCAGTGCCGCGGAGAAAGTCCAGTCGCCTCGGTGGTAGGCTGCGCCGAGGTCCAGTCCGAGACCGAAGCCGTTGGGGCTGTAGCCGTCGTCGAGGTTGGCGCCCGACACGTACTCGTACGGTGAGCCGGTGGCGCCGTGCTTCGGGGTATAGGTCTTGCGGTCGAAGCGGAGGCCGCCTACGGAGGCGTAGATGTCGGCGTCGGTGCGGGCGGCCCAGCCGTCGGTGCCGAGAGCGAGCTCGGCGCGGCGGAAGAGCATGTCGACGTTCCCGGCGCCTACCAGCAGCTTGAGTGTGGCGCCGACGCGCAGGCCCGGCACGGCGGGGATGTCGCGGGAGTGGTTGAGGGCCAGCTGCGCGTATGCCGATGCGTGCGCCCTCATGTCACGGATGTCGTAGGTGCGGTTGGCCACGCCCTCCTTGGCAAGCGAGAAGAGGGCTCCGGGCACGTCGGCTTCCACGTCGGCCACCGCCGACAGCGTCACCGTGTTGTAGCCTCCGAATGCGCGGAAGCCGCCGGCCAGGATGTCGATCTTGTCGGTGGAGCCGATGCGGTTATGGTCGCCGAAGCGGCTCATGGCCTCCTGCACCGGCACGTCCGGGTTGGTGAAGAGCACCGTGCGGTCGCCGACGGTGTAGAGCACGTCGCCGAGGTGGAGGTTGCCGTGGATGCCGACGTTGACGTTGCCCAGCGCCGGCATGGCCACGAAGTGTGAGTCGTTGCCAAGGGCCGGGTTCATCTGGTAGCGGTAGTTGTAGCTGTCGAGGAAGTAGCCCGAACGGGTGTGCTGCGCCGCCGCCTGCAGGGCGCAGGCGGCCAGCGCGGCTGCTATGATTGATTTGTGGATAAGTCTCATGGTCAGAAGTCAGTGGTATATACGCCGGACACGCGGGCGCGGAGGTTAGCAAGGGAGATTGTCATGTCGGGAGCCAGTGGCCGGTCGGAGCCGGGGCGCACCACGGCCTCGAAGCGTATGCCGTCGAGGTTGCGCACCTGGCCCTCGGCGGTGATGACGATGTGCTGGCCCTGTGCCCCGGCCTCGATGCGGGCGCCCTTGATGGCGGTGCCGCGAACTGGGTTGCCCTGCCGGTCGATGGGTACTGCGGTGATGTCGGCGCCCAGGGGCATGGTGCTGGTGGCGTCGGCCTCCACGGTGAGGGACTCGATGACGAGCTTGTCGAGGTCGTCGCTGCCCCAGCCGTCCTCCGTGTCGCTGTAGACGATTACCGCCCCTTGGTCACCGGCCTTGAGCGCCAGGGGTGCAAGCAGGTCGTATGAACCCTCCACGCCGGGATAGGTGACGCCCAGCGGGAAGCGTTCCACGTGCTGCGAGGGCAGCTGCGGCTCCAGCAGGTCGATGCGGATCTCCTGCGGCAGGCCGTCGCCGCTGAGCACGTCGCCCAGGCTCGTGAAGGGGTAGTGCCGCAGCCCGACGGCGTAGGGCGGCAGGATGTCGGTCGGCATCTTCGGCGACAGCAGGTAGTTGTACGGGCCGTTGCCGCGGTCGCTGCCGATGGTGATGCGGCGGTTGTCGTCGAGGGTGTAGGGCGTGGATGTATCCCCGTGTACTGACGACAGGCGCACACCGGTGCTGAACGTTATGTTGTTGGAGTGCATGGGGTTGGTCAGGCTCAGGTATACCTGCGGGTTGGCCAGCCTCAGGTCGGTGCCCGGCTGTGCCAGGAAGTCGGGGATGTCGGTGAGCGTCACCGGCGCGATGCTAAGTATGTCGCCCTGCAGGGCGTACTGCATGGTGCCGGTGATGGCGGAGACGTCGAAGTCGGATATGGATGTGTGCACGTCGAAGGCCACTTCCTGCGGCATTTGGAAGCCCGACAGCTGAGACGGGTCTGCCGTCAGCGACAACGTGGTGGCGTCGATGCTCACCTGCGTGTCGTAGCGCAGGCTGTGTCCCTGCACCGATATGCCGGCCTGCCTCAGGTCCAGGCCGGACGCCGTGAGCGAGAGTGTGGCCATGTGGTCGGGACATTCCAGGCGGTCGATATGCAGGCGCCCGGTCGCGGGGTCATAGCTCTGTCCGGAGGGCATCGACACCAGGTGCAGGCCGCGCGGGATTGTCATCTCCAGGCCCGTGAAGGCGAAAGAGATCGCCTGGGGCAGTTCCGTTTTCAGGTCGAAGCTGATGGACAGGCGGCAGGGACGGTTCTCAGCCAGCACCTCGTCGATGCCCTCGATGGAGGCGTCGATGTTGTCGGCGCTCGCGTGTATGGCCTGCGACACCCCGTTGCGCAGCGTGTACGCCGCCGTCAGGCCGCGCCTCGGCGCCGCAGGTGAGTTCAGTGCGAACGACAGGTGGGCGTCCGTGACGTGTCCCGATGCCACCGTGAAGGGGCTGATGCGGATTGCGTCCGAGCTGAAGGAGCCCGATTCGGTGAGCGCGTAAATCTCGCTCCCGTCTACGGTCACCACCTTGATGCGGCTGTCGTCGTCGAGGCTGATGATGTCTCCGAGTGTTATCGGCGACAGGTTGAGGGGCAGCTGCAGGTCGGTGACGCGGAACTGCGAGGTGGTGTCGATGTCGGAGAGGTCGTAATGGTCGTCGATGCAGCCCGCCAGGACCAGCATCGCTGCGGCCGGCAAGACCGCGTGTTTTCGTCTCATGTCTGTGTGAGGTAGGTTGTGTTTCGGTTGGTGAATGTGGAAAGCGGCCCGCGCCCGATCCAAACGAACCGTAAAGCCGGGCAAGTGCGTTGGTCCCGGCCTCCGGGCGCGGGCTGCTCCGCTGTTATATGGAGAACCTTGTTTTTTTCTTGTCGGCAGTCTTCCGGACGGGCGCCTTGCCCGTGCGTCCGCCGGTCGACACTATGTAGATTCTTTGAGTTGTCGTTTGGTGGCGTAAAGCGAGGGTCGCTTTACGCCTTTCGTCAAAATCACTGCTTTACCTTCTGTTGGCTTTTTGACGTGCAAAATTATGTATAAAAATACAAATTACCCCCCCATTTTGTTAAAAATTGTTAACCATCTGTGTATCAACGAGTTCCCAAGATGTAAAAAATGGGATGTGCATGGGCGCAGGAGCAGTGTTCCCGCACACGTCGGTAATTTCGGTTCAATAAAAAAACTCACCCCTTTTCCCAAAGGAGTGAGATGAAACCTTAATCTTAATTAATACTATGAAAAACACTGTGCAAAAATAATACTTTTTCGGGGGCTTGTAAAGAGGCAAGCCTCGCATATTCCCAAAAATTAACTAAATCAGCTCGACTTTAACACTTTTTCACGTTTAAAAGGGTGTAATGGGACAAAATAAGCGGAAGCGGGGGCGATTGGGCCTCTGCTTCCGTATGTGCTTCCTGAGCGTGTATGAGATGTTTTTCGGACGCATCAGGGTGCGTCACTACATGGGAGGGTGGGTAGATGCGGTAGCGGTCACCAGGGGACCTGGTTGCCGAGGTAGCGGTAGACGTAGGTGTATTGGTTGCCGTTGGCTGTGCGCCACTGCAGGTAGAGGTAGTTGGCACCTTCGGTGAACCAGTAGTTCATGGTGCTCTGCCGGCCGTCCTGGTAGCGGATGGTTACGGAGTCGCGATAGTAGCCGGCGTTGCATACCCAGAGGGTGCGCTGTGTGGCCTGCATGCCGCCGGTGTAGTAGAAGTAGTAGCCGCGGCCGCCGGTGAGGAACTCGAGGTAGTTGGTGTCGCCCGGGGTTACGGCCTGTCCGTTAGCCTCGACGAGCTGCCAGGTGCCGATCAGGTTGCTGTCGTAATACTGGTTGTTGTCGTTCGGACCCCACCAGTAGTCGTCGCCGTCGTCGCACGAGGTGAAGCTGATGGCGGCCATGATGGCGATGGCGGTCATGGCCAGGGTGCGTAGAGTGTGTTTCATAGTTGTTCCCGTTTACTTGTTCAACAATCCGGATTGGCCGAAAGTTGTCTTTCAATGTGCAGTGTTGGCGACATGGTGGCAGCCTTACATTTGCCGCGCCCGGTCTTTCGGCAGCACTATCCGGCCGAACGCCATTGTCAGCCCGGCCCCGGAGAGCATCACGGCGATGCTGACCCACAGCACCAGCCTGGCGCCCCCGGCCGCAAGCAGCATGGGAATGAAGAAGACGCCCAGCACGGCTCCCAGCTTGCCCATGCAGGCCGCCAGCCCGGCACCCCGGCTGCGCTCCTCGACAGGGTAGATCTGGCTCGGCAGCACGAACGTCAGCAGGTGAGGCCCGGCGTTCAGGAACAGCTCGAAGATGCAGAACCCGGCCACCGCCCAGCCCATGTCCCAGTGCAGCTCGTAGGCGCACAGCAGCAGCGCCAGCCCCAGGGCGCTTATGATGAAGCCCCATCCCTGCATCCGCACGTGGTACATACGTCGCATCAGCAGTAGACCCAGCACGAATCCCGGCAGCATGAAGAAGTTGATGAGCGTGGTAACCTCCACCGAGCGCTCTATGTGCAGTACCTGCTGCACGGTGTCGGCGTGTGCCGGCAGCGCGCTTTCCAGGCCCAGGGCCATGCAGAGCACCGGCAGGAAGACCCCGATGCCGTAGACGCCCAGTCCCTCGCAGGCCCACGGCAGTCCGCAGAAGATCGCCCGCATTGTTTTCAGGCCGGTGCCTCCGGGTGTCGCGGGGGCTGACGCACCTTGGTGCGCCCCTGCAGGTTCGCGGATCTCTACGTCGGGGCCGAGTATGGCCTTGACGGCCTTCTCGGCCTCGGCCACGCGTCCGCGGCTCATCAGCCAGGCGGGGCTCTCGTGGGCCCGTATCCGCAGAAGCACCATCAGCAGCGTCGTCGCCGATACCGTCAGGAAGAGCCACCGCCACACGTGCGGATGCGGGTGAGTCTTCAGCCACACGAAGCATACGAGCGCGAAGAGTATCGCCCCGAGCGCCGACGTCGCCTTGGCCACGCCCACCATCAGCAGCCGCCACTTTACGGGCATCAGCTCTGAGATATAGTCGGAGTCGAGGCAGTACTCGCCGCCCACGCCGAATCCCATGACGAAGAGCAACGCCATCAGGCAGCCCCATGACGGCCCTGAGAGAGCCATCAGCGACCCCACCAGGGTGATGGCCGGACAGAGGCGGTAGAAGATCAGGTAGCCGAAGCGGTCGGTGAGGCGCCCGAAGATGAGGCTGCCGATCATGATTCCCAACAGCGAGATGCAGCCTGTCAGTCCCTGCTGGAAGGGCGTCAGCTCCGGGTGCCGGCCTATCTCCAGCAGCGGAATGACGACGCCCACCATGGTGGCCATGCCCGAGCCCAGCAGCTGACCCAGCGACGCCACCGCCAGCACCTTGTAGTTCGACCGCCGCAGCGGCATTTCGCTTAAGTAAACCATCTTTTCGTTTGTAGGGACGTATCAGCGCGGCGCATTGTCGCCCGGTTCCCGGAATTTCCACTCCGTGTGCGGCGAGAAGATGTTGCTTAATTTATAAGCAGGTAACAGGAACAGCCAGGTGGTGATGCAGAACGGCCCCGTCAACGTGGCTATGCCCCAGGGCTTGAAGAAGGCGTCCATGGCCGCCTGCACGAACACGGTGACGACTATGGCCAGCACCGTCAGCGCCGCAATCTTCCAGTTGACGGTCTTATAGAAGACGCTGCCCATGGCGATGCCCGTCAGCACGGCCGAGAAGCCGTAGAGACCGTCGGCGATGTCCGACCCCGAGGCATGGAAGAGTATCGCCACCCCAAGCGAGATGGCCGATGCCACTGCCGCCCACAGGCAGCTCCATCGGTCGCATACGAACAGGGCCGCCAGGAAGAAGATGCCCGTCACCCAGTTGTTGACCAGGAAGACCTGGCTGATGCCCTTGAGCCAGTAGACGACCAGGTCGCCGAAGTCGTGGCTGAATGCCGTCACCACCTCGCCGGGCAGCTCCGGCGTAGCCTCGCCGATGGGAGGCATGCCGGCAAGCATGCGCGACGCCAGAAGGAAGACCCACGTGGTGAACACGAAGGGGAACGTCAGCGAGTTGATCTTCCAGGGCGCCATGACGTGGTTGAAGCCGCGGCGCACGATGGTGCTGAGTCCGGCACAGAGAATCAGGCATAGCCACATCAGCCAGGTGGTGCCCAGGAAGGTGGGGAATGCGCAGCCCACCAGGGTGCCGTTGAAGCCCCAGAGGCCGTCGAGGCCGTCGGCTTTCTTCTGCGCCATGGCCCAGCCGGTGAGCGTTGATACTACCGCGCCGACCAGGGCTCCCCACGCCACCTGCGGCGTGCCCGACGCGTATGCGCCCCAGAAGATGCCCATCAGGAACAGCAGCCCCGTCCAGGCGCTGTTCTGGAACATCACCTGCCCGATGCCGCGGAATATCGACCGCACGGCCCGCAGCGGGCCCGGACGGTTCATGTCAAAGAATCTGCTTGCTTGTTGTGCCGCCATAGTATCCATGCCGATAAGATAAGGGGCGGAGACTGTCCCCGCCTGCTATTTCAACAGCCGGGTGCGGCTTTTGGTTTGTGCGGGTGTTTTTGCGGGCGCTCGGCCCGTGCGTACCTGGATACTGCCGGCGGGGCTTCTTGGCGAAGAAGTACTTGATGGAGAACACGAAGCAGGATGGTAGGGAGTTGAAGCCGGTCTCGCGGCGGTAGGAGGCGGTGCCGGGGCGGGGTCAGCGCCGGTAGGTGAAGTTGCGGCGGGAGGAGCGCCGGTAGCGTAGGGCGAAGAGTATGTCGGCCGGGGCGCGCAGCAGGTAGAAGAGGGGCACGGCCCACCATAGGCGGGGACTCCCCAGGCACGCCGCCATGAGACGGTAGAGGGCGATCTGCAGGCCCCACAGGGCCAGCAGGCAGGCCATGGCGACACCGGGAAGGATGAGCTGAAGGGGGACGAGAGGGCGCTGGGCTATGGTGCAGAGGGAAAGGGCGACGCAGGCTGCCAGGCTCAGGGTGCAGAGCCACAGCATGACGTCGATGACGCCCTGGCGCAGGCGAGGTCCGGCGCTGAGGAAGCGGGAGGCGAAGCGGTAGCGCTGCTTGAGGCTTATCCATTGGCGGCGGGTGCCCTCGCCCCAGTCGACGAGCACACGTGCCTGCCGGGCGAACTGGAACCGGGAGTTGGTGGCGGTGGCCACCTGGCTGACGAAGATGTCGTCGTCGCCGGAATGGAGGTAGTAGTTGTTGCCGTAGCCGGAGTTGCGGAAGAAGAGGTCGCGGCGGAAGGCGAGGTTTGCGCCGTCGCCGCGGTAGGGACGTCCGTCGATGGCGGCGAGCATCCACCGGGCGACGGTGAGCAGTGTGTCGAAGCGGCGGTACCAGCGCTTGGGGCCGCGCAGGCCGCGCAGGTCCATGCAGGCGCCGCCGAGCACTATCTCGACGTCGGGGCCGGTGAACTGTCCGGCCATGAGGCTGAGCCACTGGCGGGAGGGTATCTCGATGTTGGTCAGGGTTGTGAGAATGATGTCGCCGGTGGCCTTCTTGATGCCCATGGTGTTGCCAAGCTTGCGGCGGCTGAGGTTCTGGGCCTCGGGGGGGACGAAGGTGAAGTATAGGTCGGGGTAGGCGCCGTCGAAAGTCTCGGCGAGGTTGGAGGCTTCGCGGGCGGAGCCGTCGACGACGATGATTATTTCGACGTTGGGGTAGTCCTGGTCGGCGATTCCATGCAGGAATGCGCCTATCTGGTCGGTGTCAGGCTTGCCGAATGCGACCACGCTTATGGTCGGGCAGTGAATGGACGCCCCCTGGTGCGACCATGCATTGTCGTCCTGGTCGTCGGCGTTTTCAGTTTCATCCTGTCCGGCGGCGGTCTGGGCATTTATGATGCGGGTGAGCTGGCGGTAGCGGGCGGGGCCGCAGATGAGGTAGCCGATGCCGGCGGCGATGCCTACGCCTAGCAGAGTCCAGGCGAGGGGAAGTACGGAGGGTAAGTCGAGCATGGTCGTGTGTCAGAAGTCGGAGAAATAGGGGGGGCGGATGATGATGCCCACCCGGAACATGGAATGGAACTTGTTGTAATCCAGGAGGCTCTCGCCATAGCCGTTGTAGTACTGCACGAAGAAGTACTGGTTGGCCTTGTTCCACATTCGCCAGCCGAAGCCGAAAGAGGTGTTGTAGTTGGGCTTCCAGGTGGCGCGGCGCGTCAGGGTGATGTCCCAGAAGAATTTCTTGTCGGGGGTGGTGACCTGGATGCCGTGCTGGAAGATGCCGGAGTACTTCAGGATGTCGCGGTTGTTCTCGCCGTCGATGATGGGTACCCAGATCTTGCCGTGTATCATGAGCCACTTGTCGATGATGACGTTGCAGCCCAGGGAGATGCGGTTCCAGGAGCGTGACTGTATGGAATCTCGGCCGTTGCTCTCGTGCTCGATGAGCAGGGTGAGCTTGCCGATGAAGCGGTTCTTGCTGAACAGTGGCTTGGTCAGGCCTATGCCGGGGTTGAATATGAAGTCGTGCATGGGCATGGAACGCTTGAAGACGTCCCAGAAGACGCGCTGAGTGTAGGCCAGGAAGAGGTAGGAATGGAACGGAAGCACGCTCTTGGTGAGGCGCTGCTGGATGCTGATCTGGAACTTGACGTCGCTGTTGTCGGCCGTGGGCTTGCGGAACGGGGCGGTGCCGACCAGGAAGTAGTTGTCCTTGTAAAGGGAGAAGTAGGGGCGGGAGTCGAAGTCGCGGCGGAGTGAGTCGGTAAGGTCGATGGTGTCATTGCGCTCGGTGACAATCTGCGCCGACGCGGGCATGCGCATCCACGCCGCTAATATGGCTATGAGCGCGGCAGTGGCGACCCTCAAGCTTCTGTTGCTCCATGACTGCATTGCTTATCCGATTTTGTGGCGCAAAATTACTAAAACTTTTTCAATGAAAAAAGTTTTGGATCCCATTCGGCAATTTTGTCGAACAGGGTCTTGACCGGGGAATTTGGCTTCCGGAAGTGTTATATGGATGTGGGGTTGCACGTCTGCAGGGATTTGCGTAAATTTACGGCCTGAAAAGATTGCATACCCTCAACTACAGGAAACAAACACACAGAGATTATGAGAAAGCTCATCACCGGCCTGCTGGCCGCCGTCGTGGCGCTCACGGGCGCCGCCCCCGTGCTGGCCAGGAAGAAAGCCCCGACCCGCAGGCAGCAGGCGAAGAAAGAGTGCTGCGCCACCGACAGCACCCGGGTACGTCATCCCGAATGGCTTAAAAATGCCGTCATCTACGAAGTCAACCTGCGTCAGGGCACCCCGGAGCGCAACCTGGCGGGCCTGCACGCCCAGCTGCCGCGCCTCAGGGACCTCGGCGTCGACATCCTTTGGCTCATGCCCATCCACCCCATCAGCAAGGAACAGCGCAAGGGCACCATGGGCAGCTACTATGCCGTGCAGGACTACCTGCAGGTCAATCCCGAGTTCGGCACCGTCCGGGACCTCAAGGACATGGTCAGGGATGCCCACGCCCTGGGCATGAAAGTAATCCTCGACGAGGTCTGCAACCACACCGGTGCCGACAACGTCTGGATCAAGAATCACCCGGAGTTCTTCGCCCGCAACGAGAAGGGGGAGATGTACGGCCCGTACGACTGGACGGACGTCTGCCAGCTCGACTACTCCAGGCCCGGCACGCGCAAGGCCATGAAGGAGGCGCTCCTCTACTGGGTGAAGGAGGCTGACATCGACGGCTACCGCTGCGACGTGGCCGGCATGGTGCCCACCGACTTCTGGGAAGATGTGCGCCCGGCCCTCGACGCCATAAAGCCGGTCTTCATGCTCGCCGAGGCTTCCAAGCCGGAGCTGACCCGCAAGGCCTTCGACGCCGACTACAACTGGCCGATGAAGGATGTATTCAACGCCATCGCCGCCACGCAGGGCGTCAACCACTACGCCGCCTACAAGCAGATGAAGCTCCCGCGCCGCAACGCCCTGAGCATCGACACGCTCCTGGCCAGGCAGCAGTGCGAGTATCCCAAGGGAGCGTTCAACATGAACATGATCACCAACCACGACCTGAACTCGTGGGAAGGGACGGAGTTCGACCGTCTCGGCCCGGCCACGGGCGCCTTCGCGGTGCTCAGCTACACGCTGCCCGGTCTGCCGATGCTATACACCGGCCAGGAGGTGGGCTTCAACCATCCCTTCGAGTTCTTCGAGCTCGACTCGGTGCAGCCCGACTACCGTGCCAACGAGGTGACGACCTTCTACGAGGTGCTCAACTCGCTGCGGCACAATAACAAGGCTCTGTGGACGGACTCTCGCATGGCGCCGATGAAGCGCTTCGCCACCACCGACCCGGACGTGTACGTGTTCAGCCGTGAGCGCGACGGCCAGTGTGTGCTGGTGGCAGTGAACCTGAGTGCCAAGGAGGGCCGGGTGGAGTTCACCGGCGACGCTCCCGGCCAGGATGCGCTGATAAACATCTTCAACGCTACCCTGGAGACCCTGCCGGACCTGCTCCGGCCCTGGGAGTACCGCGTGCTCACCACGCCTTTCTGACGGACTGGCTGAAATAACGAGGACTCCGCGGTCGCAACCGATGCCGCGGAGTCTTCTTTATGTCTGTGCTCACAACGTGAGGCGCCTTGAGGCTGTGTCAAAATGAAGCAGCCTCTTTTGTAACCTTCGGTCAGATTGTAGGAGGGTGTGTCAAAATTCAAAATTTCGGTCAGATTGTAGGGCTGCACCCTGGTGCAGCCGCTGATAATCAATAAAGTAGAGCGGATGCACCAGGGTGCATCCCTACGATTCGCCGGATTTTACAACAATCTCTGTTAGATGCCCACCTGCTTTGCGTGGAATCATCGGGAAAGACAGAAGGCGCCCGGGCCGATGTGGTCCGGGCGCCTGTGTTCGAGGATGGAAGGTGGTTACTTGACGACGAGGCGGATGGTGCCGTCGCTGACGCGGACGATGTATACGCCTGCGGGAAGCTCGATGCGGATGTCGCCCTCGGGCACTGCGGCGTAGTAGCGGATGCCGTTGATGCCTACGATGCTGACAGCCTGGCCCTCGGCGCCGGCGATGGCGATGTAGCCCTGGCCGGCGGTTACGCTTACGCTGGCATCGATGCCGTTGACGCCTGTCTTGGCGCCGTTGGTGGGAGCGGACTCCTCGCCGGAGGTGTAGACTGCGGTCACGTGGTAGATGTGGTCGCCGCTGACGTTGGCGTCGGTGTAGGTGAGGGTGCCTGCGGGCACGAGCTCGGTGTTGATCTTGACGTTGTCGCGGTATACGTTGTAGCCGGCTACGACGTCGGGCTTGCTCTCGAAGGTGAAGTCATCGAGCATGAGCATGAACTTGTCTGCGCCCTTGTTGCGTACGGCGAAGTACTTGGTGCCTGCGGGCACATCGACGGTGTACTCGGTCCATTCGGCGGGCACAGAGGCGACTTCGAGCTTGGAGGTGAAGGAGGCGGTCTCCTTGTCGGTGCTGGAGATGAGCACTTCCATTACCTCGGGATAGGAGGCGCTGTAGGACTTGGCCCAGAAGGAGATGGTCTGAGCACTGCCGCTGAGCTGCGGGGAGATGCACCAGTCGTCCACCTGGGAGGCGTCGTAGTTGAACAGGGACCCGAAGAACTGTGTGCCGCTGTGTGCCGCGAAGCTCTGGTTGAAGTCTCCGCCCTGCTTGAAGACGAAGAAGGAGGACTTGTCGGCACCGGCGGCGTGGTTGGGGATGTTGAGGTTCTGGAAGCCGCCGATGGCTTTCTGGTCAACGTCTACCATTGTCCAGTCGCCGGGGTTCTCGACGGCGAAGGCGGTGTAGCTCTCGAGGTCGTCGAGGTTGCCGGAGGCGTAGCGGGGAGCGTTGGCTGCGGGAGCCTCCCATGTGAGCTTGACGTCGTTGCCCTGTCGCGAGGCGCTGAGGGTGGTGGGTGCGGGCTTGGAGGAGTACTTGCGCACTACGGTGAGGGTCTCGGAGGTGTTGTCGGCCTGGTTCTCGTCCTTGGTGTACTTCACTACGGCGCGGAAGGTGGCCTGGGCGTCCTCGTCGGCGAAGCCGAGGGAGGCGGGGGTGGAGTAGGTGGCGATGGCGCCCGGGGCGATGGCCACGCCGTCGATGGTCTTGAACGGGGTCTGGCTGTCGCCGCGGTAGAACTCTACCGTGTAGCCGGTGGCGTTGTTGGCTCCGCGGTTCTCGACTTCGAGGCCGAGGGCGAACTCCTCGTTGGGCTTGACTTCCGCGGGTGCGGTGAAGCCGTTGACGCCGAGGTTGTCGTTGAGGATCTCGAATACCTGCAGCTTGTCGAGCATCACGTATACGTACCACTTGCATGTGCCCTTGACGCCTACCTGGATCTTCTTGCCCTTGTATGCGCTGAGGTCCACGCGTACCTGCTTCCAGGCGGCGGTGTCGCCGTTGCAGAGCTCGTTGACGGTGCCGTGCTTGAGGCTGGTCCACTCTTCGGTGTTGGCCTCGCGCACCACTACGTCGAGTTCGTTGATGTCGTACTTGATTTCGCCGTCCTTCTCGCTGACGATGTTGTAGGTGTAGAAGGCGAACATGGGCGCGCCGGCGTTGGTGAGGTCGATCTTGCCGGTGAACAGGGTGGCGGCGTCATTGAGGGCGGAGAACTTGCCGGCGATGAAGCCGTTGTCGTTGTCGGCGGAGTTGATGCCGAGGCCGCCGTCTTTCTGCATGGACCACTGGGCGCCTCCGCCGGCGTTGGTCTGCAGGCCGAGGATGGAGGAGATGGTGCCGTCGGGCATGGACTCGGTGTAGGGTATCTGGTAGGGGAAGCCGATGGCCATGAACGGGCCGGCGACGCCCTTGGAGACGCCCTGCTCGGTGACTGCGAACACGCCTGCCTGGAAGAATTCCTGGCCCTCGGTGCAGACCTCGTAGTCGAAGGTGGTGCCGGTGAGGTTGTCGGCGTATACGGTGGAGGTGCTGGAAGCCTTGACTACCTTGTAGGTGACGGGGGTGGAGCCGAGGGGCTTGCCGTTGACGTCGGTGGTGGGGGCGGTCCAGGTGAGGTGCACCTTGCCGTCGGCGGTCTCGGTCATCTGCACGTTGGTGGGAGCCTCGGGCACGTCGAGACCCACGAAGGCGGAGACGGAGGCGGACTTGCCTGCGCCCTTGTCGTTGGAGCAGACGATGGTCCAGGTGTGGTCGCCGTTGGAGGGCACTGCGTTGTCCTCGAAGGAGAATGCTGCGCCGGGCTGGATGCCGGTGAGGGTCTTGACGAGCTCGCCGTCGCGCTGGATCTCGATCTTGGACAGGGAGGCGAGGTTGCCGCCGTTGAGGGCCTTGGCGGGAGCCTTGCCGGCGATGACGGCCTTGAGGGCGCCGGAGGCGTCGGCGGTGGCGGTCAGCTCAGTGGCTTCGCCCGGGGCGCCGCCGTCTATGGGAGCGCTGACGGCGATGTTGGTCACGAACAGGTAGAACATGTTCTTGGCCGATACGCCGTGGATGCCGATGCAGTAGGTGCCGGTTGTGGTCGGGGTGATGTACTCCTCGAAGGTGGTCCATACCTTGCCGTTGACCTCGGTCTCGGGGATGATGGTCTTGGTCATGGCCGATACTTCGGGAGCGGTGCCCATCTTGACTTCGAAGCGCTCGGGGAAGCTGGCGGCGGAGTGGTTGCGGGCGTCCATGGAGAAGCGGTAGGTCTTGCCGGCCTCGAGCTTGATGCCCGGGGTGATCAGCCAGTCGTCCATCTGGTTTTTGGAGTGGTAGGTGGCGCGCATGGCCTTCTCGGCCTTGTTGTATTCCCAGGTCTTGCCGTCTTCGTTGACGTCGACGATGGTGTAGAGGTCGGCGTCCTCGGCTACCTCGAACTTGTTCTCGTAGGGAGGCACGATCTCGCCCAGGCCCACCCTGTTGGACTCGGCGGGGGAGGAGGAGATGCCGTCGCAGTTGACCACTACGGTGTAGTAGTAGCTGGTGTAGGTGGACGGGGTTGCCACGGGATCCTCGAGGCTGGTGGCGGTGGTGTTGTTGGCCACTACGGTGGCGCCGGGATAGCGGGTCACGGTGTAGCTTACCTTGCTCAGGTCCATGTAGCCGCCGTTGACGGTCTCGGTGGCGGGCGTCCAGGATACGTTGAACTTGCCGTTGGCGTAGGCGATGGTGACGGTGGTGGGCTTGGGGGTGTCCTTGCCGATGAAGAGATCGGTCTTGGTCTTGGGGCCGTCGCCCTTGTCGTTGCTCACGATGACGGTCAGCGTGTAGTTGTCGGCCTTGGAGACGGTGACGTCTGCGTTGACGGTGGCACCGAAGGAGGTGCTGCCGGTGGCAACCTGCTCGCCGTTGGCCAGGATCTTGTAGGTGAGGGCGCCGGTGGCGACGGTGCCGTCGAACAGGGTCGTCGGGCACTTGAACGACACCTTGCCGGTCAGCGAGCCGTTCTGGAAGCTGGCGGCCAGGTCGGTGACGGCGGCCGGGGCCTTGTCGTCGGCGATGAAGGGCACGAAGATGCCTGCGATTTCATCGCCGTCGGCGAACTGGCAGAGCTGCGTGGCGGCGCCGGTGGAGAGGTTGATCTCGCACAGGTAGCCGTTCTCGTCCTCGGGGCAGAGGGTCCAGAACATGCGTCCCGACTTCTTGTCGACGCAGGCGCCGACGATGTACTTGGGCACGCGGCCGGTGGCTCCGACCTTGGTCATGTCGCCGGTGGCCGGAACTACCTTGTAGAGGTCGCCGAGCATGTCGATGGCGTAGATCATGCCGTCGTTGCCCCATGCGCAGGCGTTCCAGTTCTGCGGGAGGTCGCGGATCACGGTGTGCTCGTTGGTGGCCAGGTCGAGCTTGCCGTACTGGTAGCCGGCGGCGTCGCCGGACTGGCCGTTGTAGAAGCAGCCGTAGACGTTGGTGCCGTCGGTGGCCAGCGCGCGCGGGGTCTGGGCGTTGGTGATGGTGGTGGAGCCGAGCTGCTCCCACGTGTCCATGTCGTAGGTGCGGCAGTAGAACGAGTAGCCGAAGAGGCCCTGGACTGCGACGTAGTTGTAGTATACGCCGTCCATGGGCACGGCGGCATAGCAGCCGAGGTTGCCGCGGAGGAGCTCCTGGAAGTTGGTGCCGTCGGTGTTGAAGGTGTACATGCCCAGGTGGGCGTTCTGGTCGGAGCCTTCGGGCTTGTTGGAGTAGATGACGTTGCCGGTGATGGTCACTCCGCCGGTGGCCTGGCGGATCTGGTCGGCCAGGCGGTTGTTGGCCGGCGCCATGATGTTCATGACGGGCGAGGAAAGCTGTCGCGAGGAGGAGGTGGCGCCGGTGCGCACTTGCACGTCCTGGAAGGTCGAGCGGGCGTCTCGGGCCTGCTGGGTGGTTTCGGCGGTGTACGTGCGCGCCGAACGCTTGGCCGCAGTCTGGGCGCTGAGGGCGGGTGCCGTCAGGGCCAAGGCTGCCAATGCCAGCAGAGAACGGGAGATAAATTGTCTCATGTGGTAAGGTTGATATCAGGAATCACTTGTTGAGGTTGACCGGAAGTGTGATTCCTTGACTCCCGGGGCCTGTAATTCAAGTTGGTTTTTCAGTCTTGCGGGGTGGAGAGACGGATTGAATGAGCGACGAACGATTCGCAATGCAAGAGTCGTGCTGCATGGTCAGTGTCATGCGGCGCGGCAGCTTATCGGTCATTGTTAATCATTATTCTCATTACAGATGGTTTGGGGTTGGTTCTACGGCTGTCAAGGGAAGAAACGCTGCGCGGCGGCAGCTTCCGGGAAAGGGTACGGCTGCCGAAAGAGAGACGTGCGGCGGCCTGGGGGGCTAACATTTTTCACTCTTTGCCGGGCCGGTTTCATCGGCCCGTATCCGGCCCCGGGTGACGTGCCCAAGGCTTCGCACGGCTAAATTACAACATAAAAACCGAAATAAATGCAAGGTTCTTCAATTTTAACAATTGTTAAAATTACTTTTAACATATATCTGACAAAATGTCATCTCGCTCCGCCTCTGTTGTCTCTTTAAATGTCTACGCTATTGCATTTTGCCGAAAATAATCTCCCCTTCATCCCTTTCCTTGATTTTTGCTTGTGAGCAATCCTTTCCTGGCGCCTGTCCGTCCGCTCCTCCTGGCATATTTCCACCACCCATCTGCCTGCCATGTCCTATGACGCCAATAATTTGGAAGATATGGAGGAATATGTGTCGACGATGGCCCGACTGACAAATCTTCGCTCATTTGATGCTGAAATCGGTGTTTGCAGTGGAGCGGCTGCTCAGAAGATAGTCGGTACGGTTTGTCCTTGGGCAAAGGTAGTCTAAAAAAGGTCAGGGCGGCGCGGATGCGTCGCCCTGATCGGTATGCGGTGGATGTGGATTACTTGAAGCGGCGGTTGCCCTGGAGCTTGGGGCCGGCGGCGGATGCCTTGGCCTCGGCCTTGGCCTGGCTGTTGCGCAGGATGCTGTAGGCCACCGGGGCGGCGCAGAACAGCGAGCAGAAGGTGCCCACGACGACGCCGAAGATCATGGCGAAGGTGAACGAGCGGATGGCGTCGCCGCCCAGGAAGAAGATGCACAGCAGCACCAGCAGGGTGGACAGCGAGGTCATGAACGTACGCGACAGGGTGGTGTTGAGGGCCTTGTTGATGGTGTCCCTGCGGTTCTCGCGCGGGTAGATCTTCATCATCTCGCGCACGCGGTCGAATACCACCACGGTGTCGTTGATCTGGTAGCCGATGATGGTCAGCACGGCGGCGATGAACGACTGGTCGATTTCCATGGAGAAGGGCAGGAAGCCCCAGCAGATGGAGTAGAAGCCTATGATGAGGAAGGCGGTGAGGGCTACGGCGGCCACGGCGCCTACGGAGAAGGCGATGTTGCGGAATCGCAGCAGGATGTAGAGGAACATGCAGACGATGGCGAGGCCGACTGCCCAGTAGGCGTCCTTCTTCATGTCGTCGGCTACGCTCGGGCCGACTTTCTGGATGGAGATGATGCCGTGGCTCTCGTCGGCGATGGCGAAAGTCTCCTTGTCCATCACGCGGCCGTTGGCGTCGGTGAGCTCGGGCTGCAGTGCCTCGTAGAGGAGGGCGGTGACTTCGTCGTCGACATTGTTCTCCTTGATTTTGTAGTTGGTGGAGATGCGGACCTTGTCGTCGGTGTCGATGGTGATGACGCCTACGGAGACGGTGGGGTCGCCGGCCTTGTCCTGGAAGAACTTGGCCAGGCGGGTCTGCATCTCGGCGGTGTTGACGGGCTTCTCGAACTGTACCACGTAGTTGCGGCCGCCGGAGAAGTCTATGCCCTGGTTCATGCCGCGGATCGCCAGCGAGGCTATGGAGATGACCACGAGGGCGAGCCAGACGGCGGCGGCTGCCTTGCTCTTGCCCAGGAAGTTGATCTTGGTGTGGGTCAGGAAGTTGCGGCTCACCTTGGTGGTGAAGGTCATGGAGGCGTTGCGTCCGTTCTTGGTGATGAGGTCCATGGCGATGCGGGTCAGGAACACTGCGGTGAAGAAGGAGCAGACGAGGCCGATGATGAGGGTGGTGGCGAAGCCCTTGATGGGTCCGGAGCCGAACAGGAGCAGGATGACGCCGGTGATGACGGAGGTCAGGTTGGAGTCGAAGATGGCGGAGAAGGCGTTGGAGTAGCCTTCGGAGATGGCCTGGCGGAGTTTCTTGCCTGCCTTGAGCTCCTCGCGGATGCGCTCGAAGATGAGCACGTTGGCGTCGACCGCCATGCCGAGGGCGAGTACGATGCCGGCGATGCCGGACAGGGTCAGCACGGCCTGGAAGGATGCGAGGATGCCGAGGGTGAAGTAGAGGTTGAGGATGAGGCCGACGTTGGCCACAAGGCCCGGAATGAGGCCGTAGATGAGGATCATGAAGATCATCAGCAGGACGATGGCGACCACGAAGGAGAGGAAGCCCTGCTGCACGGCCTCGGCGCCGAGGCTCGGGCCGATGACGTTGCTGCTGACCACGTCCACCTTGGCCGACATCTTGCCGGACTTGAGCACGTTGACGAGGTCGTTGGCCTCTTCGGGGGTGAAGTTGCCGGTGATCTCGGAGCGGCCGCCGGTGATCTGGTCGTTGACGTTGGGATAGGAGTATACGGCGTTGTCGAGGACGATGGCCACGGGGCGGCCGATGTTGTTCTTGGTGACGTTGGCCCATTCCTGCGCGCCGCGGTCGTTCATGGTCATGTCGACTTTGTTGGAGCCGCGCATGTTGTCGAACTCGGTGGTGGCGCCGGTGACTACGTCGCCCTGGAGCTTAGGCTCGCCCTTGAGGGCGATTAGCTGCCACATGGGGGTGGTCATGGGCTTGCCGTCCTTCTTGAGGCGCTCCTTGCCGGTCTTGGGGTCGTAGAGGGGCATCTCGAAGGGCTTCACTTCCCAGGCGGCGGAGAAGTCCTGCTGCATCTTCTGCTGGGCCTCGGGCGAGGAGAAGATGGAGTCGACGATCTCTTTGTCGTTGGGGGCTACCATGGCGATGACGGGGCTTCCCTGGCGCACGTTGATGCCGAGCTGGGCGAAGCTGACCTTGCGGTGGGTGGAATCGGCGTTCCATGCCTGCTCGAGGGAGGCGAGGTTGGAGGCGATCTCGTTGCCCAGGTAGACTTCGTAGAACTCGAGGTTGGCGCTGGACTTGAGCAGGTCGGTGACGCGCTCGGGTTCCTTGACGCCGGGCAGCTCGAGCAGGATCTGGCCGTTCTTGCCCTGGAGCTTCTGGATATTGGGGGCAACAACGCCGAACTGGTCGATACGGGTGCGGAAGATGTTGAAGGCGGCGTCCACCTGGCCGCTGACCTGCTTGGTGAGGGCCTCGGCGACCTGCGCGTTGGTGGAGTTGGACTTGAGTTCGCCGAGGTATTCGCCTTCGCGGGTGAACATGCCGGCCATGTGGCCGGGCTGGATCTCGGCGGCGACTTTGTTGATGAAGTCCGGCTCGTCGGGCTGGGCGCCCTTCTTCTCGGCGTCGGCCATGGCCTTGTCGAGCTGCTTGAGCTGGCTCTCGCCGGCGGCGTACTGGCGGAGGATGTCGGGGACGCTGATCTGGAGCACGACGTTCATGCCGCCCTTCAGGTCAAGGCCCATGCCTATTTCCATCTGGCGGACTTCGTTGTAGTTCCAGATGAAGTAGACCTTCTCGCGGTCCAGCGAGTCGTTGAACTGCTTGAGGTACTTCTTGTACTGGTCGTTGGTTACATCATTGGTACGTGCCCTGGTCGCGGCAAATTCCTCTGCTTTCTTCTCGTAGTGAGCAGTTACAAAAGAAAAGGAAATATAAAAACCGCAAATCAGAATCAACAGGACACCAATGGTGCTGATAAACCCTTTGTTCTGCATTGTTGTTGGTTAGTTTATTGTATTTTTTGTTGTGTGCCTCACAGGGACGTCGCGCCACTATGACGCGATGCCCCGGAAGTTTCAGCCTGCAAATATAAGTCTTTTTTTTGAGGTGACAGGCACACTTTGCAAAAAAAGTGCCGAAACCGCCTCAAATTGGAGATTTTTATGTACTTTTGGGCTCTGAATCGGGGCCATCGGGGGCAAGACCGCTCCCGCCACCGTCCCGGACAAGGTGACATGAGCAAGAACACAGCAATATATATTATTATAATGTGTGCGGCGGCAAGCCTGCTGCTGGGCGCGTGCGCGTCGATGGGAACTCCCGAGGGCGGCCCGCGCGACGAGACGCCGCCGCGCATGGTCCGCGCAACGCCCGCCCCCGGAGCCACCGACGTCGACGCCAGGCACATCGCCATCGACTTCGACGAGTACATCACCCTGCAGGACGCCTTCACCAACGTCGTCGTCAGCCCCACGTCGGAGGCCACCCCTCGGGTGTCGGCGGCAGGCCGGCGCGTCAATGTCCAGTTCACTGACTCACTGCTGCCCAACACCACCTACACCATCGACTTCGCCGACGCCATACGCGACAACAACGAGGGCAACGCCCTGGAGGGATTTACCTACACATTCTCCACCGGGCCAACGCTCGACTCGCTGCGCATCTCCGGCATGGTGCTCGACTCGCGTACCCTTGAACCGCAGCAGGGCGTGCTGGTGGGCGTGCACACCTCCGATGCCGACACCGCCTTCAGCCGTGTGCGCCTGGAGCGCGTGGCCCGCACCGACGACCGCGGCCGCTTCACCCTGCGCGGCCTGGCGCCAGGCCGTTACCGACTCTTCTCCCTCCAGGACCTCAACGGCGACATGCGCTGGGACAACCCCGAGGAGCGTATCGCCTTCCTCGACGAGTGGATAGTGCCTACAGCCCAGCCCGCAGTCGTCTCCGATACCATATATAATGCGCTGACGCTGGCCGTTGACTCCGTGGTGGAGCGCGCCACCACGCGCTTCCTGCCCAACGACATCCTGTTGAGCAGCTTCTCGCTCGGCTACCGGCCGCAGTACCTGAGGAAGTCAATGCGGCCGGACTCCACCCGCGTGGAGCTGGTGTGGAACGCCCCGCAGGACTCGCTGCCGGACATCCGCCTCCTCTCCGACTCGAAGCGCAAACTCTCCGACTGGTCCATCCCCGAAGTGCGCCGGGGCAACGACTCCGTGGCCCTGTGGGTACGCGACCCGCAGCTGCTCCGTTCCGACACCATCCGTCTCCAGGTGCGGTACATGAGCAATGTGAAGCGCGGCGAGTTCAAGCTCACCACCGACACTCTGACACTGGTCTACAAGCGTCCGAAAGTAAAACCCACGAGCAAGGGCGCCAAGCCCCAGGTGCCCCTGGCAGAGATCAAGGGAGGCGAGGCCACACACGAATACCCGCAGCCATACACCGTCACCTTCGGCGCGCCTCTCGACACCATCTACGCCGACCGAGTGCGCCTGCTGCAGAAAGTCGACACCACCTACGTCACCCTCCCCGCCCGCCCCGGGCCGCTGCTGGTGCGTGCCGACACTCTCAACCCGCGCCAGTACCGCCTCGACGGTCCCTGGGAGTACGGCGCCGAGTACCGCCTGCAGTTCGACACCCTGGCCGTGCGCGACATATACGGCCATTACAACAAGCCCGTCAACCTCGACTTCAAGGTGCGCGCCGCCGATGAATACGGCACCCTCGGCTTCACCCTCAGCGGCCTTGGCGGCTCACCCGCCTTCGTCGAGCTGCTCAACAGCTCCGACGTGGTGCAGCGCACCGAGCCGGTGGTCGACGGCGCCGTAAGCTTCACCTACCTGCTGCCCGGCACCTACTACGCCCGCGTGGTCTTCGACGCCAACGGCAACGGCCTGTACGACACCGGCGACTACGACACTCGCCTGCAGCCCGAGGCCGTGGCCTACTACCCCAGGAAAATCACCCTGCGCAAGAACTGGGACCAGAACCTGACATGGGACGCCAGCGCCACTCCCGTTGACCTCCAGAAGCCCGAAACGGTCAAGAAGAACCGACCCAAGGCCAGGAAAGGCTCCAGGCAGAAGACCGACCAGGCCGACGAGGAAGAGGATGACTACTTCGACCCCACGGCCAACCCCTTCGACCCTAACCAGCGCCGTAACCGCAACCGCACCCCCGGCTCTTACTGACAAACCGCGTCCCGGGCTGCCGCCCCCGACCGGGCGCGGTTTTGCGAGTTTGCCGAAATATGATTACCTTTGCGGCTTGAAAGGGTGCGTTCCCGCATCCAAGGGATAACCTATAAAAATACAAGCACGTGGACACCAAATACATATTCGTGACGGGCGGCGTGGTGTCGTCGCTGGGCAAAGGCATCATCTCCTCATCGCTGGCAAGGCTCCTGCTGGCCCGCGGCTACCGCGTGACCATCCAGAAGTTCGACCCCTACATCAACATCGACCCCGGCACGCTCAACCCATACGAGCACGGCGAGTGCTACGTCACCGTCGACGGCCACGAGGCAGACCTCGACCTCGGCCACTACGAGCGCTTCACCAACATACAGACCACCCGCGCCAACAACATCACCACCGGGCGCGTCTACCAGAGCGTCATCGACAAGGAGCGCCGAGGCGACTATCTCGGCAAGACCGTCCAGATCATCCCCCACATCACCGACGAGATCAAGCGCAACGTCAAGCTGCTCGGCAACACCGGCAAGTACGACTTCGTCATCACCGAGATCGGCGGCACCGTGGGCGACATCGAGTCGCTCCCCTTTCTGGAGGCGGTGCGCCAGCTCCGCTGGGAGATGGGCAAGGATGCCCTGTGCGTCCACCTCACCTACGTCCCGTACCTCCACGCCGCCAAGGAACTCAAGACCAAGCCCACCCAGCACAGCGTCAAGCAGCTACAGCAGGTAGGCATACAGCCCGATGTGCTCGTGCTCCGCACAGAAAAGGACATCCCCGCCGCCATGCGCCGCAAGGTGGCCCAGTTCTGCAACGTCAGCCCCGAGGCCGTAGTCCAGAGCGTCGACGCCGACACCATCTACCGCGTCCCCCTGCTCATGCACTCTCAGGGCATGGACGAGATAGTGCTCCGCAAGATGGACATCGAACCCGCCGGCGAGCCCGACCTTCACGACTGGACCGACTTCCTGGCACGCATGGGTGCCGCGACACGAGAGGTCAACATCGGCCTCGTAGGCAAGTACGCCGAGCTCCAGGACGCCTACAAGTCCATCAACGAGAGCCTGCACCAGGCCGCCACTTACTGCGACCACAAGCTCAACCTCACATACATACACTCCGAGAAGCTCACCGACGAAAACGTGGCCGACCGCCTCGATGGCCTCGACGGCGTCGTCATCGCCCCCGGCTTCGGGCCCCGAGGCATCGACGGCAAGCTCGTCGCGCTACGCTACTGCCGCGAGCACGACATGCCCACCTTCGGCATCTGCCTGGGCATGCAGTGCATGGTAATAGAGTTCGCCCGCAACGTGCTCGGCCTGTCCGAGGCCAACTCCACCGAGATGCGCCCCGACACCCCCGACAACGTCATCGACCTCATGGAGGAGCAGAAGAGCATCAGCAACATGGGCGGCACCATGCGCCTGGGCGCCTACGCCTGTCGACTGCGTCCCGACTCCCTGGCTGCCCGTGCCTACGGTCGCACCGACATCAGCGAACGCCACCGCCACCGCTTCGAGTTCAACAGCGACTACCGCCAGCGCTTCGAGCAGGCAGGCATGGCCTGCACCGGCCAGAACCCCGATACCGGCCTCGTGGAAGTAGTCGAGCTCCCGCAGCTCGACTGGTACCTCGGCACACAGTACCACCCCGAGTACCAGAGTACCGTCCTCAGCCCCAATCCGCTGTTCGTAAGCTTCATGCAGGCTGCAGTAAGGCGCCACGACAAAAACGATTAAAACCCCAGAATAGAGAACCAAAAGCCAAAGTGGTAGAATGCTTATTACTCTGCAATTGGCGGTCGCTTCGGCGCACTGCGTCACTTTGGCCCTCCACTCTCAACTAAGCATCAATGGATAAAAACACGATATGGGGCCTTGTGGTCATGGCGGCGGTCTTTTTCGCCTTCATGTACTTCTCGCCCCGCGACAAGCAGCCCACCGACAACGTCTCCGGCCAGACTGAGCAGTCCGCTGCGCAGGCCGAGCCCGAAGCCGACCCCCTCACCCAGACCGACTACGACTTCATTCGCGCCAACCTGCGCGACAACGGCACTCCCGTTGCCACCGATGGCGGCTCCAGGGCATACACTCTGACGCAGGGACCCGTCTCCCTGCGCCTCGACGGCGATAGCGTCTCCGGCACCGTCACCGTCGACGGACACCCCTACACCTTGGCCCAGCTCAACGCCCGCGATGCCTCCATGACCACCGCCCAGCGCCGCGCCGCACTCGCACAGGTACGCGGCCTCAGCGAACGCATGAGCCGATACGGCGCATTCATGCCGTTCCTGACCGGCAAAGACACCAAGGCGCGCCTGAGCAACGACGTACTTTCGCTCGAATTCAGTGCCAAGTCCGGCACCCTCACCCGTGCCGAACTGTTGAAATATGACACCGAGTACAACGCCGACGAGACCAAGAAAGAGCGCCGCCGCGTAGTCCTCTTCCACGACCAGACCAATCAGATGTCCTTCGACATACCGGCTGCCGTGGCCGTCAACACCAGCGACCTCTACTTCACCCCTCGTCAGCTCAACGACACCACCCTGCTCATGGCCCTCGACTTCCCCGGCGGAGCCTACTGGGGCATCCGCTACACCCTGCCCCGGGGCGAGAGCTATAACCTGCGCATGGACATAGTGCAGAGCGGCATGACGCGCGTACTTTCGAGCAACAACACAATCCTTGGCTTCCACTGGACCCAGGACCTGGCCCGGCAGGAGAAAGGACGAATGTTCGAGGAGCGCCAGAGCGCCTTATATTATAAGTTCGCCGGCGGCAATGTCGAGAACCTCTCCGAGAGCAAGGACGACAAAGAGGAGCGTCAGGCCAAGATACGCTGGATAGGCTTCAAGAACCAGTTCTTCTCCACCGTAGTCTTCAGCCGCCGCCCCTTCAACACCGCCGACTTTCAGAGCACAGTGCTAAAGAACCGCGACTTCCTCAAGCACTTCAGCACCGAGGCGGAAGTCAACGACTATAACTGGGCGTCCGCCAATCCCGCGAGCTTCGACATCTTCCTGGGTCCGAACCTCTATCCCATGCTCAGCGGCATGGACAAGACCCTGAACATGGGCGAAGACCTGGAGCTGACCCGCATGATTCCGCTGGGCTGGAGCATCTTCCGCTGGATCAACACGCTGATTATCATACCCGTCTTTACATTCCTGGGCGGCCTGGGCATGAACTATGGCATAGTGATTCTGCTGCTGACCATCTTCATCAAGCTGATTCTCTATCCGCTGACCTACAAGAGCCTCATCTCGCAGGCCAAGATGCGCATACTCGCCCCCGACATCAAGGCCATCAACGACAAGTACCCCGGCAAGGAGAATGCCATGACCCGTCAGCAGAAGACCATGGCCCTCTATTCCAAGGCCGGAGCAAGCCCTATGTCGGGCTGTCTGCCCATGCTGCTGCAGTTGCCCATCCTGTTTGCCATGTTCAGCTTCTTCCCCAGCTGCATAGAGCTGCGAGGCCAGAGCTTCCTGTGGGCGCATGACCTCTCCGCCCCCGACGCCATAATCTCCTGGAGCGGCAACATACCCCTGGTCACCGAATACTTCGGCAACCACATCTCCCTGTTCTGTCTGCTGATGACCGGCACCAACATCATCTACACCTACACCCAGAGCCAGAATCAGGCCGGCGGCATGCCCGGCATGAAATGGATGATGTATCTCATGCCCGTCTTCTTCATGATATTCTTCAACAACTACGCCGCCGCGCTGAGCTACTACTACTTCCTGTCGCTGCTCATCACCATAGCCCTGACCTTCATCTTCCGCCGCGTAGTCAAGGAAGAGGACGTGCGCAAGAAAATGGCCGAGAACGCCAAGAAGCCTAAGAAGAAGTCCGGCTTCATGGCCCGCCTCGAAGAGATGCAGAAACAGCAGCAGGAGATGATGCGCCAGCAGGCCAAGGCCAAAGGCCGCCGCTGACCCTTTATTTCGTCCTGCACATACTCTGCGGGGACGCGCCCATGGAGTGGGCGCGTCCCCGCACGGTTCAGTCGACATGAACGGCAGAAGGGGGGTGTCCGCCTGTTTCCTAATCCACACACGCATCATCAGGGCGATTCCGTCCCCGTTTTAACCCATAGGCTTTTTTGAGAGTACAGGAAATTCTCATTCATTTAAAATTGCAGCTAATCCATTGTATTGCAAGGCTTTGGCGAATGAGCAATGACAATATTAAGGAGCGAAACGAATAAAATCCAGGTATGCGGCTCAAAAAATATTTTGATTATTTGAAAAAAAGTGTTAACTTTGCAGCACATAAAAAGACCAACCACCAAATACAACCTGCATAACATGAAAAGACTCCTTTCCATCCTCATAGGCACGGCGCTCGTGATCATGAGCGGCTGCACGGAAGAGAACCTGAACGTCGATCAGTCCAACAACGGGGTCTCCGCACATCACGTACCCGTGGAGAAGGCAAAGCAGCGCCTGCTCCGCATTGCTTCGGAATTGAGCAACGAAACCGGCACACGCGCCGGTGGCGGAATTGCAGGCATCACCAGCCCCATCACCTCCGTTGCCACCCTTGGCCGCGACCAGCAGCGCCTTACCCGCGGCGAGGAGTCCGAGGCCGCATATTACGTATTCCGCTTCGGCGACAACGAGGGCTTCGCCATCATGGCCGCCGACGACCGTCTGCCCGAGATGATGGCCATCGCCAGCGGCACGCCCAACCAGGACGACCCCGCCGCCGACCTCCCCGACACCACTTTCTGGAAGCTTCCCGGCATCGACCCCGGCGCCGTCGACACAACGACATACACACCCGGTCCCGACCCCAATGAGCCTACCCTGCCGCACACCTACCTGCTGCAGACCAACCAAGTCCCCGTCCACTGGGGACAGCGTGCTCCCTTCAACGCCCTCTTCGAATCAGGTTATCCCGATTCAATCGAATTGAGGGCTCCGACAGCTGCCGTGGCCGTAGCCCAAACTCTTACGCGCAAGGAATTCCGCAACACATTAATTGTAGAAAGCGGTCTGCGCCGCGAATATCCTGCTGACACAATTCACCTTGACAGATTATACCGGTTCCCTTACAGTTTCAGTTTTGACGACCACCCGGACATGGCCCTCAACGTTGCAAAACTATTCAGATACCTGCAACCCGAAAGCAGGCTTCGTATTATGTTCTTCGGTATAATACGCGACGAAACCAACAATGTTTCGTACTCTGAAGGTTTTCTAGAGTTTGCCACGGGCCGCAACGACCTCATTGGTCAGACTTTCCGCGGGTTGGGGTTCCAAATAGAAAATTCCAATGATATGTTTTGGGTGGACCCGGCATATCAGAACAATTTCGTTCTACAGGTGCACTACTTACTTAGTGGCGGATCGTCTATCATAGTAGGTGGATACTACTACAAGGAAGACGCATACATAGTGCATAATTCCATGTGCTACGACGATACCCCCTCACAGAAATATTTCCTGGTGAATAAATGCCGTGGGGGAAATGGCGACGGATATTACCTGGCATCCAGCTTGGGCAACCGAATTTACTTCGCAATCAGCAAATAACAGCCATATGAGAAAAATCAAATGGGCATTTGCCCTCATCGGACTCCTTGTCACGTTTGTATCCTGCGATAAAGGCGAGGAGATGGAAAAAGGACACACCATAGTTGGTGACACGTTAGGCTTGCTTATCCTCGATAAGGACGGCAACAACGTCATGGATCCCAACATCCATAAAATCAACCCTAACGTGTTCTACGACACGGACATGATGGTTGTCTTCCAGGGAGATACCCTGACCACGGAAGGATGGTCAAATAAGCCGGCCTATTTCAACAACGCCCCAATGAACGGCAGCTACTGGTTCTTGAGATTATCCAAGCGTGAAGCTAAGACTGGAAACAGGCCCTATCTCGACATGCTGGACATTGACGCCGTCTGGATGTACTGGAACCAGCGATACGAGTTTGACGTAGTGTCGCCTCGCAACAACTACCGCTGGCACCTGCGTGTGGAGTACGACACCCATACCGTGGCCGTGTGGCGGGACTACATCGTTCGGCGCTGTTGGGTTGACGGCAAACGTATGCCCGACGTCACCACCCTTGGAAAGGACCACATGCCCTACGACGCCTACAATATCATCCTGCCGATGGACAAGTGACGTCTGCCGCAGGACCGGACTGAAAACAAGAGGCACAGCAAGGCATATCGGGCAACAAGCCCGCACATGACATCCGAGGGATGCCGCCCGAACTATCGGGTGGCATCCCTTGTTGTATATGTAGATGCCCGGGGAGTCGTTCTTCTCCGTTCCGCGTCCTATCGAAAAACACTGAAATCCCCAACTCACGATACTATGCATTTAACACCCAAAGAACAAGACAAGCTCATGCTGCTGACTGTCGGCATGATTGCCGAGCGCCGTCTGCAGAAGGGCCTCAAGCTCAACTACCCGGAAGCGGTGGCATACATCACCAGCGCCGCCCTGGAGGGGGCCCGCGAGGGCAAGACCGTGGAGGAAGTCATGCACGACGCCGCACAGGTCCTCACCCGCGACCAGGTGATGCCCGGGGTCCCCGACATGATCACCCTGCTCCAGGTCGAGGCCGTCTTCACCGACGGCTCACGACTTGTCTCCATCCACCACCCCATCAAGTAAGAAACCCTCCAACCTAAGTTAATACTATGGCAAACAACGATAAGAATATGCCGCCGTCGCCGGCCGAGACCTGCCCGGCCGTCAACGGCTACGAGACCCCGACGGGCGTCTACACCGGCAAGCCCGACATCTGCTACCCCAACACGCCCGGCTTCGCGCCCAAGGAGTACTGTCCCGTGGGCGGCGTCATCCTGGCCGACGGCGACCTGGAGTACAACACCGGTCGCCGCACCGTCAAAGTGACCGTGCGCAACACCGGCGACCGTCCCATACAGGTCGGCTCCCACTTCCACTTCTTCGAGGTGAACCGCTACCTGGAGTTCGACCGCCCCAGGGCTTTCGGCTACCACCTCAACATACCCGCCACCACCGCCATCCGCTTCGAGGCCGGCGAGGAGAAGGAGGTAGAGCTGGTGGCCTACGCCGGCAAGCAGCGCATCATCGGCTTCAACGGCCTGGTGCAGGGCTACGCCGGCCTGGAGGACTCTCCTACCTACTACCCCAGGCGCATCGAGTCCATACGCCGCATGCACGAATACGGCTTCCGAAGCGAGGACGAGGCGACCGTAGAGAGCGAAGCAAAGTAACACTCATCCCCACATACACACCAATGGCTACTATATCCAGATCACAGAACAACATGCTTTTCGGCCCCACCGTGGGCGATAAGATCCGCCTGGCCAACACCGACCTGTACGTGGAGATCGAGAAGGACCTCCGCGTACTGGGCGACGAAGCCGTGTACGGCGGCGGCAAGACCCTGCGCGACGGCATGGGCCTGGCCAACACCATAACAGGCCGCGAGGGCAGCCTCGACACCGTCATCACCAATGTCACCATCCTTGACCCGCTGCTGGGCGTGGTCAAGGCCGACGTCGGCATCAAGGACGGCAAGATAGCCGGCATCGGCAAGGCCGGCAACCCCAACGTGATGAAGGGAGTGACACCCACCCTTTGCACCGGCGCCAGCACCGACGCCATCTCCGGCGAGCACCTCATCCTGACGGCCGCCGGCATCGACGGCCACGTGCACCACGTCGCCCCGCAGCAGGCATACAACTGCCTGAGCAACGGCATCACCACCCTTATCGGCGGCGGCATAGGCCCGACGGACGGTTCCAACGGCACCACCATCACCTCCGGTCGCTGGAACACCGAGGCCATGCTTCGCGCCATCGAAGGGTTGCCCATCAACTACGGCCTGCTCGGCAAGGGCAACTGCTCCTGTCAGGAGTCCCTGGCGGAGCAGATCGAGTCCGGCGTCTGCGGCCTCAAGATTCACGAGGACTGGGGCACCACCATGGAGGCCCTCCGTTCCTGCATGACCGCCGCCGATAAGTACGACGTCCAGGTGGCCCTGCACGCCGACACTCTCAACGAGTGCGGATACGTGGAGGACACCATCGCCGCCATCGACGGACGCACCATCCACAGCTACCACACCGAGGGCGCCGGCGGCGGTCACGCTCCCGACCTGCTCAAGATCGCCTCCATGCAGAACGTGCTGCCGTCGTCCACGAATCCGACGCTGCCCTTCGGCATCAACTCCCAGGCCGAGCTCTTCGACATGATCATGGTCTGCCACAACCTCAACCCAGACATCCCCAGCGACGTGGCCTTCGCCGAGAGCCGTGTGCGCCCGGAGACGCAGAGCGCAGAGAACATCTTCCACGACCTGGGCATCATCTCCATGGTGTCGTCCGACTCGCAGGCCATGGGCCGCGTGGGCGAGAGCTTCATGCGTACCTTCCAGATGGCCAGCTACATGAAGCAGGCCCGCGGCAAGCTCAAGGAGGATTCCGACAGCAACGACAACTTCCGTGTGCTCCGCTATCTGGCACAGATTACCCTGAATCCCGCCATCACCTACGGCATCAGCGACATCCTTGGCTCCATAGCCGTCGGCAAGATGGCCGACCTGGTGCTCTGGGAGCCGGAGTTCTTCGCCACCAAGCCCAAGATGGTCATCAAGGGCGGACTCATCAACTGGGCTAACATGGGCGACTGCAACGCTTCGCTGCCCACCCCGCAGCCCAAGTACATGCGCCCCATGTACGGCGCCTTCGGCAAGGAGATGCCCGCCACCTGCGTCAGCTTCGTCAGCCAGGCAGCCTACGAGCTCGGTGTCAAGGAAAAGCTCGGCCTGGAGCGTATCGTCTACCCCGTGCACGGCACGCGCCAGGTCACCAAGGCCGACATGGTGCGCAACACCGCCTGTCCGCACATCGAGGTCGATCCCGAGACCTTCTACGTCACCGTCGACGGCGTGCTCGCCTACGTGCCGCCAGCAAAGGAGCTTTCCCTCGGCCAATTGTATTGGTTCTCGTAAAAACGAATAAGAGCAATGTAGGGACGCACCCTTCCGCCCTTCGCGCACCTGTCGCCTTCGGACGCACCAGGGTGCGTCCCTACAAGCTACACCAACTCTGTACTTTCGCAAGCAATGACAGTTTATTCAGAAATACTGGGCAATACGCGCCTCGACCCGGAGTGGAAAGCGAACGTGGAGGCCATGCCCAACGTCGAATACATACATCTGGACCAGTGGATGGCCCAGAAGAGCCGCTTCCTGGGTCGCGGCGACAAGGGAGGCGAATACCCCGTGGCCCTCAGGCGCCAGTCGCAGGTAAAGGACGGCGACGTCATTCTCTACGACCCCGCCGCCGGCCGCGCCGCCGTGCTCCGCCTCGACCTCAGTCCCGTGCTGGAGATCGACCTCGGCGCACTGGCCACAGAGGCTCCCGACACCATCATCCGCCACGCCGTGGAGCTCGGCCACGCCATCGGCAACCAGCATTGGCCCGCCGTGGTGAAGGGCACCAAGGTATATGTGCCGCTGACCGTCGACAAGAAAGTGATGCTCTCCGTCATGGAGACGCACCACATCGAGGACATAACCTATCGGTTTATCGAAGGCACCGAGGTGATACCCTACCTGGCACCCCACGAGGTGCGGCGCCTGTTCGGGGGCGCCGGCCACGAGAGCCACAGTCACGAGCACGTCCACGGCCGCATAGTGACCCACGACCACGGCGACGGACACGTCCACACCCACGTCGTCGGCGACTACGACGGCGAGCAATACCCTGTCTGCTGACATGGACATGACCGCGCTGATGCACGTGCTGCAGTTCACCGACAGCACCTTCCCGGTGGGCACGTTCTCTTTCTCCAACGGGCTGGAGACGGCCGCGTACGAGAAGATGGTCCATGACGCGCCGACTCTCGAGGCGTTCGCACGTGCCGCGTCGGAGCAGGCCGCCTACACCGACGGCGTGGCGGCCCTGTACGCCCTCAAGGCCGCTAAAATGGCAGACTACGAGGCCGTGCTTGACGCTGACTACTCGCTGGAGGCGGCAAAAATGAACGCAGAGGCGCGGCTAATGCTCGCCCGCATGGGCAAGAAGCTCGCCGAACTGGGCGTGAAGCTCTTCCCCTGCGACAAGCTGATTGCCCGCTGGCTCGACGACATCCGCGCCAAGCGCACCCCTGGCACCTATCCCGTGGCCCAGGGCTTGGTCTTCGCCGCCGCCGGACTGAGTGAGCCGGAGCTGTTCTGCTCGCACCAGTACGGCGTCATAAACATGGTCCTGGGCGCAGCCCTGCGCATGGTCCGCGTCTCCCACATCGACACGCAGCTCATACTCCAAAAGCTCACGGCCGAGAGCCTCACACTCTATGAGGCAGTGAAAGCGCTGCCGCTGAGCCAGATGCGGGCCTTCGTACCTGAAATGGATATATGCGCTTCCCTACATGAGAAGGGCAAGATGCGCATGTTCATGAACTGAGCGTGCGTCCCTACAAGCGTCCGATTATCAACTGAACAACTACGAAAGAAATGTCAACATGCAGAATAGGGGTCGGCGGCCCTGTCGGTTCCGGCAAAACCGCCCTCATCGAAGCCATCACCCCCAGGCTCCTGGAAAAGGGCCTGAAGACGCTCATCATCACCAACGACATCGTCACCACCGAGGATGCCAAGCACGTGCGCAAGACGCTGAAGGGCATTCTGGCCGAGGATAAGATCATCGGCGTGGAGACGGGCGCCTGTCCCCACACGGCCGTGCGCGAGGACCCGTCGATGAACATCGCCGCCGTCGAGGAGATGGAGGCCAGGTTCCCCGACACTGACGTGGTGCTGATAGAGAGCGGCGGCGACAACCTCACGCTCACATTCTCGCCCGCCCTGGTCGACTTCTTCATCTACGTCATCGACGTGGCCGCCGGCGACAAGATACCCCGCAAGGATGGCCCCGGCATATCGCAGTCCGACATTCTGGTCATCAACAAGACCGACCTGGCGCCCTACGTGCACGCCTCCCTGGAGGTCATGGACCGCGACTCGCGCCTGATGCGCCCCGGCAAGCCCTTCGTCTTCACCAACGCCATGACCGGCGAGGGCGTCGACGAGCTCATAGAATTAATCTCCAAAATGGCCCTCTTCGACAAAGAATAGCTGAGACACTCCACACGCGAAATGTAGTGGACGCACCCTGGTGCGTCCCTATATTGTCCTCAACTCTCAACTGCCAACTAAGTCATGCCTTTTGCCACAAAACTCCCCAAGATAAAGACGTCGCTCCCGGAGGTCGACTTCGGCTACCTGCCGGAACTGGCTCCATACCTGCGCGAGCCGGATGCCATGTACGTCGGCGCTCCCGGCAAGCACGGCTACCTGCGCATGCGCTTCGGCTTCAACTGCGACGGCAAGTGCGTGCTCCGCGAACTCGACCGTCGCGTGCCCATCATAGTCCAGCAGGAGCTGTACTTCGACGCCAGCCTGCCCTCCATGCCGTGCGTGTACATCCTGGCCAGTGGCGGCCCTTACATCGACGGCGACCGCTTCGACCAGGACATAGAACTCGACCCGGGCGCGTTCGCGTTCGTCAGCACCGGCGCAGGCACCAAGATCTCTACCATGCGCTCCAACTACGCAGGCATGCGGCAGCGCTTCACCCTGCACGAGGGCTCCTACCTGGAATTCTTGCCGGAGCCCGTCTACCCGGGCCAGCATTCGCGCTTCGCCTGCGACACCGAGATCGTCTGCCATCCGTCGGCTACCATCACATATAGCGAAATCTACATGTGCGGCCGCAAGTTCTACCGTTCCAAGCTGGCGGGGGGGGAGGTTTACGCCTACGACGTCATGAGCGTGCTCACCCGCGCCCGGCGTCCCGACTCGCGCCGCGACCTCTTCCGCGAGAAATTCGTCATCGAGCCCTACAAGCGCTTCCCCAAGACGGTGGGCGTGATGGCCGGCTACGACATCTTCGCCAACGTGGTGGTGCTCACGCCGCACGACAAGGCCGCAGAGGTTTATGCCGCCACGCAGCCGTTCATCGACCGCGAGCGGGAGCTGGCAGCCGGCATCACCACGCTGCCCAACGGCGCCGGCCTGCTCTACAAGGTGCTCGGCAACAAGCCTGGGCCGGTCAAGGAGACGGTGCGGGAATTCGCCTCACGGGTCCGCAAATCCGTAAAAAGCGTACCCATTCCGCCCGAATTCCCGTGGCGATAGGGTTGAGGGTGTACTATCCCGGACTCTCGTTCATAGTCAGCAAGAGTTGGCCGCGCCTCCTGCGTCGGCCAACTCTTGTTGTTCGCGGACGCACTGGCCGTGCGACCTACATTATGCGGATAGAGAATTTTTCCAGGGAGGATCAGAGGTCGGCGGTGAGGTCTTCGTTGCCGAGGTCTGCGGGTTCGGGGTCGTCGGGCATCGGGGTGGCTTCTTCGTCGATGTCTGCGTCAAGGTGACAGTTTTCGAGGGTGATGTCCTCGGTGATGATCTCGACTTCGATGTCGGGCTCGCACTGGGGCAGGCCGTGGTCGTCGTCGGTGATGACGATGTCGTCGTCTGTGTCGTCGGTGTGTGTATGCTCTTCGCCCTTGGTGTTGTCGGCCAGTACGTCGTCGGTGGGATCGTCGGGCACGATGATGTCGTCTTCGTGGTTGATGGGGGAGTCTTCGGGGGTGGCGGGCGGGGTGAGCTGGACGATCTTGTCGCCGTCGGGGTAATGGGCGTAGGAGGCGGTCTGGGGGTCGACGAGCACGTAGGTGTCGTTTTCGTTGGGCATGAATGCGACTACTACGTGCTGCTCGGCGAGCTCTTCGGTCCAGAGTTCGCCCTGCTCGTTGACGTACTTGTCGTCGTCGATGCGCACCCAGACGGTGCCGGCGTCGTCGACAAAGGCGATAGCCTCGACGTGGTTGTCGTCGACGGGAGTGGGGGGCGTGGGAGGAGTGGGAGGCTCGGGCTTCTCGGGCTCGGGCTTTTCAGGTTCCGGCTTCTCGGGCTCGGGCTTTTCAGGTTCGGGCTTTTCAGGTTCTTCCTGCTGATCGGGTTGAGCGGGTGCGGCGTGGTGCGCAGGTGCCGGAGCAGGCTGGGGAGTGGGCTGGGGTGCGGGAGCGGGCTGTGCCGGTTCGCCGATTACAATCTCCTCTTCTTCCTCCTCGGGCTTGCCGGAGTTGTGGGTGGCGGCGTAGGCGGCAGCGCCGCCGCCGAGTACCGCGGCCAGTCCCACGCCGCCAAGGGCGATGAAGCGGGCCTTGTTGTTCTTCTTCTCTTCGGCGCTGAGGCGCGCCTGCGCCTGTCGGCTGGCGAGTTCGTCTGCACTGACGGGGCGGGTGGGGCGGGGGTCGGTATTCATTGTATTGGGGTTGGTTTTGTTTTCTGTTGCAAAGGTAATAGGTTAACGTGGGCTGTGCCTACTGTTTTTTGCTATTCTTTTTGAAAGGTGGGGTTTTCGTTGTCAACCTATATGCTTTCCTGTGTAAGGGCTACGGCGCACGGGGTGACTTCGAGGCGTGTGCGGGCGCCGATTAGCAGTGGGAGGTTGCAGTCGTCGTGTCCGGCGGGGAAGTTGTAGGCCACGGGGCAGTCGATGTGCCACTCGCGCAGCAGGTCGGCGATCATCTCCTCGGCGGAGGAGAAGTTGACGCCGCCGGGGCAGGCGGTGAACTGGCCGACGACTATCCCCTCGGCGCGGTTGAGGAGGCCGCTCAGACGTAGGCGCCACAGGCGGCGCTGCAGGCGGCTGAGGCTCTCGGCCACATCTTCTATCAGGAGGATGAAGGGTTCGTCGGCGAGGATGGCTGCCTGGTCGAAGGGGGTGGCGGCCAGGTCGCCGAGCACTGAGACGTTGCCGCCGATGAGCCTGCCGCTTGCCACGCCGCACTGCTGCAGGGGGTGGATGGCGCCGTCGGCCTCGTTCTCGCACAGCCCTCCGAGCAGGGCGAAGATCTGCTCGGTGATCTCGTCTGCGGGGTGGTCGGTGAGGCGGCGGAGCATGGGGGCGTGGAGGGCCTGTACGCCTGCGCGGAGCCAGAGCGAGTGGAGTGCGCAGACGTCGCTGAAGCCGATGAGCCACTTAGGGCTCTTGGCTACCAGCGAGAGTGGCACTCGACTGATGAGCTGCACGGCGCCGTAGCCGCCGCGGCCGCACCATATCGCTTTGATGTCGGGATTCTCCAGGGCCGTCAGCAGGTCGTGCAGGCGCGTGTCGGCACTTCCGGCGAAACGTCCGTCGGCGCCGACTGCGAAGCCTGGCATACGCACCGGTTCGTAGCCGTGGGCACGTATGGCGGCCTCTCCGCCGAGCAGGTATTCCTCCTTTACCACCGTGGCCGGGGTGAGAAGGGCTATCTTGTTGCCGGGGCGGAGCGCGGCGGGGCGTGCAAAGCCTTTCATGAGACTACGTTCTGGGGCTGGCCGGCGAGGAAGGCGCGGAGGTTCTCTACGGAGATGGCCAGCAGACGTCGGCGGGCCTCGGTGCTCTGCCAGGCCACGTGCGGGGTGATGACGCTCTGCGCGGTGTCGATGAGGGGAGAGCCGGAACGGGGCGGCTCCTCTTCAAGCACGTCCACGGCTGCGGCGGCGATCTGGCCGCGCTCCAGGGCGGCGGCGAGGGCGTCCTCGTCCACCAGCGCTCCGCGCGAGGTGTTGATGAGGATGGCGTCGGGACGCATGAGCATCAGCGTCTCCTCGTTGATGATATGGTAGGTGGCCGGGGTGAGGGCGGAGTTGAGCGAGACGACGTGGCTGCGGCTCAGAAGCTCGTCGAGTTTTACGCGTTCGGCCCATTCGGGGAGGTTGCGCCGGGAGGTGGTGAGCACGGTCATGCCGAAGGCGCGGGCTATGGTGGCCACGCGCAGGCCGATGTTGCCGAAGCCTATGATGCCCATGGTCTTGCCGCTGAGCTCGGAGATGGGGGCGATGCGGTAGCTGAAGCTGGGGCATTTGGCCCAGTCGCCGCGCTTGACGCTGTGGCTGTAGTCGGCAACGCGGTTGGTAATCTCGAGCAGGAGGGCGAAGACGAGCTGCGCCACGGAGTCGGTGCTGTAGGCGGGCACGTTGCAGACGGTCACTCCGGCGCGGCGGGCGGCCTCCAGGTCTATGTTGTTGTAGCCGGTGGCCAGGACGCCGATGAAGCGGAGGTGCGGAAGGGCGGCGATGACGGCGGCGTCCATCACCACCTTATTGGAGAATACGGCCTCGGCGTCGCGGCAGCGCTCCACCACTTGCTCGGGAGTGGTACTGTCGTATACGGTAAGTGTGCCGAGTGCTTCGAGGTCTTTCCAGCTGAGGTCGCCGTCGTTGGCCGGCGACGAGTCGAGAACGATTATACGCATAACGATTGAACGGGTTTTTATTTTTAACGATTAAACGATTTAATGATTTGAACGATTATGCGATGGAACGAAGATGAAGAATCTTCAATCGTAAAAATTAAATCGTTAAATCGTCACAAGTCGGTTGTTCGTCACTGATTTGGCCGTCGGCCATAGTGACGACGCGGTCGGCGATGGCGGCGAGTTCGTCGCTATGGGTGACGAGGACGAAGGTTTGGCCGAGACGGTCGCGCAGGCTCGTGAAGAGGTGCTGCATCTCCTGCCGATTGGCGGAGTCGAGGGCTCCGGTAGGCTCGTCGGCGAGCACCACGCTTGGCTCGTTGATGAGTGCTCGGGCCACGGCCACGCGCTGGCATTCGCCGCCGCTCATCTGAGCCGGGCGGTGGTCTGCACGGTCGGTGAGTCCCAGCAGCTCAAGCAGCTCGGCAGCTTTGGCGCGGGCCTTGCGGCGCGGCATTCCGCCGATGAGCGCCGGCATCATCACGTTCTCCAGTGCCGAGAATTCCGGCAGCAGGCGGTGGAACTGGAAGATGAAGCCGATGTGGGAGTTGCGGAAGGCCGACAGGCGGCGGTCGCGCAGGCGCATCACGTCCTCGCCGGAGTATAGCACCGAGCCGGAGTCGGGGCGGTCAAGCGTGCCGGCGATTTGCAGCAAGGTGGTTTTGCCGGCGCCGCTCGGCCCGACGATGGCAAGCAGTTCGCCGCGTTGCACCGTCAGCGATACGTCGCGCAGCACTTGCAGCGAGCCGAAGCTCTTATTGATATGCTTGAGTTCTAATATGGATTCCATATGAGCTAAATGCCTGTGATTTTGCGGATTATGTAGTTGGCCATATAGATGCCGAACAGGGCCGGTATAGATGCCAGGGTACCGAACGAGGAGCGCTTGTTGCGTTCGTCGAGGTCGATGACGGCCCGGCGCTCGGGCGTCTCCGCGCTCCACACCACGGGTATGGATTTGAGCGGGATATCCAGTTTGCGCAGACGGGTGCGTAGGGTTCGGGCCAGGCCGTCGCCGACGGTGGCGTCGAGCGTGCCGTAGCGCACCTGCGCCGGGTCCATGCGGCCGCCGGCGCCCATGCTGCTGATGAACGGTATGTCAGCCTGGACGCACCCGGTCATGAGCGACACCTTCGGCGCCACTGTGTCGATGGCGTCGGCCACGAAGTCGGGACGTCCTGCCAGTGGTTCCGGCACGTTCTCCGGGGTGATGAACTCCTGCCGGGCATCGATGCGGATGGTGGGATTGATGGCCGTCAGCCGCTGCCGCCATAGCTCCGTCTTGGGTTGCCCGATTGTGTTGACGTCGGCGATGAGCTGACGGTTGATGTTGGAGGGCGATACCACGTCGGCGTCGATGAGCACGAGTCTGCCCACGCCGCTGCGGGCGAGCATTTCGGCCACGTAGCCTCCCACGCCGCCCAACCCGGCTACCACCACCGTGGAGGCGGCGAGACGGTCGGCTGCGGCGTCACCTATCAGCAGACGGGTGCGCGAGTCCCAGCTGTCGGCCTCCATCAGGCGGGCAGCTGCGAGATCTCGAAGCCGGTGTCACTCACTATGCCCATGATCGATTCCGGGTTGAGGGCCTTGGTGCCGACGTAGGTGAGGACTTTGTCGGGCGAGGTGAGGTCCATCTCCCATTCCGACATCGGGGCGAGGCACGACAGGGCGCCTATTATGGCCGACTGACAACCGCCGCAGCGGGCGTTGGTCTTGAATTTCAACATGATTTACTTGAGTTTTAAACGTTTGAGGCGCAGCGAGTTGGATACTACGCAGAGGGAGGAGAGGGCCATGGCGGCCGAGGCCATCATTGGGTTGAGGAGGATGCCCCAGAGGGGGTAGAGGAGGCCTGCGGCCAGCGGGATGCCGACCACATTATATATAAAGGCCCAGAAGAGGTTTTCCTTGATGACGCGGCGTGTGGCGCGGCTGAGGCGGACGGCCTCTGGGAGGTCGGCGATGGTGCCGTCGGTGAGGGTGAGTCCGGCCACGTCCATGGCGATGTCGGTGCCGCTCATGACGGCGATGGCTACGTCTGCCTCGGCCAGTGCGGGGGCGTCGTTGACGCCGTCGCCGAACATGGCCACGCGTCGTCCGTGGCGCTTGAGCTCGGCGATGCGGGCGGCCTTGTCGGCAGGGAGCATACGCGCCGAGACACTGCTGATGCCCACCTGGGCGGCGATGTGCCGGGCCGGCGCCTCGGCGTCGCCGGTGAGCAGTTCGGTGACGATGCCCATGGCAGATAGCTGGCGGATGACTTCCGCCGCCTCCGGCCTCACTTTGTCTGCGATGGCAAAGAGGCCGAGCCACTCGGCGTCGCTGACCAGCACCACCACCGTGGCGCCTGCCGACTGTTCCTTCTCGATAAAGTCTTGCGCCGTCCGGGATAACTTGACTCCTTGTCCGGCTGCCATGTCGAGTGAGCCGATGGAGTATTCGCGTCCGTTGACGCGGCCCTGGACGCCGGTGCCGGGAAGTTGACGGAAATTCTCGACTGAGGCTTCGGCGTCCGAGAGCTTGTCGCTCCACAGCCGCAAGGCGCGGCCGAGTGGGTGCTCGCTGCGGGCTTCGAGAGCCTTTACCGCCGAGGCGGCGTCAGAATTGGATATATTGTTGAGCAAGTAGCTGTCTACCAGAGCATTACCGAAAGTGAGCGTGCCGGTCTTGTCTATGCAGAGGGTGTTGACCTTGCTGAGGATCTCCAAGGCGGTGGCGTCGCGGAAGAGCATACCGCGTCGTGCGCCGCGCCCCATGCCGACGGTGATGGCCGTGGGGGTGGCCAGGCCGAGGGCGCAGGGGCAGGAGATGACCAGTACCGATACGGCCGCCAGCACCGCCAGGGCAAGGTTGTCGGGCGAGCATATCCACCAGACGGCGAAGGTGATGAGCGAGAGGGCGATGACGACCGGCACGAACCATGCGCTGATGCGGTCGACGAGCCGCTGCACGGGTGCCTTGCTGGCCTGTGCGGCGCGGACGCGGTCGATGATGCCGCCGAGGAGCGTGTCCGCGCCGACGTGGCTTGCCTTGATGTCGAGGCTGCCGCTCAGCAGGGTGGTGCCTGCATGCACGGGAGCACCGGGTGCCTTCTCCACCGGCATGGACTCGCCGGTGAGCATGGATTCGTTGACCGACGCCTCGCCGGTCTCCACCGTGCCGTCGGCGGGGATGCGCTCGCCGGGTTTTACTATTATCACGTCGCCGGCCTGGAGGTCGCGGATGTGCACCAGGCGCGAGCCGGTGGCCGTCTTCAGCAGCGCCACCTCCGGCTGCAGGTTCATCAGTCCGCGCAGGGCCGATCCGGCGGAGTGGCGGGCACGCATCTCCATGAGCTTGCCGGTGAGCACGAAGGCGATGATCATGGCCGCGCCCTCGAAGTAGAGGGCGGCCTCCAGCCCCTGCCGCTGCCAGTAGTCGGGCCATAGCAGGGTGAAGAGCGATAGCAGGAAGCTGACGGTGGTGGAGAGGGCCACGAGGCTCTCCATCGACGCGTGGCCGCGGAAGAGGTTGCGGAAGCCGGCGCCATAGAACTGTCGGCCGCAGACGGCCATCACCAGCAGCGTCAGGCCCCCTACCACCCAGTCGAGAACGCGTGCATGAGCGATGTGCGTCATGCAGATCACCACCACCGGCAACGTCAGAATCCAGGCCACCAGCACCAGGAGCTTCTGGCGGCGGTATCGCTCGGCTTCGCGTCGGTCCTGCTCGCGGAGGGCTTCGGCCTCGTCGCTGGTGTAGATGAGCTCGTAGCCGGCTTTTTTTACGGCTTCGGCGAGAGCGGCGGGGTCTTCCTGGCCGTCGTGCCAGAGGATGGTGGCCGACTGGTCGGTGAAGCTGACGGAGGCGTCGGCCACGCCCGGCACTCCCTGGGCCGTCTTCTCGACAGTGTTGGCGCAGACGGCGCACATCATCCCGATGACGGGATAGCGGGTGCGAGTGGTGTTGGGAACGGTATTCATGGCACGTTTTGGCGGATGCGCCAGTTCTGGGGATATAGGTTGTTGTATCGGTTGCCGAGGGCCTTGAGCCAGCCCAACGGCATATCGTGGTATGTAGTTAACACGTAGCCACGAGCGGAAGTTTCGGGGAGCCCGTCGGTGCGGCGTGCCAGGTATCGGAGCGCCTGCTCTTCGTTTAGCTCAACTTCCGTGAAGGCGCCCCGGCGGAACAGCTGCGACATGGCGGCGGCGTGTGTCGGCTCCCAGCCGCGCTTGCCCGCGGCGGCTATCGGGGTGCCGGGCTGAAGCACCTGTCTGCCAATGGCCTGCATATGCGGCAGATACTCCTCGGAGATGGCGAAGAGCTGGTCGTCGTGTTCGTAAAGCACCCGGCCGCCGGTGTCGCACCAGGCCAGGTCGGCCCTGACAGGCTTGGGAAGCTTCTTGGGCATACGTGCGCGGTGTGCGGTTGCCACCTTGCGGAGCAGGCAGACGTACAGGCCCTCGCTGCCGGTGAGGTGCGGGTAGAAATGCCAGCCGGGGCCGTGCGAACGGAGGCCCCAGACCGGGTCCGCAGGTACGTCCACGACCTCGAAGCCGAGCTCGGCGCATATCCACTCCACGTTGTGCTCGTTCTCCTCGGCGTTGAAGGTGCAGGTGGAATAGAGCATGAGTCCGCCCTCGCGCAGTGCGCGTGCGCCGTTGGCGGCAATCTCGCGTTGCAGGGCAGCGCAGTCGGCGACAAGCCCGGGCGACCATTGCCGCCGTGCCTCCTCCTCCTTGCGCATCATCCCCTCGCCGGAGCAGGGAACGTCGGCGATGACCAGGTCCATGCACCCATCGAGCGCCTGGCAGAGCGGTGAGGTGTCGCCGCGGGTGACGACCATGTCGGGGCGTCCCCACTTCAGTACGTTCTCGCCCAGTATCTCGGCTCGTTTGGGCACGAACTCGTTGGCGATCAGCAGCGACCCGGCTGGGAGGGCGTCGGCTACGGCTGTGGTCTTGCCGCCAGGGGCGGCACAGAGGTCAAGCACTTTTACACTATTCCCGGTATCGAGGGCTTGGGCAATGACCGTTTCGGCGAACATCGACGCCGGTTCCTGCACATAGTATCGGCCCTGGTGCCAGGCCGGGTCAAGGACGAAGCTGGGGCGCTCCGGCAGCACGTACCCGCGTTCGGCCCAGGGCACCTTCTTCGCATACCCGGGCGCGTCGATGCCCTTGGCGGCGTTGAGGCGTATGCCCGTTACCGGCTCGGTGTCTAACGCGGCCAGCAGACGTGTCCCCTCGTCGGCGCCGAGCTGCGCGAGCATGGAGGCGGCGAATCCGGCGGGAATCTCAGTCATTGGGGATGGGCGGCGGGGCCATGGCTTTGATATGCTTGATCTGCCATAGCAGCATGAGCGTGGCCACGACGGTGGCTACCACGTCGGAGATGGGGAAACAGCTCCACACGCCGTTCAGCCCGAAGTGCGGCGGCAGGATCAGCAGCAGAGGTATCATGAACAGTATCTGGCGCGTCAGCGACAGGAACACTGCCTTGCCGGCCATGCCCAGCGACTGGAAGAAGTTGGTGGCCACAATCTGGAAGCCGACCATCCAGAAGCCCATGGTGGTGATCTTCAGGCAGTTGACGGCGCACTCGATCTGGCCTGCGTCCTGCATGAACATCTGCGCGATGGGGCGGGGCATGAAGTGGCCGATGACTGAGCCGACGGTGGTGACTATCAGGCCGGTGGTGGCGGCGATGCCGAGGGCTTTCCACAGGCGCGGCAGCTTGCGCGCGCCGTAATTGTAGCCCAGGATGGGCTGCATGCCCTGGCACAGGCCGATGACCACGAAGATGAAGATGGTGACAAAGCGGTTGAACACCACCACGGCCGCGATGGCGTTGTCGCCGCCATATTTCAGCAGCGAGGTGTTGACGATGGCGTTGATGACGGCGCCGGCCACGTTGATGAGGAAGGGCGCCATGCCGATGTAGAGTACGGAACGGATGACGGGCCAGACAAAGTGGAAGGTGCCGTGGGTGAAGTGGAGCGTGGAGTCGCGGCGGAAGAAGTGGGCCATCACGAAGAAGGCCGTGACGAGCATGGAGATGTCGGTGGCGATGGCGGCGCCGCGTATGCCCCATTGGAAGACGAACAGGAACAGGGGCGCCAGGATGACGTTCATGCCGGCGCCGATGAGGTTGGTGGCCATGGCGCGGCCCGGGTAGCCGGAGGCGCGCATGACGTTGTTGTAGCTGAACGTGAGGTTCATCAGCACCATGCCGGGCAGGACCCATAGCAGGAACTCGCGGGCGTAGGGCAGCGAGTTGGGCGATGCGCCGAAGAGGCGCAGCAGCGGGTCGAGCCAGATGGCGAACGCCGACATGTACAGCACACCTATTATAATGGTGAGGAGGATGGAGTTGCCGAGGATCAGATTGGCCTGTCTTCGGTCGTCCTGGCCCATGACGATGCTGACGCGTGCGGCGGCACCGGCGCCGATGAGCATGCCCAGGGCGGTGGCCAGGTTCATGACGGGGAAGGTGACGGCGATGCCGCTGACCACGTTGGGGTCGTCGATGGCGTGGCCGATTACCACCGAGTCGATGATGTTGTAGAGGGCCATGACCACTGTGCCGACGATGGCCGGTGCGGAATAGCGCACCAGCAGGCGGCCGACGGGAGCCGTGGCCAGCTCTCGCAGACGGTCCATGGATTCCATTCTGCGTTTTTTCATTGGCTCTTATTTAGGTTCGTGCCAGCCCTCGTGACGCCCCGGCCGGAGACTTGGAGCGCTTGTTGCCCGTCTGGCTCTGGACGCTTGACGCCGACGAGCCGCACCAGCGGCAGTAGACAATTGTGGCGGCCATGACGCTCGACGCCGTGCCAACGGCCGGCATCGCTGTCAGTATCTATGCGTCGATGTTGGCGAACTTGGCGTTAGCCTCGATGAAGTCTCGGCGCGGACCCACCTGCTCGCCCATGAGGATGGAGAAGATGCGGTCGGCCTCGGCGGCGTCGTTGATGGTTACCTGCTTGAGGAGGCGGTGCGCCGGGTCCATGGTGGTCTCCCATAGCTGTGCGGGCATCATCTCGCCCAGGCCCTTGTAGCGCTGGAGCACCAGGCGGGCCTGCTCGCCGCCGCAGTGGCGGTCGACGAACTGCTGCACCTGGCGGTCGTCCCAGGCATACTCCTCGACCTTGTTGCGTCCCTTGGTGGTGCACTTGTACAGCGGCGGGGCGGCGATGTAGAGGTATCCCTGCTCGATTATGGGGCGGATGCGGCGGAAGAAGAACGTCATCAGCAGGGTGGCGATGTGGGCGCCGTCGACATCGGCATCGGTCATGATGATGATCTTGTGGTAGCGGAGCTTGCTCATGTTGGGGGCCTTGGGGTCCTCCTCGGTGCCGATGGTGACGCCCAGGGCCTTGAACATGTTCACGATCTCCTCGCTCTCGAAGACCTTGTGGTCCATGGCTTTCTCCACGTTGAGGATCTTGCCGCGCAGGGGCAGGATGGCCTGGTAGTGGGGATTGCGGCCCTGCTTTGCGGAGCCTCCTGCGGAGTCGCCCTCGACCAGGAAGAGCTCGCATTTGGCGGCGTCGCGGCTGTTGCAGTCGGCGAGCTTGCCGGGGAGTCCTGCGCCGCCCAGGGGCGACTTGCGCTGCACCTTCATGCGGGCGTTGTAGGCGGCGTGGCGGGCCTGGGCGGCCAGCACCACTTTGTCGATGATGACGCGCGCCTCCTTGGGATGCTCCTCCAGGTAGTTGCCCAGGGCCTCGCTGATGGCCGTCTGCACCACGCCCATCACCTCGTTGTTGCCCAGCTTGGTCTTGGTCTGGCCCTCGAACTGCGGCTCGGCGACCTTGACGGAGATGACGGCCGTGAGGCCGTCGCGGAAGTCCTCCTTGCTCAGTTCTATGTTCTTGAGCTTGTCAAGCAGGTGGTTCTCGTCGGCGTATTTCTTGAGGGTGGACGTCAGGCCGCGGCGAAAGCCCGTCAGGTGCGTGCCGCCCTCGACGGTGTTGATGTTGTTGACGAACGAGAAGATGTTCTCGTTGAACGAGGTGTTGTATGTCATGGCGACCTCGATGGGAACGCCGCGGCTGACGGTGCTGAGGTGGATGACGTCGGCGATGAGGGGTTCCTTGCCCTGGTCGATGTAGCGGACGAACTCCTTAAGCCCCTCGTCGGAGTGGAAGACCTGGCGGCGGGGCCGGTTCTCTTCGTCGCGCTCGCGCTCGTCGGTGAGCGTCAGGGTGATGCCGGCGTTGAGGAAGGCCAGGTCGCGCAGGCGGTTGGCCAGCGTGCCGTAGTCGTAGACTGTCTCGGTGAAGATGTCGGCGTCGGGGTGGAAGGTGACGGTGGTGCCGGTGTGGGTGGCCTGGCCGGTGACGGTGAGCTCGGTGACGGGCTTGCCCTTGCTGAATTCCTGCATGTAGATCTTGCCGTCGCGTGCGACTTCGGCGCGGAGCATGTCGCTGAGGGCGTTGACGCAGCTGACGCCTACGCCGTGCAGGCCGCCGGACACCTTGTACGAGCCTTTGTCGAACTTGCCTCCGGCATGGAGCACGGTGAGAACGACCTCCAGGGCCGGCTTGTGCAGCTTGGGGTGCATGTCGACGGGGATGCCGCGGCCGTTGTCGACCACGCGTATGGAGTTGTCCTCGAGTATGGTGACGTCGATGTGGCTGGCGTAGCCGGCCAGGGCCTCGTCGATGGAGTTGTCCACCACCTCGTAGACCAGGTGGTGCAGGCCGCGCGGGCCCGTGTCGCCGATGTACATCGACGGGCGCTTGCGCACGGCCTCCAGGCCTTCGAGCACCTGGATGTTGTCGGCCGCGTAATGGCCGTTGTTCTCCTGCTGGATTGCGTCTATATTTTCTTCCATTGTCGGTGTCAAATCAGGGTGTGTTTCCGCCTCCGGGCAAAAACACCTGCAAAGATACGAAAAAATTTCGACATGGCGGGTGTTTTTCATGTTATAGTTTAAGCGGGAGTTGAGTGTTGCGGATCGGAAACCGGTGTGCGGGACCACGCGCCGCGCTGAAGCGGGCGCTGATGGCTGAGGTGTGGTTGCGTCTGCCGAGGGGCGACGGCTATCAACTATAGACTCTCGACTACTGTCGGATGAAGGCGACGGTCATGTGCACGTTCTCGCCCTGGTCGGGCAGCAGGGTCATCTCCATGCGGAGGTTCCCTCGGTTGTAGACCACGGCGGTGGCCTGCTCGTTGCCGTCCACCACTCCGGCGTCCATGACGTCGTTGTCGTTCAGGCCGATGGCCTGGGCTATGTACACGCGCAGGTCCTCGGCCTGCAGGTTGCCGGCCTCGGCGTTGCGCAGGAAGACGCGCCCGGGGCTGTCGACAACGACGTCCCACACGCCCGGACGCCCGTCGGCCAGGGTGTAGAGAGCCTTGCCGGAGCCGTCGGTGAGGATGCCGTGGAAGTTGTAGGTGGAGTCGAGCTTCTCTCCCATGTTGATGGCGTCGACCAGCGAGCGGCTGAGCATGGCCACGTCCACGGAGTCGAGTGCCTCCTCGGCCTCCGGCTCGACCGTCTTCACCTCCACCACCTTCGGCTTCTCCTTGCGGCCGCAGCCGGAGGCGACAATAAGACTTGCACCGGCGAGGCACATAAGCCCCGCAAACACTATCCTTTTCATTGCTATATTGAAAATCGCCGCAAAGTTAATCCTTTCCCTCCGAACGCGAAAATGCAACACATATATTCATATGGGGCGGAGTGAACCAAAATCCAATTAAAAGTATTAACTTTGTAATCAGTAAGTTTTAATGACATGCAGATCATTAATGACAACATACATAAGCTCTTTGCCTTGTGTCGTAAATACAAGGTAAGAAAGCTGTATGCCTTTGGCTCCATACTTACCCCGAGGTTCAATGAGCAGAGTGATGTGGATATTCTTGTGGATTTCAACTCGGAGATTGACCATAACAACTATGCTGACAACTACTTTGACTTCTACGAAGCCCTGAAAGCATTGTTTGAAAGGGATGTTGACCTTGTGGATGAGACATCAGTAAAGAACCCCTACTTCAAAGAGGAACTTGAAGAAACGAAATATCTGATATATGGATAGAAAACTGAGAAAATATCTGTCTGACATTCTTTCCTCCATCATGGAAATAGAATCCTTTATGGAGGGCAGACCAAGAGAATATTCCACATTCTGTTCTGTAATGACATACTCTTCCGCAGAGGTGTTGAAAGGAACATGGAGATAATGGGAGAGGCTATGAACCAAGCCTTGAAAATCAATCCGAACATTCCTATCACAGCCTCACGGAAGATTGTAGATACGAGGAACTTTGTAATCCATGCTTATGACTCCTTGAAGCCCGACATACTTTGGGGAATTGCAATCAACCATATGCCTCTCTTGAAAAAGGAAGTTGAGGCATTGCTGAACGGTGAATAGCGGCTTCACACCCTGCTTTCAAGTAGAGTTGGAAAGCCAACAGAAATTAAGAAATAAACCTCTCTTGGAGACATTCAGGGTTAAACTACATGTTAACCCAAAGAGGATTAAACCAAGCTGAATATCCCGAAATAGATATTGCGTGGTAGATTTTCTGCATGGTACTGTTGATATAGACGGAGCTATAGAAGTATCTGGAGAAATTGACACCTACGAACAGAATAATGTGATGGGCAGAAGATCTAATCCGTAAAGTCTAAATGTATGGATGAAGATGCTCCGAACATAGTTGTAAGCATTTCTACACAATTACCGTCGGGAGCCGGCATGGGGCTCCGTGGGTAATGCCCCTGGATACGGGGCGGGGAACGGGCGTTTTTAGAATTTTTGGCAGAGTCGGTCTTGCACGAACGGTGTTTTTTGACTAACTTTGCAATCCACAAACCAAAACAAATTATGGCAGAAGAAAAAAACAACCAGCAGGGCAACCAGATACAGATCCAGCTCCGTCCGGAACTGGCCGACGGCAAGTTCTCCAACCTGGCCATGATCGGCCACGATCCCAACGAGTTCCTGATCGACTTCATCTTCCACGCTCCCAACATGCCCCAGGCACCCGTGGTGAGCCGCATCATCATGACTCCCGAGAACGCCAAGCAGCTCCTGCTCGCCCTCCAGGACAACGTCAGCAAGTACGAGGCTACTTTCGGCGAGATCAAGCAGCGCGTCCCCTACGGCCAAAATTGAGGTCGTGTCATAAAGGCGCATCTGCGGCACTTTGGGAACCACTCGGGTTCGGTCGAGTACTAAAGTACACTCTCTCACCCTCGGAACCACAAAGCACCACATCTGCAACCTTTCTGACGGCGACCTCGGAAGCCGCCTTCTGAGGAGCAAGAAAGATTTACGGTGTGCCAACTATAGTTTGACACACCGTATTCATAAATCCTATGACATGGACAACAATTTACTGCTATATAATACGCTGACGCACACGAAGGAGCGGTTTCGCCCGCTGCACCCGGGGCGCGTGGGGATGTACGTGTGCGGGCCGACCGTCTACGGCGACGCTCACCTGGGCCATGCCCGCCCCGCCATCACCTTCGACATCCTGTTCCGCTACCTCACCTACCTGGGCTACAAGGTGCGCTATGTGCGCAACATCACCGACGTCGGCCACCTGGAGCATGACGCCGACTCCGGCGAGGACAAGATTGCCAAGAAGGCCCGCCTCGAGCAGCTCGAGCCTATGGAGGTGGTGCAGTTCTACCTCAACCGCTACCATCGCGACATGGAGGCTCTGAACGTGCTCCCCCCCAGCATCGAGCCCCACGCCTCCGGCCACATCATCGAGCAGATCGAGTACGTCAAGAGGATTCTCGACGCCGGCTATGCCTACATCTCCAACGGCTCCGTCTACTTCGACGTGCGCAAGTATAACGCCGACCACCGCTACGGCATCCTCTCTGGCCGCAACATCGACGACCTGCTCTCCACCACCCGCACCCTCGACGGACAGGACGAGAAGCGCTGCCCCCTGGACTTCGCCCTGTGGAAGAAGGCCGCACCCGAGCACATCATGCGCTGGCCCTCCCCCTGGTCCGACGGCTTCCCCGGCTGGCACCTCGAGTGCTCGACCATGGGCCGCAAGTACCTCGGCGACGAGTTCGACATCCACGGCGGAGGCCTCGACCTCATCTTCCCGCACCACGAGTGCGAGATTGCACAGAGTGTCTCCGCCCAGGGGCACCCCGCCGTGCACACCTGGATGCACAACAACATGATCACCATCGCCGGCAAGAAGATGGGCAAGAGCTACAACAACTTCATCACCCTGGAGGACTTCTTCGCGGGCAACCACCCGCTGCTCAGCCAGCCATTCGCCCCTATGGTCATCCGTTTCTTCATCCTGCAGGCCCACTACCGCTCCACCGTCGACTTCAGCAACGACGCCCTGATAGGCGCCGAGAAGGCCCTGCGCAAGATGCTCGAGGGCTATCGCCGTCTCCAGGCCCTGATGCCGGCCGAGAAATCCACCGTCGACGTGCCTGACTACATGCGCCTCTGTTCCGAGGCCATGGACGATGACCTAAACACCCCGCAGGTCATCGCGCACCTCTTCGACGCCTGCCGCATCATCAACGCCGCCACTGACGGCAACGAGACCCTTTCGGGCGACGACCTCCAGGCCCTGCGCGTCACCTTCAAGACTTTCCTTGAGGACATTCTCGGCATCCGCGTGGCCGCCGAGAGCGGCGACGGGAGCGACGCCAAGGCTTACGCCGGAGCCGTAGACCTGCTGCTCCAGGTGCGCGCCAATGCCAAGGCCGCCAAGGACTGGGCCACCTCCGACCTCATCCGCGACAAGCTCGCCGAGCTCGGCTTCAAGGTCAAGGACACCCGCAACGGCGCCGAGTGGAGCCTTGAATAACCCTATGTCTTCTCTCCGCAAGCTGCTGCTCACGGCCGTGGCGATGCTTCTGAGCGTCGTCGCGGCCGTTGCGCAGACTGCCGACAGCGTCGCCCCGCCACGTCCACACACACCATTGGAGAAATTCCTGGCGGACCCGTCCGTCAATTCCGCCACCACCTCCGTCTACATCGCCGAGCTCGGCAGCGGTCGCGTCCTGGCCCGGCACAACGCCGACCTCCCACTGATGGGCGCCAGCACCATGAAGATTGTCACCATCGGTGCCATGATGCGTTGCCGCGACATCAACTACCGCTTCACCACCCTCGTCGAGACCGCCGGGCGTGTCAACGACGGTGTGCTTGAAGGCAATCTGCATGTCACCGGCAGCGGCGATCCGTCGCTCAACTCCGACCGTCCACCGCAGTCGCCCGACATCGTGACCGAAATCGTCAGGGCCCTCCAGGCCAGGGGAATAAAGGGCATAGCCGGGCACATACTTGTGGACCAGAGCATCTTCGTCGGTCCGTCGCAGCCCGAGAGCTGGAGCGGCGGCGACCGCGCCAACGACTACGGCGCCGGAGCCTTTGGGCTCAACTTCGGTCGCAACCGCAGCGGTTCGCGATCCGTGTCCAACCCCGCCGCGGTCTTCCTGTCAAGACTCGAAAAAGCCCTCGCCGACGGCGGCATTGCATTGGAGAAGCGCGAGTTCCGCGGCGGTGGCAGGCGCGTCTTGTTAAAACACCAGTCGGCTCCCCTGGACGAGATCATGCGGTCGTGCATGATGCGTTCCGACAATCTCTACGCGGAGTGCTTGCTGCGGCACGTGTCCGTGGCCTGCGGCAAGGAGGGGAGCGTGGCCTCCGGAGCCGCCGAAGTGACCGGCATCTGGCGCCGTACCAGGGCGCCCATGCAGGGCGTCCGCATCCTCGACGGCAGCGGCCTGTCGCGCTCCGACCGCCTCACTGCGCACTTCCTGGCACACGTGCTGCGACACTGCGGCACCGACCCATACTACGCCTCATTCTTCCCTCTTGCAGGCGCCGAGGGCACACTCCGCTCCTTCCTCAAGGGAACGCGCCTGGAGACGTATGTGGCACTCAAGACCGGCAGCCTGCACGACGTGCAGGCTTACGCCGGGTACCGCCTTGACGACGAATACGCCCCCACGCACGTCGTCGTGGTCATCGCCAACGGCTTCCGAGGCGGTCGACAGAGCCTCCGCCGCGCCGTCAGCAACCTACTTCTTTCATACCTCTGAAATACACCACGAATATATGGAAAACGGCCAGATACAGAAACTATACGACCGGCTGGGCGAGATAGAGACCGTGTTGCTCCAGGTCAAGGCCGAGCTGCGCGAAATCCTCGACGCGGAACCGGGAACCCCGGATGTGTCGGATGCACCTGTGTGCATCCCTACATCTCCAAAGGTGGTGCCGGCACCCGGCAGGGAGGCTGACGGCGAGCCTTCGGCTCCTCTTGCAGGGATGCTCCAGGGTGCATCCGACGATGTGGAACATGGGATTGAATCCTTTCCCGCACCTGTCGACGAGAACTCTTACTACACCGCCGACGAGGACGACCCCGAGCCCGACGCCGTCGAAATCCTGGAGGAAGAGGATGACGAGGCCCATGACCCGAGTGTCGAAGGCAAGCACCCCGATCTCAGCTTCATTACCATCAACGAGCGAGTTCGCTATCGCCAGAATCTCTTCGGCAACAACAAGGAGCAGTTCGACGAGGCCATGGTCCTGCTACAGTCCCTGACCAGCTACGCCGATGCCCGCCGATACCTCATCGACGACCTCGAGTGGAACCCTGCCGATGACGAGATCCAGTCCGAGTTCCTCGAAAAGCTATATCTCTGTTTCAAGGAGGCCCGCTGATGCTCTACATAGTCCCCACTCCCGTCGGCAACCTCGGCGACATGACCTACCGTGGCGTCGAAGTGCTCCGCAAAGCCGAGCTCATCCTGGCCGAAGACACACGCACCTCCGGCGTACTGCTCAAGCACTACGGCATCGACACCCCCACCCGCAGCTTCCATAAGTTCAACGAGCACAAGGTGCTCGAGGGCGTCATGGAGCGCCTGGAGCAGGGCGCCGAGATCGCGCTTGTCTCCGACGCCGGCACGCCGGGCATCTCCGACCCCGGCTTCATGCTCGCCCGTGAGTGCCGCCGCCGCGGCATCCCCGTCACCACCCTCCCCGGCGCCACGGCCCTCATCCCCGCCATCGTCAGCTCCGGCCTGCCGACCGACAGGTTCGTCTTCGAGGGTTTCCTGCCCCTGAAGAAAGGTCTTCGGACACGCCTGGGCGAACTCGCCGCCGATTCCCGCACAGTGGCCATCTACGAGAGCCCCCACCGCCTGTCGCGCACCCTGACGAAGCTATGCGAGGCATTCGGCGAGGACCGACACGCCGCCGTCTGCCGCGAAATCAGCAAGCTACACGAAACCATACACTCCGGGACCCTCGGCGAACTAAGAAATTTTTTCGAGCTGAACCAACCCAAAGGGGAAATCGTTATTGTAGTTGAAGGTCTCAGGAACAAGCCCCGGAGAGCCGGCGGAGAGACCGATAACGAACCCCAATCGGAACCAAAACAACTGTAAGATGAAAAAGCTAATCTACACTTTCGGAGTAGTAGCGCTCTTTGTCGGCCTCGCAGCATGCTCCGGCAAGAAGCAGCAGGAAGAAATCAAGGCCGACGACGCCAAAATCGCCGAACTGGAGTCCAGCTACCAGCAGGCCTCCAGTTTCAACGACTCGCTGATAATGCTCATGGGCGATATCTACACGGGCCTCGACTCCATCAACTCGCAGGAGCAGCTGCTCTACGCCCCCGGCCAGGGCGACAACGCCAACCGTCGCCAGGAAATCAAGCAGAACCTCGGCGCCATCAAGGCCCGCCTGGCCGCCAACCGCGAGATCCTCGACCAGCTCGAGAAGAAGCTCAAGACCTCCAACACCAAGAACGAGGTGCTGGCCCGCACCATCGCCCAGCTCAAGGCCCGCATTGACGCCCAGGACAAGCGCGTCCAGGAGCTTGAGACCCAGCTGGCCGACGCCCGCAACACCATCAACGAACAGAACCAGACCATAGCCCGGCAGGGCGAGCAGATAAAGACAGAGACCGCCGCCAAGGAGCAGGCCCAGACCGAGGCCACCGAGGCCAACAACGAGCTCAACGTCGTATACTACGCCATCGGCACCAACAAGGAGCTCAAGGCCAACGACATCATCTCCAAGAAGTTCCTCGGCGCCACCAAGGTGCTCCAGGGCAACTTCAACCAGCAGTACTTCACCAAGGGTGACAAGCGCAACATCTCCGTCATTCCCACCGGAGGCAAGAAGCTCAAGGTGTGGAGCAACAACCCCAAGGACTCATACACCATCGTCAAGGACGCCAACGGCAACGAGTCTCTGCAGATTACCGACCCGGTCAAGTTCTGGAGCCGTTCGCCCTACCTGATCATCCAGATCGACAAATAAATTCCTGCATGCCAGCAACGCATGAGGGGACGCCGACTGTCGGCGTCCCCTCATTTTTTTGTGTGACTATCCGAGTTTCTACCGCAAACGTATTGTAGAAGACAATCTCTTTTGGGGGATGGTCGCTCGATTACCCTTTTGGTGGCATGAATGCGGAAGCTGTTTTTATCGTTCCAGCTCGGGGGCACTCTGAGTGCGAACAGTGCCGGGCATTTGGCGCCTGAGCGCGTGGCGGCACGATTATTCGCACCCGACTATTGCAGACGGGCCGGATTGGGAATAAATGAAAAGCCCCTGCGGCCGTGGCGGCGGCAGGGGCTGTGGATGGGAGGGAGCCGTGTGGCTCCGGGAAATCAGCGGATTACTACCTTTTCGGTGGCGGCGGTGCCGTCGGTGAAGAGGGTGATGCGGACCACGGTGGTGCCGGGGGCGGGGCTGGCTACTTCTACGCCGTCGAGGGAGAAGTAGCGGACGCTCAGCGGGGTGCGGTCGCTGTCGAGGCCGTCGACGCCGGTGCCGCCGTTGTCGGTGGTGACGGTGAAGACGCGCTCGTAGCCGGGACCCTTGACGGTGATGGTGGCCGGGTCAAGGGGCTTGGTGGCGACTACCCATACCTTGTCGCCCTCGACCTTGAGGTTGGGGGTGACGGTGACGTCGACGCCGTCGAAGCGCTCGATGCGCAGCGAGGTGCGGAAGGCGGAGGCGCTCTCGTCGTCCTTGAAGTTGAGGATGCAGGCTGCGGCGTTGAGGTCTGCCACGCCGGCGAAGGCCTTGAGGGTGGGCAGCGCGTGGGGGTGCAGGTCGAAGGCGTCGCCGAGCACGGCCGACTTCAGGCCCCGGGCGGTGACGCCCTTGGCGAAGGCGGCATCGCGGTCGTTGGTCTGAAGGTCCGCGCAGAGGTCGGTGTTGTAGTATGCGCTGTCGCAGGTCACCTTGGTCTGGTTGGATTCAGAGTGTATGATGGCGCCGGTGGTGGCGGCGTCGGGGCAGGTGAGCTTGCCGGAGAAGTACACGCGGGCGACCTTGGTGGAGGTTGACGAGTAGCCCATGATGCCGCCTACGTACTTGTTGCCGGAGACGTCGCCGTAGTTGACGCAGTCGTAGATCTGGACGCCGTTGTGTCCCCAGATGCCGCCGGCGTTGCCGTACTTGCTGGTGCCGGTGTAGGTGGTGGCGACGTTGCCGAGGTTGACGCAGCGGTAGGCCTTGCCGACGCCGTAGCCGGCGATGCCGGCGGTGCCGTAGGAGGTGTTGGATACCGCGCCGTAGTTGTAGGAGTCGGTGATGGTGCCTCCGCAGGCGCCGGCGATGCCGGCCACGTAGTAGGTGGAGGCGCCGCCGCTGACGGTGACGGGGGCATGGTTGACCAGTCGGCTCAGGGTGATGGAGCTGGTGCCGCCGCCGGTGACGCCGCCCACGTAGCCTGAGTTTGTGCCGGTGCCGAACACGGCGCCGTAGTTGGCGCAGGAGTCGAGGGTGGCGCCGGTGCTGACGTCGCCGGCCACGCCGCCGGTGTATGCCTTGGACTTGCCGGTGACGGTGCCGTGGTTGGAGCAGTGGTTGACGATGGCCTTGGAGCTGATGTCGCCCACCACGCCGCCGGTGTAGTTGTTGCCGGCCACGTTGCCGTAGTTGTAGCAGTGGCTCATGCTTGCGGCGGAGCGTCCTGCCACGCCGCCTACGGTGGAGCCGTTGGCGTCGATGTCGGAGTAGTTGACGCAGGAGTCGATGACGGCGGCGTAGCCGGCCACGCCGCCGATGGTGCCGTCGCCGATGACGGTGCCTCGGTTGAAGCAGTGGCGCATTGTGCCGGACATGACGCCGACGACGCCGCCCACGTTGCTGTAGCGGCGGGTGCCGATGGAGTCGGCGGCGCTGACGGTGCCGTAGTTGGTGCAGTTGGAGATGCTGACGCCTGCGGCCACGAAGGAGGCGACGCCGCCCACGTGTGTGTAGCGGCCTTCCACGGTGCCGGTGTTGGTGCAGTTGGAGATGCTGCCGCTGTAGGCGGAGCCTACCAGGCCGCCGGTGTTGGTGTTGTTGGTGGTGGCCACGTATCCGTCGTTATGGCAGTTGTCGATGGTGCCGTAGCTTACGGCCACGAGTCCGCCCACGGCCTTGTAGCCGCGGATGCGTCCGTCCAGGCGCAGGTTGCGCACGGTGCCGGCGTAGCCGAGGAAGGAAATCACGCCCACGTTCTCGTAGGTGTCGGGCGCGGTCTTGTCCACGTACTCCATGCGCAGGTGGCGCAGTGTGTGGTTGCGGCCGTCGATGTCGCCCATGAAGTGGTTGGCGGAGTTGAAGGCGATGGCGTAGAAGTTGTCGGTGTTGTCGCATTCCACATCCTTGGTCATGGCGAAGTGCTTGCCTTCGTAGCGGAAGCCGTAGGTGTTGTTGTACTTCGACAGGTTCTTCCAGTCGGCGTATGTGTTGAGCAGGTAGGGGTCCTGCTCGGTGCCCTTGCCGGTGAAGGGGACGTGCATTGACTGGAGGGGGATGGTGCGGGTGTATCCGCCCAGGGCGGCGGTGAGGGTGCCGGTGCCGGGCTGGTCGAGCGCCTTGGGGGCGAGGGCGGAGCCGGAGAGGGTGAAGCCGTCGCCGGCCAGGGTCCAGCGGACGCCGTCGCCGGTGGCGACGGTGGCGGCCGTCTCCACCTCGTTGGTGTTCTCGCCTGCGGCGAGCATCAGGGCCATGTTGCGCATGGCCACGGCGGCCTTCTCGTCCTTGTATGCCTTGAGGACGGGGAGCTTGCCGGCCTGGAAGTCGAATGTGTCGACGGGCAGGCCCTGGAGGGCGGTTCCGGCGGTGAGGTCCCTAGTGTCGAGTCCGGTGGCGCCGGGATAGATGGAGTTGGCGGCGGCGCCGGCGTATATCATCTGGCGGTCGTAGTAGACGTTCTCGTAGGTGACGGTGTTGCGGTTGGTGGCGGCGATGCCGCCGGTGACGGACTTGCGGTCGGTCATGGTGAGCATGCCGGTGTTGACGACGTTGCGGAGCATGACGCCGTCGGCGCAGCGTGCCACGATGCCGGCGACCTCCCTGGCGGCGCTGACGTCGCCCTGGTTGACGCAGTTGGCGATGAGCAGGGAGCCGCCGGTGGAACCCACCAGGCCGGCTGCCGCCGCTGTGTTGGCATAGGGTGCGGAGGGGAGGATGGAGTCGGTGCGGACGGTGCCGTCGTTCTGGCAGTTGCGCATCTCGGTGCCTGCCTGCATGTCGGAGGCGATGCCGGCGGCGTAGACGTTGCCGGCGGTGATGGTGCCCGCGTTGTAGCAGTTTGTGACCTTGGCGCCTGCGGCGGCCAGGCGAGCCACGATGCCGGCGGCGTTGTTGTTGGCGGCGGTGATGGGGGCGTAGTTGCGGCAGTTGTCGATGACGCCGTAGCAGATGGCCACGAAGGGTGCCACGCCGTTGCCTGCCTTAAGGTCGCAGCTGGCGTCCATGACGATGTTGCGGACCACGCCCTTGGGGCCGAGGATGCCGAGCAGGCCGACGGTCTGGCGGGTGCCGGTGCCGAGCTTGCCGGAGGCGTTGATGGTGTAGCCGTTGAGCTTCCAGTTCCTGATGCTGTGGCCGCGGCCGTCGAGGGTGGCGTTGAAGTAGTGGTTCTCGTTGGTGTCGTCGGCCACGCCGTAGAAGTCGGTGACGCCGGCGAAGTCGATGTCGTTGGCCAGTGCGTAGTGGTCGCCGTCGAATGTCAGGCCGTTATCGGTGATGGCCTTGTTGAGGACCTTGAAGTCGTTGGCGGTCTTGAGCAGGTAGGGGCTTTCGGCGGTGCCTTCGCCCTCGAACTGTTTGGGGGCGATGTTGAGGTAGTATATGCGGGAGAAGGTGCCGCCCAGGGCCTCGTCGGTGAGGCTGACGCAGAGGAACTCCTGGCCGAGCACTCCCTTGACCCTGGCCTTGTCGCCCTCGATTTTCATGGCCTCGGTCTCCTGGACGTAGCGTCCGTTGGAGTAGAGGGACCAGGTGACGTTGGGGTCGAGGCCGAGTGTGATGTCGTTGCGCACGTAGGTGATGCGCTGCTCGCCGTAGAGGGTGGCGGGCACGGAGGCGAATGCCTGCACGTTGGCGGGGAGAACGCCCTTGGGCACGGGGTAGCGCCCGGCGGTGAAGTCCCATACGTCGGCGCTGAAGCCTTCGAGGGCGTTGCCGGAGGTCAGGAAGCCGGTCAGGCGGCCGCCGTCCTCTGCCTCCAGGCCGGTGGTCTGCATGTCGGCGAAGGTGTTGGCCGTGGAGGGGTACACGCCGCTGGTGGCGGACATGTTGCCGTAGATGGCCTGTGCGGGGCAGGCCACGCCGGCGTTGCGCACCTGGCCGGTGGAGATGCAGTTCTGTATCTCGGGCTTGATCCACTTGTCGATGTTGAAGTTGCCGACGATGCCGCCGGTCTTATGGTTCTCGCTGGTGCCCTGGATGGCCATGGAGGTGTAGCAGTCGGAGATGGCGCCGGAGCTGTTGCCGACGATGCCGCCGGCGGCGCCGATGGTGTTCTTGGTTACGTAGGTGGACTGGATGCCGAGCGTGACGCAGCGGGTGATGAGGGTGTTGTCGGCGGCGGAGCCGGCGATGCCGCCCTGCCAGGCGTAGCCGGTGTTGTCGGACAGGGAGCCCATGAAGTAGGTGTCGGCGATGAGGCCGTGGGCCGTGGCGGTGCCCTGCAGGGAGCCGGTGATGCCGCCCACGCCGTGGGCGATGGTGTTGGCAATGGCTGACTTTATGGTGGCCGATACCCGGCAGCGCGAGATGGTGTCGCGCACCAGCTCGCCGCTCAGGCCGCCGGTGGAGGCGCGGCCCTCGATGGTGCCCAGGAACGTGGAGTTGGTGATGCCCACGCCGGAGCCTGCCAGGCCGCCCACGTACTCGTTGATGGACTTGATTCGGCCGGTGACGTGCACGTTGTCCATGCGCGACGAGCTCTTGCCGGCGATGATGCCGGTGTACTTGGCTGCCGCGGTGATGTTGGCGTTGGTGACGCGGAGGTTCTTGATTCCGCCGCCGGCTGCGATGCAGCCGAACAGGCCGGTATAGGCGTTGCCGCCGCGTTCTATGCGCAGGTTCTTGATTTCGTGGTTGGCGCCGTCGTAGTAGCCCGAGAAGGGGACGGCGAGGGTGCCGATGGGGTGGTAGGAACCCTTGAGCGCCGACATGTCGATGTCGGCGGTCTGCTGCACGTGCTTGCCTGCCATCTTGTCGCCGCCGTTGACGCGGGCGGCGAGCTTGGTCAGGTCTTCGACCGAGGCGATCTTATAGGGGTTCTCGGCGGTGCCCTCTCCCTGCAGGGTGAGGTCCTGCTTGCCGGGCCAGGTGAAGGTGTGCCCTGCGTCGAGCATGAGCACTGAGCTTTCCATGCCGTAGGAGCAGGTGAGCAGGGCGTTCCAGCGGAACACGCCCCATGGGCCGAACTCGAGCATGGACTCGTCGCCGCTGCCGGTCATGTTGGCGTCCACGCCCTTGTTCTGCGTCGATGACCAGGCGGCCGGGTAGTTGCACGACGGGGCCGTGGTGGAGCTCTCGATGAGCACCTGCGGCTCCATCTCCCAGGTGGAGTCGGGCTTGAGGGTGGCACGCACGGAGCGGCCCGTGCCCATGATGTTGGCGATGAGAACCTCGCCGGGAGCGATCTGGTCGATGTAGAGACGGTAGGTGGACTCGGTGTCCTCGAATTTCTTGGAGGCGATGATGCGCTTCTTGCCGATCATGGAGGCGTTGGTCTGCTTGAGGCGCAGGTCGCGGCTCACTCCCAGGGCCGAACCGTAATAGGTGGAAGTCTCGTCGGGGATGACGAGCACCCAGCCTATGTCGCCGTTCAGGTGAAGGTGCCCGTCTTCGGTGACGGCAAGGGTGAAATATGCGTCGGGGTCGGAGTAGAAGCCGCCCTTCTTGACGTCGAAGGGCATGAGGAAGAAGTTGCCGTACGGCTTGGCGTAGAAAGCGAAGTGGGGGTGTACCTTCACTGTGCCGGTGGCGGCGTCGTACACGCCGCGGGCAGTGAAGTCCAGGTTGAAGAAGTTCTCGATGAATGCCGAGTCGCCCCGGAATGTCAGCTTGGTGGCGGCGTCATAGAGCTGCCTGGGGTTGTTGCCGCCCAGGTCGTCCCACTGGATGAATTCCTTGCCGTTGAGCTGGCTGGCGGAGGGCGCCTTGGCTGTGCGTTTGTGGACCGGTGGGGCGAAGGTCTCCTCCAGGGCCCGTACCTGGCTGGGCTTCAGCCCGTCCGAGCGGTCGCCTGCGCGGGCCGGGAGTCCCATCAGGACAAGCGACACCAGCGCGATGGCGGCCGTGAGTCTGGTTTGGTTCATGTTGATAATATTTAGGTAGGTATGAGTGTAGGTAAGCAGTTGGGGGAGTAGAAGGGTGAACTCCCGGTTGCAAAGATAAATAAAAAATCGAGACGGCCAACGATTTTATTCTTTTTTAGGCCGTTTTTTTACACTCACCTTAACTTTTCGGGCCTTTTTATGCGAACCTGCTTCGAGCACTGCCTGGCGTCTGGCTGTCAGGTATGTGCCTGTGTTGAATGGTTTGCCGAGCATGGCTTCGAGCACGAGCATTTTCTCGCCGAGGGCCTGGCGGTAGTCGGCGTACAGCTCCTTCCAGCGCTCGGCGTTGAGCCTGGCACCCGGCTTGACCTGTTCCAGGATGTCGAGCGGGCCAACCAGGTCGGTGGCCAGCTTGGAACGGAAATACTTGCAGGCGCCGTCGATGCGCGTGCGGATGGACTCGGAGTCGATGTCGGTGTCGGACATGGCGGCTATCTGCGCCTGCCAGCGCAGGGCTATGTCGGTGATGTCGCTCTGCATGTCCCCCTCGGCGGCGCTCATGGCGGAGGCCAGCGCCATGCCTCCTTTGCCCAGGCGCTCCCCGGCGAAAGTGCGCAGGCGGTAGAGGCTCCCGCCGATACCGCTGAAGTCGAAGAGTTCGCGCAGCAGCGTCCGCCGGTACTGGCTGCGTACCAGCGCCAACGCCTCCAGGCTCCGTTGCGCGGCCGCCGTCTGTCCGCTGATGTAGTGCAGCACCTCCGGGTCGCCGGTCAGCATCGAGCCGTGCAGGGGAGTGGCAAGCACAAGGCCGTCTAAGGTGCGGCAGCGGCTCAGCGCCACGTACACCTGCCCAGGCGCGAAGGCCTGTCCGGCGTCGATGACGGCCCGGTTGAACGTCAGGCCCTGGCTCTTGTGGATGGTGATGGCCCAGGCCAGGCGCAGAGGCAGCTGGCTGAACGTGCCCTCCACCTTCGGCTCCACCGTGTTCGTCTTCTCGTCGACCTCGTAGCGGGTGTTCTCCCATACGGCAGGCTCCACGTCCACCTCGATCCCGTCATCGAGGCACGTCACCCGTACCGTGTCGCGGTCCAGGTACGTCACGCGCCCGATCTTGCCGTTGTAGTAGCGGTGCTCCATGCCCGAGTCGTTCTTGATGAACATCACCTGGGCGCCGACCTTGAGAGTGAGTCTTTCGTCGGTGGGGAAGAAGGATTCCGGGAAGTCGCGGTCCACGTGCGCCGAGTAGGTGAAAGCCTTGGCCTGCAGGCTTTCCAGGCGCTGCCGGTTGTAGCTGTCGGCCTGGCGGTTGTGGGTTGTCAGGCATATGTATCCCTCGTCGGGTCCCGGCTCGAAGCCGGGACGGCAGAGAGAGGCCAGGCGCTGTCGGTCGTCGTGGGTCAGCCGGTTGTCGCGCACATGGTTGAGCAGGCTCACGAACTCCGGGTTCTGCTGGCGGAAGACGTGTTGCAGCCCCACGGTGACATAGCTGGTGCGCCCCAGCGCCTGTGAGCCGAAGAAGTACGGGGTGGTGTAGTGGCCACGCAGCATCTCGTCGTCGCGGGGCGTCACCACCGGGGCGAGCTGCTGCAGGTCGCCGATGAGTAGCAGCTGCACGCCCCCGAAGGGCTCCACGCTGCGCCGCAGCCGCCGCAGAGTCGCGTCGACGGCATCCAGCAGGTCGCTCCGTACCATCGACACCTCGTCTATAATCAGGAGGTCGAGGGCGCGGATGATGCGCAGCTTCTCCCTGGAGAAACGGAAATTGCTCTTGACCTGGGTGCCCGGCACGTACGGCGTCAGCGGCAGCTGGAAGAAGCTGTGGAGCGTCACGCCCCCGGCGTTGATGGCCGCCACGCCCGTAGGCGCCGTCACCACGCACGTCTTGGCCGTGTGCTCCCGCACGTAGCGCAGCAGCGTCGTCTTGCCCGTGCCCGCCTTGCCGGTCAGGAATACCGACGTGCCCGTGTTCTCGATGAAGTCCCATGCCGCGAGCATCTCCTCGTTCAGCCGTATCTCTGCTTCCATGCCAGGTATATGCATTGTGTCCCGCAAAGTTACTCAAATTTATCGTAATTTGTGCAATCGCGGGGAAATAGCTAAATTTGCGGCCTAAAACTATGACGATGGAAAAAGTCGAGAACAAGAAACAATTCAACCGCACGCTCATCACCACCGCGCTGCCCTACGCCAACGGCCCCGTGCACATCGGTCACCTGGCCGGCGTCTATGTGCCCGCCGACATCTACGCCCGCTACCTGCGTCTGCAGGGGCGCGACGTACTGCTTATCGGCGGCAGCGACGAGCACGGCGTGCCCATCACCATAAAGGCCCGCAAGGAGGGAGTCACCCCCCAGGACATCGTGGATCGGTACCATAATATCATTAAGGAGTCGTTCGCCGAACTCGGCATTTCCTTCGACGTCTACGGGCGCACCACCTCCGCCACGCACCGCCGCACCGCCTCCGACTTCTTCAAGCGTCTGTATGAAAAAGGAGAGTTCATAGAAAAAACCTCCGAGCAGCTCTACGACCCCGAAGCCAGGCAGTTCCTGGCCGACCGCTACGTCACCGGCACCTGCCCCCACTGCGGCAACGAGCGCGCCTACGGCGATCAGTGCGAGGCCTGCGGCACCTCCCTCAACGCCACCGACCTCATAAATCCGAAGTCGGCCCTGAGCGGCGCCACCCCCGTCATGAAGGAGACCTCCCACTGGTACCTCCCCCTGGACAAGTGGGAGCCACGCCTGCGCCGGTGGATCCTCGAAGGCCACAAAGAGTGGCGCCCCAACGTATACGGCCAGTGCAAGTCCTGGCTCGACATGGGCCTCCAGCCCCGCGCCGTCACGCGCGACCTCGACTGGGGAATCCCCGTCCCCGTAGAAGGAGCCGACGGCAAGGTCCTCTACGTCTGGTTCGACGCACCCATCGGGTACATTTCCAACACCATCGACATCCGCCCCGACGACTGGGAAACCTGGTGGAAGGCCCCCGACACCCGCATGATCCACTTCATCGGCAAGGACAACATCGTCTTCCACTGCCTCATCTTCCCCGCCATGCTAATGGCCGACGGCACTTACAACCTCCCCGACAACGTCCCCGCCAACGAGTTCCTCAACCTCGAGGACGACAAAATCTCCACCTCGCGCAACTGGGCCGTGTGGCTCCACGAGTACCTGCGCGACTTCCCCGGCAAGCAGGACGTGCTCCGCTACGTCCTCACCGCCACCGCTCCCGAGACCAAGGACAACAACTTCACCTGGCGCGACTTCCAGGAACGCAACAACTCCGAGCTCGTCGCCATCCTCGGCAACTTCGTCAATCGCGTGCTCGTGCTCATGCAGAAGTACTACGGCGGCCAGGTTCCCGCCCCGGGCGAGTACACCGACGCCGACCGCGACGCCATCGCCACCCTACGCGCCGAAGCCTGCCAGCTCACCGACTGCCTGGAGGATTTCAAGTTCCGCGACGCCCTCCGCCACGCCATGAACATGGCACGCACCGGCAACAAGTACCTGGCTGATTGCGAGCCCTGGAAGCTCGTCAAGACAGAACCCGAGCGAGTCAGGACCATCATGTACGTGGCCGTGCAGATCTGCGCCAGCCTCGAGATCGCCTTCGAGCCCTTCCTCCCCTTCATGGCCGACAAGCTCGGCAAGATGCTCCTCTTCACCGATTACAACTGGCAGATGCTCGGCTCCGATGCCCTCATCTCCGCCGGTACCCTCCTCCCCAAGCCCGAAATCCTTTTCGAGAAGATTGACGACGCCGCCATCCAGGCCCAGCTCGACCGCCTCGCCGAGACCAAGAAAGCCAACGAACTCGACGCCTGGAACCCCGCCGGCGTCAAGTCCGAGTGCACTTTCGACGACTTCCAGAAACTCGACATCCGCGTCGGCAAGGTCCTCGAGTGCCGCAAGGTCCCCAAGGCCGACAAGCTTCTCGAGTTCCGCATCGACGACGGCATGGGCGGACGCACCATCGTCTCCGGCATCGCCAAGTACTACAAGCCCGAAGACCTCGTCGGCACCAGCGTCTGCTTCATCGCCAACTTCCCGCCCCGCAAGCTCCGCGGCATCGTCAGCGAAGGCATGATCCTCAGCGTCGAGAACTCCGACGGCTCCCTGCGGGTCGTCCACCCCGACTCCGACTGCCGCCCCGGCACCACCGTAGGATAACAGACACTCAGCGTCCAGGTCATTAAAGACCTTAGAGACCCTAAAGCCCCCTACTTCCACTCCATGATCACCCTCGAACAACTCAAGGACATACACACCCGTGTCGCCGACCTGGCCCGCTACCTCGACATCGACTCCAAGAAGATCCAGGTCGAGGAAGAGGAGCTCCGCACCCACGTGGCCGACTTCTGGGACGACCGCAAGCGCGCCGAGGCCCAGATGAAGAAAATAAAGGACCTCCACTTCTGGCTCGACTCGTATAAAGAGGTGTCCTCCCAGGCCGAGGAGCTCCAGCTCGCCTTCGACTTCCTCAAGGAGGGCCTCGTAGAAGAAGCCGACATCGACGCCCAGTACGCCCGCGTCCTCGACCTTATCGAGCACCTCGAGCTCCGCAACATGCTCCGACGCGAAGAAGACAAGCTCGGCGTCGTGCTCAAGATCAACTCCGGCGCCGGAGGCACCGAGAGCCAGGACTGGGCACAGATGCTCATGCGCCTATACCTGCGCTGGGCCGAGAAACATAGCTACAAAGCCACCGTCAGCCAGCTCCTCGAAGGCGACGACGCCGGCATCAAGTCCGCCACCATCAACATCGAGGGCGACTATGTCTACGGCTTCCTCAAGAGCGAGAACGGCGTGCACCGCCTCGTCCGCGTCAGCCCCTACAACGCACAGGGAAAGCGCATGACATCCTTCGCCTCCGTCTTCGTCACGCCCCTGGTCGACGATACCATCGAGATTCTCGTAGAGCCCGCGCGCGTCAGCTGGGACACCTTCCGCTCCGGAGGCGCCGGCGGACAGAACGTCAACAAGGTCGAGAGCGGCGTCCGGCTCCGCTACCAGTACAAAGACCCCTACACCGGCGAGGAAGAGGAAATCCTCATCGAGAACACCGAGACTCGCGACCAGCCTAAGAACAAGGAGAACGCCATGCGCCAGCTCCGCTCCATTCTCTACGAGAAAGAGCTCAGCCACCGCCGCGCCGAGCAGGCCAAGATCGAGGCCGGCAAGAAGAAGATCGAGTGGGGCAGCCAGATCCGCAGCTACGTCTTCGACGACCGCCGCGTCAAAGACCATCGCACCAACCACCAGACCAGCGACGTAGGCGGCGTCATGGACGGCGACATCGACCCTTTCATCAAGGCCTACCTCATGGAGTTCGCCGCCCGGGACGACTGACCCCGGCAGTCGGGGGCCGGCTGCCCGCCTCCACTGCAGATTAGTCCCTCGTGGCATCACCCCCGGACAGCAACGGACCGCGCTCTTCAAAATTTTCGGGAATTTTTTTAAAAAATTCACCAAAGACTTGCGCAGTCCAAAAAAGTTGTTTAACTTTGCAGCCGAGAGTGATTGCATCCTTGGCCCTCATCGGCACTCGGAAGCCGTTGCAGCTTTTGGACGCGATACTCGGCGAAGCCTGAAAATCTCGATTTTTGAGCTACTTGTCACTAAAGAGAAAACAACAATAACATAAACCAAAACAACAAAGAGATGAAGAAATTCTACACTCTCGCAGCAGCCCTCCTGGCTACCGGCAGCATGCTGGCCGCCAATCCGGCTGCCATCAAGCCCGAGGCTCGCAATGCCATGGGCCGCGTTGACATGAGCCAGGAAGGTCTGGCCATGGTTCGCGCCGACGAGGCTTACGCCCAGTTCGTGTCCGACAATGATCTCGACCTCCCCGGCATGCAGAAGTTCTCCTGGACGGATGGCAACGGCGAGGTATGGACCGTAGCCATGTACGAATCCGGCCAATGGTCCGACAACTTCACCAGCTGGGATGGCGCACCGCTTTATGCAAAAGTGCTCTGCACCCTCTCCAACGGCAAAAGCGGCAACCAGGCCAAGTCGATCAGCTACGTGATGTTCGCGCCCCGCTACTCCATGTGGGACCAGGCTAACTGGGCATCGCTCTTCCCCGGCGAGGCCGCCGCTGCCGACAAGATGCTGCCCCTCAAGTACCTGATGTCCAACAACTCCATCATGACTACCAACTGGCCCAAGGGCTGGGCCGTACCCGAGGCGTCCACAACCCCCAACAACTTCTACATCGGCCAGACCACTGTCGACGGCGAAGACGCCCTGGTCATCATGAACTCCAACACCCCCTCCGACGCCAGCGGTACCCCCTACTTCTCCGCCACCTCCTCCATGGGACGTGCGAACTACAACGGCGTTCTCTGCGGCCCGGCTAAGGGTTCCAGCCTCCAGATGTCCAATTTCGACGACGAGACGTCTTCCATCGACCTGGCCTTCAAGGGAACCTGCACCAATGCTACCGGCAGCACGATCTGGACGTACAACTACGGCTTCTCCGGCGAGGCATTCATGCCCGGCCTCTGCTCCGCTCCCCAGGGCTTCGAGGCCACCAGCGTGCACGTTGTCAACACCGGTTCCGTAACCGGCGAGGATGACGCTTTCATCAACTTCACCGACCAGGACTGGGGTCCCCTCCAGCGCTTCTACCTGCTCGCTTGCGGCGACGGCTATACCTACGACCAGGTGCAGCTCGCGGGCGGCGGCAATCTGTGGACCGCGACCACCATCCCCACCGGTCCCGCACGCATGACCGAAGACGCCAGCCTGAACCAGATCCGCGGCGCCCTCTTCGCACCCAACGCTGCCGACCCCAACGGCACCTACCACACCGCTAACGTCGAAGTCTCCATCAAGCAGATCGCAGGCATCAACATCGGTGAGACCGAAGGCACCCCTGGCCCCTACACCACTCTCTACGGCGGCTGGAACCGCAGCTACTGGGCATGGAGCGAAACTGAAGGTTTAGAGGCCATCTCCCAGGGCTACCGCTGGTGGTTCCCCTATGACGCTACTGCCAATCCCTACGTGACCGTAGCCCACGATAACAAGACTTTCGCTGTCGGTGGCAACACTTCCCTGAACTGCGACTTCAACATCACCGCCCAGGCCGGCAAGAAGGTCATCTACCACTACGATCCCAGCAACTACCTGCTGACCCGTGAAATCACTGGCGGCGTAAACAGCATCTTCAACGACGGCGAGAACAACTTCACCGTTGACGCCAACAATGGCATGATCAACGTAAACGTTGCCAACGACGCCCTCGTTAACATCTACACCACCAATGGCATGCTCGTCAAGAGCGTCAACGCCAAGGCTGGCCAGAACGTTTCCGTAGACGCCGCCAACGGCATCTACCTCGTCAAGGTCGGTGGCAAGACTGTCAAGGTCGCCCTCTAATCCGAGCACACAACACTCAGATACCCTGTTTCGGGCCGGAGCCTCTCCGGCCCGAACTTTTGTATATTCCCCGTATCTTACTCTATATCCCTCCCTGTGCGCCCATTTGTCCCTACGGGTACTTTGACGCCCATTCCTGCACGCTTTGACGGGATGTTGCACTTTCCCCGGGCGCCCGTCGCCGGCACGCCGTTTGCATGGCTGCTGAAAAAATGTTAACTTTGCCGATATTATACCGCGTCGGCGCAAGCGTCGTCGCCACCAACCCAAACGCATGCAACCGATAATAGACGCCGTAGACAAAGACGCCCTGGCGGCCGAACTCACCCCCGACCGCCTGCTCCGCACCTCCAACAAGGGCGGTAACGAGCTGTATGTGGTCAGCGCCAGTGAGGCCCCGGCCGTGATGCGCGAGATTGGCCGCCTGCGCGAGGAAGCCTTCCGCGACGGCGGCGGCGGTACCGGCCTGAGCTGCGACATCGACCCTTTCGACATAATGGAGCCCCCCTGCCGCCAGCTCCTCGTCTGGGACCCACGCGACCGGGAGATTCTCGGCGGCTACCGATTCCTGCTCGGCGAGGACGTAAAGCGTGACGACCGGGGCCGACTCCGGATGGCCACCAGCCACATGTTCGGATTCTCGCAGAAGTTCATCGAACAATACTTGCCCAACGTCATAGAGCTCGGCCGCAGCTTCGTCCGCCTCGAGTACCAGTCCTCGAAGGCCGGCGCCAAGGCACTCTACGTCCTCGACAACCTGTGGGACGGTCTCGGAGCGCTAACCGTCGACTTCCCCCAGATCAAGTACCTCTTCGGCAAAGTAACCATGTACCCCGGTTACGGCCAGGAGAACCGCAACCTCCTCCTCTACTTCCTCAACAAGCATTTCCCCGACCCCGAGCGTCTCGTCTGGCCCCTCGAACCACTCGACACCGGCATGGACACGCCTGCCCTTCAGGCCACGTTCACCGGCGCCGACTTCAAGGAGGACCTCCGCATCCTGCACCGCAAGCTCCGCGAGAACGGCACCAACGTCCCCCCGCTCATCAACGCATACATGAACCTCTCGCCCACAATGCGAATGTTCGGCACCGCCATCAACCGCGAGTTCGGCGACGTCGAGGAGAGCGGCATCTTCATCACCCTCGCCGAAGTCTTCGAGGAGAAAAAGCGACGACACATCGGCACATACAAGTAAAGTATATCCACACACTCTCCCGACATGAGGACAGATAATCTCAAGCTATGGCTGGCGGCACTGGCGGCAGTGCTGCTGACCGGCACTGCCGGGGCCGACAGCCTCGACTCGCTCCGTTGGTCGGCCACCACCCTGGTCAACGTCGGCAGCGGCGACTTCGCGCCACTCTACATGGCCGCCAACCGCCACGGCACACTCACCCAGGACGCCTCCGCCTACGAGGCCCTCGGCATCCACAAACCCATGGGCCGCACCGGACACTTCGGCTTCGCTTTCGGCCTACAGGCCTGGTTCGGCACTGCCGCCGACGTCGACTACCGCCGCTATTCCGCCGACGCACAGGCCTGGGAGGCCAACTCCCGGCACCCGGCCAACGCCTGGCTCCAGGAAGCTTACGCCGCCATCCGCTGGCGAAGCCTTTTCCTCGAGGCCGGAATGCGCGACTACGAACGCAGCATCTTCTCGACCCCCACCTCCAGCGGCGACATCGTACTCGGCACAAACGCACGCGGAATACCACAGGGCCGCATCGGGTTCCTCGACTTCGTCGACATCCCCCTCACACGCGGCTGGGTCCAGGTCCAGGGTGAGATAGCATACGGCAAGTTCGCCGATCGCAAGTGGCTCGAAAATCACTACAACCGCTACAACCACTTCGTCACCACCGGCGCCTGGTTTCACTACAAGCGCCTCTATCTGCGCACCAACCCCGCCAAGCCGCTGTCCGTGACCATCGGAATGCAGCACGCCGCACAGTTCGGCGGAACACAGGCCATCTACGAAAAAGGTCTCTGCACCGCCGAGAACAAGTCCCCCGTCAAGTTCAAGGACTTCTGTGACGTTTTCTTTCCCCGTCGTGACGGCTCAGGAACCACACCGGGCGACAAGGCGTACTACAACGGCAACCACCTCGGTGCCTGGGACCTCCAGGTGCGCTACCGCCTGCCACAGGGCCAGCGGCTCACCTTCTACCTGCAGTCGCCCTGGGAGGACGGCTCCGGCATCGGCAAGCTCAACGGCTGGGACGGCGTATGGGGCCTCCGCTACCAGTCTGCATCCCCCATCGGCTGGCTCACCGAGGCGTCCGTCGAGTACATCGACTTCAGCAACATGTCCGGCCCCATGCACTGGGCGCCCGGCGACCATCCAGGCACCGCCATCCCCGACCAGGCCACCGGCGCCGACGACTACTACAACAACTACTTCTACAACGGCTGGATGAACAACGGCATGGGCCTCGGCTCGCCGCTGGTCAAGGCACCCATCTACAACACCGACGGCTACCTGCGCTTTACCGACAACCGCATCCGCGGCTTCCACCTCGGCGCCAAGGGCCAGCCTGACGACCGGTGGGGCTGGCGACTGCTCACCGGCTACCAGCGCTCCCTCGGCACACCCTTCCTGCCACGCCTGCGGAAGGCCCACTCCTACTCACTCCTACTCGAGGCCAGCCACGCTTTCCGCCGCATCCCGGGCCTCGAGGCTGCCGCACAGGCCGCCATGGACGTCGGCTCCATCTTCGGCCACCGCTACGGCATAGCCCTCTCACTCTCATACACCGGTTCTTTCTCCCGATCCAGATGAAATCCATACACGTCCTTATAATAGCCATCGCGGGCATGCTTGCAGCTGCCTGCACCCACAACAACGGCGACATCGGCCACCTCTTCGGCAAGTGGAAGGTGACGGCTATCGAGGCCGACGGCGCACAGGCGCCCGAATATGCCGGCAACGTCTTCTTCAACTTCCAGGCGCATACCGTCGGGGTCACCGAGATGCTTCCTGACCACGAGACACGCGACGCCTACGGCACCTGGTCGCGCAACGGTGACGAGCTGCTGCTCATCTTCCCCGACGCCGGTCTCCAGCCCCCGGCCGCAAGCCTTCTGCCGGCACAGTGCACACTGCAGATCCTGCACCTCGACACAGGCCGCGCCACTTTCCAGCTCCGCCGCTACGACGGCTCCACGCTCACCTACACCCTCAAGAAATGGTAACAGACAATCCCCGTCCTCTGGCTCTCGTAACCGGCGCCGACGGTTTCATAGGCTCACATCTCACCGAAACCCTGCTCGCCGCCGGATACCGAGTCCGCGCTCTCAGCCAGTACAACTCTTTCAATAACTGGGGATGGCTCGATGACATTCGCCATCCCGACCTCGAAATAGTCAGCGGCGACGTCCGCGACCCCAACTTCTGTCGCGAGCTCGTGCGAGGCGCCGACACCGTATTCCACCTGGCAGCACTAATCGCCATACCCTATAGCTACGTCGCCCCCGACTCGTATGTCGACACCAACATCCGCGGCACCCTCAACATGCTCCAGGCCGTCAAGGCCGAAGGCTGCTCCCGCCTTATGGTGACCTCCACCTCCGAGGTCTACGGTACCGCACGATACGTGCCCATCGACGAGCTCCACCCTCGCCAGCCGCAGTCCCCCTACTCCGCCACCAAGATCGGCGCCGACGCCCTGGCCGAGAGCTTCTACAACGCCTTCGACCTCCCCGTCGTCATCGTCCGCCCATTCAACACGTATGGCCCGCGTCAGTCCGCCCGAGCCATCATACCCACTATCATCTCTCAGATCGCGGCAGGAAAGGAGGTGATAAAAGTCGGCGACCTCAGCCCCACACGAGACTTCAACTACGTCACCGACACCGCACGCGGATTCCTGGCCATAGCCCAGGCTCCCCTGCAGAACGTCATCGGCCAGGAAATCAACATCGCCACCAACTCCGAGATCACCATGGCCGACACGCTCCGCACCATCGCCGAGCTCATGGACTGGCATGGGCGCTACGAGGTCGACCCCGAGCGCCTGCGCCCCAGCCGCAGCGAGGTGCGCCGCCTCTGGGGCGACAACGCCAAGATCCGTAACCTCACCGACTGGCGTCCACAGGTGGACATCCGCGAAGGCCTCAGCCGCACAATCGCCTGGTTCACCGACTCCGGGAACCTGCGCAAGTACAAGACCGACATCTACAACCGATGAAGGACCCCCGACACATCACCATCCTCATGCTCGGCGGCGGACGCCGCGTGTCCATGGCCGAGCTCCTCAAGGAAAGCGGACGCCGTCTCGGCGCCGAAGTCCAGGTTGTAGGCTACGAGCTTGTCACCAAGGTGCCCCTGGCAGCCGCCGGAAAGATTGTACAGGGCTTCGCCTGGGACGACCCGCGTGTCGTCGACGACATCGTTCGAGTCGCACGCGAGCTCGAAGCCGACATCCTGCTGCCATTCAGCAACGCCGCCGTCGAAGTCGCCGCCAGGGTAAAATCCCTCCTCCCCGACACCTTCTCCCCCGTCTGCGACGCCGAAACGGCCGCCGTATTCTTCGACAAGATTGAGGCAGCGAAGGCATTCAAGGCCGCAGGAATGCCCATACCGCGCACCTACAGCGTCATCAATGCCGAGATTCCTGCCATCGCAAAGCCCCGACATGGCCGATTCTCGCGAGGAATCAAGGTCTTCACCAACATGGACGACCTCATGCAGCTCCGCGACATCAAGCAGTACCTCATACAGGCATACATCCCCAACCACAAGGAGTACACCGTAGACTGCTATGTCACCCAGGCCGGCCAGGTGCTCTGCGCCGTGCCCCGCCTGCGCCTCGAGATAAGCGGCGGAGAGTCCACACGAGCACTCACCTGCCGCCTCCCCGAGCTACAGCAGATGGCCACCGACGTTATCCACGCCTTCAATCTGCGCGGGCCCGTGAATGTCCAGTACCTGTACGACGAAGACCGCGACCGCTACCTCCTGCTCGAAGTCAATCCTCGCCTGGCAAGCGGTGTCATCTGCTCCATCCGTGCCGGAGCGCCAATCACCGACTACATCATCGGCGAGAGCCTCGGCATACCACTCCACCCCTGCGACGACTGGAGCGACAACACACTCATGACCCGCTACTGGAAAGAAGTCACCTTCTACAACTCATGAAGACGCTTGCAGTAATTCCCGCCCGCGGAGGCAGCAAAGGCATCCCGGGCAAGAACATCCGTCTCCTTGGCGGCAAGCCCCTCGTATGCCATAGCATCGACCACGCCAGGGCTGTCTGCGCCGACGTCGACATCTGCCTCAGCACCGATTCCGAGCAGATACGCGCCGTCGCCGAGGACTACGGTCTGCCCGTCCCATTCCTGCGCCCGTCCCAGCTCGCCACCGACACCGCTCCCACCGCGGATGTCCTGCTCCACGCCCTCGATTGGTACGCCGACCATGGTCGCGACTACGACACCGTGCTCCTGCTCCAGCCAACCTCGCCCCTGCGCACTCCCGGACAGATACGCCAGGCCCTGGACCTGTACGCCGACACACGCCCCGACATGGTCGTCAGCGTCCGCCCCGCCGCGGCAAACCCATACTACGATATCTTCGAGACCCGACCCGACGGCACCCTGGGCATCAGCAAGGGCGACGGCCTATACACCCGCCGCCAGGACGCTCCATGCGTCTGGCAGTACAACGGCGCAATATACGTAATCTGTGCCGACACTCTGCGCCGAATGCCCATGGGCAAGTTCCCGCGCCGAATACCATTCGAGATGTCCGCCCAGACATCCCTCGACCTCGACACCCTGCTCGACTGGCAGATCGCCGAGCAAATACTGAATAAATAACATGTCAACAGCAAAAACCGACGATGCCCGCAAGGTGACCACCCGCCGCCTTGTGGAGATGAAACAGCGCGGCGAGAAGATTTCCATGCTCACCGCCTACGACTACACCAGCGCCAGCCTCCTCGACCGCGCCGGCATCGACTGCATACTGGTGGGCGACAGCGCCTCCAACGTCATGGCCGGAAACATGACAACCCTCCCCATGACCCTCGACCAGATGATCTATCATGCCAAGTCCGTCATGAAAGGCGTGCGGCGCGCCCTGGTCATCGCCGATATGCCCTTCGGCACTTACCAGGGCGACAGCCACGAGGCGCTCCACTCCGCCATCCGCATCATGAAGGAGAGCCACGCCGAGGCCGTCAAGATGGAAGGCGGCGCCGAGATCCGCGAGAGCATCGAGCGCATTCTCTCGGCCGGCATCCCCGTCATGGGCCATCTCGGACTCACGCCCCAGAGCATCAACAAGTTCGGCACCTATGCCGTGCGCGCACGTTCCGCAGAAGAGGCCGACAAACTCATGCGCGACGCCCGGATGCTCGAGGAGATAGGCTGCTTCGGCATGGTGCTCGAGAAGATACCCGCCGAGCTGGCTCGCAAGGTCGCAGAGTCCGTCACCATACCCGTGATCGGCATCGGTGCCGGAGGAGGCGTCGACGGCCAGGTGCTCGTCATGCACGACATGCTCGGTCTCAACTCCGACTTCTCGCCACGCTTCCTGCGCCGCTACGCCGACCTCGGCGCCGTCATCAACACCGCCGTCGGCCGCTACATCGACGACGTCAAGTCCGGCGACTTCCCATCCCCCGAAGAGTCCTACTGAGTCTTCGGGGATGCTTGATTAGCGCGAAAATATGTGACAGGAGAAAATATATAACAGGAGAGTGTGTCAACATCTGCGGCCGTGACTGCTTCGCGGAAGTTTTTGATACACTCTCCTGCAAGTATGTGGATGCCGTTCAGAGACGGTTTTCGCGCTCGGTGACGACGGCGTCACCAGCGGTGTATGCGCTTAGGGAGCCTTCTGCGGCCTGGATGCAAACGTAGGTCATTGGCTCGGCAGAGGTGCAGCGCAGGTTGCGGTCGCAGTCGGTGGCGACCCGCACTACGGAGCCTTCGGCAACATCGAAGACCTCGTCGTCGACCTGGAAACGGCCCGAGCCTGAGAGAATGATGTAATTTTCTTCGTTGGCCTTGTGGCTGTGGAAGAAGGGCACTGCCGCCCCGGTTGGGAGTGTGCCGAAAGAAATTTCGCACGAGGTGGCTCCGGTGGCGTCCTTGACGAACTGCTTGCCCTCGAAGCTGCGGAGGCTGCCTACAGTGGCGTGGGCGAACTTCTTGCCGGTGCCGAGTATCTGGATTTCGTTCATAGTTTGGTGGTTTTGTGGTTTGTTGCTAACTTTGCGGAAGTAATCCGCTTTCGTTTTGTGAGTGCAAAGTTATAATGTAAAATTCGCGAAAACAAGACGTTACCGGAAAGTGAGACACTTACCTCAGAGTAACAATTGCCGAAAAATGAACGCTTTACCGCTGAAAGAAAATCTTAAGAAATTTACCCGGACCGCCACCTGCCCGGTGCGGAATGTCATTTCGCGCTTCTCGGGCAAGTGGTCGCTGCTCGTCATCTGCGTTCTCGCCGAGAACGATGCCACCCGTTTCGCCGAGATCGGACGGGCGTTGCCCGACATCTCGGCCAAGGTGCTGACCGACACCCTCCGGAACCTCGAGGCCGACGGCCTTGTCTCCCGGACGCTCTACGCCGAGATTCCGCCCCGGGTGGAATACTCCCTCACCGACCTCGGCTCCAGTCTACTACCCCATCTATACGCACTCATCAGTTGGGGTGCCGAGAATTTCGACAAGATGACACGATCCGGCAACAAGGGCACAATCCGCAAATCCGACGCTGTGCGGGGCTGACGACGCACCGTTTACAGGAGTGCAAGGTCGGCAAGCGGGATGCTGTCGGGATTGTATGCGACTTTACCGTCTCCGCGGCATCCGTGCGGCCTATGCAGGCTCCTTGTCGGGCGCCAATGGCGCAGGTATGAAAAAGAGGAAGCTCCGGCGCCGCGATGGTGCTGGAGCTTCGTGAAGTGACCCCGGTGGGATTTACCCGAAACGGGGTCAACTATGCTGTCTGTCAATACTTTAGATTTCTTGAAAATCATGGATGTTCCCTTTTTGCACACCCGGACATTTCAATGTTCTTCGTATATCTACAACGCAAAAGTAGCTATAATAGTCTGATTTCAGGCTGTTTTCTATGTTAAAAATTCCAATATGAAATGGCGAGTCATAGACTGAAATAGCCACCTGTCTTGTTTGAGCCTCGATACTCAACAAAACCCATTTCTCCCAATGTCTTCAAAGCCCTTTTCACTGTTGCCTCGCTTTTCCCGATAATCGGAACAATATTTATCCGACTTATACCCGGATGCGCTTTAACAATGTCAAGTATATTATTTTCAACTTCCGAAAGCAATTTTATCGGGTCATTTATCGGGTCATTTATCGGGTCGTGATTTTGACCCGATAAATCCGGGCGCATAAATATCACTTTGACCACGCCTCTTTCATCGGTTACTTTCGGCTGGGGGAGACCTACACGCTTGCACTCCTCGAATATCATTGACAGACCTCTGCCCCAATGCTCGATTACTCCACTGTAATACATTACGCGGGCAATAGTCTCGTTTGGCGGTTCCGATGTATGGGAGGCGAGTATCCGAGAGCCGTATGTAAGTTGATTCGCCGGTATTTCTTCGGGAAGCATACCTGCGTTTTCAATCTCTATTCGGTCATCATATATGGCAACGCCGACGGAGGCAGTCTTTCTCCAGTCCATGTGAGCCAAAGCGTTGGCACAACACTCTCGTAAAGCTGTTATAGGAACTTCCAGCTCATCCTTCCGATACATACCCTCCATTCGGCTGGTTACCGACAGATGTTTCAGGAAGAAAGGAGTGACTTCGTTGAGCAAATCAAAGATATTACCCTCAATCTGCTGGTTGTCGATAAACTCACGTTTGTCTATACCTCGGAAACGGGCAAGTCGGATGATGCAGTTGTGATAGTAAAAGAAGTCCTTGCCGAAAAGAACGGCGGCGGCATTGTTATAGACACCGTTCTTAAGCACCTTGAATTTTTCAAGAATGGCAATCGGATCGCGGGTATATGCCCCATCCTTCAACCTTCCTAATTCAAGAGCCTGCCGAATAGCCCAATGAATACGACTCTCGTCAAGATCATCAAATTTCAAATTCTCGTTAGGCAACGCATCCCATTTGTATTTGAGACCGCCACGGTTCATAATCATACGCGAATATTTATCGTGCGGCATGACAGATGTAACACTATCGTGCCGTTGATAAGGTCTGCCATCGTATGAATATGGTCTGTCGGGATTATTTCCCTCTGCTTCAAATACAATCAGTCGTTTCTCCGAATCCTTCAGCTTGATATATTTCTGTTGGATTTCAACGGAAGGCTCGAAGCGGCGCAGTGCCTCTCCAATCATGCGTGTTGTCTTGTCTCCGATTTCCTGACCGATAATCTTGCCTGAATTTTTAATGCCAAAGATTACAATACCGCCGGTGCCGTTGAGCATACCGCACAATGTTTCCATGCCTCGGTCAAGTTGCCCTGTGGTTTCCTTGAATTCGACATCAACACCTTCATGGTTTTCAGCCAAATGCTCTATGTAGTCTAAATCAATCGTCATAAATTCAGTGGGATTATATATGCAAAGTTACAAAAATATAATGAGTTTCAGGCTATCAAGATCATAATATTGCACTGCGAAAACTGCGAGAGGCGTGGCGGCTCACGGTGTTGTCGTCGGCTATGCCGTCAGAGGGTGACGGCGAAGCAGGCTTCACTGACACCCTCCGACCGCACGCCGACTATGGGAGCCGGCTGAACACCGGCTGTCTCATACGCCTTGTGAGATTGCGACAGAGATGTCGCACACACAAGACTTCTAATCGACAGCCCGTGTTCTTAACGCCTGCTCCTTGCATGGAATTTGAGCCGCCGCGCCACTCTCCGTTTGTTACGGCCCACGGCGGCAAAGAACGTGTCGCTTACGATCCCTCCATAAATTCCGGAGTCGTCCCCGACACATACATTGCCTTATGCCGGGGCTGTCATTGTGGTTTCTAATGAAAGTATAGACATTGTCATCGGTGAGAAATTATGGCATACAGTGGTTTTCGGAAATGTTTATGAGCATTGCTATTTTCTTATGGATAGCATTTTCTGTATGTCTGTCGCTCAGTGTCACCTCATGGGGCGATGCCAGCTCTATGTTTATCGCGGATTATAATCATAGTTCAAAGTCTGTTCGCTCGGAGTTGATGAACACGCCGGGACGGGGTATTCTTTTGCATTTGCCTGAAAAAATCTCCACAGCTCCCTCTGGTCGGTAGTATTTTTTCCGGCGAGTGCAGAACACCCCTTTTTCTCCCGTCGTGCAAGTGTGTCAACGAGCGAACAAACTTCAAACAGCGATTATACGCATTAAAAAAATATCGCTTTATGACACTGAACAACAGACATATCAAAAATACGAGCTTCACTCCTTCTCCGGCTCATACCGCATTAAAAAAGGCGGCGAGAGTGATAGGGATAATAGCCGGTCTGATTGTCGGGGTGCTTCTTTGGGCGATACTGAAACCGATATTCCGAGGCGTAGGCTGGATAATATCTATCCTCACCGCAATAGGGATAATCTATTGGATTACGACACTCTAAAACATTTACGACTATGGCAATGAACACAATGAAAGGAACACAAGCGTTCCAAGACACAATCGCCCGGTATCTTATGGCAAGGGCTGAGAACGACCCTCTTGTAGCGGTAAGGCTGGCAAATCCCTCCAAGACGATGGAGCAGTGTTGCGCCTATATCATCGGAGAGGTAAAGAAAAGCGGATGCTGTGGTTTTACCGACGATGAAATCTTCGGTTGGGCTATACACTTTTGGGATGAACCCGAAATCGAGGTAAGCAATATAGCCACCAACTGCCAAGTAGTAGTCAACCATACGGTAGAGTTGACCGAGGAAGAAAAGGAACAGGCACGGCAAGACGCCATCAATAAACTCCGTGATGAGGAAATGGCTAAAATGCGCAGACCCAAGACTACCGAGAAGAAAGCACCCGAAGTCCAACCAAGTCTATTTGACTTCTAATACATTACGACTATGAAACCGAGAACGAAATACGAACAAGCGGTAATCGCACAGAGTGGGCATCTTCGCCCACTCCCGACCGCCCCACGCCGTTGGGCGTTCACCAACACTATCAACCACTATGCCTTCCGTCTGCCCAAAGGTCGCACCACTTGTATGGACTGCGGACACTCTTGGCTGATGAACGAAACCGCCGAGAGATGCACCTGCCCCAACTGCAAGGCTAAACTTAAAGTCAAGGAAACCTATGAGCGCAAATGTCGGCAGAAATCCTATTTCAACGTGATAACCACTTGTGGGAAGTATCAGATATTGCGTATGTTCCTGCTGATAGTGGAAATGCGGAAAGGTATGAAGGCATCCCCCGCCTTTCTGGAAATAGGACAGTATTGGATTGCTCCGAATGGAAAAACCTCACTTGTGGCTATTCAGCGCACTATGGGGTGGTATCTTGACTGTTTCGCTTTCGGTTCTCCTTTTGAGATTAGAAAGGATAACGATACCTATCAGTATATCGCAGACCAGTATCTCTATCCGAAAATCAAGGTCATACCGGAGCTGACACGAAACGGCTTTGACAGCAATTTCCACGACATCCGCCCCGTCTGCTATTTCTCAATGCTCCTTTCCGCACCGCAAGCCGAGACACTGTTGAAAGAAGGCAACATAAGGATGCTTAAATATATGGCAGACCACACCGCAGAGGTAAAGCACTTCTGGGCATCATACATCATCGCCAAGCGACACGGATATGAAATCCCGAACCTTTCAACGTGGTATGACTATCTGCGGATGCTGGAGCGTTTCGGCAGGGATACCCATTCCCCGAAACTGATAACTCCATTCAATCTCGTTGAAGCACACGATGAATATGTGCGGAAAGTCAACCGCCAGCGGGAAAAGGAGCGCAGAGAGGCTGACCGCATAAAGGCGTTGGAGAACGAAGCCAAGTTCAAGGAACTCAAAGGTCGCTTTATCGGACTTGTGTTCACTGACAACGAGATAGAAATCAAGACCCTTGACAGCGTTGACGAATATTATAATGAAGGTACTACACAGCATATCTGCGTCGGTACAAGCCAATACTACCTTAAAGCCGAGAGCCTTGTATTCTCAGCCCGCATAGACGGCAAAATTGTGGCAACCATAGAGATAGACCTCAAAACGCTCAAAGTGATACAATGCCGCGCTGCCTGTAACAAGGTAAGCGAATATCGGGAGCGCATAGAAAACACTATCGCAAACCACCGAAAAGAAATCAGAGCGAGAATGACCGCCTAAATGTCTAACACGACCTGCGTCAGCGATGGCGCAGGTCATAAATCCCCCACCGATTATGAACGTGACATTTGAACACCCCACTATCATCTTTGATGATAAAATAGCCGAAATTATCATAGAGTTTGTAAACCATATCCTCTATGCCGACAGCGAGGAAACCCTGCGGCAGATAGTAGCCGAGTTTGCCGACAAGTACGACCTTGACCGATACTTTGTCTATGGCTACGGCAGTCACCACCTATGGCTGAAACAAAGGAAGATAACCAACCCCGATATAACATTTGAATATCGGATACTGATTGTAGAATACTAACACCGCATTACTATGGCAACGAGAATGACCGCCAACGGAGTAAGCACAACCACCACTCCCGGCACTGAACAATACGAGGTGTTCTACACCGGTTGTCGCTCACTGCGAAAGAAACACTATCAATATGATTATAGGCACACAAACGGAGAATTGTTCTCCTGCGTGGCTGGAACACTCACAGAGTGCAGACAACGCCGTGATGAATGGCTCAACAAGAAAATCAACAACTGAGATAAAATTTGCCAAGTCGTAATGTAGGGAGTGGAGCGACCTCGTGATGAAGTCGCTCCACCGATTTGCGCTAAAAATTTCGGCCGCCACAGGCGGCATTGTCGCATGGTAATTGCTTGTGCAAAAGATTATTTTTGGAACAATACTATAATTTCCATAATCCGACGTTGGTGTAGTTGCTTGTGGAACTTGCCTTTATAACGGCAGTGGGCGGTATAGGATTTGAAGATGTCGCGGTTGCCGGCTTTCAGTTTTTTCAGAACACTGCTTTTGTTGACGACACCAGGGCCGCAGTTGTAGGCGAGGCAGGCTAAAAGGATTGAATCCTTGCCGTACTGAGAATACAAGGCGCAGAACTTGCGGAGGTCTTTTCGCAACAGGGCGTCTGCCTGTCTTTCGGTGAGCTGCACGCCCTGGCGGTAAGGTTCTCCCGGCTGGACTTGGTGACCGTAGCCGACATAGGGCCAGTGTTTCGGCTTATGGAGCGTCTCAAACTTTTTTATTATCAGCACGGCACGTTCAAACGGCGGCAACTCCATAATCGACCGGTTCTTTCTCTGCTCCGCTCCGAAAGCGCGAGGCGATGAGGCGTTGGCGGCGGGCGTTGCCGCCACAAGGGACAACAACGCCACGAAGAAAAATAACAGTTTTCTCATCGCACAATCGGGGTTACGGGACCGACAACCGGGCCGATGATTGTACCTCCGTTATCATCTCCTTTATCCTTGCCGTTGAACTCGAAGGTCTGCTCCCACGGTGTAGAGCCGAAATTGTCTTCAACCACCACGAGGAATTTGTGGGCATCGGCACTCTTGGCTGTATAGTTGAGCCGGAAGGTTTTGCTTTCAAGAAGCACACGGTCATTGTTGACAAGCACCGGACCATCAACGAGCTTGAGAGTGCCTTCGCCGTCATACTGGAAATAGCGGATTGTATAGAGGGTGTTGGTGTAGTTGCCCTCCGGCTTGATTTCAAAGCGCAGCTCCACGGTCTGCCCCTGCGCGATTTTGTCTGCATAAGGCATCACATCCACCGTGAACGGATAAGACTGCTGCACATCGAGGTCGTCGGAACAAGAAGTCATGGAGATTACGATTGCGAAAAGGGCAATCCAAAAGCCGAAAAATCGGCCGGGAGTGAGGCGAATATCGCCGATGCGTGAAAAGAAATTTGTAGTCATAATTTGAATTTGGGTTTAGTGATTTGTTTCTGATTGAGCGACATCAGATAGTCGTTCAGATCCTTGTGGTCGGTATAGAGCGCGGATTTGTCGCTCACCCTGTCGCCGAACTCGCGGCGCAGTCTGGCGACTGCGGCACGCCCGGCGGTGTCGTTGTCGAGATAGCACAGTATCAGCGGGTATTCTGCCAGAACCGGGATTGCCTTGCCGACATTAGCCACGGAGTTAAGCACAACACTGTCGTTTCCGTCGTTGTAACCGAAGCGTTCAGCCGAAAGAAAGTCGATGAAGCCCTCGAACACGTTGCAGCGGAGATTGCCGCCGGATATGCGTGTAATGTTTTTTGGCGGATAACTCCCCTTAAAAAATGGATTCCGAAGTTCAAATCCATGTGCGTTGTTCTCAAAGCCGATGGCATAATAGCGTTTACCGTGAAGCTCATAGTTAACCTGCACGCAGTAGCGTTGTGCAACATCTTTCGGTATGCTGCGCTCTGCCAGATAGCGCAACAACGCGGGCCACTCCAGCCGGGATATTTCCACATTTTCAAATGTCGGTTCCTCTACGAATGGCACTGGTTTGTAAGGCTCTGCCACGGGCATATCCATCTTTTCGGCTATATATCGTGCCTGCTCAACGAAATCGGTCTTACCCGTCAATACCCCGGCGAGCGTGAAGATGTCGCCGCCTTCGCCTGTACCGAAATCGAACCATACGTTTTTACGCGGGTTGACATGGAACGAGGGTTTTCTCTCGTTGCGGTACGGCGCATAGAACCACAGACCTTTGCTGTCGCGCCCGGTCGGATCGTAGCCGAGGCGGTGCAGGAAACCCACAAGGGATATTTCTTGGATAGCGTCTATATCCATAGGCTAAAAGCGCATTTTTCGTTTGGATTTCGCCGTTTCCTGCTTCCTGGCTTTCTCTGATACCTGACGGATGCTGATTTTCTGAATATTTGACATCTCACCGGCGATATACATATTCAGTTCACGCATATTACACGACCCTGTAAGCTCATAGGCAAGGTCATAGACTCCGCCGTAAGCACCGGACTTGGTATCACGCCATAGATTTGTTTCGGTGTTAATTACCATTGTTGGTTCACCATTTGCGTCATAAGGAGCCTTGTAGATGCGAAGATTGCCGTCAGCCGATACGGGGTGTTCCTGACCGAGAGCTTTCATAAAATCCGTAAGAGGGATTTTTCGGATGTCGAGATTTACTATAACCGGTTCCATATCGCTCATTCAATTATGAATTTTACACCTACTCCATACTGCGTATGGAAATGCCCCGTGGAGTTGCCGAATACAAACCTCTCCTTCACATTGGCTGTCAGCGCAATTTTATCAGACAGATAAAAATCCGCCGAGAGAGTGAGCGCACCGCCATAGATGAAGGCATCGCCGTTGTGGAGCGTGGAGCCGTCAGACAGGGTGTGTCTGCCCCAATTTATCGTTTCATAGCCGCCGAGAGCCGACACGCTGCCATAGAGGTGGAAGGTCTGCGAATAGTCGCTGACAAGGTGGAGATTATATCCCGCCTCCGCCGTGAACTGAGCCACGGGGATACGTCCCTTTTCGGCGTAAGGCTTATAGGTCTGGAGATACTCGCCGCCGAAGCTCCAAATGTTCGCGCTACCCTTGAACATCGAGTAATATACGCCGAATGAATAGCCGCAGTCACGGGAGTTGCCTGTATAGAAACCATCTGCCATATTCGCCTTTATTTCCACAGCAGACATACCGGGGAGGCATCGCTGGGCCATTGCCTGCCCTGTGAAAAGGGCAAGCATGGCAGCGAAGATAAACATCGCTTTTCTCATAGGTTACTGGATTGAAAGTTCGTCGATTACGTTTGCACGCACAATATCCTCGTTCTCCACCACGAAGGACTGGTGTCTGCCGCCGTCTTTCTCGGCGACCTCGATCACAAGCTGCTTGTCGTCGGGGATAGTGAATTTCTCCAGCGCAAACACAGTGCGTTCCGATGATTTGGCTGGAACAACCACTACATAGTTCTGGGCGCGGAGAGGTTCCAATACCTGCTCCTGCATTGCGGTTCGCTTGATAACTTTCTTGTCCACAATTTTGAAGCTCACAAAATCCACATCGAAAGGAATGTTGGAGGTGTTCTTCAGCTCTGTGTGGAAATACAGCAGTCCATTGTTGGCGTAGATGGATTTCAGAAGGAACTGCACTCCGAAACGCTTTGACCCGATATGCTTGATTTCGCGCTTGTTCTGTTTGTGGATACTTTTCATAATCAACTTTACAAGCATAGGGCTTTCACTGCCGAGGCGTTCAAGATAGATTTCTTGCGCATTGTTGGGGCGGTTCACAGCTTCGCCGTCATGCAGAAAGTCAGTCATTTCGATACTGAGCAACAGCGGTTCTTTGGCGAATTTCACGTTAAACGTGTAATAGCTGCCATCTTCCGTGATTACCGACAGGTTTGTTTCCTGCTTGAATGACTTGAAGGCGGATTTTACACGCAGCACGTTCTTCGCACCATCGGCAAGTCCGGCGACAAGATTTTCATTGCCCAAATCGACATAAGTGATTTCAGCGGGGAAGATGATGTGCGTCGTTTTCTCATAGCATACCTCCAGAGCGTGAGGCGGTATCATGCGGTCGAAGCCTACTTTGCGGGTAAGACTGCTGAACTTGTCGCCGTCGGTGTAGTTATCACCGTACACGTTCAAGTCGTGTTCAGCAACCTGTTCAGTGTCAGGCGACACGTTGTTTTCGGCACTATTGACCGTCTTTTTGCCTTTTGCAAAGGCGGGAGTTGCCATACAGAGGACGGCAACGAGAGAAAGAACAAATAATTTGAAATTCATTTGATTGTGGATTAAGTGGTAAATAATCATATATCTTCCGGCTGGTGAAGCATTACACGATAGCCGGCTTTGAGGTGGACTTTCACGGTCCGCAGCTTCTTGTTGAGATACTGGCTGACACCATTTATCAATCCTCGCCCCACATCGGAGGCAATCTGCGCTCCGGTATTGGTGGAGATGTTAATTGAGCTACCCATCGTACTGCCCATATTGGCACCGATTTCGTGAAGCGCGTCACTCTCCATAGAATTGGGAATGTTGATACCTTCCTGGCCGTCGGAGTCATAGACCTGCAATTCCACATCGTAGATGGAGCCTTCGCACTCGATAGAGGATATTTCGATTTCCAGCCTCTCGCCCTGCACTCTTGCAGAGCCGACGATTACGGTGTTGCTTGGTATCAGCCGTGAGCCTACCCACATCGGTTCAGTGGTCCGTAACTTTACGCTTTCTCCGTTGGTTACACTCTGGTTGTTGGCGACAACTGCGGCAATCGTGTTCTTATTTACAATTCCGGATGATCCGACCGAGGTGTTGAAACTTCTGCTTGACGACGCACTGAGGGATGATACGACATTTCTGCTCACCTGCGCCACCGGCTGCACATTGCGCTTGCCTTTCTCATCGTCGGTAGAGGACGGAGGCGCATAATTGCCGCCGTTGCCGTTACCCATATATTGTGCCGCCAACTGGTAGGAGCGTTCAAGCATCTCCATCTGGTCCGGCTGCTGTTGCTGCTGTGCCATCGCATTTTGTGCTTCCAGCTCGTCTATCCGTGCCTGCAACTCGGCGACCTGTGCCGCCTCGTTATCTTCCGGCACGAAAAAGTCATCAAGCGAAGCCTGCACTTCCTGATACGCCTGCGCCGATGTTTCCACTGCCGAAGGCTGACGCACATCGCTGTCTTGCGGGGTTACGGCTGTGAGAGTGTCGAGGACGGATACCGTCTGCTGACGAGTCTCTTTCTCTTTCGCGGCTTCGGCAGCCTCATATTCCGACATCTTGTCCTTCATACCTTCGTTTTCACCCTCAGGTATCTCAGTATTGAAGGCGTCTCCGACATGCCCATCGCTCTTGTTGAGGCTGCTGTAAAGAAGCCATAGTATCACGGCTCCACAGAGAATGGCGGCCGGCATCACGATGAGATATTTCATCATCTTCTGCCGTTCAGCCTGTGATTTGGGCTGGAAGAAGCCGTTAATCCTCGCTTTCCATTCCTGCATTGTCATAGGCGGCGGGAGCTATCGGTTTGACATCGGGATTGGAGATTTTCAGTGGCTGTATATGCTCGACCTCCACAAGTCGGCCGGAGTGACCCAGCCCGATTTTATAGCAGGCATGACCGAACACGAAGAATGCGATCAGGACGAAGGCGCAGAGCATGACACTTACGACCAAGAGCCGTTGTTTTTGAGGAATGCCGTCGCACAGGCTCCTCAGCTTTGCCGAGAGTTTTCCTTTCGGAGTGTGCCACACCCTGTTATACATGGCGTCTCTCGCGGCACGGAATTTAGAAAATACACTCATCGTTTGGTAGTGATTATATCCTTGTTTTCAAGGATGTTGAAACCTTCAATAATAAATCCGTTGGGATTGTCGTCGGAGCGCGACACGTTTGACAGACGGCATACCGTTACCAATGTTCGCTCCGTCATGTTGGACTCGCGGATAATCATCTGGCGGGCATATGTCCTGGCGGTATAGGGATATGTGTTGAAATCGCATACCACGCTGTCAACCTGCACCACCTGATTGATATTTCCGGCTATGATACGGTTGTAATAACCTTTCTCCGAAAAGTCGGTGTAGTAATTGTAAGCCGACTTGTCGCTGAGTATCAGAGCGCGGTTGATGTTATGCTCGATAGCGGATTTATCCGGCGAGAGGTTGAAAAACAGTTCATGGAAGCGTCGCACGTGTTCCCGTGCCTCCGCAGGTCGGTTCTGACTCATGTCCTGCGACAAGGCAAGCATAAGCGACTTGCCGTTGTCAAGGACATAGATTTTCTCACGCTGCTTCTCGGCGAAATTGAACACCATTATCATGGCTACCGACACCACAATGGCACACATCGCAACGAATATGATGCCGAAAAGCCGTATCTGGCGAAATGATGACTCAATGTTCCTTAATGATTTGAACTCCATAGGCATGATTATTTGAGAAGTTTACCGGCCCGGCCTGCCACATTGCCCGCAACTCCGCCGGCGACACTTGCTGCACCGGAGCCGACCTGCATGGCGGTGTTATTGACTGCACGGTTATAGTTTCCGGCTCCACCAGCTTGTATGATCCATCCTGCCACAGTTGGAATTGTAAAATACCCAATAATGCCGATAATCATAAAGACGGTGTATGCGGTGTTGCTCCCATCAAGGTCAACATTCGGATTATTAGTCAGTTCCGAAATGTCATTTTGGAGCATCAGGACTTGGATTTTGGCGAGGATTGTGGAGAATAAATCTGCCACCGGCAACCATAGATAGGTCTGAATGTAGCGGCATATCCATTGTGTCAGGGTTGACTGGAAGCCGTCCCACACCGAGAGGGCGAATGAAATCGGACCGAGAATAGCAAGGACTATGAGAAAGAATGTCCTAATCGTATCAATAGTCAGAGAGGCAGCCTGAAATAGCATCTCCAGCAGTTCATGAAAGAAATTCTGGATTGCCTTCTTGACCTTATACATTCCGCGCTCTATATACATCCCGGCCGCGGTACCTATCTCCGTCACGCCTAACTCGTCAATCTGCCTGTCAAACTCGGCATCGTCAACGAGGTAAGCGGTCGATGGGTCGTTCATCATCGCTTCATATTCCAGACGGTCTTTCTCCTCACGATATTTCTTCATGTCGAGGGTCTGGCCTTCGAGCATCGAGGCGGTACCTTGCACAATCGGAGACATTACTGAGTTTATGGTACCAAGTACCACAGTCGGGAAGAACATTATACAGAAGCCAATGACAAACGGACGCAGCAGCGGAAACACATCTATCGGTTCGGCTCTTGCCAGAGACTGCCATATACGGTAGGCGACATAGAATAGCGCGCCTAATCCGGCTATACCTTGAGCCACTCCTGCCATATCCTCGCAAAGAGGCATCATCTCATCGTACAGAGAGCGCAGGATGGTGTGGAGATTTGAAAAATCAATAGCGCACAGCATAGGCATCACCAGTATTTTTCGGAGCCGTCACCATAGAGAGCCACAACACGCTTTGTGTCGGCTTTCTTTTTGGCGCGGAGATAGGACACACTGATGTTCTTGTTTGTATAGTACGCCGTCAAATTCTTCAGACGCTTCATCTCCTTGTAACAGTCGTCAACGACATCCATACGGTCTTTGTCGGTCATGCTCAGTGTAGTTATATTGACTACCTGCTTCAAATCGCCGAGGACGCCGTTGGCTTCTTCGAGAATACGGGTGTAGCCCGATGCGATTGCCGAAAGTTCCGCGCTTGTGAAATTGGGATCTGTCAGCATCTTCTGGAAATTGTTGACATAGTAGCCGGAGATATTTCCGAGCATCAGGATCGTCTGCTGCACCTTGCGGGCATCGCGGACAAGGTTGTTCACCGACTGGAGCGCGTCATAATATTTCTTCGCCTGCTGGTAGATTTTCACAGTTTCCTGAAAATTCTTCACCATGTGCGTAGCCGTCTGCGACTCCTGTACGAGTGATTTAGAATTGTTTACGATGGACTGCGCTATGTTGGACGGGTCTATGACAGTCCACTGGGCGGAAGCGCTGCCCGTGCCTATGATAAGGCACAGGGCGATTAAGGGGATAAGAAACTTTAATTGCTTCATTTGATTGTGGATTAAGTGGATTTAGCGTATTCTGTGAGCCATACCCACAATGATTCTGATTAGGGTTGTAAACAGCCGGTAAGCCGCAATGCTGTTTACTTAAGCCTAATAAACGGCTTTTTCACTATCGTAAAATCCTGATTTTCAACAGTACTTTGAACAGCAAAAATCCTTAAGTAAACAGCATTACGGTAAGCCGTTACAAGGAGGAGGCCGAGAAAAAGGAACAGACCTGAAATGATGAATATTAGAGATTGCTTGACTATCATACATCAGTTCTCCCTCCTCTCGTTGGCTAACTGTTTGATGGCAGCCTCGATGTCGCCACCGAGCTGACGGGCGCGGGCGAGTACCTGCATCTTCTCCGTTTCCTCGGTGGTATAGGCGAGGTATTCTTCCGGCGATACCTCTGTCGCATACACTGCCGATTGTGTTCCGCCCAGTCCTATCCACACCTCCTTGTAGTTGCGGCTCGGATTGTTCGCCATATTGATACTGAGTATCTGCGCCTTCTCCTTGTCGGTCAAGCCTAACAGCTCCTGTATCTGGTCAAAGCGGTTCATATACTTGCGTTGATCGAGCAGTATCTTGCAGTCGGAGTTGTTTATGATGGTTTCCTTGACAATCGGCGACGATATTATGTCGTCAACCTCCTGCGTAACCACCACAGCCTCGCCGAAATATTTACGCACGGTCTTGAACATATAGCGCATATATTCAGCCATGTTCGCAGTTGACAACGCTTTCCAAGCCTCTTCGCAGATAAGGACTTTGCGCACGCCTTTCAAGCGTCGCATCTTGTTGATGAAGGCTTCCATGATGATGATTGTCACCACCGGGAACAGGTCTTTATTGTCGCGGATAGCGTCAATCTCGAACACCACGAAACGCTTGTTGAGCAGGTCGATGTTCTCTTTGGAGTTCAGCAGGAAATCAAAGCGACCGCCGTGATAAAACTGGCGCAGCGTTGTCAAAAAGTTATCTATGTCAAAATCCTGCTTGTAGATGGGGATAGGACGCTGTGCCATTTCAGCGCGGTAGTCGTCACGCATAAACTCATAAAAAGAATCGAAGCAGGGAACGATGTCGCGGTCTTTCTTCATCTTTTCAAGGAACATCGACAGTGCGGAGCCAAGCTCACCCGATTCCGTTTTTGTCACGCGGTCGTCTTCCGACTTCCAGAGTGTGAGAAGCAGCGTTTTGATTGAGTCCTTCTTCTCCACATCAAATACACCATCCTCGGTGAAAAACGGATTGAAAGAAATCGGCTTTTCCTCGGTATAGGTGTAATAAACACCATCTTCACCGTGAGTACGGTTGTGGATAAGGTTGCACAGCCCTTCGTATGAATTGCCGGTGTCAATCAGCAGGATATGCGCGCCTTGCTCATAATACTGGCGTACCAGATGGTTGGTGAAGAAAGACTTGCCGCTACCCGACGGGCCGAGTATGAACTTGTTGCGGTTGGTGGTTATGCCCCGCTTCATAGGCTCGTCGGAAATATCCAAGTGGACAGGCTTACCCGTGAGGCGATCCACCATTTTTATGCCGAATGGCGACAGGCTGCTACGGTAGTTTGTTTCGGCTGTGAAAAAACACACGGCAGGCTCGATGAAAGTATAGAAACTTTCCTCGGCGGGGAAATCCGCCTCGTTGCCGGGCATAGCCGCCCAGAACAGCGTCGGGCAGTCGATGGTGTTGTGCCTCGGCATACACCCCATAGTCGCAAGCTGACCGCCGACATCGTTCTTTATCCGGCGCAGTTCTTCGGCATCGTCGCTCCAAGCAATGATATTGCAGTGGCAGCGCACCGAAGTAAGGCCGAAGCTGTGTGCCTCGTTCAGATAGCGGTCTATCCACTCCTTGTTTATGGCGTTGGAACGGCTATACCTTGACAGCGAGTTCATATTGCGCGCCGTTTTTTCAAACTTCGCCAGATTTTCATCGTGATCGTCGATAAACACATACTGGTTGTAGATGTGGTTGCACGGCAGGAGCAGGCCCACGGGAGAAGCGAAGCTCAGTCTGCAATCGCTCCTGTCGGTTGACAGGCGTTCATACCGGTTGTCGGTGCTGACCTTTCCGGGCAGGTCGTCAGTATCCGATAGCGTGTGCAGACACAGCATCTTGTCGCCGACGCGCATTTCTTTCGGCGACAGGTCTATATCCTCCAGACAGGTTACATCGACGGTTGACAGCGAGAGATACCTCTCAATGATACCCGATGTCTTGCCGGTGCCGACAATCTCATCGTTACCCATGCGGCGCAGCAAGATATATCCGGTGTCGTTGATTATGCGCTCGAACTGGCCCACGGCTTCCATGAAGCCTACAATCATCTCGTGATTGAGTTCCTTCGGAGTGATACGCCCACGGCAGAGGGTGGAGAAATTCGACTGCTGGCGCATACGCTCCTTTGTGGTCTTTGTCAGATACAGGTAGCACTTGTGCGCCAGATACGGACGCTCGTTGAAATGACGCTCGAAGCTCCTGTCAAGAAAAGACAAATCATCTTTTTGCAGTTCCGGCTTATAGTTCTCCGACACAAACCAGTCCTGCTTGTGCGCCACCGTAAAGCGCGGCAATACCTTGATTGCCTTGCACCAAGCGGCGTGCATCGCCTCGTATTCCTGCGATGTGACGGTGAACAATTCCGGCAGCGTAACCTCATAGCACACGGTTATGTCGGCGTCCTTGCTTATGATACAGCCGTGTTCCACTGCCAACAGTGGGAGTTTAGACTCCAGAGTTGTGGCTCTCAGTATATTTCTCATTTGCGACCTCCCTTCATTATTTTGCGCACACGCAGACGGTTGATAATGTATCGTGGGCGGTATTTCACCGATGTGAGCTTCATAAGTCCGTATTGTCCGTACTTGCCGTTGAGATGAAAGGTGTACCACACCAGCACCGACGCGCTTATGGCGCCGAAGCCTATGCAAAGACCTTGCTGCACCCCGCACATATAGAGGATTACGAACAATATGAAATCGGCGATAAGACCTCCGGCGAATATGAAAAGGTATTGCGCTTTAAGCCCCTTGTATTCCACCGTTCTGCCTATGCCCTTGTTAATAGAATATTCCATCACCGACACTGATTAGAGGAAGAACGAGCGCAGGATTGTGGCCGCGACCACAAGAAAGATACAGGCACCGAACCACGATGCGGCGGTCTTGCTCGTGTCGGGATCGCCGGAGCTGAACTTGCCATAGACCTTGACACCGCCGATAAGACCGACGACTGCGCCGATGGCATATATCAGCTTCGTTGCGGGGTCGAAATAGGATGTCATCATCGAGGTTGCCTCGTTGATGCCTGCCAGACCGTTGCCGGCGGCATAGAGATTGGCGGCGCATATCATCAGTGTGAGCATGGCAGCCATTGGGCGGCGCATACCGGGAGCGTTCATAAACTCCACGATGCGCTTGTAGAGCGACTTGAAGAATTTAGTCATAAAATAATTGATTTGGATTTAGTGATGGTCAGTGGAGGATATTGAAGTCGATGGCATCAATATCGGTTGTGTCTATGTCAGCATGGAATACAATCTTGCGGACTTTCTCAATAGCCTCGTCGGTTTTCACCGCCGGAGCATCTTCAGGTACGTCCGGCAACTGACATTCAATCATCAGTATGCGCTTGCGCACAACCGGGTCAAGTTTTACATATTCGATTATCTCGGTGCCTTCAAGTTCGGAAACTACCCGCCGGGCGGTCTGTTCATCCTCAGAGGTGTGAGGCTGATTTTTCAGCACCTTAATGGCGGTCTGCATTTCCTCGAAGTCTATACCGTCGGCATTTGCCTCGGCAGGAGGCGGAGTTTCGCCGGTAAGCTCACTGACGGAATGGGTGGAGAATATCTCGTCCAGCTTTTCAGGAGGTATCTGAACCGACGGCTTTTCTTCGGGTGTATCGGGGAGTCCGGCATCGGAGGGTTTACCCAGTTCCATGACAATAAGCGGCACGACCTCCCTTGCGGCTTCGGCAGCGGCTTCTTTGGCGATTTCACGAAACGAGTCCATGAACTTATCGGCATCGAAGGAGCTTTTGCCGACGACTTCTTCCACGGGCGCTTCATCTGCGGGCGGTTGTTCCGGAGGTGCGCAGTTGTCATTCTTGCCCTTAGCCGGAGTGTCGGGCTTCGTCAGGACTTTTCGGATAAGCCATACATTGCTTGCGAGCAATGCTATGATAAACAGCGTTTCCATCAGAATAGAGGCTGGCTGTTTTCATCATAGAGACCCTCCATGACCTCACGGTTGTTGGCGAAGTGGTCGAGAAGTATCTCGGACACATACGAGCCTATGGAGGCACCGGTATCGCGGAACCGTTCTGCCATGCGGCTCAGGACGGCATGGACTTCTGGATAGATATACACTTTGGTGTTGGAGCGAACAATGCCGGGCCGGAGAAACTTGGCGGCATATTTCCTGCGTTCCTCGGCGGCTCTGACATCAATGTCAGTGGCCGGATTCACGTTGATGGTTACAAGTGGGGATTTGGGCATAGATGGTTAGAGTTTAAGTTGGTTGATAACATCGGCATACTCCTCCAAGTGAGCAGCCAGCACGTTGTTGATGAAAGCCTTTAGCGAGCATACGCGCCCTTTCTTGCGGCAGAACAGGATACGACGGATTTTCCATTCAATTTCCGGGTCTATCTCTGTCGTTACATATTTATCCTGCGGCGACATATAGGTCATGTTCCATACGAAACGCTCCAGATATTTACGCTCACGATCTGCGTCATTGCCGACACTTACTTTGGGGTGGGATTCCGATACAGATTTGGTGGAAGGAACTTTTGTCATTTCCGGTTCGGACTCTTGTGTCTGACCCTCTGCCTTTGGCTTCTTTTTAAGCGTTGACAGCGAGGAGGACTCCTCTCTGAAAGACCTGATGAACTCATCAGGGTCGATTTCCGACTCATATTTCTTTGCCATATCGGTCAGAGTTTGAGAAGTCCGAGCAATTCATCGGTAAGCTCCGGCAGGCGTGTACCTTTAAGCAATGTCTTGTCAGGAGGCATGACAGTCGAGCGAAACACGGCGCGATTGAGCGTCTTTGACCCTTCACGACGATACTTTTTGGTATCCGGTATCTTGGTTCTCAGCGTCATAAGACCGTATTCCTCGAAAACCGCCTCATACTGGTCGTAGAGATCTGTTTTCTCACGGGCATCTACAAGGTTCCAGAGCATATACATCTGTTTGACCTGTGTGCGTCCGGTAGTGAGCCACTCCTGTATCTTCAGGGCAAAGGCGAGCGAGCTTTCAAGGATAACCTTGTCTGCCGCAACCGGCACTATCACGGTATCCATGCAGTTGAGAATGTTGACGACGCCACGGTTATTGACCGTGCCGGGCAGGTCGAAGAAAACGATGTCTATCTCGTTTCCGGCCTCGATGATGTCGCGTACCTTCTGCATCGCCTCCTCCGGCTTTGCCGTCAGGAGAGGATAAGGCGCGAGCTTGGTCTGGCGCAGATTGTCGGAAAAAAGTTTCTTGAACTGAGGGCTGCACTCGATCAGGTCTTTGTCGCGCTGGCGCATCTCCTCGATGCTGAACTGAGGATAGTCGCAGTCAACGACAAGGACTTTCAGCCCCTTCACATAGTAGAGGTAACTCGCCGCCAAAACGGTCAGAGTGGTCTTGCCTGCTCCGCCTTTCTGGGTGGAGAAAGCGACAAATTTGGGGTCTGTCATAAAATTAAATTTGGATTTGGATGTAGTGGTGGTTGCATAGCGGTGGCCGTCAGCGTATCTTCTGACACGGATAGACCGGGCTTCTATCGGCGCGAAGCAATGCCGGCACAGATTATGCGGAATGGGTTACAGCTATCTCCGTCGCCAGTGGCGACCTTCCTCCGCTGTCGGGAGGGTATCGGCTATGTGAGCCGGAAATGTTTGGGTTCGTCAGTCATGTCTGGTTCGGGTTTGGATGTGGAGTTTAGTGGTGTCCGCCATAGCCATAGGGCCATAGGGCGATAGGTAGGTTGCTGGCATTTATCCTTTCTATATGGCTTACAGGCTTCATAAGTCAGTCTTTGTCATGTCATTCAGGAACTAATCTCTCTGCATAATCTACTCTTTAGATTGTTCGGAAGGACATTTATAAGACTGCAATTCAGCTTTATTGCCAAATGGTTGGGATTATACCCGCCGGATTGGTTGCTCAGCTTACAGTTCACATGGATAGTGCGTAATATAATAAGTAGTTTGACTTCCTTGAAGGCAGGCTTGAGAACCAATCTCTACACAAAGAAACAAATAATTCTGCAAACTGGCAAATCTAAAAATAAGCCAATTTGCTGTGATTAAGAGCATTGTCCGGCTATGTCCAACTATGTCCGGCTATGTCCGAAAAACTCGGCTGAATTTTTAACATTTCGCCGCGCAAATTTTTTTGCTGCTTCCATCGCCTGTTTCTTAATTATCGGAATTTTTATCTCATCGCTGGCAAATCAGGGATTTTTTTCGTATCTTTATATCAGCATCACGGTGATTTTCTTCCTCCGGGCAATGAAAAGCGGCTTTTCTCATTGTCATCATAATGATACCGGGCATCATTGACTGACATTGCCAATTTTCTATTAAGGAAGAATGTCCACATAGACATAGCAAGGTGTCTTTTCGGGGTCCGAAAAGGTTTCGAGGGACCGGCAGTCCACACGAAACAACCTTGCTATATAGGATAATCTCCAAAGTCGAATATCCCTCGATTTTACTGCGTAGGCACTCACACACATGATGCGCTCACCACTTATAATCCACATTTTATGACTGATTTCGTTAACAAGGGCGGACGACCGCCGGTTGCCAACAAGTGCAGCCACTGCGTCAAGGTACGTTTTGACGACCTCGAATGGGATGAACTTTCCCGTATGATGGAAAGGGCAAACGCGACTGTTAAGGCCTCTTTCATCAAGCAGCTTATCTTCGGCAAGCCTTTCAGGGTACTGACCACCGACAAATCGCTTGCCGTCTATTGCGCCAAACTATCCGAATTCTTCTGCCAGTACCGCACAATCGGGGTAAACTACAACCTCGTTGTGAAGGAGCTTCGCACCAATTTCACCGAAAAGAAAGCAATGGCATCTCTCTACAAGCTGGAGAAAGCCACAATCGACATGATTGCCGTGATGACAGATGTCATGGCTCTGTCTGAGAAATTCGATGAACAATGGTCGCAAAAATCTCGATAGGTTCCTCGCTCTATGGCGCGCTGGCATACAATTCCGAGAAAATCAACAAGGAGGAAGGCCGTCTGTTGGGAGCCAACAAAATCATTCTTCCGGCTGACGGGCAAATCGACATCGGTCGTATTGCCGAAAATTTCAGAGAGTTCATGCCTATGATGGGACGGACAAAAAAGCCGGTTCTTCATATCTCGCTCAATCCGCACCCTGATGATAAGCTCACGGATCAGGATTTTGAAATCCTTGCCCGCGAGTATCTGGAAAAACTCGGCTTTGGAGAGCAGCCTTTCATAATTTACAAGCACGAAGACATAGACCGGCACCATATCCATATAGTTACCGTCAATGTCAACGAGCAGGGCAAGCGGCTCAATCAGGACTTTCTTTTCCGGCGCAGCAAGAAAATCACCACCGAGATGGAGGAAAAATACAATCTCCACAAGGCGCAGCGCGAGAAAATCACTCCCGATATGCCGATTAAGAAGGTTGACCCTTCGGGCGACATCAAGCGTCAGGTTGCCAACACCGTCAAAATGGTCGGTATGCGCTACAAGTTTCAGACTATGGGCGAGTATAACGCCGTCCTCTCCTTATATAATATAAGGTGTGAGCAGACTGACGGCAGAGTGAACGGTCGTGAGTATCACGGCCTGGTGTATTTCGCCACCGATGACGAAGGCAAGGTTATCGCCAATCCGTTTAAGGCTTCACGCCTCGGCAAGTTCGCAAGCCGTACCGCCGTGGAAGGACGCTTCGAGCGTGCCAAAGACAAGATTGATGTCGCACCGACGAGAAACAGAGTTGCCGATGTGCTTGACCGTGCCACCGATAAGGATGATTTCACAACCAAGCTGAAAGACGGCGGCATAGATGTTGTTTTCCGCTATACCGACGAGGGGCGCATATATGGCGTTACGTTCATCGACCACAACACCATGACGGTACTGAACGGTTCCAGACTCGGCAAACAATTCTCGGCAAATGCCATCAACGAGAGGTTCAACAATCCGCAGGCGCAGCCGACAAACGATGTGCCGGTTCCCGATACTCCTGTTATTGTGCCGGAGCTGGAGCAGACCACCGACACCCATTCGGATACACAGTCACAATCCGGCAACACTCATGCACCGTCGGATGGACAGCACCAATCCGCGACTCATTCTTCCCCCACGGATTACGGCGACAGTGATTTCACCCTTCCGGGCCTTGACCTGTTCCAGCCGGGGCAGTCGTTCAATCCCGACGAGGAAGAATTCCGCCGCCGTATGCAGCGAAAGAAGAAAAAAGGGCGTCGCCCCAAATTTTAATCTTTAATCCCACTTTTTATTATGAGCCAACAAGAGGACGACCTCAGAGCGTTGGCAAAGATCATGGACTTCCTGCGGGCAGTCAGTATCGTGCTGGTTGTTGCCAACCTTTACTGGTTCACCCGCGTGGAAACCGTGGACAGCGGCTGGTTCTATTCGACCGTCCATAAAATCTGCGCCAACTTCAACCGCACCTGCGGTCTTTTCAACACCACCTTCAACGCAAAACTTTTCGCGTTGCTGCTTCTCGGTCTGTCGTGTTTCGGCACCAGAGGCGTAAGGAGTGAAAACATCACATGGCGACATATAGGTATCACACTCGCCATAGGCTGTGTGCTGTTCCTGCTGAACTGGTGGACGCTCGACGCCGGTATGCGTTACACCTATATAATCACCACCGTGACGGGCTACATCTGCCTGATGATGGGCGGTATATGGGCGGGGCGTATGCTGAAGAACAACATGATGGACGACCGTTTCAACGACGAGAACGAGAGCTTCATGCAGGAAACGGAGCTTATGGACAACGAATATTCCATAAACCTGCCGACCAGATTCTACTTTGAGAAGAAATGGCACAAGGGCTGGATAAATGTCGTCAACCCATTCCGCGCCACAATCGTGCTTGGCACACCCGGTTCCGGCAAGTCATACGCCGTCATCAACTCCTTCATCAAACAGATGATAGAGAAAGGTTACAGCGGCTATATCTATGATTTCAAAAGCCCGGATTTGAGCGAGATAGCCTACAACCATCTGCTGACGCACAAGGACGGTTACGGCAAAGTCAAGCCGAAATTCTACATGATAAATTTTGATGATCCGGAGCGTAGCCACAGGTGCAACCCGATACACCCGGACTTTATGACCGATATTGCCGACGCATACGAGAGCAGTTATACCATAATGATGAACTTGAACCGAAATTGGGTGCAGAAACAGGGAGATTTCTTTGTAGAGTCACCGATTGTGCTGTTCGCGGCAATTATCTATTTCTTAAAACTCTACAAAGGCGGAATACACTGCACTTTTCCCCATGCCATCGAGCTTTTGAATAGAAGATACGAGGATTTATTTCCTATTCTGACAAGTTACCCGGAGCTGGAAAACTACCTGTCGCCGTTTATGGACGCATGGCAGGGAGGCGCAGCGGAGCAGCTCATGGGACAGATTGCATCGGCGAAAATCCCGCTGTCGCGTATGATTTCACCGCAGCTTTACTGGGTAATGACCGGCGATGATTTCACGCTCGACATCAACAATCCGCAAGAACCTAAAATCCTGTGCGTGGGCAACAATCCCGACCGCCAGAACATCTATGGCGCGGCACTCGGACTGTATAACTCCCGTATTGTCAAAATTATAAACAAGAAAGGTATGCTGAAAAGTGGGGTTATCATAGATGAATTGCCCACGATATATTTCAAGGGTCTCGACCAACTGATTGCCACCGCCCGAAGCAACCGTGTCGCCGTCTGCCTCGGCTTTCAGGACTTCTCTCAGCTCAAACGCGACTACGGCGACAAGGAGGCGGCGGTGGTGATGAATACCGTCGGCAACATCTTCTCCGGGCAGGTCGTTGGCGAAACCGCCAAAACACTCTCCGAGAGATTCGGCAAGGTTCTCCAGAAACGGCAGTCAATCTCAATCAACCGTCAGGATGTTAGCCACTCCATCAACACGCAGATGGACAGTCTTATACCGCCGAGCAAGATTTCGACACTGACACAGGGAATGTTCGTCGGCGCGGTCTGCGACAACATCAACGAGCGCATAGACCAGAAGATTTTTCATGCCGAGATTGTCATAGACAGCGCGAAAGTTAAGGCTGAAACATCAAGATACAAGCCTATACCAATACTTACCGATTTCAAGGACGACACACCGGACAAATCCCGTATGAAAGCGATTATCCAGCGCAACTACGAGCAGGTGAAAGCCGATGTGATCCAAATCATCTCCGACGAGAAAGAGCGCATAATGTCAGACCCGGCACTGCGACACCTGTTCGACCCGAAGTAATCACAACCCACCACTAAATATCCACAATCATGTTAGAACTTGACCGAAGTCTTACCGACTTCAATTACTACTATTTCTATTTGCTGCAGTATCTCCAGCTCAACAAATATCAGGTTGATCCTGACCATCCCCAGATTATTTCCAACTCTATCGCCGCGCTTGACGCCTTTGAAAATGCTCGGCGCAACGGGGCCAATGTGCCTATGGCGGAAGCCGAGGCTATATCCGTGCTTTTCTCCAATATCGGAGCATCGGAGTATGACACTATATCGGAACTTATCCTTGAAAATTTCGGGGATACCATCGACCTTGACAGCGAGGAGGCTGTGGAATACTGGACAAATCAGGTAATGACCGATATCCCGGACTTGTTCGACGGTGTTGACCGCATGGCAATAGGGGTTGATGCCCTTGACCTTGAACTGATGGAAACCGAGATTGTAGGCAGAATCGTAATCTATCTTTCCGACAATGGCCTACAATAAGTTACAGACCATGCGCGACAACATCGAGGCGATAAGGCTTGCTTTACGCCTCGGTGTTGAAGGGCGCACTGCGCAAAATGCCGAAGAACGCGAGATACTGCGGAAATATGCAGGTTTTGGCGGATTGAAATGTATCCTCAATGATGCCAACGATTTGGAGGATGCTGCCAAATGGAGCAAATCAGACATTGAGCTTTTCGCCCCGACAGTAGAACTGCGTCGCCTTATCCATGACTATTCAAAGGATGACAAGGAGTTTGCAAGGTATATGGACTCACTGAAAGCATCGGTGCTGACGGCGTTCTATACCGACAACCGCATAGTAGATGCCATATCAGATGCGCTAAAATATTCCGGTGTCGAAGTGAAAAGTTTTTTGGAACCGTCAGCCGGACAGGGTGCTTTCATCGACTCCTTTCTGCGCAATGACAGATACCCCGGTGCCGAGATACTGGCGTATGAGAAGGATTTGCTTACGGGCAAAATCCTTTCGGCATTGCATCCGTCAATCCTGACCCGTATTGAATGTTTCGAGAAGATAGAGCGTGACTTCAACGGCTATTTTGATGTCGCCGCCTCCAATGTCCCTTTCGGAGATTTCGCGGTTGCAGACCCGGCGTATGCCGTCAGCAAGGAGATTGCTTATCGTCAGGCTACCAAGACAATTCACAATTATTTCTTTCTCAAAGCACTCGACCAAGTGCGTGAGGGCGGACTTGTCGCTTTCATAGCATCCCAGGGTGTGATGAACGCCGGCAGTCCTTTCATCAGGATGGAGCTGGTGAAGCATGCCGACCTTGTGGCGGCGTTGCGTCTGCCAAACAACACTTTCTCCGATAATGCCGGAACTGATGCCGGATCTGACCTTATTATTTTCCAGAAGCATACAGGAAAGAAAGCATTGTCGGCTGATGAGGAATTTTTCATTCAGTCTGTCGTTGACCGAGGCACGAAAGTTCCGGGCAACAAGTTCTTTCAGGCGTTTCCTCAGAATGTCATCTGCACCGACGCCAAAGTAGGCACTGACCAGTACGGCAAACCGGCTATCGTGTATCACCACGACGGCGGTGTCGATGGCATTGCGAGTGACTTGCGGAAAGCTCTTGATGAGACGCTGCACCTGCGTCTGAATCTGGAACTGTATAATTCCAACGGTATAAAACCTCCCACGCCAGACCCTGTCAAGCCGACTCCGACACCGAAGCCGGAGGTAAAGCCAACTCCCGAAGTTAAGCCGGAATCGCCGAAACAAAAGCCACTTGCTGAGAAAATTGGGCAAAAGAATGAGCCTTTGCTCAAACAGTATCAGGAGATGAAAAAGAAACATCCCGATGCCATTCTTATGTTCCGCGTTGGCGACTTCTATGAAATTTTCGGAAAAGATGCGGTTGAAGCATCGGAGATACTGGGCATTACACTGACCCGCCGGATGAACGGTATTGACAACCGAATAGAGTTGGCGGGATTTCCCCATCATGCGCTTGACACTTATCTGCCCAAACTTATGCGGGCAGGGAAGCGTGTGGCAATATGTGAGCAGTTGGAGGGCCCGAAACTGACAAAGACTACCAAACAGAGGGTTGTCGAGACGGTTACACCGAATCAGCCTCCGAAAACTGAGCCGAAACCTGTCAATCCACCGAAGCAGGGACCCGACAAAGAGATAGAGACCGACGGCAGGCCCGATTATTCGGACAATCCGGACCCGCGTCTCTTTGCCTACAATCTTTTCGGCGAGCTGGTGCCTATCGGCAAACCGAAACAGCAACCCAGACACAGCGAGTATGCTCCCAAACCAAAACCAAGCGTTGCGGTCAAAGACATTCCTGTTCAAAAATTCCGTCCTCTCTCTGAAAAGGAACTCGCATTTTACGGCTCTTTGAACTGGGAGGACAATCCGCCCATTAACGGATTCTATGAGACCATGATGTCGATTGCACACCGTCAGATGGAGGAAATGCGTCTTGAAAAGGAATCTCAGGAAGCAGCACAATCCGCCGGAATAGCCCCCGGAGAGACATATATCGAAAAGACCGAAGGCGATTTCATTCCCGGAGGTCGTACCCGACAGCCGAAAGTAACGGCTATTCCAATTGAGCGCGATATGTCGCCCCGTCCTTTCTCGGAGGATATCCAGTTCTTCCATAAGAACGGCTCGATGGTCGTTGCCGACGGCATGGTCGGATTCCTGTCAGATGTCAGAAAGTCAGGAGCCACATTCACGCCTCTTGGTCTCAAACCGGAGCAGGAGAAACGCGCCATGCTGTATATCACCATGTCGGAGACTTATCAGCAGCTCTACAATTACGAGGCGGAGACCCATGAACCGTCAGAACATCTGCGCGAACACCTTAACCAGTATTACGATGAATTTGTAGCCCGCTACGGCAACCTAAACGAGAAACAGAATGTCAAGTTCATCATCATGGACGCTAACGGTCGTGACGCTCTGGCATTAGAGCGTGGTGAGAACGGTCAGTTTGTCAAGGCAGACATCTTCGACCATCCTGTTTCATTCTCTCTTGACGAGGTTACAAGTGTCGATACACCATTAGAGGCTCTGACGGCATCGCTCAACAAATACGGCGAGGTCAATCTCGAATATATGTCGTCATTGGTGGATATGAATGAGGACGCAATGGTTGAGAACCTTGCCGGACACATCTATTACAATCCGCTTGTCAGCAACTACGAGATAAAAGACCGATTCATTGCCGGCAATGTAGTTGCCAAAGCCGAGGCAGTCAAGGCTTGGATTGACTGCGAGGAAGAACGCATCAAGGGCTTCCCGGGCTATGACGGTATAGAGCCGTTCATCGCCATGTCGCAGGACTCTCTCAAAGCATTGGAGGAAGCCCGGCCCCGCCGTATCGAGTTCGATGAGCTGGACTTCAACTTCGGTGAGCGATGGATTCCGACGGGTATCTATTCGGCATATATGAGCCACCTGTATGAAACAGAAGTGAAAATCGCCTATTCTTCATCTATGGATGAGTATTCGGCAGATGCGCCACGCAAAAACATGAAGATCTGGGAGGAGTTCTGCGTCAGGGGCCATTACCGTACATACGACGGCATGAGCCTCCTGAAACATGCCCTGCACAATACTATCCCGGACATAAAGAAGTCAATCGGCAAGGATGAGGACGGACACGACATAAAAGTTCCTGACAACGAGGCTATACAGCTTGCCAATGCCAAGATTGATGAAATCCGCAACGATTTCTCTGACTGGCTGGAGGCTCAAAGCTCGGAGTTCAAGGAGCGTTTGGTGAACTTGTATAACAACAAGTTCAACTGCTTCGTGCGCCCGCAATATGACGGCAGCCATCAGACCTTCCCGGATTTGAACATGAAAATCCTCGGAGACAGGTATGGAATCAGCTCGATTTATCAGAGCCAGAAGGACTGTATCTGGATGCTGAAACAGAACGGCGGTGGCATCTGCGACCACGAGGTTGGCACAGGTAAAACGCTGATAATGTGCATTGCGGCGCATGAAATGAAGCGTCTCGGACTCGCCCACAAACCGATGATTATCGGCCTTAAAGCAAACGTAGCCGAGATTGCCATGACATATCAGTCGGCCTATCCCAACGCCCGCATATTGTTTGCCGATGAAAAGAGTTTCAAGGCTGACAAGCGTGTGGATTTCTTCAACAATATCAAGAACAACGACTATGACTGCGTTATCATGTCGCACGACCAGTTCGGCAAGATACCGCAGTCGCCGGAGATGCAGCAGCAGATTCTTCAGGCGGAACTTGACACGGTGGAGGAGAACCTCGAAGTGGTGAAGCAGCAAGGACATGATGTGTCGCGTGGTATGCTCAAAGGCTTAATCAAGCGAAAGGAGAACCTGACAGCCAAGATTGCCACTATCCAATACCAGATGGAGCAGAACAAGGATACCGTCGTTGACTTTAAGCAAATGGGTATAGATCACATATTTGTGGACGAGTCGCACCAGTTCAAGAACCTTATGTTCAACACCAGACACGATAGAGTTGCAGGTTTGGGCAATTCGGAAGGCTCACAGCGGGCATTGAATCTTCTCTACGCCATCCGTACCATTCAGGAGCGTACCGGCAAAGACCTCGGAGCTACTTTTCTTAGTGGTACAACAATCAGTAACTCGCTTACTGAACTGTATCTATTGTTCAAGTATCTACGTCCGAATGAACTTGAAAGGCAGGAGATCCGCTGCTTCGATGCGTGGGCGGCGATATTCGCAAAGAAAACGACCGACTTCGAGTTTAATGTCACAAATAATATTGTGGCAAAAGAGCGATTTCGGTATTTCATCAAGGTGCCGGAGTTAGCTGCTTTTTATAACGAAATCACGGATTATAGGACAGCGAAAGATGTCGGAGTTGATCGCCCGGAGAAGAACGAGATACTGCATAATATTCCTCCGACACCTGCGCAGGAGGCTTTCATTGAAAAACTGATGAAATTTGCCGAGAGTGGCGATGCAACTATTCTCGGACGCGCCCCGTTGAGCGAGACCGAGGAAAAGGCGAAGATGCTTATAGCTACTGACTATGCCCGCAAAATGGCTCTTGATATGCGCATGATTGATCCTGAATATGGCGATGATCCGAACAACAAAGCCTCACACTGCGCCCGTATGATAGCGGAATATTATCGCAAATATGATGCCCAACGTGGTACACAGTTTGTGTTCAGCGATTTATCAACATACAAACCCGGCGAGTGGAATGTCTATTCCGAAATCAAACGAAAGCTGATAGAGGACTATGGTATTCCAGCGCATGAGATACGCTTTATACAAGAGTGTAAGACGGAGCGTAGCAGAAAAGCAGTCATTCAGGCGATGAACGACGGCGCTGTGCGTGTTCTTTTTGGCTCCACAAGTATGCTCGGAACAGGTGTAAATGCCCAGAAACGAGCCGTTTGCCTTCATCACTTGGATACGCCGTGGCGACCGTCCGACCTCACTCAGAGGGATGGCAGAGCCATTCGAGCCGGCAACGAAATTGCCAAGTTATACGCAGATAATAAGGTTGATGTAATCATCTATGCCGTTGAGAAGTCGCTGGACTCCTACAAGTTCAATCTTCTTCATTGCAAGGCTACATTCATAGCCCAGCTTAAATCCGGCGCGCTCGGAGCGAGAACAATCGACGAGGGAGCAATGGACGAGAAGAATGGCATGAACTTCTCGGAGTATATGGCTATCCTGTCGGGAAATACCGACCTGTTGGAAAAGGCGAAACTCGAAAAGCGCATAGCATCTCTTGAGAGTGAGCGTAAAGCGCACAACAAGGGCATTTCCGATTCCAAGTTCAGGTACCAGACCATCACCCACGACATAGCCAACAATGAGGCGGCAATCGAAAGGATGAAGGCTGATTTTGTCCGCTATGAGGCAGTGGTAATGCGAGATAAAGACGGCAATCCCCTGAATAATCTCACTATCGACACCTGCAACCTCTCCGATGAGAAGAACATGGGTATCCATCTGCAAGGTTTGGCGCAGCGTACCGACACTCACGGTCAGTACAAGCGCATCGGCGAGGTCTATGGTTTCCCGATCTCCATTATCTCGGAGCGTACGCTCGTTGATGGCAAGGAGGCTGTTCAGAACCGTTTTGTAGTCGAAGGTAACTACAAATACAAGTTTAACAACGGCTTCATCGCCATGAGCGACACCCACGCCGCCTGCATGAACTTCGTCAATGCTTTGGAGAAAATCCCCGGCATCATCGCCCAGTATGAGGAACGGACCGCTAAACTCAAAGCTGATGTTCCACAGCTTGAAGCCATCATATCGAAGCCGTGGGGCAAAGAGGACGAACTGAAGCAACTCAAATCCGACCTCGCCGCGCTTGACCGTAAGATAACCGCCGCCCTCGCTCCCAAGAAAGAGGAACAAGACGGCGAGGAAGTCAAACGGGATAACCAGTCACAGCAATCCCATCAAGTGGAGGCACCTACACAATCCAATGGGAACAAGGAGTCGATGGTAGCAGAACCACCGCATCGTTATCAATCCTCACCACCGACTATCCGTCCGGCATATCGACCGGCAGGATTATAATCCAAGACAGGCAATCTCGACATCACTGCCGAGGTTGTCTGTCTTTGTCTATGTATGATTAAGCTGTTTCTTACTTTCTGGATGGCCACAAACCAGCCGATTTGACCCTATCAGTAAGTTCTGTCATTTCGGTATCTGCCAGTTGTAGCATGGATGTATCACGCTTTACTGAATTTGTATTGTGCTCTTTCCTAAAACTTTTGCGAAGTACCTTTTGTTCTTTCTGAAATTCTGCCTTTTCGCGGAGATATTCTTTTTTCATTTCGGAATACTCTCGACGCAGTTCGGCCTGTTCTTCGGCTAATTCTACCTGTTCGCGCTCAAATTCAGCCTGTTCTGTTTTGTAATCCGAATCCGTGTTATTGCAAGAGATGATGCATACTGCCATCATTGCGAATATTGTTATAAGTATTGCTTTCATATTATCTATTGTCTTTGGTTTCGTGATAATCTTGAATACCGTCCACTACGTTTACATCCACCTTCTTACCACCGGAAAAGTTCCATGTCAGCGAGAATCCGACATATTGAACCGGGGTTGTGTATTTATACGATACCTTGTTGGTTCCGGCATATCTGTCGAGTTTGCGGCGGTTGCCTAATGGGGTAAAGTCCAATGCAACTTGGAGATTGTCGTCAAGAAATGTTTTATAGACTTGTCCATTTACATTATAAACTGCATGATAGGTACGGTCGAGAGTGCGATAGGTCGGTTCGAAATTGGCATTGAGCATGCCACCCCACCCATGACCGAATCGGAAATTGTTGTTGAAATAGAAATACTCCTTGAAACGGGTCTTGTTATAATGTATTCCGTCAAGCATAGTGTTCTCGGGAGTGATTTCAATTCTCCCGGAAAGTTTGAAACGCCACCATTTTGTAGGTGATTCCATCCATTCCGCTCCAAAGCCCAATACGCCTTGTCCATTGATATTCACAGGCTTTGTATAGAACACATCGGGCGTTTCCTCTCTACGGAATGTCTGCCAATAGATTCGATCATGCGAATGTGCGTAAAGAGCCGTCAGATTTATCTTGTTTCGGAGCAGAGATAATCCAGCCATTATTATGTCGGCTGACTGTGCTTTCAAATCAGGATTGCCCACGGTATAATTGTAAGTGTCGCTCCAGTTGATTACCGATGATATGGCTGTGTATGGTATATCACTGAGAGTACGCTTATAGCTGAGCATAAGAGCATGGTTCATTTTCGAGCCGAAAGGCATCATAACCTGTATGGTCGGGTTTATCGACCATTGGGTATTTGTGCTTTTGTTGCCTATTGAACAGTCTTCGTAGGAAATGCGATTGAGCTGCCAGTTGATACCGGCACTGTATTTGATTTTCCAGACTCTTCCTTGTGCCGAGGCATAGACTATGGGAGTGAATCCTGATGTCTTGGTTGGAATGTCGCTTGTCTCAAAACGATCGTTTTCAACAATATCGGTCGGAGTGTATTTTGAGGATATTAATTGCGCGGAAGCTCCGAATTTCCACACGAGCGTGCGACTGTAGGGGTAGATGAAATCGGCCTTGAACTTCCAGAGATTTAGGTTGTCGGTTTCATCTATGGCGGCAGTCTTCTCAGAATTCATGAAATAGCTGCTGTTGTTCCGGCTGTGGCGATTCAGGTAATCGGCTGTAAGCTCCATACGAGAGCCACGAGAGGAAAGCGGTTGCAAGAATCGAAGTGTCCCTTCTTGTAGTATAACGTTTTCGCGACTGCTGACTTCAGAAGTCAGACCATCATTGTCTGATACAGATGACGGACGTGGACGATACAAAGATACCAGATAGCTGCCTCCGAGTTGAGCACCTGAGTTGAACTGCTGCGTTAGGCTAAGACGGTTTCTGAAATCGAAGCCGTGAGATTTGGATGACTCTGTGAGAAATGTATGAAGGTTGTCGCCCGTCATTGTCTGTTCTGAATTATCCTCAACTTTGGTTGCCCCGGTATAAAGGTTGTCATACACGCTTAATCCCTTATATCGGTAGTTTATCATGCCCCCGATACCTTCGTTTCCGAAGCCACAGCTTCTGTACCAGTCAGCATTTGCCGAGATGCTGCTATAATAACCACCCTCCGGAGGACGGCGCAGCGTAATCATTATTGTACCTCCGCTGAGCGAGGCGTTCTGCTCGGATCCTGCCAGATATTTGACCTGAACCTTGTCTATCATCTCTCCCGGGATGTTGTTCAACTCCGAGAGGTCGGAGAGCTTCACGCTGTCAACATAAATCTCGCTTGCAGCGAGGCCGTTGATTTTGAAGTTGCCGTTCTCTCGGGAGATGTTTGGAAGGAATTCCAGTACATCGACAGCGGGTTTCCCCTTTGCGATATCAGTGCCTCTGAGGTTGGTTGTATATCCCTCAGCATTGTTTGTGGTTCGGGAAGCAATAACTGTTACTTCCTGAAGCTGACGCTCTTTTTGTGCGAATACCGCCACTGGCAATAATGCACAGAAAATTATAAGTATTGTCTTCATCTGTGAATGATTTTGAATTCTGACGCAAAGTTACAGCCGCTGAAATTTCCTTGCCATACCCAAATGGGTACGTTTTTACGCCGAGGTGTAATCGTACCCTTTTGGGTATGGCATAACGATTGGGATAGCCTTAATTTTGCAGAGTTAAAACTAACAAATATGACAAGCGAAGAAAAACGTCTTATCGCAGACTGCCGGGTTATGATTATCGGCGCATCGGATTTTATCGACAATGTAACGACAGAACTTTACTGGTCCGGCTTCAAGTCTATAAATATTGTGTCGGGGAACGATGTCCACACGGAAATTGGACCCGTCGATATGGTAGCCGAGTATACGGGCGAAGCCTATACCCATATCAAGGGTAATGCCGCCATACCTATAATATATCCTTTTGATTTTGTGGATGGTGCCGGAGCGATTGTAATAATGCCGGGCGATGACAACGAATTACAAAATAAGGACAATCTGCGCCTATGGGCTGCCGAGTATATGGTCGGGTACTGCGCCTTTTGGAATATGGAGGGTTGCGACTGGTTACACTCCGCTTTACCGAAGATAAGAGAAGGCAAGACGAGCGAGGCGGCACAACGGACAGCGACGCATATCTGCGCACGGATAGCCGCCAACATCGCCGTCGGCCGCGAGGTGAAGCATTTTCCGAGATTCTATCTCTGCATGAACTTAGAGTAGCTTGTTGTTGGTTGCCGCCACTATAGCCTCCGAGATGTTATGCACATCAAGTTTCTCGAATATGCGCTTACGGTATTTCTTGATGGTGTCGGGCGATAGACATATTTTGTCGGCAATCTCCGACATCGTATAGCCCTGAATGGATAAGGTCAGCACCGACTTCTCTCCGTCAGATAGCATGGGCATCTGTCGTCTGTTCCAGCGACGGGAGCTGATATTGTATTCAAAGAATTCCGATGTGCCTGTCCGGTGCATCTCGATATGTCCGGCATCGGTATGTGTGGCCGCCGATACGACACACAGCGCAAGCCATATCCTGCCGTCGGAGGTGAGGGCAAGCGGCGTCAGCTTGTGGTTGACAAGGATTTTCTTTCCCTCGTTGAAAATGTGGAAGTCGTAGGAAATATACCAGTCCTTACGCTCATCGACCGGTATGTCGTTGTAGAAAGCGAATCCGGCTTTGTTGAGCGTCAGAAGCATCGGCTGTTCATCCTCCGGAACAAAGTCAAGGTAGAAGCGGTAGCCCAATTCCTTCACTCGCTCCGGCGACAGACCGCAAAGGAACATCGGATTTGGCGATACATAGAGAAAGTTCTGCCTGAAATAGTCTATGATATAGACGCTCTGATATGATGAGCGAGAAAACGCCTCCGCCGAGCGGATATATTCATCCACACGGCTGTAATCAAGCTCATCCGCGAGCCTGACCTCGTTGTCTGGTATGAAGAAATCATCGGTTCTGTCTGTCATCATCTATAACTCCGGTGAAACGTCGGCAAAATTTTTGCAAAGTTAGTGAAAGGAAAATATATAGGGCTTAACAAATGTATAGATACAAGAGAAAACGCTCTCGAAAAACGGGTGATAATGATGGTTTTCGGGGCTCCGAAGCAATAAGATATTATTATAATTCCAAAGTTTTCTGCCCCTAAAGCCTCTAATGTCGAGAATTTTAGCTAACTTTGTATTTCCTTATGGCACAGTTCAACTCATATATTGACTTTTTAGATCTCTCGGCAGCCACTGACTTTTGCCGCGAGAAAGGAACGCCGTGCCATTATAAGAAGGAAGAGCGTTTTGTCCAGCAAGGAACAATCGCACGTTATGCCGCCCTTGTGGTATCCGGCTATTTCAAAGTAGTTACCCTAAACGATTCGGGAGATGAAGCTGTGGTAAATTTCGCCTTCCCGGGTCAGTTCATTACCGATTTTCATTCATCATTACACGGAGAACCCTCCCAGATGTCAATCATCGCAGGCACTGATTGCGAGATAATACGAGTGCCGTTAAAGACATTCAAGGAATTTCTTTCCCCTTCTTTGCTTGACGAGTACAAATCGCTGTTTAATATGGTACTCATGCGGTTGCTTAATCTCTATCGCAAGTCGCCTCGTCAGCGTTATTTGGAATTGTGTGAACAATATCCCCAAATCGTCGATACCGTCACTTTGAAAGACCTGTCCTCCTTCCTATTGATTACGCCTAATCATCTCAGTCGCATCAGGCGCAAACTGGCACAAGAGTCTTCCTCGGACTTCGAAAAATAAGCCGCTCTATACATTTGTCAAGACCACTCTCATTTTTTCTGCCGAACTTTGCTAAAATTTTATGGCAAAGAATAGGCAAAACCGATTAATCACATTCGTGATATTTCTACTCACCATCTTTCATGTGGCGGGTCAAGCCACCGTAATCAGTACTGTCGTTGCAAAGCATTTTGTAGCGTTTATTTTCCATTTGCCATTCTGTTCCTCAGCCGATTTTATCCCCGAATAATTGAATATTTTGACATTCACTCTTTTATGATTGAGCGTATAATAATATGTCTATTTTGCTTTTTCGCAACAGGAATCATGGTTGCTCAGAATAATACGTCTGAGCAGCTTGACTCAATCATCAAATCCCTTGACCTTAAAGAGGTAATTGTTACCGCTAAGAAAATCAGACAATCAGGAGATACTATTTCGTATTCTGCCGCTACATACAGAGGTAAAAACGACAAGACTCTTGAAGATTTATTGCGCAAGATGCCGGGTATTGAAGTAAAATCCGATGGTCAGATAACTTATAACGGACAATGGATAAATGAGTTTTATATCGAGGGTCTTGATATGCTTGGCGGGAATTATGGTGTGGCGACAAGAAATATTGATGCAAATGATATAGGCTCGGTTCAGGTATTGCAAAACCATCAGGACGTGAAATTGCTGCAAGGTGTGAAGAGTGGCAATGCTCCCGCTATGAACATAAAACTTAAGCAAAACGCTCTCGGAATCTGGTCTTCCACACTTCAGGCAGCAATCGGGACACAGCCCAATCTGTCATGGGATGCCTCTGCCACCCTCATGAACTTCCGTCGTAAAGCGCAAAATATATCTATTTACAAGACCAATAATATTGGTAATGACTTACGACAGGATATTGGTGCGCCTGCGACATTCAATTCATCTTACGGGACAGGGATGCTGTTTCCTGATTCTCCGGACCTGAATGATGTTTATGCATATTGCAACAACTCTCATAGCCTGTCGGTCAATCAACTTTTCAAGTTAAACGAAGACAAGACATTGGCTTTTAATCTCAATTACCTATTTGACAAAGAAAAAAGAGAGGCAACAGAGCAAACCACTTATCTTACCGACAGTATCTCGCGTTTTGTAATAGATGAGTCGAACAAAGCCGGTATGCATCAGCAATTCGTAGGTGCACATGCGGTTTATAAGCTCAACGGCAAAGAGCGTTATGTAAAAAACGCTTTTACCGCGAGTGCTTCATTCCCTCGTGGCGATGGCTCTATCAACGATTTGATAAGACAGCGATTATCAGGATATTCGTTTAATATAGATGATGTACTGAAAATTAATTATAAGAAAAAGCAGGGAGGCATCGGCGAGGCAACCTTGCATGCCGGTTATACTGACAAGTACGCAATACTTCGCCTGGCCGACAGAGATATGGCTCAGACAGTAAGACAACGAAGTCTGAACACCGGTGGAGCTGCATCTATAATCGCCGTTGCAGTACCTCATTTTATGTTCAACCTCAACGGTGGCTTCGATGCTCAATGGCAGCAGGCTAAAACGGAACTGGACCTGGCGGAAAATCTCACGGCAGGGAATCAACGGATCTGGCAGGTAGGTGCCAATATCACGCCTAAATTCTTTCTGCATTACGGTCAGCGATTCCAGTGGCTGATATATGTGCCTGTCGGTTTTGAATACTATACATCGACAGACGGAGAATGGGAATACGATAAAATGTTCCTTTCTTTCAAACCCTACACCAATATCACTTTCAAACCATCGGAGCGTTTATCTTTTTCATTGACATCAACCTGCGAGGAATCTACGCCCGCGGCTCTTTCCCTCATGGTACAGAAGCGATATATCGACTATCGCACTTCTATCTCGAATCCCAACCATCTTGAGGCCAAAATCAACAGGACTGTAAAAACGGCTTTAAGTGCAAGTTACCAAAGTGTACTCGATATGCTGTTTGGAGGCATGACATTAACACATGCCTATTCCCATAACAACTTATCCAATGGATATGATGTTACTGATGATATTATCGAGTATATAAGATTGCCGTATGCCACAAGTGGTAATATCTGGCAGGGAGACCAGACATTTTCCAAAGGATTTTTCAAATGGAACTCCAAGATAAGCGAATCGTTCACTATCGGCACAAGTCAGAATGAGTTTTATATTGATGAGGCCATGCATAGAGGGCGAAGCAATTATCTGCGCGCGAAGATTTCTTTCATCGCATCTTTCGCCCGATGGATTACCTTTGAGACTTCAAACGAATTTTCACTATCCAGGACATTTACCGATGGCATATCTAACGGAAATGCGAAGCATACATTCACCAATGCGACATCTTTCGTTATTTGGCCCTGTAAACAACTTAGCCTGACGCCGTCAGTGATGTATTATTACAACGATTATTCAACGAGTTATAGAAACAATACATTCCTTAACTGCACCATAGAATACTCCTTAGGGAACACAATACTATCCCTCAAATGCAGCAATTTGTTGGACAGCAGAATCTTCCGACGCTATAATGATAATGGAATCATACAGTATTCAAGTCAATATCGTCTGCGGGGCCGTACAATCATGCTCGGAGTCAGATTCAATATAAAGTAACATCTAAAAATTATCAATTAAATATCATCAATATGAGAAAATTTCTTATTGTATTTGCATCTCTAATGATGCTTGCATGTGTGGATGTCTCAGCTCAGGTAACAGTCACCTATGCGATGGACACCCCTACGTTTACTCTCGCCCATGAAGATACCGACAAGTCGCAAACGCTCGACTCCTGTTATCTCTCCATCACCTATCGGTTCAGATATAAGGCTACTGAGAAAGACGACTCCCTCAGCCATGATGACCTGATGGACCTCCAACTCGGACGTAAGTACAACGCTTTCTTCAGCCGCAATCTCCGAGACCTTGACATTCGGAATACGAAAGAACTCAAAACCACAATGCAGTTTCAGACCGTGCCGGAGAATTATGTCGGTTTTGACCTTCTTGTCAATCATGGCGATTCAACAACGATTGTCACAAACCGTGTTCCTTATACTTCCCAAGTAATTGAATATACAGAGCATACTCCGGTCCCTGCATGGACATACGTTCCTGAAGACACAACCTCAGTAATGGGCTACCACTGCCATGCGGCAAAATGTAACTACGGAGGCCGCGAATGGAAAGTATATTACACCAATGACATTCCGTTGCCGTACGGTCCGTGGAAACTAAACGGAGTCAAAGCTCTTGTACTTAAAGCAGAGGATTCCGAGCATAATTTTGTGTTTGAAGCAGAAGGCTTAACGCAAAAAACGCAGTCGATAATCCGTTATGACTGGAACCGCAAGACCATGAATAAAGAAGACTGGAAGCGATTTGAGAATGAAATGTATCAAAACGCAGGAGCTTTTGTCCGTAATACCGGCGCACGGATTATAATTATGGATAATAGCGAGCAAGGTTTCCATCGCCTGAATGAGGATTGGTCACAGTTCTATAATCCTTTGGAAAAATAGTCATACACACTCACAGGTGTAATTGACTGATTCTTTAGCATCAGACATAGCAAATTTTATACTTATCTCATATGGCCCTCGGCAATCGTTGCCGGGGGCTATTGATGAATTAGAAACCCAAAATGAAATACAATATGTTTAACCCAATCAACAACAGACATGAACAAAGTTCTTATCGTTGACGCCTCCGACTCCGACCGTCGGCTTATGTCGGGCTTGCTTATCCGAGCCGGGTATGAGCCGATAGCCGTCGAGAGTATGGAGGCGGCAAAAGAAGAGGTGGCAAAATTGCCACCAGGCGCGGTCGTGGTAACGGCGATGAAATTCGCCCACGGCACCGCGCAAGAGTTAATTAACTGGCAAAAATGCGAGGGATACAAGTTTCCCGTTATTGCCATAGTGGATAACATGAATGCCGTGGATCTTCTCTCGGTGATGCGCGATGGTGGTGCCGTGGATGTGATACAGCGTCCGGCGATAGACAAGCAGCTCATTGAAACGGTTAGCAAATATGCAAAACCGGAGAGCATTGTAATCCAGCTTGACAATACTCTGATTCCAAGACGGAGCGCAAAGTTCAAGGAGATTGAACAGGCAATAGAGCGCATCGCCCAAACCAATGCCAACTGCATCATCTTCGGTGAAAGCGGTATGGGCAAGGAACAGATTGCACGACAAATCTATCTGCAAAGTTCTCGTACACAGAAGCCTATAACGGTAATCGAGGCCGGAGGCGCGGAGCTGGTAGGTCTGCACGACCCCAAATCCGACCGCAACGAAATGTATAACCGCATCAAGAGCTACTTCCAGAACGCAGTCGGCGGAACAATCATCCTGAAAAACATTCAGTTGCTCAACTTCGAGAAACAGTCGGTGTTCCTGCACATTCTTTCGGAGGAACATCCCGATGTGAGAATGATATGCACTGCCAATGGCACACTGATGAAGATGCTTGCGGAGGAGGATTTCCGCGACAACCTTTTCTATATGTTGCGCCAGTCTGGAATAACAGTGCCGCCACTGCGCGAAATGACCGAGGATATTCCGGACATTGCCGATTATCTTCTTGCCATATATGCGCATAAGACATCCCAGGCGAGAAAGCGACTCGAAGCATCGGCAATCAAAGCCCTGAAACTGTATCCGTGGCCTGGCAATATCCGTGAACTGAAAGATACCATTCTAATGGCAGCCTTCCATGCCGACGGCGATACCATATCTGCCGATGACCTTGTTTTCAGCGACATTCAGCCGGAAACAGCCGAAGATCTGACCCACCGCAATCCTAAAGCAGAAAAGGACCGCATCATAAGGGCCTATATCCGTGCGGGCACATGGAGAGGTGCAGCAAAACTGCTGAATGTATCCGAAAAGACGCTTATTCAGCTCCGTAAAAAGCACCATATCAATTCCCACGGAGAAATTGAGGCTTGATTACCTCGATAAAAATGCGTAACTTTGCAACGCAAAACAGCAAAGAATAGCGACTGAGGAGTCAGTCGCATCAAAAATACAGGATAACATAACTTCCGCATAAGTTCTATTGAGAATCTGCAAAATTCATAATGGTGAGCTTGGCGTGATGCTTATGCTATGCTTAAAGCATAGCGTATAGTATTCAAGCTATCACCATAGGCATTGCAGAGCCTTCAATAGTTAGCGTAGATATTATACGCTATTTTTTTGACCCTATCTAATCTATCGAGAACACTCAAATCCTTTACCTTTGGAAAAACACTGTTGGTTGTTCTCCAACAGTCAAGATTTAACATCACAATTATTCTATCTCTGAAATCTTCATTGTTTCAGCGCGTTACAACTTTAACACTCCTTAAATCGCCCTTTCTAAAATCCAGTCGGTTATAATTGCAAACGAGGCGCAATCCTCGACAAGTCTAACTCAAAACACATATAACCGTATGGAAGCAACAACTCCCCCAAACGCCACAGGCTTCAGCAGGAAGCCCAAACAGAGAAAGCGCATCAACGGGCGCAAATCAGCAACCCGCAAGTCCGGCTTCAATCCGCTTGCCGGAATGCCCAACGAAGCAAAGGCATGGATGTTAGGCTCGATGTTTCTCATCGCCGCCGCAAAGATACTCGGCCCTGTTATCGGGTTCGATGTCCCGGCGCTTCGCAAAACAGACATAGCCACAGACTGAGCCTATGCAGCAGAACGACACGCACGAGGCCGACTTCAAGACCGCCGCAAACGCATACGTTTCACTTGTGGAGCAGCGCGCCAGAAGTCCCGGCCAGTACCCTACGGGAAACAGACCGCGATTATACTTCCACGGAGAGCCGATTATTCTTCTCGAAGACATCGTAACCGGGCTTGATGTCAGCGAGAAAACAATTAGACGCTACCGCGACGCAGGAAAAATCAAGGTTTATGAGAGCATAGAAGGCAATATAAAGTTTGTGCTTCAATGCGATCTCGACAGGTTTCTCGAAAACTCCTTCATCAGTTCGTCCCATCCAGACTATAAGACTGTGAAGAAGAAATCAACCAACGGCGGAAACGCCAACCACACCACCACTAAATCATAATTCATTATGGACCAAACTCCCGACCAGCAGGAAGTGCTGATCGCCCGCGACAACACAAGCGGGCAGGTGGGAGCAGTCGTAGGGCAGAATCCCGACGGCACTCCCAAAATGGCCGATGTCAAATCGACGCCATTAAGCGAACTTATCAAGTTCAACAAAGGGCAGAACCCCCTCGAAGCGTTCATGTCGAATTTCATGCGGCAGGCCATGAACCCCACGCTGTTCAGCTTCTTCAGATTGCAGGAAGACAAATTCGAGCTTGTAGGCCCCGCAATGGCAGACATCATCAAGAATCCCGGCGACAATGCCGAAATGCTCAAGCCTTACGAGGTGGAACTTAAAGCCCCCGCACAGGCAGAGAAGCAGGAACAGGCCCCGGCGCAGGCACAGCAGCCGCAGCAACAGGAAACGGCCGGCATCAAGCAGCCGCCCATTGACCGCGACAGCATCGACTGGGTCAAAATAGAACAGCAGTGGGGCATAAAGCGCGACGACCTTGAAAAATCAGGGGCACTCGACCAGATGGTCTATAACCACAAGTCGCCGCAGCTATTCACAGTCACGCCCCGTTTCGGCGACGAGACATTCTCCCTTCAGGCTAAACTCTCGTTCCGCAGCAACCCCGACGGCTCATACTCACTCGTGCCTCACTTCATCCGCAATGAGCCGCAGCTCGATCAGGAATTCAAGGGCTATACATTCACAAAGGAGGACAAGGCGGAACTCCGTAAGACCGGCAATCTCGGCAAAGTCGTTGAACTCGCCGACCCCAAGACCGGGGAAAAAAAGAATTGCCTCGTGAGCATCGACAGACTCACCAACGAGATAGAGGCTATGCCGGTGGATAAAATCTACATCAAACCCAAAGTCGCCAACATCAGCCTCGATATGCAGGCCATCGGCATACTCAAAAACGGCGGCATGATACGCGAGCAGCACGTGGAACTGCCCAACGGTGCCAAATTCACAGCCGACCTGCAATACAACGCCGCAAAACGCGACATCGTGTTCGTCAATTCCGATGTTTACCGCCAGAAGCAGGAACAGAACAGTTCCCAGCAACAGCAAGTCCGGGATTCATGGCACAATCCCGACGGCTCCGTCAAACGCCTCGAACACTGGTGCAAGCTGCCGCTGAACGAACAGCAGCAGGCCGATTATCTCGCAGGCAAAAAAGTCCTCGTAGGCGAGACCAAGGACAAATTCGGTAACGACTGCACCGTCTATTTCCAGTACAATCCCGAAAAGCGTCAGCCTGAGACCACGCGGGTATATCCCGACCGCGACAAGGTCGTGGGCATCGCCGAGGAAAGCAAGACCCAGTATGCAGTGAACAACAACGGAGCGACCAACGAGGCGACCAAGAACGTGCAGGAACCGCTCCAGCGCGGGCAGACCGCCCCGAAGGACGAAAACCAGCAGAGGCAGCAGCGTAAGCCCAGAGGCCCGAAGCCTTGACCGCCACTCACCGCCCATATTCCACAATCAGTTTTATACTGCGATTCACCGACATGATTGCCGCCGCATAGCCGCGATTCCAACCACTATGTCCACAGCAAAGCTATAAGTATCCCAACCTGCGGACAGCCGTGTCAACCCAAACACAACTATCCTCAAGTCACGGGGATGGGCGACCGTCCCCGTGACTTTCATAAAATCACCCCTAAACCCACATTAGATTTATGATTCTTATTATCTGCGAGAACATTCTCGCCACCAAGACCGTCGCCCTTTCTCTGGGCGCGAACACCGAAGCCGCCAACGGCATCTACACATCCGACACCGTCACCGTCGCCAACATCCCGCCCCGTTTCATACGCCAGACTCCGCTGTGCGAACTGGCAGAGGGAGAATATCCCTTCATGCCCGACAAATTCCGTATGTCGGTGACGATGAAAGAGCTGGAGCGACAGCTCAAGCCCCTGTTCCGTGAAGCCGGTGAAGTGGTATTCGCCTCCGACGGCGGAGCCGACGCACAGGCACGCTTCTTCAACATCTGCCGCCACTTCCGTGTCGGATGCCCACGCAGCAGAATGTGGCTCACGCGCCTCAGCTACGGGGCCATTCGCGGAGCCTTCCACTTCCGCGAGTTCGGGCGACACCTGCACCGCCTCGCACAGACCGGCCTTGTGTCGAAAGGTATGGACCTGATGTTCACATACAACATCAACCAGACATTTCTCCATATCGGACTGCCCGAATACGACCTTACCCGTCAGGAGGCAATCGCCCTTGATTATGTGGGCGACCTTACCGGCCGTTTCGACAACTATAACGGTATCCCCGACGGACATTCAATCCGTGTCAATGTCAACGGAGGAGAGGGATTTGAATCCGAAGCCGTCTGGGAGGCCGAGGAAGACGCCCTCGCAGTCGCCGAAGAAATCCCTGTCGGTGAGACGGTATCGGCCACGCTGACGGTTGACGAGACCGACCGCTTCAATATCCGTTTTCACACACTGCTCACGCTCCAGATGGATGCCTTCAACAATCTCGGCTTCATGCCGGCCCAGACTCTCAGACTGGCACAGAGCCTCTATGACAAGGGTCTCATCTCATCGCCCCTGACACGTTGCTCACATCTTCCCGAAAAGCTCCGTGGACATATCCGGACGGTATTCCCCGACACGCCCGGTTACCGCTGGGGCGAGAACGACGCGACCATCGACCACCACGCGATAATCACCATCCGTGCCATAGACCAGGAACTGCCTGAAAAGGAGAAGCAGCTCTACTGGCTCATATTCAACCGCATGAAGGCGGTTGCGGAGCAACAGCCGAGCCGCAAGTATGCCACCGTAGAGTTCAAGATTGGCGAAGCCGTGTTCTACCGCCAGTGGGAGCTTACCGGAGAGGCGTATGCAGTGACCGAGACGGGCACGTTCCAGACAGGCGTTACAATCGCAGACGCGGCGGTATATCCCTGCGATGCCCAGGTAGCCGAATCCAACGCCCTCACCGATGTGATTTGCGCCCTTACCTCAAAGGCGGAGTATGTCGATGAGATGATGCACACCAACGTGCCGTACACGCTGGAAACCGGCGACTACGGCAGCGCACTGGACAGCCTCATACGCAAGGGGCTCGTCACACTCGACGGCGACGATGTGTATCTCTCGCCCGAAGGCCAGTATGTCTATGACGAGTTTGCCGGCCGCGAGTTCGCCGAGATGCTGCTCACATGGCAGTTCGAGGCTAATGACCTCTATCAAGGCGACCAGTCCGGGCGCTCGGTAATCGAGGACTTTTCCAGCTCCTTGCGGTGCATGATAGAGACAATCGACCCCGAAGCCGGAGAGTAAAACGCTGCAATCCGCTGTAAATCGCATTTCTATCAAAAATAACCGGCCCAACATAGCCGAAAATCGGATAGAAATCGCTAACTTTGCCACTGAATCGCAGTCATAAATTTTATTTTTGATTGTGGATTTAGTGGTGAGGCAGCGGGAGGGATACCCGCTGCCTTTTTACAGCTCTTATCCACACCACCACTAAATCCAAATTACTTATGGAAGTATTATTGATTGAGAAGGAGACTCTCGATTGTATCCTTGACGAGCATGAGCTTCTATGCAATATGGTCATAGTATTGGCTAATCGCTTGCGCCGAAAGGGAACTGCTGACATGATGACTTCTGCCGAGGTCTGTGATTTTCTCCATATAGGCATGACAACCCTGCAATCCCTCCGCAACGGCGGTAAGATAGGTTATGTCAGAATTGATGACGGAAGCATCCGGTATCCTGTCACCGAAGTTATCCGTTACATGGAGCGTAACGGTATCAATTATAATAGGGGCGCCTATGGGGAATGAGATCATAACCAAATCGGACAGACGTATTATCGCAGCCCGTACACAATCCCAGAACGCATTTGAAGCCGTCGGCATAATCCGAGACAGCCATCATCCTGTATTGGGAGGTCTCTGTTTCCTCGATGACAAAGAAGTGGCAGAACGCCTCAAAGTGACGAGGCGCACGGTACAGAACTACCGTGACCGGGGAATACTCTCGTATTATATGATATGCGGCAAATGCCTCTATCCGGAACATGAAATACAGCAACTGCTTGACGAGAATTTCCATCCGGCATATTACGATTAAACAATTTAAGAGCGACAACTGAGTAAAATCTCGATTGTCGCTCTTTCATTTAGCGCTGGGTCATTTCGTCTTTTTAGGTCGTCCGCGCTTAGGCTGTGGCGGACGCTCAAATGTTGTCGGCTTCTCCGGCAACGGTTTGATGTCAACTTTCAGACTGTCGAACTTGTCTCTCATGCGGCCCATATCTTCCGATACAGTCTGGTCAAGCATGGTCGCGTAGATTTGGGTGGTAGCAATGTCTTTATGCCCCAGCATCTTCGATACCGTCTCGATAGGCACATGATTGTTGAGCGACATTGTGGCGAAGGTATGGCGCGCGATATGCGTCGTCAGGTGTTTCTTGATTTCCGCGTTGCTTGCTATCTCATCAAGGTACGAGTTCATACGCTGGTTTGAGATAACCGGTATGACGGTGTCCTTTTCCACAACCCGTGGGTGACTGCGGTATTTCTCCATCAGTCTGCGCGGTATCTCCAGCATCGGGATTACGCTCATTTCATCTGTTTTCTCGCGGGCCTTGCGTATCCACATCTCGCCCTTGTCATCGGTGACAACATGTTCACGCTTGAGGGTGGAAATGTCTGCGAAAGCCAGCCCGGTAAAGCAGCAGAACACGAAAGTGTCACGCACGAGGTCGAGGCGGGGAAGTTCGCTGAGGTCAAGCTCTATGATGCGCTGGAGTTCAGCTTCCGTAAGTTTCTCTCGCTTCGGCTTGGTGCGGACATAGCGTTTGCCCACGAATGGATCATCTTCAATCCATTTGTTTGCGATACCGGTGCGTATAACGCTTTTGAGATAGCGGATATAACGGACGGCGGCGTTGTTGGCGCAACCCTTCTTTATGCGCAGGAAATGCTCGAAGTCGTCAACCATTCCGGATGTCAGTTTATTCATCGGAATATCTTTCACATCGTGCTTGTCGATGAGAAATTCCTCCAGATACTTGACGCATCGCTCCCAGCGCAGGCGCGTACCCTCGCAGATGTCACCACGCTCGTTGCGGTCCTTTACCTTCTTGTTGAGTTCGCGGAACGCCTCGCAGAGCATCGTCGGCTTTTGCAGCTTGCCGAGGAATGCCTTTTTCAGAGTGTCGGGATTGACCATCTCATCGCGCATGACGAGCTGGTTGTGTATTTCGCATATCTTGGTACGGATGGTGTCAAGGTAGCGGTTCAGTTCAAGGTCCTTCTTGGTCTTGCCTTTCGACTGACCTTTGGACGCATCCCAGTTGTTGGGAGCTACATACCGGTTGGTATATACCTCCGCACGTTGCCCATTCATCGTTATTCGCAGCAGAATGGGAAATTCGCCCTCTTTGTTGGGGCGGCTTCTCCTGACCATGAAGTTCAGTGAGAAGTAGCTCTCGTTGGATAATTTCATTTGACTTGTGGCTTTAATGGTTAAACTAAAGATACAAATTTTTTCTCGGGTACACAAACTGCACATCCGAAGGACAAATGAAATATCCGGGTTTGCGAGGTGGCAAAACGACCAATTCAACGAATAATGTTGAATTGCCACCTCAAATTGCCACCTTTGCATAACATTTTTTAACTATACCGGCAGCTAAAAATGGTGGCAACGGTGCTTGTTGTAGGCTTAATAAGCCTGCTTATTCTAAAGTTCAGGATTATTCTTTGCCACCTGCAACCACCTTGCGAGGTGGTAGACACCCAACGGCTATATTTCTCGTATATCTTTGAAAAATAATGAAATAGAGTCTTTCGAGGTGGCAAAACAAGGTGCAATTTTTATTGCCACCTTCTTGCACACCCGCAGTTTCAATATTCTGCGCCGATTGGGGTGTGGGGTAAAAAGAAAAACCTCTGAAAATCAATGATTTTCAGAGGAATTCGTCGGTCTGATAGACCCTTTAGTGACCCCGGTGGGGCTCGAACCCACGACCCAATGATTAAGAGTCATTTGCTCTACCAACTGAGCCACGGAGTCAACTTGTCTGCAACCGATTGAAATCCCTCGTAGGGGTCTCTCCCGTTTTGCGATGCAAAGTTAGTGCCTTTTTTCGGACCCCGCAAGGGTTTCCCCGAAAATGCCCCAATTTTTAACTATTCTTAACACTTAGGCCCAAAAATCGGCTCTCCAAAGTCCTCTTCAAGCGTCCCGAATGCTCGATTCAGGGGTGCGTTGTCTCGTTTGAGATTTATTTTGTATCTTTGCCCCCAAATAGACCTTTTACTGTTATGCGCAGAAATTCATTGATGCTTCTGGCCGCCGGCACACTGCTGGTCGCCACCGGCTGCTCGAAGAAGCTCGGGCAGTTCAAGAGTGATTTCTTCTCTACCAACCCCACCCCCCTGGAGGAGGTCGGCGACAAGGTGCCCGGCACCGTCACGGGCCGCATCCCCGCCAAGTTCATGCTCCAGAATGCCCGCGTTACCGCCACCCCCGTCATCCAGTGGGAGACCGGCCAGGTCAAGGGCGTCAACGCCTACGGCGAGGCCAAGGGCCAGCCCACACTGTTCCAGGGCGTCAACGTGCGCGACAATGGCCAGGTCGTAGACTACGTCAACGGAGGCACAGTCACCATTCCCTTCGATATACCCTTCCAGGACGCCATGGCCCGCTCCACTCTCTACCTCGACTTCCAGGTAGACCAGAACGGCAAGCAGTATGCCCTGCCCCGCGTCAAAGTCGGCAACGGTGTCCTCACCACGGCCGCCCTGGCGTCGGCACGCACCGTGGCTCCCGCCCTCGCCCCCGACTCCTTCCAGCAGGTCATCACCAAGAACTACTCGGCTGACATTCGCTTCCTCATCAACCAGGCCAACATACGTCCCAGCGAGCTCAGCGCCAAGGGTTACATCGACCTCAACCAGCAGCTTCGGGAAGCCAATGCCAGCCCCAAGATGGAAATCTCCGGCGTCACCATTAACTCATTCGCATCCCCCGAAGGCTCCTACGACTTCAACAAGCGTCTGGCCGAGCAGCGCGAGGCCAACACCACCGCACAGGTCGAGAGCCAGCTTAAGAAGGACAAGATCGCCGAGTTCGGAGAACTCACCTCCAGTTTCACCCCCGAGGACTGGGAGGGCTTCCAGAAGCTCGTCGAGGCCAGCAACATCCAGGACAAGGAACTCATCCTCAGTGTCCTGCGCATGTACCCCGACCCCGAGCAGCGCGAGAAGGAGATCCGCAACCTCTCCAGCGTCTTCAACGAGCTCGCCGACCAGATTCTGCCGCAGCTCCGCTACTCCCGCATCCAGGCCACCGTCAAGGTCCTCGGCCGCACCGACCGCGAGCTCGTGGAGCAGTTCAACTCCGACCCCACCAAGCTCAGCGTCGACGAGATGCTCTACCTCGCCACCCTGACCGACGACAATTTCAAGAAGATGGAGGTCTACGACGCCGTGGCCCGCATCTATCCCAATGAGGCCCGCGCATACGTCAACCTGGGCGCCACGCAGCTGGTGGCCGGCGACAAGGACGGCGCCGAGGCCAACTTCCAGCAGGCGCTCCGCCTCGACCCCAACAACAAGCCGGCAGAGATGAACCTGGCCCTTATTGAGATGCTCAAGGGCAACAATGCCCGCGCCAACGAGCTGCTCGGCGCCGCTGCCGGCACCCCCGGCATCAACGACGCCCTCGGCGTTTACTATCTCCAGACCGGTGACGTGGCCAACGCCGTGCGTGCCTTCGGCGACAGCAAGACTAACAATGCCGCCGTGGCTCAGATTCTCAACCACGACTACGCCGGCGCCCAGCGCACCCTGCAGTCCGTGTCCAAGCCCGATGCCACCACCTACTACCTCATGGCAGTGGCCGGCGCGCGTACCCAGAACCAGCAGCAGGTCATGGACAACCTCCGTCAGGCCGTCAAGCTCGACCGCAAGCTTCTCGACCGCGCCAAGTCGGACCTCGAGTTCGCCGCCTACAACCTCACGTATCTCTAAATGGCCGACAAGATAATTGAGCGGGTGGCGCGCCACGACGCGCCGCCTACGCTCAAGGCTTTCATCCTTTCGGCGTGGCCCGACCTGAGCGGCAACCGCGTCAACGGTCTGCTTCACCGCGGGCAGGTAATGCTGCGCGGCAGCATCACCACGCAGTTCGACGCCCCCGTGGCCGAAGGCGACGCCGTGGCCATCAACTTCACCCGCCCGTACCCCCAGCTGCGCCACCAGCGCCTCCAGCTCCTATACGAGGACGACGACGTGGCGGTGGTCAACAAGGGTTACGGCCTGCTGTCCGTCAGCCGTGGCGCCGCACGTCCCGAGGCCACGGCATATAATATAGTCAAGGAGTACCTCAAGGTCGTCGACCCGCGCCAGAAAGTCTTCATCGTGCACCGTCTGGACCGTGACACCTCCGGGCTGATGATGTTCGCCAAGACCCCCGAGGCCAAGGAGGCCATGCAGCACAACTGGAACAACATGGTGCTGGAGCGTCGCTACGTAGCTGTCGTGGAGGGCAACGTCGAACAGGACGAGGGCGTGATTCGCAGCTACCTGGGAGAGACGAGCGCGCACGAGGTATTCTCCACCCAGGATCCCGAGCAGGGCAAGCTGGCCGTGACGCGCTACCGCGTTCTGGCACGCGGGCAGGGGCGCTCCCTGGTGGAGTACTCCCTTGACACGGGCCGTAAGAACCAGATTCGCGTGCACAGCCGCGAGCTTGGCCATCCCATCGTCGGCGACCGACGCTACGGCGCCGCCGTCTCGCCCATCGGGCGCCTCTGTCTACACGCACGCTCGCTGCGATTCGTGCACCCGCGCACCCGCAAGGACATGAACTTCCAGCTCCCCGTGCCCCCGAAGTTCCTCAAATTAGTCGGCAAATGAAATTCACCCTGCCGGAAATCCCTGATGGCCGCGAGCAGTCCAGTCGCGACACGTCGCACTACGACGCCCTGTTGAGCAAGCTCGGCAAGAAGCCGCAGGCATCCGCCGATGCCACAGCCAAGACCGATACCGCCCAATCCGGTACTGACAAGCCTGCGCCGTCCGTCGCCGACGAGCCGCAGGGCCGCCAGCCTTTCGCCCGCGCTTACAACGGCTACGAGGTCGACATCGCCCAGGCCCGCGAGGCCGGAGAGGGAATGCCAGAGCCAGTCAAGGGACTTGCCACCCGCCTGGCCACTCTCATCTCCTGGCTCATGGTGCCCCTGCTCATGCCCGTAGTCTCGTGCATCCTCATGCTCGGAGTGTCCGTCTATCGCCAGCTGCCGGGCGACAGGCGCCTGGCCATAATCATGGTCGTGGCAGGGCTCAACACGCTGCTGCCCATGATCCTAATCGCCGTGCTCCGCGCCCTCGGCGTTGTCCGCGACATCGGCCTCAACAGCCGCCGCGAGCGCCTGGCGCCATACATCATCACAATCCTTGGCCTGGGCTGTACGGTAGTCTTCCTGCGTATGCAGGGTGCCCCGGAGTGGATGTGGGGCACCTTCCTCGGCGCCGCCGTGGCCACCGCCATCTGCTGCCTCGTCAACTTCTGGTGGAAGATCTCGGCTCACGCCACCGGCGCCGCCGGAGTCATCGCCGCCCTCGTCGCAATGGGTGTATGGGGACAGGCGCCCCATATAGCCTGGTGGCTCTTCGGCGCTTGCCTGCTCACCGGCCTGATGGGCTCCGCACGCGTCTTCCTGCGCCGACACACCGATCTCCAGGTCCTCGCCGGATATGTCGTCGGCTTCTGCTCCGTCTACTTCACAATCCTCATCCTCTGCCACTAAACTAATTAGTAATGAGTAATGAACAATGAACAATAACAGCGACGCCAACGGATGGTGAGAAGCTTATTGTTCATTGTTTATTGTTAATTGTTCGTTCAACTCATGACACCTATCGTCAGCATAATCATGGGCAGCACCTCGGATCTGCCCGTGATGCAGAAAGCCGCCGATTACTTCGAGCAGCTTCAGATTCCCTTCGAGATGCTTGCCCTGTCGGCCCACCGTACCCCGCGCGAGGTCGAGCAGTTCGCCTCCGGGGCTCGCGCCCGCGGCATCAAGGTCATCATCGCAGGTGCCGGCATGGCCGCCCACCTCGGCGGTGTCATCGCCTCCCTCACCACACTGCCCGTCATCGGCGTGCCCATCCGCAGCAGCTTCGACGGCCTCGACGCCCTGCTGGCCATCGTGCAGATGCCTCCCGGCATCCCCGTCGCCACCGTAGGCGTAAACGGCGCACTCAACGCCGCCATCCTCGCCAGCGAGATCCTGGCCGTCGCCGACGACCAGGTGGCCGTCCGAGTCGAGGAGTACAAGAAGAGCCTCGAGCAGAAGATCGTAAAAGCCAACGACGAGCTCCGCGGCATCCATTACCAGTACAAAACCAACTAACCGACAGTGAGGTACAACTACAAGCGTCGCCCGACCCGGGTCGTCAGCGTCGGCGGCGTGGACGTGGGCGGCGACAATCCTGTGCGTCTGCAGTCCATGACCAACACGCCGAGCCTCGACGTGGATGCCACCGCCGCGCAGGCCATCCGCATTGTCGACGCCGGTGGCGAGATCGTGCGTGTCACCACTCAGGGCGTACGCGAGGCCGAGGCTCTCGGCCAGGTGCGGGAACTCCTCGAAAAGCAGGGACGCCACGTACCCCTCGTGGCCGATGTCCACTTTAACCCCAGGGCGGCCATGACAGCCGCCGTCACCGCCCACAAGGTGCGCATCAACCCCGGCAATTTCGCCGACCAGCCACGCGTGGTCGACGACGGCCGCGAGCTCTCCACCAAGGAATATATCGCCGCCCTCGACAGGGTGGAGGCCGAGTTCGTACCCCTGCTCGACCTCTGCAGGCAGCGCGGCACGGCACTGCGTCTGGGCGTTAACCACGGCTCCCTCAGCCACCGCGTCATGATGCGCTACGGCGACACACCCCTGGGCATGACCGAGTCCGTCATGGAATACCTCGACATAGCCCGCCGCCACGACTTCCACGACATCGTCATCTCCGTCAAGGCCAGTAACCCCGTGGTCATGGCCGATACCGTGCGCATGCTCGCCGTCCGCATGGAGGCCGAGGGCATGGCCTACCCTCTGCACCTCGGCGTCACCGAAGCCGGCGCCGGCGAGGACGGGCGCATCAAGAGCGCCGTAGGCATCGGCGCCCTCCTGGCCGAGGGCCTGGGCGACACCATCCGCGTCTCTCTCAGCGAGGCCCCGGAGCGCGAGATACCCGTCGCCGCCATGCTCCGTGATCACATCGCCCGACGCGAAGGTCATGACCCCATACTGGTGGTCGATGAACAGATTGCCGGCGTTGCCCGCGAACTTGCCGACACCCTTCCCGGGCAGGAGCGCGCCAGCGTCCCACTCGTGGCCTGGCACGACTTCAACCCTGAGGCCATGCGTGCTGTCAACGCAGCCTCCGACCCCTCGCTAATCGCTGACGACAAGCCCGTGGCCCTCTTCTCCCGACACGTCAACCCGGTGGGGGAGATGGCCTCCTACATCGACCGCCTGCGCCTGCTCGGCCGCCGCAACCCTGTCGTCCTGCACCTCAGCTATACGGGCCTTGACGCCGAGACCACCGGCATCTTGGCGGGTGCCGACCTCGGCGCCCTGCTCCTCGATGGATATGGCGCCGGCATATGGCTCGACTCCGAGGGAGTCGACAGGCAGAAGCTCACCGACATTTCCCTGGCGATTCTCCAGGCCGCGCGCCTGCGCTTCACCCGTACCGAGTACATCGCCTGCCCCGGCTGCGGCCGCACCCTCTTTGACCTGGAGAGCACCCTGCGCCGCGTGCAGCAGGCCACCGAGGGAATGAAGGGCCTCAAGATCGCCGTCATGGGTTGCATAGTCAACGGTCCCGGCGAGATGGCCGACGCCGACTATGGTTACGTGGGGGCCGGACCGGGCCGCGTGACCCTCTACCGAGGCAAAACACCCGTGGTCAAGAATATCCCTCAGGAAGAAGCCGTAGACTGCCTTTTGCAACTTCTTGAGGCCGACGGCATAGTTTAGGCAAAAAAAGAGTAAAATTTTTTCGCTGGCTAACTCACTGTAATTCAGATACTTAGAGATTTTCTGCAAAAATTGCGCAAAAAAACTTGCAAAAACATTTGGTGGGTAAGGGAAAATGTCGTAACTTTGCACTCGCAAACGGGAAGCAACGCCCGAGAGCACATCCGCGGAGAGAGTTTCGCAGCCTTCGGCAACGAGGCAGGATGCAAAAGACTAATGCCGGGTTTGCCCGGATTCGTCCCCACAATGGTGCGGTAGCTCAGTTTGGTTAGAGTGCCAGCCTGTCACGCTGGAAGTCGCGGGTTCAAGCCCCGTCCGCACCGCAGAGGAGAGAGGAAGAGTAGTCGTGATAAACTTCGGTTTTCCGGCTACTCTTTTTCTTTTTTGATGATAACGCCATCACAAAAATATCCGGCGGATGGTTGTCATGCGGCGGAATTTTTGTAACTTTGCAGCGCGTTTTATTCAGGCGCGGATGGTCCGGTAGCTCAATTGGATAGAGCAACAGCCTTCTAAGCTGTCGGTTCCGGGTTCGATCCCCGGCCGGATCACAGATTGCGAGGGCCCGTGGAGTGCTGTGAGGCAGCCTGCGGGCTAAACTTTTAAACGGGTCAAGCCGAAATGTCGGTGCATTTGTTAAAATCGGAGCGCAGGAGTGTTAAAATTTCAGGCGTATAGCTTGACGAGCCGAAAGATGAAGAAATCACGGTCTCGTACTCCGCGCATCTGTGAGCGGAATATCATCCCGTGCGACCTGCCCCTGTTGCACGTTGTCGGCAAGGACAGGAAGTTTTGGCAACGTGCCGCAGACGCGTCTCGTGGATAACCTCGGACTGCGTTCTGGGGGAAAGGGCTGTCGGTGTGCTCTCTTAAAAATTTATCAATACCAATACCTGATTCCTAATTATTCACTATCTTTGCACTATGGGCATTACATCCATGTTGCGTGGCTATTTCCGCCTGCGCTCTGAACGCACGGACCGCTGGGGCGAGAACCTCCGCGCCATCCAGCTGCGCCAGCTCCACCGGCTGCTGAAGCGGGCCGGGAACACCCTCTATGGCCATGAACATGGTTTTGCCGACATCGCCGGGGCCGCTGATGCCGACCTCTACAGCGAGTTCGCGGCCAGGGTGCCGAGAGTTGAGTACGAGCAGATCCGGCCGCTCGTCGACCGTATGTTGCAAGGGGAGAAGAACGTGCTTTGGCCGGGCGTATGCTGCGACTTCGCGCAGTCCTCGGGCACCAGCGGCGGCAAGTCCAAGTACATCCCCATCACCCGCGACTCGCTACGCATCAACCACTATGCCGGAGGCACCGACGCCGTGGCGCACTACCTGCGCATGGTTCCCGACAGCCGGCTGTTCGAGGGAAAGGGCCTCATCCTCGGAGGCTCATTCGCCAATGAGCTTTCGGGACTCAGTCCGCGCACTCGCGTAGGCGACCTATCCGCCACCCTCATCAGCCGTATCAATCCATTGGCCAACCTCGTCCGCGTGCCCGATAAGCGAACTGCCCTCATACCCGACTGGACCGAGAAGCTGCCGCTGATGGCCGCCAAGGCCGCCAGCGCCGATGTCAGCAACATCTCCGGCGTCCCCAGCTGGATGCTTACGCTGCTGCGGCGCGTCATGGCGCTGCGCGGCGAGCAGGACCTGAAGAAAGTGTGGCCGCACCTGGAGGTCTTCTTCCACGGCGGCATATCCTTCGAGCCATACCGCGCCGAGTACGCTTCCCTGATGCCTTCGGGCAACATACGCTACCTGGAGAATTACAACGCCTCCGAGGGCTTCTTCGCCGTGCAGAACGACTTCGACGACCCGGCCATGCTGCTACTTATCGATGCAGGCATTTTCTTCGAGTTCGCTCCGCTCGACGGCTCCGCGCCGCTGCCGCCCTGGGAGGTGGAGGAGGGGCGGACGTACGAGCTGATCATTTCCGCCTGCAACGGTCTGTGGCGCTATTCGCCTGGCGACACCGTGCAGATATGCTCGGTTTCACCGCATAAAATCCGCGTGGCCGGGCGCACCAAGAGCTTCATCAACGCCTTCGGCGAGGAGGTTATGGAGTGGAACGCCGAGCGGGCCGTAGCCGCCGCCTGCCTGGCCACCGGCGCCGCCGTGGCCAACTACACCGTCGCGCCCGTCTTCTCGCACAACGGCGCCAAAGCACGCCACCAGTGGCTCGTGGAATGGACGAAAAAGCCCGATTTCATCGAGAATTTTGCCCATGAGCTCGACATGGCGCTCCAGTCGGTCAATTCCGACTATCAGGCCAAGCGTGTCGGCGACATTTTCCTTGACTCACCTGAAATTATAACCCTCCCTGCGGGTTCTTTTGACCGCTGGCTCGCGACTGTCGGTTCCGGCAAGCTCGGCGGCCAGCGCAAGATACCGCGCCTGAGCAACGACCGTCGCATCGCCGACACCCTCCTTTCTTGAAAGACAAAAAGGGTGTCAAAATTCAAAATTTCGGTCAGATTGTAGGGCTGCACCCCGGTGCAGCCGCTGATCATCAATGAAGTAGAGCGGATGCACCAGGGTGCATCCCTACGATTCGTCGGATTTTGCAACACCCTCTTTTTGTTGCAGTGGTCATCTATATGTTACTCGGGCTCTACATTCAGTTGGATGGGTTAGCGGAGGACGTAAAGGCGTGTGGCGTCGAAGCGAGGGAGACAGGTGAGGATGAGGTCGGCGCGGAGGTCGGCCAGGGTCTCTGCATCGGTGCCGACGTTGAAGCCGGACTGCTCCAGGGTAGCGCGGACGGTGGACAGGGCCTTCTCGGGGGTGTTGTTGTCGCGGCTGAGGTGGCAGAGCCATACGTATTTCAGGCCGTTGCCGGCCACGCGCGAAAGGAGGGCGCCGGTGGAAGTGTTGTCCATGTGGCCGTATTGGGTCTGGATGCGCGCCTTGAGGTATTCGGGGTAACGGCCGTTGCGAAGCATCGTCAGGTCGTAGTTGGCCTCGACTACCAGGAAGTGGGCCTGCTGTATGTAGTGGTAGGCGCGGGCGCTGACGGCTCCCATGTCGGTGGCGAGCACGAAGTGGCGGTCTCCCTGCACTATGCTGAAGCCCATGTTGTCGGAGCCGTCGTGCGGCACCTCGAAGGCCGTGATCTCGAAGTCGAGGATTTTGAACGGTATCTCCTTGTAGATGGCGGTGTGGTAGTCGCGGATGCGCTTGGAGATGTTGTGGCGGGAGAGGAGGCCGTTGAGGACGCGGTTGGTGCAGAAGAGAACCAGGTGCTTATGGGCGCGTAACAGTCGGTAGACGTACTGTATGTGGTCACTGTGGTCGTGGGTGAGGAGTATGCCCTTGACCTCGGCCATGGAGATGCCGGAGGCGCGGAGCTGGTCTTCGACGTAGTCGGGCTTGACGCCGGCGTCGACCAAGATACCGCCGCGCTCGTTGCCGATGTAGGAACAGTTGCCGCTCGAGCCGCTGCCCAGCGACATGAACTTGAAAATACCCGATGAAATGGGGCGTTTTTGTTCCTCTGTATGCTCTTTAAGCGGGTATGGCAACGGCCTGGGGGTGGGTACTTTGGGTGCCTGCGCAGGTTGGTCGTCGGCGAAGCCGAAGTCGATGACTCGCTGGGTGGGATGCGGGTGGTAGGAGTTCTTGCGGCGTATCATCTCGGTCGGTGTATGAGGAAAATGGCGGGACGTTTGCCGAGCGTGGGCAGGTGTTTCTTCCAGGCGGCGACGGACCTGGTGACGATGCTCTCGTTCCGGGCGGTGATGTCAAGGGCGACGCATAGCAGCGTGTCGGGACGGAGTATCTGTGTGAGCTGACGGAGCATGACGTCGTTGCGGTAGGGCGTCTCGATGAAGATCTGCGTTTGACCGAGGCGGGCGGCGGTGGCCTCGAGTTCCTTGATTGCCTTGGCGCGGTCGTCGGGTTTTACGGGGAGGTATCCGCGGAAGGCGAATCCCTGGCCGTTGAAACCGCTGGCCATCAGCGACATGAGGATGCTCGACGGGCCCACAAGCGGGATTACTGTCAGTTCTTCGGCCTGGGCTATGGCTACGATGTCGGCGCCGGGGTCGGCCACGCCGGGACAACCGGCCTCGCTCATCATTCCGACGGGTTGACCGTGGCGCAGAGCGTCGAGGTAGTTGTTGACGTCCCTGGGGTCGGTGTGACCGTTGAGCTCGAAGAAGGTGCAGTCATCGATGGGGAACTCGCGGTTGCAGGCGCGAAGGAAGCGCCGGGCGGTGCGTATGTTCTCGACGATGAAGACGCGCAGAGCGTTGATGATGTCGAAATTACGGGTCGGGAGCACATCGTGTAGGTCCCGGTCGCTGAGACCCACGGGTAGCATGTAAAGCGCCGCTTTCATCGGTGTTTTTTGCTCCTTGGACGATTCCTTTTCAGGCATTTATCTGGCGTAAATATAGTTAAGCAGGACCTGTCCGACGGCTCCGAGCACCTGCGGGTCGATGTTCTGCATATTGTCCCTGGTGGTATGCCAGGTTGGCGGGAAACCGGTGCCGGAGGTAGGGTCGTAGGCTATTATGTCGATGGCCGGGATGCCGGCTTGCAGGAATTTGACGTGGTCGTCGGTGACGGCTCCGCCGAGCTGGTTGACAAAGATGTTTGAGAATCCGGATGAGGCGGCGGTGGACCAGACGGCGTCTGTGAGGCCGGGAGCGTTGTAGTGGCTCTGTCCCTCGCGGTAGAAGAGAGAGCCGCGTCCGCCGACCATGTCCACCAGGATTGCCTGCACGGGACGGTAGTTGGGCACGATGGGGTTGTTGACGAAATATTCGGCGCCGAGAGCCCATGAATTGTCGTCGGAATGGGAGCCCCAGTCTTCGGCGTCGAGGAAAAGGATGTCGATTCCGTGACCTGGGTTATTGGCGGCGAGGGCACGTGCCACCTCGAGCAATACGCCGACGCCGCTGGCGCCGTCGTTGGCACCGTCGAGCGGTTTTTTATGGTTGGCAGGATTGGGGTCGTTGTCGGCCCATGGACGTGTGTCCCAGTGCGCCATAAGCAGTAATCGGTCGGGCGTCTGCGGGTTATACTGCCCCATGATGTTACGGGCGTTGAGGACAGTGCCATCGAAGGCTGTGAGCTGCATAGGCTGTACGACCACCTGTGCGCCGTGACGCTTGAGTTCCGTCTCGAGCCAGTCTCCGGCGCGTCGGTGCGCGTCGGTGTTAGGCACACGCGGGCCGAAGTCTACCTGTGCCTTGACGTAGGCGAAGGCCGAGTCGGCGTTGAAGACTACCTCCGAATTGGTGCCGGATTCGACGTTTTCGTCCGATTTCATCGACGTTTTTTGCCCCGACGAGCATGCGGCTACGGCCACCAGCAGACACATTAGAGTATATATGGATTTGATTCTCATTTCATTTGATTTGTGCAAAGATAACTAATTCCCGCCGGAAAGTCAAAAGAAATTCGTAAATTTGTGCTCCGACAACAAGAAGATGAAGAAGAAGATACTGATACTCAACGGACCGAACCTGAACCGGACGGGCAAAAGGTCGCCGGAGATGTATGGCGACGAGGGTTTCGACACTTTTGTTCCTGCGCTTCAGCGGCGGTTCCGGGCGGCGTTCATAAGCTATATGCAGAGCAACAGCGAAGGTGAGCTGATCGACGCGCTGCAAAAGGCCATCGCCGACGACGATATGTGCGGTGTAGTATTAAACCCTGGCGCGTATGCCCATTACTCGCTGGCGCTCGCAGATGCTGTGGCCGATGCCATGGAGTGCGGTTTGCCGGTGGTGGAGGTGCACCTGAGCAATATCGCGGGCCGCGAGGAGTTCCGGCAGAAGACACTCACCGGGGCGCGGGCCAAAGGCGTGATTGCCGGTTTAGGACTGGATGGATATACGTTGGCTGTCAGCTATCTAAGCACACTTGTAGATGGACCAGGCGCTGACTGACTATGTGCTCGGCCATATAGAGCCGGAGCCTGAGTGGCTGCGGCGCCTCGACCGCGACGCGAATCTGCGGCTGATGAATCCGCGCATGAATTCGGGTCACCTGCAGGGGCGCCTGCTGAAGATGTTTACCCTGCTAATGCAGCCCTGTCGGGTGCTGGAGCTGGGTACTTTCGGAGGTTACTCGGCGCTCTGCATCGCCGAGGGCCTGGAGCAGGGCGCGGAGGTGGTGACACTGGAAATCGACGATGAAAAGGAGGATTTTATCCGTGAGCATATAGCCGCATCCCCTTTCGCCGACCGCATCCGGCTTGTCATCGGCGACGCCACCGAGCTGTTGCCGGCCATGCCTGCGGCCAGCTTCGACATGCTCTTCCTCGACAGCGACAAGCGAGACTATCCGGCGCTCTACCCCGAGTGCAAGCGCCTGCTGCGTCCGGGCGGCCTTCTGCTTGCCGACAACACCCTGTGGGACGGCCACATCACCGACCCGGCCTACGACCGCGACCGCCAGACCACGGCCTTGCGCCGCTTCAACGCCATAGTGAGCGCCGACGCCGACGTAGATTCTGTCATTCTCCCCTTGCGCGACGGCCTTACTCTTATCCGTCTCAGGTGATCTTTGCGTCGGCTTCAGCTCGACGGTAGAGCTGGAGAAATTGCCAATCATTATTCCGAGAGGGCGTGTCGTGATAGGCGCGCCCACTTTGGGTTACCGTACCTAAGGGATTTGCGTATGTGCGGATTTTTCGTTAAATTTGCAGAAAAGAAGTATAGCATGAAGGTAAAGATACTGATAGGATTGGCCATGCTGGCAGCGACGGCGCTGGCAGCGGGTCCGCAGGTGAGCCGCATTGATCCGCCCCACTGGTGGACAGGCATGAAGGACTCTCAGGTGCAGCTGCAGGTATACGGCAAGGACATCAAGGCGGCCGTGCCGACGGTGGACTATCCGGGCGTTCGCATCGACTCCGTCGCTCGCCTCGACGGCTCCCCAAACTACCAGTTCATATACCTCGACATCAGCCCTGAGGCCAAGCCGGGCAAGGTAAAGATAAAATGGACGGAGGGGAAGAGGTCTGTCAGCCGCGAGTATGAGCTGCGGGCCCGCACGCCCAACGGTGGCGCGCAGGGCTTCACCTCCGCCGACGTCCTCTATATGATTATGCCCGACCGCTTCGCCGACGGCAACCCCGCCAACAACTCGGTGAAGACCATGCGCTTTCCCGTGGGCGCTGATCGTTCGAATGCCAACGTCCGACACGGCGGCGACCTCAAGGGCATACAGCAACACCTCGACTACATCGACTCGCTGGGTGTGACGGCCGTGTGGCTGAACCCGGTGCTGGAGAACGACATGCCAGGCGGCTCCTACCACGGCTACGCCACCACCGACTACTACCGCGTGGACCCGCGGTTCGGCACCAACGCCGAGTACCGTGAGCTCATCGACTCGCTCCATTCGCGAGGCATCAAGGTGGTCATGGACATGATCTTCAACCACAGCGGTTCGGAGCATCCCTGGGTCCTCGATATGCCTTCCAAGGACTGGATCAACTTCGGCGGCGATTACGTGCAGACCAACCATAAGCTGGTTAGCCTGAGCGACCCCTACGCCTCCGACTACGACAGGAAGATGACCCTCGATGGCTGGTTCGTGCGCGAGATGCCCGACCTCAACCAGCTCAACCCGCACCTGATGCGCTACCTCAGCCAGAACTCCATATGGTGGATCGAGGAGGCCGGTATCGACGGCATACGCATGGACACCTATCCCTATGCCGACAAGGACGCCATGGCCGGCTGGGTGGCCGACGTGGAGCGCGAATACCCCGACTTCACCATCGTGGGGGAGTGCTGGTTTGCCGAGCCCGGCATGGTGCAGGGCTGGCAGCGCGGCTCCAAGAACCCGGTGGGCGGCAAGGACACCAACCTGCCCGTGGTCATGGACTTCCCGCTCATGGTCAAGAGTATCGGCCTGGCCCCCTACAACGAGCCTACCGACGAGTGGGGCACTGGCCTGGTCAAGCTCTACAACCACTTCGCTCTCGACCACATCTATGCCGACCCGCTCAGGCTGCTGCGCTTCCTCGATAACCACGACGCCGACCGCATGCTCCCCGAGCTTCCCAAGAACCTCGACACCTGGAAGCAGGCGCAGACCATACTGCTCACCGTGCCCGGCATCCCGCAGGTCTACTACGGCACTGAGCTGCTGATGCACGGCTCGCGCAGCCAGGGTGGCGACGGATATATCCGCCAGGACATGCCCGGCGGTTTCCCCGGCGATGCCGTGAGCGTCTTCACTGCCGAGGGGCGCACCCCGCTTCAGCGCGAGGCGTACGACTTCCTCAGCCGCCTGCTGCAGTGGCGCAAGACGTCCGAGGCCGTGCACACGGGCAAGATGAAGCACTTCGCTCCCAGCCAGGGCGTGTACGTCTACCGGCGGTATGTCCCCGGCTCGGACAAGACCGCTACGGTGATCCTGAACGGCACAGACTCGTCTGTGTCCCTCGACATGACCCGCTACGCCGAGCTCTTCGCCCCCGGCGCCACTTACCGCGACATCCTGACCGGCACTACCATCATCCCTAAGCCTGCCGACGGCTCGGCGCTGAGTCTCCCCGCCCGTGCGACTCTCGTCCTCGAACCCGTAAAGTAAGCCGGGCACCACTAATTGAATAAAGTAATGAAAGTACTGATAGCGAGCAAGTTCTTCTATCCCAGGGGAGGGTCGGAAATAGTTCCGATAGGCACCAGGCGGCTTTTGGAGCGCCATGGGCATCAGGTGCGCGTCTTCGCCATGGAGTATCCCGACAACTTTGACCTGCCTGACTGCGCAGGATATGCGTCGCAGGTCAGCTTCGGCGGCGGCATCGGCAACAAGCTCAGGGCGCTTCGGCGCACGCTCGGCCACGGCGACGTGGTGAGGGCGGCAAAAAAGGTGCTCGACGACTTCCGTCCCGACGTGGTGCACCTGCACAACGTGCACTCCTACCTCTCGCCGGTGATAGGCGAGCTGGCGCACCGGCGTGGCATCCGCGTGGTGTGGACGCTCCACGATTACAAGCTGATTTGTCCGGCCTCTTCCTTTCGTCGTGCCGACGGCACCATCTGCCAGGAGTGCCTGACCGACAAAGGCGCCGTTGTCCGACATCGCTGCATGAAGGGAAGCTTGGCCGCCAGCATCATCGGCAGGCTGGAAGCCAGGGCCTGGAACCCCAGGCGGCTTGCAGCCTTCACCGACGTCTTCATCACCCCCAGCGCCTTCATGGGCGATAACCTGCGCAAGGAGGGATTCCCCACCTCCAAGATTACGACTATCTGCAACTTCATAGACCAGGAAAAGCTGACGGCGCTTGCATCCATGCCAGTGCGCGAGCGTGGCGAGGGGTATTATTGCTATATCGGGCGGCTTTCGGCCGAGAAGGGTGTGCCGACGCTGCTCGAGGCTGCCGATAACGCGGGTGTGCGCATGAAGGTGGCTGGCGACGGCCCACTGCGCGAGAGCCTGGAGGAGCGCTTCGCCGCCAACGAGGAGATAGAGTTTCTTGGGCGCCTGGGTGCCCAAGAGGTGGTGGAACTGCTCAACGGAGCCGATGCCATGGCCATTTCCAGCGAGTGCTTCGAGAATAATCCGCTGAGCGTGATTGAGTCGTTGTGCGCCGGCACGCCGGTGATAGGCGCCGAGATTGGCGGCATCCCGGAGCTGATTGCGCCGACGAATGGGCGGCTCTATCCGAGCGGCGACGTGGAAGCGTTGACAGCGTTGCTGCGCGACTTCGATACTAACATCTATGACCGCTCCGCCATCGCCTCCCGCGCCCGCAGCGATTTCAACGAGGAAGCGCACTACCAACGGCTCTTGGACGCGTATACGAAGTAAAGATTTTTTGACGAGTTGACGAGTTGCGATTTAACGGTTTTGGATTATATATAGCCGTTTTAATCGCAACTCGTTAGACTGTTAGTTCGTCAGAGAGCGGTAGAGGTCGGCGGTGGCCTGGGCTACGGCTGGCCAGGAGTAGCGGGTCATGTCGTAGGCGCGGGGTGTGGCCGGATGGGCGAGCTTGGCCGCGAGCAGGTCGGCGAGGTTGGCGATGGAGGTCGCATCGTCGGTCATATCCAAGTGGAAGTGGTCGGCGTCGTCGAGCTCGGGGATGAGGCACGAGGGGATGTCGGAAGTGGCGACGTCCAGACCGTAGCTCATGGCCTCCAGTAGGGCGATGGGCAGCCCCTCGTGGCTGGAGGGCATGGCGAAGAGAGCCGCGCGGCTGAGCAGGCTCTGCAATGGCGCTCCCTTGATGAAGCCGGTCAGTACTACGCCCGGGGTCTCTGCGGCCAGGGTTTTCAGCGAACGTGAATATTCGCTTGGATGGTCGGCGTCGCCGGCTATCACCAGGTGTGTGTCGGGGCCGATGCGGTGCTCGGCATATAGGCGGCTGAAGGCGCGGATGAGGAGGTGGAAGCCTTTTTCGGGCACGAAGCGGCCGACGGCCAGGATGTAGCGGCGCGGTTTTAGCTGAGGACTGAGAGCAGAGAGCTGAGAGTCGGCGTCGGCGGGAATGACGGCCTCGGGAACGCCATTGGGAATGACGATGGCTTCGCGGCGGTAGTTGTCGAGGATGATTCCGGCGATGTGGGGGGATATGGCGATGACGGCGTTGGCCCAGCGTGAGCCGAGTCGTTCGCCCAGGCGCAGGACGCGCCTGGCCATGCCGCCCCATTTTGCGCGGTCGTAGTCGGGGCCGTGGTTGGTCATGACCACCTTGAGGCCGAGCAGGCGGGCGAGGGGCACCATGATGGCTGGGCCTACGGCGTGTATGTGCAGGATGTCGGCGCCGAGTCGTCGGGCTTTGATGACGGCGCGGAAGGTGTGGACGATGGCTTCGAGGCTCTTGCGGTGCGGGGCCGGGATGTCTACGAGCCTGACACCGTTCCACTCTGTGAGTCCGCGAGCCTGGGCGACGGTGTCGGCGTAGTGGCTGCGGCGGATGACGGTGATGTCGAAGCCTTGGCGGCCCAGCAGAGGGTAGAGCTGTTCGCAGACGGTCTCGACGCCGCCCTGGATGCCCGGTATGCCGCGGGTGCCGGCCACCACGATTTTCATTTTCCGGCTTTTTCCTGGTCCGACGGGATGCGGAGGTCGCCCTGGCGCGGGTCCTGGCCGCACGGATAGCGCACCATGTCGAGGCAGGGCTTGAGGCCGCGCATGGAACGCAGCTTATTCTTGAGTGCCCACTTGGCGGGGTGCTTGATGTATTTCTTCATCACGGGGGAGGCGGTGCCTACCATCCAGCAGTTCTTGGGGCAGGTGCGCACCTGGGCGCGTACCTTTTCGGCCTGTTCGCTGTTCCAGATCTCGGTGAATGTGGCGAGGCGGATGTTGCCCATGGATTCTTTCCAGTACTTGGACTCGAGGCCGTTGCAGGGATAGACTTCGCCGTAGGGGTCGATGAAGAAGTTGGTAGTGCCGGCCTCGCACGGCAGCAGGCGCGGCTTGCCGTCGATGTAGTTGATGAGGCCCATGTTGAAGAAGGCGCGGAACCAGGACTTGGGGTGCTTCTCCTTGAGCTGCCATTCAATCAACGTGCGGAAGTCGTCGGTGACTTGCCGGTGGTTGGTGATGACGTTGTCGTCCTTGTGGAAGTAGTAAGAGTTGTGGAAGGCGGCTGTGGCGAACTCCATGCCCAGGGAGCGGGAGAGCTGGTAGAGGGCGAGCATGTCGGTGGAGTTGTGGTTGGAGACGGTGCAGCCGAAGCCGATGTCCTTAAGGCCCATGTCGCGGAGTGTGAGTAGTGTGCGGAGGCCCTTGTCGAATCCGCCCTCGCGGCCGCGAAGCTCGTCGTTCTTGCGCGACAGGCCTTCGATGGAGATGCGGATGCCGATTTTTGGGAAGCGCTTGGCCAGGGCTATGACGCGGTCTTCGAACCAGCCGGAGGTGGATATGACGATGCGGTCGGTGTGGCGGTAGCACTCCTCGACGATGTCGGCGAGGTCTTCGCGTATGAAAGGCTCGCCGCCGGTGAGGTTGATGAACTTCAGGCGAGGCAGGCCGCGCAGGTCTGATGCGGTAAGCTCACGCGCTTTTTCCGTGGGGTTCTGCCAGATGTTGCACATCTGGCAGCGCATGGGGCAGCGGTAAGTTAGTATGATGGAGGCGTCGGTGGGTAGTGCTATAGCCATTGGGTGTCGTGTAAAACGGGGTCGCGGGGGCGGAAGGGAGAGACCCCGCACAATTGTCTTGCAAAGTTAATGAAAATATTTTGCTTTTATAGTGGAATGGCCTTTTAAAAATTATTGGAGTCCGGTAAACGTGTTTAACCGGCTATTCTGAGTGATTTTATGCATTGACAAGCCCCCTGTTTTGGTAATTTAAACCCGGGTCAGCGGTGGCGGAGGAGGCGGCGCACTTTTTCCTGTCCTACGATGAGTGTGTAGAGGAGCCAGAAGCGTTTGCGGTAGAAGGCGATGAAGCCGAGGCGGTGGCGGCGGGGCATGCGGCGCCAGGGGTACTGCTCGTAGATGGTGCGGAACAGGGGCAGGTCGGCCTGGCGGCGCATCCACCGGCGCTTGAAGCGCAGCGACCGGGGGGAGACGAACATGACCTTGAGGTATGCGCGTACGGCGCCGATGGCGTATCCCCAGGCGTTGTGCACACCCACGGCCGGCGCGTCAGGGTCGCGGCGCACCATGTCGGCGAAGTATTCGGCCGCCGCCACGGACCGCTCGATCATGTCTTCGCGGGGGGTGTGGGTGGTGGAACTCTCTCTCATGGTATAGCGGTAGTAGGAGTTGTTGAGGGATACGACGGTGCGGACGTGGCGCATACTCTCGTAGATGAATGCAATGTCCTCGCTGAGGAAGTGGTGCTGGGTGGGGAAGCGGACGTTGTGTTCGATGAGCAGGGATCGGCGGTAGAGGCGGGAGCAGCCGGTGAATTGGGGGTATTGCCTGCGTCCGGGCTCGTAGGATGGCCAGATGGCGCTCAGGGCGAGCTCCTTTATCTCGTGGGGATCGGTGTATACGGTTTCTGTTGCGCCTTCGCTATGGCCGGTGACGTATCCGGTGGCGTAGTGGTGCTCCATGGCGTAGCAGACCTGGTCGGCGTTGTGGAGCTTGGCGATGCAGTATAGGTTCTCAAGGGCGTCGGGTGCGAGGGAGTCGTCGGCGTCAAGGGTGGCTATGTACTCGCCGCGGGCCAGTTCGATGCCTACGTTGCGCGCCGGGCCACCGCCGGAGTTGACCGGGGTGCGGGCCACGCGGAAGCGGGAGTCGGAGGCCGCGATGTCTTCGGCCGCATGCAGGGTGGCATCCTGGTCGGGGCTGCGGTCTTCGACTATGATGGCCTCGAAGTCTGTCAACGTCTGGGCGCGGAGGGAATCGATGGCTACGTGCAGGTGGTCGGCGGCGCAGTATGCCGGGATGATAACGGAGACTTTTGGTGCGGTGGTCATGGTCTTTGGGGGTGTTGGATGGTGAGCAGGCGTGCGCGTAATTGGTTCCTGACCTTGTGGCGCTCCTCGGCGCTCAGGCCGAAGATGTATATGCCTGCGCCCATGACGGCCCAGAAGAGCAGGGCGTTGCCCACGGCATTGAGCACTCCGGGGCCTGTGGCGGAGTGCATGAGGAAGGCGGCGCCGGCAGCCACGGCGAAGATGGGCAGCGGCCGCAGCAGCGACTGGTAGAGGTAGTGCCAGAAGCCGAGGCCTATCTGCAGTCGCATCATGTAGGTGATGAAGAGATAGATGATGGCCGTCATGGACACTCGCACGGCGAAGGCGGCCGGTGCCCATCCGGTGAGCTTGATGCAGAGGGCGCTCAGGGGCAGGTTGGCCAGCAGCAGCACGCTCCAGATGATGTTGAAGTTGCGGACGCGGCCGGTGGCCTGGTTGCAGACCAGGCCGGGGGCCGCCAGGCAGTCGATGCCGTTGCTGACCATGCAGAGCAGCGAGAAGGTGCCGGTGAAGGTGGGTATCTGGTCGCCGAGCCAGACGTGCAGGGCAGTGTCGATGTTGAGGCACAGCGGGGTGAGCAGTGCGGCGGCCATGTAGAAAGAGTACTTGCCGAGCTTGTAGATGAATGGACGCAGGCGGTCGAGCAGTCCCTGGGCATACAGGGCCACAAGTTTTGGCGAGAAGGCCGTCTGGAAGCTGGCCAGGATGGAGAAGGAGGCCTGCTGCACCATGATGGCCAGGCCGAAGGCGCTGTTGGCGCCCACGCCGAAGTAGTGGTTTAGGATTAGCGACACTCCTTGCATGGCGCCCAGGGCCGCCATGCTCCCCAGGGTGCTCCAGCCGCAGAAGGCGATGAGGTCGCGGAACCACTTCGGGTTCCAGTAGAAGGAGAAGCGGCAGCTCCGGCCGAAGCAGCGTGCGTGAGTGCAGTAGAGGCGGTAGACGCCCACCACCACCAAGGTGACGGCCAGGAACTGCGCGGCGTAGATGATGAGCAGGTGGTCGTGCAGCAGCAGAAGCGCCAGGATGCAGCCCAGGCGGAGCAGCACCTCGCCCATGGAGAAGAAAGCGTAGAACGACAGCTTCTCGAAGGCCACGATCATGGAGTTGTAGGGTACCTTGACGATGTTGAGGCAGAGGGTGACGAGCGAGAGCTGGTAGACCCAGTTGGTGGCGCCCATGCGCCCGTCCGGTATGTTGAGGCGGTGGTTGACCCACCACAGGCCGATGGTCTCGCCGAAGAGCAGTACCACGCCGACGATGCAGAACTGGGCTATCATGGCCACGTTGAACATGCGGCGCAGGGACTCGGGGGTGCCGGCGCCTTTCTCGTAGAGCAGGAAGCGGGTGATGCTGCGCTCCATGGAGATGTTGAGGAAGCCGAAGAAGATTACGAAACCGGCCACAAGGGAATATATGCCGTAGTCGGTTTCGCCCAGCAGCTCCAGGGCCAGCCGGGATGTGTAGAGGCTGACGAGCATGATGAGCACCGTGCGCACCACCATGTAGACGGAGTTGCGGCCTATGCTCCTGCCTACCTGCTCGCGCGGCTCGTTCAGCTGGGAACCGTTAGCGGGGGGATGAGGGGCGGTATCGGCGCTGCAGCGGGGTTCCTGGTTATTTTCGAGTGGCAGCGGCATGGGAGACGGGAGTTTCGGACCCGCACTTTGCGTGCGTCGGTGCGTGTGGGCCGACGGTTTCCGGCATGGGCTTGAGCAGCCAGCCGGACGGCCGCGGGGCATATCTGAACAGGGGTACGCGGCTGCTCATCATGGCCACGAAGGTGAAGACTATCATGGGGATGAACAGGGTGTGCAGGGGGAAGTAGGCCAGGGAGATTAGCAGTGTCAGCACCATGTTCCAGGTTATGCGCTTCGAGCGTTTGCGGACGCGGTGGAAGAAGCGGAAGAGCACGATGATGTACCAGGCGAGCCACAGCAGGCCGGCCACCCCCAGGTCGATGAGGTATGACATCACGCTCATCTCGGTGCCGCGCAGCAGCCATTCGTATTCCTTGGCGAATGGCGTGGTCTCCAGGGTGGTGCCGCCCTTGAACTGGCTTGGGCCGAATCCCACGTACCAGGCGTGGGGCGTGTCGCCGAGGATGATGGGGAGCACTGCGTACTTCAGGCCGCGGGCGAAGTCCGCCTCCTGCACGTCGGGCATGACGGTCTCCATGTAGCCGTCGAGCACCAGTGTGCGCACCTCGTCGTTGCCGACCATGTATTCGCTGATGAACTTGGAGGAGGTCACGTCGGTCTGTGTGCCCTCGTAGTCGTCGATGGTGGCGCCGCCCAGGATGGTGATGTACAGTGCGACGGCGCCTCCGATGGACAGGAGCATGAGCGGGATCACGTACAGCATGCGCTTGAGGAACATGCGGTCCATGGGCACCAGGAAGAAGAAGTACATGGCCAGGTAGACGAACGAGATCTTGGTCTCGTTGAGCATGGACGGGAAGAGGCAGACGAGCAGCATGTAGTTCTGCTTCAGGTTCTCCAGGTAGGTCCTGGAGTCGTCCCAGCGGCGCACCATCAGGTAGAAGCTGATGAGGTAGATGAGCGTGGATATGGTGCCTGACATCATCCATCCCAGCGAGCCTCCCACGTTGTCGTAGGCGCCCCAGCGCAGGCACTGTATGACCATGACCGGGAACTGGAGCAACAGGAAGATGTAGAGCGACTTCTCGAATCGGGGCAGGAAGTAGCGCACTCGCTCGCGTGTGGAGAGAAGGTAGCGCACGATGATGAGCAGCGAGAGGGGCAGCAGGTATGCGCGCAGTCCGTTGATGGCCATCACGGCGGGTATGTCGTTGTACCAGGCGCTGACGCCGCCTATGAGCAGCAGGACGACGTAGAGGGCGATGTCGATGCGGGCGCGCAGCGTCCACAGGCCCGCCAGTATGATGAGTGCGTCGCTGACTATGGAGCCGGTGGCCCTGGCCGCGTCGGCCGCGCCAGGCACCAGCTCCTGGATGGGGAATAGATATGTGCCTAACACCCAGAACACTACGAGTAGCATCCTGGCCACGATCTTGTATTTCGGCACTGTCTTTTCCACTGCGGGCTAAAAATTAAATAAATTAAAAATGGAGAGCAGATTGTAGGGGCGCACCCTGGTGCGTGCGCTCATTCGGAGTCCCCTCATGTCGGCATGTTCGGACGCACCAGGGTACGTCCCTGCAAGGTCGCGGAGCAGGACCCTCTCCATGGGTCAGCCGATTTCGTCGGTAAGTTCGTCTTCCTCCTGCTTGCGTCGGGTCTTGTCGGCGGTGACGGCCTGGCGGCGGTAGCCGGTGAAGAGGATGCAGCCGGGGATGAGCAGGGCGAGCAGCGCGGCGCCCGCGAGCACGAGGGTCTTCTTGGGCCGGGCGGTGTCGCCGTTGGTCCAGGCCTCGTCGATGATGGTGCCGGTGGGCAGTGTGCGTACCAGCTTGACTTCGGTCTCCTCGCGCTTCTGCAGCAGGTAGGCGTAGATGCGGTTCTTGATCTCGTTGTCGCGCATCATGTTTGTGAGTTCCTGCTCCATGCGGGGGATGGAGGAGATGCGGCTGTCGACGGTGCCGTTCTCGGAGCTCATGCGCTTGATGGAAATCTGCATGGCCGAGATGGAGCGGTCGATGCTGGTGATCATGTTGGCTCGCAGGGCTTCGATCTGGCTTTCGAGATGGCGCATGGTGGAGTTGTTGCCCTTGGCGCTGGCCTGCATCTGCATGAGCTGCAGCACGAGTTCGTTGTAGCTGTTGACGGCGGCGTTGACGGCGTCGGTGCTCTGTCCCTCGATGGAGGTGACGGGTATGAGGGCGTGCTTGTTATGCGACGCGGCGAGGAAGTCGCGGAGCATGCGGAGGATGCCGAGCTGGGTCTCCTGCTCGATGAGGGTGGAGGTGGCGCCGCCTTTCATCTTGAAGATGTACTCGGCCTCGGCCTCGGGGTTGACGATCTTGTTGCGCTCCTTGTAGGCGGCTATCCCGGACCCGCTGCGCTCGAGCTCGTTGTAGAGCTTGAGGAGGCGGTCGTTGAGGAAGTCGAGGGTTGCCTTGGAGCGGGCGGAGCGGTCGGCCACGGAGTTGATGTTATACTGGTCGATGACGCAGTTGGCGATTGCGCGTGCGCGCTTGGCGTTCTTGTCGTCGACCTTGATCTCTACGGCGTTGGACTTCTTCTTGTCGAGGTAGGCGTCGATGTTGGTGAACCACTCCTGGGCGGCGTCGTCGGGGTTGCTGACGTAGGCCGTGAAGTCGAGGTCGTGCTCGGGCTTATAGAAAGAAGTGGGGGTGATGGTGAACTTTCCCAGCGGGGTGGTGACGGTGTAGGGTAGTCCGGGGATGTCCTGGTCGAAGACGGTGCGCAGCTTGCCCTGCTTAACCTTGAGGTGGAGCTTGCGGCCGTGGTCGCGGATCTTGAGCTTGAAGCGGGTGGTGTAGGAGATGGTGTCGAGCATCGCGTCGGGGCACTCGATCTCGATGGGGGAGTTCTGGAAGTAGATGATGTCCTTTCTCCACATGGATGTGGAGCCGCTGTAGTCGCGGTTGAGGTCGAGCTCGTTGACTACGCGCTTGATGGCTGAGTGGCTCTGCATGCGTATGATCTCGTCGACGACGTTCACGCCGCTGCCGCCCATGTTGAAGGAGGCCATGAGTGAGCCGAGCATGCCGGCTGCGGGCTTGGCGTCGTCCTCGTCCTGGTTGAACATTACCTTGGCGTAGGTGGTGAGGGTGGTGTTGGTGGTCTTGAGCCAGTAGGCGGCGCCGCCCACGATGACGGCCACGGAGATGGCGAACCACCACCAGCGCTTCAGCATGTAGCGGCCCAGTTTGCGGAAGTTGAAGCTGGTCTCGGGCGAGGACGCTTGGGGCGTCCCGGCAGTCTTTGCTTCTTCGTTGATATTTGCGGACATAGTTACTTGGTGAGGGCGATTACCAGTGAGGTGAGCACCGATGCGGCGCTTACGATGATGCTTGCCAGGGAGACGTTGAAAGTGCGGCGCTCGTTGTATGTGAGCTCGTCCTTGCGGTTGGGGCCTGGCTCCACGTATACCACGTCGTTTTGGCGGAGGTAGTAGTACTGCGGGTCCCAGGTGCGGGAGTCGGTGAGGTCGAGGCGGTGGTATGTGGTCTCGCCGTTCTCCTCGCGGATTACGAGGACGTTGTCGCGGCGTCCGGGCACGTTGATGTCTCCGGCGGCGGCTATGGCGTCGAGCACGGTGAAGCGTTCCTTGTCGGGCCTGATGACGGTGGGCATCTTGACGTCGCCGGTGATCTTTACTTCGAAATTGACCAGCTCGACGGTAACGATGGGGTTCTCCACGTTCTCGGCAATGCGCCTGATTAGCATGTCGGCCAGTGCCGATGTCGTCATGCCGGCCACGTGGAGCTTGCCCAGCACGGGGAAGGTGATGTCGCCGGCTTTGGTGACGCGGTATGTCTGGATGCGGCCGGAAGTGTTGACGGTCGCGTTGAGGTCGGTCCGCGGCACGTTGGTGTTGAGCGGCATGTTGTATATGGCGGCGGCGGCGGGCACTTCGGCCGAGACGTTTATGGCCAGCTCGTCGTCGGGCTGTATGCGGAGCTCGGGGGCGGACAGGGGCAGCTTGCCCTGGGCGGAAGCCTCAAGGTCGCTCATCAGGACTATGTTCTGCTTCGACGTGGAGCAGGACACCAGCAGCGCTCCGAGGAGCGCCAGCAGCGCGAGGCTGAGGATATTCGGTTTCGACATCGGGTCAGTTGTTTCGGTATTCGTTTTCTCTTTAACGTTTTTTTACGCGTGATATTGCACCCCGTCGGCGGAAGCGTGGTCCGGCGCACTCCGGGCCGACGGCGGATAGAGCTTGCAAAGTTAATGAAAAAAACCGTACCGCGTACTTTCGGCGGCGTTAAATATGATTAAGCCTCATCCCGCAAAAGGAAAGCGCCCGGGAGCATCAACGCTTCCGTGCGCTTTACGCGGAGGACCGCCGAGACTGATTGCGGCCCTGACTGTTTATCTCACCTTGTAAGTCTGCCTGTAAGTCCGTGCCGGGTACTCGCCGCCGCGCATCTGCACCGTGACGGCCACCTCGATGGTCGCCTCCTGCGCCGGCTTGCTGTCGAAGGTCAGCGCCAGCATGCCACAGGACATCTTGATCGGATTCGCCCGGATGTCGGCAGCCTTGCAATGTCTCCAGAAGCCATCCTTGGCGGTGATGTCCAGGGCATTGGTGGATTCGACTTCTGCCCTGGTCATTTCCAATAGCAGTGGATGGGGGCCGTTGCCTCGCGAAGAAGGCGTGACATCGTAGCCGGCCTGGATAAATGGAAGCAGGGTGCTGTAGTTCACATTGGTGATTTCGGCAAGGGACGCTCCTTTTGGGTGGTCAGCGTCGTAATCCGACATGGCTGTCACCTGCACTTCGGTTATGTCCTCTATGAGCGAATGCTGCAGGAGCATGTGATGGTAGAATTCGTCGTAGTAAGGGGTCCCTTTCACGAATCCACTGTCTCCGTTCATCTCTCTGAGTTTCTCGAACAGTCCTTTTCTCGGATAGGGCAGTGAGTCGGTTTCCGGGAAGATGTACGGGTCCATGGGGCCGATGCCATTGGGGTAGACAGCCGGGCCGTCGGCCTTGATGATTGCCACGTCGCGGTAGTCGGAATAGGCATGCCACGGTTTCTCGATTGCCATGAAGGCATCGTATTCGAAGGCCAGCGAAGGCCCGTCGTAGAGGAATCCTCTCGGGGACCGATGTCCTACGGGTCCCACGGAGTCATCCTTGCTATCGCAGGATGCCAGGGTCAGCAGCGCGAGGGCGAGGACGGCGATGGCCATGCATGTGAGTTTCGGGGTTTTCATTATCATGTGTGAGTGGATTTGATTTCAAGGCGGCTAACTATTAACCACGGCCAAAGATACAAAATATTTTTGAATTACGCCCAATTTTAATAATAATTAACATTTAAGCTTTGTTTTGGTGCGGCTCTTTGGCGGATGTCGAGAGTGATTTTGCTATTTAAAATGGCTGAAAAGGCTATATGGGTCGCATAGAAGGTGTCTGTTTGTAAGGTGTGTTTTTATTTTGTCATGCAATAGGGCTTGGGCGTTTTGGGCGAAGACTATTGATTCTGTTGCGTGGTGAGGCGGTGGGTTATGGAGTCGTAGGGGGCGGGGAGTGGCGGTATGGAGGGCGTGGTGGCCCATGGAAGCGGATCCTTGTCGGAGCGCAGCTCTTTGTATTCGTCGATGCTCAGGTGGGTGACGTCGAGGGGGTAGAATTCCATGTACATTTCCATGGTGACGGGTTCCTTGGTGCCGAATACCTTCTTGATCCAGCGGCCCGAGCCTACGATGCGGGCGTCGACGGCGCTCTCGAGGAGCTCGGCGGGCAGGTAGGCCGACGTGTCGGCGTGTTGTCGGTAGTCGTAGCGGATGTCGAAGCGGGTCATGTCCATGCTCAGGCCGAGCAGCTTGAAGATCCAGGGTGACATTTTCTGTTCCTTGAAGTCGCTCAGCGGGTTGATCAGTGCGCGCAGGCGTCGGCCGTCGGTGCGCAGAATGGTCCTGGGGGCGTACTTGCCCGGGATCTGCCCGGTGGGAGCGCCGCGTTTCATGAGGTCGGTGAGCTCCATCTCGGCGGGGATGAAGAAGAGGTGCTGCATCAGGGAGATGTCGGTGGTTCCCGCGTATATGGAGTCGGTGTCGTCGGCGCGGACCGTGCGCACCAGGGCTCGGCGGTTGCGGATGCGTGGTCTGGAGTCCTCTTTTTTGTATCCTTTGGTCTTGTCGGGCGCCAGGTATAGCTCTGCCATGAATTCGGAGAGCTGGGTGACGGTGTCGGTAGTGGTGGCGCCGGTGGCGTATTCGCGTGCGAAGCCGACGATGCGGGTTACGGGGCGGGAACCGGGGCTGACCGTCACTGTGTCGAGCGCGTATTCGCGTTCTTCAAGGCGCAGGGTGTCGGCGCCGTCGGCGATGCCGGCCCGGTAGCCCATGCAGCGGATGGTGAGCGGGAACTCGGCGTCGGGCGCCTGTATGCGGCCTGCGGCGTCGGTCTGGCCCACGATGCGGCCGGAGCGGCCGAACGCGGTGGCGCCTTCCACGGGCATTCCTGTTTCCTTTTCCAATACCGTGGCCACCTTGGCTGTGGCGGCCAGGCACACTGTGCATACGCACAGCGACATGATGCGCTTGATTCTGTTCATGCCGCAAAGTTAGCGAAAAAACCTTAATGGAGGGCGTGGTGTTGTAAGGATGTGATGACATTGGTGACCAAACTGCTGCTCGTGGCCGGGGGCGGAGCCGTCGGCACGATTGTGCGCTTCCTGCTGGAGAACCGTTTCCACACGGCCATCGTGACGGGGGTGATCAACGTGGTGGGCTCGTTCCTGATGGGCCTGCTGGCAGGCTGGGTGGCGGTGAGCGCAATGTCGGCCGACCGCAAGACGCTCGTGAGCGTGCTGCTGATGTCCGGCTTCTGCGGCGGCTTCTCCACTTTCGCGCACTTCGCCATAATCACTGTCAACTATTTTCGCGCCGACGCCATGCTCACGGCTTTCGGCTATATCCTGATTACCGTCGTTGCGGGGCTGCTGTGCTGTTTTGCGGGCTACTGGCTCGGAACGCGCTGCGTGTGAAGGTAATGACACACAGAGGAGGGTGTTGCAAAATCCGGCGAATCGTAGGGCTGCACCAAGGTGCAGCCCTACGATCTGACCGAAATTTTGAATTTGACACACCCTCCTCCGGCTATCTACATATACCCTGCAGACTGCGGATAACTGGTGCACGGGTCGTGCGTCACTGCTATTTTACGAGGACTTTGTGTCCGATGACGATGTATAATGGCAGGGCTGGCGGCCCGCTCGCGTATCAACGCCCGCCGCAGGGCGTCATCCGATTCTTGATTTGATGGCGAGGGCCGCGAGGAAGCAGCCCGCCACTATGCTGATGAGCACCCACAGGCGTGCGCGGGCGGAGGCCGCGTGTGCCTCGTCGGCGTGTCCCTGGTGCCATAGGCTGCGGCTGCGTATGCCGAAGAAGAGGGCCACCAGGCCCGTCAGCGGGCAGCAGAGCAGTATGGCCAGGATGGACTCGCCGATCCACGAGCGGGGTGCGCGGCCCAGGTCCGGCTCTGGCTCGGGCAGCATCTGCGCCGGTTCGCCGCTCTTGTAGACCGCGTGCCGCCAGCGCAGGGGAATGTCGTCGAGGGCGTTCGGTTGCGGAGTGTCCTCCGCTTGCGGTGAGGGTTGCGAGGCCGGGTGCATGCGGTCGTGGAGCGTCTGGCGGAAATAGCGGCAGATGTCGGCGACTTCGCCGGCCTGCTGCCAGTCGTCCATGCCCTTGCACCACACGTAAGTCTCGGGGCCGACGCCGACGGCTTCGAGCTCCTGCAAAGTGAAGGGTCCGGCCTGACGGCCGTCGAGCATAGCGAAGTAGCGCATTGGGGGTTAAATTTAGGACTTTATGGACGCACGGTCCGTGCGTTTCTACAGTGCTTGACTATGAGGCTGGCGGCATTCTCGGCGGCGTTGGGGTCGCCGAGGCGTCGGCGCACCTCGCGGTATCCGGCGAGCATGCGGTCGCGTTCCGGGCTGCCGGCAAGCAGCGGCTCCAGATGTTCGGCTATGCTGTTGGCAGTGCAGAGATGCACCAATAGCTCCGGCACCACCTCGCGGTCGGCGATCAGGTTGGGCAGCGACACGAAGCGCACTTTCAGCAGCTTTTCCATTATCTTGTAGCTCAGTCGGGAGCCGTTGGCGCGGTAGCAGACCACCTGCGGGGTGGCCGCCAGGGCCGTCTCCAGGGTTGCAGTGCCGCTGGTCACCAGGGCGGCGCGCGAGTGGCGCAGCAGGGAGTGCGTGGCTCCGAAGACCACCTTCAGCCCGGGGTCCTGGGCTATCTCTCGGTAGAGCCGTTCGGGCTGGGCCGGGGCGGCCGCCACTATGTACTGGTACTGCGGGAATCGGCGGGCGGCCTCGATCATCAGAGGAAGGTTGTTGCGCAGCTCGCCGCGCCGCGAGCCGGGCAGCAGGGCGATGATCGGACGCGGGTCGGCGATGTCGTGCCGCTCGCGGAAATAGCGCTCGGCAGGCACACGACGCAGCTCCTCGTCTATCTCGGCCACTGACGGATTGCCGACGTACTCCACCTCGTAGTGGTGCTTGCGGCGGTAGTAATCCTTCTCGAACGGGAGGATGCAGTACATATGGTCCACGTACCGGCGTATGGAGCGTATGCGCCACTCTTTCCAGGCCCATATCTTGGGCGAGATGAAGTAGTGCACGGGCACTTCGGCCCTCTTTGCCGCCTTGGCCAGGCGCAGGTTGAAGCCGGGGAAGTCCACGAGCACGAGCGCGTCGGGGCGCCATGACTGCATCAGCCGCCGTGCCATGCGCAGGTTGCGCATGATGCGCGGCAGGCTGCGGAGCACCTCGCTGAACCCCATCACGTTGAGCCGGTCGTAGTGCAGGTCCGGACTGTGCCCTGCCGCCACGGCCATGCGGTCGCCCCCGAAGAAGAGGAACTCCGCCTCCGGGTCGTGGCCCTTGATGGCCTCTATCAGCCGCGAGCCGTGCAGGTCGCCCGACGCCTCTCCAGCAACTATCATGTATTTCATATCTTAGTCCAATAAAAACGCCCTTACGCGCGTTTTTATTGCATGAGACTCCTACGACTACTGCCGCTGGTGCTGGCGTGCCTGCTGGGCCTGTGTCTGCCTACTGCCTGCATCAACGACGACATAACCACCTCGCCGTCGGCCACGCTGACCTTCTCGCGTGACACGCTCAGCTTCGACACCGTGTTCACCGAGCTCGGCACGCCCACGGCGCGCCTGCTGGTCTACAATCGCAACTCCAAGGGCGTCAGCATCTCATCCATAAGGATGAGGAATGCCGACAGCAACTTCTCGCTCAACGTCGACGGCATGTCAGGCACCGAGTTCCACGACGTCGAGATCCGCGGCAAGGACTCCATCTACATCTTTGTGGAATGCTACATTGACAAGAATGCCGGGCCTGAGCCGCGCCTGGTCGAGGACCAGCTGGAGTTCGTCACCAACGGTGTGGCGCAGACCGTGCAGCTCGAAGCCTGGGGCCAGAACGTAACTCGTCTCAACGCGCTTACCGTGGAGCGGGACATGCGGCTGACTGCCGAGCAGCCTTACGTGGTGTTCGACTCGCTGGTGGTGGCTTCGGGTGCCACTCTCACCATTGACCCGGGTGCCCGCGTGCTTTTCCACGACAAGGCGTCGCTGATTGTCGACGGGCGCCTGGAGGCCGTAGGCAAGCCCGGACAGATGATACATCTGCGCGGCGACCGGTCGGACAAGGTGCTCCCCGACCTCACCTACGAGGAGATGGCCTCGCAGTGGCGCGGAGTGCGCATCGGCGCCGGCAGTTTCGACAACCACCTGGAATACGTTGATATGCGCTCGACGGAGACGGGTCTGGTCATCGACTCCTGCGGCGACCTGAGCCGCAGCAAGCTGCTGATTGTCAACTCGTGGCTCCACAACAGCGCCGGACACGTGCTCACCAGCTCCCACGCCCGTGTGGACGCCTACGGCACCATCTTCTCCGACGCCGCCCTCGGCGTGCTCTCTCTCACCGGAGGTAAGCATGAAATCGTGCAGTGCACCCTGGCCAACTACTATCTCTTCGCCGGGCCCTCCGGTCCCATCGTGAGGCTGTACGGGCTGAAGGCCGACGAGACCGACGCGCCCATGCAGGCCACTTTCGCCAACTGCATCATCGACGGCCTCGGAGGTCCCATCCTCCCCGGCGACCTCAAGGACACGCAGGTCTACCTGCACTACACCCTCTTCGGCGCCACCGGCGAGAACGACGAGCATTTCCTTGACTGCCTCTGGGGCAAGGACCCCCTTTTCCTCACCGACCGGCCCAAGTACTACTTCAACTACCACGTCGAGCCCAAGTCGCCCGCCCTCGGCGCCGGAGACCCCGCATACGTCACCTCCATCTGCCTGTACGACATGGATGGCAACGACCGTCTCTCCGGGGGCGCTCCCACTCTTGGTGCCTATTCCGAACCGGAAAATGCCCCTGAATAGCAGATTTTGTGTAATTTTGCGGTCGCAATCTGAGCGTCAGCCAAGGAGTGCAACCCCGGGGCGGCATCGGTTGTTATAGTGGTAAAAACATACATGCCATGGACGGAAAAAGACAAGCACGCATATCAAGACTGATTCAGAAGGAACTTAGCGAGATATTCCGCCGCCAGACGGCCAAGCTGGGCGGCGTGATGGTGTCCGTGAGCGCCGTCAAGGTCACACCCGACCTCAGCATCGCCCGCGCATATCTCAGCATCTTCCCCTCGGCCAGGTCGGCCGAGATTCTCGAAAACATCAAGCGCCAGCAGAAGACGGTCCGCTACGAGCTGGCCCAGCACGTCCGCGAGACCTTGCGCAAGTGTCCTGAGCTGCAGTTCTATCTCGACGACTCGCTTGACTATGTCGAGAACATCGACCGCCTGCTGGCCCAGGGCCGCAAGAGCGACATGCCCGAGGTCAGCGATGTGCAGCCGGAGCCCTCCACGCCCGTCGCACCGCCCCGCGACACGGAGTCGCTGACCATCTCCGACACCCTGCCGGAAGAGGATTAGCCCATGGGCAGGTCGGCTTGGCTGGCGCCGCGCATAGCGTGGCGGTACCTTCTCTCGAAAAAGAAACATGGCGCCGTGGGCGTCATCACTTGGATCTCGGTGGCAGGCGTGGCGGTGGCCACGGCGGCCACCATTTGTGTGCTGTCGGTCTTCAACGGCTTCCGGCAGGTGCTCACCTCGCGCCTGGAGCAGCTCTCGGCCGACTGCGTGGTGCTCCCCGACAGCGGCCGTACCTTCGCCGCCACCGACTCCCTGCTGCAGGCGCTGCGTGAGCTGCCGCAGGTGGCCGACGTCTGCCCGGTGGTAGAGGACCGCGCCCTGGCCGTATACGCCGGCCAGGAGATGCCCGTGCGCCTGATGGGCATAGACACGGCGGTATTTCGCCGCCATTCGCGCCTCGATTCCCTGCTCATAGTCGGCACGGCCACCTTCCAGCCCGTCATGGGCGACGCCGGTGCCGCTGAAGCCCCGGATGCCGCCTTCTCCGAGGAGGCCCTGCTGGCCGAGGAGCTGGACGCCACCGAAGTCAATAGGGTAGTGGTGAGCGCCGGGGTCGGCTCACGCCTCGGCATACCGCCCCAGGACCGCGACCGCATCACCATCATCGCCCCGCGCCGCGAGGGGACGGTCAATCTCGCCCACCCTGCCGCCTCGCTGCAGATGGACGAGCTCGACGTCGAGGGCATATACCAGGCCATGCAGCAGGACATGGACAAGGACTACATCGTCGCCCCGCTCGGCGTGGCCCGCGAACTACTCTCCGTCGACGATCCGCAGGTGACGGCAATCAACGTCTACGCCAGGGCAGGCACGTCGCTGCCGGAGCTTGCCGCCGCACTGCGCCACGCGTTGCCGAAGTCGCTGACGGTAAAAGACCGCCTGGCGCAGCACGAGAGCGAGTTCCGCATGGCCAACATCGAGAAGTGGATCACCTACTTGCTGTTGAGCTTCATCATGGTCATAGCCAGCTTCAACCTCATCAGCTCCCTGGCCATGCTCGTCATCGACAAGCAGGAGAACCTGGGTACGCTGCATGCCCTGGGTGCCTCGCGCCGCCGTGTCGGGGCCGTATTTGCCTGGGAAAGCGGGCTGGTGACGGTCATCGGGGCCATCATCGGCATGACCCTGGGCGTGGCCCTGGCCCTGCTCCAGCAGCACTGCGGGCTGATAAAGCTCAACGGCGACCCCGGCACGCTCATCGTCGACGCCTATCCGGCGCGCCTGCTTTGGCCCGACCTGCTCTACGTGGCCATGCCCCTGGCCGCCATCGGCCTCATCACAGCCTTACTCACCGCCCGCTTCGCCCGCACCCGCCTCTGAAATAAACTCACCTCTGAAATGAACGAAAGCATACAGGACCTTCTGCGCAGGTATCGCCAGCTGGGCATTGACCGGCAGATAGACTACGACAAGTTCTATCTGTATTCCCTCATTACCCATTCCACCGCAATAGAGGGATCCACCATCACAGAGCTGGAAAACCAGATTATGTTCGACAATGGCATGTCCTTGAAGGGCAAGACACTCATGGAGCAGAACATGAATCTGGACCTGAAGGCAGCTTACCAGCGGATGCTTGACTATGCCCGTAAGCATGAAGATGTCACCGTAGGCAGGCTATGCGCCCTCTCAGCTCTGGCCATGCGCAACACCGGCACAACCTACCACACGGTCCTCGGCGACTTCTCTTCGGCTGAAGGCGACCTGCGCCTGCTTAATGTATCGGCAGGCGTAGGGGGCCGCTCGTATATGAGTTATAACAAGGTGCCGCAGAGGCTCGAGGAGTTATGCCGGACGCTCAACCACGCACGATCCGAGGCTGCCGGCATGACCGTCGACGAGCTCTACAACATGAGCTTTGACGCGCATTTCAAACTGGTCACCATCCACCCCTGGGCAGATGGCAATGGCCGCATGGCGCGGCTGCTGATGAATTGGATGCAGTTCGAGTTCGGTCTCATACCTTCGCGCATTTTGGCAGAGGACAAGGAGGAGTACATCAAAGCCCTTGTGGCCACTCGCGAGCAGGAAGATTTCGCCATCTTCCGCAGCTTCATGGCAGAAGCCCTGCGGCGTCAGCTCGTCGCCGATATTCATGCCTATACCGAAAGCATGTAACCAGGTAAGAGTTAAGAGTCCAGCGACGCCGCTAAGAGAGGCGTCGCTGGACTCTTAATTCTTAATACTAAACTTTTAACTTTATTTTGCGGCCTTGGTGCGCCGGCGGGTGGTCTTGCGGGGCGCGGCGTCCTGCTCGGTCATGAGTTCGCGGACGCGGTCGGCGGTTAGCGTGGCGGGGTCTTCGCCCTTGGGGATGCGGTAGTTGACGGGGCGGCGCGCCCCCTCGGGGGTATGGGCGATGTAGGGGCCGAAGCGGCCATTGAGCACCTGCGTGCCGGGAAGTTCGGTGCCGAAGTCGCGGATGAGCTTGTTGGCTTCGGCCTCGCGCTTGGCGCGTATGAGTTCCTCGGCCTCCTCCAGGGTGATGGTGTGCGGCGACATCTCCTTGGGGATGGAGACGTAGAGCTTGCCGAGCTGCACGTAGGGGCCGAATCGGCCTATGGCGGCCTTGACGGCCAGTCCCTCGCTCTGTCCCAGGGTGCGTGGCAGCTCGAAGAGCTTCAGCGCCTCTTCCAGCGTTATGTCGGCGATGCTTTGGTTCTTCTGCAGCGAGGCGAAGCGGGGCTTCTCGTCGTCGTCGGCTATGCCGATCTGCACCAGCGGGCCGAAGCGGCCTATCTTGACGCTTACGGGCTTGCCGCTGGCAGGGTCGGTGCCGAGCAGGCGCTCGCCGGCCTTGTGCTCCATGCGCATGGTGCTGATGCGGTCGATGTGCGGGTGGAATCCGGTGTAGAAGTCGTTGATCTCCTCTTTCCAGGGGAGCTCTCCCTTGGCAATCTCGTCGAACTTGCTCTCCACCTTGGCCGTGAAGCTGTAGTCGAGGATGTCGGGGAAGTGTTCCATGAGGAAGTCGTTGACTACCATTCCGATGTCGGTGGGCACGAGCTTGCCCCTGGTGGCGCCTACGTTTTCGGTGCGGGTCTCGACGGTGATGTCGCCCTGTGCCGGGAGGGTGAGCACGGTGTAGTCGCGGGGTGTGCCGTCGCTGTCGCCGCGGCGCACGTACTCGCGCTGCTGTATGGTGGAGATGGTGGAAGCGTAGGTGGAGGGGCGGCCGATGCCGAGCTCCTCCATCTTGCCGGTGAGGTGGCCTTCGTCGTAGCGGGGCTTGGGCTGGGTGAAGGATTCGGTGGCGGCGATGGTGTCGCGCTGCAGCGGCTCTCCGACTTTCAGGGGCGGGAGCAGGGACTGGTCGCCCTTGAGGGAAATCTTGCCGTCGGTGCCCCAGACCTGCATGAAGCCGGGGAAGGTCACGGTCTCTCCCTGTGCCCTGAAGTGTTCGGGGCGGTCGGATATGCCGATTTCGATGTTTGTCTTTTCCAGGCGGGCGTCGGCCATCTGCGAAGCCATGGTGCGCTTCCATATGAGTTCGTAGAGGCGTTGCTCCTGTGCGGTGCCGGGCACCTTGCGCTTGTCCATGTATGTGGGGCGTATGGCCTCGTGGGCCTCCTGTGCTCCCTTGGAATGGGTGTGGTAGTGGCGCTGCTCCACGTACTCGTCGCCGAAATCGGCCCGGACCTGCTTTTCGATGGCGCCCATGGCGAGGCTGGAGAGGTTGAGCGAGTCGGTACGCATGTAGGTGATGTGCCCGGCTTCGTAGAGGCGCTGTGCGAGCATCATGGTCTGCGTCACGGAAAAGCCGAGTCGGGCGTTGGCCTCCTGCTGCAGGGTGGAGGTGGTGAAGGGGGGCCTGGGGGAGCGCTTGGTCGGCTCCACTTGCACGTCGGCGACGGTGAATGTGGACTGGCCGCATGTCTTGAGGAAGCGGCGTGCCTCTGCCTGGTCGGGCAGGTGCCTGTTGAGGATGGCCCGCATGGGCTGGCCTGCGGCTGTGAAGACGGCGCTGACGCGGTAGTAGGGCTCTGCGACGAAGGCCTGTATCTCGCGCTCGCGCTCGCAGACGAGGCGCACGGCCACGCTCTGCACGCGCCCGGCGCTCAGGGCAGGCTTGATCTTGCGCCATAGCACGGGGCTGAGCTCGAAGCCCACGATGCGGTCGAGCACGCGGCGCGCCTGCTGGGCGTCCACCAGGTCCACGTTGATGTCGCGCGGATTCTCGATGGCCTCGAGAATGGCCGGTTTGGTGATTTCGTGGAAGGCGATGCGCCGCGTCTTGTCTGGCGTGAGGTCGAGCACTTGGTATAGATGCCAGGCTATGGCCTCTCCCTCGCGGTCTTCATCGCTGGCGAGCCATACCATGTCGGCCTTCCTGGCTTCGCTGCGCAGCTCGCTGACCAGGTGCTTCTTCTCGGCCGGCACTTCGTATTCTATCTCGAAGTCTCCCGTCAGGTCCTGGCTGAAGTTGCCCTTGGGCAGGTCGCGCACGTGGCCGATGCACGACATCACCTTGTAGTCCTTGCCCAGAAACTTCTCCAGGGACTTCACCTTGCCCGGAGACTCTACTATCACTAAGTTCTTTGCCATTGAGTGTGTTGTTCCATAAAGGGGTGGCAGGTCCTGTGGATACGACTCTTCGGGGACCCTTTTCACTTTCCGCCCGCAAAGGTAGTCATTTTTTTAACACATGATTATATTTAAGGTTCATTTTTGCCTTGCGGCCACTCCTCGCATACCTGTCCGTACACGTAAGGACCGCACCCCGGGCCTTATGGTCGCGTCGGGGTGCGGTCGGGAAATTATGAACGATTTCTTTATCTGCGCATGAATTTGGCGGTGGCGGTGCCGTTGGCATTGCGGGCCGTCACGATGTATACGCCTGCTCCGAGTTCCGACAGGTCAGCAGTGCTGCCGGTCACTTTCAGACGCAGCGTGCCGTTGGTGTCATAAACTGCCATGGCAGCCTCGCTTCCGTCGGTGGTGGAGATAATGTCGCCGTCCACCGTCACGCCGAAGTTTGCCGAACCGGTCATGCTCACGCCGTTTTTGGCATCCTCGGCATAGAAGGCGGGGCCGAAGGTCTGCTTGCTGTAGTTGCCGGTGGCGTCGGTCAGGGTCACTCTCAGCTTGAACCAGCCGCTTTTGCTCTTCAGTTCCTTGCCGGCGAAGGAGACACGGTAGAGGGCGCCGTGGCAAGGCATGCGGAAATATTCGGGCATCTCGGTGGCATTCACCTCGGTCCAGGACTCGCTGTTCCAGGGTGCCACCTCCACTTTCCATGTGGCCGGAGCGTATGCGAAGTGGTTGGTGCCTCGAACATAGTTGAAGTCGCCGCCGCTCATGTTGAGCTGAATGTCGGCAAGGTGTTCAAAGCGGTTGGTGATTTTGTTGTTCTTGTCGCGCATCTGCAGCATCTGCAGAGAAGGCGGGCAAACGTCAAGCATGCCGCAGGTAATTGCAATCTCAGACTGCGAACGCCCCCTGATAGTGTCGACCGCAAAGTTTGAATTGTCGAAATGCAGTGTCACGCGCTTCCCTTTGTTGGCGATATCCTGGCCCCAGGCCGAGATGCCGAACTGGAAGGACTGATAATCCTTGTACAGAGTGTCGGCATCGGAGGTGGTCGCGAACTTCATTGCGAAATGGTCCACGTCGCGGGTCTCGCCGTAACAGCCTGTCCAGATGGGGTCTATCATAAAGCCCATGGGTGTGTCGAAGTCCTGACCGGAAACGGCGTTGGTGCGTGCTGTCAGCGACATGAAGGGGGCTGTGGTACCATACTCCACATTCTGATCGGCCGTGCTGTAGGCGAATATTGGATGATTATTCGACGAATAGGCGCAATTGTCATTCTCGTCGTAAATTATCACGTTCAGCACCTGACCTACATTTTCGGCTATCGGGAAGTGGGTCTCACCGTCGGCTCCCACATAGGCGCGGGGCATATAGATGCCTGCCCCGGAGCTGACGCTGAAGAGCTTGGTGTTGCTCGTCTCCAGTCTGTTGACACGCAGCATGAACTTTATCGGCGAGTCGAAATCCATGTTTGCCATTACGTCCATGTTGTACATGAATTTCAGCATCGAGAAGGCTGTGTGGTCCGTGACAACTTCCATTTCGCAGGGAACCTTGGGCCGGGGATTGGCCGACCCCGGTTCCAGCAGGGAATCCTTCACTTTCGGGAACTTCACCTTTTTGTAGTCGGATGCTTCCAGGGTAAGAGTGCCTTTGTCAGTGCCGAGATTGATGTATCTGGAGTAGATGACCGCCGGCTTTATCGTGTCGGCTTTGTCAGTGTTGATGTCCAGCTGGGTCAGGGAACCCATCACGAACTGGCCGAAAGATGTCCCTGCATCGGGATTGACGAATACGTCGCCTGCGTGGGTGCGGTCGGTGCCTATGTTGCTGTTGTTGAAGTAGAGGCCATACATGATGTATGACAGTGGTATGAGTTTGCCTGTAGCTGTGCGGTAGCAGGTGAGTGACTGTACATTGCCCGACTCCACGTTGGCGCCGGTGTAGTTGCTGCCGTTGGCAAGCGCGGGTACAGAGCCGTCTGGCAGTATCGGGCGCAACTCAATCTTCTTGGAGCAGTTGGCGCCAGTGAAGGATATGGTGGTGTCGTTGTTCAGGACCACATTGTCGCGAGCGTCCACTTTGGTGATGTCGGCGACATCAGGGTAGTTGCCGTCGAAAACCATCATCAGGGCATACTTGCCCTTGGGCAGGCGTATGCTCATTTGGTTGTCGGTGAATTTCTTGATTTCGTTGGCCCCGGCGCTGTAGAGGCATACGGAGGCGGGGATGTCTATGACGTGTATGGCACGCAAGGTTTTGTCGGTCACTTCCTGTTTCGACAGTTCCCATGTCATTGTCAGCGTCACTGAGTCTGTGGCCCGCGCCGGACGCTGTAGGCGTTGCTGCGGCACGATATATTTGGCCGCCGTCACCTCTTCCTTTTGTGTCAGAGGATTCACTGTTTTCGTTTCCGAGAAGGGCTTCGGTTGCTGAGCCCATGTCGTCAACGTCGCTGCTGCGGCCACGGCCGCGGCAAATAAGCGTAATCGTTGCTTCATGATAGATTAGCCGGGATTCCTTTGCTGTTGGCATATCGTCTTCGGCAGGAATCCGTTAAACCGATGACGATTTGTTGTGGCAAAGTTAAAGATTTACTATTTCCCGTTTGCAATAAAAGTGGACCGATAGTCCCTAAAACAGGTCTTAAATTGCCCAACTTCTTGAATTTGGGCAATTATTCCGCATGGAGGAACCCTTAGAGTGTCATTTAGGCTTGTTCTGGCTTCTGCTGTTTTACATCTTTGGCGGCCTTACGGTATTCGCGCAGGCTTAGTCCCGTGAACTTCTTGAAATTCATTCCGAATGTGTTGCGCGAGGCGAAACCCACCGACTCTCCGATGGCCTCGGTGGAGAGATGGGCATAATCGGCCGATTCCATCCGGCGCATCACCTCAACTATGCGGGCTCGGTTGATGAGGGTGGAGAAGTTGCAGCCCTTGAGCTCGTGTATCACCTGCGATACGGCTTTCGGGTGCCTCCCCACCTCGGCTGCAAAATTCCTGAGCGTCAGGTCGGCCGAGAAGATGATGTCGGTCTTCATCACTCGGTCTATGGTCTCGGCAATCTGCCGCTTGTCGGCCTCGGTCAGAGTTGAGCCTTCATATTTGTTCTGAGTGTCGGTATCTTCGGCTTCAGTTTCGTCCGGCAAGGATGTTTCGGCTGTAGTCTCTCCGGTTGCTGGGGTGGTGGATTTGCTGTCTGGCGTCTGCACGTACTTTTCGCAAAGCTGGCTGTATATGCGTGCCGCATGTCGGCGCAGGGCGCGGTTCTTCGAGCGTAGCACCAGCGCCACTCCGGCCACGGCGATAATCACCAGCAGGGCCGCCACAAAGCTCCAGAGCCATATCTTCTGCCGCATGGAAGCCGTGGCCAGCTGATTGGTCAGCGTGCGCCTCTCGCGGAAGAACTCCAGCTGGCTCAGGTCGTCGGCTATAGTGGCCGACCGCATTGAATCCTTCAGCTGAACCGCCATGGTGGAGTATTTGCGCTGCTGCAGCGAGTCCCCCTTCTGCTCGTAGGCCATGATGAGCAGATTGTAGATATTGAACCGTATGTCGTCCTGCCGCGAGCGCATGGCCTGCCGCAGAGCATCGGGCATGGCTGCAAGCACGTCGTCGGGCCGGTGCTGGGTCAGGTTCAGCAGCGCCATATCCTTGATTTTATTAAGCCGCATGCGCACCGTCGACCGGTTCACGGGCAGCAGGGCGAGAATCTCGCCGTAGAGTCTGCGGGCCGTGGCATAGTCTTTGGCCACGTATGCCTTGTGGGCCTCGTATGTCTTCATGGCATAGCTGTACATCCATTCCGGGCCGTGTGGCTGCAAGCGGCGCATGGCCGCATACTCCTTTTCTATCTTGCTGAAATCTGCAAGTATCAGGCACTCGGTCACCATGTCGCTGAACGTATACATGATGCTGCGCGCATCCCCTTCTCGGATGGCTGAATAGAATCCGCGCCGACTGTGGTCGAGCGCCCTTTCCGCAAAGTTGCGCTTGTCGATATGCACCGTCAGCACTATGTAGAGGCGGCCGAGATTCAGATGTAGCTTGGTGGCCGACAGCCCGTCGCAGTCCACGATGTCCTGCGCCGTGAGTATGTCGTCGTAGGCCGCCATGAAGTTCGACATGTGGATATTGGCGTCGATGCATCCGTACAGTGCTTCAAGACAGAGTGCCTTCTCCTCTTTGTTGCGCGCCGCAGGATACTGCTGAGCCAACGGACGCAGATAGTTGAGGGCCTCTTTGTACTCCAGGCTGTCGCACAGGGCAAGCCCCCGGTCGAGGGTGGCGCGCATCTGCTCCGAGGCACGGGCACACGGAGCGGCGGCCCATAAGACCGTAAGTAAAACTACGAGGCCTAATGTCTTCATCATCAAGGGTATTACGGCTCGGTGATGGCGGGCTCGGAGTTGGCCTGAGCCTGTTCCGATTCCGATTCCGGCTCCGGCTTCTTGCGCGTCTGTGCCGCCTGGCTCTTCTTATGCTCCTGAGCCGAAGGCTTGGAAGCCTGCTCGTGGGTCGGCTTGGCCGGGGTTGGGGCCGCCAGGGTGCCGTCGCCCTGGCCCAGGTACTGGAGCAGTTTCTGGCCCGTGCGTGGCGAGTAGGCGTTGTAGATGTTCACCACAAGGCAGATGTCGGTGATGCCGTGGTCGCGGACGTACTTGCGCATGTTCTTGTTGAAGTAGCGGAAGTCGACGACGTGCACCTCGTCGAAGGAGTAGAACATGTATCCGGGCACTGCGTTGCCGTATGAATCCTTTATTATCATCAGCTTGCGGCCCGTGTGCGATCCGGTCTTTACCTGGGTTATCTTCATGTCGGAGCCCATGAAGGTGCAGTAGGCGCCCGAGCTGCCGTCCTTGTAGTGGTAGAAGTACTGGCCGGTCTGGGGCCTGGACTCGCTGGTGACGCGGTAGTCGCCGTTGACCTTGTAGTTGATGTATGTGGTGACGTAGTTGAGGCCCTTAGGGGTGTGGTAGACGAAGTCCTCGGGGGAGTTCTTGATGGCGATGTCCTTGGAGTATCCGTACATGGAGCCGACGAATCCGTGCACCACCTTGCGCTCGTAGCTGCTGAGGGGCTTGAAGGGGACTCCGGCGCTCTTGGCGAGCTGTTCGGCGGCATAGTATGCGCCCAGCGGTGCCCAGTGGTGGTCGGTGCGCAGGTAGATGTCTTCGCCGACGTGGCTGGCCAGGGCGGAGTATGCGTTGACGCCCTTGACGCCCGGGGCGAGGTGCGCGTAGATGTTCTGTATGGTGGGCAGCTGGGGGCTGGAGGCGCCCCTGGCCTTGTCGGGCAGGTAGAACTCGGTGGCCAGGGGGATGACCATGGCGTAGACGTTCACGCCCAGTTCGGAGTGGTAGCGGTTGAGGGCCTCGGCGGTCTTCTCTCCGCCCTTCTTGCCGCCGTATGCCATGAGAGCGCGGGCCACGGGAGCCTTGCCCACGACGATTATGCCCTTGTTGGCTATCTTGGCGTTGGCGTCGGCGTTTATGCGGTTCTGGTAGGCGGCGATTTCGGCGGCGTCGGCATCGGCGGGGGGCGGAGCGGGCTCGTCGGAGCCGCTGTCGGAGGCGTGGAAGGAGATGGCCTCGTCGTCGCCAAGGCTCAGGCGGAGCTTGTCGCGCACCCACATGGAGGTGGCCATGAGCTGGTCGCGGTACGGCTCGGAGTCGCTGAACCATGCCGCCAGCTCCTTGGGATAGCTGTTGTCGCGCAGCTTGGAGGTGCTGAATTCGGGCATCTGTGCCAGCTCCCGCTTCTCAAGCTCCGAGTAGGTGCTGCGGGGAAAGACCAGGAACACGGTGGCGACTACGGCGTAGACCACTACCACTATCGTGATGTATATCTTGTTGTGCATGACTTAGAACCGTGTGTAGATGAATGCGTTGTTTGTGGCGCCGACGAGCAGTGCGACGCACAGGGCGAGGAGGATGATGCTGACGGCGGCGCGTCCTACGGACATGACTCCGGCGGCGCCGCCGGTTCCGGCAACGCGGCAGCTGAGCCTCTCGGCGCCGCGCTCGATCCAGGCTCGCAGCGGCAGGCAGAAGAGGATGGCAGCTACCCACAGCCAGAAGTTGTCGGTCAGCGACGTCAGTTCCTGGAAGCCGAACTCCAGGCTCTTCTGCCCTGTGGCGGAGGAGAACCACAGCTTCATGTGGTCGAAGTTGTCGAAGTAGAAGATGCCCCAGCCCACTACCACTATGAACAGGGCATAGAGGCGCAGCAGCACGCCGGGGATGTGCTTCTGCCACTTGATGAGCGTCACCTTCTCTATGGAGAGGATGAGGCCGAAGTAGAGGCCCCAGATGATGAAGTTCCACGATGCGCCGTGCCACATTCCGGTCAGGAACCAGACGGTGAAGATGTTGAGGGCCTGGTGGCGGCGGTTGCCGCCCAGGGGGATGTAGGCGTAGTCGCGGAAGAAGGAGCCCAGCGACATATGCCAGCGGCGCCAGAAGTCGGTAATGGTGGTGCAGCAGTAGGGGTGCGAGAAGTTCTCGGGGAAGTGGAAGCCCATGCAGCGGCCCAGGCCGATGGCCATGTCCGAGTAGCCGGAGAAGTCGAAGTAGATCTGCAGGGTGAAGGCGATGATGCCTATCCAGGCGCCCCACACGGAGAGCTCGCTGATGCTGTCGGCCAGGAACATGGTCGAGATCTCGGAGAGCATGTTGGCCAGGATCACCTTCTTGCCCAGGCCGAGCAGGAAGCGGTATATTCCGTCGGCCATGTCGGCGGCAGAGACGTGTCGGTCGTGGAGTTCGTGTGCCACCGTGCCGTAGCGCACGATGGGACCGGCGATGAGCTGCGGGAACATGGCGATGTACAGCAGCAGGTCCATGAAGCGGCGTTGCGCCGGGCTCTCGCGCCGGTAGACGTCCACCAGGTAGGAGATGGACTGGAATATGTAGAAGCTGATGCCGATGGGGAGCGCCAGCCTGGGCACGTTGACGTTCAGGCCGAGGGAGCCGAGTATCTCTCCGAAGAAGCCCAGGTACTTGAAGGTGCCGAGCAGGCAGAGGTTGAGCGCCAGGCCCACTGTCAGCGCGAGCTTGCGGTAGCGTTCGGAGGCGGCGATGCCCAGGCCCGCGAAGTAGTTGACGACAACGCAGAAGAGCATGAGCAGGATGTAGACCGGCTCGCCCCAGGCGTAGAAGATGAGCGAGAAGATTACCAGCGCGAAGTTTCGGGCCGCGAAGCCGGGCCTGTCGCCTCGCCGTGCGTCGGCTTGCGAGGAGCCTTGCTCCTCGATGCCGTAGTCTTCGTCGTCGGCCACGTAGCAGAGCTTGTCGGGCCGGAACAGCAGCTTCTTATCTACCCAGCCCGCCAGCAGGTACAGGATGGCGAATGCCGGGATGAAGACGAACAGGAAGAAGAGATCGGAAAATACCATCCCTATGCAGTTAGTTCAGTAGATTATTAAAAGCCATGAAGTTGTAGACACAGTTGGCGAGCTGCCAGGCGCCGTTTTCGGAGGTGTGCACTCCGTCGACGGTGAGTTCCTTCTTGGTCTGCTCCTTGACGGGGTCGATGCCGCTGGTGCGTTCGGTACGGGTGCAGTAGACGCCGGAGAGGGCGGCGCACTGCTGCAGCGTCTCTGCCACCCTGTCGATTTCGGCTTTGGGCGCCTGCACGCAGTATGGAGAGGTGACAACGATAATCTTTGCCTGCGGGAAGGCCTCCCGCAGCAGCATGAGGGTGAGGCGGGCGGAGGCGGCCAGCGACGTGGCCTCGGAGGGTTTGGTGGCCGTCGTCATGGGGCGGGCGTATGCCTGTTCCACGGTTTCGGAGTAGAGACCGGGGCGCTTGGCACGGAACCAGGCGTCGTTGGTGCCGGCGCATACGAATATGAGACCGGGGGCGGCCTGCTGGCCCGCCTTGTGCGCCCCGATCAGGCGGGCGGCCTGCTGGTAGAGCACGTTGCGGTCGTCGAGAAGTTCGGTATAGTAGGCCGTGTCGACGGGCGTGTCGGCATTGTTGGTCCAGGTGGCGCCGGAGCGGGCGTAGCTGCGTGCCGACGCCGGTAGCAGATTCTTAGCCAGCCAGTAGCTCCATGCACGGGGCTTGGAGACGTCGTCGCCGCCGTTCCAGGTATTGCTGTCGCCGAGGAAGACGACGTGCGGCTTAGGCGTCTGCGCTGACAGGCCGCTGACGCTACCCCCCAGGCAGAGGCTCAGGGCTATCAGGAAGATGGTTGTCGGATTCATTACTGTGGGTTAGCTCTGCGGGTTAAGATGCACGTCGAGCTGCGGGAAGGGGAAGGCGAAGCCCCGTTTGGGCAGCTCCTTGTAGAAGCGCTCGTTCATTTCGAAGAAGAGGGGCCAGTAGGTGGCCGAGGGTGTCCAGGCGCGCACGGTGATGTTGATGCTGGAGTCGGCCATTTCTCCCAGTCCCACGAAGGGGGTGCAGTCTTTCTTTTCCACTTCCACGGGAGGTGCGATGCGTTCCTGCACTTTGGCGGCGAGGCGGCGGTGCCGGCGTATGTGGCGGCGCCACCAGCTTTCTTTCTTCACCTCGGCGGCCTCGTCGGCCAGGAGCTGCTCCTCGTTCCGGGCCTGCTCCTGCTCGGCGACTTGCACGGCCTGCAGGCGCTCCATGCGGTCATCCTCGATGTACTGCCGCACCACTCGCGGGTCGTCGGCGAGCATTGAGAGTATGGCCGCCTTGGCCTGGTCGTAGTCGGTGTCGTAGCTCAGCGACACGGTCCACTCCACGCGGCGGTAGTCCTCCATGGAGTAGTTGTTGATGGTGCCGGTGCTCAGTCCGCCGTTGGGGATGACGATGGCCTTGTTGTCGAGGGTGTTGATGACGGTGTTGAAGATCTGTATGGCCTTGACGGTGCCGGTGTATCCCTGCGCCTCGATGAAGTCGCCCACGCGGTAGGGCTTCAGCAGGAGTATCAGGACTCCGCCGGCGAAGTTCTGCAGCGTGCCGCTCAGGGCCATGCCGATGGCCACGCCCGCCGAGGCGAACAGGGCCAGGAAGGAGCTGGTCTCCAGGCCCAGGATGCCGATGACGGTCACCACCAGGATGAAGTATAGGGTGATCTTGAGCAGAGACAGCAGGAATGTGCACAGCGACGGGTCGGTGCCGCGCCGCTCCATCACGCGCCGCGTGAAACTGTAGAGCTTGCGGATGATGAACCGCCCGATGTAGAACACCACGATGGCCACCAGCAGCTTGAAGCCGAAGTCCACCAGGGTGTTGCAGAGCTTGTCGAGGATGCGGTCCAGGGAAAGGCCCTTGAAACTGGCGAAGAACTCTTCTTCTTTCTTGAGGACGTCCGCGGCGGGATTCTCGTTGCTGGTCGGTGTCTGTGCCAGGATGAATGTCAGCAGCTGGTTCATTCGAGTACGTCTTTATACCACTGGTAGGTCCGGTAGAATCCGGCGGTGTTGTCTGTGGGGGAGTAGAGGTTTGAGCTGAGGCCGCAGTAGCGTGTGGGGTCGATGCGCAGCTCCAGGAAGTAGTCGGTGGTGGCGGCGTACGTCACGGTCTGGGAGAGGGCGTCGGCCACGGCCATGTATGCTGGGTCGGCGACGTTGCCGGCGGCATAGGCGCGGCAGAGGTCGAGCAGGTCGTAGTAGGGGCCGAGTCCTGTCGCGCGGCGATGGTAGACCTGCACGTCGGTGGCCGGCGGCGTGGGCTTGCCGTGCATGAGGGCTCGGCAGGCGGCGGCGAGTGCCGGCAGATGGTCGGTGCGCGTCACGCTGATGGTGGCCGAGCGGCTGATGCCGCCGCGCTTGTCCCAGTAGCCGAAGAAGGTGCGTGCTGCCTCCTCGATGTCAGTCTGGGGGCGCATCAGCTGCGGCAGCATGAGCTGGTAGGGGATGCCGTCGGAGATGACTTCGGTGGGATAGGCCACGTATCTGTCGCAGTGGCCGCGCAGCTCGTAGGCCACCTCGATGCCGCCCATGTGGCAGCAGTCGGCCCAGATGAACGAGAAGCGGCCGCGTGGGATGGCCTGCGCCAGGTCGGTGATGTTCATGAATCGCCCGGCGTGGTCGCTGCCGAGGCTGGAGTCGTCTCCGAAGGAGTATTTGTCGGCATGGCGGGCGGGCATCCAGCCGGAGGCGTGGCTCCATAGGATGAGTCCGTAGTCGCGGGCGGGCGCCAGGTGGGCGGCGTCGTCGATGACCCGTGCCATGCGCTCCGGGTCGGTGCTGAGCCGCGACTTGTCGTACTCCTTGAGTTTCACCCAGGTGGCGGCTTTGCCCTCGCGGCGGAGTTCCCAGAGTCCGGGGAGGTCGGAGGTGTAGTCCCAGCGGTAGAGGAGCCATCGGCAGGAGTCGGCGTCGGCTCCTGCGTCGAGGAATCCCTGCCGCATCTCGTCCATATCGTTGCCGAGGTCGGAGCTGAGGGAGTTGAATGCGGCACCGTAGACGAGCACGGTGCGGCGCGCCGGGCCCTGCAGGGGTTCCGGCTGCGGGTCGTCCTTGCCGCAGGCGCACAGCAGCGGCAGCAGCATTGCCGGTGCCGTCGCGGCCAGTATCTTGGCGAGAGAGGTTCTCATCTATTCATTAACGTGCTCCCGGACGCAAAATTGCCGTTGCGCCGGAAAGGTAGGGGATAGCAAGGCCGCACACCGACAATTGGCATCGGGTGCGGCCTCGTTTGGGGGTGAGGGCGGGGCGCTTAAGCCTCGGCGTGCGGCTGCACGTTGATGAACTTGCGTCCCTCCTTGCCGGTGGAGAATACCACCACGCCGTCGATGAGGGCGTAGAGGGTGTGGTCCTTGCCCATGCCCACGTTCAGGCCGGGGTGATGGGCGGTGCCGCGCTGGCGCTTGATGATGTTGCCGGCACGGCAGTTGCTGCCACCGAAAATTTTAACGCCGAGGCGTTTGCTCTCTGATTCACGGCCGTTCTTCGAACTGCCGACACCTTTTTTATGTGCCATCTCTAAGTTTGCCTGTTTTAAGCGTTAACGATTTCTTTTACCATCACTTTGGTGAACTGCTGGCGGTGGCCGTTCTTGCGGCGGTAGCCCTTGCGGCGCTTCTTCTTGAAGACGATCACCTTGTCGCCCTTTACCAGGGGTTCGAGGACCTCTGCGTTCACCTTGGCACCTTCCACGGCAGGTGCGCCGACTTTCACGTCGCCGTCGGCGTCAATGAGGAGGACCTTGTCGAAGGTCACGGCTTCGCCCTCTTTCACATCGCCGAGATGGTTGACATACAGGTACTTGCCGGCTTCGGCCTTGAACTGCAGTCCCTTGATTTCTACGATAGCGTACATTTTGGTTTATGCGCTTTGTTCTGACCGTTGGGCGGTCGCCGTTGTGGCGACGCTTGTGCTGCCTTGGCGGTATATATCTTTTGCGGCTGCAAAGTTAATGCTTTTTCTCCGTCTGCGCAAGTATTTCGCCGGAAAATCATTAATTTTGCGGCATGGAAGACCTGTCAAGGGGGCGGTTCGCCCCGTCGCCCACCGGGCGGATGCACCTGGGCAATGTCTGGGCAGCCCTGCTCAGCTACCTGTCGGTCAAGAGCAGGGGTGGGAAGTGGATCTTGCGCCACGAGGACCTGGACCGGCAGCGGTCGCGGGCCGAGTATGCGAGGCTCATCGAGGATGACCTGCTCTGGCTCGGCCTGGAGTGGGACGAGGGGGGAGTGGACGGACGTGGTCCTTTCGGGCCCTATTCGCAGAGCCTCCGGGATGGCGTGTACGAGGAGGCCCTGGGGCGGCTGGCGGAGCGCGGGCTGCTCTATCCGTGCGGGTGCCGTCGTGCCGATCTGCTCGCGGCCTCGGCGCCGCATGCCAGCGACGGCCGTCCGGTGTATGCCGGCACGTGCCGTCCCGCCGGAATGCCCCGCCGGGTGGAGCTGACGTCCGGCAACGCCGTGAGGGTGTGGGTTGGAGAGGAGAGTGTCAGCTTTAGTGACAGGCTCTTCGGGGAACAGTGTTTCGACCTGGCGGGGGAATGCGGCGACTTCGTGGTGCGCCGCGCCGACGGCGCCTTCGCCTACCAGCTGGCGGTGGTGGCCGACGATGCCGCCATGCGTGTCAGCGAGGTGGTGCGCGGGTGCGACCTGCTCCCCTCCGCCGCCCAGCAGATATACCTGTTCGGTCTCCTGGGCGACGAGGCGCCGGCATACGGCCACGTGCCGCTGCTGGTCAACGCCGCCGGGCAGCGGCTGAGCAAGCGCGACGCGACGCTGTCGATGGCCGAGCTCCGCAAGCGCCGTTCGCCCGGGGAAATCCTCGGCATCCTGGCCTGTATGGCAGGGTTGGTCGCGAGGCCGGAACCGGTGTCGGTTCCCGACCTCGTGCCTCTGTTCTCGTGGCGGAAAATGCCGGCCGTCAGAGCCCTGTGCCTGTCGGAATCTCTATGACCGGCTCGCCGGGCAGGCCGATGTATGGCCTCCCGGGGTGCTTGCGCATGAACTCGCGCATCATCTTCACGGCCTCCGACAGCGTGGGGGCCGAGCCGATGCAGGTGTAGAACTCGCCGCGGGGCGTGGCGAGCAGGAAGGCGTCGTAGCCCTCCTTTTTCAGGGCGTCGGCGTCGCTCTGGGCGTTGGCCGTCATCTTGTACTTCCCCACGGCCACGCAGGCCGCCGGGGCACCCTTGGCGGGGGCGTCGCCATGCAGCGTGAGGGGCTCGCGGAAGACGTACGCGGTGTCGAGCCCGACACGCTGTCGGCGCGGCCCCTCGGTGCTGGTGAGCTCGGGGAGGCCCAGCTCGGCGTCGGCTTCGCGCTCGGCCGCCTTCTTTGCCTGCGCGGCTTCGTAGGCGGCGCGGTAGTTCTTTTCGGTGGGCTTGCAGGCGCACAGCATCAGCAGCAGCGCCGGCAGCAGGTATGTCAGTCTTTTCATTTAGCCATTCCTAGTCATTCATAATGTTAACGCATGGGTGGCCGGAAATATTCGCCAGGCTTGCATATGTGCGAAAAAATCACTACCTTTGCGGAAATGAACCGCATAGGCAAACTCTACTTTCGCTATGGCACCATGGGCTCGGCCAAGACCGCCATGCTGCTGACCACGGCGTACAACTTCGAGGAGCGCGGCCTGGGGTATCTGTGCCTCAAGCCGGCCATCGACACTCGCGAGTCCGGGAGCGTGATCCGGTCGCGCATCGGCATCGAGCGCGAATGCAGCTGGATCTACCCGGCCACGGACGTCTACCGGCTGGTTCTGGAGCGCATGGGCGCCGACGGGGCCATGATAGAATGGGTGCTCATCGACGAAGCCCAGTTCCTGAGCGCCGAGCAGGTGGACCAGCTGGCGCGTCTGGTCGACGACACCGGCGTGAGCGTGGTCTGCTACGGCCTGCGCACCGACTTCCGCTCCCACCTGTTCGAGGGGAGCCGCCGCCTGTTCGAGATAGCCGACACCATCGACGAGGTGAAGTCCACCTGCAACTGCGGACGTAAGACCATCGTCAATGCCCGCACCGACTCGCGCGGCGGCATCATCACCGAGGGGCAGCAGGTCGAGATCGGCGGCAACGAGCGCTACGTGGCCGTCTGCCGCCGTTGCTGGCGCAACAAGCGCATAGAGCGTGCCCGGCGCACTTCCCTCCCCCTCGACAGCTGACCTCCGCGGACTGTAGGGATGCACCATGGTGCATCCGCAATCCCCGCTTATAGTAAACACCTGAGAGCCTTAAACCTACCATGATGGAAGAGAAACTGACACAGAGAATCATAGACCTCATGCAGCGCGAGGTCGTGCCGGCTGTGGGCTGTACCGAGCCGGCGGCAGTGGCGCTGTGCGTGGCGCGTGCCGCAGAGCTGCTGGGCTGCCGGCCCGAGAAGCTTGACGTGGCACTGAGCGCCAACATGCTCAAGAACGCCATGGGCGTGGGCATACCCGGCACCGGCATGACCGGCCTTCCCATCGCCATCGCCCTCGGCGCCCTGTGCGGCCGTAGCGACGACGGCCTCGAGGTCCTCGCCCGCGTCACCCCCGAGGACGTGGAGCGCGGCAAGGAATACATTGCCACCGGGGCCATCAGCATACGCCTGGCCACGGACGCCCCCTCGGTGCTCCACATCGACGTCCGGGCCGAAGGTCAGGGCCGCACCTCGCGCGCCGTCATCTCCGAGAGCCACACCAACATAGTGTTCGAGGTGGCCGACGGAACCACCCTCCAGGACAAGCGCACTGTAGGAAGGCATGCCGGTGCTTCCGTCGACGCGGGTCCGGAGACGGATGCCGACCCGGAGCTGACGCTTAAGCAGGTGTGGGACTTCGCCACCACCACGCCGCTGGAGCGCATCGCCTTCATCGCCAGGGCCGCGCAGCTCAACATCAATGCCGCCGACCAGGCTTTCCGCCATTCCTACGGCCACTCCCTGGGCCGCATCGTGGCCGGCCCGGGCAAGAAGTTCTTCGGCGACACCCCCGTGGCGCACATGATCTCCTACACCTCGGCGGCCTGCGACGCCCGCATGGGCGGCTGTCCCGTGGCCGTCATGTCCAACTCCGGGAGCGGCAACCAGGGCATCACCTGCACCATGCCCGTGGTGAGCTTTGCCCGCGACGTCGACGCCGACCGCGAGCATACCCTCCGAGCCCTGGCTCTGAGCAACCTCGTGAGCATATACATCAAGCAGAGCCTGGGGCGCCTGTCGGCGCTGTGCGGCTGCGTGGTGGCCGGCACCGGCGCCTCGTCGGGCATCGCCTACCTCATGGGCGCCGGCTACGAGCAGGTCTGCGCGGCCGTCAAGAACATGGTGGCAAACCTGACCGGAATGCTCTGCGACGGAGCCAAGCCCTCGTGCGCCATGAAGATAGCCTCGGCCACCAGCACCGCCATGCTCTCGGCCCTGCTGGCCATGAACGGCCAGTGCGCCTCCTGCTCCGAGGGAATAGTCTGCGAGGACGTCGACCGCACCATCCACAACCTCACCAGCATCGGCAAGGACGCCATGCGTGCCACCGATGCCCTCGTCCTCGAGATAATGACCAACAAGTAAATTAAAAATGGGTTCTTACCACCACAGCCACCGTCGGAGACGCGGGCAGCGCGGGGCGTCGCTGATATGGCTCGTTCTCGCGGCCGTGGCGGTGTCGGCGCTTCTGTTCGACACCATCGGCGGGGAGCAGCCGGTGCCGGAGACGCCGCAGCGCCGCTATCCCGGCACTCCTGACTCGCACAAGTCGAAGGTACTGCCGCGCACCGCCAAGGAGGCCAGTGACCACTTCCACCGCACCTACGACGACACCGACACCGTCTATGCCGGCGACAAGGCCGGGCGCCGCTCCGCCTCCTCCGAGAACAAGCCGGAGCATCCGCGCCCGCAACAGCAGGCGCAACCGCAGCCCAGGACCGGGAAGGCGGCGCCGGCAAAGGCGGCGCCGAAGCCAGCCAAGCCTGCGGCCAGGCCCGCGCCAGCCAGCAAAGCGCCGCGTTGAGGCTCGGCCGCAATGACAAAGAATACCACCGACTGCACAGCCAAGCTCGGTTCCCGGTAAGGAACTGTGCTTGGCTGTGCAGTCGGTGAGTGCGATATGAGAATAGTTGTTAACTATTTGAGGGCTATGCCTTCTCCGACTGCTCGGGCATAACCAGGGCCTCTATACCAGCTTCGGTGAAAGAACTGGGCGAGGCCGTGTTCCACACTTGCGAGGCGCTGGAGAGCTGTCAGCTCCCCGCCGGACTCAAGGCAATCCCCAACGGCACCTTCGCCAACTGCCCACTCACGTCCATTGACATACCGGCATCGGTGACCTATATCGGCGATGACGCCTTCTTCAAGTCGCAGTTCGCCGAGGTCAAGCTCCCCGACGGCCTGCGCCACATCGGCGACGGCGCCTTCCACGATTCCAAGCTCACCTCCATCACCATCCCCGAGGGGGTCGACACGGTGGGCAACACCTGCTTCGGCCACTGCTTCTCGCTGCTGACCGTGGACTTCGGCCCCGGCGTCAAGGTGATAGGCTCCAGCGCCATCAACTACGCAGGTCCCACCAAGGTCATCCTCCACGAAGGCTTGGTCGAAGTGCAGAACTTGGGCATTTCGCTCTGCCCGGACCTGACGGAGATAGTGCTTCCCTCCACCCTTCAGAAAATCGGGCCGAAAGCTTTTGCCCGCTGCCCGTTCAAGAGCGTAGTGGCCAAGATGCCCACACCTCCGGCCATCACCGAAGACGTGGCCACCCGCGCCTTCTCCGACTGGACCAACTACAACGGGGACTCCCTCTACGACTACTGCACCCTGCCCGTCCCGCGCCCTCCCCAAAGCGCTGACCCCCCGCCTATTTACCCACATACTTGCGGCGCAGCTTACTGAGAGTCTGTGGAGCCATACCCAGATATTGCGCCAGAATCTTCAGGGGCACCACGCGCGAGAGCTTGGTGCGCGGCAGATGCCGCAGATTGTCAGTGTTGAAATCCCAGAAATTCTTCAGCCGCTCCTCGGCCGGCGACAGCGTCAGAAGCGAGTAGAGCATCTCGAAACTGTAGATTTGCTCAATGAGCAGGTTTGCGAGCCATGTGTCGAGTTCCTGATACTTTACCCTCAGATTCCGGAACTTCCTTACAGGGATGCGGTATGCCGCCACCTCGCTCACCGCAGACAGTGTAAAGAGGGCTGGCTCCCCCGTATGAAGAGCCCGGAAAGACATGAACACATCGCCGACACCACCGAAGCAGATGGTGTCGGCTTTACCGTTCTTGGCCATTGAAACACGAGTTATCCCCTTTGCATTCAGAAAAATATAATCACATATTTCGCCCTGGCGCACCATCACCTGTTCGGGGCTGAACTCCTCGCGTACGGCGATAGATTCCAGCGCATCCGTACATTCGCGGCTTAGCCAGTGATATTTATTGAACATCTCGCGCAATGACGGCTCACTTTTAGGCTTTCTCATAATCTGTATTTATAGTTTTCAACAACCGCGCTGAAACAAATATTTTATAATGTGTCCCAACCCCGGCTGGTTCTTAATCTATATTAAAAAATGCTTGTTTTTCAGTGAGAAAAGAGTCTCTAACTTTGCAGCGGACAAAAAACATAATTTTATCACAATGAGAAAACTGACCAAACATCTGCTTGCCATGGCGGTGGTTTTGCTTAGCGCAGGACACTCGCCGGCACAGCCGGTACCGAAAGTATCGGCGACCTGCGGAGGGGCCGAAGCCCGCAGCACGCTGACGGCGCAGCCCGAATGCGAAACCCTCCCGCAAATGCTCTTCCGCACAGAGTCTTCACGCCCGCAGGATGCGGCCCGGGCCGTGGAGGGATTCATAGCTCCTCCTGTATCCGTGGCCGCACAGATGCGCCGCGCCACCGGAGGCGTAGAGCTTTACGGCAACGTGACCTTTTCTGAAAAGGCCGAAGGTTCCTCCAAGCCGGTCCATGCAGGCATCTGGAAATTCACCGACACCGGTGAGTTCACAGCCGTCAAGAACTCCAATCTCGGGGGCTGTTACTCCGCCGTGCTTATCGACGGTATCTATCACAACTATTATCCGGACCCTAACGGCGGTGTAAACGTTCCCCGTTACAAGGCTTACGACATCACCACATGGAAAGAGGTGAAGCGCCCCGTCAGCACCATCCAGTCCGGCGCGCTGCCCTTTGCACTCTGCACCGACGGCAACACCGCCTACGGCCAGTATCTGACCGGCACGCAGTTCAAGTACGGACGTTTCGACGTCAACACCAACAAGTGGACATTCATAGCCGACTGCCCCGCGCAATGGAACGCCTGCGCATGGGGTAACGACGGTTTCATCTATGCCGTTGACATGGTCGGCGACGCCTATAAGGTGACACCCTCGACCGGAGCCATGACCCGGCTCGGAGCCACCGGTGCTGTGCCTAAGTATGTCTCCGGCGCCACCATAGACCGTCGCACAGGCCGTATGTTCTGGACCGTAAATCCCGAGGATGAGTCCGGCTACCTCTACGAGGTGAACCTCACTACCGGAGCCGCCACCAAGCTCTGCGAGTTTCAGTACAAGGACGAGATAGGGGGCCTCTTCATTCCGTACGAAACAGACTCTCTTGCTCCGGCGGCCGTGACAGGTCTTGAACTCCTCTTTCCACAGGGTACTCTGGAAGGAAAGGTCAGGTTCAAATGCCCTGCGACACTGTTCAACGGAGCTTCCGCCTCCGGCAATATGACTTACACTGTCTTTGTCAACGGCATCAGCACGGCCTCGGGAACCTGCTCGTACGGACAGGAGGCGAGTGTGGACGTGACAGTGGCTGAGGCCGGCAAGAAATATTTCTCCGTGCTGGTGAGCAACGACCGGGGTGACAGCCCTAAGGCGCACGCCCAGATGTATGTGGGCAATGACACTCCCAAACCCACCACAGTCACCGCCACTTACGCCGACGGCAAGGTCAAGGTGAGCTGGAAACCTGTTACAGCAACCGTCAACGGCGGTTATATGGATCCCGAAAAGATACGTTATACTGTCCGCCGCCTCCCCGACCGCGTGGTCGTGGCTGCCGATACCGCCGTCACATCCATAGAGGATCCGCTGCCTGAACCCGACAAATATACTATATATTATTATGCGGTGACAGTCTCATGCAACGGGCGTGTCTCCTCCGCGGCTCAGTCCAACAGGTTCGGGATGGGCAGCTACGCCGCCCCCTATCTTCAGACTTTCGACACCAAGGCGGTGCTCGACGAGTTTGTGGTCATCGACGCCAACTCCGACAAGATTACATGGGACCACTATAACACTGCGGCCGAGCAATGCGTGCGCGTCAAGTATTCCGGCACCAAGGCTATGGACGACTGGCTCATAACTCCCGCTATCCGCATGGAGAAGGGCAAAATCTATAAAGTGTCACTCGATTCCCATAACTCAAACTACAAATATCCGGAACGCTTCGAAGTCAAAATCGGCACCGCTCCGAACGTCGAAGGAATGACAACTGCCTTGATAGAACCTACCGTGGTGCCCGACAAGGTGGTGGTCAACTATGGCGGCTACTTCACCGCTCCGGCCGACGGCAAGTATTATATCGGCGTGCACGGCATCTCCGACAAGAACATGAACTATCTGTTCGTGGACAATCTGAGCATAAGCGAACCTATCGACGGCAACGCGCCGGCCGTTGTGGACAGCCTTAAAGTCATCCCCGACATATACGGCGCCTACAAGGCCACAATCACCTGCCGCCTGCCTGACAAGACTATGGACGGCAAGCCTCTGTCAGCCATCACCTCGATTGCGATTTCGCGCAACGGAGAGCCGGTGGCCACCTTCCCGTCGCGCACACCCGGCTCCGATTTCTTATGGACCGACGAGGGAGTGCCCGCCACAGGTCAGCACACATGGAGCGTAGTCTGCCAGAATGACTTCGGCTCCGGCATCCCCGTGGAGGCTTCTGCAATAATCGGCTTCGACAAGCCGTCGCCAGTGAGCAACATCCGTATGGTCGAGAATCCTGTCGGCACAGTCACCATCAGCTGGGATGCTCCCACGACCGACGTCAACGGCAAGCTGTTCGGCTCCACGCCGCTTACATATACGATCACAAAAGCATCCGACACCAAGACCATCTACGGGCAGAACATCGCCGACAACAGCTTTACTTATAAAGTCTGTGAGGAGAATGATGCTCAGAGATTCTTTCAGGTGGCTGTATTCGCTGTAAGCTCCCAAGGTACATCTTCCGGCCTCGGCGGCCCGATGTCGCCTGTCGGTACGCCCTATACAGCTCCCTACAAAGAGTCTTTCGCCGCCAAGAGGATGACTCATGTGCTGGCTACAAGGGTGGTGGAAAACAACGGAGCCACATGGACCATGCAGGGGGACGGCGACCTGGGTATCATCTCCTCCGACCGTGATAACGGTTTCCTCGCAGGCAAGTTTACCAAAATCGATGGCAAGTCGCAGTTGGCTTCGGGCAACATAGACCTGGGCAATCTCTCCCGTCCCGTCTTCACTTTCTATACCTACAATATGGCCAAGAATGATGCAGCAGGCCTCACGCGCAACAACAACATACTTGAAGTTATGGTGCGTCTGTCCGATACTGACGAATGGAAAGTGCTGCGCAGCGGCACCGTCGACGAACTCTGCTCCGGCGACACCTCCGCCTGGCGCCGCATCAGTGTCAGCCTTGCCCCGTATAGCGGCAAGAAGGTTCAGGTGGGCCTGCAGGCTACCTGCAAGAAGTTCACATACATGATGGTAGATCGCATGGAAGTGTGTCAGGAGGTGGACAATAATCTCGCCGTCGTGGCTGTCGATGCTCCCGAGAGTGTGCGGGCAAACGAGGAATTTGCCGTCAGCGCCACCGTGGAGAATACCGGCGCCGGGGAGGCGTCCGGCTATACGGTCGAGTTTTACCGTCAGGGCGATGCCGGGCCATTCACCACAGTGCAGGGTACTCCGATAGTTCCCGGCGGAAGGGTGGATGTCGAAGCCCTCTGTTCTCTCGGTTTCGATCAGACCGACGCCAAGGCCCTGTATCATGCCGTGGTGCGCTATGCCAAGGATGAAAATGACGACGACAATGCATCGGAACAGGTGGCCGTGGAACGCGAATATTCCGTCAAACCTGCTCCCGCTGCTCTGGACGGACATATTTCGGGCCGCAATGTCTCCCTCCATTGGCTCTCGCCCGAACTTACGGAGCAGAATCTTGAAGGAGAGGACTGCGAGAGGCTGGAGTCATGGGCTTACAAGAGAATCGGCGACTGGACTATGGTAGATGCCGACTGTGGCGGCATCGGCGGTTTCAAGAACTTCACGCTGCCCAATCAGCCGATGCTCAGCCACCGCTCATTCTTCGTACTGGAGAAGACAGCCGCACTCGACTCGACTTTTGACGTGCATGGAGGCAGGAAGTGTCTCGCCTCAATGTTCCTTTATGACGACGGTACAGTCGATGACCGCGCCATCTCGCCTATGCTTGACGGCTCGGCACAGACCATTACGTTCTGGGCCCGCAGCTATGCCGCCGGACTGCCGGAGAAGATGCAGGTATACTGCTCGGAAGGTGGTCGCGACTGGGCCGACTTTACGCTCAAACAGACCGTGGCCAAGGTACCCGGCATATGGACGCAATATTCTCTGGAGGTGCCCGCCGGTACGAAGTTCTTCGCCATCCGCAGTAATGCCACAGGAGCCGGAATGCTCCTGCTCGACGACTTTACCTTCCGCGCAGCCCCGCGTCAGGTGAGCGGATATGCCGTGTACCGCGACGGGAAGCGCATGAATGCCGAACCGGTCGCTGACCGCGTCTTTACGGACTCAGAGGTTCCCGAAGGGGAGCACGTCTATCAGGTCACCGCCATCTATACAGACGGCGATGAGTCGGCGCCGAGCAACTCGTATTCGGCACGCTGCACCGTTGACCTGACTGCCGCCGAGTCGGGCATATATGCCGGACAGGGATATATCGCTGTCACCGGATGCTCAGGCAAGCAGGTGACTGTCACGGCAGCCGACGGCATAGTCTGCTTCCACGGCACACCACAGGCCGACTTGCGGGTGGAACTCCCTGCCGATGTTTACCTGGTGCGCGTAGGTGACCGCTCCGCCAAAGTGATTGTACGATAACCTGTCATCTTTTACCGCTGCAATTATTATTGGACAAAATAAGGGCTGATTCCCGGTTGCGGGAGTCAGCCCTTTAAGTCATGCCTCAGTTGCGGGGTTTTAGGCGAGGCGCTTCTCGAGGTTGGCGCGGATGGCCTTGAGGAAGTCGGCGCTGTTGACAGCCTTGGGCATGGCGGAGGCGTCCATGAGGTTGACGAGGTCCTTGGTGACGGTGCCGGCGTTGAGGGTGTCGAAGCAGGCGTCCTCGAGGGCGTCGGCGTACTTCATCAGGTCGTTGAGGCCGTCGAGCTCGCCGCGCTTGCGCAGGGCGCCGCTCCAGGCGAAGATGGTGGCCATGGGGTTGGTGGAGGTCTCCTCGCCCTTCAGATACTTGTAGTAGTGGCGGGTGACGGTGCCGTGGGCGGCCTCGTACTCGTAGTTGCCGTCGGGCGACACCAGCACGCTGGTCATCATGGCCAGGGAGCCGAAGGCAGTCGATACCATGTCGCTCATCACGTCGCCGTCGTAGTTCTTGCAGGCCCAGATGAAGCCGCCCTTGGAGCGGATCACGCGTGCAACGGCGTCGTCGATCAGGGTATAGAAGTACTCAAGGCCGAGGCGCTCGAAGTCTGCCTTGTACTCGTTCTCGTAGATCTCCTCGAAGATTTCGCGGAACTGGGCGTCGTACTTCTTGGAGATGGTGTCCTTGGTGGAGAACCAGAGGTCCTGCTTGGTGTCGATGGCGAACTTGAAGCAGGAGTGGGCGAAAGAGCGGATGGACTTGTCGGTGTTGTGCATGCCCTGGAGCACGCCGGGGCCCTTGAACTCGTGGATGGTTACCTCCTCGGTGCTCTCTCCTCCGGCGGGGATGAAGACGAGCTTGGCGGTGCCGGCCTGGTCGGCGCGGATCTCGACGCTCTTGTAGACGTCGCCGTAGGCGTGGCGGGCGATGGTGATGGGCTTCTCCCAGTTGCGCACTGCCGGATGGATGCTGTCCAGGCAGATGGGGGTGCGGAACACGGTGCCGTCGAGGATGGAGCGGATGGTGCCGTTGGGCGACTTCCACATCTGGTGGAGGTTGTACTCGGTCATGCGCTTGGCGTTGGGGGTGATGGTGGCGCACTTCACTGCCACGCCATACTTCTTGGTGGCCTCGGCGGCCTCCACTGTGATCTGGTCGTTGGTCTTGTCGCGCTCTTCGAGGCCCAGGTCGTAGTATTCGGTCTTGAGGTCGACGAAGGGGAGGATGAGTTCGTCCTTGATCATCTTCCACAGGATGCGGGTCATTTCGTCGCCGTCCATTTCCACCAGCGGGGTGGTCATCTTTATCTTGTCCATGGTATTGGTGTTTTTTTTTGAATTTGTAGGGACGCACGGCTCGTGCGTACGCTTAGGAAAGACTGTATAGGAACGCACGGGCCGTGCGCCCCTATAGGTCTTGACTCATTTTACTTTCGGTTTGCGTAATAGTTCATCAGGCAACCGTCTGCCAGGATCTGGCGCTCGGTGGGGGTGAGGTTGCGGAAGTAGAGGTGCAGGTCGCTGACCTTGCCATCCTTTGTGATGACCTTGGCCTCGATCTCCTCCTTGCCACCGAGGATTGCCTGGCGGATGCCGGGCACGAAGACGAAGTCGCCGTCCTGGTAGTCGAACGGGGTGCCTTCGGCGATGGTGAAGGGCACGATGCCCCAGTTGATGCAGTTGGAGCGGTAGCGCTTGGTGGCGTACTCGTAGCAGATGTTGGCGTCGCCGCCGAGCACTTTCTGGCAGGAGGCGGCCTGCTCGCGTGCGGAGCCGTCGCCGGGACGGTTGGCGAACACGCAGGAGCCGAGGGAGGTGTCGGCGGCCTTGGCCCCTACTTTCTCAAGCACGGCCTCGATGTCGGCGGGGCACTTGCCTTCGCGGCGCTCGAGGTCTTCGGCCTGGATGCGCTTGCTGCGGCCCACGTACTCGGGTACGCGGCGGGAGAGGGCGAACTCGCTGAGCTTGAGCGGGTTGGAACGATAGCTGGAGGTTTCGCCGGAGGGTATGAGCTCGTCGGTGGTGGTCACGGGGTCGTGGATGACGGCGGCCAGTTCGAGCAGCATGTCCTCCTGCATGGGGTACATCTTGGGCCAGTCCTTTATGTTGGGGCCGTAGCGGAGCTCGGTATCGAGCTTCTCGTGCTGGTAGCCGTTGTATACTCGGCGCTCGTAGATCTTGGCGTCAAACTCGTAGGGCTTGTGGCTGTTAGTGTAGTCGACGTCGGTGGCGGCGGTGATGACTCCGCCGTTGGCGGCGGTGGCGGCGATGGAGCGGGCGTCCATGAGGGCGACGAGGCTGAGCTGGCCCTGGCCGGGCTTGGAGCCTTCGCGGTTGGGGAAGTTGCGGGTGGTGTGGCGGATGCTGAGGCCGTTGTTGGCCGGCACGTCACCGGCACCGAAGCAGGGGCCGCAGAAAGCGGGCTTGATGACCACGCCGGCCTCGAGCAGTTCCTCGGCAACGCCGTCGCGCGTGGTGGCCATGTACACGGGCACCGACTGCGGGTAGGCGGAGATGGTGAAGTAGTCGTTGCCGACGCTCTGGTTCTTGAGGATGCTGGCGGCCTCGGCCAGGTTGTCGTAGGTGCCGCCGGAGCAGCCGGCGATGATGCCCTGGTCGGCCATCACCTTGCCGTCGCGGATTTTGCCGACAAGGTCGATCTCGACCTTGTCGCCGAAACGCTTCTTGGCGTCGGCCTCCACCTCGCGGAGAATCTTTTCCGGGTCGGCCTGCAGCTCGTGGATGGTGTAGGCGTTGGAGGGGTGGAACGGCAGGGCGATCATCGACTCCTGCTTGCCGAGGTCGATGCGGATCATGCCGTCGTAGTATGCCACCTTGCCGGGACGCAGTTCTTTGTAGTCCTGGGGGCGGTTGTGGATTTCGTAGTGGTGGCGGACTTCGTCGTCGGTGACCCAGATGGAGCTGAGGCAGGTGGTCTCGGTGGTCATGATGTCGATGCCGTTACGGAAGTCGATGGGGAGTTCCTTGACGCCGGGGCCGGCGAACTCGAGCACCTTGTTCTTGACGAAGCCGTTGTCGAAGACGGCCTTTACCAGGGAGATGGCCACGTCGTGGGGGCCGATGCCCTTGCGAGGCTTGCCTTCGAGCCATACGAGCACAACCTCGGGGGCGTTGATGTCCCAGGTGTTGCGGAGCAGCTGCTTGACGAGCTCGCCGCCGCCTTCGCCTACGCCCATGTTGCCCAGTGAGCCGTAGCGGGTGTGGGAGTCGGAGCCGAGAATCATGTTGCCGCACTTCACCATTGCCTCGCGGGCGTACTGGTGGATGACGGCCTGGTTGGCGGGCACGTAGATGCCGCCGTATTTCTTGGCTGCGGAGAGTCCGAAGACGTGGTCGTCCTCGTTGATGGTGCCGCCGACTGCGCACAGGGAGTTGTGGCAGTTGGTCATGGCGTAGGGCAGCGGGAACTTCTCCAGGCCCGACGCGCGGGCTGTCTGGATGATTCCGACGTAGGTGATGTCGTGGCTCATCATGGCGTCGAAGCGGATGCGCATCTTGTCGCCTTTGGAGCCGTCCACGTCGTGGCTGCGGAGGATGGAATAAGTGATTGTGTTCTCGCGGGCCTCTTTGGGTGCGGGGAGTCCGGCGGTCTCGGTAGCGAGCTTCTCGCCGTCGAGCAGGTACACGCCTTTGTCAATCAGTTCAACCATGGGATTAGATTTAGGTTAGGTATTTTATTGTTTTTTAGTCGATCAGGGAATCGGTGAGGAGAGTGAGGGCGAGCATGTCGGCGCTGCCTCCTGGCGAGAGGCGTCGACCGGTCATGTCCGTGCAGAATTGTTCGTATGCGTTTGCGGAGAAATCGGCGAGCAGGGCCTTTGCCTCGGCCTTGACCTTGGCGAGGGCCTCGATACCGCCCCGGTGGGCGATGTTGGTGTCGTCGAGGGTGGAGATGATGCGCAGCAGGGTCTTGTGCAGGCGGTGCGGGTCCTTTTCGGGCAAACTGCGATAGAACGGCAGCCAGTCGGCGAACAGCTCCGTATAGCCATCCTGGGCCATGTCGAGGGCGGACCGCAAGCCACCCTTGTCCCTGGCCTTGGTGCCGTGTGTGCCTTCGGCGTACCGGAACTCTCCCGCCATCCGTTGAATGTAGGGACGCACCAGGGTGCGTCCGTTCATCTCGGCCAGCTGCGCCGCTACTGCGCTCACCATCAGCCCGAGGGCGAAGATGGCTCCTCGGTGGGTGTTGACGCCGCCCGAGGCGGTCATCATGGCCTCCTCGGCCCGCAGGCCCAGGCGCACGAGTGCCTCGTGGCTGTACCGGCCGGTCAGCTGCAGGCGTGCGAACGCCTCGAAGCTGGGCCGCAGCGCCTCTATGGCCGTGCTCATGCGGGAGTAGTCCATGTCGGTGTGGGCGCCGTTGCTGGTGGGCGTCACCAGTCCCGGCTTGGGGTCGAGGTCGAGTTCTGCCTTCAGGGCCTGTTCGGCCTTGTCGCCTAACAGCACTGCGATGGTGGTCTTGGGTAGCAGCGTCGATGCTGCCTCAACATCCTTGGCTGCAAGTAGTTTGCGCACACGCGAGGCGCTGACTGGCTCGTCTCCGACTTCACATCTCGACACCTCCCGCACTTCTATGCCACACTTGGGCAGCAGTTTGTGCATAAGCTCGTTATAGCGGGCCGTCAGTGGGTCCGTAGGCTCGCTGCCGACAAAGCGCACGGTGGCGCCGAGTGCCGGGGCGATGTGCCGGGTGAAGATGTCCAGGTCGAGGGCGATGTGAGTGTCGGTGCGCTCCTCGACGGACTTGATGAAGTAGGTCGGGAAGGTGGCGGCGCTCACGGCATAGCGGCTGCCGCGCAACACGTGCACGTTCTCAAGGTCCTTGGTGCCCTCCTCGATGGCGTGGCGCCTCAGACCGTAGGGAAAGCCGCCGGAGGTGTCGTCGAGCACCGGTATTACGTACAGGTTGTCGACCTGCGCGGCGGCCTGCTCCACGAGGTAGTGGTGGCCGAGGGTGAAGGGGTTGGCGTTCATGACGATGACGCCGTTGCGGCCCTGGCGGCGCTCCTTGTCCAGGTGGCGCAGGTAGGCGTCGATGCCGTGGCGGTCGGATTCCAGGAGCACGGCCTTTGGGGCGCAGCCCACTTCGCGGAAGGCTAATGACCTGAACTTCGGCGCATACTCTGGCTTGGTGTACAGCAGCAGGTTGGGCCGCGCCTCGCCGGAAAGCTCGGCAGCTTTGCCTTGGAGATACTGGATGAGGCGTGGCAGCAGGCCTCCCTCTTCGAAGTCCTGACTCACGGCCACGCCCTGCAGCACGAAGCCGGATGACGACCGCACGAGCGAGGCCGTGGCCGCCAGTCGGTCGTCTCCGTCGTAGAGGCCGGCCACGCATTCGGGCGCTGCGATGGACTCGAGCCTGCGGCTACGCAGGAACTCTTCCCACTCGGCGCGCAGGCGTGGCACCGAAAGCGGAATCTCGCGTTCAGTGAAGCCGGAGAAGGTAGCCATCGCAGAGTTCGTCGATACGGTTCATGAGCTGGTCGAGGGGATGTGCGGCGCTGCGCATGCACTCGCGTGCGGGACGGCCGCAGACCAGGCAGGTGCGCGGGGGCGACTGCAGGCCGGCGCGGCTGTAGGGTACGCACCCGGCGCCGATGACGTCTATGTCCATCAGGCGCCCGAGTGCGTGCTTCTCTTCGATTGCCACAGCCTGGCGCTTTGCCTGGTCGGCCGTGGCCTGTACCATATAATATGCCTCGAAGCCTGTGCGCAGGTCGCGCAGGGTGCGTGTGAGCACACGCCCTGCGAAGGCCTGGTCGAGGGCCTGCACGGCGGCTTCGGCCACGATGGCGGCCGAGCGGGTCTGCTTCTGCGGCCCCGGCATGACCACCGTGAGCACCACCAGGGTGCCATGCGGCCATGCCTCCATCAGACGCGCCTGCATGTCGCGGCGCCTGTCGCGCGATGCCAGCAGCTCTTCGAGAGTCATCACAGAGAATTAAAAATTAAATTGAGAGATTTCAAGTGGCAGGCGAGCCTATGCTTCTGCAATTGGCGTTCGTTTCGGCGTGGCGCTGCCTCTCTCTTCTCCGCGCTGTAATTTTTAATACTCTCCTATAGACTTGATTACGTCCATGACGGAGCCATCCCTGTTCATCACCACTCCAACGGTCTTGTCGCCGAAGGGGAGCTTGTCGGGAGTGCCTATGATGGAGCTGGCCTTGTCGCGGAGGGTCTTGATGTCGACCACCTTGACGCCAGCCTTGCTCAGGCGTTCGGCCAGCTCGGGACGGTTGGGGTTTACGGCCACGCCGTATTCGGTGACGATGACGTCGACGCTCTTGCCCGGGGTGATGAGGGTGGTGACCTCGTCGACGATGCAGGGGATGCGGCCGCGCAGCAGCGGGCAGACGATGATGCTCAGGGCGGAGTCGGCGGCGGTGTCGGGGTGGCCGCCGATGGCGCCGCGGATGACGCCGTCGCTGCCCACCAGCACGTTGACGTTGAAATTGACGTCGGCCTCCAGGGCGCTAAGGATCACGATGTCGAGGTAGTGGGTGGCGGAGCCGGCCTCGTCGGCGGCTGCGTACTCGTTGGCCGACACCTCCTTGTGGAACATGTCGTCGCGGAGGCTCTCTGCGGCCACCTTGTCGAAGCTCTGTACGTCGATGAGGCGGTCGATGAGGCCCTCCTCGTGCATCTTGACCATGTGTGCGGTGATGCCGCCCAGGGCGTAGCGGGCCTTGATGCCGCGGTCCATCATCTCCTGGCGTATGTACTTGACGGCGGCCAGCGAGGCGCCGCCCGAGCCGGTCTGGATCGAGAAGCCGTCGTTGAAGTAGCCGCTGTTGATGATTACCTTGGCGGCCTCCTTGGCCAGGAGGATGTCGCGCGGGTTCTTGGTGTCGCGGATGGCGCCGGAGGCGATCTTGGAGCTGTCGCCGACGCTCTCCACCTCCACCACGTAGTCCACCTGGCTCTCGGAGATGGCGTTGGGCACGTTGGGGTAGGGCACGAGGTCGTCGGTGAGGATCACGACCTTGTCGGCATGCTGTGCGTCGGGCAGGGCGTAACCCAGCGAGCCGCAGATGCTCTTGGCGTTCTCGGAGCGGGAATAGCCGGCGGCGTTGCCGAGGGCGTCGGAGCTGGAGGCGCCGAGGAAGGCGACGTCGATGTGCAGGTCGCCGTTTGCGATGGCGCTGCCGCGACCGCCGTGGCTGCGGAAGACAACCGGCTCGTCCATGATACCGGCGCTGACGGCCTTGGCCAGCTCGCCGCGCATGCCGGAGGTGGAGATGCGGGTGATGACGCCGTTGCGGATGTGCTCGATCAGGGGCGAGTGCACGTCCTGAAGGCTCGATGCGGCCAGGTGCAGGTTCTTGAAGCCCATCTCGGCGAGCTTGTCGACGACCATGTTGACCACCTTGTCGCCGCCGCGGAAGTGGTGGTGGAAGGAGATGGTCATGCCGTCCTTGAGGCCGGTGCGGCGGATTGCCTCTTCGAGGCTTACGAGCTTGGGCGACCGGGCCTGCAGCTCTGCCTTGGGGGTGGGGTTCTTGTCAAGGTTGCCGTCGAAGACCGGCTTCTGCATGGTCTTGGCTGCGGCGGCTATGTCGTTTGCGCGTTCTTTCAGTGTGCTCATTACTTCAGGTCCTCCTCGTTAAGAATTCCGGATGCGATTGCCAGGTCGATGGTGCGCTGTGCGCGGAGCACGACGGGGCGGTCCACCATCTTGCCGTTGACGGCGATGACGCCGCTGCCCTTCTTCTCGGCCTCCTTGATGGCGGCCAGGATGGTGCGGCTCTTCTCGATCTCTTTCTCTTTGGGGGCGAAGACGTCGTTGACGACCTCGATCTGGCGCGGGTTGATGATGGACTTGCCGTCGAAGCCGAGGGTCTTGATGAACTCTACCTCCTTGCGGAAGGTCTCCATGTCGTTGAGGTTGGAGTATACGGTGTCGAGGGCGTCGATTCCGGCCGCGCGTGCTGCCACCACGATGGTCTCGCGGGCGAGGCGGAGCTCGTCGCCGCCGGGAGTGCGCTGTGTCTTGAGGTTGGCGCTGTAGTCCTCGGCGCCGAGGGCGATGCCCATCATGCGGGGGGAGGCGGTGGCGATGGCGTAGGCGTTGACTATGCCCAGGGTGGACTCGATGGCGGCCATGATGCGGGTACGGCCCAGGCAGCCGATCTCGCGCTCCACCTTCTCGATCTCGCGCTCTACCTCGATTACCTCCTCGGCGGTCTCGGTCTTGGGCATGCGGATGACGTGCACACCGGCCTTGACCACGGCCTCGATGTCCTTCTTGCCGTAAGGGGTGTTGAGGGGGTTAATGCGTACCACCATCTCGGTGTTGCCGTAGTCGATGGATTTGAGGGCGTTGTGGACAAGCAGGCGGGCTGTGTCTTTCTCGGCCATGGTCACGGAGTCTTCCAGGTCGAGCATTATCGAATCGGGACCGTAGATATGGGCGTCGGCCATCATGCCGGGGTTGTTGCCGGGCACGAACATCATGGTCCTGCGAAGTCTTTGCATTGTTTTAGGATTTAAGGTTTGAGGGTTTGGGCACACGGTGCGCCCGATCGGTGAGGGAGTGGATGGTCAGTCTTTCCAGACGTCGTTGCCGGTGGCGCGGACGGCGGCTGCCGTGGCGCGTGCACGGATGGTGCAGTCGAGGGCTCCCTTGTCGGTAGCGTCGACGATGGCGTTCTCAATTCCGCGTTCCTGTAGGGTTTCGCGGATCAGGGCTTCGATCTGGCGGCCGAACTGGTAGGCCACCGTGCTGTCGAGGTTCACTGTCAGTCCGGGCTCCTCGGCCGGGGAAATCTGGATCAGGATGTCTCCCGACTCCAGCGTGCCCGCCTGGGCATTCTTGACTTTCATAGCGAGATGAGTTTGGTATGTGATGTAAGGTTGGTTTATCGGGGACAAAATTACCGCCCTTTTTTCAGACTGCCAAATTTTATCGGGGGAAAATGTAACTGGAAAACATGTTTTATAACATATGGTTACACAAAACGGGTGCGGAACTTGTGCACCACACCCGTTTTTTGACATTTGGCATTGTCAGACGAGGATCTTGAAGGTATGTCCGGCGGCGCGGAGCAGGTAGGCGCCGGGGGTGAGACCGTTCAGGTCGTAGGTGGCGTAGCCGGGCTGGATGGCCAGGGTGCGCACGTGGCGTCCTTGCAGGTCGTAGAGGTCGGCACTCAGGGGAACGTCAGCGCCGTTGTCAATCTGGAGCTGCCCGGCGGTAACGCCCAGCAGGCGAAGGGTATTCCCGGACTCGATGCCGGAGATTCCGGCGTACTCGGGGTGCAGGTCCTCGGCGCCGATGATTTCCGTGGACGTTTCGCCCAGCCACCCGCACGTCTGGTTGACGCCGGTGTGGACTTTGATGAAATGCACCTTGTCGAGGTGCACGGGGTTGCCCTGGGCGTCCACTGCCCAGTCGAGCTTGAAGCCGGGGTCCTCTCCGTTGGGGCGGTTGTCGACGTATCCCCAGTCGAGGAAGCGGAGGAACCAGTTGCCTCCCTCTTCCCGGATGGCGTTGTGGCCCAGGCGGGTGCCGCGGAAGGTCAGCGTGTTGCCCTCGGCCCAGCCGGGCCAGTAGTCCTGCCGGTGGAACTGGTTCCGTTCCACGTAGCCCATTGGGTCGGCGGGGTCGTTGCTGGTCCATCGGATGTAGGTGGAGTCGGGTTCGGTGCCGGAGGGCTTGTAGTAGGTGATCTCGTAGTTATGGAAGGTAGTGGACTTGGAATAGTCACTGCCGGCGAGCTCGTACCAGGCGTCGTCGGGGATGCCGTTGCCGTTGGCGTCGTAGCTGACCATGACGATTCCGGGCTCGGCGGAGCCGCCGTCGTCGCGGCCGGAGGCGGCGAAGGCGTTGCCGTAGATCTTGAGGTCATACTCTCCCGGCTTGTTGGCCACGGCGTGGTCGAAGCCGAAGACGATATAGCCGCCGTAGGCGCCCAGGCATACCATGGAGCCGCGGGCCTGCCCGGCCAGGTACTCCTTGCACTTGGCGTTCATGCTGGCCTGCGTGTCGCCGTTCTCGTACTCGGGAATGGTGTTGGTGAACTGTCCGGGGGCCGGCATGAAGTCGTAAACCTCGGAGATGTAGGGGCTGTTGGCCAGAGCCGTTGTGCCCAGGCAGAGGAGGGAGGCGAGTAGGGAGATATGCTTTTTCATGTCATTTCTGGATTGTGGCGTAGAAGGCGAAGTGTGCGGGGATGTCGCCGGTGCGCTGGCGCCAGCGCTGGGTGCCGTCGGGGCGCAGGCAGTAGAGCCAGCCGGGGGTGACGTAGTTGCCGGCGTCGGTGATGTAGATGTCGCCGCTGACGGGGTTGACGGACAGTCCGTATGGCTTCTTGACAAGGGCCATGACGTCGGGAGCCATGAAGCCGGCGCTGACTTGGCGGCGGGTGGCGGTGTTGACGATGGCAGTCGATGCCTCGTCGCTCATGGAGACGTTGCTCCAGGCCGTGGAGATGATGTAGAGGGAGTCGCCGTGCAGGGTCATGGCCGACACGGGCGTGTCGATGGAGTCGGTCACGGCGTCCGCCTTCGGGTCGTAGCAGTAGAGCTTGGAGCTGACGCCGTAGTAGTCGCCGCGGCTGGAGACCCACACGTTGCCGTGGCTGTCGGAGAGCACCTGGTTGAGGTTGATGGCCACCGGCACGCGCTTGACTTCGGTGAAGGTGGCGATGTCGATGACGCTCAGCGTGTTCTCATAGTTGGGCACCATGTAGCCGCCGGAGTTGGCTACATAGATTTTGTCGCCGCACACGGCCAGGCCGTCCGGCTGATAGCCCACCGTGCAGCGCCCGACCTCGCGCAGCGTGGCGGTGTCGATTTTCGCCACGAAGCCCTTCTGCCGGTAGTCGGGATTGATTTCCACCGGGCCGGCGTAGGAGGTGACGTATGCGTATCCCTTGTGGAAGATGATGCTGCGGCAGTTGGGAATGTCAATCTGGCCCAGGCGCACGGCGTCGGAGGCACGCATCACCTCCACCTTGTTGGAACAGTTGATGACGGCCCACAGCTTCGAGCCGTAGATGGCTATGTCGTTGCCCACGTCGCCCATCTCCATCGGCTGCGTGGGATTGGCCGCCGCATAGATGTTGCGCGTATAGACGCCGGTGGCGAAGTCCATGTAGTCGAGGGTGGCCTTGTTGGTACCCATGTTCCCCTCGTTGAGCAGGTAGAAGCCGTGCAGGACGTAGCCGTCCTCACCGGGCTGCGGCACGGCCGGGTCCTGCACCTGCCCCGGCTCCGGGGTCGGGATTGGGTCGTCACCTCGGCAGCCCGTCAGCAGCGACAGGAATGCGGCGCCGCACATCAGTATGCTTAGTAAATGTCTTTTCATCGGTGTCGTTATTTTAATTTTTCAGATGTCCCATTGGAGTATCACCTTGAAGTTGCGGCCCGGCATTGGATAGTTGAGGATCACTTCGTATTGCTGGTTGAAGAGGTTGTTGACCTCCACGGATGCCTTGAAGGCTGACTTGCCGACGAGGAAGCGGTAGCTCAGGGCCAGGTCGGAGGTGTACCACGGCTGCTCGTAGTTGACGGGGATGTTGGAGGAGTTGTGGTAGCGCTCGCCGACGTAGATGAATGAGTAATTGAGCTGCAGGCCGCGCCAGGCGCCTTGCAGTGTGGCCGAGCCGGAGTGGCGCGGGATGTAGGCGATCTGTCCCTTGTACGTCCCCTCGGGGCCGATGTTGTCGTGCGGGTCGGAGTAGTCCATGGCCCGCTGGAAGGTGTAGGAGCCTCGGGCGTTGAGGCTCACACCGCCAGGCAGCGAGAACTCGCACTGCGCCGTCAGGTCCAGGCCCCAGATGCGCACCTTGCCGATGTTCATCATCATCCATCGGTATTGCCCGGTGCCCTTGGGCACGGCTATGATTTTGTCGCTGATGCGGTTGTGGTATCCGTCGGCGCTCAGCGACAGGCCATCCACCCACGGCGACGAGAAGGTAAGGTCGTAGTTGACACCTATATTATATTGTGTGGCGTACTCTGGCTTGAGGTCGACGTTGCCTATGTCGGTGTAGTAGAGGTCGTTGAAGGTGGGCATACGGAAGGTGCGCTTGTAGAATGCGCGCAGCGACGGCCCGCGGTCCACGCCGGGGCGCCAGCTCAGGAACATGGCCGGTGTCCAGCGTGTCAGGCTCCGGGTGCGGTGGCCCAGCGTCTCGCCGTTGTTGACGATTGACGACCGGTCCGAAACGTGGCTGAACAGCAGCGAGCCTTGCGCCTTGAGGGGGCCGCGCCGCCAGGCCGTGGCCAGGGCCGCCAGGGCCGTGTGCCGGACCGGCTTGGCGAAGTTCACCAGGCTCGCCGTCATGTGGTTCCATTGGTAGTCCACGCTTAGGTCCGCCTCCCATCCGGGCAGGATGGTGTAGCAGTTGGCCGACGAGATGTAGAGCTCGTCCTGGTGGAACTTGTTGTCGAGGTACATGAGCGTGGTGTCGGGGTTGAGGTAGCGCATGTAGTCGCGGGCGTACTTGGCGTTGATGCGCGTCTCGTAGCTGCCGAAGCGGCGCTGCCAGCTCCCCTGCGCGAAGAAGTTGCGGTCCCACTGCTTCTGCGAGTTCTTGAAGACGTTGTTGACGATGGCGCCGGGGATGCCGCGGTCCGAGTCGTAGTAGTAGAGCTTGCCGTACCAGTGTGAGTTGGTGACGCGTCCGAATAGTCCTGCCTCCACGCGTAGGGCGTGGATCTGGCCGTTGCGGCGCGTGGCGGTGGTGTCCCAGGCCACGGAGCCGTCGGGCATCTTCTTGCTCAATGTGAACTTGTAGCGACCGTTGGCGTAGGTGTATTCGGAGTTGAGCGACAGCGAGACGGCATCGGAGAGCTTCTGCTCGATGCGGAAGCTGGGATTGGCCAACCCGAAGGAGCCTGTGCGGAAGGTGACGTTGAGGTTGGTGCGCTTGCCCGGTGCGAACGACGGGTGCTTGGTGGTGATGTACACGGTACCGGCGTTGCCGAAGTCCTTGGCGCCCTGGAAGACGTTGCTCTTCTGGCCGTTGTAGAGGGTGATGGACTCGATGTTGTCCAGTGAATAGCGGCCGAGGTCGATCTGGCCGTTCTGGGCGTTGCCGAGCTGTATGCCGTCGTAGAAGATGCCCATGTGGTTTGTGCCCATGGAGCGGATGTCGAGGGTCTTGACGCCGCCCACGCCGCCGTAGTCCTTTAGCTGGACGCCGGCGAAGTATCGGATGGCGTCGGCCACGGAGTGCGAGTTGAGCCCCTGCAGCTGCTCGCCGCTGAGCGTCTGCGAGGGGATGACCTCGCGGTTGAGGTTGCGCTCGCCGTATACCACCACTTCGCCCAAGTGCCGGTTGAATGCCGAATCCGCCGGGGTCGAATCCGCATTCTGCGAACCGCGAGCCGCCACCTGTAGGGATGCACCCTGGTGCGTCCGCAAACTGTCGGCCGCCGTGTCTCCGGGACTGAGTGACGAAACGTGTGAGTTGCCGCCCCATGCCACTGCACCGACACATATATACATAACAATCACCCACAGCGCATATTCGCGCTGCGGACGCCCTGTCGGTCTCTTGTTGCTTGCTGTCTGGCTCATGTCAGCGATCCTGGTGCACGAGAATCATTTACTGTCTATGGAGCCATCATGGCTCCCACCCGGACATGCAACGGATATTCCGACTCCGCGGCTCCGCTATGCCATCCTTCCCGGCCCGATGGACCAGTGGACTGCCCCCACGGTCACTGCGACCCGGGGCACGCGGCACGCTTCTTAGCCTGCGTCACGGCAGCGGCCCTGTCCGGGATTCGCACCCGGTTCCCCGCTGCATGCCTTTTTGCGCCGCAAAGTTACTACTTTCCCACCACACCGCCAAATCCTTCGTCGAGGTCGGGGTCAGGGCAGGGAAATAAATCGGGACGGCCTCCCGGTCGCCCCGATCAAAACAGTCTCGTAATTGTCTGTGAAGAGGTTGTCTTACCAAGATTCGAACTTGGACAGGCAGAACCAAAATCTGCAGTGCTACCATTACACCATAAGACAAGGGTGCCCCGGGAACAAAACCCATTTCATCAAGGAGAGATAACCAAAAATTCCCGAAGGCGATGCAAAGGTACGGCCTTTTGGCGTAACCACCAAATTTTTTGCCCGATTTTTTATTTTTCTCCCCGGAAGTTTGCCCGGTACGGATTTTTTTGACTAAGTTTGCACACTTTTTCCCCTCTCCTCGGCGGACGCCCCCAAAGGCGCCCCGGTCAACCTTGAAAACCTTTAAAATCTATAACCGAAAGAAACATGTCGAAACCCAACTACAGCTTGTGCGCCAACGCAGTGGTGCGTTATTTGCAGAAGCCGGCGGAGACCATCACCCGCGAGGATCTCATGCGCTTTGCCACCGAGAACGGCATCCGCATGGTCAACTTCATGTACCCGGCCGAGGATGGCCGCCTAAAGACCCTCAATTTCGTCATCAACTCCGAGGAGTACCTGCAGACAATCCTTACTTTCGGCGAGCGCGTGGACGGCTCAAGCCTCTTCCCGTCGTCGATCGAGGCCGGCAACAGCGACCTTTATGTGGTGCCCCGCTACGCCACCGCCTTCGTAGACCCCTTTGCCGAGATTCCCACCCTGAGCATGCTCGCCTCCTTCTTCGACAAGGAGGGCGCCCCCCTGGACTCGGCACCCGACCAGACCCTGCGCCGCGCATGTCGCGCGTTCACCGAGAGCACCGGCATGGAGTTCTACGCCATGGGAGAGCTCGAGTACTACGTCGTGGCCGAGGACGACAACCTCTACCAGGCCACCGACCAGAAGGGCTACCACGAGTCGTCGCCCTTCGCACACTTCAACCAGTTCCGCTGCCGCTGCATGGACCTCATCGCCCAGGCCGGCGGACAGATCAAGTACGGCCACGCCGAGGTCGGCAACTTCGCCGCCGACGGCAAGATCTTCGAGCAGAACGAGATCGAGTTCCTGCCCATCCCCGCCGTGCAGGCCGCCGACAACCTCATGATCGCCAAGTGGATTATCCGCACCCTCGGCGCACAGCTCGGCTATGATGTCACCTTCGCGCCCAAGATCACCACCGGCAAGGCCGGCTCCGGCCTCCACATCCACTTCAAGATCATGCAGGATGGCCGCAACCTCATGGTCGCCGACGGCCGCATCAGCGACGTTGCCCGCCGCGCCATCGCCGGCATCCTGGAATACGCCCCGGCCATCACCGCCATGGGCAACAAGGTGCCCACCTCCTATCTGCGCCTGGTGCCCCACCAGGAGGCCCCGACGAGCGTCTGCTGGGGCGACCGCAACCGCTCCGTGCTCGTGCGTGTGCCCCTGGGCTGGACCGGTGAGGGCGACATGTGCCGCGAGGCCAACCCGCAGCAGGGCGCCACGACCGGCGAGTGTCCCGAACGCCAGACCGTAGAGCTCCGCAGCGGCGACGGTTCCGCCGATGTCTACGAGCTCATGGCAGCCATCGCCGTAGGCGCACGCAAGGGGCTCGAGGACCCCAAGGCTCTCGAGAAGGCCGACGCCACCTACGTCAACGTCAACATCCACAGTGAGGCCGGCCGTGAAAAGCTCGCCACCCTCAAGGGCCTCCCCGACTCCTGCATGGCCTCCGCCGACGCTCTCGAGCAGGCACGCTGCGCCTTCCAGGAGAAGGACGTCTTCTCGCCCCGCCTCATCGACGGCATCCTGCGCTCGCTGCGTAGCTACGACGACGCCGACCTGCGTGCCGACATCGCCGCCGACCCCGAGCTTCAGAGCCGCCTTGTGGCACGCTTCTGGCACCGCTAAGCAACAGATGAACCGATACGCACGTCAGCAACAGTTACCCGAGATAGGCGCGGAGGGGCAGCGGCTCCTCCGCGCCGCACGGGTGCTCGTGCTCGGCTGCGGCGCCCTCGGCTCCCTGGCCGCCATGTACCTGGCCGGCGCCGGTGTGGGGGAACTCGTCATCGCCGACTTCGATTGCGTCGATATCACCAACCTGCACAGGCAGTTGTTCTACACCGAGGCCGAGGCAGGTCGGTCCAAGGCGCGACTGTTGGCCGACCGCATCGCCGCCCTCAACTCCGAGGTGAAGGTGACGGTGGTCGCGGAGTTCGTGCGCCCGGAGCGTATGTCCGAACTCGCCGCCGCCGTCGACCTGGTGGTGGAGGCGGCCGACAACCCAGACACCAAGACCATGGTCAGCGACGCCTGCCAGGCACTCTGCCGCCCATGCGTTATAGGCGGCGTGGAGGGATGGCGCGGACAGGTGCTGACCTGCCTTTCCGGCTCACCTAATTATAGAGCGGTGTTCGGCGCCGGTGCCGATTCGGGCTTCACCCCGTGCAGCCTCGGCGGAGTGGCCGGACCGCTGCCCGGAGTGGTGGCGTCGCTACAGGCCCTGGAGGCTGTCAGGGTCATCACCGGCAACGGTGGCGACCGCGGCCGACTCCTCCTCTTCGACGCTCTGACGATGCGTTTCACCACTTTCGACCTCTGAACAGGCAAAAAAATCCAATCGGCTAAACGGCTGCAATGCACCGCATTAGCCGATTTGTTGTAAAAATAGCTCAAAAAAACTTGCCTGAAAATTTGCAGAGTATTGAGAAAAGCACTACCTTTGCACCGCTTTTAGGTCGTAGCCCTTGCGGGCGAGGTCTGAAAGATGTCAATCTTTGCTTCAGTAGCTCAGTTGGTTAGAGCACCTGACTGTTAATCAGGGGGTCGTTGGTTCAAGCCCATCCTGAAGCGCCGCAAAGCAACAAGAGAAAATAGATTGACACTGCTTCAGTAGCTCAGTTGGTTAGAGCACCTGACTGTTAATCAGGGGGTCGTTGGTTCAAGCCCATCCTGAAGCGCAAGAAGAGAACGTCCGGGAGGTCGTTCTCTTCTTGTGTTATGACGGTAGCTTTTATACTATCGCGGCGCTAAGTCGCGTTAATAGGATATGAAAAAGAGAGTCGTTTTCCTACTGGCAGCATGTGTGGCACTCTGCTGTGGGTCGGCATCGGCGCTGAGCTTCGCCCGTTCCGACGTCAAGGCCCAGAAGCTCCGCGGCCCGGTCAAGAAGATCACAGCCTACAACCTCTACGAGGCGAAGTATTTCCACGCCGACACCTTGGCCAAGTACAAGCGTCTGGGCAAGCCGCTGCCCAAGTTCGTGCGTCATCTCGACATGATCACCACTTATGACCGTGAAGGCCGCAAGACAAGCGAATACGACGATAATATGGAGCGCAAACAGGTCTACGAATACGATGCACCCGGGCACATGCTCTATTCCAAAGCCGTAACCGAGGGTAAGTACAGCAACCGCATCTACACCATGGACATCGGCGTTGACGGCCTGCCTCTGAAAGGTGTGGCGGTGCAGAAGGACGGTACGCCAATCTTCACCGAGAGCTACTCCGCGACCCGGCTGGAGAACGGCAACACTCTGCTGCGCATAAACCACATTCTTGCCGACGGCAAGGCGCAGGAGAGCGAAATGGAGCTTCGCCCCGACATGACCATGCAGAAGCTCAACCAGAACGGCACCTTCATCTTCGACCAACAGGAACGCCCTGTGGAGTTCATCTCTCCGAACGGCTCGCAGCATCTGATTATGGAGTATCTGCCCGCCGCTCAGAGAATCTTCCGGATAACACCCGAGGGAAAGAAGTACATCTTCAAGACCGTCGCCGAAGACATCTACGGCAATCCGCTTATGGAAGCCACCTATATGCCCGACGGAACGCAGCAGAGCGTCAGCTACGAGTATCAGTACGACAGCCAGGGCAACTGGATACGTCAGACCAAGACCGCAGGAGAGGCGAAGACCTATTCGGAGCGCGTCATAGAGTACTATAAGTAACCTGTCCGGAGGTGGCCGGAGGACTGGCAATGACGGCACTGTCAGAAAATTTTTGTATCTTTGCAGCGAGTTGACAACAATGGCAAAGAGAACCGACCACGAAGATACCACAGAGCGAGACACAATAGAGGCCGAGGAGCTGACCATCGGCTCCGGCACCGGCACATACGACGAGGAGTCCATCCGTCACCTCAGCGACAAGGAGCACATCCGCCTCCGCCCGGGCATGTACATCGGCAAGCTCGGTGACGGCTCGCACGCTGACGATGGCATTTATGTCCTCCTCAAGGAGGTCATAGACAACTCCATCGACGAGTTCAACATGCACGCCGGCAAGCGCATCGACATCCGTCTCGACGAGCTTACCGGCCGCGTCAGCGTCCGCGACTACGGCCGAGGCATACCCCTCGGCAAGGTCATCGACGTGGCCTCCATAATCAACACCGGCGGCAAGTTCGATGACAAGAACTTCCAGAAGTCCGTGGGCCTCAACGGTGTCGGCCTCAAGGCCGTCAACGCCCTCAGCGAGGAGTGTGTCGTGGCCAGTGTCCGCGACGGCCGCCGCGTGGAGGTAGACTTCGAGCGCGGAGACGTCGTCCGCGAGAACCAGCAGAATCCCGACGACACCACGCAGGCCAACGGCACCCTCGTCGAGTTCCTGCCCGACCGCAAGCTCTTCGGCGACTTCCGCTTCCGCATGGAGTACGTCCGTTCCATGCTCAACAACTACTCCTATCTCAACACCGGCCTGACGCTCACCCTCAACGGCGAGCGCTTCTTCAGCCGCCACGGCCTGCTCGACCTGCTCCAGGCAAACCTCAGCGGAGACCCGCTCTATCCTATCATACACCTTCGCGGCGACGACATAGAAGTCGTGCTCACCCACACCGACCACTATGGTGAGGAATACTACTCATTCGTCAACGGCCAGTACACGCCACAGGGAGGTACTCACCTGGCAGCCTTCCGCGAGGCCATCTCGCGCACCATCAAGGAATATTCCGGCAAGGGCTACGAGTATGCCGACATCCGCTCCGGCATCGTCGCCGCCGTGGCCGTGCGTGTCCAGGAACCCATGTTCGAGTCTCAGACCAAGACAAAGCTCGGCAGCCGCACCGTCGCCCCCAACAGCGACCTTACCATCAACAAGTTCGTGGGCGACTTCATCCACAAGGAACTCGACGACTACCTGCACCGCCACACCGACACCGCCGAGGCCATGATGGCCAAGATCGCCGCTACCGAGAAGGAGCGCAAGGCCATGGCCGGCGTAGCCAAGATCGCCCGCGAGCGTGCCAAGAAAGTCAGCCTCCACAACAAGAAGCTGCGCGACTGCCGCATCCACCTCAACGACATCGTCAAGCCCAGGCTCGTCGAGGAGGGCAAGGACCGCCGCCCACTCTCGTCCATCTTCATCACCGAGGGCGATTCCGCCTCCGGCACCATCACCAAGGTGCGCGACGCCGAGACCCAGGCCGTCTTCTCCCTGCGCGGAAAGCCACTCAACTCTTTCGGCCTCACACGCGAGGTGGTCTACAAGAACGAGGAATTCAACCTCCTCCAGGCCGCCCTCAACATAGAAGACGGCATTGACGGCCTCCGCTACAACCGCGTCATCATCGCCACCGACGCCGATGTCGACGGCATGCACATCCGCCTGCTCATCATCACCTTCTTCCTCCGCTTCTTCCCCGACCTGGTGCGCAAAGGGCATGTCTACATCCTCCAGACACCCCTATTCCGTGTCCGAGACAAACGCAAGGAGAAGCGCGGCAAGAGCCGCAGGAACCAGGGCGACACCGGCGCCGTCTACTGCTATACCGACGAGGAGCGCGAGGCCGCCATCGCTCGCCTGGGCGACAACGCCGTCATCACTCGGTTCAAGGGCCTCGGCGAGATAAACCAGGAGGAGTTCGCCGACTTCATCGGCGAGGGCATGCGCCTCGACCAGGTGCGGATCCATCCCGGCGATCCTGTTGACAAACTGCTGGAATTCTACATGGGTAAGAACACACCAGATCGCCAGAACTTCATAATTGACAATTTGCGCGAGGATGTCTGAAATCAACAAAATTAACACTTTGGAGCGGACGGCCTTTTTCGCCGGCAGCTTCAATCCTTTCACGCCCGGCCACGCCGACATCGTGGAGCGCGGCCTGCGCCTCTTTGACCGCGTCGTGATAGGCATCGGCATCAACGACGCCAAGCCCGACAGTGCCGACGGTGCCGCCTCGCGCCTGGAAACCATCCGGGTACGCTATGCCGCCGAGCCGCGTGTGGAAGTGCTGATATACACTGACTTGACAGTCGATGCGGCCCGCCGTGTCGGTGCCTGCTGCCTGCTGCGCGGATGCCGTTCGGCCGCCGACTTCGACTACGAGCGCAACATCGCCGACGCCAACCGCCTTCTGGCTCCCGAACTCGATACCGTCATTCTGCCCGCCCGTCCGGAGCTCGCCTGCATCTCCTCGACCCTGCTACGCGACCTCGCCCGCCACGGCCGCTCCCTTCCCGCAGACTTCGCCGAATAAACCATATTTCCCGAAGGCTGGAAAGGACGTGAGACCCCAGACTCGGCAACGGTACTTTCATGGGGCGTGTTTGTCAATGGCCACGCCGCGCCTGTCGCCGACCCGGCAAGCGGCATCAACCTTGTCGTCAGGGTCGACGGCTCCATCAAGGCCACCTACACCAAGTGGGTGAGCAGGCAACGCGACAAAGCGAGTAAGGAGACAAATCGACAAAACTACAACAGCGGTCGGGGAGTGGCTTCCCGGCCGCCTTGTATTGTATGACACAGTGTTGTATGGGCAGGGAACCGTATTATTTGGGCCGGAAACATACCACGGCGGGGTGGTTTGGCGTTATTTATGTAATTTTGCATGAGAAAGAACCGTCTACAAGGTATGAAGAAGATATTCCTTCCGGTCGTGGCGCTGCTGGTCGGGCTGCTCGTCATGGTGGCCCGTGGTCCCATGACGCCTAACGACAAGCTCCGCGTGGCCGAGGCCGTCGTGGCCAACTATTACGTCGACACCGTCAACGAGGACAAGCTCGTGGAGGCCGCCATCGTCGGCATGCTCAAGGAGCTCGACCCGCATTCGTCGTACACCAACGCCGAGGAGACAAAGGCCATGAACGAGCCCCTCGAAGGCTCCTTCTCCGGCGTCGGCATCAGCTATAACCTCAACCAGGACACCCTGTACGTGCTCCAGGTCGTAAGCGGCGGCCCGTCCGAGCGCGTCGGCATACTGCCCGGCGACCGAGTGATAGCTGTCGACGACTCCATCATTGCCGGTGTCAAGATGACCACTGCCAAGATCATGAAGAAGTTGCGTGGTCCCAAGGGCACCAAGGTGAAGATGCAGGTGTTGCGCCGTTCCTTCGGCAAGCCCGACCAGACAATCGACTTCGTCGTCACCCGCGATGTCATACCCATCCACAGCGTAGACGCCGCCTACATGGCCGATCCTGCCACCGGCTACATCCGTCTCAACAAGTTCGCCGCCACCACTCCCGACGAGTTCCGCAAGGCAGCCGAGAAGCTGCGCAAGCAGGGCATGAAGAACCTTATTCTCGACCTGACCGACAACGGCGGCGGCTATCTCTCGGCGGCCACTCAGCTGCTCGGCGAGATGCTTGCCCCCGGCTCCCTGACCGTCTATACCGAGGGCGTCAACTCCCCTCGCCAGGAGATTTCGGCCAGCCCTCGCGGCTCCATGCCCCTCTTCGCCGACGGGCGCCTGGTGGTGATGGCCAACCAGTACTCTGCCTCCGCCTCCGAGATTCTGTCGGGAGCCGTGCAGGACTGGGACCGCGGCCTCATCGTCGGTCGCCGCACCTTCGGCAAGGGACTGGTGCAGCGCCCGTTCCCCTTCCCCGACGGCTCCATGATGCGCCTCACCATAGCCCACTACTACACCCCCACGGGCCGCGACATACAGAAGCCATACACCAAGGGCCAGGGCGACGCGTACGCCAAGGACATCCTGACGCGCTACAACCAGGGCGAGCTCATGCATGCCGACTCCATCCACTACGCCGACTCGCTGCGCGTCAACACGCTGCGCTTCGGTAGGCCCATCTACGGCGGAGGCGGAATCTCCCCCGACGTGTTCGTGCCACTCGACACCACTTTCTACTCCGACTACTACCGCGATCTCAACGCCAAGGGCCTCGTCAACCAGTTCGCCATCCGTTACACCGACGCCAACCGCAAGGCCATCAAGCAGCAGTACAAGAACGCCGAGGCCTTCGAGAAGAACTTCGTCGTCACCAACCAGATGGTCGACGACCTGGTGGCGCTGGCCGAGAAGGAGGGAGTCAAGCCCAGGCCCGAGGGCCTGGAGCGCTCCCGCGCCACCATCGAGAACGTGGTCAAGGCCATCGTGGCGCGCGACGTCTACGGCGACGACGACCTCTTCTTCCGCATCCTCAACTCCAACAATGACATCTACCGCGAGGCGCTCCGGCTCATCCAGTCGCCCGACTATGACCGCCTGCTCTCCGCCCCGCAGCAATAATCTCAACACCGTTTCAATTGGTCTGGAAAGCCATGCGAAAACTGCTAATGCTCATAGCTGTCGTCCTGCCGGGTCTTTTCGGCGGGACGGTCTACGCCCGACCGTCGGCGCAGGCGTGGCACCTGCGCACCGACACCGTCACCTCCCTGGCAGCCCAGGAGCTGCTGCGGCGCCTGCCGCCATTCGTCTATAACGACACCGCCCCGGCGCAGCCCATGTCGCTGCTCATCTACAGCGAATCCGTCTACGAGCCCTCGCCCTTGCGTATCGACACTGCCTGGAACTGGGAGCGACAGCGGGCGCCGCTTTTCCCGGACGAGCTGACGAACCCGCGCTGGCTCTCGGAGGCCCGCACCCGCTGGAACACCGCCTGCCTTTTGCGGCAGCGCCTGATGACCGGCCCGGCGCACCAGGTCGACTACTTCGCCTGGCAGCTGCCCGACCCGCCGCAGCTCCAGCCCATCACAGAAGCGCCGGTGCTCCCCGCCATGGACGCCATTCCCGACGCCCTCCCATCCCTGGGCAAGACTCCCGAGGAGGTCATCCGTCCCCGCCACTGGCTGCACATCGTCGGCCTCGGCCTACAGTTCTCCCAGGCCTACGTATCGCCCAACTGGTACCAGGGCGGTGACAACTCCCTGACCATCCTGGCAAACCTGGGATGGAATGTCAAGCTCAACCAGGTCTACCATCCCAACTTGCTGGTGGAGAGCAACCTCAGCTACAAGCTCGGACTCTACTCCACGCCCCACGACGAGAAGCACAAGTACGCCATCTCCGAGGACCTGCTGCAATACAACCTCACCACCGGCCTCAAGGCCTTCCGCCACTGGTACTACAGCTTCTCGCTGCTGTTCAAGACGCAGATGCTCAACAACTACGCGCCCAACTCCACGGACCGCAAGGCATCGTTCCTGGCCCCCGGCGAGCTCAACCTCGGCCTCGGCATGACCTACAAGAAGGAGAACAAGAAGCGCGGCATCGTGTTCCAGGCCAGCATCGCTCCGCTGTCGTACAACCTGCGCACGTGCATCGACAGCCGGATAGACCCGACGCAGTTCGGCATCAAGGTCGGCCGCAAGACAGTGAGCCAGTTCGGCTCCAATGCCGAGCTGACCATGACCTGGCAGCTGGCTCCCAACATCAGCTGGCGGCAGCGCCTGTTCCTGTTCACCAACTATGACTACTTCACCGGTGACTGGGAGCACACCTTCGACTTCGCCATCAACCGCTTCCTGTCGACGCAGGTCTATCTCCACGGCCGCTATGACACTTCCGCCCCCGGCTCCTCCAAGGGTTGGAAGAAGTGGATGCTCAAGGAGATTCTCAGCTTTGGCTTCGCCTACTCCTTCACCACCGTACCGCCCAAGAAATAAACGATCTCACGATGATTTTTCGAACGATTAACGATTGCACGATTTGTCGTTCAATCGTTAACGTCAATCGTGCAATCGCTCGAAAAAACGTTGGGTCGATTAATCGCCGGGGAAAGGATTTTTAACGCTGTAAATTTGGCGGGGCGTGGGAAATGTAGTAACTTTGCGGTGCGATGGCTACGGACAACGGACAGGTCAGGGGCGCGCATCGCTCGCTCCGCGTCAAGGCAATCATCCTGGTTGACTTCCTGTTCGTGTCGCTGGCCCTGGTGGCCGCCGGCTGGTTCGCCGTCCGCGAGTACCTGGAGACGCCGCCATACGTCGACGAGGCACGCTTCCCGGTGCGCGGCATCGACATCTCCGCCCACAATGGCATGATGAACCTGGACGCGGCGCGTGCCGACGGCATCGACTTCGCCTTTATCAAGGCCTCCGAGGGGGATCGGTACGGCGACCCCAACTTCGCTCTCAATTACGACAAGGCCACGCGTGCCGGCATCAAGGTCGGCGCCTACCACTTCTTCCGCTTCGACGTCGACGGCGTGCGGCAGGCGCTGAACATGCTCGAACGCGTCGGTGACCGCCGTCTCGACCTGGGCCTGGTCGTGGACGTGGAGCAGACCGGCAACGCCTCCGGCGTGGACCCGGCCCTCATCTCCGACCGCCTCGGAGCAATGCTCGAGTACCTCGGCCTCAAGGGGTACCACGTAACCCTCTACTCCAACCGCGACGGGTATTACCAGTACCTGCAGGGAGGATTCGGCGACCGGCCCCTCTGGATCTGCTCTTTTTCCAATCCGCCCATAGCCGCCGACTGGGTCTTCTGGCAGTACAGCCACAGGGGGCGCGTCAAGGGCATAAACGGCGACGTCGACCTCAACGCCTTCAACGGCTCCACCTCCGAGTGGTACGACCACCTCAGCGAGATGCACAGCGAAGACTTCGACATACAGCGCGACTGACCTGACCACAACCCGCAGTGCGGACGCAATATTCTGCCCGGCACCGCGTTAACATGACAACTGACAACGAACAATGACGGGCACAAGCATTTCCCTTTGCGACTGGCGGCCGCTTCGGCGCGTTGCCCGCCCTCACGTTCATAACACTGCTCCTGGTATGAAACACCGTATACACTCTCGAACCGCGGCCTGGCGCCGCGTGCTGGCGGCAGCGTCTTTGCTGCTCGTGTGCGTAGTGGCCGCGCAGGCAATCCCTCTCGACCACTATGCCGCCTCATCGCGCCTGGCCAAGGGGCGCTGGCGCAAGGTAGAGGTCACCCAGACCGGGATGCAGCTGCTGACTAACACGCAGCTCAAGGCCATGGGCTTCTCCGACCCCGCAAAGGTGAACGTCTACGGCTACGGCGGCCGCCGTGTCTCCGAGCTCCTCAACGCCAGGAACTACATCGATGACCTGCCGGTGCAGCCTGTGGTCCGCACCGCCGACGGCATCATCTTCTACGGCGTCAACACCATGATGTGGCAGGTCTATTCCAGTCGCTACACTCCCTACCAGCCTTTCTCCAACCCCTATTCGGCACACAGCTACTACTTCGTGTCGGACGTGGCCCTCGACTCCGTGCCCGACATGGCAGTGCTCGACTGGAAGCCGAACCTCGGCATAGAGGAGCGCAGCAGCACTTTCACCGAGCGCCTGCTCCACAAGAAGGAAATCTTCTCGCCCGCCAACACCGGTTCTTGGATGCTTGGCGAGGACTTCTCCCAGCAAGCCAGCCAGGACTTCACCTTCAGGCTCCCCGGCCTGGCCACCAACACCGCCGCCCTGATGGTTGGCTTCGGAACCTTGACATTCCCGCGTGTCACCCGCTACTCTGTGAGCGTCGACGGACAGAAGCTCGCCGACGAGTCCGGGATGTCCATAATTGAGAAGAAAGGCGACGAGAACTTCCTCAACTATACCGTCTGCCCAATGGTGGTGCCTCTGGCCAAGGAGGATATGACCGTCAACATTACCTACCATCCGGAGGGTGGCGTCTACCTGGCCCGCCTCGGCTTCATCGAGGTCTGCTACGAGCGCAGGCTCGACATCTCCGACGGCCCGCTGAACTTCTACGCCAGCTCGCTGTACAATATGCCGTGCGTGTACGAAATCTCCGGCATCACCGACGCTACCCAGGTGTGGGACGTCACCGACCCCGCCGCCCCGGCCCGCATACAGTACCAGGTGGTCGACGGCAAGGCCCTCTTCACCCCCGGTGTCACCACCTACCGCGAGTACGTGGCCTTTAATCCCGCCACTGTCAAGACCGCGCCGAAGACCGACAACACCTACGTCCAGAACCAGGACCTGCACTCCGTGCCCACACCGGATATGGTCATCATATCGCCACGCGAGTACACCGAGCAGGCACGCCGCATCGCCGAGATGCACGACCGCCTGAGCGGCATGGACACATATATCGTCACCCCCGAGGCCCTCTACAACGAGTTCTCGTCCGGCACTCCCGACGTCAGCGCCTACCGCAAGGCCCTCAAGATGTGGTACGACCGCGACCCGGAGAAGCTGCGCTACGCGCTCATCCTCGGACGCCCCACCTACGACCAGCGGCTGCTCACCGACAACGTGCGCAACTGCGGCTACCCGCGTCCGTTGATATGGACCACCTGCGGCGAGGAGACAGCCTCAACCAACTCCTGCAATTACAATTCTCACGGAAGCTCGTTCGCTACCGACGACTACATCGGTATGCTCGACGACAACAATACCTCGTCGCTGGGCATCCGAAGCGCCAACATTACAATCGCCGTCGGGCGCTTGCCCTTCCGTGGCGTCAGCCACGCCCGCACCTACGTCGACAAGTACCTCGACTACATGGAGAAACCGAAGATGGGGTCCTGGCGCAACCAGATTGTCATGGTCAGCGACAACGGCAACTTCTTCAGCCACTTCAACCAGACCAACTCCACCTACAGCTGTTTCCGCGCCAACGGCGCGGAGAGCTTCAACATCGACAGAATCCACATGAGCGGCGAGGAGCCGACCGTGACATCCAAAGGCCGCGAGTACCCGCGGTCCAAGGCCCGCTTCCTGCGCAGTCTCGACCAGGGCACCTCGCTGGTGTGGTACATCGGCCACGCCAACCCCCGCGAGTGGACGCACGAGAACTTCTTCAACTACACAGACATCTCCACGCTCAACAACCGATATCTGCCCATCTTCTTCACGGCCACTTGCGAGTTCACGCGCTGGGATGCCGACGAGATTTCGGGCGGCGAGATCCTGCTCGATTATCCCGAATCCGGCGCCGTAGCCCTGCTCTCCACCTCCCGCTCCGCCCTCATCAGCGACAACTCCATACTGTCGCCGGCAATCGCCTCGCACATGTACGAGCGCGACAGCAAGGGGCGCCAGATCGGCATTGGCGAGGTCCTGCGCCTGGGCAAGAACGACTTCACACGCCAACGCGGTGGATCCGACAATAAGCTTCGCTTCCATTGCATCGGCGACCCGGCCATGCCGGCCCTGCTCCCGTCACTGTCCGTGGATGTGGAGACCGTGGACGCATTCGACCCCGACACCCTCCACGACCCCGACTTCCCCGTCTTCAAGGGGGGCGGCTCGATTCGCTTCACCGGTATTGTCAAGCGCGGCAACAACCTGGCCCGCGACTTCAACGGCACCATGTACCTGACCCTCTACGACGCCGAGCGCACAGAGATGACACACGACCCGGAGATGACCGACAGCCTGCAGGTGGCCTATAACGACCGCACCAACCGCCTCTTCGACGGTCGCGTGCGCGTGACCAACGGTCGCTGGGAGGCCATTGTGCCCCTCAGCACCGACATCGAGAACAACTTCTCGCCCGCGCTGCTAACCTGTTATGCCTATTCCGACAATGGCACCGAGGCCCACGGCAAGTGCGACAAGTTCTACCTCTACGGCATGGAGGAGAACATCAACGACCACGACGGGCCGGAAATCACCGGCCTGGGTCTGAACGGCTACAATTTCAAGCCCGGCGCCCACACCGGCGCCAACCCCGTGTTCTACGCCTCCTTCACCGATCCGAGCGGCATCAACCTCTCGTCGGCCGGTATCGGTCACAGCATGGAGCTGCGCATCGACGGCAAGAAATCGTACACCGACCTGACCGACTACTACCTGCCGGGTGCCGACGACCACACCTCCGGCTCCGTAGCGTATCCTCTCAGCGACCTCGAGGCCGGACGCCACACCCTCACCTTCTACGTCTGCGACAACCTCGGCAACTCCACAGAGCAGACCCTCGACTTCGCCGTGGTTGACAACGACAAGCCCAACTTCTATGAAGTGTCGCCCGACTGCAACCCGGCCCGCACCTCCGTCACCTTCACCCTGATGCATGACCGCCTGCGCGAGGCTACCGACTGCAGCGTGTCCGTCTATACCCTCTCCGGCCGCAAAGTGTGGACCGGCGAGATTTCCGGACGCATCCAGGACCTGGAATCCGGCGCCGCCGTCAGCTGGGACCTCTGCGACGAAGGCGGCACCCGCGTGCCCAGGGGCATATACCTCTACCGCGCCACCGTCACCACCGAGAAGGGCGTGTCGCAGTCCAAGACCGGCAAGCTCGCCGTCACTGAGCGATAAAGCATGAAGGCACTGGCGATAGCGGAACTCACCGACAGCGCAGGAGGGCGGCACCGAGGCGAAATCCTCGCCCTCACCGACGCCTCCGTGCTTACCGGCGGCAAGCCCCTCTTCCTGCCCGAGGAAAGCCACCGCTATGTGCTGTGCCCCTCTTTGGGCATCCTCACCTGCAACACCGGGCGCAAGATTGCGCCCCGGTTCGTGCACCGCTACTGCCAGAGCCTGACTGTCGCCGCCCTGCTTTGGGACCTTGACGAGCTTGACCGCTGCCGTACCCTCGGCTTGCCCTACACCCGCGCCTGCAGCTTCGATTTCAGCCTGCCGCGCGGCAAGACAATCCCATTCAGCGTCGAGGCCATGGAGCGCTTCAGCTTCACCTTCCGCGCCGGAGACCGTGAGCAGACATGGTCCGTAGCCGCTCAGGCCCCCGACTGGCGAGAGCGCCTTGGCGCAATGAGCCGCCTCTTCACATTCCGCACAGGCGACCTGCTTCTGCCTGCCCTCGGGCCCGGTCTGCCAGTGGCCGTCGACACCCATGTCAGCGCCTGGTGCGCCGATACTGACAACTTGGAACCATACCATATTCTCGACTTCAACATCAAATGAAAACGATACGATTCTTATTATTCACTCTGCTTGCCGGGGTGGCCTGCATGGCCGACGCCGCCACCGTCACCTTCGCCGGCAACTCTCAGATGACAGCCGGCAAGTGGGTCAAGATAGGCACCCCCCGCAACGGCGTCTACGAGATTTCCTACTCGCGCCTGCGCCAGATGGGCTTCTCCGACCCCGCCAAGGTAAAAGTATGGGGCGAGGGTGGCGTCATGTACGACCGCAACTTCATCAACCCCATCACCCAGAGCCGCCTCATCCCCGACTCCATGCCGCAGGTCGCCTGCTGGCACCACGCCGACAAGCTCTACTTCTACGGTCGTGGACCGGAGAACATCACCTGGGAAAAAGACGACAGCTTCGATGCCGGTGGCCTCTTCTGCAACTCCGGGCTCAATATCTACACCTCGCAGGGCATATACTTCCTGACTGACCAGGGCGCCGACATGCCTGTCACGGCCCTCGGCGGCCAGGGCACCGTCAGCGGCACGCCCCTGGACCGCGGCTACGGATACTACTATCACGAGAATGACGTCACGCAGGGCGACAGTCACAGCGGACAGACCTTCTGGGGCGAGGACTTCGCCTCCGATGACAAGTTGCGCCAGAGTTTCCCCTATTCCGCCCCGGGTGTAATCGACACCCTGCCGGGCGCCGTAAACATCCGATTCAACGGTCGCAGCTGGGGCGCCTCCCGGCTGTACATGACTCTTGACGGGAACCAGTACGCCAGCGCCTACATAGAGCCCCGTCCCGACCAATACACCTACGTCATGGAGAACTCCGTCAAGCGCTTCTCCACCCCGGGTCTCAAGGCCACCGGCAGCCTCGAGCTCTTCTGGAGCCAGATCTCGCTGTGGCAGGCCCAGGCATACCTCGACTACTTCCTCTTCACCTATCCCCGCCGCCTGGAATTCCAGGACGGCGAGAAACAGTTCGCCGTCCTGGCCCCGGTCAACGAGGCTTCCTCCATTTCCCTGCCCAGGGATCCCGGCCTGGCTGTATGGGACGTCTCCGACTACCAGTTCCCGCGCTACCTGGAACCCGACGCCGCCACCGGCGTCGCCATGCTTCCACAGGGTTCGCGCCAGCTCGTATTCTTCCGCACCTCAGAGACCCAGCTCGAGCCCAGAGTAATCGGTGACGTCTCCACCGAGGATTTCCGCGCCCGCCTGCTGAACGAGAACCCCGAGTATATCATCCTTACCACCGAAGAGTTCAGGCCCCATGCCGAAAAACTCGCCGATTTCCACCGCTCCGCCGACGGCCTGTCCATCTCCGTGGTCACCAACGAGGAGTGCTACAACAGCTTCTCGGCGGGCCGGCCCGACCCGATGGCTTACCGCGCAATGCTCCGTATGGCTTACGACAAGGGGGGCAACCGCCTGCGCGGCGTCCTGCTCTACGGCCCGCAGCGGAGCGACATCCGCGGCCTCAACAGCCCCGAAGCCCCCGATGCCCTCATCGTATACCAGAATCCCTCGGCCGACCGCGTAGCCACATCCATAGCCCTGACCGACATTTACGGTATCTTCAGCGACTGCCTCAAGAACTACGTAGAGACAGAGCAGATGAGCATCGCCGTCGCCACCATGCCCGTCGTCAGCGCCAGCGAGGCCGACCGCTACTATGATAAGGTGGTGCGCTACAGCTACGACGACTCCCGCGCCTACTGGCTCGAGCGTGCCCTCTTCACCGCCGACGACAAGGACTCCAACTCCCACCTGGAGCAGTCGAACATACTCGCTGGCGAGCTGCAGACGCATTCCGGCAACAACCTCACCCTGGACAAGGTGCACTTGGGCGAGTACGGCTATCCGGGTGTCAAGCAGCCCCTGTTCGACGCTTTCAACGAGGGTGTGTCGCTGGCTGAGTACATAGGCCACGGCTCGCTTGTGCAGCTCGGCCACGACGCGGCTATCCTCAACCCCTCCGATATCGGCAGCTTCCGCAACAGGCGTCTGCCGGTCATGACAATCGCCTCGTGCGAGACGGCCCTCTACGAAATCGGCCAGCGCGGCCTGGCCGACCACCTCGTGCTCTCCACCGACAACGGCCTGGTTGGCAGCCTCGGCACCGTCCGTACCGCCTTCGCCGGCGACAACCTCGCCTTCATGCGCAACTTCAACCGCATGGCCGCCAAGCTCTGTGACGCCTCCACCGGCACCCCCGAACAGCTCGGCGAGATAGTGCGCCGCACAAAGAACGAGACTACCGGCTACATGGGCAAGTATAAGTTCCACCTAATCAGCGACCCCATGCTGCGTCTGGCCAGGCCCACCATGAAAGTGGTCATGACCGCGGCCCCGGATGTTGCCGCCCCGGGCGCGGACTATACCCTGCAGGGACGCGTGGCCACCCCTTCCGGCTCCAGTTCCGCCGACTTCAGCGGCGACCTGGTGGTTAAGTGGTACGCCCCCGCCTACTCCAAGAAGGCCGACAGCAAGGTTGCCAAGGACCCAGGCAACGTCATGATGACCTACGACCATACCCTGGAGGCTGTGCAGGCCTTCAGCGTCACAGGCGGTCGCTTCAGCGTCACCGCCAAGGTGCCGACCGTCATGCGGCAGTTCATAGGCGACACTGTGCGCGTCACCGCCGTCACCTACGACGCCGACAAGTGCGTAGGCGGCAGCTGGGCAGGCCTGGTAGTCATCAGCGAAAATGGTTCCGGCTCCGTACCCCCCGACACTCAGGCCCCCGTGGTCGACGTCATGCAGGCCGAGGGAATGGCAGGCGGAGAGATGCTTCCCTCCGAGTTCATCCTCGTAGCCGAGGCCACCGACGACACCGGCATTCGAATCGACGAGAAGGCCATGGACGGCCCGCTTGCCCTCAGCCTCGACGGCCGACAGATGCCAACCGGCGTCGCCTCGCATATCCGCCTTGAGGACGGGGCCCGCAAGCTTCTGCTCCGTTACCCGCTGAACGGACTGAGCGCCGGGCGCCATTCCCTGATGCTCACCCTCACTGACTATGTCGGCAACGTCACCCGCCGCGAGTTCTCCTTCGAGGTCGGTTCGTCGGAGGCCATCGCGGCCCCGCTGCTGTCCGAGGGCGCCTGCCGCGACCAGGCCACATTCACCCTTCCCGCCGAGGTGCAGTCGGCAGTGTCATCCGTCCCCGAGCTCGTCATAACCGACGCCCGTGGCCGCATCGTCGTCACACAGGCCTGGAAGCCCGGCGCCGACGGCCATGTGTGGGGTCTTGAAGACGACAAAGGCAACGCCGTGGCCCCCGGCCTCTACAAGGCATACGTCCGCTTCGTCAACGCCAAGGGCCGCAGTGCCGTCACCCGTGGCGCTTACGTGCCGGTGCTCACCCGCCGCTAACACATCTTTTTTCTTTAACGCATACCATGACTCGCAGGGCAATAATTCAGTGCCCTGCGAGTTATTTTTATAGAAAGGCCAATACCTTTCCCGTACTTTAAGATGAAGAAACTAATCACGTGCCTGCTGCTCGTGCTTGTCGCGGCGCCTCTGGCGCTGGCGCAGGGCGGCAGCAACGACATCAAGGAAAACGACTTCAACCCGGTCAACACCGGCGTGACCACGCTCGGCATCGCCCCCGACGCGCGCTCCACCGGCATGGGATACCTCGGCGCCGCCACCGACCCCGACGTCAACTCCCAGTACTGGAACCCGTCGAAATACGCATTCGGATACTCCCAGGGCGGCATGGCGCTCAGCTACACCCCCTGGCTGCGCAAGATCGTCAACGACATCTTTCTGGCCGAACTCGCAGGCTACTGGAAGCCCGGCAGCGGCGACAACCAGGCAATATCCGCCTCCTTCCGCTACTTCTCGCTCGGCGAGGTGACCTTTGGCGGCAACCAGACAGGCGGCGGAGCCGTGCAGACCATCAACCCATACGAGATGGCATTCGACCTCGGCTACTCACGCAAGCTCTCCGAGCACTTCTCCATGGGCGTCGTGCTCCGCTACATCCTCTCCGACCTCTCGTGGACCGACACCTACACCTCCGAGTCCAACTCGGCCGCCTCGGCCTTCTCGGCCGACATCTCCGGCTACTACGTATCCTATCCCATGATAGGACGCAACGAATGCCAGTTCGCCTGGGGCTTCAACCTCTCCAACATAGGCACCAAGGTGAGCTATGACCATGGCGCCAACAACGCCTTCCTGCCCACCAACCTGCGCCTGGGCGCCAACTTCATGTTCCCCCTGGCCGACTACCACACCCTCGCCTTCGGCGTGGACGCCAACAAGCTCCTGGTGCCCACCAAGCCCCGCTCCAAGGACTACGACACCTCCACCCCGGAAGGCCAGCTGGAGTATGAGGAGGCAGTGCAGAAATGGAACGATCAGAGCCCCATCGCCGGCATCTTCAAGAGCTTCTCCGACGCCCCCGGCGGCTTCAAGGAGGAGCTGCAGGAGATTACCTGGAGCCTGGGTGCCGAGTACGCCTACAACCAGCAGTTCTTCGCCCGCATGGGCTACTACTACGAGAACGCCAACAAGGGCGGCCGCTCCTACTTCGGCTTCGGCGCGGGCTTTTCGCTCAACGTAGTCCGCCTCGACGCCTCCTACCTGCTGGCCACCTCGCAGAATTCGCCGCTCGACCAGACCCTGCGCTTCACCCTCAGCTTCGACCTCGACGGCCTCCGTGACCTGCTCGGCAAGCGTCGCAGGTAGCCGAGAGCCGCCCATTCCGGGCTGTATGTTTTCCTTTGCAATTGGCGCCTGCTTCATCGCGGCGCATCCAAATCAAACTCAATGCTCCCAATACGCACAGGATTAGGCATCGACGTACACCGTTTCAAGCCGGGGCGCAAGCTCCGGCTTTGCGGCGTTGACATACCGTCGCCCGTCGGCCTGCTCGGCCACAGTGACGCCGACGTGGCCCTCCATGCCCTCTGCGACGCCCTGCTCGGCGCCGCCGGTCTTCGCGACATAGGATACTACTTCCCCGATACAGACCCCGAACTCGAAGGCATCGACTCCCGGCGCCTCCTGGAACGCGTCGTCGCCCTGCTCGCCGATGCCGGCTGGCAGGCCACCAACGTCGATATCACAATCTGCGCCCAGGCACCGAAGCTGATGCCGCACATCGACGCCATGCGCCAGAGCGTCGCCGAGATTGTCGGCATCGACGTCGACGCCGTCGCCGTCAAGGCCACCACCACCGAGCATCTCGGATTTACCGGCCGCAAGGAGGGAATCGCCGCCTTCGCCAACGTCCTCATCCAGCCTCGGTGAGCCACGCGGCTCACCCGTCCCCCCCCGGCTGTAGGAACGCACGGCCAGTGCGTCCGCAAGACTCGACAATTTCCCTTAATTCCGACATTTTCTTTAGCATTTGGCGCCAGCCTCAGCGCGCCGCATACGTCAAAAAAATGAGAAGCAAAGAAGAACTCCAGGGCGTGACCCTGCTCGGAAACCAGAACGTCAAATACCCCACCGACTACGATCCCCGACTGCTCGAGACTTTCGTCAACAAGCACCCGGACCGCGACTACCTCGTGTGCCTCGACTGCCCCGAGTTCACAACCCTCTGCCCCAAGACCGGGCAGCCCGACTTCGGCCACCTATATATCAGCTACATCCCCGGTGAGCGCATGGTCGAGAGCAAGAGCCTCAAGCTATACCTCTTCTCCTTCCGCAACCACGGCGACTTCCACGAGGACTGCGTCAACATCATTCTGCGTGACCTTTGGGAACTCATGCAGCCCCGCTATCTCGAGGTGCGAGGCCGCTTCATGCCACGCGGCGGCATTAGCATCAACCCTTTCGCCAGCCGCGCCGACCAGGCCCACCAGGATCTCTGCCGGCAGCGAATGCTCGCCAACTTCCCCGAATAACCCATTCCCAATCCATGGCCCAGAAAAAAGACATCCTCATAGTGCTCAGTGGCGGCATCGATTCCGTGACGCTGCTTAATGACTACGCCCGGCGCGCCGCCCTGTCCGTCAGCTTCGACTACGGCTCCAATCACAATGCCCGCGAGATTGCCTGTGCCGCCGAGCAGTGCCGCCGCCTCGGCATCGAGCACATCGTCATACCCCTCGACTTCATGCACCGCTACTTCCGCTCCAGCCTGCTCAGCGGCGCCGACGCCATCCCCACCGGCGACTACGACTCCGACAACATGGCCAGCACAGTCGTCCCATTCCGCAACGGCATAATGATTTCCGTGGCCGTAGGGCTGGCCGAGAGCCGGGGCCTGGAGCACGTCATGATCGCCAACCACGGCGGAGACCACCACATATACCCCGACTGCCGTCCCTCCTTTATCGCCGCCATGGACCGCGCTGCCCAGGTCGGCACATACCCCGGCATACGCGTCGAGGGCCCGTACACCTACCTCACCAAGGCGCAGATCATAGAACGCGGAGCACGCCTCGGCGTCGACTACTCAGCCACCTATTCCTGCTACAAGGGCGGCGCGGAGCACTGCGGCGTGTGCGGCACCTGCCGCGAGCGTCGCGAGGCATTTCGCCTGGCCTGCGTGCCTGATCCCACAAAATACCTGGAGGACTGACCCATGTACTATGTGAAGAAAAGAATCGAAGTGTCGGCGGCCCACCGCCTCCGGCTCGACTATCCCAGCAAGTGCACCGTGCTACACGGCCACAACTGGGTCATCACCGTGGAGTGCCGAGCCGAGCAGCTCAACGCCTGCGGCATGGTCGTAGACTTTACCCAGGTCAAGAAACTCATTCTCGACACCATGGACCACCGCGTCCTCAACGACGTCTTCCCTTTCAATCCCACGGCCGAGAACATAGCCCGCTGGGTCGTGGAGCACGTCCCCCACTGCTACCGCTGCGAAGTCCGGGAGAGCGAAGGCAACACCGCCGCCTACGAGCTCGACTGACCCGCAAATCGTAGGGCCGCACCCTGGTGCGGCCGTGAAACCAGCCCTTGGCCTCCAGTACATTTACTCTGCATTTGGAGCCCGCTTCAGCGCGGCGTCCGATCTTCAAAAGTGAAAGTAAACGAAATCTTCCATTCCCTCCAGGGCGAAGGGCACCATGCCGGGCAGCCCTCCGTCTTCGTGCGCCTGAGCGGCTGCAACCTCCGTTGCCCCTTCTGCGACACCGACCATTCCGCCCATACCGACATGACCCCGGCCGAAATCGCCGCCGAGGTCAACCGCTACCCGGCGCGCTGGATTATCCTCACCGGCGGCGAACCGAGTCTCCAGGCCGACGCCGCATTCGTCGACCACCTCCACGCCGCCACCGGCAAGCTCGTGGCCATCGAGACCAACGGCACCCGTCTGCTGCCCCCTAACCTCGACTGGGTGACCCTCTCGCCCAAGACCGGTATCTGCAGCAAGCCCGATCTGCCTGTCGTAATCCATCACGCCGACGAGATTAAGGTCGTGGATCTCGGTCAGCCACTCGACCCCTATTTCACCCTCCCTTGCCGCTCCGAGCATACATTGATGTACCTCCAGCCCTGCTTCGACCCGGACCCGGCTGTCACCTCCTCCAACCTCTGCCGCACCGTCTCGCGTGTCCTCGCCGACCCGCGCTGGACCCTCTCCGCCCAACTCCACCGCTTCCTCCACATACCGTGAACAGGCTGCTCCACCGTCATGGTCTCGGCCGTTTTGCCGTGGCCAATGTACGCTTTCAGAGGCTCGAAGGTGCCGGCACTGGATGTCGGGCGAGATTAGCCAGTCCTCGGCAGCGTTTCATCACTACGTCATATAAGTTAAAATGGGGACTTGGGGTTATTGTGGTCGGTAGAAGAGGGTGAGGGGACGGAATGTGACGGTGAAGGGGGCGGCGCCGGAGCGTCCGGCAGAGCTATGGACGTAGTGGTAGGCTCCCTGGGTGTCGAAGCTGCGGACGTCGAGCTTTCGGGTCTCGAAGGGGGGGATGGAGCAGGGAATGGTGAGGATGCGGGCGTGTATCTGGCGTCCGTCGGGATTCAGGTAGGTGATCTCGACGCTCAGGCCGACAAGTGTCAGGCGGTTGCGGTTGGTGAGAAGGAATGTCTCCTTGGTGCCGGACGAGGGTTTGTCGAAGCCGGAGAAGCGCACGGAGTCGAGATGCAGGCACAGGGTGTCGTTGTTGGCGGCGGTTAGGTGTACGGAACCGCGCTGCCATGCAGGGGCAGGTCTGTAGGAAGCGACTTTCTGAGTCTTGCGCGGACGGTCGGACACGGGACGCCGGGCGGCTCCCGTCGTGGCGGTCAGCAGCAGTGCGAGGGCGAGCAGTGAAGGTGGCAGAGTGCGCATGGGTCAGAAGTAGCGTGGGGTGAGGCGGTCGGAGCCGTTGAGGTCGTAGCCGGGATAGATGCGCACCATGCCGTGCACGGTCGGACGCGTGGCCGGGCTGATGGTCAGGCGGACCATTTTCCAGAAGCCTGGCAGCAGGCTGAGGGGCGAAAAGCTGAATCTGACGGTCTTGTCGCCGGGAGCGGCCACGAGCGCGTTCCCCTGCTGTGTCAGTTCCATGCGGACATCACGCAGTCGTAGGCGGTTGTGGCTGTCACGGCTGCGCGGCAGGCTCACTACGTAGGTCTTGCGGTCGGGCATGGGCTGCAGTGTGCCGATGCGCTGCCCTGCGGATAGCTGTCCGTCGGTGGCGGCTACCACGGTGAGGGTGTAGCGGGTCATGTCGGCATGAGAGTCGCGCCGTACTGACAGATAGACGTTGTCGGCCGGGAGGAGCCATATGCCCTCGATGTTGTCGAGAGCGGCGGTGTCGCACCACTGCCGGGCCATGCTCATGGCATCGGTCCGTGTGTCGGCGGGGGAGTCGGGCCCGTTTTCGGACCTGGCGCCTGCGGAGCAGAGCATCAGAAGCAGCGACAGGAGCAGTGTCTTGAGTGTCGCCGTCGTCGTCATGGTCAGATCACGTAGCCGGGTTTGTCTGCCTTGCCGAGCAGCCAGTCGTAGAGGCGGATCATGCGGCCGGCGATGACGTCGGCCGCATACTCGTGCATGATGAGGCGGCGTCCGTTGGCACCCTTCTTGTCGATGAGCGCCGGGTCCATCATCATGGCGGCGGAGATGAACGACTCCATGGACTGCTGGTCGTTGGGGCACCACCAGCCGCAGTCCATGGCGGGCACGTCTTCCCATTCGGGAGAGTGTATGCAGATGGCCGGGGTCTCGCACAGCAGGGTGTGCGACAGGGCCGTGCCCATGTAGAGGTGATGGGTGGGTATGACGGTGGCGCAGCATGAGGCAAGCAGCGAGAAGTTGTCGAAGTCGTCGGTATGGTCCACTACCTTGACGTTGCGGAGTCCCCGCTCGCGGATGAGCTCCCTGGCGAACTCGGTGGAACGGACATATCCGAAGTCGAGTAGCAACAGTTCGCTGTCGTCTTCGGCCACGGCGGTGAAGGCGTCGATGACTTTCCTGACGGGGTTGCCCTCTATGTCGACTATGATGAGGGCTATGCGCTTGCGACTCGGATTCTCGGCAGTCCAGCGGCGTCCTCGTGCTATGGCCTGGTCGAGGAATGAGGGGACACGGCTGGGCCATGGTATGACGGCGATGGGTGCCTTGATGCCCATGCAGCGCAGGCCGTCTGCCTCTTCCTGGTTGATGGCACGCAGGCACGAGGCCTGCTCGAAGTCTTTGCGCATGAACACTCCACGGTATATGCGGCGTGCTATGCCGCTGCGGGGGGCGGGTTTGTAGTCTCTGAGCAGGCAGTAGGGTGTGATGAGGTAGGGGCGGTGGAGGCGGCGGGCGGTGGCGCAGGTCATGTGGTTGAGGTGCGTGCCCAGGCCGTGGGTGTGGTATATGTCGAACTCGTGCTCGTTGAGGTATGCGCACATGTTGCGCGAGAAGCAGAAGGACGTGCGGTAGTCGTGGCGTACGGTGCGAACCCAATCCCGGGCGTCGCCTCGCCGGGCCGGCTCGGGAAGCTCGGTCTGGTCTGTGACCAGCAGGTTGACGTCCTGGCCAAGCCGGTACATGCTGTGCGCAAGCTCGAAGGTGGGCAGGTAGTTGAGGGAATCGCCGGTTTCGGACCAGCCCAAAGTAAGGAGAATTTTACTCATAACACCAAATTGGTATAAACCAATGCAAAGATAAGTAAAATTTCCCAAACCTGCAAATTCCGCAGGAATGACCACCTTCTGCTTCTTTGGGGTAATGGTGCTGCCATGAGGTATAAGGAGATGCCGGAGTTTCAAATCGGCTGCGTTTGCTACTATCGTGTCATATGCTTTATGGGCGAATCGTAGGGATGCACCCTGGTGCATCCGCTGATAATCAATAAAGCAGAGCGGATGCACCAGGGTGCATCCCTACAACCTGACCAATATTTTAGAAAGAAAGAAGGCGCTCCTCGTAGGAAGCGCCTCCTTGCTAAGAGGTTTGCCTATGTGATCAGTGTGTCGGGGTGTGTTACCACCTGAGCTCGCTGAGGTCGATGGCTGCGTTGTAGTCGGATTCCACGCGCGGGAGCATGAATACCCAGTGGTTGGCCTGTTCGGGGGCTACGTCGATGGCGTAGGGAGCGGGGCAGTTGCCGGAGTTCGTGTCGCCGGAAACCCATGCACGACGGGTGTTGCGCCAGTTCCAGCGCTTGAAGTCGAAGAAGGTGGTGCCTTCGCCCCAAAGCTCGATGCGGCGCTGCAGACGGATTTCGTTGAGCAGTTCGTCGCCGGTCTTGGTGATGGGAGCGGAGCCGGGTATGCGCATCTGGGTGAGCTTGCTGATGAGCTGCTGTGCATCGCCGATATGGCCCAGGTGGTAGGCTGCTTCAGCCTGCGTCAGCAGCATCTCGGTGGAACGCATGAAGGGGTACTGGCAGAGCTGGTCGCTGCCGCCCATTGCGTAGAACTTGACCTGGCCGCCGTAGACGTATGTCGGCTGGGTGCCACGTCCGCCTATGTCGGTATAGGCCACGGAGACTTCCATGCCGTTGGTGGTGGTGGGTGTGGCGGCCTCGCAGAAGACGGCTATCTTCAGGTAGTTCGTGAGAGCGGTGCCTTCGCGCTTGAAGAACAGGGTGGTGGGGTCGATGTACTTTTCGTTGTACCAGTCCTTCAGTCTTGCACCCACCTGGTCGGGCATGATGAAGCGTGTGCGACGGATGTCCTTGGCGTCGAGCTGGTTGTAGAGGTCTACGTTGATGTTGCCCGAACCCATCTGCCAGTAGTTGGGGTAGTTGCCGTTGCAGGCGTTGTATGCGGCCCATGCACCGTTGATATGGCGGTCATCCGGGTTGATGGAGGATGTCCAGAGGTAGTCGTCGGTGGCCTCCATGAAGCCGTTGCACCACTCGTCGTTGGTCATGATGTTATGGCCTTTCTGTGCCTCGGCGGCATACTGCTCGGCGGTGGCCCAGTCTTCCTTGAGGAGAGCTGCACGTGCGAGAACGCCGCAGGCAACCTCGTAGGTGGGAGCGGACCAGTCGGGACGCTCCTTATAGGTATCCTCTGCCTGGAAGAGGGCGGCAGCGTCTTTGCAGTCGGTATAGATCTGGTCGAGTACCTGGTTCATTGTTACCAGGGGCAGGTCATCGGTGCCCTGCTGCAGACGCAGCACGATGCACTTGCGCTCGCCGTTGTTGCTGTCCGACCAGCGGGGGGCGAAGAGCTGGAGCAGACGGGTATAGGCGTGGGCACGGAATGCGAGGGCCTCGGCCTTGATCTGGTTGCGTTGGCCGGCGATGGTCTCTTCGGCATCGTCGATCTTATCGAGCACGGCGTTGGCCTGGCGGATGAGGGTGTAGTAGAAACCCCATGCCTTGGAGTTGCTGTACCAGTTGTTGTTGGCCACGAGTTCCATGCGCACTACCTGTCCGCTCTGGAATATGGCGAAGTGGTTCTGGTAGGTGTCCGAGCTGTAGCAGTCACCGAAGTAGGACATGAAGTATCCTTCGCCGCAGGAGCCGCAGGGATAGCCGCCCTGGTAGACACCGCCGGTTGACTGGTCCACTTGGTACATGTTGAGGAAGAAGCCCATGCCGTTGATGGCCTTGGCGAGGTTCTCGGTTGTTGCGCCTACCTGTGCGTCGGTCACGTTGCTCAGGGGCTCGGTGTCGAGATAATCGGAGGCACATGACGCCATCGAGCCGGCCAGGAGCAAACCCAGGGCGCCATTGATTATGATGTTTCTTTTCATCTTTTTTTAGTTGAGGGATTTAGAACTTGGCGTTGATCTGGAAGGAGAAGACGCGGGCGGTCATGAAGGTGAGAGACTGGCTGCCGGACCAGCTTGCCTGGGGGTTCATGCCCTTGCGGGCAGTGACGGTGAAGAGGTTGTCAACGGACATGCCCAGGGAGAGGTTGGTCATCTGCAGGGCCTTTACCCACTTCTGCGGCAGGGAGTAGCTGACGTTGAGGTTCTTGAACACCAGGTAGTCGGAGGAGGTCAGCCAACGGTCGCAGCCGCCGTTGTTGTCGCTCTGCTGTGCGAAGTTGAAGACGGGGGTGCCGTTGGGGTCGATGCGGTTGGGGCTGTCTGCGGTCATGCCTTCGGGAGCGTGTGTCCAGGCCTTGAGCACGTCCTTGTGGAAGGAGGTGGTGAGCTGGTTGGGCATGGAGCTGCTCATGAGTTCGGCGTAGTTGCTGTCGTAGGTCTTGCCGCCGAGGCTGTAGGTGAAGAGCATGCCGAGGTTGATGCCTTTCCAGGAGAAGGTGGTGCCGAAGCTGCCGTATACGGTGGGGATTGCGGTGCCGCGCCAGTCACGCGAGGCGTTGCTGGTGTTGGTCACGTAGTACTTGCCGTTGATTTCGCGGAGCTGGCCGTTTTCGCGGGCCTGCTGCAGCTTGGTCTCGAAGTTGGCCTGTCCGTTGGAGACGCTGGTGAACTCGTAAGCGTTGGGGTCGAGTTCGTAGAGAGCGTGGCCGTCCAGCTGGTCAACGCCTGCGTAGTGGTAGGTGTACCACTCGTAGAGGGAGTGGCCTTCTGCGATGCGCTGGCTGCCGTTCTCGATGTCGCGGCCGAAGGGAAGCTTCTTGATGCAGTTGTCGATGAAGGATGCGTCAACGGAGAAGTTCCATGTGAAGTCCTGGTTGCGGAGAATGTCAACGTTGAACTGGAGCTCCCAGCCGTTGTTGGCCATGGTGCCGATGTTGGTGGCTACGGAGGGGTTGAGCCATGAGGTGTTGGAACCGGCGCTGCGGGGCTTGGCCACGGAGAATATCAGGTCGGTGGAGCGCTTGTCGAAGTAGCCGATGGTGAAGCCGAAGCGGTCGTCGAACAGGCTGCCTTCGAGGGCGATGTCGAAGCTCTTTGTGGTCTCCCAGCTGAGTTCCTGGCTTGCATAGTTGGAGGGCATCACAAGTGGTGCGTTGAAGTAGCTGCCCAGGGTGTAGCGGGTATAGTAGCCGTACAGGCCGGCGGACTTGTCGTTACCCACGGTGCCGTATGCTGCGCGGAGCTTGAGGAAGTTTACCCAGGGAAGCTCGTTCATGAACTTCTCTTTGGTGATGATCCAGCTGCCGCCTACGGACCAGAAGTTGCCCCAGCGGTTGTCCTTGGCGAAGCGGGAGCTGCCGTCGCGGCGGAAGCTGACCTCTCCGAAGTATTTCTGTGCGTAGTCGTAGCGTGCGCGTCCGTAGTAGGACTCGCTCTTGTACTGCTCGGCGCCACCGCTCATGGAGGACATGTCTACGAAGTTGGACCAGAAGTAGATGCCGTCGAAGCTCTGGTCCTGCTTGGAGCCGTAGAAGTACTCGTTGTAGGTCTCGTAGTTCTCGTGGCCAAGGATGGCGTCTACGTGGTGCAGGCCATAGTTCTTGGACCAGTTGATGTTCTGCATGAAGGTGGAGAAGCGGCTGTCGCTTGACTGCTGGTACAGGATACCGTTCATGTTCACACCGTTGCCGGTGATGTTGTTGGTGTAGTCGTGTATCTGGGTCTGGCTACGGTTGATGTTGCCGCGCACGGTTGCCTCGAAGCCGTAGGGAAGCACGGCGGTGGCGTATGCGGTGGCGTTGACTGCGTAGTAGCGGAACTCCTGGTAGTTGAGGCGCAGGTACTGGGCGATGTTGTTGCCGCCGAGGTAATTGGCGTTGTTCCACATGGGGGAGCCGTCGACGTTGGTCAGGAGCTCGCCGGTCTCCTCGTTGTGCGCGTAGTACGGGAAGATGGGGCTGTAACGGTCGGTGAAGAACGGGTTGGAGGTGTTGCTGGTGCCTGCCTGGTCGTTCTGGTTGCCTTTCTGGATTACTCCGGCGAGGTTGACGCCAACCTTGAGGTACTTGGTGGCTGTGAGGTTGGAGTTGATACGGCCGTTGTAGCGCTCGAAGTCGGTCTGGAGCAGGAAGCCCTTCTCCTTGAGGTAGCCGACGGAGGCGAAGGTGTTGAAGCTGTCGGTGGCGCCGGTGGCGTTGAGGGTGTACTCCTGACGGTGGCCGCTGCGGGAGACGGCGTCCCACCAGTCAAGGTCGTTGTACTGGGGCAGGACGGAGCGGGTGAGCTTACCGTTGAGGTCGAAGACGGTGGACTTGTCTCCGCCGTACACGTTCATGGGGATGTACTGGCTGGAGATGATGCTTTCCTGGAGATACTGGGAGATGTAGTCGGGTGTCCATCCGGAGGTGGAGAGGAGCTGGTTGAAGATACCTGTGTAGGTCTGTTCCATCCACTGGTCGGTGCCGAGGGTCTCGTAGCGGGGCAGGCCGCGCTGGTACATGCCCTGGCTGATGCTGAGGTTGACGTCGACCTTGCCGACTTTCTTGGCGCGCTTGGTGGTGATGAGCACTACGCCATTGGAACCCTTGTTGCCGTAAAGGGCGCAGGATGCGGCGTCCTTGAGCACGGACATGGACTCGATGTCCTGGGGGTTGAGGTCGTTGATGCCGGTGTCGTAAGGCACGCCGTCAACTACGTAGAGAGGATCGTTGTTGCCCGTCACGGAGCTGAAGCCGCGGATACGGATCTTGGGTTCGGAACCGGGCTGGCCGACTGTGTTGTTGACCTGTACGCCGGGGGCGTTGCCCTCGAGGGCGGCGGTGACGTTGCTGATGGGTCGGTCCTCGATTTCCTTGGCGCCGACAACGGCAACGGAACCTGTCAGGGACTCCTTGTTGGCCGTACCGTAGGCAACGACTACCACGTCTTCGAGGTCAGTGGCCGAGGAGGCGAGGTAGACGGTCATGCCGGGGGTGATGTTGACGGTCTGCGGGGTGTAGCCCACATACGAAACTTTCACCTTGGTGACGGATGCGGGGACGGTGAGCTTGAACTTGCCGTCGATGTCGCACGATGTGCCCTGGCCGCCGCCAATGGGCATCACGGTGGCTCCCATCAGCGGCTCGTTGTTGGCCGCGTCAAGGACTGTGCCTGTGACAGTCTTTGTCTGTGCAGACAAGGACCAGCTGCAGGCCAGAACCGCCATCAGAATTAGAAACAGTTTTCTCATACTTGTTTTTTTAGATAATGAATGTTTTTTCGTTTTCAGGGTTTTCAAGGTGTTTCCCGGGAACCTGGGTCCCCGGCTGCGGCCTGTGCTGGAACAGTCCCGGACGCATCGTGCCGCACGCCACCGATGGCGCACGCCGGATGCTCGACGAGGGGACTGGCCGGATGCTGCAAGGCCGCTGTAATGTCATGTTAGTTTCGCCGTTGTAGTTTTAGTCAAAAAAGTTGCACTTGCAAATTTACTACAATTTTTTTTATCTTTCACACTACGGTGCAATTTTTAACATTTCAGGCGTATGCGGAAGATGTGTGGCGAGGTCGTCGGCAGAGGCTTCGTCGGTATGGTCGCGTGCAGGATGTCTGTAGTTCAGGTTGCGCGTGATGGCTATGAGTCAGCAAGTTAGTGCCGGACCCATGTCTGTCGAGCCTGTGCCGCTTGTGGCCGGCGTTTTTCTTCCTGATGCTGAAAGATGGGCAAAAACTGCGGAGAAATTGCCACGGGGATTTTATAATTATTTAGAGTGGAGCATTATTTAGGTTAATAAAAAATAAAAATTAACATTTAGTATGGGTCGGAGTGGGGCGGAGGTGCAGGAGTGGCAGGGACTTGAAAGCTCGGGAGCCTGGGAACCTTTGTCGCCGCCGCAGTGTTAATCAAGAGAAAGCATGTGTAGGCATGCTGAATTTTTTTCGCCGACTGTTATGCGCCCTGTCTCATGAGTGATCCCAAGATACTACCTGTCAACCCCGGTTCCATCGACCGCCTTCCGCCGTTCACGCGCCGCATGGAGGCTCCGGTCTCCATCGCGCCCCTTTCCGGCAGTCTGGCTCGGATGTTCGGCGCCGTCGGGGCCTGCTGCCTGCGCGGTTCCTATTCGCGTCTGCTGCTGCGCATTGTGGCGGCAGTGTTCATCATAGGCGGCGCGGTGATGCAGATGCGGGGCGAGCTGGACATCTTCGGGCTGGAGCGGCACACATATATATATGGTGTGGCGGCGCTCGTGCTGGGCGCGATGATGTGCCTGGGGCTGATGGGGCGCTACGCGGCTCTCGTGCTGACGGTGCTGGCGGTTATGTCGCTGATGGACTACGCGGCGGCTCATGGCGGGGTGGCTGACTTCTCTGCTCCTAACCAGCTGTCGCTCGTGTCCGGGGCGCTGACGGCCATGGTGGCCGTGCTCGGTCCCGGGCGCCTGACGCTGTCAAGGCTGCTTTTCGGCAGGCGACGCAGGTAGCCCGGCAATAAAAGACGACGGGAAGCGTTTACTGGTTGGCTGATGTAGGCTGGCTGACTGACAATAATACACGCTTCCCAATCTGATGAACGACATTTTCTGCTCCGCGGCGCAGTTTGTTCAATACGTAGATTCGACTTTGCTGTTAGGCCTGAATGGCCTGCACAACCCGGTGCTGGACACGGTGATGCGCACGGTGAGCTTCCGGACCGTGTGGATTCCTCTGTACTTGCTTCTGTTCGCGCTGGTATGGCGCCGATACGGGCTGAAGGGGGCGGTTCTGTGCCTGCTGACGACGTTGCTGGCGGTGACGCTTGCCGACCAGCTGTGCGGCTCGTGGCTTCGCTCGGCGGTGGGGCGCCTTCGGCCTTCGAATCCTGACAATCCTCTGAGCGAGTGGGTGCACTTGGTCAACAATTACCGGGGAGGGAAGTACGGTTTCCCGTCGTGCCACGCGGCCAACACGGCCGTGGTGGCCGTCACTCTCTCGCTATGGCTGAGGCGGAGGGCGCTGATGGCGTGGCTGCTGGGCTGGTCGGCGCTGGTGTCGCTGTCGCGCATCTACCTGGGTGTGCATTACCCGGGCGATGTGCTGGCTGGCTTCGCGATAGGGGCCGGCATCGCCTACGGCCTGATGCGCCTGCTGCGCCCGGCATTGTCGGCGGCGCGGCGCACCTGGCCACGCCTGTCTCTGCCTGAACTGGCATAAGACAATTTTTAGGCTCTGTTCCTTAAAAAAATATTACGCCGGGGCGGTGGATTTTCGCGGAAATTTCGCGAGTTGAAGAAGGAGCGATGCGAGCATCGTGACTGATGAGACTCGGCGAAATTCACCGAAAAGCCACCGGTCAAAGCACAAATAATAAAGAAATGTAAAAATATAGCTCTGTTCCAGATGGCAACATCTGCAAAGATATTAGCTCCCACTCGCAGCTGCACCTGTGCTTTAGCCTTTTGCCTCAGTCACATAGCTCGCTATGCTCCTGAGGCTGCAAGACTAAATCCCAGGCACATCTGCGACCCCGACGTTAATATTTTTTGAGGAACAGAGCCTTACGCGCCGTTGACGCTGTTACTGTCTGTCGCCGTTCTCTTGGTCGGAGCGGAAGTCGTCGGACAGGATGATTTTCGGTTTTTGGCCCTTGCTGTGGCGGTTGACGATGTACTGGTCGTAGTAAGAGAGCAGCAATGTGGTCAGGGGCAGGGCTATTATCAGGCCGATGAAGCCGAGCAGTGATCCCCATATGGATAGCGACAGCAGGATGATGGCGGGGTTGAGGCCCATGACCTTGCCCATTATGCGGGGGGTGAGCACGAGGTCCTGGATGCACTGCACCACCACGTACACGGCCATGCACTCCCAGAATATTCCCCAGAAGGGGACGCCGGTGCTGACCGACGCCACCATGCAGAACAGGGCGGCGACGGGCAGAGAGATCAGCTGCAGGTAGGGCACCATGTTGAGCACACCGATGAACAGGCCGAAGGCCACGGCCATGGGCAGCCCGATGATCAGGAAGCCGATGCAGAATAGTATTCCCACGAGCATGGAGACCACGAACTGGCCGCGGAAGTAGCGGTTCATGGCGTTCTTGACGTCGCGGCCCACCTTGAAGACGGAGTGCCGGTGCTGGAAGGGGACGAGCTGGCGGAAGCTGAGCATCAGCCGCTCGTAGTCGAGCATGATGAAGATGACGTAGAGGATGACGATCAGCCAGCTCAGGATGCCGGCTATCAGGGCGATTCCCGACGACAGGAAGGACCACGAGGAGGCGAGGGCCTTCTTGGCCAGGGCGCTCCACTCCTCCCGCGAGAGGAGGCGGGAGATGCCGTCCCAGTCGATGTTCTCGCGCAGGAACTGGTGTATGTTCTCCGAGAGGTAGGGTATGTGGAACTGCGTGGTGGCGTATTTCTTCAGGATTTCGGCCATCTCGGTGGTCTCGGAGATGAGGTACGGGATGAAGATGAGGCAGAAGGCCGCAGCAGCTGCTGAGGCCTCGAGCAGGGTGAGGACCACGGGCAGGAAGCGCTTGGAGGTGTGGAGCAGCTTCTTGTTCCAGCCCACCACCGGTTCCAGGATGTACGCGATCAGGCATGCCACCAGGAAGGGCAGCAGCACGCCCTGCAGGATGTCGAGCAGCACCAGCACCAGTGCCACGCCGCATAGCGAGAAGAATATTCGCACTACGCGGTCGAAGGTGTATGGGCGTCGGGCGGGTGTCTCCATGTCAGTAGTTGAGGGTCTATGGTTGAGATTGGTAGCTCGGGGAAGCATGCGCGTTATTCTTTGGTGCTGCCGTCGAGCTTTAGCTTGACTCGTGTCCGCGTCAGTCGGGGAGTCGGAAGACTACGGTGATGTCGGCGGTGGCGTCGACTGGTGTGCCGTTCTGTGTGGCGGGAGTCCATGCGGGCATGGCCTTGACCAGGCGGATGGCTTCGGCCTCCAGGTCGGGGTCGATCATGCGTGTCACCTTGACTGAGGTGATGGTGCCGTCGGCCTTGACAATGAACTGCATGGGCACGTCGCCCTCGATGCCATTGTCGGCGGCCGTTTTGGGATACTTGAGGTTCTCGGACAGGTACTTCTGCATGGCCTCGTCGCCGCCGGGGAAAGTCGGCTTGTCGGCTGCGTATAGCGCCATGGCGCCCACAAGCAGCATGAGTGTGAGGAGTATGCGTTTCATGGTTTTGATGATTTGATGATTTGGAGCGATTATCGGTTAAACGATTTGGACGATGATGAGGAATCGTTTAGTCGGTTGAAATCCGTATTGCTGTTTTCGTTGAAAGTGTCGAGCAGGGACAGGCAGGCGTCTTCGAGCAGGTCGAGCACGAGCTCGAAGCCTTCGGCTCCCTCGTAGTAGGGGTCTGGGACGTGGTCCCATCCGGGATGCTGGCGCAGGTAGTCGGCCATGCGGCGTATCCTGGCCTGGGCTTCGGGGGTGGGGGCGAGGTCTCGCAGGTCCGCGATGTTGGCGTCGTCCATGCCGATTACCAGGTCGAAATGGTCGAAGTCGTTCTCGCGTACTCGCCGGGCGCGGTGCGTGAGTTCGTATCCGCGTCGGCGGGCGTGGACTTTCATGCGCGGGTCGGCGCCCTGGCCGGCATGGCCGCCGTAGGTGCCGGCCGAGTCGACCTCCACCGGGATGCCGCGCTCGCGGGCCAGCGATTCCAGCACCGCCTGCGCCGCCGTGGATCGGCAGATGTTGCCCAGGCACACGAACAGCACCTTCGGCACGCGGCCGTTCACGGCCGGTTTTCCCGTTTCCTTGCCTTTCATAACCGCAAAGGTAGCACTTTTTCCGCAAACCGTGCCATGTCTATCCGAAAAAACAGCTCGTCAGCCCTCTTTCCGAAGCCTTCGGCCGGCTATTGGTCGGTTTTTGGCGGTGCGGGCGGAAAGTGTTAACTTTGCGCCGAAAAATCGAATACCATGGAGCATCCTGAGAATGACAAGATATATAAGGGACTGCAGGTCAACGGCGGCGTCACCAGCCAGCCTACCGTAAACCCGTACCGCCGCGCCCGGGTGGCGGTGCGCCAGCTCACCGCCGGCGAGTTCGTGGAGGGCATCCGCAAAGGCGATGTCAGCGTGCTCGGCCGGGCCGTGACGTTGGTGGAATCGACAGCCGACCGGCACCAGGTCCTGGCGCAGGAGGTCATCGAGAAGTGCCTGCCCTATACGGGCCACTCGCGCCGCATCGGCATCACCGGCGTGCCGGGCGCAGGCAAGTCCACGAGCATCGACGCTTTCGGCATGCACGTGCTCGGGCAGGGACACAAGCTTGCTGTCCTGGCCATCGACCCGAGCAGCGAGCGCACACGCGGTTCCATCCTCGGCGACAAGACGCGCATGGAGCGGCTGAGCCAGCAGAAGGACGCCTTCATCCGTCCTTCCCCCTCGGCAGGCTCGCTGGGCGGTGTGGCGCGCAAGACACGCGAGACGATCGTGCTCTGCGAGGCAGCCGGCTACGACACCGTCTTCGTCGAGACCGTAGGCGTGGGCCAAAGCGAGACCGCCGTGCACTCCATGGTCGACTACTTCCTGCTCATCCAGCTGGCCGGCACCGGCGACGAGCTCCAGGGCATCAAGCGGGGCATCATGGAGATGGCCGACGGCATCGTCATCAACAAGTGCGACGGCGACAACATCAAGCGCGCCGAGCTTGCCGCCGGGCAGTTCCGCTCGGCCCTGCACCTCTTCCCGCCCACGCCCTCGGGCTGGGTGCCCGAGGTCCTGACCTATTCCGGCTACTACGAGCTGGGAATCGACAAGGTGTGGGACATGATTGACCGCTATTTCGAGTTCACCCGCAAAAACGGCTACTTCGAGCGCCAGCGCAACGAGCAGGCCAAGTACTGGATGGTGGAGAGCATCAACGAGCAGCTTCGCGCCAACTTCTACCGCCGCCCCGACGTCAAGGCACTGCTGGAGCAGAAGGAGATGCGCGTGCTCAACAACGAGCAGTCCTCGTTCACCGCCGCCCACGAGGTCCTCGAATACTACTTCGCCAAGCTCCGGGACGAGCAGACGGCCGACTGAACGATTTGAACGAGTTAAACGATTTTGTCCGTATGGTTCGGCTGTTCGCTCAAATCGTTCAGTCGTTCAAAAAAGATTAATCGTTAATCGTTAAGGGCGCAAAAAACGTTACATCGTATATCGGATTGACGTATGGGAAACAAGTTAGTGAAGATGATCGAGGAGCAGGCCCGGCGCTACGGCGACCGGGAGGCTTACCGCTTCTGCTGGCGCAAGGAGGGCGAGTGGCTGCCGACGTCGTGGGAGGAGTTCCGCGTGCAGGTGGACGTGGCCGGGCGTGCGCTGTGCGCCCTCGGCCTGGAGCCGGGCGACCGCATCGCCATATGCTCGCCCAACACCCCGCAGGTGCTCATCTCCGAGTTCGGCGCTTTCCGCAACCGCGCCGCCGCCATTCCCATATACGCCGCCTCCAGCCAGGAGCAGTTCGACTTCATCGCCGCCGACGGCCGCGTCCGCGTCATCTTCGTCGGCGACAGCGGCCAGTACCCCCTCGCCTACAACTTCTGCAAGCAGTATCCCGGGCAGGTGTTGAAGATGGTCGTCTATAAGAACATCGGCCTGGAGCTTGCCGCCGACGACCATGTCACCATCTCCTGGGACGATTTCGTGCGCCTGGGCATCCACGCCGGGCAGGAGGTGCGCCACGAGGTGGAGCGTCGCGCCATGGCCGGCGAGCCCGATGACCTGGCCACCCTCATCTACACATCCGGTACCACCGGCGAGCCAAAGGGCGTCGAGATTATCCACGCCAACTACGACGCCGCCATCGAGGCACATTTCAAGATACTCACCACCGTGACGGACCGCGACCTGAGCATGTCGTTCCTGCCCATGAGCCATATCCTGGAGAAGGCCTGGTGCTTCTACTGCCTGAGCCGAGGCGTGCGTATAGCTGTCAACTACGATCCCCGCAACATTCAGGAGACTATCCACGCCGTGCACCCCAACCTCATGTGCTGTGTGCCTCGTTTCTGGGAGAAGGTCTACGTGGCCGTGCGGTCGAAGATGTCGTCGATGGGCCGCCTGCAGCGGGCCTTGGTGGGGCGGGCCATCCGCATCGGCTACCGCCGCAACCTCCACTACAGGCGCCTGGGGCTGAAGGTGCCGCGCCTGCTCGAGGCCCGCTACCGCTTTTGGGACCGTCGCCTCTTCGCCAAGGTCAAGCACGGCATCGGCATCCCCGACCCGAACATGTTCCCTACGGCCGGTGCGCCCCTTTCCGACCGCATATGCGAGTTTTTCCTCTCCATCGGCGTCGACATCAAGGTAGGTTACGGGTTGAGCGAGACCACCGCCACGGTGACCTGCTTCCCCGACGTCGGCTACGAGGTCGGCACCGTGGGCGTCCCCCTGCCGGGACTGGAAGTGAAGATCAGCGACGAGGGCGAAATCCTCGTCAAGGGGCCGACCGTGACGCGCGGCTACTACAATAACCCTGCGGCGAACGTGCAGGCCTTCACGCCCGACGGGTTTTTCCGCACCGGCGACGCCGGTCACCTCACCCCCTCCGGAGCCCTGGTGCTCACCGAGCGTATCAAGGACCTCTTCAAGACCGCCAACGGCAAGTACATAGCTCCGCAGGCTCTGGAGGCGCATCTGGCCGAGAACCGATACATCGACGAGGTGGCCGTAATCGGCGAGGGACGCAAGTATGTCTCCGCCCTCGTCGTGCCCAACTTCCCCAACCTGCGGCACTGGGCCGAGCGACAGGGCATCCCCTTCGCCGACACCGCCTCTCTGCTGGCGTCGCCGAAAGTGCAGGAGTTCATGATGCAGCAGGTCGACGAGAGCCAGCAGCGCTTTGCCACCTATGAGCGCATCAAGCGCATCCACCTGCTGCCGCACCACTTCTCGGTCATGAACGGCGAGGTCACCAACACCCTCAAGGTGCGCCGCCCCGTCGTCGCCCGCCGCTATGCCCGCGAAATCGACGCCATGTACCCGGAAGAATAATGAGAATGAGATGGGCGATAGCGGCCGCGCTGATGGCGGCGCTTGCGCTGGCAGGGTGCAGACGTGCCTCCGGGGCGGACGACAGGCCGACGGTGACGGTGAGCATACCGCCGCAGGCGTGGATGCTGGAGCAGATCGCCGGGCACGACCTGAAAGTGAACACTCTGTTGCCGCCGGGTGCCGATGCCGAGACCTTCGAGCCGTCGATGCAGGCACAGCGCGACCTGGAGCGCAGCTGCGAGTATGCCATGGTCGGCACCCTCCCTTTCGAGCAGGCCATACTTCCCAAGCTTCATGGAATGTACCCCGACCTGCTGATCACGGAAACCTTCCACCCTGATGCCGCCGAGCATGATTACGGTCCGCAACCCTTGACTCTCGACTCTCGACCCTCGACTCATCACCATGAGCATGACCACGGTGTGGACCCGCACGTGTGGACCACCCCGGAGCACCTGCAGGTGATGGCCGACTCGCTGCTGGCGGCCGCCATACGCGCTAACCCCTCCGAAGCGCCGAAATACAGGAAGAACCATGTCTCGCTGAGCCGACGTCTGACCGGGCTGCAGGCGCAGATGGAGCGGGACCTGGCGCCGCTGCGGGGACGCGACATCGTAATCTGGCATCCGTCGCTGAGCTATATGGCCGAGGAGTTCGGCTTCCGCCAGGTTGCCGTGCAGGAGGGCCACAAGGAGCCATCGCCGCGCCGCATGGGCAACGTCATTGATCAGGTCTCGCGCCGCGGCGCCGTAGCCTTCGTGATAGAGAAGGAGCACTCGCCCCGCATGGCCGAGGCCCTCGACGCCGACATGCGCCTGCCGCTGGTGCACACCTCGCTCATGCAGCCGGACATCGTGGCGGCACTCTCAGCTCTCAGTTCTCAGCTCTCAGCTTTAGCCCGCAACTCCCAACTATGAAATACTGCCGACCGATAATAGAACTCCGGGACGTAGGCATGCGCTACGGACAGGAATGGATTTACCGCAATGTCAGCCTCGACGTGTGCCGGGGTGACTTCCTGGCCGTCAGCGGTCCCAACGGCGGCGGCAAGACAACGTTGCTGCGCATCCTGCTCAGGCTGCTTAAGCCCTCCGAGGGAACCGTGCGCTACTTTGACGCCGAAGGGCGCCCGACGCGCCGACTTGCCATCGGCTACCTGCCGCAGAAGAGCGCCATCGACCTGAGCTTCCCCATCACCGTGGAGCGCATGGTGCTGTCGGGCCTCGTCACCGGCTGGGGACTGCGCATGCCCAAGGATGCATCGGAGCGCTTAGAGCACGTCAGCGAGCTGCTTGGCCTGCACGACTTCCTGTGCAAGCCCATCGGCGCACTGAGCGGCGGACAGCTGCAGCGCTCGCTGCTGGCGCGGGCCATCATCTCGCGCCCGGAGGTGGTGGTGCTCGACGAGCCCCTGTCGTATGTAGACAAGCACTTCGAGCAGCAGATCTACCACATCGTGGCGGACCTGGCGCGCCACAGTACCATCATCCTCGTCAGCCACGAGATGACCGTGATCTCGCGCATGGCCAACCGCCACATCCTTGTCAACCGCAGTGTCGAGACCTGCCGCAGCTCGCACCACGGCCCTCAGTCCCCCTACTGCCCCTGATAGGAATTGAAAGAGTTATAGGGAAACTACGATGGCACCCGCTTGCCGTTTATTAAACGAGCGGGTGCCATAAATGATGCAGATGCGTTATTTATGGTGCACAATCAGCCTAACGGCCTTATCCCCATGATATGCTTTACCTCGGCCAGGGTCTTGGCTGCGGTCTCGCGGGCGCGCTCGGCGCCGTGGCGGGCGATGCGGCCCAGGTAGGCTTCGTCGTCGCGGATTTCCAGGATGCGCTCCCGGATGGGCAGTGTCACCTTCAGGATGTCCTCGGCGAGCTGCTTCTTGAGGTCGCCGTAGCGGATGGAGCAGTCGGCGTATGCGGCCTTGAAGTGCTGTAGTGTGGAAGGCTCGCTCACCAGCTCCATCAGCGAGAAGAGATTGGCGACGGGCTCGCTGACGGGCGAGTCGGGTGCCTGCGGGCCGGCGTCGGTTACGGCGCGCATCACCTTCTTGCGGAGCGTCTTCTCGTCGTCGATGAGGTAGATGCAGTTCCCCTCGCTCTTGCCCATCTTGCCTGAGCCGTCGAGTCCGGGCACCTTCACGGCCTTGCCGCCGAAGTTGAAGTTGACCGGGTCGGAGAAGTAGTCGACGCCGTAGAAGGCGTTGAAGCGTCGGCCGAAGCGGCGTGTCAGCTCCAGGTGCTGTTCCTGGTCCTTGCCTACCGGCACGAAGTCGGCGTGGTGGATGAGTATGTCGACGGCCATCAGCGTGGGGTAGGTGAGCAGTCCGGCGTTGACGCGCTTGCTGGTGGTCTCGTTGCCCACGATGTCGCACTCGATGTTGTCTTCCTCGCCCTCCTTCTTGGGGGCGATGCCGAGGGCCTTGCGGGCCTTGTCCTTGAACGATGCCGTGCGCATGAGTTCGCCGATGCCGGCGTGCATGTTCATCAGCAGGTACATCTCGGCAATCTCCGGCACGTCGCTCTGCACATATATTATATTGCGCTCCGGGTCGAGGCCGGCGGCTATGTATTCGGCCAGGATCTGCTTCACGTTCTCGTGGAGCATCTTCGGGTCGGGATGGGTGGTGAGGGCGTGGAGGTCGGCGATGAAGAAACGGCAGTCGTAGTCGTCCTGCATGCGCACGAACTTGCTGAGTGCGCCGTAGTAGTTGCCTAAGTGGAGGTTTCCGGTGGCGCGGATTCCGCTCAGCACTACTTTCTTCTTGCTATCTTGGTTTTCCATACTATTTCTTGTTGAGTGCGGGGCCGATTTCGGCGGCGAGTGCCGGGTCGACGGTGCGAAGGGTGGAGATGAACACGGAGTCGAACTGTGTGGCCTGCTCCTGGCTGCCCTCCAGGCGGTAGCGGCTTTCCATGGCCTTGACCTCTAACAGCTGCGAGTGGAGCTGGAGCGAGTCCGTCCACGTGCGGTTGAGGAACTTGCGGGCCTCGGTGCGTCCGGCAGTGGCCGGGTCGGGCAGCTTGTCCGACATCTGGTCGGCTTCCTGACGGTCGGCTTCCTGCTGGGCCTTCTCGTCGGAGGCCGTGCAGCCGGCCTCCACCAGCATCACCAGCATCAGCAGCGCCGTCAGTATAATGGTGATGATTCTATTCATGCCGCAAAGGTAATAAAAAAAGTTGAGAGTTGTAGCTGAGGGCTGAGAGCACATCTACATCCTTGGCTTTGAGCAGTTTCTCAGCTCTCGGATTTCTTGTTTCAGAATTTTTTAGTAATTTTGCAGCGTCGGGAGCAAACCAACCGCTCCCGGCATTGTTCTACAGGTAGCTATAACTCCGCAAGGAGCGAGAAAAGAAACACACACAACAAAACCATAGGCGTCCAGGCCCAAGCTCCCAGTCGGCGGAGCCGACGGTCTGTGCGGCGCCCAAACCGAAATTAAAGCTATGGCACAAATCGATCTGTCGCAGTACGGCATCAAGGATGTCAAGAACATCATCTACAACCCGAGTTACGACGACTTGTACCGCGACGAGCTCAATCCCGAGCTGAAAGGCTACGAGCGGGGCATCCTCACCTCCAACGGAGCCGTAGACGTCTTCACCGGCGTCTACACCGGTCGTTCCCCCAAGGACAAGTACCTGGTGCGCGACGAAGTCACCGAAGACACCGTATGGTGGACCTCCGACGGCTACAAGAACGACAACAAGCCCATCACCCCCAAAGTCTGGGACCGCCTCAAGGAAGAGGCCGTCGAGGAGCTCAGCGACAAGACTCTCTACGTCGTAGACTGCTTCTGCGGCGCCAACGCCAACACCCGCATCTGCGTGCGCTTCATCATGGAAGTGGCCTGGCAGGCACACTTCGTCACCAATATGTTCATCCGCCCCACCGCCGAGGAGCTTAAGGACTTCAAGCCCGACTTCGTGGTCTTCAACGCCTCCAAGGCCAAGTGCCACGACTACAAGGAGCTCGGCCTCCACTCCGAGACCGTAGTGGCCTTCAACATCAAGCAGCGCGAGCAGGTCATCATCAACACCTGGTACGGCGGCGAGATGAAGAAGGGCATGTTCTCCATGATGAACTACTTCAATCCCCTGCGTGGCATCGCCTCCATGCACTGCTCGGCCAACACCGATCTCGAGGGCAAGAACACCGCCGTCTTCTTCGGCCTCAGCGGCACCGGCAAGACCACCCTCTCGACCGACCCGAACCGCCTGCTCATTGGCGACGACGAGCACGGTTGGGACGACGACGGCGTCTTCAACTACGAAGGCGGCTGCTACGCCAAGGTCATCAACCTCGACCCTGAAAGCGAGCCCGACATCTACAACGCCATCTCCCGCGACGCCCTCCTCGAGAACGTCACCGTCGAGTTCCGCTCACCCGAGGGCGTCTGCGACTTCGCCGACAAGTCCGTGACAGAGAACACCCGCGTGTCGTATCCCATCTATCACATAAAGAACATCGTCAAGCCTATCTCCAAGGGTCCGGCCGCCAAGCAGGTCATCTTCCTGAGCGCCGACGCCTTCGGCGTGCTGCCCCCCGTGGCCATCCTCGACCACGAGCAGGCCAAGTACTACTTCCTGAGCGGCTTCACCGCCAAGCTCGCCGGTACCGAGCGCGGCATCACCGAGCCCACCCCCACTTTCTCGGCATGCTTCGGCCAGGCATTCCTCAGCCTCCATCCCACCAAGTACGCCGAGGAGCTGGTAAAGAAGATGAAGCTCAGCGGAGCCCGCGCATACCTGGTCAACACCGGCTGGAACGGCACCGGCAAGCGAATCTCCATCCGCGACACCCGCGGCATCATCGACGACATCCTCAACGGCGACATCGACAAGGCTCCCACCAAGACGCTGCCCTACTTCGACTTCAAGATCCCCACCGAGCTGCCCGGCGTCGATCCCAAGATTCTCGACCCTCGCGACACCTACGCCAACGCCAGCGAATGGGACGATAAGGCTAAGAAGCTGGCCTCCATGTTCATCGAGAACTTCAAGAAATTCGAGACCAATCCCGCCGGCAAGGCCCTTGTCGCTGCAGGCCCCAGGATCTGATTCAATCAGCAATGAGCATAAGGGATTGAGCGTCGCGCTCATCCGTTGCTGATTATACACTACCTTTTCTCACAAAGGCGCATCGGCTCACCGGTGCGCCTTTTGATGCAGCGCATCGTCGACAAGTGAGCCACACTTTATCTTAACCCCGCACAGCAGAGCGAAGCGAGGATGTGCGGGGCTAACAAAATACCGGGCCTCGGGCCCGGTGCCACCGCTGTTTTATGAGGTGTTATGTCCATTCTGCGGCAAAATAGTGGATTTGAAGCGTGAATCAAAGCGTTATGCTCTCATGTCGGACCACCATGCAGTTTATCGATTATTCGGGGCTTTATGGCTTGATAGGCCGAAAGTTCATTTGCCACGTATGAGCGGGCGGTCGGGAGGGCGGATTTGTGCGGACGAGGGAAAAGTTGTATCTTTGCGGATTAAAGAGAGAACAGATGGAAAAAGTATCGTTGGGACCGTTGTTCCACGCGAGCGCCCGGCAAGGGCTCGTGTTCGGCTTCGTCTTCACGGCGATGTCGGCATGCCTGCTGGGCTGCCTGTCTGCCCCGGCGCTGAGCCTGCTGTTGGTGCTGCTCGGCGGCGGCGCATTCCTCTACCTGCCAGTGAGCCTGGCCAAGGTGTCGCGCCGCCATCCCGCCTATTGTGCCTTCCCTGCTCTGTGGATGAGCGGAATCGTGCAGTTCATCTGCGGGGCGCTGATATGCTCGCTGCTCACGTCGGTGTTCCTGCTCTACGTCCGCCCCGGCTTTCTCGGCGCCTACTTCCGCGAGGTGCTGCGGCAGTTCGCCGAGGCAGGTTCTCTCGGCTCTCAGCCCTCGGCTCTCAGCTTCCCTGTGCCGACGGTGATGGACTTCGTCAGCTCGATGTTCTGGGCTACGTCCTTCTGCGGCTCAATGCTGAGCCTGGTGCTCGGCGTCGTATTGCCACGCACACCTTTCTTCCGCCGGTTGGTCAACGCCCGGCAGTCTAAGACCCCGTTCAACAAAATTTGTTAAACGCCGGGGTTGCATACTCGGAGCATATTTCAGAGAAGAAAAAATCTACAATTGAAAACAATGAGTGACAATATTCCTGATATATCGGTAGTAGTGCCTCTGTACAACGAGGCGGAATCGCTGCCCGAGCTATTCGCCTGGATCAAGCGGGTGATGGACGCCAACGGTTTCAGCTACGAGGTGGTGTTCGTCGACGATGGCTCCACGGACGCCTCGTGGCAGGTCGTCAAGGGCCTGGCCGACGGCAACCCCGAGGTGCGCGGCATCTCCTTCATGCGCAACTACGGCAAGTCGCCGGCGCTCCAGACGGGCTTCCAGGCAGCGCGCGGCAACGTCGTCATCACCATGGACGCCGACCTGCAGGACTCCCCCGACGAGATTCCTGAGCTCTACCGCATGATCGTCACCGATGGATACGACCTGGTGAGCGGCTGGAAGCAGAAGCGCTACGACCCGCTGAGCAAGACAATCCCCACCAAGCTCTTCAACGCCGCCACCCGGCGCGTGAGCGGCATCCACAATCTCCATGACTTCAACTGCGGCCTCAAGGCATACCGTCGCAACGTCGTCAAGAGCATCGAGGTCTACGGCGACATGCACCGCTATGTGCCCTACCTGGCCAAGAACGCCGGCTTCCACCGCATAGGCGAGAAGGTGGTGCACCACCAGGCCCGCAAGTACGGCAAGTCGAAGTTCGGCCTCAATCGCTTCGTCAACGGCTACCTCGACTTGGGCACCCTCTGGTTCCAGACCAAGTTCGGCAAGAAACCCATGCACCTGTTCGGCCTGCTCGGCTCGATAATGTTCGCCATCGGCTTCCTGGCCATCCTGGCCGTGCTGATACTCAAGATCGTGAGCCTGTGCTCGCCGGACTTCCACTTCTATGCCACCAAGTCGGTGTATTTCTATCTGAGCATGCTCTGCCTGGTGCTGGGGCTGCAGTTCTTCACCACCGGCTTCATCGGCGAGCTGATACTGCGCAACTCCGCCGAGCGCAACGTCTACGGCGTAGCCGAGGTTATAGGCGACCCTAAGAGAGAGAAATGAGGCGTACGGAGTCACTATCCCTGCTGGCCATAGTGCTGTCGGCGTTGCTTGCGGGCTGCGCCAACAAGGAGTGCTACGACAACCAGAACACCCTGCCGCTGGCCCGGTTCTTCAGCATGCAGACGCGGCGGCAGATGCAGCTGTCGGCAACTACCGTCTACGGCGTCGGCGCCCCGCATGACACGCTTATCGCCGACTCGGCCACCCTGGAGCAGGTGTGCCTGCCGTTGCGCCCCGACGCTGCAGAGACGCGCTTCGTGTTCCGCTACGAGAGCGAGGGCGCGCCCGAGGCCGACACGCTCGCATTCCGATACCAGGCCCGGCCCTGGTTCGCGTCGGAGCAGTGCGGCGTGGTGTACTACTACCACATCGACAGCATCGGGCACACCCGCCACCTCATCGACTCGGTGGCGGTGCCCGGCATGCTCATAACCAACGCCAACCGGCCTAACATAGAGATATACCTGAGAGAGGAGGTGGCGCAGTGATGAAGCGACTGCTGATGATTGTCGGACTGATGGCCGTCATGGCCGTGGATGCCACCGCGTCGACGTCGCGGACGCACCGGGGCGCGTCCCTGCAAGATACGGTAGGCATTGCCGCAACAACCGACACGGTGGACACCGTGCGGCGCGTGGCCACGCCACAGCGCACCGTCACGCCCATCGAGAACCGTGACAACCTCACAGCCAAACCCACCCTCCACTATTATGACAAGCACGGCAGGCCGCTTGAAGAGCCAGTGGCCGTCTGGGTCGAGGAGGACACCGTCAAGGTAAGTCGGGCCCCCAAGGTGCCGCTGTTCAACGGAGTCACCGTCGGCTTCAACTTCTTCGACGCCATCCTGCGCCTGGCAGGCCAGAGCTACGGCAGCTACAACCTCAGCGGCAGCGTCGACCTCCACAACTGGTTCTTCCCCACCCTGGAGTTGGGCTTGGGCATGGCCAATAACCATGTCAAGGACAAGAACTTCCGGTACAAGACACCCGCGAGCTTCTTCGGTCGCATCGGCACTGACTACAACTTCCTGTACAACTCCAACCCGGCCTATAAGGCGTTGCTGGGCCTGCGCCTCGGTTACTCCAGTTTCCGTTACGACATCACCGACGTCTCCATCTCCAACGACTACTGGGGCCCGGGTGTCGATCATGTGGAGCTGCCCCGGCAGAAGGCGTCGGCCTTCTGGGGCGAGGTGTCGGCCGGCCTGCAGGTCAAGATCTACAAAGGGTTCGGCATGGGGTGGTCGCTACGCTACAAGTTCCGGCTGCATGTCAGTGACGGCAGCAACTCCTCACCCTGGTTCCTTCCCGGATTCGGCGCCCGCAACGCCCCATTCTCCGCCACATTCTCTATCTTCTACACCTTTGGCAACCGCTATGTCGCCCCCGACGCCTGCGACAACTGCCCCAATTAAACGATTCTATTTTCATCCGTATGGGACTGAGGTATCCGGTAGGCATACAGTCGTTCCGGGAGATGATCACCGGAGGGTACGCGTACGTGGACAAGACGGCGGAGGTGTACCATCTCGTCCACAACGCCAAGTACGTGTTCCTGAGCCGCCCGCGGCGGTTCGGAAAGTCGCTGCTTCTGTCGACCATCGAGGCATACCTGTCGGGCAACTGCAGCCTCTTCGCAGAGCTGAAGATGGCGGACCTGCATAAGGGCGAATGGCCGTGCCATCCGGTGCTATACTTTGACATGAACCCGGGCATCTACGACTCCGAGCGCAGCCTGGACGTCGCAATCGGGCTGAAACTGGCGATATATGAGAAGGAATACGGCCTGGAGGCCGGGGAACTGTCCATCGCCGATCGGTTATACGCGCTGATTGGCAGGGCGCACGAGGCCACGGGGCAGAAGGTGGTGGTGCTTGTAGACGAATACGACAAGCCGGTGCTGGACGCGCTCGGCGACCGGCACCTCGCCGACCACAACCGGCGCAAGCTGCGAGGCTTCTATGGCGTGCTCAAATCCTGCGACGGGCATATACGCTTCGCCATGCTCACCGGCGTGGGCAACATGGGCAATATCGACGTCTTCAGCGGACTCAACAATATGGAGGACATTTCCCTGGCGCCGAAGTATTCGTGCCTGTGCGGCATCTCGGAGCAGGAGATCCGCGGCAGCTGGCGCTGCGGCGTCGAGGCTCTCGCCGCCGAGTGCGGGCTCGACGTCGAAGAGGCGTATAGGCGCCTGAGGAAAATGTACGGAGGCTACCACTTCGCCCGCGACCTGCGCGAGGTCTACAACCCCTTTGGCGTGCTCAAGGCGCTCAAGACCGGCGACATCCAGGATTACTGGTTCCAGACCGGCACGCCCACCCACCTTGTCGGCCTCCTGATGCAAGCGGAACTGCCGGTGACGAAAATCAACGGTAGCCTCTGCTCCATGTCGGAGCTGGCCAACGGCGACATCGCCTCCGGCAACCTCCTGCCGACACTCTATTACACCGGCTACCTGACCATAGGCGCCTATGATCCGGAGTATCGGACGTTCTACCTGACATACCCCAACGAAGATGCGCGTACCGGCTTACTGCACCGCCTGCTCGAGCGGCTGACGGGCTACAAGTCAGCCCGTACCAACTCGGCGATAAGAGCCATGCGCGAGTGTCTGGGACGCGACGACATGGATGGCTTCCTGGAAGAGGTCAGGGGGCTGCTGGCCCGCACGCCCTACGACCTGGCCGGGCGCAATGAAGCACACTACCAGGATGTGCTCTATACCATCGGCATGCTGCTCGGCATGGACGTGCAGGCCGAGACGAAGACGTCAGAGGGGCGCATCGACATGCTCCTGGGCACGCGCAAGTGTCTGTACGTCATGGAATTCAAGCTCGACGGGAGCGCCGCCGAGGCCATGGACCAGATTGACAGCAGGCACTACCTGCTTCCCTATCGCCGCGACGGTCGCCGCCTGGTGCGCGTCGGTGTCAACTTCTCCTCATCCACCCGGACCATCGACACCTGGCTGATACGCTGAGTCCTCGGTCCCGCCACCTGACACCCTTTTCCCGAGCTGAAGCTCGGTGGCAATTGCAAAGAAGAAAGCACAAACAGCCCCGGTCTGCTTCTCGGATGAAGCAGACCGGGGCCGATGCGGTGAATGGGGAAGTGGTTACTCGGTGTCGTTGTCTGTTGCGGCGGCCTCTTCGGTGGCAGGGGCCATCTCGCTGATTGACTGCAGGGCGGCGCCCTGGACCTCAGTTGTCAGCCGCAGGATTTCCTGCTTCTGATCGTCGGTGAAGTCCTCGGAGTCCAGGTCCTTGTATTTCTCCTGGAAGTCTCGGATTTGCTCGTTTACGGATGCCACCTTGTCCATGTCGCCGGACTTGACTGCCTCCACGTACTCATTGCAGATGGAGCGGTATTCTTTTACGGCCTCTTCTCCTTTGCCGCCGCAGGACGCGAGCAGCATGGCGCACACCGCCAGGGCGCAGATTGCTGTTTTCTTCATTTCGTATAGAATTTGTTACAGGCGCAAAGGTACTAATTAATTAGGAATTATTGCTGTCCGGGGAAACTTGAAATGGGAACGGAATCGTCCTGATGATGCGTATATGGATAAGAAGACAGGCTGGGCCCCTTATAGATAGGGCCAAGCCGAGGATTTGGTGCATACCGGGCCCACATTTATGAGGTGTTATTCCCACTCTACGGCAAAATATTGGAGTGCACCGTAATTTCGGCTTGACCCATAATGCCTTAGCCGGGCACAGCGGGCGGAGGAGTTTGCGTATGTGAGCGGAATTATATATTTTTGTAAAAATTTTTGAACTGACTGGTGGTGAGGCCGGATGGCCGAGTCTCCGGCGGCATCATAAAAGGGGAAGCTATTGCTGGCGAAACGGCTGACTGTCAGCCGTTTAGGTTGTAGTAGCCCTGTGGGCGACCCAATTCTTTGGCAAGTCGGCAGGATGGGTTCTCCCTATCCAATGTCGTGGTGTCGGCATATCAGCGGTCTTAAAAATTGTAAAAACTCGAACTGAAAAAATAATAATGAGAGTACTGAAATCCACGACGGCGGTGATGGTGGCCCTCGTCGCTCTGTGTCTCGGCGCGTGCAGCTCGCCGAAGAACATCGCATATTTGCAGGATACGGCCGTGGGCGTTTCGCAGCCCATCAGCCAGCAGCCGAACATCGTGGCGCGTCCGGGCGACCGCATCGCGATCATGGTGAACTGTGCCGACCCCAAGACGGCCTCCATGTTCGCCCTCATCACGCCACAGCGCAACATTAACAATATATCGTCGGAGAGCGATAACGCGTCCGGGGAAGCCCGCCTGAACGACTATCAGATAAGCGAGGGTGGTGACATCGACTTCCCGGTGCTGGGCCGTATCCATGTCGCAGGGCTCACCGCCCCGCAGGTCGCCGACAAGATTCGCAATGAGATCGTGACCCGCCAGCTGGCCAAGGACCCGGTGGTGGTGGCCGATTTCACCAACCTGCACTACTCGGTGCTCGGCGAGGTGGATAACCCGGGCAAGTTCACCATCAGCAACAACCGCGTGACGCTGCTCGAGGCCCTGGCCGCCGCCGGCGACATGACCATCTTCGGCCGACGTGAGAATGTCAAGGTGATCCGCGAGCAGAACGGCCAGCGGCAGACGTATGTCGTCGACCTTCGCTCTGACCGCCTCTACGATTCTCCCGCCTACTACCTGCAGCAGAACGACGTGGTGTACGTGGAGCCCAACAAGGCCAAGGCCGGGCAGAGCTCCGTCAACGAGAACCAGTGGAAGAGCCCAGGCCTGTGGATTTCCATCGCCTCCTTCCTCACCACCATCGGCGTGCTCATTTTCAAGTAAATTCCCTGTCAATATAACTCACTGATGGCCAATCAGATTAAAGAGGAGGCAGTGCCTCAGGCGCAGCCTTACTACTACGAGCCGGACACCAACACCTCCATCATCAGCGTTCAGGGCTTTCTGGGCTTCGTGCGCCGCCGCTGGTACTGGTACCTGCTTTCGCTGATAGTGTGTGTGGGCCTGGCGTGGCTCATCCTGGAGCGCACTCCGCGCGTGTACACCAAGTCCGAGACCGTGCTCATCAAGGACCCGACCTTCGGCAACGGCGCCGCCTCCGTCGACCTCTCCGAGGTCGGCGTCATGCCCAAGTACGCCAACCTGGAGAACGAGATCGCCATCTTCACGTCCCCCGACCTGATCGAGGAGGTGGTGAAGACTTACGGGCTCAATAACTTCTACTCCTATCACGACGGCTTCAAGGCGATCGACGTCTACAAGGAAGAACCGGCCGTCGTCTCCAGCCCCGATGCCGTCAACACGGACGCCTCCTACGGCTTCACCTACCGTGTGGAGCCTGACGGCAGGGTGGTGATGAGCGGCTTCCGCAAGGGCGAGACCGAGTACGAGGGCAAGCAGGTGACGGCGAAGCTCGGAGAGACCGTCAACACTCCCGTCGGCCAGATCTCCCTCGACAAGCCCGAATGGACCTCCCCCTACGTCGGCAAGGACATTCTGTACAGCCACGCGCCGGTGCGCGGCGTGGCCGAAGGAATAGCCGGAGGCGTCGACGCCACCTGCGAGACCAAGGAGGGCACTCTTATCATCCTCACTTACAACTCGACTTCGCCTTACCGCTGCGAGGATGTGCTAAACGGCATCGTGCAGGCCTACAACGACCAGTGGATCAACGACAAGAAATCCATTGCCGACGCCACATCCGACTTCATCTCCGAGCGCCTCAACGTCATAGAAAAGGAACTGGGCAACGTCGACTCCGACATCTCCAGCTACAAGGCCCGCACCATGACGCCCGACCTGGCGCAGCAGGCCCAGATCAACATGGCCCGCTCCAGCGAGCTCCAGTCGCAGCAGTACGACCTCTCGAACCAGATACAGATTCTCAACTTCGTGCGCGGCGAGCTCGGCAAGGAGAGCATCGAGGAGACGCTCCCCTCCAACCTCGGTATCGGCAACACCGGCCTGGAGAGCCAGATCCAGATGTACAACCAGCAGGTCATCGAACGCAACCGCCTGCTCAATTCCACGGGCGCCAACAACCCGCAGGTGCTGGAGAAGGGGGAGGCCTTGCGCACCATGAAGCGCAACATCCAGCACACGGCCGCCACCTACGCCACCACTCTCAACACCCGTCTTGGCGGCATCCGCAGCCAGGAGAGCGCCACCAACAGCCAGCTGGCTACCGCCCCCCGCCAGGCCAACTACCTGCTCAGCGTGGAGCGCCAGCAGAAGGTCAAGGAGAGCCTCTATCTCTTCCTGCTCCAGAAGCGCGAGGAGAACGAGCTCGCACAGGCCTTCAAGTCCTATAACACGCAGGTGGTGCGCCAGCCTTCCGGCCCCGCCGGACCCATCAAGCCCGTTGCCGCCAACACTTATATCATAGCCGTGCTGATAGCCCTGGCCATCCCTTCGGGCATCTACATCATCCAGGCCAACCTCGACACCAAGGTGCGCTCGCGCGACGATGTCGAGAACATCGGTGTGCCCTTCATCGGCGAGATTCCGCAGAAGGGCCGTCGCCGCAAGGGCGACGCGGGCACCCGCTCCATCGTGGTGCGCGCAGACAGCACCAACGTGGTCAATGAGGCTTTCCGCGTAGTCCGCACCAACCTCGATTTCTTCCTCACCACCGACAAGCAAGGGGCTCAGGTGATTATGATCACGTCGGCAAATCCCGGTTCGGGCAAGACTTTCATCACCATGAACCTGGCCACAGCCCTGGCCCTAAAGGGCAAGCGTGTGCTGATGATAGACTTCGACCTGCGCCGTGCCACTCTCTCTGAGGCTCTCGGCGCTCCCCGCCTGGGTATCGCCAACTACCTCTGCGGCACCAGCTCTCTGTCCGAGATTGTAGAGCATAACGTGCAGGACCACGAGGGCCTCGACCTCATCGGCGTGGGCAACCTGCCCCCGAATCCTTCCGAATTGCTCTACTCCGACCGCCTCAAGGGTCTCATGCAGACCCTTGAGCAGGAGTATGATTTTATCTTCTTCGACTGCCCGCCCATCGAGGTGGTGGCCGACTCCCGCATCCTCAACGAGTATGTGGACACCACCATCTTCGTCATCCGCGCCGGCCTGTTCGACCGCCGCATGCTCAAGCTCGTGCGCAACCTCTATGCGGAGAAGCGCTACAACAACATGTGCCTGCTGCTTAATGGCACCAGTGTGGGCGACGGCTACGGATATGGCTATGGCTATGGCTATGGATACGGCTATGGCTACGGCTACAGCGACAAGAAGCGAAAGAAGAAAAACAAGCAGAAGGAGAGCTGAGGCGAATGAGGGTTCTGGTGACGGGAGCGGCGGGCTTCATCGGCAGTGCGTTGCTTGAGAGCCTGGGCCGCAAGGGTATCGAGGCGGTGGGCGTTGATAACTTCAGCACCTACTACTCGCCCGCATACAAGCTGGCGCGCCTGAAGCACCTCGGCTTTCCCTTCGATAGCTTCCCGGCTGACAACTCTCACTCCTCAACTCTAAACTCTAAACTTACTCTCAGCTCTCAGTTCTCAACTCTCAGCTTTGTAAGGCTGGACGTCTGCGACAGATCGGCCATGAGGGCGCTGTTCGTCCGGGAGCGTTTCACGCACGTGGTGCACCTGGCGGCACAGCCGGGAGTACGCCGCTCGCTGACTCACCCCTACGACTATCTGCGCAACAACATCGAGGGCTTCCTGACACTGTTGGAGACCGTGCGCGAATACCCCGTGGAGCACCTCGTCTACGCCTCGTCGTCGTCCGTTTACGGCACCAATTCCAAGATTCCATTCTCGGAGAGCGACCCGGTCGACCGCCCGGAGAGCCTCTACGCCGCCTCCAAGCGTTCCGACGAGCTCATGGCGCACGTCTATGCGCGCCTTTACGGCGTGCCTGCCACCGGCCTGCGCTTCTTCACCGTCTACGGCCCCTGGGGACGTCCCGACATGGCGCCGATGCTCTTCGGCCGGGCTATTATGGAGGGGAAGTCCATACGCGTCTTCAACCACGGCGAAATGAAGCGCGATTTCACCTATATAGATGACATAGTCGGCGGCATTGAAAAAGTGCTCTTCGGGGGCTGGAAGCAGGAAGGCCTGCACGTCTACAACATCGGCCACGGCTCGCCGGTGGACCTGATGGAGTTCATCGGACTGTTGGAGAAGTGCCTCGGTCGGGAGGCTCCCAAGGAGATGCTCGGCATGCAGCCGGGTGACGTGCCGCTTACATATGCTGACACTTCCGCCCTGGCTGCAGACTACGGCTACCGGGCCGACACTCCGCTCGAAGAGGGCCTGCGCGCCTTCGCCGAATGGCTCAAGGATTATCGGAAGGATGGGTGAGCGAGGCACGCATAAGAAGACAGTATGGATTTTGGCGGCGGTGATGGCACTGCTGCCTTTTGTGCGTTTTTTACTTCCGCTCGGCACTGCTCGCTGGATGTTCTATTCCGTCCTCGGGCTGTTAGGAGCAGCATTGCTCGTCTGGCAGTGGGTCGAAGGCAGGCACATCCGCGTGGTATGGCTGACATTGGCGTTCCTGTGCGTATGCGTGCTGAGCGTCTGTTTCAGTGCCAACCACGAGAAGTTCATGGCCTGGCAGCGTCTGGGCGCGTTTATCCTCCTGTTGCTGGTGGTCGGACCTCTGATGCTCTCGCACAGCTTGCGCCGTGTGCGCCGACGCGCACTGGTGATCGCCGCGTGGGCGTGTGTGGCCTGCGCCGCCTACTACAATGCCCTCTACGCCTTCATGGTGGTGGAATACTGCGCGTGGCTGTCGCCATACGCGTGGGTGTTCAGCCACGCTCTGGGCATCGCCATGCTGTGGGCCGTGTTGAGCGCCTTCGGTGCCCTCTTTACCGCCTACGAGCTGCTGAGGATGCCGTGGCCCTTAGGCAAGGGATCCTGCGATGGTAAGTGGAAAGCCTGGGTGAGGTGCCTGTGGCACCTGTTCTGCTTCCTGCTGTGCGCCAACTCTCTGATAGTGGCGTCGTCTCGTGCGGCGCTCATCGCCTTTTCCGTCGCCCTGCTGTGCATGTGCGTGCTGCGGTGGATGCGTCTGGGACGCGTCCCCAGGGTAGGTTGTGCTGCCGCCTTGGCGCTCGCGGCCTTCTGCGTGGTGTCGGTGATAGTGCCGCTGACGCCCGGCATGGAGATAAAGCTCAAGAACGTGGACCGGCACGACGACTACTTGGCATCGCGTCGCGACCTTTGGGGCGAACGCGAGACCGAGATTCAGCGCTACCGCCTTTTCGGCACCGGCTTCGGATGCGTTGACGATCAGTCACTGAACTCATACCAGAAGCCGACCTCGAATCAGGGTACGGACATATTTTCCGCAGAACCGGCAGACGGAGTGATCGAGCCGGGCAGCAGCTGGATGTATGTGCTGTCTGCCACCGGCATTCCAGGCTTCGTCTTCTTCCTGCTGTTAGTGCTGCTGGCACTCGGCACATCGCTCCGAAGGGCGCCGGTTCTGCCGGGCCTGCTGATATTCTTCACCCTCCATATGCTCGTCGAAGGGTACGTGCTTAGCTCTGGCTCCGTGGCCGCCTACCTTTTCTGGCTGACCATGGCATGCGCCCTGCCCGAAGCCATCAACCTCAGACACTTGCTGCCATGGCCGCGAAGAAAACGTATATAGTCATAACGCCCTTCTTCCCGACGCCGGACAGCTACCGCGGCTGTTATGTCTACGACGCCGTGCGGGCCATACAGCGCGACGGTCGCTACCACGTGGAGGTATTCGTGCCCAAGCGCCGCGGCGACAAGCGTGAGGGGTATGACATCGACGGCCTGCGTGTGCACCTGTTCCCGATGACCGCTCTGCCGTCGTACCTGTTCAACGGTTTGACTTTCGGCATCAATGCCAGGTCGCTTGCCAAGGCGGTTGTCAAGGCCGGCATCGACCCGTCCGACGTGGTCGTGGCGCATGGCCACACCTCCGGCTTCGGCGCCGCCGCCCTCGGCCTGAAGCGCCTCAACCCGGAGATAAAAGTTCTCTGCCAGCATCACGACCTGGACCCGTATACCATCCGCAACGGACGACTGGCCGGATGGCTCCCCAACCTCAGCTTCCGCGCCCACGCCGCCCGCAGGGCTTACGAGCAGATAGACTTGCACGTCTGCATCAGCCGCGCCGTGGAGTGGAACCTCAGCCACTTTCCCCAGGTCAACCCAGACATCGACTTCGAGAACTATAACTACAAGCTGCGCAAGCTCCGTGGTATGCGCAAGACCCGGCTGAAGGCCACGACAGTGCTCTACAACGGCGTCGACACGCGCATTTTTAACACTGAAGGGCGAAAAACCGAGGGTACTTTCCGCATCGGTTGCATCGCCAACTTCCAGGACCTCAAGGAGCACCGCACCCTGCTGAGGGCGCTCGGCAAGCTGCAGGATCGCGGTCTGGACTTCGAGGCTGAGCTGATAGGCACGGGCTCGGAACTGGAGGGGTGCAAGCAACTATCCCATGAGCTGAAACTGGATAGCAGGGTGATGTTTTTGGCCGAGCTGCCTCACGAACGCCTGGCTGACTTCTATCGGAGACTCGACCTGTTCGTGCTGCCGTCCGTCTTCGAGGGCTTCGGCTGCGTCTACACCGAGGCCTGGAGCTGCGGCACCCCCTTTATCGCCTGCCAGGGTCAGGGTATCGCCGACTACATCTTCCCCGAAGATGCGAACCTGTGGCTCGCCAGTCAGCATGATGCCGATGACCTGAGCGACAAAATTGAAAACTACATACAAAAACGTCCCGAACAGCGCTTGCGGTATCCGGTGGATATCGATACGCTGATGCGGGATTTTCTCGATAAACTGCAATGAACTCTCCGACATATCTCCCCGGCATAGACCAGATACCGCGCCGCCGCGACAAGGTGAAGAAGGCAACCAACGGCACCGCTCTCTTCCTGGCGGTGGTGATAAGCGCCCTGCTGCCGCTGTGGCGTACGCTCAACTTCGTGTCGTCGCCGTCAAATACGCTCTATTACGGCGCCTTCGGCGTACTGGCGGTTATGGCGATGCTGACCGGCTGCAACCGTGTGCAGTGGTCGGTTGTGTGGCTGCTCTGCTGGTGTGCGGCGTCAATCATGCTTAACACCTTCTCGGCTTATTTTACTCCCTGGCCTCGTCTGATGGGCCTGGCGCTCATCATCGTCGCCGTAGGGCCATTGCTCGGCAACCACAAACTGCTTGCCTGGCGGCAGAAAGCGCTCACTTTCCTGCTCTGGGGATGTGTCGTCATCGCCGTGGTTTCATTCGTGATGTATTATGTGGCCAGGCCACTGACCATGCACCGAGGTTTTCTGTTCATGGGCATCACCGGCAACTCCATGCTGATTTCGCCGATGGCCTATATAGGCGCCCTGTTCCTGATACAATGGACCATGAGGCGCAACCGCAGCCTCGGCCCGTGGGTACGCGTGCTGCTGTGGACCATGGTGGCCGTGTGCGTGTTCGCCGGCATCCTGTCCGGTTCCCGTTCGGCACTGATAGGCTTTTTGGTGGCCTTTACCGTATGGATGTGGCTCTACCTGCGTTCTGTGAAGAAGTTCGTCATGATCGCCGCCGCCCTGGGTGTTGTCGTCCTCGCCACCGCTCCCGCCTGGACCAACTACACCGACACGCTCGAGGACAAGATGGCGGCCAACGAGAAGACAGGCGGCTTCCTAACGGCCCGTCAGGCCCTGTGGGAGCAGCGTTGGAAGGAGTTCAAGAAGGAGCCGGGCTTCGGCGTCGGTTTCTCCAAGGTCGAAAGGACTACCGAAGACGAGGATACCTCCAAGTTCAAGATCGGTTCGGGCATGGTGGAGCCTGGCAACGGCTGGCTCTTCGTGCTCTCTTCCACTGGCATCGGCGGCTTCGCACTGCTGTTATGGATCTACCTCAAGACCCTCTGTAAGCTTTTCCGTCTGCGCCGCTTCGAGGCGTGGCTTACGCTCAGCCTGCTCGTCTACATCGGCGTGCACAGCTTCGCCGAGGGATATATCTTCTCGGCCGGCAACTTCTTCTGCCTCGTCTTCTGGCTCTGCCTCGGCCTCGGGTGGGCCATGCCCCGTCCGGCGCACAAACTCACGTCTCGGCCATGAAGAAGCGCGAATACGACATCGTATATCTCACCAACACGCCGTCGTTCTATAAGCTGAACCTCTGCGAGGCCATCGCGCTCAAGGGCGTGAGGATTCTGCTGGTGCTCTACGGCTACGGAGCCGAGGCCGTCAATCGCAAGCTCGACCCGAAATGCCTCAACTTCGACTTCGAGTTCATCCACACCGGTGACAGCAACCGGCGCAACAAGCTCGCGACTTTCCTCCGCCTCTGCCGGCTCATGCGCGGCATCAGGGCTGGAAAGGTCATCTATTCCGGCTGGCTGGCGCCCGAATACAATCTCTACTCGCTCTTCTCGCCCAAAAGCAGGAATGTGGTTATCAACGAAAGCCGGGCCGACGACATCGGCATGGCAGGGTTGCGTGGGCGGGTCAAGCGCCTGGTGGTGGGACGCATGAGCGGCGCTCTGCCGTCGGGCCAGCCGCAGAAAGAGTTCTTCGACCGCCTCGGCTTCCGCGGACAGGTGGAGTGCACCGGCTCGGTGGGCCTCTTCGCCAAGGGCAAACGTTCGCCGCGCATGGAGATGAACCGTCCGCCTAAGTTTCTGTACGTCGGTCGCCTCATCGACTGCAAGAACCTCGAGTTCTTGGTGCGGGCGTTCACGAAATGGAGCCATCTGCAGCTGACAATCGTCGGCAAGGGCGAAGACGAGGCGAAGCTGAAGGCCATCGCCGGGCCTAACATCACTTTCACAGGTTTCATTGACAACGACCGACTTGCGGAAGTCTACGATGCCCATGACGTGTTCATCCTGCCCTCGAAATACGAGCCGTGGGGCCTGGTGGTGGAGGAGGCGCTCTATCGCGGACTGCCTGTGCTGGTGAGCGATAAGGTAGGCAGCGGCCCGGACTTGGTGCGCGACCTGCACAGCGGCTTCTTCTTTCAGCATGACGACGAGCAAAGCCTGCGCTGGGCCATCGACGAACTCTTCCGCACTTGGCCGCAAACCAAGCGGCGTGTTCTCGACATAGACTGGGACTCCCGCGAATCCGACCAGATTGCCGCCTACCTCCGCATCCTCGGCGTACAAGACAAAAGTTCTTTTTATCCATGAAAGCATTACAGACAATCGCCGGATTCGGGCTCCACAGCGGCGGCACCACCTCCTGCACCTACGACCTGCTGGAGGCGATGAACCGCGTCGGGATGCCCACCGACATCCTCACGCCGGGCCTGGAGCCGGGCAGCGACGACCGCCTGGCCGGCCGGGACGAGGAGTGGGTCAAGGCCGTGCCGTACGACTGCCGCACTCCATACGCCTACTCGTCCAACTTCCGCCAATTCCTGCGCGACACGGACTACGATCTCTACCACACCAACGGGATGTGGCTGTATGCCAACCACGCCACCTGCGCCCATGCCCATCGGCGCCGCAAGCCATACGTCATAACCCCGCACGGTATGCTGTATCCGCAGGCGCTGGCCATATCCTCCACACGAAAGAAGTGGATGCGCCGCCTGCTGTTTGACCGCGACTTGAAGCATGCATCCTGTATCCATGTAACTTGCGAACAGGAAGGCAAACATATACGCGACTTAGGCATAAAAACACCTGTTGCCGTTATCAGCAATCCCATCCGAATTTCCCCCAATCTTGATGACGCCATTGCGGCATCGGCCAAAGTACGCTCACAACAAGCCGCCATCGGCTTTCTTGGTCGTCTTCATCCAATTAAAAACGTTGATCGAATAATCAGAGGATTCGCACAAGTAGCCAAGCCGGAACAGCGCCTGATAATTATGGGGAAGGGGGAAAAGCATTATGAGCAAGAACTTAAAGACCTTGTATTGAAACTTGGAGTAAAGGATCAAGTAATTTTCGAGGGATTTGTATCCGGTGACGAGAAACTACGGAAACTTGCTTCGTTAAGGTCATTGGTTGTTGCTAGTGAATCCGAGAATTTCGGCATGATAGTCGGCGAGGCTCTCCTTTGCCAAACACCCGTTATATGCACCCGTACCGCACCTTGGCGGGACTTGGAAGTATTTGGCTGCGGTTGGTGGATTGAAAATGATGTCCAAAGCCTGTCAGATGCCATATATATAGCTCTCAATATGCCGGAGATGATAATCCGGGACAAAGGCATCCGCGGCCGCGACCTCATCACCCACGACTACAACCCCGAAATTACCGCCCGCCGTATGACCCGCCTCTATGAATGGCTTCTCGGCTCCGGGCCAAAACCCGAATTCGTGATATAAAGAATAAGTTTATATGTTCAGTATCGATCTATTTTAGCTTCTTTTTGACAATTGCAGGGACACCTGCAATTAATGACATATCATCCTCAAAAGAGTTTGATACTATTGCCCCAGCTGCAACAACACATTTATTCCCTAATTTAACACCGGGTAGAATTGAGGAGTTTGCACAAAGCCAACATCCGTTTCCAATATGAATTGGTATAGATACCTCTAAATCTGCAACTCTCTGCCTTTCGGGGGTTATTATATGAGTACCATCTCCAATAAAGACACGTGGAGCTATATCACAGTCTCTCCCAATTACAACTTCAGCAGAAGCATTTATTAAAACATCTGTCCCAACCCATGTATTACATCCAATATGTAATTTCCCGGCACCCAAAATTTTTACAGAAGAACATATTCTCACATTGTCCTCTATACTGACGCCTGCCATTTTCCATAAAGTACGCTTTAAACCAAAAAATTTTGTTTCCGGCAATAATCGAATGAATAGATTATTAAAATATGATACAATTGTTCTCATAGACAATATTACTTTTGTATTGGGCTTGCCACACTTGAATAAACGTGACATATTTGGTTTGTTACGGCAAAAATATCAAAATGTTTTCGGCCTATGATGTTGGCATTATCTGCCATTGCTTGGGCCTTCTCTTTATTGTCGATTATAATAATTATTTTCTCAATCAATTCGTTAGCATTATTACTGTTAGATACGGCCATTATTGGCTTATCTGAAGAATTCAATAGATCCAAATCTCGGAGACCTCCTTCTCCCCTTAGCATTGCAACAGGAGTTTTGGATGCGAAACATTCTATCACGGATGTCGGCATGCCTTCTCGTTTACTTGTGAGAACGAAACAACTTAAATCCTGTATAAGAAGTGATGCGTCTTTACAATATCCAAGCCAATGAAATCTGTTTTTGACTCCCGATTCCTCAACTATACCCTTACATTTAGTTATTATATCTTTATCTCCATCACCCATTACCACAGCATGCACATATTCTCTTTGTCTCAAAACATTGCACATAACTTTAGTAAACACTTCAGGTGCTTTGACATCTGCAATTCTGCAGGCGGTGCCTATGACAATTGTATCAGCTGATAGATTCAACTTCTTATATAAAATACCGTGATTTTTACACACATTAAAGTCAATGGGATTATAACATACATCCTTTATGATATGAATCTTATTATTATGTCTAACGGTATTCATGACGCCTTGAGAAATATACAGAATTGCTTTCAAACGAATAGGGGAAATTTTACACAATAATTTTTCAATAAAAGATTTTATTCCTTTTAAAGAAAGGGTTTTCACCGGGTCTGATACGCCATGAACAGTTTGCACATATCGTATATTTTTATGTGTAAAGCTGCTAACTATACGTTCCATCAGGGCCATCACATGAACATGGATGATATCCGGCTGAAATTCATTCAAAACCTTGGTATACGCTTTGATAATCCTCCAGTCATGGCCATTTGTAAATCCTAATGAAAAGCATTTCACTCCAGCTTCTGTAAGCGCTTGTTGAAATTCTCCGGGAGGCATCACAGTACAGACAGCAACCTCATAGCCACGTTGTCGGTTAATGACAGGAGCTATAGAAAGAATATGTCGGTTGATACCATCTAAAAGAGAAGAATTGGTAGAAAGCATTAAGACCCTCATAATTCTCAGTTTTTTAAGTTGTATACAAACCTAAAAAGTCTAATATTGATGGCTCCGAGCGTTATCACGCATTTTTGTTGAAAATTCAAAAATCTTGAACGAATCAACGTCAAAAATTTCGTTCGACAAATGTTTTGTAAACGTTGTCCGGCGTCGCCGAGCGCCCCTTTACGAGCATATAAACCCAATCTGAAGTACAGAAAATTGTATTGAAAAAAATCCAGATATACATCGTTGTCAATTTTTAATGTTTTCAATCTGTGTTCTAATTTTTCAAGCACCAGAAAACTTGTCATATTCTTATCATCAAGAGCTAAATGCGTGGCGCTATTATCATCATACTCATAATGATAATAAGCTCGACTCACAAAATTTACTGATTTCGCATTCTCTAAGAGACGAGAATTAAAATCCCAATCTTCGAGATTATGTATATTTTTATCAAAACGCACGTTGCTACATAAAGCCCTTTTAAAAATTTGATTCCACCCAGATAATCCAAATCCGAAGTTTATATGTTTTTGGATAAGATTTATGTCTTTACATACTGTAGTGTTGGCCAAATTTTCATCTCCGCATCCTACGATGCGTCCTCCATTACTAAAAAACTGAAGATTAAAACAAATATCGGACTTAGATTCCTCTATTGATTTCACCAGGAACTCAACAGCAAAAGGTTCTAACCAATCATCACTGTCAACAAACATCAAATAATATCCGGAAGAATTTTCAATGCCATTGTTTCTTGCTACGCTTACACCGGAGTTATTATAATGACATACAATGATACGAGAATCTTTTTGCGCATACTCCTCACATAGATCACCGGTAGAGTCTGTAGATCCATCATCTATTACCACAATTTCAATATTGGTATATGTTTGTTTGCATATAGAGTCAAGACAATGATGAATCGTTTGTTCACAATTATATGCCGGTATAATTATACTAACCTTTTTCATTTTATTCGAAACCTATAGTTCAACAATATGTCAAGTAACAAAGAAACTTTTAGACTATGCGCTATATTAGATTCCATTTTTTAACTTGAACAAAAATCTATATAATTTCATACTGCAGCCCGCAATAAGGATGTATAGTTTCTGTTTCAATTTTATGTGTTTTGAGCGAAAAAGATGTAAGCAATGTTTGCGACAAAACTTCTCGACTATTTTGTATGAATCGTCGGCTCCTCCATGAACTGAATATATACTCATCATATTGTAAGCAAGATTAAAAATAAATATATCAAGATACAGTTTGTTCTGATCCTTAGAATTCTGTGCTATTCCAAGTTTGTCCATTATCTTAAAACAAGAAATTTTTTTGAGATTAAGGGGTGCGTTGCTGGCACTACCACTTGTCTTACGATAATGATAGAATGCGTAATCTACAACGGTAACCGTTGCAGCGTTCTTGAGAAGTTGTGAATTAAAATCCCAATCTTCAAGATTAAAAATTGTTTCATCAAAGCGTACTCTTTTACAAATACTGCTTCTGACGAGTATCATACACACTGACAATCCAAAAGTACAATTTAAATGTTCTTGCAATAGCGCAGTTGATTTATAAACCGATTTTGCAGGCAATGTATCCCCATGTTCTTGTATGGAATCATTACTGAATATTTTTACACTAAAACAGAGATCGCTCTTTGTGGTTTCTAATGTCTGTAGTAAATACTCTACTGCATTTTTCTCTATCCAATCATCTCCATCAACAAACATAATATACTCTCCGGTAGATGCGTCTAAACCCGTATTACGTGCAGAGCTCACCCCCCTGTTTGCTGTATGAATAACTTTGATTCGTTTATCCTTGTCTGCAAATTTGTCACATATATTACCTGTGTTGTCAGTAGATCCATCATCAACCACTATTATATCCAGACATGGATGAGTTTGGTTACATATAGATTCTAAACAATCAACTATATATTTTTCATTATTATATGTTGGAACAATTATACTGACTTTTTTCATAGTTATATGATGATTAAAAAAATAGATCATTATAGATTATTGAGATATAACGATTGTATGCTTCCAGATATATCTTACAACAATCGTTGTTTTTATTCAATATTTCCCTATTACCTAATGCTGTAACAATTCTATTTGCAAATTCCTTGGGTGAATCCGAGGCATTTACAGGAGGCTGAACCCTCTCAAAAATCCCCTCTGCGCTATGCGGATGCACAACAGTATATTTGCCATGAGCGATTGCTTCAAGCGTCTTAATCTTAAGCCCGGTACCTTGCGACGTTGGATTGATTACCACATCTCCATTTACATAAAAATCAGATGGATTATCTACTCGTCCCATCAGCTGTATATTTTTGTCATCATACCGATTGCTGATATGGTCGCATATCGAACCGCCTATAATCAGACATGCTTCCGGACGTTCTGCTCTGACTAAGGGCAATACCTCTTTTACAAACCAGTCCAGACCGTAGATGTTTGCGTCTCCGGCTCCCGATAAAAACAGTATGTTGGAATTTAAAGTCAGCGGCTGTTCCTGATATTCCATAGGGCTGTAAACGGTATAGACATTTTTTTTTGGCGCAAGATATTTAAAATATGAAGCCTCAACGTTCTGGATAGCCAGAATATTATTAAACCTGCGTATGCCCTTGGCTTCATCTGCGACAGAAAACGAACGCCAACAGTATTGTGGGTCATTCATCCTTTCTGCCCTGTTGGAAAAGACGTCATGAGTATACAAAGCAATATTGGGAATATTCGTATCAGCCAATTTGCTTAGCCATACATAATTTACCAACATTCCTGAAAATCCGTATTTTTTATGCAAGCTGTTTACATATTTGTTCAATCCCCAGGGAAACAGGTAATCTAATTCGGAGTATTGCCTTGGATAAAGGCGTGAAATCACTCTGCGATAGAAGTGCTGCACAGGTTTCAGGCGATAGAACAAAAATCTATCACCCCAATGCTCCCGTGTAGGAGCTATATGAGAATCAGGAGCATCATAATTATGAACATACAGAAAGTAAACATCAAAGCCAATCTGCCTGAGCATCTCGGCATTTTGCAGTATACATGTGCGATTGCCTCCTGTCACCGGGTGAGTAGGCGTGTCTGATACTATAAGGAGCTTTTTCATTGAAAATTCAAACTTGATAATTTCATTACTTCTGGTAGAGCCTGTTGCAAACATTTCTTTAAATCCGGGAGCTGTTCAATAAAATCTTCAGTACTTTGTTCGAAGATATTGCTTGTAAACTCTTCAGGTGTGAGGAGAAATCTTTCCGGATACTTAAAATGTTTGAACAAGCCTCGGAATTTCCCTTGATATTCTACAGTCATAACAGGTACCTCCATCCCCATGGCTGCGATGGCAAGATGCATGCGGCTGCTTATTACACCATCAAACAAGTCGACGACCCCTTTTATATCCTCCGAACGATAAACCCGGGAATCATAAACTACTCGTTCGCCATTTTCCTGAGACAAATAATTATATATCTCCTGTAATACGAAATTGTCGGATATCCGCGCCCTGTCATCATGTGGCAGCAATACTATGGCAAGCTTGGGATTACGTCTCAGGAGCCGATTAAGATGTTCCGCCAGTTTATGAGTATATATACTCAATTCTTCATCAGTCTGATTTTTACTCAACATTGGATGAAAGTTGAACGCCAGCACTGTTGATATTCCTTGATTGCGCAATGCTGTAATAACTCCCTCATATCGTTTGCGTGCTTCTGATTCCTTATTGGGCATAAGCATGAAAGCTGAATCAGCAACCAGTCTTATTTGAGGTATAGAAGTAAAATGGGAGAAATTTCTAAGTGATTGTGAATCCCTTAGATTAAATACTACCTCTTTACCTATTTTTTTGAACAATCTGTTTGAAAGAGGATGAGGATGATTATTATAGCTGAATCCCAACAAAGATGTTTTGTAACCTCTCTTCTGAAAAATAACGTATAATGAAAGGAGTTCAAAACTAATATTGGGTGAGTAGTATCCATCCATACAATCGGCTCCGAGAATATTGATATGCGACGGATGGAGTTTTTCTATTTCCCGGGCCACAACGCCATTAGGAAATGGACCATGCCATATTCGCAATAGCTTCACATTATAACGGGTTTCGATTGTTGGCCACCCTGGATTGTGGAATTCATTGGAACAAACAACATAAATGCTTGATTCTTCACCATTGTTCTTCTGGAAATGCTGTATTGATGCCACTATCATAGCTTCGTCACCACGAGACCCTATCACTCCATCCGGATCACATGGTATAATCACTAACGTTTTTTCGCTTCTGTTAGTTCCATCAGATTCTGGCTGGCACGTTACTTGTCGATGAACATGACATTCTTTTTTCAAAACATACCATCTTACCAGGGCTTGTTTGATTTTATCATACATTTTATCCATTTCTTCTTTTACTACGAATCAACAAAATAACACACCAGGCTACTGCGAAAATTAAAGCCAATGAAATCACTGCTATATACATAACCATCCTTTTTTGAGAAGTCATAAGGATTCTATGATATAAAGTCTCGGTAATCGGTTCATCGACTTCACAATAACCATCCGGAGAAGCCGCCATAGCAATTCTTCCTCCAAACAGATAGGAGTTGTCATTTATACCACCCGGATCTTCGTTGACAGCATTAAGGCCCAATTCGGTATATTGCCATGAGCCGCCTCTTAAAGCCCTTGTCCCTACCGCTCCATACTGCCAACTTTCAGTCCATTCCCATACATTACCGCCTTGTTGAAGTGTTCCAAAAGGAGACGGGCTATTGGCAAATGAATCAACCGGAGCATAAAAATGAGGTTCTCCTACGGCCAAATGAGAATCGCGCATATAGTTGGCCATGGTCTGCAAAGGTAAATCATCAGAGCCGGTAGGATAGTCATGGTAAGGTCGATTGCCAATTTTTTTTGCATCATAATAAGCTGCCTTATACCATTCGTCAGAGTTAGGTATCCAGAAACGAGCTCCCTTATTGCGCTTGCCAAATTTGAGGTACGCAGGTTTCTTGCCTTCTCGTACTTTCTCAAAATCTCTTGTATCGTATGCACCGATTTTGGAGTCGCCCTCAGTAACCCCCGGGACCTGTTCCCCTTTGGGACAATTAAAATGCAACCAGTTGCAATATCGGGCCAATTCATAAAAACCGATATATACTACAGGTAGTCTCCCTGCATACGCACTTTTCAATTGATAACTGCATGACCCATCTCTATTTTTAATTCTTATTATGCCGCCACCTACACCGGTTCCCATATTAGGGTTATAAAGCCTGTATGTATCTCTTTGGGAAGCTACTGCATTAAGAAATCTGCAATATTCAGCATTACTCAGTTCGCAACGGCTAATCCAGTAATCGTATCTTACAGTTCCTTTAAACCCATTGAGCGCATCTCCGGGATTATCCCTCCCCCCTACATAAACGTATTTGCCCCCATTATTATCATATTTGACTCTTATCGAACCTTTGTGACGGGATAACGGCGTATAAGGCTGTGGATCCCGTTGCAATGTGCGGATTTTGGCATAGTTACGACAAACGCGAAAGCCAAACGATGGAATAGACTTATTTTGAAAATCTCCTTCTTGTTCCGTATAAGCGGTAAAATAAGAGGGACGAATCAGGGATCCTCCTAGGGCGAGTCGCATTTCTCCATTTTTATCCTCAACCCATTCGGCAAGGTTACCCTGTTGGTTGTATGTTCCGAAGTAACTTGACCGTCCAACCGGTACGTTCCCTCTTATATGTGGGAAAACTTCCTTCCAGCCATAATATGGGTCATATGAATTGGCTTTGGCATCCGTAAAGTTAGGATTAATTCTTTTCCCATCAAAATACAAGACCTCGAGCCATTCTTTTTTTGTTGGCAACCAATACAATGCACCCTTATTACGTGTCCATGTACTGGTGTTATAAGCCCCATGAGCATTGTCTCCTTCTGTTAATGGAAGGAATTCGGATAAAGGTCTGTTGTGTTGTATCTTTCTTGCATTGTAATGCAACCAGTTTATAAATCGAATTGCACTTTCCCAACTCACTGCGGCCACCGGTATATTCTCATATCCTTTTTTTATGACAAAACGCGTGCCACTCTTTTCACTTACGAGACTTATCCCTCCCATAAAATGTTCTCCCATCAACGGAGAATATAAATGCAAAGAGTCAGCCTTGCGATAACCAATATTGTTTAGAAAATCACAATAATCTTGATTACCGGTTTCAAACTGCATTATCTGATAATTCTTTCCCACGCTTACGTATGAAGTGAACGAGCAGAAAAGAACCATGAAAAGACTTGTGCAAAACAGGGTATTAAAAAATCTCATATCTTCTTTGAGAAAACGAGTGCAAAAATACGAATAAATTCACTTATGTACAAATCGGTTAAGTATTTTCGATTTCAAGAAAGCCTGTTCTGCGGCTGACATTCCCAGATAAAACGTTGACATAATTGTTGATATTACGCAAATTGCACATACGACGAAGAATTTTACAGCGGAGGAATGAATATCAAACGTCGACACCCATAAAGGCAATGGCAAGGAAACCGATACGACCAAAATTACAGGCAATAGAACATTCCGCAGATATGATATTATCGGCATATAAATCATATTACGTAAAATGAATAATCGGACAAACAAAGCCCCAATGGAGAAAATCAATTGTACAATAAAAACCACATAAGACGGAAATCCCAATTTCAATAATATATATGAAACAGGCAATACGAGCAAAAGCCATCCTCCCACACATAAATGATAACGCCTGATTTTTCCAGTTGCATCCGCAGCTTTCATTAGCGGATTCGACATTGAATCCAAAAGGGTTATAATAAGAATCAGGGTAAGAAATACAACGGTATAATCTGGAACGTCCACAAGCCACCAATGAAGAACAGTATTCATATTAAGTAAAAGTGGAAGACAAATAAAATAGAGAAGATAAAACGCAAATTTAGCACTTCTATAAATTAGTATGTGTAATTCAGGTATTGAATTCCGAGCGTATAGCTTAATGATCTGAGGATTTACAGCTGTTTGAAAATTGACAGCAAAATTATTAACTATAGATTGAACTTGAACTGCAATACCTCTTGCAGCATTTAAAACAGGCCCTCCGAAAAGATTCAGCAGTATATTCAATCCTTGTGTATTACATATTGAGGCTGTACAACCTACCATACTCCAACCGGAGAAAGATAAAATCTCTTTAACCAATCTCTTGTCCGTCTGCATAGTTAGGTGACATTCCGAAAAATGTTTAACACAATAGATGAAATACATTAACAAATATATAATTTGTGTTCCAAGTAAAAGACCTCCATACAGTTCCAACCTATTACCTGTAGACAAAGATAAAATCAGTGCAATACCCAGTTTAATCACTGCATCTAAAATTGTGAAATATGCAAACACTGACATACGTTCATTAGCAATGATGATGGCAGTATATGGTATGGTGATGATAGTGAGAAAAGTACCGATAGCGGAAAACTGAAACACCCAAAAAGCAGCTGACATCCTACCCTCTGGAATAACAAGCTTATTGTATAGAAACCAAAGTCCAATCGTCTCAATAAGGCATAACACAATAGCTGCCAGCAAAAAATGTGTTATTAAAGTTGTATTAAATACGTTATTAATAGAATATTTAATCGGATTACCAATTGAAAATGTCAGATAACGTATTGATGAATTGCTCATGGCCTGGTTTATGTAGCTCACTAATGCCACAAGCCCCCCTACGACATTAAATATTCCATAGTCATTGATGCCAAGCATTTCAAGAACTATACGTGAAGTGTATAATCCCAGCGACATCATAATCAGCATACGAATATATAAAAATATCGTATTTTTTGCTATTCTATTATTATCACTCATCAGTCAAATGTGAAGTATTAAGTGCTTGTATGAAAAGCACGTGCAAATTTACAACATTTTATTTACACACGGCCCCCCCAAATTTGCATGACTAACAGTTTTTAAGTACCTTTGTGCTATTATTGAATGAATCGGAATTCAAGAGACATGGGCAGATGTACCATTATGGCAAGCCAATGGTTCCCTGGCATAGTTACTTTCGGCAATACATCACCGAATACTGTTGATGTTTTGTCCATGTATTTCTTGACTGATAAATTGGGCTAAAATCACAAAATCTAGTCATGAAGAAGCTTTCGGTGGCGGTGATAATTCTCACCAAGGACGAGGAGAGGCACATCGAGAGGTGTGTCAGGAACGTGCTTCAGATCAGTGACGAAGTGTACGTGGTGGACTCTGAGTCGACGGACAGAACCTGTGAGATTGCCGAAAGGTTCGGGGCGACGGTGGTGGAGCATCCGTGGCCGGGCAACCAGGCGGAGCAGTTCAATTGGGCGCTCGACAATCTGCCGGTAAGGGCGGAATGGATACTGAGGCTGGACGCCGACGAGTACCTGCTGCCGGAACTCGTGGAGGAACTGCGGGAGAAACTGCCCGTCATGCCCGAGGACGTTTCGGCTCTCTCTCTCTCTCTCTCGAGGTGCTTTTGCGGGCGCGTCCTGCGCCACGGCATCGTCAACAATATCCGCATCGTGCGTATCTTCCGCAAGGGAAAGGCTCGATACGAGCGGCGAATCATGGACGAGCACTTGACCATTCTCGACGGTCGCACCGTGGAGATGAAGCATCAGTTCATCGACGATAACCGGCTCCCCCTCGGTGAGTTCGTCACCAAGCATAACCAGTATGCCTCGCGGGAGGCGGCGCTGCTGCTGGATGCCGAATACGGTCTCTCCGACCACGCCGCCCAGGCCGGCGGACACGGTGCGGAGGTGGAGAGGAAGCGGGCTCAGAAAGCCAGGTATGCCCGGATGCCGTTGTTCTGGCGCGCCTTCGCCTATTTCATATACCGCTACATCGTTAAGTTGGGTTTCCTGGACGGCAGGGAGGGGTTCCTGTGGGATTTCTTGCAGGGGTGGTGGTATCGGACGCTGGTGGATGCCAAGGTGCTGGAGATTAAGCGCAAGAGCGGGGAAGACAGGGAGAAGATAATCGAGATACTCAGCCGCGAATACGGCATAAAATTATGACGGTATGGAGAAGCTGAAGGTGAGCATTGTGACGGCGGCGTATAATAGCGCGGCGACGATCGGGGATACCGTAAGGAGCGTGGTCGCACAGACGTACGAACCGGTGGAGCATATCATTGTGGACGGAGGGTCCACGGACGGCACGGTGGAGGTGGTAAAGGAGCTGGAACGGCTCTACGCACCGGGCAAGCGACTGGTGGTGGGCAGCGGGCCGGACAGGGGCATATACGACGCCATGAACAAGGGCATAGACCGAGCCACGGGTGATGTCATCGGCATCCTCAACAGCGACGACTTCTTCTCGTCGCCGAACTCTCTGGGGCGGCTGATGGACGCGCTGACAAAGGATGTTGACGCGGTATACGCCGACCTGCACTATGTCTCGGACAGCGACCTGACGGTGCCATTGCGCATCTATCACTCGGGAGCGTTCTCGCGGCGCCGGATGCTGATGGGTATGCAACCGGCGCACCCGACTTTCTACTGTCGCCGGGAGTGTTACGAGCGCTTCGGGGGGTTCGACATCGACTTCAAGGTGGCGGCCGATTTCGAGCAGCTTCTCCGCATGATTTACGTAGGGCGCATACGCACCTGCTATGTGCCGTTCGACTGCGTGACGATGCGTCTGGGCGGGGCGTCGACGTCGGGCCTGGCAAGCCATCGACAGATTATGCGCGACCATCGGCGGGCGTACAAGAAAAATCATGTGCCGGGCAATTTTTTTACCGACTCTTTGCGTTATTTCTGGAAACTGGGCGAACTGGCCGGGGCGCGTCTGCGTTGGAACCGTAACGAACTGAATGACTGACACTGCATCACATACCCATACCCATGGTCGGATAGAATACCTGGACGCCATGCGCGGCTGGGCCATCTTTGTGATGGTCTGGGTGCACTCGACGTGGTTGGCCCTGGGCGCCGACAAGGTGTATATGTGGAGCTTCGCGGTGGTGTACCCGATGCCGGTTTTTTTTGCCGTGTCGGGGTATTTGTGGTCGTACAAGAACCGTCCCGGGGTGCCGTGGCGGCGCTGGCTGAAGATGCTGGTGCTGCTGCTTGTGGGCTCGCTGGGCTACGCGCTGCTGTTCGGCGAGGACGCCTGGGGGATGTTCTCGGATATGTACTACTACTGGTTCTTCGCGGCGCTGCTGCTCTGCGAATTGTGCCAGTACGGCCTTGATAGGCTGGCGTTAGGCCGCACGGTACGTGCGGCCTAACAGGTGTACATCGTGGGGGCGGTGTTGCTGTGGAATGTGTTTTGGTGGTGCATGGAGGACTTTGGCGCGAACCGGTTCGGCATCCCGTGGGCTGACATGGAGAGCTACTGGCTCTTCTACGCGATGGGGGCGATGATGGGACGCGACCTCAAGGCTCGGCGGGCGCTGACGACGTGGCCGATGGCGGCGATAGGGGCGTTGCTGCTTGCCTACGGCATCTACTGCGGCAAAGGCGCCGGCTCGCCTGGCGGACTCGCCGGCGGTCTCGGCGCGGTTACGCTCACCTGGTGGGCGTTCCGACAACTCTCGATTCGGACGCACCGGGGTGCGTCCCTGCTCGCGTGGCTGGGGAGACAGAGCCTGGGGGTGTTCCTGCTGTCGTACCCCGTGCTGTCGTGGCTGCTGCCGCTGGGGCTGCGAGTGCCCCGCAGCTGGGTCGATACTACTCCGCGTCAATGGTTCGCGGCCCTGGCGGTGGCCATCCCGGTCACGCTGCTGATGGCCGCCGCTACATACCTGTTCAAGAATTTTTTCAAAAACCTGAAATTTATCCACATACAAAAGATATGACACAGAAGAAAAAAGCGTTGATCACCGGCATCACGGGCCAGGACGGTTCTTACCTAGCGGAGTTCCTTCTCGCCAAGGGCTACGAGGTGCACGGCACCATTCGCCGGTCGTCGACCGACTTCCGGGAACGCATCGCCCACCTGGAGGGGACGCCCGGCTTCCACCTGCACTACGCCCACCTGGAGGACTCCATGAGCCTGTTGCAGGTCATCGGCAAGGTGCGGCCGGACGAGATTTACAACCTGGCGGCGCAGAGCCACGTGCAGGTGTCGTTCGACTCGCCGGAGTTCACGGCCGACGTCGACGCCACGGGCGTGCTGCGTGTGCTGGAGGCGGTGCGCCTGTGCGGGCTGGGCGACACCTGCCGCATCTACCAGGCCTCCACCTCGGAACTCTACGGCAAGGTAGAGGCCGTGCCGCAGGACGAGAGCACCCCTTTCCACCCCTACAGCCCGTATGCCGTGGCCAAGCTTTACGGCTTTTGGATTGTCAAGGAGTACCGTGAGGCGTACAATATGTTCTGCTGCTCGGGCATACTGTTCAACCACGAGAGCGAGCGGCGCGGCGAGACGTTCGTGACGCGCAAGATCACTTTGGCGGCGGCACGCATTGCGCAGGGCAAGCAGGAGAAGCTGCTGCTGGGCAACCTGTCGTCGTTGCGCGACTGGGGATACGCTCCCGACTACGTGGAGTGCATGTGGCTGATTCTGCAGAACGATAAGCCGGAGGACTTCGTTATTGCCACCGGCGAGCAGCACTCGGTGCGGGAGTTCGCCACGCTGGCCTTCCGGCACGTCGGCATTGAGCTGCGCTGGGAGGGCGAGGGCGTAGACGAAAAGGGCATCGATACCAAGACCGGCAAGGTCATAGTGGAAGTAAGCCCCGACTTTTATCGCCCCACCGACGTGGTGAACCTGCTTGGTAATCCCGACAAGGCCCGCCGCGTGCTGGGCTGGAACCCTTCCAAGACGCCCTTCGAGGAGCTGGTGAAGCGCATGGTCGACTCGGACATGGCCAAGGTGGCCATAGAGCGCGCCGGCGAGAACATCCGTACCAACCTGGCCGAGTACCTGGAAAAGGGCATCGTCAAATAAGGCGAGAAAGACTGTTTTTACGGTTCGGCGGCGACCTGCGGGTTGTCGCCGAACGCGTTTTATACGGCGATGAGAAGTGGCGCTTGAAGTTCTCGGCCTGTTCGAGGATTTCGCGGAAGACTTAGTCGCTTTCCTCGCCATAGATGCAAAGATGGAGGAAATTATACGTGCGGCAAAATGCGGCGGAGGCCGCACCGTTTCCGATGCGGCCTCCGGGGGTTGAAGGTCTGTGTTTACTTACCGGCGATGACGCGGGTGGTGCGGGTGGTGCCGTCGGGGTAGCGGCTCAGGCGGATGTAGGGCTGGCCGGGGAGTAGAGTGGCGGCGGGTACTTCGAGGCCGGCGGGGGTGAAGTAGCGCATCTGTACGGGCGTTTCGGCGTCTATGCCGTCCACACCCACCGTCTTGTCGATGGCGATGAGGTAGTCGCGCTTGTGAGAGCCGCAGGTGGCGGTGAGGCGGACGGTGCCGGTGAAGGCGTCGTTGGTGACGTGCATGCGGGTGCCGTCGGGGCGGATGGCTGTGTTGTCGGCCGTCCAGACGATGCCTGCGGGGCATCCGGCGTTGAAGCTGCGGGTCACCTTGCCCTGCGTGTCGGTGCCGGTGAAGTGGAGGGCGGCGACGTGGAGCAGCAGCACCTCGCAGTCGGCGTGGGCCGAGAGCAGCGGGAAAGAGAAGTCGTCGCCTCGCTGCCAGCTCTCGCCGGGCTCGAGCAAGCCGAGCTGTGCGGGGGTTACGGCTACGCCCACCTTGGGCAGTGTGGAGGCCGGGCATACTGTGTCGAGGTAGTAGGCTTCGGAGATTGAGGCGTCGGTGGTCCAGTAGGTCTCTTTTTCGGGTATGTCGGTGTTGATGCCGAGGATGGGGCCGGCGGCGTCGGCGGGGCCGTTGACCTGGCCGGTATTGACGCAGCGGTCGATGGAGATGACGGCGTAGTTGCCGCCGGAGCGGGCGTAGGTCTGTCCCACTATGCCGCCCACCTGGTAGGCTCCGGTGACGGTTCCGGCGTTGTGGCAGTCGGCTATCTTGGCGCCGGTCTGGCCGGCTATGCCGCCGATGGCATGCCCGGTGGCGGCGGTGCCGGATTCTACGGTGCCGGCGGTGGTGTTGGTGGTGCGGACGTTGCCGAGGTTGACGCAGCGGCGGATATGGGCCGTGTAAGTCTGGGTGGTGCCGACGATGCCGCCGATGCGGTTGGTGCCGCCGGTGACGTCGCCGAGGTTGCGACACTCTTCCACCACGAGCTCGGCGCCGAGGTTGTTGGCCAGGATGCCGCTAACGCTGTAGGTGTCGGCCTTTACCTCGCCCTCGTTCAGGCACTTGCGGAGTATGACGTAGCTGCCGGACTGGCAGGCGATGCCGGCCGCCAGAGAGCCGGTGGAGGTGATGCGGCCGGTGTTGCGGCAGTTCTCGAAGAGGGTGGGCTCGTCGACACTGTTGCCGTTGCCGGTCTTGGCGACGATTCCGGCGGCGTAGCTCTTGGCGTTGAGTACGGTGATGTCGCCGGTGTTGTAGCAGTCGGAGATGTGGCTGAAGCGGCCTACGGTACCGAAGAGTCCGGAGGCTGTGCCTACGGTGCCCTGGGCTGTGATGTTGCCGGTGTTGTAGCATCGGACAATCCGCATGGGATTGTTGGAGAATCCGGCGTTGGCGACGATGCCGGCCACGTTGCCGCGAGCCTTGAGCTCGGCGCTGTTGTAGCAGTCCTCGAGTACGTATTCGCGCTGGATGGCGGCGTTGCCGTCGGCCTGCGCGATGATGCCTCCCCAGTAGGAGACGTCGTTGTCCTGGTCGGCTAAGTTTGCGCAGTCGATGAAGGTTGAGGGGAGTGCCTTGCTGACGATTCCGGCGCAATAGGTGCCGCCGGAGGTCTTGCCGTAGTTGCGGCAGCGGGTGAAGGTGGCGGAGCCTTTGAGTTCGGCGCAGATTCCGGCGGCGTTGCCGGCGGTGGTGGTGGTGGCGTCGATGAGCCCGTAGTTGGAGCAGTCTGTGAACTCTGCGCCCTCGTAGGCCAGGGCGGCGAATCCGGCGCGGTATGACTTGTTGCCGGTGATGTGTGCGCGGTTGACGCAGTTGACTATACGGCCGTAGCACTCGCCCACGAAGGCGGCGCCGTAGGTCGCCTTTGTCTGGGTGAAGGAGCCTTCGATGGTGAGGTCGCGGATGGAGCCGGAGGGGCCGAGCTTGGCGAATGTGCCCATCTTGCCGGCGGCGAAGGTGTGTTCGATGCCGGTGAGCTTGTGGTTGTTGCCCAGGAAGGTGGCGTTCCACTGGTTGCCGCTCACGGGGGTGAAGTCCTTGCCGGAGAAGTCGATGTCGGCCATTAGCTTTACGTACAGGCCTGCCATGTCGATGAGGTTGGTGTTGACGTGTGTGGCGAGCACGTTCCAGTCGTCGACGGAGGCGAGCTGGTAGGGGTCGGCCTCTGTGCCGGCGCCCCGCAGGGCGATGGCCGGGATGCGGGCGATGTTGATGTGCTTTGTGTAGGCTCCGTTGACGGCTGTGAGGACGTTGGAGACGGCGCCGGTGACGGTGGCCGGGGGCACGAGCCTGCCGTCGGCGATGGAGAAGCCGTTGTCGGCGCTCAGGCTCCAGGATGCGGTTGCCGACAGGGTGGCGGGAGAGGCGATGTTGCGGGCGTTGTCGTCCTGGGCCATGGTGATGACGGTGGTGGCTGCTTCCTTGACGCGCGGGTCGTCGGCGAAGCTGGCGAGCACGGGGTACTGGCCTTTGACGGCTGTCCAGGTGGCTTCGGTGAAGCCGCCGGGGAGCTGGCCGGAGGTCAGGGCTTCGGTGGTCAGGCCTGTCATGCCGGGCATCGCGGCGGAGGCGTTGGGGAAGATGGGTAGGATCTGGTTGTCCCAGTATACGCTCTGGACGGCACCGTTGGTGGTGCCTTCGCCCACTATGGCGCCTACCTTTGCGTTGTCGGCGGATACCATGCCGTAGTTGACCACTCGGTTGAGGCGGTTGTAGGCTCCGCCGGAGCCGTAGCTGGGATTATATGCCACGATTCCGCCGACCGTGCTGGGGCAGTAGATGGTTCCGGCGTTGAGGGCGTCCTGCACGGCGTAGCCGTTGTTGTAGCCGACGATGCCGCCGGCATAGGTGGCGGCCGGGGTGGCGGCGCGGTAGACGGTGGCGAGGTTGCGGGCCGTGACGTTGCCGACGTTTGCCACGCGGTAGAGGTCGCCGAAGTTGGTGGATGCGAAGCCTGCGGCGTGGGTGGTGTTGGAGAAGATGTCGCCTGCGTTGAGGCAGTTGACAATCTTGCCGGAGTTGGTGGTGGCGAATCCGGCGGCGTAGCTGCCCAGAGATCGCACTTGCGCGTAGTTGCGGCAGTTCTCGATGGTGCCGCCGTTGCTGATGGCGAAGGCTGCCACGTAGCTGCCTCCCTCGAAGTAGCAGGTGGAGTCGATGACGAGGTTGCGGATCACGCCCTTGGCTCCGAGGGTGCCGAAGAGGCCCACGAAGCCGTTCTGCTTCGTAACCTCGTAGGTGCCGCCGGTCCAGTCAGGCAGCTTCTTGGGTTCGGTGGTCCACACAACCTTGCCCATGCGTAGGTTGCGGATGGCGTGGCCGTCGCCGTCGAAGACGCCCTGGAACTGCACTGCTGTGGAGTACGGGACGAGGGCGATGCCGGTGAAGATGGTATCGCCGGCCATGTCGATGTCGTTGGCCAGGCGGAAGTGGGTGCCGGCGTAGGGCTGGCGCATTTCGGTGGTGGCCTGCGCCAGGACGTCCATGTCGGCGGCGGTGCGGATCAGGTACGGGTTGTCGGCCGTGCCTTCGCCGTCGAACTTCTTGGGAGCGAACTTGACGATGTGGTAGTAGAAGTCGGTGGGGTTGTAGCGTATTATGAGCGTGTCGGTGGCGAAGCTGCCGTTGAGGCGCAGGGTGGAGCCGTCGACGGTGGCGCCGCGTCCCTGTGTGGCGAGCTGGCCGTTGACCAGGAAGCGGAGGGCGGTGTTGCCGAGCGTTTTCACCTGGGTGTCGGCGCTGATGCGCTTGAGGTGGTCGGCGCCCTGGAACTGGATGGCGGTGGCGGACTGTGCCGACGCGGCCGTGGAAAGCGTGGTGGTCAGGCGTGGGTAGAGCCCTTCGGTGAAAGTCCAGAAGTCGGCGGGGAAGCCTTCCGGGCCGGATGCGGAGGTGAGTCGGGCGGTGTTCAGCCCGCGTTGGGAGTCGTCACCGAGGTTGCAGATGTTGGTGTCGTAATAGATGTTGGCGAGGCTGGTGTTGTCGGGCGAATAGTGGCCTATGAGCTCGCGGCAGAGTGCGGGGACGTTGGCGTTGGACCCCGCCAGGGTCTCGGCGCAGGTGTAGCAGTTGCGCACGGTGGTGGAATGCCCGGCGTCGTACTCGGACAGGCCGATGAGGCCGCCGGTGTAGGGGGAGGCGCTGGAGATGATTCGACCGGCCGAGTAGCAGTTCTCCATCTGTCCGGAGAAGAAGCCGGCGATTCCGCCTGTGTATGCCAGGTCGGTGTAGTTCTCCAGGGTAGCCACGGAGAAGCAACGCAGAATCTTGGCGTCGGAAGCGTGGCCGACGATGCCGCCGATGGTGTGCGCGTGGCGCGTGTCGGGCCGACCGCTGACGGCACCGGTGAAGTAGGAGTCTATGATGGAGGTGCCGGGGGCGGCGATTCCCACGAGGCCGGCGGCGACCTTGGTCGTGGCGGTGACGCCGGCGTAGATGATGCAGTCGCCTACGCCGCAGTTGGTTACGGAACCGGCGAGGTCGGCCACGAGACCGGCTACGTTGCCGCCCGTGCCTGCGAGGTTACCGAGGAAGACCTGGCTGTCGGACACGCGGTTGGCGTGAGCTGCCAGGCCGGCGGCGTAGGGGTAGTCTGTGCCGATGGTGGGACTCATGACTTGGCATCCGTGGATGAGACCGTCGCTCCAGGCCACCAGTGCGGCGTTGTATTGGCCTTTTGAGGTGATGCGTGGCGACTGGAGGTTGATGTTGCGGAGCTCGCTCTCGGCGCCGGCGTATGCGAAGAGGGCGGCGAAGCCTTCGGAGGAGCGCTCCACGAGCAGGTGCGAGAGCTTATGCCCGCGGCCGTCGATGATGCCGCGGAAAGGATGCTCCTCGCTGCCGATGGGCTGGAAGCGGGTGCCGCTCATGTCGATGTCGGCTGCGATGGCGTAGTGTCGCCCGGCGGTGGCGTCGGCCTCGCACTGGCGTGCCAGGTAGTTGAGGTCGGCCACGGACTTGACGAGCCACGGGGAGGCGGCGGTGCCTTCGCCTTCGAGCGACGTGGTGGCTGTGGGGTAGGAGAGGTCGAAGTCGGTGGTGATGGAGCCGGTGGAGAGGTATCCGAAGTATGAGGAGGCGGAACGGAGTGTCCAGTCGGTCCAGGAGATGGTTCGGCTGTCTGTGGCCTCGGCCGTGGTGATGGTCGGAGTGAGCGTCACGGCGCCGTCGGCGGCGTCGGCGATGGAGGAAGTGTAGATGTTGCCGTGCTGGATGTCGATGGCGGCCAGCTGCTGCTCGATGGTGGAGCGGCGGGTGTCGCCCAGGATGAGTTCTACGGCCTGTCCGTGGTTGGCGAAGTTGAGGACGCTAAGCACATTGCCGGACTGGCTGGCGACGACGGCGTATTCCTGCGGGGTAGGGGATGTGCCGTCTCTGCGGGATTCACGCATGGTGCCGTTGGGGATGTAGAGACGCGTGGTGTGGTACCAGCCGAAGGCCTTGTTGGCGTACTGGCCCTCGTCGGCATAGACGCCCCACCAGGTGTCGATGGCAATGGTGCCGTCGGACTGAACGGTGCCGGTGATGGCGGCGGTGCGGTCTGGCGTGCCGGTGCTGGTGCAGTAGGCCACGGATACGGCTCCGATGCCGTCGATGTCGGCGATCTTCTGGCAAGGGATGGAGACGGTGCCGGTGGTCTCGTCGATGTTGGCGCGGACCGAGAAGCCGTGTTCCCAGAAGTTGGAGATGATGTATATGCCGGCAGTGTCGGTGGCGGCGATGGAGGTGGTGCCCAGTCCGCCGTCGGGAGCCAGTGAGGAGGCGAGGGTCTTGAAGGTCATGACGCGCCGCCCGGTCTGTAGCGGCATGGACGCCCGGTCTGTGCGTCCGCCGGAGGCTGTGGGGATACGTCCCGGTGCATCCGCCGACGAGGGTGCCGACGGCCGTAGACCGTCAGGTGCGGTCGATGCGAATGGAGAGCTGAAGGATGTAGGGACGCTCGAACTGTGCGTCTGTGCTGTGCTTGCATCGCCAGTCGGAGGGGCGGCGGTGGCCAAGGCGAGGCTGAAGAGGATCAGCAGGTTCAGGATAGGTTTTCTCATGCTTTGATTATTTGTGTGACTGATTCGGTCAGGAGAATGGGTGAATCCCCGACGGCAAAGTTATAAAAAAATTCGACACAACCAAATTGTGCCGAATTTTTTTGCGTCATTTATTAAGATGTCTGAACTTTTCGGGGGTGTTTCTGTAGCAGAGAGACACGGCGACGCCGGTCTCTCTGCTATCGGTTTAGGCTTTCAGCATTCAGCTTTACGCCAGGCTGGCCAGCGAGGCCTGGATGGCTTCGATCTTGGCGGTGGCGTCGGCGAGCTTCTTGCGCTCCAGGGCTACGACGGCCTCGGGGGCGTTGGCCACGAAGCGCTCGTTGGCCAGTTTCTTCTCCACGCCGGAGCGGAAGCCCTGGAAGCGCTTGAGGTCGGCTTCGAGCTTGGCACGCTCCTCGGCCACGTCCACGTTTCCGGCCAGGGGTATGGCGTACTCGGTGGCGCCTACGCGCCAGGCGGATGCCATGCCTGGTTTTTCGTCCACGGTGCGTATGGCGCTCAGGTTGGCCATCTTGGTCAGGATGGAGTCGAGTGCCGGGTCGTGTGGGCCAAGCACAAGCAGTTCGAGGGCATTGGCCTGCTTGATCTGTTTGGTCTTACGCACCGTGCGCACGCCGGCCACTGTCTCCTTGAGCGTTTCAAAGGCTGAGAGCTGAGAGCTGAGAGCTGAGAGAGCCTCCGCAGAATCGATGTCGGGCAGTTGGGCCGTCATGATGCTCTCGCCACTCTTGCGGTCGGCGATGTGTTGCCACAGCTCTTCGGTGATGAAGGGCATGAACGGGTGCAGCAGCTCGAGCAGCAGGGTGAGGAAGCGGCGCACGTCGGCCATGGTGCGGGCGTCGAGCGGCTGCTGGTAGCCGGGCTTGATGATTTCCAGGTACCAGGCCGAGAACTCGTCCCAGAATACCTTGTAGAGCACCATTAAGGCTTCGGAGATGCGGAACTTGGCCATGAGGTCGGCGACCTCGGACATGGCCGAGCGCAGCACGGCGTCGAACCATTCGGCTGCCAGGCGAGAGTGTTCCGGCTGTTGCAGGGACTCGTCCACGCTCCACCCCTCGATGAGGCGGAAGGCGTTCCAGATCTTGTTGCAGAAGTTGCGGCCCTGCTCGCACAGCGAGTCGTCGTACATGATGTCGTGGCCTGCGGGGGCGTTGAGCATCAGGCCCATGCGCACGCCGTCGGCGCCGAAGCGCTCTATCAGTTCCAGCGGGTCGGGGGAGTTGCCGAGACTCTTTGACATCTTGCGGCCGAGCTTGTCGCGCACGATGCCGGTGAAGTAGACGTTGCGGAATGGCTCGCGGCCGGTGAACTCGTATCCGGCCACGATCATTCGGGCAACCCAGAAGAAGATGATGTCGGGTGCCGTCACCAGGTCAGTGGTGGGGTAGTAATAGCGGAACTCGGGGTTCTCCGGCTCCAGGATGCCGTTGAACAGCGATATGGGCCAAAGCCAGGAGCTGAACCAGGTGTCGAGGCAGTCGGGGTCGCGCTTAAGGTCCTTCAGCGACAGGGAGGCGTCGCCGCTTAGCTCGATGGCCTTGACCAGGGCCTGCTCCTCGTTTTCGGCAACCACGAAGCGGCCGTCGGGCAGGTACCAGGCCGGAATCTGGTGGCCCCACCAGAGCTGGCGGCTGATGCACCAGTCCTTGATGTTGGTCATCCAGTGGCGGTAGAGGTTCTTGAACTTGGAGGGTACGAACTTGATGTCGTCAACCTCCACGCCCTGAAGTGCCGGCTTGGCCAGTTCCTCCATCTTCACGAACCACTGGGTGGAGAGCTTTGGCTCGATGACGGCATCGGTGCGCTCGCTGTGGCCCACCTTGTTGACGTAGTCCTCGACGCGTTCCACCAGTCCGGCGGCCTTGAGGTCGGCCATGATTTCCTTGCGCACGACGAAGCGGTCCTTGCCGACGTACATGCCCCCGGCCGGGGCGATAGTGCCGTCGGGGTTGAAGATGTCGATGCTTGGCAGGTTGTGCTTCAGGCCCAGGTTGTAGTCGTTGATGTCGTGCGCCGGGGTCACCTTCAGGCAACCCGTGCCGAAGTCCATCTCCACGTACTCGTCCTCGATGATGGGCACCTCGCGGCCCACCAGCGGCACGATCACTTTCTTGCCGCGCAGCCAGTGGTAGCGCTCGTCGTTGGGGTTGATGCACACGGCCGTGTCGCCCAGGATGGTTTCGGGGCGCGTGGTGGCAACCACGATGTAGCGCTTATCGGTGTCGTCGGCCACGTAGTAGCGGAGGTGGAACAGATGGCTCTGTTCTTCCTTGTATATGACTTCCTCGTCGCTGAGGGCGGTGAGGGCCTTGGGGTCCCAGTTGACCATGCGGGCGCCGCGGTAGATGTAGCCCTTGTCGTAGAGGGCGTTGAAGACCTTTATCACGCTTGCCGAGAGGACAGGGTCCATGGTGAAGGCCGTGCGCGACCAGTCGCAGCTGGCGCCCAGCTTCTGCAGCTGTTTGAGAATGATGCCGCCGTATCGGTGCGTCCAGCCCCAGGCGTGCTTGAGGAATTCCTCTCGCGTGAGGGAGTGCTTGTCGATGCCCTCGGCGGCTAGCTTGGCCACGACTTTCGCCTCGGTGGAGATGGCGGCGTGGTCGGTGCCGGGCACCCAGAGGGCGTTCTTGCCCGTCATGCGGGCGCGCCGCACCAGGATGTCCTGTATGGTGTTGTTGAGCATGTGGCCCATGTGCAGCACACCCGTGACGTTGGGCGGCGGGATGACTATCGTGTACGGTTCCCGGTCGTCAGGTACGGAGTGGAACAAGTCATGCTCCATCCAGTATTCATACCATCGTCCCTCCACTGCATGGGGGTCATATTTCGCTGCAAGTTCTTTCATGCTGCAAAGTTACGTAAAAAAGCTGAGAGCTGGGAGCTGAGAGCTGAGAGATTTGGCGGCGCTGGTCTCTCAGCTCTCAGCTTTTGCGCCGTAGACGTGGCGGTGGATAGTTTTGATGACGTCGGGGGCGAGGGCCGGGTCGAGGTCCTGGGTGGCCATGAGGCGGAGCGGGAACCATTCGCCGTCCTGGCGGTAGGGTGGCTGGAGATAGGGGACATCGGCCCAGAGGTGCAGGCTGTGGCGCTCGTAGAAGGCGATGCGTCGCGCCGCCATATCGTTGCTTCCGGCAGGCTCCACCTCGAGCACCACTGGCGTCGGTGCGCTGTCGATGAAGGCTTTCAGAACCCGGCCGCCGATACCCCCGCAGCGCATGTCGTCGGCGATGGCGAAGTGCTCTCCGTAGCGGAATGTGCCGAAGTCCCAGTATGTCAGTATGCCGGCCGGCCGGCCGTCCAGACTCACCAACAGGGTGTGGAAGGCACGCTCGTGCAGTGTGTTGTGCCGCTGGGCGGCGTCCGGGCGTCGTTCCTGTGCAGGGAAGGCGGAGTGAAGCAGGCGCTCCACAAACGGATACTCGGCGCTCTCGGCGTTTATTTCAGTAAATACAAGTTGCATAAAATAAATTAAATAATGTGCTTGCTTTGGGTCAGACGGAGGTTTTTCCGTTGCGATTATCGCCGATCTTCAGCTCGGCGCTTAGACGGGCGCGGCCACGGCATTGACTTCGGAAGCGGGGTGCTGGGAGTACTCGCTGCCGAACTGCTCCGGGTAGATCACCAGCAGGTTGTGGCGGCGGAAATAACGGTTCAGGTAGGCCGGCAACTGTTCCACCATCGGCCCGTAGGAGATGGAGCCGTGGCGCGCCAGCAGCGTCACCAGCAGGTCGTCGTCGGCCACGCGCGAGGAGAGGATGATGAAATCGTCCCAGCTCTCCATGTCCAGGAACTCCATGTCGAACTCCGCTCCCGGGGCCTTCAGCGCCTCCGCCACCAGCGGCTGCGACGCCCTGGGTGCCATCACCTCGAGCGGGGCGCCGAGCTGTGCCGTGAGGTGGGCGATGAAGGCCGCCCATTCCCACAGACCCGTCTCGTACTGCGCATTCTCGGGTACCGCCACCACCAGCTTCCCGACTGTGTTGACAGGGATGAACAGTCGCGTGAAGACGATCATGCGGTTAGTGGCACGCAGGATTTTCTCCTCCATGCCGCCCAGGAAGGAATCGAAACCGGTGGCGGGGCGGTGCAGGCCAAGGATAAGCTGGTTGCAGCGGCGCTCCTTCATGGCGTTGACGATGCCGGCGGCGGTGTTGACGTCGTAGCGGAGCACGGTCTCGACATCCAGGTCCATCATCGTGGCGGCGTCTGCGGCGTTGCGCAGCGATGTCTCTCCCATGGCCAGGTGCATCGGGTCGTCGCTGTTGGCCACGAACAGCAGCACCGTGGGCACGTGGTCGTCGCGTCCCTTTGCCAGCGCCGTGAGCTTCATCAGTCCCTCGGAGGTGACGGGGTTGGCGACGGCCACCATCGGACGAGCCTCCAGGTCGCGGCGTCCTGCGGCCGAGCGATGCTCCTCGTCGGTCAGCCGCATTCGCAACCTCACCGCCGAGCGCTGGGTGCTCAGCGAGGCCACGATGCAGCAGCCCAGGATCATCACCACTGCGGCGTTGAGCATGGTCTCGTCGAGGATTCCGTACTGGTAGCCGACCATGGTGGTGGCGATGGTGGCGGCGGCCTTTCCCGAAGTGAGCCCGAAGAGGAGTCCCCCCTCCGTGCCGTCCAGGCGCAGCAGGCGGGCCCCCGCCTTGGCGGCGATCCACTTGCTGGCAATGGCGGCCACGGTCAGCGCCAGTGCCGCTATTAGGGTATCGCTGCTCTGCACCAGGCTTCGAACGTCGATCACCATCCCCACCCCTATCAGGAACCAGGGAATGAAGATGGCATTGCCGGCGAACTCGGTGCGGCGCATCAACACCGAGCGGGCCGGGATGAAGCGGTTGAGCACCAGTCCGGCGTAGAAGGCGCCGAGAATCGATGCCACTCCGGCCAGCTGGGCCGTCAGCGACATCACCAGCACCATGCCGAGGATGTAGACGAAGCGGAGCACTCCGTCGGTGACCTTGCGCATGAACAGGCGCGTGAGCCATGGAGCCAGGTATCGCCAGCCCACTGCGTATAGTGCGAGCTTGGCGGTCAGCAGCAGGGTCATGTTCCAGCGGAAACCACCCTGCGCCCGCGCCTGCACCACCTCAGCCAGTACGATCAGGGCTAACAGCACGGCCACGATTGTGCCGCACACGGAGATGACGACCGCCGGAGTGCGGCTTAGGCCGAAGCGGTTGACGATGGGGTACGTCAGCAAGGTGTGCGAGGCGAACATCACTCCCACCAGCAGGGCGGCGCCCAGGCCGGTGCCCGGCAGGCAGAAAGCCACGCCCACGCCGGTAGCCATGGGCAGTGCGAAAGTGAGCAGGCCGAAAGCAATCCCGCGCCTGTAGTTGTGGCGCAGGTGGTACATGTCGATTTCCACCCCGGCCAGGAACATGAGGTAGAGGAGACCGACTTCGCCGAAGACGCGCAGCGGCTCGCCGTATTCCAGGACCCCGAAGCCGTAGGGTCCGAGAGCCATGCCCGCCGCTATCAGCCCGATGATGTACGGGATGCGGAGGCGGTTCAGCAGCAGTGGCGCCAGCAGAGTGACCGACAGTACTGTCAGGACTATGCTGATAGGATTGGTAAGCGGCAGCATGCGTTAAAGCTGTAGGGACGCACGAGCCGTGCGTCCCTACAGGGTTACAGGTTGGGGGTGGGGTACATCTCCTCCCACCAGCGTGTATTGTCGCGGAGCCAGCGGTCGAACCAGGCCATGACGGTGCGGTGCCAGAGCAGGCGCTTGTCGTAGCTGAACGAGCCGGATGTGTGGTCACCGCCGTCGACGCTGATGAACTCCACCTGGCGCCCCAGGATGCTAAGGGCGTTGAAGAGCTGGATGCTCTCACCGATGGGTACGTTGGTGTCGGCGGTGCCGTGCATCAGAAGCAGCGGCGTGTGGATCTTGTCGGCGTTGAACAGCGAACCCTGCTTGGTGAAGAGCTCAGGGTTGGTCCACGGGTAGGACTCGGCGGCGGCCACGGAGTTGTAGCTGTAGCCCCAGTATCCTTCGCCCCAGTAGGAGGTGACATTGGATATGCCGGCGTGTGACATGGCGGCCGCGAAGATATCGGTCTGAGTGAGCAGGTACTGGGTCATGAAGCCGCCGTAGCTGGCGCCGAAGCAGCCGATTTTCTTTTCGTTGACGAAGGGATGCTCCTTGCAGAAGAGCTTTACGCCCTCGATGATGTCGTCGGCGGTCTGCTTGCCCCAGGCGTTGACGTGGCGGGCGGAGAACTCCTGGCCGTAGCCGTAGGTGCCCGAGGGGTTGAGCACGTAGACTACGTATCCGCGTGAGGCGTAGAGCTGCGGCACGTACGGGTGCGTAAGGCCGTGCTGCGAGGGCGAAGTGCCGCCGTAGTAGTAGACCAGCAGGGGGTATTTCTTGTTGGGGTCGAAGTCCGGCGGGGTGGTGATGGTGCCCTCGATCAGGGAGCCGTCGCGGGCGGTGAAGTTCCAGGAGTTGGTCTGGCCGAGTTCTATCTTGCTCAGTGTCTTGGCGAACGGGTCGGCCACCATGCGGGCCTTGGCGGTGCGCTGGTTGAGGATGAAGGCGCGGCCGGCGTAGGTGTCGCCCTGGCCGGTGTAGCTGAGGTAGGTCGTCTCGCCGTCGCCGACTGAGAAGTTACCCACGTTCTGCACCTCAACGGGAACGGTCGAAATCTTGCCGTTCTTGGGATTGAGCTTATAGATGGGGCGGCAGAAACCCTCGTTGACGAGCATATATATCTGCCCGTCGGCGGGGTTCCACTCGGCGCGGGCCACGCTGGGATTGAAGTTCTTCAGCGGCGCGGTGGCCTGCTTGGTGGCCGGGTCGTAGAGATAGAGCTGGGTGTCGAAGTCGTTGGGAACGGGCTGGCTGCCGATGTTGAGGCCGAGGTCGCCGAAGAGGCGGGGGGAGCCGAGCAACATCAGCGTCTTCGCGTCGGGAGAGTAGGAGGCGCCGGAGAGGTAGCCGTTGTCGGCGATGAGGGTGTCGGCACGCATTCCGTCGAGGGTGAGCTGCACCAGGCTGGCGGCGTAGAACGGGTACTTGGTGGGAGTCTCGCGGTTCACCAGGAAGAGGAGCTTGGAGCCGTCGCGGCTGATGTCCTGCAGGCTGGCGGACTTGGTGCCGAAGGTCAGGGGCTGCTCGATGCCGCTGCGCAGGTCATAGAGCTTGAGTGAGTAGCGGTTGCGGTTGCCCTTGATGCGGTCGTCGGGTGAGGCGTAGCGGCGCAGTGGGCTATTGCCGAGGTCCTCTTTCTGCTGGTCGTAATATACGATGTATTCCTCGTTGGGACTCCAGGTGAAGGAACTCTCGGGCAGGCCCTGTGCGAGCAGCTTCTCCTCGTTGGAGGGGACGGCCACGCGGTAGAGGTCGTAGCCGTCATCGGTCTTGCGGGTGAAGTAGTAGGCGCATCCTTTGGGCATCCAGCCGCCGAAGGATGAGGGCCGGGCTACTACGGAGCCGGTCTGGTTGCCGATTATCTCGTAGCGCCAGGAAGTCTTCTGGTCGTCGAGGCGGGTGAAGTAGCGGAGCAGAGTGTACTTGCCGTCGGGCGACATGGCGGTGCTCGTCACTTTCTCGCCCTGGTCGGTCTGGGCGAGCATGAAGCGGTTCTTGAGCATGGGGCCGATGGCCAGGCTGACGGCCTCCGACTTCTTGTCAGGCTCGATTTTCATGCGGAGCACGGGTGCTGCGGCGGTATCGCAGGCCAGCAGGCGCACGGTGACGGCGACCGACACTTCCGGCTCGATCTTGAGGTCGACGGTCTTGGAGGACTTGGACTGGCTGATGGTGTCCTGCCAGGTGGTCTTGGAGGCTTTCTCCTTGCCGTCGAGCAGGACGGCGAAGGGGGTGTTGCAGCAGACGGTGAGCTTGCCTGTGAAGAACTCGTCGGGGCGGATGGTGGTCTGGGCCACATACATTTCCTGGCCCTTGGCGGGCTTGGCGAAGGTGAACGTGGAGTCTTTGTCCATCGCGATTTCATTGACGGTGCCTCGGGTGAAATCGAGGTCGCCGCGTTGGCCGAGCAGGGTGCCGAGGTCGAACTTCTTGCCGCGGGTGTCGACGGTGTCGTTGGAGATGGGCATGTAGACGCGGGCTGTGGGGCGCACGGCCAGCTTCTGCACCGTGTAGGTGGCGGCTCCGGCACCGATTGCCAGCAGCAGCGCACCGGCCGGCAGCATGTGCTTCATTCGTTTCATGGTAGGATGTTTCAATCAGGTTCAGTTGGGTATCTCGTAGGCGGGGATGGAGACCAGCTTCAGCCTGTATATGAGGGTGGAGTAGGGTTTCTTGATGTTGGTGGAGGCCATGTTGTCGTAGGCCAGGTAATAGGGTATGATTACGGTGCAGCTGTCGCCGACGTGCATGTTGGTCAGGGCGATGGCGAAGCCGGGAATGGTGTTGACGGGCTGGCACTGGTAGAGGCTGTCGCCGTACTGTGTCTGGTTGTACGACGAGTCTACGGCGGCCTCGATGGTGGAGACGTGGTACTTGACGCGCACGGTGCTGTTGTATAGCGGCACGAGGTTCTTCTCGGTCAGGGCGCGGTCGTTGTGCCACTTCATGAGCACGAAGTCGCCGGTGGCCCAGTCGGGCACTACTTTGGTGTAGACGGGCTGGCCGTTCTCTTTGAGCGCGAGCATGTCGTCGACGTACTGGATGTTCTTCTGGCGCCAGTCGCGGTACTGGTCGTCGTTGTCGTCGCCGAGGTGGCAGGAGCAGAGGGCGAGCATGGCCAGCAGCAGCGGCGTCAGCAGTATCTTGCGGATGGGGGAAGTCATGGGCGGATGGGTTTTCAATGTGCAATTTACAATGTACAATGTACAGCATTAGCGAATGCGTGGTATCGCTCGGTTGTACATTGTACATTGATTATCATTGACTTAGAACTCGACTTTGGGGGCTTTCTCGGCTCCCTGCTCGGCCTTGAACTGTGGCTTGGCGTCGAAGCCGAACCAGCCGGCGTAGATTACGGTGGGGAATTTCTTGATGGAGGTGTTGTAGTCCTGCACGGCCTCGGTGTATCGGCCGCGTGCCACGGTGATGCGGTTCTCGGTGCCTTCGAGCTGGGCCTGGAGTGCCATGAAGTTCTCGTTGGCCTTGAGGTCGGGGTATGCCTCCTGCACGGCCAGCAGGCTCTTGAGTGCCTGCCCGAGCTCTCCCTGTGCCTGCTGGAAGCGGGCCAGGTTCTCCTCGTTGAGGTTGTCGGCGGTGATGTTGATGGAGGTGGCGGCGGCACGGGCCTGGGTCACCTTCTCCAGCGTCGAGGACTCGTGGGCGGCGTAGCCCTTGACGGTGCTGACGAGGTTGGGAACAAGGTCGGCGCGGCGCTGGTACTGGTTCTCTACTTCGGCCCACGACTGGTCCACCTTCTGCTGCTTCTCCACCAGGGAGTTGTAGTTGCAGCTCTGCAGGCTGGTCATGCACACGAGCAGGCCGACGGCCAGGAAGATGCGGCGTATCAGGGATTTCATTATGGTTCGGCTATTTTATGTAGCAGGGAGGCCATGCTGACTTCCTTGCCGACGGTGGGTAGGATTTCTTCTATTGCCACGCGGTGCTGCTCCATGGAGTCGCGGTGGCGGAGTGTGACGGTGCCGTCCTCGAGGGTCTGGTGGTCGACGGTGACGCAGAAGGGAGTTCCGATGGCGTCCTGGCGGCGGTAGCGCTTGCCGATGGAGTCTTTCTCGTCGATCTGGGTCGCGAAGTGGAATCGGAGGGCGTCAAGGATCTCGCGGGCCTTTTCGGGCAGGCCGTCCTTGCGCACCAGGGGCATGACGGCGACCTTGACGGGTGCCAGGGCGGCGGGCAGGTGGAGCACGACGCGGTGGTCGCCGCCCTCGAGCTGCTGGTCCTCGTAGCTGGAGCATAACACGCTCAGGAACATGCGGTCGACGCCGATGGAGGTCTCGATGACGTATGGCACGTAGCTCTCGCCGAGCTCGGGGTCGAAGTACTTGATGTTCTTGCCGGAGAACTTCTCGTGCTGGCTGAGGTCGAAGTTGGTGCGGGAGTGGATTCCCTCTACTTCCTTGAAGCCGAAGGGCATCTGGAACTCGATGTCGGTGGCGGCGTTGGCGTAGTGGGCGAGCTTTTCGTGGTCGTGGTAGCGGTACTTCTCGTCGCCGAGTCCGAGGGCCTTGTGCCAGGCCAGGCGGGCGCGTCGCCAGTAGTCGAACCACTGCATCTCGTCGCCGGGCTTGACGAAGAACTGCATCTCCATCTGCTCGAACTCGCGCATGCGGAAGATGAACTGGCGGGCCACGATCTCGTTGCGGAAGGCCTTGCCGATCTGTGCGATGCCGAAGGGGAGCTTCATGCGTCCGGTCTTCTGCACGTTGAGGTAGTTGACGAATATGCCCTGGGCCGTCTCGGGGCGGAGGTAGATCTCCATGGCGCCGTCAGCTGTGGAACCCATCTCGGTGCGGAACATGAGGTTGAACTGGCGCACGTCGGTCCAGTTGCGTGAGCCGGATATGGGGTCGGCGATCTCGCAGTCGACGATGAGCTGCTTGAGGCCGGCCAGGTCGTTGGCTTCCATGCACTCTGCATAGCGGGTGTGCACGGCGTCGCGCTTGGCGGTGCGCTCGAGCACGCGCGGGTTTGTGGCGCGGAACTGCTCCTCGTCGAAGTTGTCGCCGAAGCGCTTGCGGCCCTTGGCGACTTCCTTGTCGATCTTCTCGTCGATGGAGGCGATGTAGTCCTCAATGAGGACGTCGGCGCGGTAGCGCTTCTTGCTGTCGCGGTTGTCGATGAGGGGATCGTTGAAGGCGTCGACGTGGCCGGAGGCTTTCCATATGGAGGGATGCATGAAGATGGCCGAGTCGATGCCGACGATGTTGGGGTGCAGGCGCGTCATGGCCTGCCACCAGTAGTTCTTGATGTTGTTCTTGAGCTCGACGCCGTTCTGCCCGTAGTCGTAGACGGCGGCGAGGCCGTCGTAGATCTCGGAGGAGGGGAACACGAAGCCGTATTCCTTGGCGTGGGCCACTATTGTCTTGAATGAATCTTCCTTTGGGGAGGCCATGTTTGTCGCTGGTTTAGTGCTTGTCGTTGCCGGCGGCGAGGTCCTCGTCGATGAGGATGCGGCCGCAATACTCGCATACGATGATTTTCTTGTGCATCCTGATGTCGAGCTGGCGCTGTGGAGGGATGCGGTTGAAGCATCCGCCACAGGCCTCGCGCTGCACGCTGACGATGCCCAGGCCGTTGCGGGCGTTCTTGCGTATGCGCTTGAATGCCTTGAGAGTGTAATCGTCGATGAGGGGTTCTATGGTCTTGGCCTTGGCCTGGAGGTCCTCGACCTGCTGGCGGGTCTCGTTGACGATCTCTTCGAGTTCCTTGCGCTTGTCTTCGAGGATGTGCTCGGAATCGGAGAGCTGCTCGCGGGTCATGTTTATGTCCTCGGCCTTCTGTGCCTGTGCGGCCTCGCACTCGCGGATCTTCTTCTGGTCGAGCTCTATCTCGAGGCCCTCGAACTCGATTTCCTTTTCCAGGAAGTCGAACTCGCGGTTGTTGCGGACGTTGTTCTGCTGGTCGCGGTACTTGGCGATCTTGGCGGAGCGGTCTTCGATCTCGGCCTGGAGCTTGCCGGCCTGGCGTTTGAGGTCGGCGGTGTCGTCTTTGTACTTCTGGATGCGCGTCTGGTACATGGCGATTTCATCCTCGAGGTCCTTGACCTCGTTGGGGAGTTCGCCGCGGAGCACCTTGATGCGGTCCATTTCGGAGAGTATGGTCTGCAGCAGGTAGAGGTCCTTGAGGCGCTCTTCTACCGTGCGCTCTTTCTTGTCTTTTTTCTTATCGTCTGCCATTGGGATGGAAGTGTTTTCTATTTGAGAGGGGAGGGTTGGGGTTCAGGAAAGGGTCTTGACGGGGTTTGTCTCGGTGTCGGCAGTGAGGACTGCCAGGTCGGGGAAGGCGTCCTGGAGAATGCGGCGCAGTATCTTGCGGGCGCAGTACTCGCTCTCGTAGTGGCCGAAGTCGGCGAGCAGTATCTCGGGGCCGAAGCCGTCGAAGTGGTGGTACTTGAGGTCGCCGGTGACGTATGCGTCGGCGCCGGCGGCGATGGCGTCACGGATGAAGTCGGAGCCGGAGCCTCCGCAGAGGGCCACGCGCCGGATGACAATCTTGGGCGTGGTGCCGGAGTATCGCAGGGCCTTGACTCCGAAAGTTTCCTTGACCAGGCGCAGGAACTCGACGGTGGGCACGGGGGCGGGCATGGAGCCGATGGCGCCCAGGCCGGTGTCGGCGCCGGGGGCGGTGGGTACCAGGGGCCGGATGTCGGTCATGCCCAGGGCGTGGGCTATGTCGGTGTTGATGCCCTCGGCGGCTGCGTCGAGGCAGGTGTGCGAGGAGTAGATGGCGATGCCGGCGCGGATGGCGGCCGTGACGATGCGCTCTGTGGCGGTGGCGTCGCCGATGCGCTTCAGGCCGCTGAAGAGCAGCGGGTGGTGGCTGACTATCATGTCGCAGCCTCGGCGGCGCGCCTCTTCCACGATGTCTTCGGTGACGGTCAGGCACACAAGCACAGTGTCTACGGGGGTGTCGTATGTGCCCGCCTGCAGGCCCGAGTTATCGTAGCTCTCCTGTAGGCTCAGAGGCGCCTTGGCCTCGATGGCCGTTGCTATGTCTCTTACTGTTGGCAAGAAAGTTGAGGGTTTAGAGTTGAGAGTTCAGAGTTGTCAGTCCTGCTTCTTTTCGGGCTGCACGAGCTGGAGGTGGAGTTCGTCGAGCTGGCTCTGGTCTATGGGCGAGGGGGACTCGTTCATGGTGTCGCGGCCTGAGTTGTTCTTGGGGAAGGCGATGACGTCGCGGATGGAGTCGAGTCCTGCCAGGATGCTGACGAATCGGTCGAAGCCGAGGGCGAGGCCGCCGTGGGGCGGGGCGCCGAACCGGAAGGCGTCCATGAGGAAGCCGAATTGCTCGTGGGCGCGCTCGGGGGTGAAGCCGAGGAGCTCGAACATGGTGTCCTGCAGCTTGCTGTCGTGGATGCGGATGGAGCCGCCGCCGAGTTCGGTCCCGTTGACGACGATGTCGTAGGCGGTGGCGCGCACCTTGCCTGTGTCGGAGTGCAGCAGGGGTATGTCGTCGGGGTTGGGCGACGTGAAGGGGTGGTGCATGGCGTAGTAGCGCTGCGTCTCGTCGTCCCATTCGAACAGGGGGAAGTCCACCACCCAGAGGGGTGCGAACTTGTCCTTGGGACGGAGGCCGAGGCGGTCGCCCATCTCCAGGCGTAGGTCGCAGAGCTGCCTGCGGGTCTTCATGGCGTCGCCGCTGAGGAAGAGCATGAGGTCGCCGGGCCTGGCGCCGAGGCGGTCGGCCCACTCCTTGAGCTGCTCTTCGGTGAAGAACTTGCCGACGCTGGACTTGATGGCACCGTTGTCTTCGACCTTTACCCAGACGAGGCCCTTGGCGCCGGTCTGCGGGCGCTTGACGAAGTCGGTGAGCTGGTCGAGCTGCTTGCGGGTGTAGGCGGCGCAGCCGTGGGCGCAGATGCCCACCGTCAGTTCGGCGTCGTCCATCACCTTGAAGCCCTTGTCCTTGACCAGGTCGGTGATTTCCACGAAGGGCATGCCGAAGCGCAGGTCAGGCTTGTCGGAGCCGTAGAGGCGCATGGCATCGTTCCAGGTCATGCGGCGGAAAGGCTCGGTGAAGTCGATGCCCTTGACATATTTGAAGATGTGCTTTACCAGGCCCTCGAACATCTGTATGACGTCCTCTTGCTCCACGAAGCTCATCTCGCAGTCGATCTGTGTGAACTCGGGCTGGCGGTCGGAGCGCAGGTCCTCGTCGCGGAAGCACTTGGCGATCTGGAAGTAGCGGTCGTAGCCGCTTACCATGAGGAGTTGCTTGAAGAGCTGGGGGCTCTGGGGCAGGGCGTAGAACTCGCCGGGATTCATGCGCGAGGGCACTACGAAGTCGCGGGCGCCCTCGGGGGTGGACTTGACAAGGATGGGCGTCTCGATTTCCAGGAAGCCATGCTCGTCGAGGTATCGGCGGATCTCGAAGGCCATGCGGTGGCGCAGCTCGAGGTTGCGCAGCAGGTTGGGGCGGCGCAGGTCCATGTAGCGGTAGCGCATGCGCAGGTCGTCGCCGCCGTCGGTATCCTCCTCGATGGTGAACGGGGGTGTCTTGCTGGTATTGAGTATCTTGAAGTCGTTGGCTATGATCTCTATGTCGCCGGTGGGCAGGTGCTTGTTCTTGGAATATCGCTCGTTGACCTGTCCGGTGACCTGCAGCACGAATTCGCGGCCGAGCTTGTTGGCACGGTCGCAGAGTTCGGCGTCGGTCTCGTGGTTGAAGACGATCTGCGTGATGCCGTAGCGGTCGCGCAGGTCGATGAACGTCATGCCGCCCATGTTGCGGATACGCTGCACCCAGCCGGCAAGAGTAACCTGCCGGCCGGCGTCGGCGAGCCGGAGCTCACCGCAAGTATTGCTTCTGTACATATATGTCAGTGGTCTCTGCCTAATTTGCCGCAAAGTTACGAAAAAATCCTGGAATAACCATAAACGCCCTCACTTGTCGTTCCCGGGGAACGACAATCCTCGACTGTCCGACATGAACCCCCGATTCCACTCAGACGTTATTAATGGGAAATCAAAACTTATAACGCAATGAAAAAGACGCTTCTATATCTGCCGCTGTTTCTTGCGGCGCTGATGCTCGGCCTGTTGCCCGCTGCCTGCTCCGATGGCGACACCGAAGAGGAACCCATCGTCCCCACAGAGCTCCCCGCCGAAGCCAAGACATTACTTGACACCTATTTCACCGGCTACGAAATAGTGCAGACCATCCGCAACAACGACACCCCGGTTACCTACGAAGTCTGGTTCCGTGGCGGCGGCAAGGTCAAGTTCGACGCCCAGGGTCGCTGGTACGAGGCCGAGGCCGACCGTGATAGGGCCCTCCCGACCGGCTTCTATCCGCTTCCCATCGACACCTACGTGGCCGCAAACTATTCCGGGGCGTATATCGACGAGATTGACCGCGAACCCTACGGCTACGACGTGGACCTCAACACCGGCGTCGACCTCCGCTTCAACGCCGACGGCGCCTTCCTCGGCATCAACCGCTAAGGCTGCGTGGCCTCCTTGGTGTGCCCGGCCAAGAGACGCGGCATACACGGCTGTTCTTTTTCTCTTGTCTAAGACTCCAGTTCCCAAATCAGGGCGCCCCGCTTCCCGCAGGACGCCCTTTTTCGAACGAAAAAATAAAAAGGGTGTTGCAGAACAGCCACGTGGCGGTCACCGTGGCGAGTTTTGCAACACTTTCACAAATGCACGCTCTGTCTTTTGTAGGTTGTTTTTCCGACTGCAAAGTCAGATCCGGCAGCTATGAGCGCATATTACGAAATTCACGGTTGTTAATTAACCATAAACGAGAGTTCCGGATAAGACATGTGCGTTTTTCCGCAAAATATTTGGCTGGACGGATTTATTGGCGTACCTTTGTGGCGGAATCGGGTCGCGAGTCCCGGTCCTAAGCAAAGAGTGAGGCCGTATGGCCTCGTTAATTGTATCAGTATTGCTTATGGACACCTTGCCTCGGCAAGGCTGCCCCGGCCGGGGGCAGCGAGTCTTTAAGGTCTGCCTCCGGTCATGGCAATACCGGTACAATTACTATTTCAGACTCAAACCGCTGAACTATATTCAGAACCTCCCGGGAAGTCATCGGTGCCGACTGCTCGCCAGGCTCTCACACTGGTTTGGTGTGCGTACCCCGGGACGAGTAATCAATCGGGGCGACGCACTTGCGTGTATCGCCCTTTTCATGTCCCTCGCAAATATGTATCCACGCCAATTTGCCCGTTTTCTTAATTTTAATTCACAATCTCCCAAATAATTTCGTGTAAAATCAAGTTCTTTAAAAATTTTTATCTATATTTGCGGTCGAAAGTGTTTTTCGCTTCTGAGTCACTTCATGGGTAAAAAGACACAACCTCTTTATAAATAACCAAACCAAGCATCAGTATGAAGAATCTATCCGTTCTGACCGGCGTCGTGCTTGCAGCGAGCCTGGGCGCCAGTGCCCAGATTCCGTGCATCCCGGCTATGGAAGAGTTCGAGCCGCAGCAGGTGGCCGTCACCTATACACCCGGTGTCAAGTCCGGCATGCCCCGGCGCCTGGCCCCTGGCCAGGCCGCTCCCGCCTCGATCGCGGGCAAGAACTTCGTGACCTACTACGGCTCGTTCACCAACTACGGACAGCGCGCCGGTTCGATCATGGTGGAGGCCGACGGCGACAGCGTCCTGCTCAAGGGCATCGCCATGGGCTACGACCTCAAGGGCAAGTACGACCCGGCCACAGGCACGCTGACCATCCCGACAGGCAAGCCCGTCGGCACTCTCTCCTCCGGCGCCGTCGTCTCCGTCTACAACCTGCTTCGCTCCACCGAGTGGAAGAACTACAACAGCGAGCCGGTGGTGGCCACAGTCACCGACAACCTCATCACATTCGCCGATGGCTTCTACGGAACCTCTTCCGCCGGCGGCGGATACGTGTGGATGGATGACATCAAGGCCCGTCCGGCCAACGGCATGATGCAGATCAGCCGTCTCAACACCAGCCTCGCTCCCACCACCTCGTACTCCTACCCCGTGCTGGTAGAGAAGTCCGGCACCACCCAGGTGCAGGTACAGGGCATGGCGCAATGGCTCTACAGCCACAACTACTCGGTGCCATTCAACCTCAACAAGACTACCAACGTCGCCACTCTGCCCACCAACAGCTGCCTGGTGGACTACTACAAGTCAGGCGACGAAGTGCAGGACATGCTGATGCTCTACCGCAAGGACAGTACCGTCAACAGCGTGTCCACCAACCCGACCTTCGACGTGGTAAACGGCGAGAAATCGTCGCTCAACGGCAAGTGGATCTACTTCGTGGGCTACAAGAACAGCACGGGCGGCTACCGTGGCTGGACGCTTGGCAACTTCAAGATCGAGGCCGACCTCAACTTCTACGACGCCCCCATCGCCAACCTCGACACCATCGACGGCGTCATCTACAGTTATAATCCGGGCGTCGGCACCGCCACCGTCACGGGCGCCTCTGCCGAGTGCACCGACGCCGCCATCAAGGGCCACTTCACCATCGGCGGCATCGACTACACCACAACGGCCATCGGCGACAACGCCTTCAAGAACAACAAGACCGTGACCAAGATCAACATCCCGGCCACCCTGCAGAAAATCGGCGCCACCCCGTTCACCGGCGCCTCGAACCTCAAGAACGTCAACATCGAGGACCTGGAGGCCTGGTGCGGCGTCACTATCCCGTCGTACGTGGCCACACCGTTCTACGTGGCCTTCCCGAGTACCGTGGCCAACTGGGGCAAGGTGACCTTCGGCGGCAAGGAGTTCGACGGTACGCTGGTCATCCCGGCAAGCATCAAGAAAATCAATCCCTACACCTTCTCCTACCTGCGATGCACCAAGAAGATTGTGCTCCACGACAGCATCACCTCTCTGGGCGACCGCTGCTTCGCCTATAATGACTCGCTGCAGAGCGTGAACCTGCCCGAAAGCCTTCAGAGCATGCAGGCGGCCTTCTACTACTGCAGCTCGCTGCCGGCCATCGACGTGCCCCGCAGCCTCGAGGTGCTCGGCGCCCACTCCTTCTACTACTGCCGCAAGCTTACCGACGTCAAGCTTCACACCGGCCTGAAAGAGATTGGCATGTACGCCTTCTATAACTGCACGGCACTGACGGAGCTGACTCTGCCCCCGACGCTCGACACCATCGGCGCCTCGGCGTTCAACAGCGACAAGGCCATCACGTCGCTGACGTGCCGCGCCACCGTGCCGCCGGCAGTGGCCGCCGACAACATCTTCTCGTCGTTCGCCGCCACCTGCACGCTATCGGTGCCTGAAGCCTCCATATCCGCCTACAAGACAGCCACCGGCTGGAAGAACTTCACCAACGTGCAGATCAACACGGGCGTCAGCGGCCTGGAGACCGACGCCGCCGACGTGCCTGCCGAGTACTACAACCTGCAGGGAATCCGTGTGGCCAACCCCACGTCGGGCATCTACATAGAGAAGCGCGGCAACCGTACCCGCAAGGTAATCCTCAAGAATTAAGAGTTCAGTTCGCATAAAAATTCGCGACAGGGGCCGATACGCGGTCACTGTCGCGAATTTTTATGCGAACTCCGAAGTCCACGACGGGGGGTGGACGGTCCCTACATGGGAGCCGCTTCTTTCTCGAAGTGCTGGAAGTCCTGTGAGGACTTCCACGCCCCTCCCCAGCGGAAGCCGTGGGCGATGAATAGGATGTAGATGGGGTCGGTGGTGTCGATCTTGTAGGGGAAGTCGGCCGTGCGGTCGGCGAACTTTGCCGCTGCATCCGGGGATACGTACGGGGCCTTGCCGGGACGGCGCTTCACGTACGGGTTGTAGAAGGGATTGACATCGATGGCCAGGCCGCGGGCGTGGTTGGAGAGCTTCTTGCTGCCGGCCACGACGCGGTAGTTGAAGCAGGAGGTGTTGTTTGCGTTCATGGAGGCGCGGTCGTCGGCATCATATTCGTCGACGAGCACCATGCGCTCTATGGGATAGTGGATACGGAACGCCTCGCGGAAGATGTCGAGCAGGTCGGCGGCGATGGCCTGGTTGCAGACGAGCTCGCCCATACGGACGTTGCCGTGGCCGTCGTGGTGCGGGATGGTGAGGTAGCGTAGCTCGGAACGCGGGACGATGCATCCGGCCTTGTACGACTTGCCCTGCATGCGGGCGAATACGGCGTCGGGTATCTCCTCTGCGCGGAAGGAGTCCATAAGCACGGAGTCCGGGTAATTGACAATCTCGTCGGGCTGCGACCAGACGATGAATGTGTTTTCCTGCTGCGCCCAACCTGCCCGGACGAGCAACGACAGCACGAACGCGAATACGACTTTACGAATCACAATCGTTTTTGGGCATGTAGATTTCGAGGGCGCGGAACTCGTCGCGGCCGCGGGGAAGAATCTCGAGATAGCCGTCTGTAGAAGGAAGCAGGACAGTATGGCCCCGGCGCAGTGTCATCTCGCCGGAGTCGGCGCTGAGGGTCGCCTCGCCGCCTATGCACATTATGATGACAAAGGAATCGAGGTCACAATAGCAACGCTGCATGCGGTCGGTTGCGCGGAGCAGACTGACAGCGAAGTGTGGCGACACGCAGACCGCCGAGGAGGCATCGGGCCGGGTGGTGTAGTGCAGGGGAAGGCCGCCGGTGTCGGCGTAGTTGATGGCACGCCTGGCCTGCTCGAGGTGCAGCTGGCGCCTGTTGCCACTGGCGTCGGTGCGGTTGTAGTCGTAGAGACGGAAAGTGTCGTCGCTGGTCTGCTGTATCTCGGCGACGAGGATTCCGGCGCCGATGGAGTGGACACGTCCGGCAGGTATGTAGAAGGCGCTGCCGGAGTGGACGGGCGAGTAACGCAGCGTGTCGGTGATCTCGCCGGTCTGCACGAGACGGTCGAGGTCGGCGGGCAGGACGGGACGCAGAAAGCCGGTTGCCAGGCGTGCGCCTGGCACGGCGTCGAGCACCATCCACATTTCGTTCTTGCCGAATGGGTGGCCCATCCCGCGGGCCATATCGTCGTTCGGATGCACCTGTATCGACAGGTCGGTTTTCGCATCGATGAGCTTGACCAGCAGCGGGAACCGACGGCCGTATCTGGCTAATACGTGCCGACCGAGCAGGCTGCGGGGGTCGCGGGCTATCAGCTCGTCGAGGGCAAGCCCCTTGTCGGGACCTTCGGCCACTATGGAAATGTCTCCGGGAACTTGGCTGACCTCCCAGCTCTCGCCGATGGAGCCTTTGGTATCGGCGTCACCTTTGTAGGCCGACAACCGCGTACCGCCCCAGATGGGCCTCTTATAAATAGGCGTGAATGTCCACATAGGCCGCAAAGGTAGTAAAAAAAATTGAGAGTCAGTGCATCGGGACGAAAGGCGCGACTTTGCGGAGCAGCCGATTGGCTTCACCGCAGACGTCGGTGCAGTCAATGGTGGTGAGCTTGAGCACCGGCGCGCCGGGCCGCAGGTCGCACTTGCCCAGGTCTATGTAGTAGAGGCCGCGGGCGGTGGCGGAGTCGAAATAGTAACGCAGGTCGCGCAGGTTGCACATCGACCTCCACTGCGTGGAGGAGACGTTAGGCTCGCCGGTGACCGTGTACAGGTAGGGCACCGAGACGTTGAACATCACAGAGCGTAGGATGCTGGCTCCGAGGTCGGCGTCGGCCACGCGCGCCACATTGCGGATGAAGAAGTCGCCGCGCACGCATCGGTCGGCCGAGCGGACCGTGCCCGGAAGCATGTTCGTGCCCCCTACGCCGCGCCAGTAACTGACGATGGCCGACATGGCCGGCCACTCCGGGTCGTTGGTCATGACATGGATGGAGTCCGGACGGTAGACGCACATCCTGCCCTTGGAGAACTCGATGATGGCCGACTCGCCGCTGGCGTCGGTAACGCCGAAGTGAAGCTTCGACTCCGTGCCACCGTCGAAAGTGGCGCCATAGAGGGTGAAGTCCTGTCCCTCTACCTGCTTCAGCACCTCGGCGGTGGTGGCGTTGTTGTCAAGCAGCCAGGCCACGAAAACGGATAGCGACACCGGCCGTCGGTCATTGTTGGTGGAGTCGGAATACTGGGCGGTCTTGCAGAAGAGGCTGGCGACCTGGAGCCCCTTTTCGTTCATGCCCTCGGTGATGCCGGCGTCATAGCCCACCGCATACACGCAGCCATACTTCGACGTCCAGGAGAAAGCTCCCGGCCTCGACGCGCTCACGAACCGCGCCCCCCTCGGATAGACATACAGATTGGTTGGTATGGGCGTCTTCCAGTCGAGCGACCTACCTACGATACACAGCGAGCTGTCTCCATTATAGACAATGCGCGTGCAGGCCTCCGAGTCTACTGACCCGACCGCCACCAGCGCGAGCACCATCAAGCAAATTCTCTTTATCATCTTCAAATATTTTTATAGCTAAAACGAATATTACCACCTTTCGGTTGAATGCACTGCGGGCGCACCAACGAGAACAAGACATACCCACGGATCTCTACCGTTGCCGAATCCTTGACAGGATAAAATTTCGCCGGAATTTCGGAAAGTCAGAAATCGGCGCGGATAAACGCTTTCTGTTATGTCTGCAACACCCTCCCTCGAACCCCGGGACGGGGCATCCGAACGGTCTGCGTCTACAAAATTACGCGCAAGTTTTTGATGCCGGCAACACTACTGGCGGTTTTTAACAAAGAATTTGGTTACCCCCAATAACCATTGGCAGCGTACGGTACGACACCGGGTCTCCGGTTCTATATGGCCTTGGTTTTCAGGTGGCGGATTAGTCGTGGGTATCTGCGGGGGTGTCGGTGTGGTCGGTGGGGGTGGGCTCGACCGTCATTTCGGGAGAGAGGAGGGGGAGTAGCTGGGCGTCGAGGCTGAGGATGGTCTTCATCTCGGTGCGGAGGCGGCGTAGGGCGATGTTGCCAAGCAGCCAGACGGGAATGCCGACGGGGATGAGAATGATGCCGGTCCAGGCCATCCAGCGTCGCGGCGCCGGGCGGTAGAGCCAGAGGCTGGTGACGATGGGGTAGGAAGAGAGCTTCTGCACTACGCGGGCGTCGCGGCTGTCGCTGAGGTAGTCCACGAGCACGTCGGCCTGCATGGCCACACGCTTGACGAGGTCGGTGTTGGCGCCGGAGAGCCAGTAGCGGAGGTAGCCCATGGGGCGACCTATGCGGCGCAGTATGCGGTCGGCACGGGAGTCAAGGGCGGCGAGCATCTGCCGGGCCAGGGTGGCGTCCACGTCGTTGATGATAACCTCCTTGAAGGCGCTGCCGCGCTTCTGCCGCAGTCCGAAGATGCGGCGGATGATGCGCATGTAGGCATCCTTGGAGAAGAGCGTGGAGTCGTTCATGGCCTTGTAGGTGGCGAAGATACCCAGGGGCGCGAGCACGGCGGTGGAAATCCACATGCCGATGTAGACGGGCCAGCGGCCGTCGCGCGCCATCTTGTAGCCGGTGTTGTCGATGATGTAGTAGACCAGGAACAGCAGCACGGAGATGACCAGCGGTGTGCCGATGCCGCCCTTGCGTATGATGGCGCCAAGCGGTGCTCCGATGAAGAAGAAGATGAGGCAAGCGACGGACAGTGTGAACTTTTTCACCAACTCTATCTCGTGGCGGCGTATGGACTTCTTTTCCTCTGCCATGTTGAGCGACTTGAACTCGTACTCGCCGCCCTTCTGGAGCGCGGCGCGACGGGAGGCGTCGAGAATCTCGTTGGCCTTGGATGGGGGCATTGCCTGTAGTATGGAGTCAATGTCTGGCACGGCGGCGGGCATGGTCACGGCCTGGTAGGTGGCTGGCTGCATGGTCTCGTGGTCGATGACGTTGCTGACGCCGCCATAGCGCTCCATGCGCAGTTCGGTGGCGTAGATGTCGCCGATGGAATCGACCTTGCCGGACACGGAGTCGATGGTCTGGCGCAGCTCGGTGATGTTCTTGCCGACGTACTGCTTGCGCATCTGGTTGTCGTCCAGGCGGTTGAAGTTGACGTCGAATGGGATTAGCACCTGCTTGTCCTTGAACTCTTCGCGGCGGAAGGGGACGTTCTGGTCGCCGGGTAGCTGCTCGCGGAGGTTCTCGAACTGCTCACCATTGAACAGGTGCAGGAACATGTACCTCTTATCCTTTGTCAGGGCGAGCTGTGCGCTGTCGGCCACGAGGATGGTGGCGTTCTCGCCGCCCTGGCTGACGTCGTAGATCATGACTCCGCGGAGCATGCCGGTGTTCTGGTCTTTCTCGCGGACATAGACGTTGTAGCCGGGAATCTGGTCGTTGAAGACGCCGGGTATGATTTCCGTCTCGGGGGATTTCTGCTTGATGGAGAAGAGGAGTGTCCACATCTTGACCTGTGCGCGGGGGAGCACGTCGTTTTGGAAGAAGAAAGCGCCTATGCTGATTCCGCCGACGAGGACGATGAGGGGCATCATGACGCGCACGAGGCTGATTCCCGAGGCCTTCATGGCTGTGAGTTCGAACTTCTCGCCGAAGTTGCCGAAGGTCATGAGCGACGCCAGCAGTATTGCCAGCGGCAGCGACATGGGCACCATGCTGACGGCGGCGTAGAAAAACAGCTCGCCGATGACGGAGATGTCGAGGCCCTTGCCCACCAGGTCGTCGACGTATTTCCAGAGGAACTGCATGAGCACGATGAAGAGCACGATGAAGAACGTCATCGCGAACAGCGGCAGGAAGCTCTTGAGCACCAGCCAATGGAGTCTCTTGATCAGGCGCATTGCGGCTGCAAAGTTACTCAAAAAAGTTGAGAGTCGAGAGTTGAGCGTTGAGAGTTGCGGGAAATAGGACGTATTTTTTCGGACGCACGGGCCGTGCGTCCATACAAAGGCGTGCCTTTATTCCGCGAACCGATTATTTGCGCGGGGTCCAGGAGATGACGGCGGCGTGGGTGGCGATGCGGGTGTCGAGGTTGCAGACGTGCTGCTGGTAGAGGCGGAAGCGATAGCCCACGCCCAGGTCGCCTCGGCCGAAGTGCAGGCGCACACCGAGCAGGTTGTCGACGCAGAAATTGTTGCCCCACCAGGCGGCGTGCACCAGCCCGGAGCGGTTGCCCAGGTAGATGTTGTAGTATGGCTGGCCGTAGTCCTGGCTGAACATGGCGCCGACTATGGGCGTCACGGCCTCGTCGCGCACGGTCAAGTAGAGGCGACCGAGGCGCAGGCGGTAACTGGCGCTGAGTGTGCCCTGTAGTGAAATCCGGGCCTTGGCGGCGGCAGGGTTGTTGCCGTTGCGGGGCATGTAGATGCAGCCGGCATATAGGCCGACACCTCCACCGGCAGCGAGGGTGAGGCGGTCGGTGACGTGCCAGCCACGGCGTACGAGCCAGTCAAAGGCTACGGCTCCCTGCCACTCGGTGGCGTTGCCGGCTGGGTTCTGCAGGCGCATGCCCTCGATGCGGGCCTGGAAGCTCATGCTCATGCCTCGGTGCCAGGGCAGGGCCTTGGTCCAGTCGCCGGTGAGGGCCAGATGCACGCCGTGGTATCGGAGCGGCGAGAGATAGGTGTCGGCAATCATACCCCCGCCCACCTCGACGGCGTAGGTGGAGTGGATCGGCCGACACTCAGGTTGAAAATCGAGAGAAGTAGGGGCGCACGGCTCATGCGTCCGCACAATGCTGTCGCCCTGGGCGGAACATGGCCGCAATCCGAGCACGACGAGGGAAAGGAGCAATAGGGTCAGTCGTTTCATGCCTCGTCGGAGAAAAGGTTGTCTGAGGGCGGGGGAGTTGTGGATTCGGGAGAGTTGTTGTCCGGATTCGACTCATCAGGTAAGGGTTCTATGGCGGGGTCGGGGGTGATGTCGCGGACGGCGCGGACCTTGTACTGGCTCAGGCGCTTGCCCTTGGCCTTGTAGCTCTTGACGCCCACGAACTCTTCGGCATTGACGGTGGTCGGCAGGCGGTGCCGGTCGTGGCCGCCGAACTCGACCTCGAGCAGGGGCTGCGGAGTGCCTGTGACGAGGTAGATCTTCTGCTCGTCGGGCACGGGGGCGAATACCTGCCTCCTCGCCGATGCCTCCAGGCGGAAGCGCTTGAGGTAGGTGTAGCCCGCCTCGCGGTCGAACAGCGCCACTGTCCACACCTTGTCGGGATCGAACTTCTCGATGAGCAGTATGTCGCTGTCGTAGTGGTTTGACTCGGCGTAGGATGTGGTGTAGAACTCTCCGCCGCGTGTGAGGACGACAACGAGGTCGTTGCCCTGGAAGGTGCCGAGGAGCTTGCCGCGGCCGTCGTAGTTGATGCGGAGCACGTCGGGGTCGAACCACACCTCGCGTCCGCCGAGGGTGGAGCCGAGGTCGCGGTCGAAGTCCACGCGCTGCACCTCGTGCTTGGTGACGAGGTTGCCTAAGGTGTCGCGCCCCTTGATGGCCAGGTCGGCGAAGTTGACCTCCACCTCGTTGACCTTGAGTCCGCGACGCCCGTCGACCTTCAGTCCCGGGATGACGGGCTGCTTGCTCTCCTTGAGGATGGCACGCACCGCCTGCGCCTCGCCGTTGGGGTTGGCGGAGAAATAGAGTATCCTGGAGCCGGGCAAGCCCTTGGTGATGTCGTACTCGCGGTCGCGGGTCATGCCGGTGATGGTGAAGCGCTTCTTGTAGGTGAAGCCCCCTTTGCCGTTGCGGTACACGACGTTGTAGACGGTGCGGTTGTCGCCTTTCTTGAACGGCGCCACGTGGATCACCTTCTTGCCCACGTCGAGCTTCTTGGGTGTGCGGACGATGCGGTAGGTGCCGTCGTTGTTGACGATGAGGATGTCGTCCAGGTCGGATACGTTGCACTTGAACTCGGCATCCTTGAGGGCAGTGCCGAGGAATCCTCCGGCCTTGTCGTAGTAGAGGCGGCAGTTGGCTTCGGCGACTTTTGTGGCCTCGATGGAGTCGAAGCTGCGGAGCTCGGTGCGACGGGGAAAGGCGTGGCCGTAGGTGTCGCGCAGGTGGCGGTACCAGGCTATGGTGTAGTCGGTGATGTGGTTGAGGTTCTCGAGGAGCTTTTCCACCTCTGCCTCGAGGGCGGCGATGCGCTCGTCGGCGGCGGCCACGTTGAAGCTCAGGATGCGCTTCATGCGTATCTCCCACAGTCGCAGCAGGTCGTCGTCAGTGATGTCGCGCAGCAGCTTGGGCAGCCATGGGTCGAAGAGCAGGCGCAGGCGGTTGAGCACGCCCTGCATCTCGAGGGCCTGCTCCACGTCCGGGTGCTTGTACATGCGCTCGGAGATGAAGATGCGCTCCAGTGAGGCGAAGAAGATGTCCTCGCGGCGCTCGTCGAGCTTGATTTCGAGCTCGTGGCGGAGCAGGTCGCGGGTATGTTCGGCGCTGTGGGCCAGCAGCTCGCTGACGGTCATGAAGCGGGGCCGGTGATCGCAGATCACGCAGCAGTTGGGCGAGATGCTCACTTCGCAGTCGGTGAAGGCGTAGAGGGCATCGATGGCCTTGTCCGAGGATGTGCCCGGCTGCAGTTGCACGATGATGCGGGCCGTGGCGGAGGTGTTGTCGTCGACGTGCCTGATCTTGATCTTGCCCTTCTCGGTGGCGGCCTGGATGGAGGCGATGAGCGTGGCGGTGGTCTTGCCGAAGGGTATCTCGGTGATTGCCAGTGTCTTGGAGTCGAGCTTCTCGATGCGTGCTCGCACCTTTACGGCACCGCCGCGTGCGCCGTCGTTGTAGCGGGTGGCGTCGAGCAGGCCGCCGGTCTGGAAGTCGGGGAGGAGGGCGAAGGGCTCACCTTTGAGGTGGGAGATGGCGGCGTTGCAGACCTCCACGAAGTTGTGGGGCAGGATCTTGGAGGAGAGGCCGACGGCGATGCCCTCTACGCCCTGGGTGAGCAGGAGCGGGAACTTGGCCGGCAGAGTGACGGGCTCGCGTTTGCGCCCGTCGTAGCTCATGGTCCATTCGGTGATCTTGGGGCTGAAGAGGGTCTCGAGGGCGAAAGGGCTGAGGCGCGCCTCGATGTATCGGGGTGCGGCCGCAGAGTCGCCGGTGAGGATGTTGCCCCAGTTGCCCTGGGTGTCGACGAGCAGCTCCTTCTGGCCGAGCTGCACGATGGCGTCGCCGATGGAGGCGTCGCCGTGGGGATGGTACTGCATGGCAGTGCCAACGATGTTGGCCACCTTGTTGAAGCGGCCGTCGTCAAGGGTCTGCATGGCGTGGAGGATGCGCCGCTGCACGGGCTTGAGGCCGTCGTCGATATGCGGCACGGCACGCTCCAGGATCACATACGAGGCGTAGTCGAGATACCAGCTGCGGTACATTCCGCCCAGGCTCTCGACGTCGTGCGGGTCGGCTGCCACGTATCCGCCGCGGCCCAGCTGCGGGCGCTTATTATCCTCTTCGGGTGCCGTTTGCCCCTCTTCGGGAGCGGACTGCGCCGGGTACGGGTTCTTATCTTCCTCTATCGGGGTCAGTTCGTCGTCAATGCTCATCGCCTGCAAAGGTACAAAAAAATCCCGAAAGTGCCTTTGCGAGGTGCTCGTTTATTCTTCGGCGGGGAGGCGGAAGATGGAGAAGTTGACGGAGCCGTAGGTGCGGTGCTGGTCGAAGTGTGGCAGGGCGGAGAAGTCGTATGCCTTGCCGTGCTCGAGCACGAAGAGTCCGCCGGGCTTTACCAGGGTCGAGCCAAGCACTCTCTCTGGCACTTCGGCGAACCAGGGCAGGTCATATGGGGGATCGGCGAAGACGACGTCGTAGCTGTCGGCGCAGGTGGCGATGTAGCGGAAGACGTCCATGTGGATTACGTGGAAGGCGGGGTCGTGCAGGGTGCTCTGCAGGCTCTTGAGGAATGAGGTCTGCACGCGGGCCTTTTCCACGGCCGTGACGGACGTGCAGCCGCGAGACAGGAACTCCAGGCTGATGGCGCCGGTGCCGGCAAAGAGGTCGAGCGCGGTGGCGTCTTCCAGGTCGGTGAGGTTCTCCAGGACGTTGAAGATGTTCTCGCGCGCGAAGTCGGTGGTGGGGCGCGCGGTTATGTTTTTCGGCACGTCGAAGCGGCGTTTGCCATATTTTCCTCGGATTATTCTCATTAGGGCTTAGTTGAGAGTTGTCGCTTGTAGGGACGCACCCTGGTGCGTCCGCGGATCGTTCAGACCAGGCGCAGGCATTTCTTGCAATTGCCTCCGAGCTTCAGCTCGGAGCATCATCGTCGAATGCCAGCAGCACGGGCGTCGGCACCTTGTCTGCACCCTCCACTCGCGGCAGCAGGCTCAGGCTCACGTAGTTCAGATGCCTGCGCAGCAGGGGCATCAGCTGCTTGCGCGCCTCGGGGCTGCCGGAGATGTTGAGCTCGCCGCGGTCGGTGCCGAGGTCGAGCTGCTGCCACAGGGCCAGGATGAAGTAGGCGTCGTCGTCGGTGGTGGCGGCGCGGTGGGTGGAGGCGTGGAGCAGGCGCGAACCGCTGTATGCCAGCAGGTGCAGGTATGGAGTGTCGAGGTCGGCATAGACGCGTACGCGGCCTGGGGCGGAACGGTCGGCGCAGAAGCGGCGGGCGAGCGGCTCGAGGCGGTGCATGGGCTCCACTCCTGCGAAGGTGCGCCCCAGGAAGGGCCGCAATCCCGGACATAGGGTGAAAGCCACCTGCGCGTCGGTCAGGGGCCGCACGAAGATGTCGCCGGCCTCGGCGTCATAGAAGCGCCTCATGGCCGTCTCGATAAGCGCCATAGGAGCCTCGGGCGGGAAGATGAGCAGCCGCGGGGTGTCCACGAGCAGCCGGCAGTCGTAGTCCTCGAGCAGCATGGGGTTGTCGTAGACGGCATTCTCTATCTGTTTCAGGGCGTCGTCGGGCCGGGGCGTCCAGGCAGATGCGATGGCACGTACGGGTGCCGTGTCCCGGCGCCCGTATGGCACGAACCAGCCCTGGAGGCTGCCGTCTCCAAGGCTGAGTATGAGGTTGTAGCGCCGCGGGTCGGCGTATTGCTTGAGTTCTTCCTGCATCATTTATAGTTGATGTTGGCTGCCTTGATGGTCACCTTGCCATTCCTGGCGGCTCCCACATCGGCGGTGCGGACGTCGAGGTTGCGGCAATTGACGATGCCCAAATACCCGGCGGTGATGTTGGCATATTTGGCTTTGCCTGCAAGCTCGATGTTGCTGTTGGAGACGTCGATGCCGACATCGTCCACGTCGAGCAGCTTTACCTCCATGTTGCTCTGGCTGCTGGACCCGAAGATGGCCTTCTTGCCCTTGAGTGTGCCGATTTCTATCTTGGACATCGACGAGCAGGTTAGGTCGGCGACGCCGGGGGTGCCGTACACGACAATGGCTCCGCGGGTGTAGAAAGAGGCCGTAGAAGAACAGCTGACATTTACTTTGTTGGCCATTATGTCTCGGATCTTGCAGGTGGAGGCGCTGGAGCAGCTGGCGTCGAGCGTCTTGCACTCGAGCCGCTCGATCTTGGCGTCGCTGGCCGACGAGAGGTCGAGTTCGGCGACGCCGGAGCTGCAGACCTGCTGGGCGCTGAAGTTGCTGGCCGACGAGAGGTCGAGGTTCACGTTGCTTGACACTACACTATTAATGTCAATCTTGGAGGCGGAACTGCCGTCGACGTTCAGCGTCTGGCAATGCAGGTTCGGGATGCTGACGTTGCTGGCTGACGAGGTCTCGATGTTAAAGGAGCTGTTGACTATGATTTCGCGAGTGGATGTGAAATTGCATGCGGTGCTGAGGTCCAGGTACTTCATGGTGGTGGACGAGCAGGTCACTGTCACCTTGTTGCCTTCTATGTTACCCCTGTAATTGTTCTCTATCTCGAGTCTGCCGGAATTGTCCTTGCCGATCTCGATTTTCTCCACATACTTGGCCGGGCCTTCGATGATGATTTCGCCGGGCTTGCCTTGAGTGTAGACTATGTTGATAGCGCGTGAGGCGGTGATGCCGGAGAAGTCGCCGAGGTTCTTGAGGACGCGCTTCATGGTCTGGTTTGCAGAGCCTGATTCCTTCACCACGTAGCTTCCGCCGCCGTCGTAGAGCGGGTCGTCATATTTGCCCTGCGTCTTGCGGGTGTGAGTGGTGGTCCTGCTTGAGGAGCTGGAGCGCTGGTCGCCGTCGTAGGTGATGACGCTCACACCATCCTTGTCCTTGCGTACGCGGTAGTTGCTGGTGTTGCCGTCGTCGTTGGGATTGATGACGATGGTGCCGTTGGCCAGGCGCGCGCCTTGCACCTCGCGGCGGTTGCCGTTCTCGTCAATCTCGTAGACCTTGCCGCCGGTGATTAGGTAATTCTTTTTCCCGCCGTCGGGCATGGAGTAGGAGATCTGGTAGTCGCCGTTTCCGGAGGCGATCTTGGTGGTCTGCTTATTCTTCTTCCCTTTCTGCGAGTCGGTGTAGGTGACGGTGACAGTGTTGCCGTTCTGGCGCACACGGGTGCGGGCCTGGGCGGCAGTGGTGGCAAGGTCGAGGCAGAAGAGGAGCGTCCCCGCCGCCAGTATGCCTAAAGATATATTCCGTATCGATTTCTTCATCGCTGAGCCTTGTTGGTTCTATATCTCTGACGACAAAATTACGAAATAATTACAGTCCGGGCAAATATTCACGAAAAATTCGTACCTTTGCAGTCCGAAACCGGGGTGCCAAGGAAGCGCGAGCTTCCCCGCGCCCAGAAAACACTTTTTTACGTTCATGAAAGCATACGTATTCCCCGGCCAGGGTGCACAGTTCACCGGCATGGGCCACGAACTCTACGAGCAGAATCCCAAGGCAAAGGAGCTGATGGACCGCGCCGACGCGGTCCTTGGCTTCAAGCTCACCGACATAATGTTCAGCGGCAGCGAGGATGACCTCAAGCAGACGAAGGTCACCCAGCCGGCCGTGTTCCTGCATAGCGTCGTTCTGGCGCTCACGGATCCGGAGTTCGCGCCCGACATGACGGCCGGCCATAGCCTGGGCGAGTTCTCGGCCCTGGTGGCCGCCGGAGCGCTCGACTTCGAGTCGGGACTGAAGCTGGTCAGCGCCCGTGCACAGGCCATGCAGAAGGCCTGCGAGGCCCACCCCTCGACGATGGCGGCCGTGCTCGCCCTCCCCGACGAGAAGGTGGAGGAGATTTGCGCCGAAGTACCCGGCTGCGTACGCGCCGCCAACTATAACTGCCCCGGCCAGGTGGTGATCTCCGGCACCGTGGAGTCCATCGAGGCCGCCTGCGAGAAGATGCTCGCCGCCGGCGCCAAGCGCGCCCTGAAGCTCAAGGTGGGCGGCGCCTTCCACAGCCCCCTCATGGAGCCGGCGCGCCAGGAACTCGAGGCCGCCATCCGCGCCACCGAGTTCTCCACCCCCCGCTGCCCCGTCTACCAGAACGTTGACGGCAAGCCCCACACCGACCCCGAAGAGATCAAGGAGAACCTCATCAAGCAGCTCACGGCCCCCGTGCGCTGGACCCAGAGCGTGCAGCAGATGCTCGCCGACGGCGCCACCGAGTTCGTGGAGCTCGGCCCCGGCTCCGTACTCCAGGGCCTCATCAAGAAAATCGACCGCAAGGTCCAGGTCAGCGGACGTCAATAAATGAAAGCTGAAAGCTGAGAGCTGAGAGTACATCGACGCCCGGTGCGTCAGCCGTCTCTCAGCTCTTAGCTTCTTCTCTCAACTCTAAACTCCCAACTATGAACGTTGCAATAGTAGGCGCCAGCGGCGCCGTGGGCCAGGAGCTGCTGCGCGTACTCGACGAGCAAGCCTTTCCCGTCGACGGACTCCGTCTCTTCGGCTCGTCCCGCTCCGCCGGACGCACATACACCTTTCGCGGCCACGACTACGTGGTCGAGGAGCTCACCGACGACCCCGAACTTTTCGCCGGCTTCCAGGTGGCCTTTGTCAGCGCCGGTGCCTCCGTGTCGAAGAAATACGCCGACGTCATCACCGCCCGCGGAGCCGTGATGATCGACAACTCGTCGGCTTTCCGCATGGACCCCGACGTGCCCCTGGTAGTGCCCGAGGTCAATGCCGCCGACGCCCTCGTGCGCCCGCGCAACATCATCGGCAACCCCAACTGTACAACCATCCAGATGCTCGTGGCCCTGGCACCCATCCACCGCCTCAGCCCCATACAGAGCATCCACGTGGCTACCTACCAGGCCGCTTCCGGCGCCGGTGCCACCGGCATGGCCGAGCTTGAACGGCAGATTACCGACTATGCCGCCGGCAACGAGCTGAAAGTCAGCAAGTTCCAGGCACAGCTCCTCGGCAATCTCATCCCGCAGGTCGACGCCTTCCTCGACAATGACTACACCAACGAGGAGATGAAGATGGAGCGCGAGACCCGCAAGATTCTGCACACCCCCGGGCTGAACGTGTCGGCCATGTGCGTGCGTGTGCCGGTGCTCCGCGCCCACAGCGAGGCCGTATGGGTGCGCACCGCCGAGCCCCTGGAGATCGCCGATGTGCGCTACGCCATGGAGCAGGCTCCCGGCCTGGTGGTGGTCGACGACCCCGCTCAGGGCAAGTACCCCATGCCCCTGATGGTCGCCGGCAGCGACCCCGTATACGTAGGTAGAATACGCCGCGACCTCGCCGACCCCTGCGGCATTGCCCTTTGGGTCGTCGCCGATCAGATCAAGAAGGGCGCCGCCCTCAACGCCGTCCAAATAGCACAGTACCTGCTCTCGGTCGGCAACCTCTGACATCTTGCACGCCGAGGACGTGCGTTTTATCCTAATTCTGTAGCACTCTCTGAGGGTTGCGGTAGGGGAGGGGTTATTTCCATTCGATAATGTGGAAATGTTGATTGACAACACGAGCTCGGGATAAGAATTACCCCAAGAAAGTTGAATGAGGGTGTTGCAAAATCCGGCGAATCGTAGGGATGCACCCTGGTACATCCGCTCTACCTTAGGGATCTTCAGTTAATGGCATCAGATTTCTGTCGGATGCAAAAGTTGAATCGGCAGCTTGAAAAAGTTGCCGATTCTTTTGGTAATGTCATTGATATTTAGTAATTTAGAGGTGTCAAACTTTAAAATAAATTTTTTATGCGAGTTGGGAATAAGAAAATCCATCGCGTGTTAAAAACTGTTTAAACCTCGATGCGCCGCAGAGCGTTTACTAACTGAAGATACCAATCGGATTGATGCACGCATTATGAGAAACACTGTTATTGCCCTGAGCTGTGTATGTATGCTGCTATTCATTTTCGGCTCCGCCGCCACGGGACGGAGTCGGGATAACGGCACTCGCTCATACACATCGCCGGCAACGGTTTTGCAGCGCGAATACACACCTCAGCAAAAAATCTCAGAGAAATTCGCTATCAGAGACTCGCTGCAGAGCGGCGCAAGTCTCGCCGACACTCTGTTGCCGGACACCGTAGGGCGAGTATATCCGTCAGCCATCGACACTGGCAAAGATGCCGAAGAATTGTGGAAATATGAGCCGGCACAGATGCCGAACCCGGCATTGCAGAACTGGTGGCGCGGCTTTTTCGATCCGCTGCTTGACTCGCTTATAAGCATGGCCGTAGCCAATAATTATGACATACGCATGGCTGCCCGGCGCATGGATCTTGCCAAGTTGGCTATCAAGCAGGCCCAAAGTGCTTATTGGCCGGTGATAGCGGCTCAGGCCGGCTGGAACAGCGACCGCAATTCAGCCTTTTTAGGACGATCAAAATCTATTGCCGGGACCGACAACTATTTCTCGCTCGGTGTGAACGCAAGCTGGGAGATAGATGTTTTCGGCCGCGTAAAAGCATCGACCGATGCGGCCAAAACGGATCTGAGCATACAACAGGCCGACTACGATGCGGCATTATTGAGCCTCTGCTCGCAACTCGCCGACAGCTATCTGCAATTGCGTGTATATCAGGCACAGCTTGAAGTGGCAAACCGTCTGTCGGCATCACAACAGGAGGTGCTCAGAGTGGCGGAAGTGAGACACGAATGTCAGCTTGCCTCGGGACTCGATGTTTCGCAGGCCAAGACAGTCTGCCTCTCCACTCAAGCCACGGTTCCCGCACTGGAAACGTCCGTAGCGCAGAGCATTAACGCCATACTCGTACTCACCGGCAATGAGAATCCGGCACTTGCCTCTAACTTGCGCATACCGCGCCCCATACCGCTCTACTCCATGCCGGTCGATATAGACATAAATGCCAACTTGCTGCGACGCCGGCCCGATGTCAGGGCGGCAGAAATGGAAATAGCCTCATACGCCGCACAAGTGGGAATTGCCAAGAAAGACTTTCTGCCCAAACTCAGCCTCAACGCATCCATCGGCACGGAGGCTCACCGCTTTGGCGATCTCTTCAAACACGATGCTCTCACCTTCTCGGTAGCTCCGACACTCAGCTGGACCATCTTCGCGGGCATGAGTCGCAAATATGCGGTGGCTCAGGCCAAGGAACAGATGATGATCGGCATTGACAACTACAATCTCACTGTCTCGCAGGCAGCAGCCGAGGTTGACAATGCAGTAACTGCTTACCGCAACTCACTGCAGCGCACAGGTTTGCTCAATGCTGTGCTCGAAGAGAGCATCAAGTCGTTCGACTACTCCATGGACCAGTACAAACAGGGTCTTTCATCTTTCCTCAATGTGGTAGACGCTCAAATAAATATTCTTAACTACAGCAACCAACTGACGCAGGAACGTGGTGCCACGCAACAGAGCGTGATACAGCTCTATAAAACGCTCGGCGGCGGATGGGACATGGAAAAACATTCTGACAAATGACACGCAGACATTACATATCAGGCAATTTCATAAACAGCGCCGCAACCGCCATAGCGGCAGTCGCCATACTGCTCGGTTGCGCCGCATGCAGCCACAAAGACAAAACCGAGGAAACGGAAGAAATGACCGTAAGTGTGGCGCCGGTGATGGAAGATTCCATCATGATACGCAAGTCATATCCGGGCATATTGGCAGCGGTGAGCAAAGCCGATGTCGTGGCTCGCGTGAACGGCACCATCAAGAGCCAGTTGTTCAAACCCGGCGAGTACGTAAGGGCCGGACAGGCTCTTTTCACCATAGAATCCACCATATACTCCGATGCGGTGAAATCGGCTACGGCACAACTCAGCAATGCCCGCAGCGCCTACGACTATGCGTCGCGTCGCTACACTGCTCTGAAACGCGCCTATGAATCGGATGCAACAGCGGAAATAGATGTCATTCAGGCCAAAAGCACAATGGATCAGGCTGCAGCACAGATACGCAGCGCGGCAGCCTCGCTGCAGGATGCCAGAACAAAACTGGGCTACTGCACCGTGCGCGCTCCTTTCGCCGGATATATCACCGATGCCACACTGAAGCCGGGATCTTATGTTGGTGGAGAGATGAGTCCTGTCACTCTGGCCACTGTCTACGACAACACATCGATGGAAGTGACCTTCAGCATCCCCGACGGAGCCTACATAGAGATGTTTACGGGCGATTCGCGGCCGGCGATGGATTACTCGTCCATACCCATAACTTTCTCGCAGAGTCTGAGCCACGATTACTCGGGTGCCATAAGCTACATGGCTCCGAGCGTAAACAATGCCACAGGCACGCTTGAACTGAAGGCCAAAGTGCAGAATCCGTACAACGAGCTTAAGGATGGCATGTACGCCACCATAGCGCTGCCTTTCCGCAATGAGCCGCACGCAATGTTGGTGAAAGATGCGGCAGTGCAGACCGACCAGCGCGGGCAGTATGTATATGTGGTAAACAGCAATGACATGGTTGTCTATACGCCGCTGTCGGTAGGAGAACTGTATCATGATTCGCTTCGTGTGGTGGAGGAGGGTCTGAAGCCCGGCGACCGCTACATCACCAAAGCGTTGCTGAAAGTGAAACCGGGCATGAAAGTGAAGCCCACAATCGCAAAATAGGCCTATGTTCTCAAAATTTTTCATAGACAGGCCGATATTCGCCATCGTCATCGCCATACTGATGATTCTGGTGGGTGCATTGACTTTCTACACACTGCCTATAGCTCAGTACCCAAACATATCTCCGCCTACGGTGATGGTGATGGCCACTTATCCCGGCGCAGACGCCAAAACTGTAGCCAACACCGTCGGCGAACCGCTTGAGGAACAGATCAACGGTGTGGAAGGCATGATGTATATGAGCTCCAATTCGGGTTCCGACGGCACATATCAGCTGACTATAACTTTTGAAAACGGCACCGACATTGACGATGCCACAGTCAAGGTGCAGAACCGTGTGAGCCAGGTGCAGAACACTCTGCCGGAGCCCGTGCTTGAACAGGGTGTATCGGTAAATTCCGAATCTTCCGACATACTCATGTTTATCTCGCTGGATGCCGACTCGGCCTACAACTACGATGCCCTGTATCTGACCAACTACGCTCAGCTGCATATCACCGATGCGCTGTCGCGTGTCAACGGTGTAGGCAATGTGGGAGCCTTCGGCGGTGGCAATTACTCCATGCGTGTATGGCTCGACCCCATGAAGATGAAGGCCCGGGGTCTGCAGCCGGCGGATGTCAAAGCGGCTATCGAGGCACAGAATGTGAATGTGTCGGCGGGAACTCTCGGCGCTCAGCCTGACTCGCAAGGTGCTGAATTCCAGTTCACTCTCACTTCGCAGGGAATGCTGAAGACTCCCGACCAATTCGAGAACATCATAATCCGCGGCAACGGCACCGATGGCCTTCTGCGCCTTAAGGATGTGGGCAGCGTCGATCTCGGAAGCGATTCATACACCAACATAGCCCGCGTAAACGGCAAGCAGACTGCGCTGATTGCCATATCGCAGGAAAGCGGTGCCAATGCTCTTGAAGTGGCAAAGGGCGTGAAGGCCGAACTCAACAAACTGTCACAATACTTCCCGCAGGGTATTCATTATCACATTCTGCTCGACTCCACCGATTACATCACCGAGTCGATCGATGACCTTGCCATGACATTTGTGGAGACGACTCTGCTTGTGATGCTGGTGATTCTTGTATTCCTGCAGAGCTGGCGGGCTGTAATAATACCCATGCTCACCATACCCGTGTCGCTGATTGCCACTTTCGCGGTAATGAAACTGCTCGGCTTCTCGCTCAACACGCTGACATTGTTCGGCCTGGTGCTTTCCATCGCCATCGTTGTCGATGACGCCATTGTGGTGGTGGAAGATTGCCAACGCATCATCGATCAGGGGAAAATGACTGCGCGGCAGGCTGCCACTAAAGCCATGAAGGAGCTGCAAGGTGCCATTGTGGGCGAAGTACTGGTTCTGCTTTCGGTATTTATCCCCACGGCGTTCGTGAGCGGCATTACAGGCGAACTGTATAAACAGTTTGCCCTGACCATCGCGGCCTCGACCGCCTTCTCAGGCTTCAACGCTCTGACTTTCACCCCGGCAATGTGCGCTATGTTCCTCAAACCGAGCAAGAAGGAAGGCAAGACTTTTTTCTTCTACCGCTGGTTCAGCAAGGGCTATGGTGCCACTCTTGCCGTGTACTGCAAAATTGTAGCGCACTTCCTCAAGAAACCCTGGGTGGCAATTATATGCTTCTTTGCCATAGTGATACCTGCATTTATAATTTATGCAGACCTGCCCACATCATATATTCCTGAGGAGGATATGGGCTATTTCATGACGAACATACAATTGCCGGAAGGCGCATCGCTCGAACGTACCGACAAGGTGACAACCGAGGTTATGAAGGCCATCAAAAGGATACCGGGAGTGAAGAATGTTCTCTCCACTGCCGGACACTCGTTCATGGGGGGCAGCGGTTCAAATATGGCAGGCTGTTTCGTGATGCTTGAACCGTGGAAAGACCGCAAGTCCAAGCAGGAGAAGATTGACGAAATCATAGCCACTGCCGATGGCATCTGTGCCACTTTCCAGGAGCCTGTGGTATTCTCACTCAACCCGCCGGCCATTCCGGGACTGGGACAGAGTTCGGGATTGCAGATGCAGCTGCTCGACATCAATAACTTAGGTGCGCAAGCGCTTGGCGAAGCCATACAGACGCTTGAAAGTGCCTCTGCCAAATACAGCAAGGTGGGTAAGCTGACTTCGCTATACGAAGGCGAAGTGCCGCAATATCAGGTGAAGATAGACCGCGACAAGGCATCGATGCTCGGCCTCGACATCAACGACATATATTCGGCGCTGAGCAACTATGTTGGCGGCGGATTCGTAAATGAATTCGAAGACTTCGGCCGCATGTATCATGTCAACATAAGCGGCAAAGGTGCGGCAAGGGCTTATCCCGAAGATGTATTGCGCATCAACGTGCGCAACTCCAAAGGCGAGATGGTGCCAATGGGTTCCTTCGCCAGCGTTGGCCGCAGTATGGGCGAAGCAAACGTCAGCCGGTACAATATGTATCAGACTGCCTCTATAACGGCAACCCCACCCCACGGTGTCAGCTCCGGCGATGCCATAAAGGCCATGGAAGCGATGGTCAACGAGAGCCTCGGCGAAAACTTCTCGTTTGCATGGACCGGCATTGCCTATCAGGAAACGGGTTCATCAACCACCATCAGTATGGTGTTGCTGTTTGCCATAATGATAACTTTCCTTGTGCTGGCAGCTCAATACGGATCATGGACGGATCCTATGGCAGTGATTCTGTCAATGCCTACTGCAATCCTCGGCACGGCCATCGGCTGCATACTCATGGGCCAGAGTGTGAGCATATACACTCAGATTGGTCTGATTCTGCTGCTCGGTCTATCGGCTAAGAATGCTATCCTGATTGTGGAATACGCCAAAGAATACCGCGAGGCGGGTCAGGACATATCCAAAGCGGCCTACGATGCCGGCAGAGTCAGGTTCCGCCCGATTATGATGACGGCTTTTGCTTTCGTGCTCGGTGTGATGCCTATGCTCTTCGCCTCAGGCGCCGGAGCGGCTTCAAGAATAGCGCTCGGCACAGCGGTGGTATTCGGCATGTTCGTCAATGCGCTGATAGGCACTCTGTTCGTACCCGATGCATGGGATCTGATGCAGCGTTTCCAGGAAAAATATCTTGCCAAATACTTCAAGGTACTGAAACCCAAACCCAACTCAGACAATACTGATGACGAGTCGGACGATACCGGCGGTACCCCGGGTAACATCTGACAGGACACATATTCCGACCGTTGGCTGACAGGAGATGCATCTTCCCCGGACTCAAAGCCGGTGACGGGAATCAAGGCGCCCGCCTTGATTTTTTTATTTTGCCGGTGTAAAAGTCTCAGGACTTTTAGGATGCCATATTTGCCTAATTCAAGCTCTTCTAATGGACTTTTATCTCCAAATAAAGCCCCTGTACATGAACTGCACCCCAAAAGTTTTGTGTCTAACTTTTGGGGTGCAGTTCACTTGCTAAGTGGGTGATTTAATTGTATGAAATAGGATTCAATCCGAGTGTAAGAGTGGGTGAATTATTCCCACTCGATGGTCGAGGGCGGCTTGGAGGAGATGTCGTAGACGCAGCGGTTCACGCCGCGCACGCGGCGGATGATGGCATTGGAGACTTCGGCCAGGAAGTCGTGGGGCAGCGGTGTCCAGGTGGCCGTCATGCCGTCGGTGGAGTTGACGGCACGCAGGGCCACGACGTTCTCGTAGGTGCGCTCGTCGCCCATGACGCCGACGCTCCTGATCGGCAGAAGCACGACGCCGGCCTGCCATACTTTGTCGTAGAGGCCGTGGTCGCGCAGGCCCTGGATGAAGATGTGGTCGGCTTCCTGGAGGATGCGGACTTTCTCGGCGGTGATGTCGCCGAGGATGCGCACGCCCAGGCCGGGGCCGGGGAAGGGATGGCGGCTGATGAAGCGGTCGGGGATGCCGAGGGCGCGGCCAACGCGCCGCACTTCGTCCTTGAACAGCAGGCGCAGCGGCTCCACGAGCTTGAGGTTCATCTTTTCGGGCAGGCCCCCGACGTTGTGGTGGCTCTTGATGGTCATGCCGGTGATGGACAGGGACTCGATGACGTCGGGGTAGATGGTGCCCTGTGCCAGCCACTTGATGCCCTGGAGCTTGTGTGCCTCGCGGTCGAAGATGTCGATGAAGCCCTTGCCGATGATCTTGCGCTTGCGCTCGGGATCGGTGACACCGCTCAGTGCCTGGTAGAAGTCTTCCTTGGCGTCGACGCCGATTACGTTGAGGCCCAGGCGGGTATAGTCCTCCATGACCTGGCTGAATTCGTTGAGGCGGAGCAGGCCGTTGTCTACGAAGATGCAGGTGAGTCGGTCGCCGATGGCGCGGTTGAGGAGCATGGCGGCCACGGTGGAGTCGACGCCGCCGCTGAGGGCGAGCACCACCTTGTCGTCGCCGAGCTTTGCGCGCAGGTCGGCCACGGTGCTCTCTATGAAGCTGTCAGGGGTCCAGGCGCAGTCGGAGCCGCAGATGTGCTGCACGAAGTTGCGGAGCAGCGTCATGCCGTCCTGGCTGTGGTAGACTTCGGGGTGGAACTGTACGCCCCAGCTCTGTTCGCCTCGGATGCGGAAGGCGGCCTCGCTGACGTCGGCGGTGGAGCCGACGCGCTGCAGGGCCTCGGGCACGGAGGTGATGGTGTCGCCGTGGCTCATCCAGACTACGGAGCCTTCGTGTACGCCGTTCATGAGGGCGTCATCGCCGTCGACGTAGGTGAGGGTGGCTTTGCCATATTCGCGTGTGTCGGCGCTTTCGACGGTGCCACCGAGGGAGCGGGCCAGGTACTGTGCGCCGTAGCAGATGCCGAGCAGGGGCCAGCGTCCGCGCAGGGTGGCGAGGTCTACCTGCGGCGCCTCGGGGTCGTTGACCGAGAAGGGAGAGCCGCTGAGGATCACGCCTATCACGTTGTCGGCGTCGGCCGGGAACTTGTTGAAGGGGTGAATCTCGCAGTAGGTGTTCAGCTCGCGCACGCGCCGCGCTATGAGCTGCGTGTACTGGGAGCCGAAGTCGAGTATGATGATTCGTTGCATAGTCTGTTTTTATAGCTGAGAGGGCTGAGAGTAGGCTGACGCGCGTGCGGCTTTGCCTGTCTTTTCAGATCTCAGCTCGTTCCGCGTAGGGTGTCGATGATCCTGGGGTCGCCGACGAGCCAGATGACGTCGCCTGGGCGGAGAGGGGTGTCGGCCTCGGGCTGGATGTATTCGCCGTCGGGACGGAGAATCTTTACCAGCATGGCGTAGTATTTGTCGGTCAGGTGGCTTTCGGCCACGGACTTGTCGGCGATGGGGGAGGAGGGGCCGAGCTTGACGCTGACCAGCTCCATCTTGGGCGGGTTGTGGATGGCGATGGCCTGGGCCTGCCTTTCGTAGCCGGCCATGTCGTCGTTGAGCTTCTTGATCTGGTCGTCGGTGCCGATGACGCCGAGGACGTCGCCGGGGAAGATGCGGCTCTCCTTGGTGGGCAGGGGCAGGACGCGCTGTCCGCGCTGTATGCTGCTGACGCTGATGCCGTAGTCGCGGCGCAGGCCGGAGTCCTGTAGGCGGTCGCCGACGAAGGGCGAATTGGGCCCTACCTCGATGTAGGCCAGGTGTAGGTCGCTGACGAGCTGGTTGTTGAGGCCCAGGCGCGTGTTCTCGCGCACGTTGAGGTTATCGACGAACTTCTTCTCGATGCGCCTGTACTGGCGGCGCAGTACGGTGGAGGCCAGCACGATGATGACCACGTAGAAGGCGGCTCCGGCGAGCCAGCCCACCGTGGCGCCGTAGCAGAGCGACACGTAGTAGAGGATGAAGAAGAAGACCACGAGGTAGCGCACCACCCACATGCCCACCAGGGGCACGTCGTAGAAGGCGGCGGTGGAGTGCAGGCGCATCCGCTCGGTGCGGCTGGAGGAGGCGAACAGGAGCGCACCCAGGAAGGGGGACATTCCCAGCAGCGTCACCGCGCATGTCACGAGCAGGCCCGTGCGGGCGCCCGTCAGGCCGATGAGGAAGGGCTGGAGCCAGGTGCGCGAGCAGAGGATGATGGCGATGAGCACCACCGAGTAGAGCAGTACGCGCACGAAGTAGCGGCTGAGCACGGCACGCCAGAGCTTGCGCGTCTCGGAAGTGTCGTCGCCCTGCTTGGAGTAGCGGTCGATGAGGAATCGGAAGCTGCCGGGAAGGTGTTTCTCCACCCACTTATAGGCGGGCTGTGACATCTTGATGAAGTAGGGGGTGGTGAAGATGGTGATCACCGACACGGCCACGATGACCGGGTAGATCTCGGGAGAGAGGACCTTGAGGCTCATGCCCAGGGTGGCGATGATGAAGGAGAACTCGCCGATCTGCGTCAGGCAGAAGCCGCTCTCCATGGCTACCTTCAGTGGCTGTCCGCCCAGGAGCATGCCGAGGGTGCCGAAGATGATCATGCCGACCACCACGACGGCGGCCAGGATGAGTATCTGCCCCCAGTAGGTGGCTATGACGGTCGGGTCTACCATCATTCCCACGGAGATGAAGAAGACGGCGCCGAAGAGGTCTTTTATCGGCTTTACCACCTTGTCTATGCGCTCGGCGAGCATGGTGCCGGCCAGTATGGAGCCCATGACGAAGGCGCCCAGCTCCAGGGAGAAGCCGCAGTAGACGCTGAAGACGGCCATGCCGAAGCAGAGTCCCATGGAGATGATGAGCAGCGTCTCGTCGTTGAGGAAGGAGCTGCCGCGCGAGAAGAGCTGAGGCAGCAGGTAGACGCCCACCACGAACCATATCACCAGGAAGAAGACGAGCTTGGCGATGCTCATGACCAGCGCCATGCCCTCGACCTGTCCGACGGCGATGGAGCTTAACAGCACCAGCATTACGACGGCGAAGAGGTCTTCCAGAATCAGCACCGCCAGCACCACCTGGGCGAAGCGTTTCTGGCGCAGGCCCAGGTCGGTGAGGGCCTTGAGGATGATGGTGGTGGAGGACATGGAGACCATGCCGCCCAGGAAGATGCAGTTGATGGCGTCGAAGTGCAGGAGCTTGCCGACGCCGAACCCGGCGAAGGACATTCCCACGATGATGACCAGTGCCGGGATGACAGCTTCGCTTCCGGCGCGGACGAGCTTGCGGAAGCTGAACTCCAGGCCGAGGGTGAACATGAGCACGATTATGCCCAGCTCGGCCCAGAAGTCGATGTTGGCCTCGGTCACGACCGACGGCAGCCAGGTGACCTTGGGGCTGGCCAGGAAGCCGGCCAGGATGTAGCCGAGCACCACGGGCTGGCGCAGTTTCTTGAACAGGATGGTGGCTACCGCTCCGAGGAGCAGTATCCAGGCCAGGTCGCGGATTAGTAGCTCGGTGTGCACTATTGGCAGTTAAAGGTTAAAAGTTAAAAGTTAAGAGTTGCAGCTCTCGGCTTTCTTTTTCTTGAGCTTGATGCGCATCTGGTCGAAGCCGTTGCCGTAGACGCCGCTGACGTTGCTCTGGGTGATGAGGGCATTGGCGTCGATGCTCTTGACGATGCGGAAGATGGTCACCGACTCAATCTTGCGGCACCAGACCATGAGCAGCTTGACGTTGTGCTTGGTGTACCAGCCCTCGCCGTCGAGCACCGTCACGCCGCGATGGGCGTTGTCGTTGATCTGGCTGGCGATTTCCTCCCACTTTTCGGAGATGATGATGAACTGCTTGGCCTGGCGGTTGGTGTTGATGAGGTTGTCGGTCATGTAGGAGATGATGAATGTGCCTACCCAGCCGTAGATGATCATGGGCACGCGTGCCTCGAGGCGTGCGGAGAAGTCGCCATCGAAGGGTAGAAAGATGCCGGAGGCCACTATGGTCATATCGGTGATCATCATGGCGCGCCCTACGCTGACGTTGCTGACTTTGTTGACCAGGGCGGCGACGATGTCGGTGCCGCCCGACGAGCCGTTGTGGACGAAGACTGTGCCTACGCCCATGCCGCAGAGGATGGCGCCGAGCACCAGGCTCATCGTCACGTCGGTGATGATGGGCGGGTGGGAGGTGAAGTAGCCCTCGAGCACGCCGATGGTGAGGGCCGCGATGGTGGCGCCGAAGATGGTGCGCAGCACGAAGGTGCGCCCCAGTATCCTGTAGCCGACGGTGAGCATGAGGATGTTGCAGGCATAAATCGTCACCGACACCGGAATGAGGCCGTTGGTGGCGAAGAGCACCAGGGAGCCGACGCCCGTAAGGCCGCCGATGACGATGTGGTGCGGCAGGATGAACACGCAGAAGCCGATGGCGTACAGTATCAGGCCTATGATGATCATCACATAGTCCTTGGCGTTCACCATCAGGCTGTTGTAGACTTTCGTTTTAGCCATTTGTTTTGCAGGGTCTGAGGATGGGGACAATTGGGCGTATCTCTATTTGGGCGCAAAATTAGCGATAATTTTTCACATATCGGCGAAAATGACTATTTTTGCGGACTGAAACTTTTTGTATGAAACGAGTAATCTTAGCGATGGTGCTTACGGCACTTGGGTTCACTGGGGCAAAGGCCCAGTTTTTCGACACATCCAAGCCTGACGATTTCTTCCGCTTGGGCGTGCGCGTGGGAGTGAACATGAGCAACGTCTCGGCCGGGGGCAAGAACTTCGATGATGACAGCCATGACTCGTGGGGCACGGGCTTCGACGCCGGCATTGTGGCCGACATCAGCTTTCGCGACTGGCTTGCCTTGCAGCCGGGCATCTTCTACCAGAGCCGCTCGAACAACTACACGCACATCACGGGCGTGGGGGCCGACCAGCAGATAGCCGTGGGGCACACATTATACTATAGTTTCTACATCCCGATTATGGCCACGGCGCGGTTCAACGTAACCGAGAAGCTGAGGTGGAGCCTGGAGGCGGGCCCGTACGTGTCGTTTGGCGTGGGCCACAACGACACGGGCCTGAAGGTGGCTCCGAGCCCGGAGGAGTACTTCGATCGCGGCTATTTCTGCCGTCACGAGAAGACGACCATGGGCCTGAAGATGGGTACCGGCCTGGAGCTGCTGGACCATTACTACCTGGGAGTGCACTACATGGGCGGCTTCGGCAATGCCTGGAAGGAACCCGGCGTGAGCGGCCACAACAAGGCCTGGACTTTCACCCTGGGCTACAATTTCTGAGTAAGTTCGTGATGCTCCGCTATGTGCATGAGCGCATTGCCCAAAAGAAAGAGCAAGAGCTGAGAGTGCAGCGACGTGCGGGTCGCAAACGGTCTCTCAGCTAACAGCTTTTCAGAGGTTGAAGTAGTATGTTCCGGTGGAGAGGACTACGTAGAAGTCGTAGCTGGTGCCGTCGAGGCGGTAGGAGGTGTTGAAGGCCGGTATGTCTAAGCCGGTGTCCCAGGAGTCGGTCCAGGGGTTCCAGGCCGTCAGTACCGTGACGCTGTACTGCGAGCCGTTGTAGTTGTACTGGACGGCCATGGGGATGGTGCGCCATACTCCCTCGTCGTCATATCCGACGCCGACGACGTTGACTTTGCCGTTGTCCTGGTATGTGGGGGAGACGACTACGGTGGTGTTTGGGTTCCAGCCATAGTATCCGTTCCAGCCGTATCCCCAGGGTGAGCCCCATCCAGTGGGCGGTGGAGCCACGGGAGCCCAGCTGCCGCCCCAGCCACCGCCACCGGCGGGAGTTGTCACGGAACCTGAACCTGGTGCCGGCAGCGAATTCTGCGCCGACATCGCCATGCTGCCCAGCAGTATGGCGCCGAGAATCAGTATCAAGCGTTTCATAGTAGTCATGTTTTCTATGAAAACACCCGACGGCGCTAATTAGTTGCCATTTTTGACACAGCCTCTTTCAATGCATCGGATACTGTTTTTTTGAGTGAGCCTTCGCTCAGACACACTCAAAGAAACAGTATCTCAAGCGATGTATAAACGTGCCTACGCTTCCTTCAAAGAAATGAAAAAGACAAAGGATCTGCGCTTCAATATGGTGAAAACCAGAATCACTGCCATCAACGCCAGTGCAAGCCAGAAAGAGAAGGAGTGTCCCTGGATGTGGAAAGCATTCTGGATGCCCGTGAAGAAGAGCGGGGTAACAGCGGTGCCAAGATAGTTGGCGGTCATGATGTAGGATATGGTTTTGGTCGCTTCTTTCGAAGTAGGTGAGAGAAGTGATGCTTTAGTGTAGAATATCGGTTGGAGGAGTCCATAGCCGAACCCGACAGCTGCAACCGCTACTAAATAGATACATAAAGAATGAAACAGAGCCATGAGCAACAACCCGACGATCATCAGAAGCATGCTCCCCAATGTCGTTAGGTTCCTTAGCAACTTCACCATATAGGAGAGCATAAAACCCGCAGCAGTAATGAACAGGAAAAACACGGACGTCACCAATGAGGTGTCTGAGTCTGGCATTTTGTAGTCCTGCATTATGAATGGGAGATAGTAGGTAATGATGATGGTGCAAAGTGTGATGACGAAATAGAATCCCATTATTCCCCATACGCACGCCATGGCCGACTTGCGCGAGGTTCGAGCCACCTCAAGTGGTGTGGGACGACCAGCCTGTTTGTCAGTCGTTGTGGTCCCTGTGGGCAACGGCCTGACGACGGCATGTGGATGGTTGTCGACAGGTGTCGGAGCCTCCGGTCTGAGTTCGCCGGCCGAAGCCGTCTTACTTATGTATTCCCGGGTAAGGAACGGCGACAGACAGAGCGGAATCACAGGCACCAGATAGACGATGAACGGCAGGTGCCAGTCGCCTGTCCCGATCCAACCGACCACGAGAGTGGTGAAGATAAGCGTGAAATTGGCGATACCCGACTTTATGCCCATCTGTTTTACGCGCTCCACACCAGCGAATAGATCGGCAATTACACCTGCGGCCAGTGGGATGACGAGGCCACACCCGACGCCGATGACGCAGCTTATGATGATGAGCGCCGGAATGCTCTTGGCGAAGAAACACGCCACTCCACCGGCAATGAAGATAGCCATCCCCAGATTGATGAGCCCCAGTCTGCTTTTGGACACGGATAGTTTGCCCGATAGAAGGATAAACGGGATAATGCAGAAATTGGGCAACATGGCCAGCAGCTGGATCTCGAGATGGGTGGTATGCGGAAAGATAACGTCGAGCTGCGACATAATCGGCGAAATGGCGAGCCCCGGCAAGTCGACCACCAGTGATATCGACCATACAGCTATGAGCGTCAGTATAGTTATTTCTCCTTTTCCGGTATTTATTTTGCGCATGGTGTCGGATGTAATGACTTAAATGAATTCCGCCCGGCACGGATTTCCCTCCGTACCGGGCGGAATCTTTGATTTACAACTCTATGATTTGCCTAAGCAACCTATTGTCTGCCTCTGTGGTCCTGGTCAGACCCTTCTGCCGAATCAGCCTTGGTAAGGTTATCGACCTTCGACTCCAGACCAGCCACTTCCTGCTTAAGGTTTTCTACATCGTGGTATGTGGCTAAGAGGGCGTCACGGCTGGAAATCCAGTCGGCCACTTCCATTGAGTCACGTTTCATGGCGACGGCTATCTCGGCTTTCGAGGGCGTATAGCCGGGAGCCCATTTGGATACCTCGGAAGGTTTTCGGTTCTCTATCTGCCAGTTAAAGGGATAGAAGTCCGATTTGGCGTTCTTCCAGTTAGGGCGACGCAGTGCATATACAACGAGGGGAAGTATGAAGAAGAAGAGTACTCCTACGATGAGGATCGTAACGTATACAGTTGGGCTTCCGGTGTTGATCTGCGAAGGCGGAAAGAAACTCAGCACGGATGCGAATACTATGCCGACGATGCCGACGATGCCGATGAGCCATTCCACAAACTTTCCGCCGGGAATGCGGAAGCCGCGGTGAGCGTTGGGTTCAGTGCGACGTAGACGTAGGAACGCCATGTAGATCATCACACATAGGATAAGATAGAGCACGGTCGACATCTGCGACAAGAGCTGATAGGCCGACTCTACGCTGGGGAGCACTACAAGAGCGAATGCAAGAAGCGTGACGAATATTCCCTGTACCCAGAGTATAGGAGTATTGATTCCATGACGGTTTTTCTTCTGCAGGGAGGGTGGAAGGAATCCACTCTCGCCTACGGCCACGAGGCCCGTTGACGGACCTGTGACAATTACGCTCACCTGTCCTATGACACCGTAGGCCACAAACAGGGCAATGATATTGCCAAGCCAGGGCACATGGATTGCCTCGAAGAGCTTATGGTATGAAGTCAGTAGGGTAGCCAACAGGTTGATGTCCTTGACGGGTGTCACGAGCCCGATTGCCAAAGTGCCAAGAACGAATATGATGAGGATGATAATGGCCGCGAAGAAGAGGGCGCGGGGATAGTCGCGGCCCGGATTTCGCATTGACTGTACGTGAACGGCATTCATTTCCATTCCTCCGAAAAAGAGGAAGATAGAGGCGGCGAACACTATCGTCGATATTTTAGTAAAGTCCGGGAAGAAGCTGATATCGGTGACCAGTTCAATCTTGTCGCCAAGGAAGAGATAGATGATGCCGAGGATAATCAGAATAGCGCCCGGAATTATCGTGCCGAAAAGACCGCCGGTCTGGCTGACGACATTGGCTTTACTCATTCCCCGGAATGAGTTGAACGTGGCAAACCAGTAGACACCGAGCACTATGAGAATTGTATAGAGCTTGTTTGACGACAGGGTGGCGTCGAACGTTTCGGGCCAGAATACATATGCCAGGGAGACGGCTCCGAACATGAGTACTGCAGGGAACCAGATTACGAGGCACTGCCATTCGAGATACATCGCTGTCCAGCCCCAGCGAGTGCCGAAAGCCTCGGCGACCCAGCGATAAAGGCCGCCGGAGTGGGTGTAAGTCGATGCCAGCTCGGCGCATACGAGCGAGAACGGAATGAGGAAAACAATGGCGGCGAGCACATACCAGAAAATCGACTGGATGCCGAATTCAGCCTGAGAAGCGAGGCCACGTAGACTCACCACAGTGGTGACAATCATTATGGTCATCCCCATGGTGGTGATGGCGGCAACCTTGCCCTTTGGAGGAGCTGCGTGCGCGGATGATGCCGGATTGGGTGTAGCCGGCCTGGGTGTTTGTTTAGTCATAATGTCGGGAATTATGTGTGTGTACAGGAAAGGGGCCGGACCGACCCGGCTGGGTGGAGTCCGTCCCCTTGTATGCTTGATTCTATAAGTGTATGTCAGAGCTCAACCACCGGGTACACTTCTCCGATCTTAGTGCCGACCTTGTAGTGGGTGTCCTTATGGGCGGAGATCGATACGTTCATGTTCGCGCTGAAGAGGTAGACGATGTCGGAACCGCCAAACTGGAAGTAGCTGATTTCGTCGCCTTTCTTCAGGGCTTTGCCCACTTCTGCGGTGACAACCACGGAGGAAACCTGCGGCATTGCTATCGGCAGGATGGCAACGTAACCGTACTTGGTCTCAAGGACGATAAGACCGCGGGTCTGCATGAATTCATAACCTGCCTGGTCGGGAGCGGTGGCTCTCCAAGCCTCCACCTCGTGGGTGGCGGGATTTTCTTTGGAAGGAACGGCAATCAGGTCCACGTAGCAGGCTCCCTGAATGACACGAGCCTCGCGAACGATGCCCGACAGTGGGGCGTGCTGACGATGATAGTCGGTCCAGCTCAGGAAGCTGTGGCACCACATGCCTCCTTTGAACTTGTCGGCATAGGGGCTGCCCTGAAGAAGTTCCTCGATCTTCCAGTCGAGGCCCTTGATACGCACGTGGGTGTCGGGGCGTATCTCCCATTGGCCACCGAACTGGGCGTCGGCGGGATGAACGATGATCTTGTCGTCATCGATGGCGGCGATGGGACGCCAACCGGGTTTGACGTGGCGCGCGAACATCTGGTTGAATGTCTTCCAGCCACCACGCGGCTCCTCATACTCGTCCATGTTGTAGACGGCGCTGTCGTAGAAGGATTTCACGCTGTCGGCAGTGATTGACTCGGGGCTGTCAAGCCAGTTGCCGATGCCGTAGCAGTAGTCGACCATCCATTTCGACAATGGAGTGAGTTCCGGCATTTTGTCGGCCGGGGCACACGGGGTCTGAAGCGATTTCAGCGGCTCCTGATCGAGCACGAAGAAGGAGCGGAAGAGATGCTGGTATACGTGAGTGCCCTCGCGGTTCTCAGCCGGTACCCAATGCATGTATGCTTCGAGCCAGTCGAGATATTTCTCCACGCTGTCGATGTCGGAGAGACCGGGGATGTTGTACGATTTGACCTTTGCGAAGGCCTGGGCGAACTTGTCTTCCCAGCTGTTCTCCTTGATGAGGTCGGCGAGTTCCTGTACTACAGGAGAATACTTTGTGTTTGCCATAGTATGATTTTGATTAAGCGTGAAATACTGTGATAGTACCGGCGCTTTGTTTTACGTTTGCATTTACAACACGGATAGAGACAGCTTAGTTCAGTCTGCAGGAAAAAATTTTTCTGCTCAACAAACGTTTGCTCACCATTGTTATATATCTATATTGTTCTGTCACTATAAGGCGACAGAAAGTATGGCAGAGGTTTTCATACCCGAGACATATTTGACCGCAGCGTCCAATATTAATCGACACTATAACAGAGACAAAATAAACAAAAAAACTATGAAAAGAGTTGCCATTCTTTCGTTGGCCTTAGCCTCGGTCGCGCTTCCCGTCGTAGCCCAGTCGCATCCGGCCCGGAATGATGAAGAAAAGGTGTCTTCCTCCCTGTTTGTGCAGGGAGACACTCTCGGCATGCACGAGGCGCTACGCCAGAACATGCCGCAAGCCTACAATGTTCCAGGACTGCCTCGATTCGCCATTTTCGGCAAAGAGGGGAAATTCTATCTCGGAATCGGAGGTCAGGTAAAGGTTACAGCAGGCTACGACCTCGGAGACGTCATTGACGACCCCAACTGCTTCACGACCTCCGCACTGCCAATGAATGGAGCGCCAGGCAACGGCGGGAAGTTCCAGATCAGCGCCCAGCAGTCGAGCCTATTTGTCAATATGGTTGCCTTGCCAGGTACCGCCAACCAGATAGGAGCTTATGTCTCGGTGAATTTCATGGGTGAGAATTATGCTCCGTCGATAGTTCAGGCGTATCTTAAATATCGCGGCATAACGGCCGGATACGCATTCTCGCTATTCAGCGACATGGCGGCTGCTCCTCCGACAATTGACTATGAGGGCCCAAATGCTTTCACGGCATTGCCTCACACCGTTCTGTATTATGAGAAGCCATTCGGCCGTAAAAAGGAATGGAAAGCCGGCGTTGGCGTGGAGCAACCCGCCAACTCGTTTACGCTGGCTACGAAAACCCTCTCTGTAAATCAGCGCGTGCCCGATATTCCCGCCTACATCCAGTATTCATGGAATAATGGAAAAGGTTGGCTGCGATTCTCTGCAATGTTGAGAAACCTCTATTACCGCGACTTGATTACTGCCCGCAACGTCGATAGGGTAGGATGGGGTGTCAAGGCAAGCGGCTCGACACCTATAGTCGGTAACCTCACGGCTTATTATCAAGCTGTATACGGAAAGGGAATCTCGAGTTATATTCAAGACCTTAACGGCATGGGAATGGATCTGATGCCCTCGGCGACAGACCTTGGAAAACTCAACCCGATCAAGGCCTGGGGTGCATACGGCGGACTGCAGTATAACTTCTCGAAGTCGGTGTTCTGCTCTGCCACCTACAGCCATGTGCGCACTTACGTCCCCCGCTATACAGGAACCGACAGTCCATGGGGAGAGCAATACAGATATGCCCAGTATGTCGTGGCCAATGTATTCTGGAACATCAACAGCCTTATACAGACCGGAGTGGAATATCTTTACGGTCGACGCGTCAACTATAACGGCGACCAGTCGCACGATAACCGCATCCAGGCGATGCTCTCTCTCAATTTCTAATTCATCCTAAGAGCGCGAGTTCGGGATAAGTACCGCCCTGAAAAAGTTGAATCGGCAGCTTGAAAAAGTTGCCGATTCTTTTGGTAATGTCATTGATATTTAGTAATTTACTTGTCCTGCGTGTGCGGACAGTGGAGGCATCTGTTTCCCCGCCGGTTCTCGTACAGCCGTTTTGTCGAGGTCATGCCTCGTTGCTTCGAGGCTCTGACAATGTTCCTGCGCCTTGCCTGTTTCGGGAAATGCACGGGCATCAGCTTCGTTGACAGCACCTGCATCCCGGTTATGCACAACAGGCGTGAGTTCAGCATGAAGGTATTCAAGGGCATCGCGGCCAAGGGCAAGAGCACCATGAGATGGTACGTCGGCTTCAAGCTGCATCTTCTCTATAACGAAAAGGGCGAGCTTGTGAACTTCGTGCTGACCCGTGCCAACGTCGACGGCCACGAGGAGTCAGTCATGGACACGCTGACAGACAGGGCGTCCGGCAAGCTGTACGCTGACAGGGGATACATCTCGCAGTCGCTTTTCGGGCATCTGTGGGACAAAGGATACACATCGTGACCGGGCTGCGTTCAAACATGAGACAGCGTCTGATGACCCTCTACGAGAAGATAATGCTCCGCAAGAGAAGCGTCATCGAGTCAGTCAACGACATGCTCAAGAACGTGGTGCGGCTTGTGCATTCCCGCCATCGCAGCGTCCACAATTTCATCATGAACCTGCTCGCGGCAATGGGGGCATACTGCTTCTTCTCCACAAAGCCGGAAGTCAATTTCGATTACGAGGTGCCTGAATCCAACGGGCAGCTCGTAATCTGGCGATAACCATCGCAGGTCCCGAAAAACAGGCGACAATTGTTTGGCCGCCCGATTTTGCGTGTCAATATGTCGTTGTCTGATTGTGGATTCTTACCCCGAACTCGCGTCAATAGGTTACTTGCCGATGCAATTATAGCATATATTTGATAGTGAGGTGGTTGCGCTTTTAGAATACAAACCGGTAATTTGTGGAGTTCACACTTTCAATTTTAACAGTTCCGACTCTCTCAAAGCGCCCATTCTTTACTGACTGCAAAGATAACGATTTTCTTTGAATTTTCATATGTGGTAGGGTCTCTTAATTACACATTAACTTGTGGGTGTCAGGATTTTGTGGTAAATTTGTAATATGAATCAAGAGAATCAGAACGTTGAGCATAAACGCCTATGGAAAGACGAGTACCTGAAATGGGTATCCGGTTTCGCTAACGCTCAGGGTGGAAAGATATATATTGGAATTGATGATGACCTGACAGTGTTTGGCGTTGATAATCTCCATAAGCAACTTGAGGATATACCAAACAAGATTATCAGCAACACCGGGGTATTTCCGGAGACCAATCATCTTGAGATAGAGGGCAAGGATATTATTGAGATTGTGATTGAACCTTGTGGGATGCCTATATCTTATCGCGGTGTCTATTATTATCGTAGCGGAGCAACCAAACAAGAGTTTCGCGGAACAGCCCTCCATCAGTTTCTATTGAAGAAGATGGGTCTGAACTGGGAGGATATTCCATGTGATGGCGTTACTTTGGATGATATTGACGATGGCGCGATTGAGTATTTCTTGGATCATGCTATCGGGGAGGGCCGTATGGAGCCTGAATCGCGCAAATCTTCCAAAGAGGAAGTCCTATCCAATTTGGGACTTATCAAGGACGGGATTCCTACGAATGGGGCTGTTCTGTTGTTTGGAAAATATCCTCAACGCAGATTTGTAACCTCCAGCTTCAAGATAGGCCGGTTTGGTGCGGATGATGCGGACTTGTTGAGTCAAGACCAAATCGAAGGGAATCTGATTCAGATGACTGATAAGATAATGCAGGTGTTAAGCAGCAAGTATCTTATCAGACCTATACACTATGAGGGGTTACAACGTAAGGAGCCGTTGGAGATCCCTGAAGCTGCCCTCCGCGAAATAATCTTCAACAGCATTGTCCATAAATTGCAATTTGGCACATGGAACCAGATGAGTATCTATGATGACCATATCCGTTTATGGAATGAAGGCGTATTGCCGGAGAATTATACCGTGGAAACTCTTATGAGTAAGCATACCTCCAAACCCCGAAATCCAAAGATGGCACAGGTTTTCTATCGCGCCGGATTCATCGAGGCATGGGGGCGTGGCTATGAAAAGATAATGAATGCTTTTGATAAAGCGAATCTTAAACGGCCGGAATTTACGGTTGAGCAGGGTGGAGTTACAGCCACTATTTACCGGGAGATTTTTATGTCTGTCAGGGGCGATGCAAATCCAAGCCAGACCGATAAAAACCGAACCAAAACCGAACTAAAACCGAACCAAAACCGAACCAAAACCGAACAGAAAAACATAATTATCGAATTGATAAGGGAAAATCCGACAATAACGAGGGTTGAATTAGCTGAAAAGATGGAATTACACGAGAGTAGTGTCCAGCGACGGCTTGAAGCTCTTGTAAAAGAGGGTAAATTAAGACACCTTGGGCCGACGAATGGAGGCATATGGGAAGTGATTGAATGACCTTACACTGACTATCTTACAACTGCCTTAAAACTCTTTTACTCTTTGTGATAATTCGTTATAGCTAAGAAATATGGATGACTTTTCTAAATTTATAAAAGACATAAGGCTTTCCTATGATAAAGAAAGCCCAATAAGGGAAGTGGTTGATGCTATCTCTCAGGCAAATACCTTGCAAAAGGTCATTTATCTAAATAGTGAGCGAGATAGACTGCAATCGGAATGTAACTCGTTGATATTGATGAAACAATTATTCCCAGCCATTGATATATCAGGGGATCTCAGATTTAGACAAGAGCTGTTGAATCAATGTGGACAGCTGCTCAATCAATTGGGGAGTGATATGATTACCGATGAAACGCAGATAACCGCCTCTGATATTAAACGGAAGGGATTGGCTGTATAATGATGAAAAAAATTGAACTGAATATCGACTGGGATCTTTTCAAGACTAAGTTTAACGGCAGGGAAACATCCAAATTTGAGCAAATGGCATATCTGCTTTTTGCTTCTGAAACCGGCAATCCAAACGGTATCTTCAGATATAAAAACCATCCTGGAATCGAAACAGAACCTGTTGATTTCAACGGAAAGTCCTCCGGATTTCAGGCCAAATTCCTTACATCTTTCTCTGACGGCAAAAATGATATCATCGATTCACTGACCAAGGCCAAAGTCAATCATCCAGGTCTGGAAGATATCTACATCTATACCAACAATGAGCCTGGAATGGCTTATAAGAATACAGGTGAAAAACCTGGGTATATGACGGATATAGAAAAGAAAGCCTCTGTATTGGGATTGAATGTTGTATGGCGTCTCCCAAGTCATATTGAGGCTCAGCTAGCCTTACCACAAAACCGGTATATTTACGATATATTCTTCGGAGACGAGAATTCCAATTATGCCCTCTCTTTGAGTATTGATAACCACTCCGATTCTTTATTAGCTCTTATTCGTGAAGACATTGAGTTCCATGGAGAATGCATTCATATTGATCGAAAAACTATTGCTTCAGAATTGGTCGATCAATTCACCCCTGGTACCGTACTAATGGTCTCAGGAGAAGGAGGTTCTGGTAAAACAGCCCTGATAAAAGAGATTTACCATAAGCATTCCAAGGAATTCCCTATTGTAATATTTAGGGCCTCAGAATTGAACCGAGATAGTTTGAATGATATATTCAAACTTGACAGGGATTTTTCATTTCCCCAATTCTTAGAAACCTATAGTTCCGAACCGAAAAAGGTGTTTGTGGTAGATTCCGCAGAACGACTTGCGGAATTCGATGATTTGGATTTGATTGCAGGGATGTTCCACACTCTTCTTAAAGAAAACTGGACACTTCTTTTCCTCACTCGGACTGTCTATCAGAATGCTCTTTCTACTTTTATGGCCGATGGCTTCGATATCAATCCAAGCTTGATTAACATCCCCACTCTTCAGGAATCGGAGTTGCAGCAGCTCGCTTTGAGTAAAGGTTTCAGTCTACCGGATAATCCACAATTCGTTTCGCGTCTTTCAAACCTTTTCTATTTCGGAGAATATTTAAAATATTATGATGACATAGACCGCAAAGGAAATTACAGGAACTTTACTGATAAACTCTGGCTTAAGAAAATATGTGGACCTCTTCGAAAAGATGGAATGGACGCTCAACGCGACAGGTGTATGATTGAAATTGCAAAAAGAAGGGCAGATTCCGGCTGTTTCTATATCGATACAGAAGATTTACAACAGAATGTTCTTTTTGCTTTGTGTCAAGATGAAATATTGGGGTTCGATGCGAGTCGAAATGAATATTTTATATCGCATGATATCTATGAGGAATGGGCACTTAATAAAATAGTGAATCGGAGTTGGAGAAAGATCGGAGAAGTGCAAGCGTTCTTTTCTGCAATTGGTGATTCATTACCCATTAGAAGAGCCTTCCGTATGTGACTATCCGATGAACTAATGGAATCCGACGGCGACATTCCACAAATTATTCACTATGCATTCAAGGATTCCACATTTCCCATATTTTGGAAGGATGAAATCATCGTTGCTTGTTTGCTCTCTAATCATGCGGACAGGTTCTTTTCACTATTTAACAAGGAATTTAAGGCAAATAATTTCGCAATTTTCCGAAGAGCTCTTTTCCTGCTCCGCATTGCCTGTGTTGTTCCTAATAAGTTATTTCAACAATTGATGGTTCCATGTGACAAAGGTTGGGAAGATGCAATCCATTTCATGTACAGATATCGCAATGAGACTTTCGATAAGGATATCGCAATTGCTCTACCTGTTTTGCGCGACTGGACGAGCGCAAATCCAAGCGGACAAGCTACCAAAGAAGTTGGTGTCATGGTTTTCTCCGTCATTGAGAATGCAGATGTAAGTGGCGCTCATTGTTTTACTAATTTGGCTAAGGACCTTATAAACATTTCGTTGAAATCGGTCAAAGAAATTCCTCAGCAAATAACGGCTTTTATCAATAAAATAATTGCCACATCCAATACTCAAAGATCCTATGTAATGAGGTTGTTTGTTGAAGAAATTCTGACAAATCCTATCACGCACCTTATTGTTTTCCAGGAATTGCCTCTGGAAGTGATTGCGCTCTGTGAAAAATGTTGGACTTATGAACCTCCAGAGTCTAACGAATTAACAAATCATGATATGCCTTTTGTCTCTGATTATCTTTCACGGGAAAACAAGTTAGGTCTTTCGAATGAAACCGAACTTCATTATTTCCCTCCAAGCGCATATCAGACCCCGATTCTGTTTTTGTTGCGTAAGAAACCTATTGAAACCATTGATTTCATAATCAGGTTTATCAATAAGTTTGTCGAGAATTACAAGGCATGTGATTATGATACATGTGTTGAGGAAGCCACATTAAAGATTGAAGGAGAAGAATACCACCAATTCTCTAGTCCGGGATTATGGGAATGTTATCGCGGAATGGGGACTCCCGTTTTGCCATATCTCATTCAGTCTGTTCATATGGCACTTGAAAAATTCTTAATGGAAATTTTCAACTCCTTTGAAGTGGATAAAGTCAAATGGATTCTCAAAAAGATTCTGCTTGAATCCAAATCAGCATCACTAACGGCTGTTGTGACAAGCGTGGTGCTTAAACACTACATGAAGCTGCCGGACATAGCCATAATGATTTTTTCCACTCCAGAATTTATCGACCTTGACCTTAGCAGAGCTGCCAGAGAAAACGAAGCAAAATCTTTGGCTCGAATGTCAGCGGGATTGCCAAAACCATACAATGAACTTTGTGTGAAGGAGAGGCTTGAGGCATGTAATGATAAGCACAGGAGTACAACTCTTGAGAATATTGTCCATGCTTACCAATATTGCCGGATTCCGGGGTTCTCGGATGAAGAACAACAGGAATATATTGGCAAAATTCATAATCTTATAGATTCTTTCAAGTCAGATGAAAACATAATGATGAGGATGAGCGCTGTCCTTGAAAGAATTGACCGCCGGAATCTGAAGATGGAAGCAGAACCAGTGGACGGTGGAATTATGCTTAAATTCATTCCCCAAAAACATTCGGAACAAACAATCGAAGGACAAAAGGAAGCAGAGAGGCAGTATAAGCAAATAATGAAATATTCGATCCTGAGTCTTTGGTCATCAAAATATATCAACGAAAACAATGGGAAAATTCCGAAGATTACGGAATATGACAATTCCCCGGAAAAAGTGATGACAGACCTCCGTTTACTTATGGCTGATACTGAAAGTTTAACAGGAAGAACTTCACTCATCAATAAAGGCACTCCCGAAGCTGTTGCATCAAAACTGCTAAGAGAATCGGCAGATAAACTCTCAGGCGAAGACCGTCTTTACTGCAAGGAAATAGTTCTGACGGGATGCCAAAATGTATTCAGCGATGATTATTGGTATCAAGTGGGTGATGGGACGGAAGATTCCATTATGGCTCTTCCAACCCTTATGGAGCTTTATCCTGAAGAGGCGGATGATTATGCCGTTATTCTGGCATTAACTATGGTGAGATTTCCCAAAAGAGGCGACTGGAGTAGCATTTCTAAATTTGCGCCCGCTGCAGTGAGAAATTCCCATATTTGGAAAAAGAACCCTGAAAAAGCAGAATCCATATTGGCTTATTTTCTAACTATGCAGAAACTTGCATATACTGAAAAAGATAATTTCCTGGAAGCTTTTGAGAATGTGGGCCCTATGAAAACTACAATTGATGTTAAGGATATAGATTGTACGCAGGTGCCGGATCTTAATACTATCCTTGCCCTACTTCCATATGACACCGATGACAGCAGGTTTCTGGTCATTTACGAAAAGATATGTACTGAATTGCCGGGACGCTTCTTTAATGATTATAGGCGTTCATCCGATCCCGAAGATAATCCTTACAGTGAGACTGCATTCATTGAGGCACGGTTCAATGTGTTCGATAATATATCACGCTTCATATTATCACGGAGCAATGCGGATGAAATTGAAAGATTTCTAAATCAGCTGATCCGGAAATTCGCATGTTCCGATCATACAGCTTATTTCATCAATTCTTTGATCTGCAAGGAAGACGAAATGCAACGGATTCAGCAGTTTGAGGCTGTCTGGGAAATGTTATATCCGAAGATTTTGGAATTTAAGGATAAACCAAATTGTCATTACCGCGATGAAATCTTCTTCAATTATTTCTTTTGCTCAAATATCTGGAAAGAGGATATTCATGACTGGCATTCCCTCAAGCCTTCAATAATAAGTATATTTTATAAAGCGGCAAAGGATATGGGTGGTATCCCATCAATAATTTTTTGCATGGGTAAATTTTTTTCTGGATTAGGGAGTAAATATATTGACGATGGCCTGAACTGTGTTTATGAAGCAACTCTCAATGCACCACTCATGGAATCCGAAAATCTTTCTGATGTAGCAATTTTCTACCTTGAGCGTTTTATGAACCAATACCGCATCCAGAGGTCACGCAAAATTCGTGACGACAGAAATACAAAGAAGAAGGTGGTTTCTATTCTGAATTTCATGATTTCTCACGGTTCAGCCAAAGCCTTCCGCCTACGCGATTTGCTATAAAACCACATGACTTCATCATGTTTGTAAACAATCGCGAGATGTTTTATTGTGAGGTTGCTGATCCGTGTGTAATTTTATCTGTCTCCGCGGAGATGGATATGATGAAACGCAGATAACTACTGTAGACATTGAATGGAAGCGATTGGAAGACCAACGCAGACAACAAAATCCGTTGTTGTATCCTTGTATTTTTCCGCATTATCTGCATTATCGAAACAATCAACTGCTGTTTTACGGTTAGCTCGGAGATTGGTTTTTCTTCCATGCCTTTGCAACCTCCGTTAATCGGTATTTTTGTTGAGAATGGTTGGGGGGGTATCAGGGTCTAGCCGTTCTCTCGCTCAATTTGCCAATGCCAGATTAAGATAGAACTTACGGAAATGTCTTATGTTCCTTAGACCACACAACACTGCGAGTTCCAACGCTGTCATAAATTCATCAGAGCTTTTCTCAATCAAGGTCTGGACTGGTATGGAGCTGGAATCGAACTAGTACGGAACTGGTATGGTACTGGTATGTTGCGTGGGTGAAACCGGTTGGGTATTCGCGCCTTGTTCAGGGGATGCTTTGCCGGGTCGTTTGAAGGTAACGATTACGAAACCACCGTCCCACCTTGTTGGCGGCGTTTGTTTTTTTGCTCTTCTCGGTAGCGGTGGAGAGTTTCTTCAATGGTCATGCCGGGATGATATTTTTTATGACAGATACTCTCCCAATGATATTCATAACGAAAAGAGCTACAACAAATTAATGGAATATTTACTCGCCCACACAGCTTAGCATATACCTGACAGTGAGGTAGTTGCGCCTTTAGGATACAAAACGGTAATTTGTGGGGTTCATACCTTCAATTTTAACAGTTCCGGCTCTCTCAAAGCGCCCATTCTTTATTGACCGCAAATATAGCCATTTTCTTTGGAATATGGTATCTTATAGAATCTCTAAATTACGCATTAGCTTGTGGGTGTCAGGATTTTGTAGTAACTTTGCATTAGTATGGCTGATCGTGTGGAAAGTGATGCGTCGGGGTAATCCCGCGGACTTTATCCAATCTTTCAGAGGATGGTTGACCATGTGGCGTTTTAACCCCTTAAAGACAAGACCCTCTGAACGTTCTCCGCACAGAGCCAGTGTTTCATCACTGATGGGGAGATTCGTTTCTTCTTCCGTTTTCTCGGTGCAGAGACGGATTAGATAGCCTCCGTCCTGACCCATCTGGATATGCTCCCATGAGAGTTGCAGGATGTCGCTGATTCGTAGCCCGGTCATGCAACTGAACAGTACGGCTTGTTTGAGTACGGGTATCTTGCAGGGAGTGGCGACAAGCTGCTTGACTTCGGCGAGGGTAAGAAACTCCTTCTTGACCTCCTTCCACTCAATCTTTTCCAGAAAGTCATTGAGATTTTCGCGGATATATTTCTCTTGATAAGTGATTTTCCGCAGAGCGCGGAATGTCGACCAGTATCCCGCTGCCGAATTGTGGGATATTGGCCCTTTGCCGTTGTTGCGCTGACGCTGGGCGGTGAGAAGATAATTGCGGAATCCCTTGCAGAAATCCACAGTCAGATCGCCGAATGTGCATTTGCCCTTACAGTAGATAGTGAAGTGGCGCAGAACGCAATCCTATTTCTGGTATTTCTGACGGCACTTCTGCTTGAAATAGGCGAGGAAGTCCATGCGCAGTTTCTCTTTGTCGAGGAAGTCAAACTGCTCGTTGAGAAGTTGCTCGAAGCGGCGACAACGGATAGCCTCTGCCTTTTCCTCCATAGAGGCGTTGAACTGTTTTTCGCGCTCGTTTTTGGGTGAGGCGTAGATATAGATGCCGAGGGTTTCTCGGCGGCTCATCCGGTTGGTATGGGGATTACGGATGGCATGATAGAAATCGAGATAGAGCTAGATGCGTCCACCCGATATAGCCTTCTTGCGAAGGAAAACTTTGGTGCATGTATTCATGTGCGTTGTGAATTAAAAGATTTGAAGCGAAGGTAGGAAGTGTTCAAACAGTGGACTCAGACACCCGATGTCGGGGTATTTCCACCGATAGTCCACCACAAATCCACCGCATCATATCGTGGGTGGAGCAAACAGATTATCAAGCTCTTGCTTGGATACTTTGATGATTCTGCCAACCTTAACCTTACTTATGCCGTAGGTCTTGATATAATGGTAAAGTTGGTCGCGGGTCATGCTGTATTTTGCCATTGCCTCCTGCATGGTGTAGGTGTCCGGCTCATTGACGGCAATACCTTTGGCTTTGTCAAAATGCCATTTTGAATACCGAGCCTCGCATCCGACTTTCTTCGTTGGAATATTCTCTTTCGACACAAGATTATAGATTGCCGAGAGCGTCATGCCATAACGCTCCTGTATCTCTGTTGCCGTGTACCATTCGGTAATTTCTTCTTTCGGGGCTGACTTGGCAAAGAATCGGTCGATGTGCGGTTTGCTCCAGAGTGTTTTGCCTCGTTGGATAATTTTCGGAAAGTTGTTTTCTTTCGCTGCCTTGAACAGCCATGAATTGCTGATCCCGAATTTCTCAAGCACCTCTTTCGTGGTGTAGAACTCCGTTATCGGCTGTTTCTCTTTTGCCGGTCTCAACTGATAGTGATGAGAACCGTCAAAGAGGGCATTAAGGCTCTCCCGGCTGATAAGAGTTTTGCCCTTGAACTGATAACAGGGGATAGAGTTTGCGGCGAGATAATTGTAGATTGAGGCACGGCATACTCCGAGAAGTCTGGCGCATTGGACCGGAGTTATGAACAGGCGTTTGTCATCGCTTATACGTGGCGATGACGCCTTGGCTTGTTCCTGCTCGACATGCTCCTTGCGCTTCGCATCCTTATAGGCGTGTTCGGCGCATCTTTTACAGCAATAGCGGGTCGTGCATTTTCTCGCTGTGAACGTGCTGCCACACCATTCACAGGCCTTTGTAATTTCAATTGTGCTGCTCATTTTATGCTGTTATTTCTGTTAATATTCTGTTAAAAGTGTCTAACCGCGTCTATTGGCGTCTAAGGATGTCTAAATCCTCTACAACCTCTCTGACGGGTTAACCTGGTAAACGTCCCAAACTCCGCGAGGTATATTTACCGGCGATAACTACCTTTGC